>Ga0334901_1000109_pt1 | contig 133017 bp, 140 predicted proteins | sample GraSluR3_MG_3_FD_207216 | JGI IMG/M metagenome (GOLD analysis project Ga0334901, IMG submission 207216) | Sludge microbial communities from methane-producing bioreactor in Wageningen University, Netherlands - Granular Sludge_15_08-R3 | ecosystem: Engineered > Bioreactor > Anaerobic >... | reverse complement strand
TAATATCGTCAATGTTGGAATATTCCGAAAGCAATTCGTGAACATGGGGGTCTTTTTCAAGCAGTTTCAGTGCCAGAAAGCGTGATGAAATTTTATCGGTAATCGGTTTGAATTCTTTTACTTTTCCCCTTATTTTCCGAATCGAATCTTCCAGGTCTTTCCCGTAATTGATGTGCACATGGCGGGTTACTTTGTCCCTTCCCTCAAAAACTTCTATTACTTTATCAATTAAATTGTCGAGGCCAATGCCCTTTGAGCTGATTGTGGGAATAAAAGGGATTCCGAGCAGTCGCGAAAGTTCATCGTAGTTGAACTGCATCTTTTTTCGCTCCAGGTCATCGTACATGTTCAGCGCGCCAATAATGCGTAAGTCCATGTCGATAAGCTGGGTAGTGAGAAAAAGGTTTCGCTCGAGATTGGTCGAATCAATCACATTTATTACAATGTCGGGAGTTTGTTCATAAATGAATTTCCGGACAAATATTTCTTCATTTGAATAGGCCGTGAGACTGTATGTGCCTGGCAGATCGAAAAAGTTGAAAGTGTAGCCTTTGGTTTTCAGCTGCGCTTTTTTAATGTCGATGGTTACCCCGCTGTAGTTTCCTACTTTTTCTTTCGATTTTGAAATGTAGTTGAAAAGGGTTGTTTTCCCCGAGTTGGGGTTTCCGGCAAGTGCGATGTTGATGGTGTGGGTACGTTCCGACTGATTGACCAGACTTATTTTTCGGTCGATTACCCCTTCGTAGGTCCCGTTTTGTGAATTGTCGAACTCACTTACAGGTACTACTTCAATCAGGTCGGCTTCCGACTTACGCAACGATACGTTGTAATCCAGTATTTTAAATTCAAACGGGCCTTTAAACGGAGCATTTTTTATCACCTTTACCTCTTTCCCCTTCACAAAACCCATTTCCGAAATTCGCCTCCGGAACGATCCATGACCAAGTATCTTCGTTATAATAACAGTATCCTGATATTTTACCTCACTCAACTTCACAATCAGATTATCCCCTCTTCTTTTAATTTGAATTAAATAAAAATAAGACTGCAAATATATTGAAATTCCGATGAAATGAAAGCAGGCTAATAATTCATCACTCATTTCTTAATGTAAGAAGTTCTGGCTATTTTTGTCGCTTATTTAGACCCGATGGAAGACGAAAACATTTATAACGACATTCAGAAGATTTTTGAAGATCTTCCCGACAATTTCAATATTCTGGAAGAGCAGATTGATTTGGAAATTCAAATGGAGTACTTTGAGTTTTCGAAGAAGGTGAGGGAAGAGGGAGCGGAAAACGACTACCTCCAATTTGCCGGTGAGCTTTTTGTGTCCGAAACAGTAATTAACAGAAAAAAGGAGATTTTAATTGGTTTGGCCGGAACCGACGATGTAAAAGCCTACCGTGCACTGGAAAAGTTTCTGGAACAGGCAGATAGTGATCTCCGAAGCTGGGCGGTGCTTGCTGTGCAGGAAAACCGGATGTTGATTCAAACCTCGCTGCTTGATGAACAGCAGTTTTTTATTTCCACCGGATTAGGTGGAAAAGGGAAAAAGCTGAGGTATTACGTGGTTTTTATTAACCGAAACCTGAATAGAATGCTCACAAAAACGCAGCAGAAACTGGTGAAAGATGAACTCATTTTTGGGTTGAAACCCGAAGATGGTGAGTTTGAAACCATCGATTTCTCCGAAGGATTTTCAGCATCACAGGTGTTGTTGCCTGTTACAGCCGACATCAGACAGGTTTTTGGCAATGTAGTGGAAGAATGTAACCAGTATGGCGATTTTCTGGAGGAAGACATGATTATTACCAACGTGAAGGTGCTCTCACGTAACGAAATTCTGGACATAATAAACAAACAAAATAATCTGGAACTGCCCGATGAATTGGAAGAGGAGAACGATTAACGTGGCCATTCAGGTTTTGCCCGAAGCCGATGGGAGAGTTAAATACGAACTGGTTGACAAGGCCATAGAAGCCATTCAGTCAACAGGTTTTTATCATCAGATTTGTCCGTTTGAAACAGTGGTTGAATGCACATTTGAAGATCTGCCCGTGTTGCTTGAAAAGGTACACGAAGCCTGTAACAATGCCGGCACGCAGCGCATGTTATCCAACCTGAAAATTCAGGTCGATTTTCACAAAAACGTAACAATCGGCGACAAAATGGAAAAGTACCGGTAAAGTTTGACTTCGTTTGTCAAAAAGTGTTATATTTGCACCGCTTTTTTAAAGCAGAAACGTTCTTCAACAATTACTGGACCTGTAGCTTAATTGGATAGAGCACCTGACTACGGATCAGGAGGTTAGGGGTTCGAGTCCCTTCAGGTTCACCTTACGGGACAAATTCAAAATTGATGAATTTGTCCCGTTTTTTTTGCCTCCTATTTTGCTATCTATCAACAACATATATTCCAACGCTTCATTGATTCTGGTGGTTCGAAATTGAATTCCGTCAAATGTTAATTTTTCGGGGAAGACCGAACCAATAATTTTTCTTTTCTGGGTAATGCTGCCATTCTCGTATAATGAATCAAGGTTGGAAATACTGCTAATCGCCTTGTCCCATAAGGGTTCTATGTTTTCAGAATCACTTATGGAGCCAGTTAATTTCGCTTCAAGTCTGGTAATTCGCGTTTCAATTTCAGATTTCATTATGCGGTAGTCTTCAGCCTCAATATCTCCACATAAAAGCAATTCTCTTGCTTTCGAAAGCCGTTTATTTTCTTCCTGTAACTGCAACTTTATTTGCTTGATATCTCCCTTTTGTGCTTTCGTTTTTTCGTTATAACGGTTCACGATAACTTGTTTATACAATTTCAACTTAGGGATTGGGCGTACATATTCGCCTATTTTATCAACAATCTTTTCGTTTAAATCAATTGCACTGTGCCTGAAATCACAACCTCCCGTACAATGATAATAGTGATAATATTTTGTTCTTCCTTTTGATGCACTCCCCGACAACAACCGTCCGCATTGTGGACAGATGAGAAAGCCCCTTAATGGCAAATTATCATCGACAAGTATTTTTGTCCGCTGAAGCTTTTTGCGCCCATCAAGTACATCCTGTACTTTATAAAACAAAGTTTCGGTAATCAAAGGCTCATGCTGACCAGTTACAAAGTAACTCTCTTCATCCTTGTATTTTGGAATAAATATCTTCCCGCAATAAAGTGGATTTCTGATGGCCAGCCAAAACGCATTTTTACTGCATTTTAATCCTTTGGATTTTGCCATTTTCCATAATTGCTCCGTATTAAACTGCTCTCGGGCAAGTTCTTCGAATACCCATTTCATGATCTTTCCGGTTGTCTCTCTCGGAGCAATGTACTTTTTTCCGGTTTCTGAAACTTTATTCGCGTACCCTATCGGTGCCGTTCCCATCCAGCGGCCTTCTTTCTTTGCACGGCGCATTCCGTGAAAGACATTCAGCGCCCTACGGTCATTCTCCACTTCAGGGGCTGCCAAATAAAAAGCAAGCATCATTTTATTTTCAGGAATGGATAAGTCCAACGGCTGTTCTACAGCTTGTGGCTCAACACCCAGGTTGCGAAGTGTACTGATCATTTGATAGGCGTCGCCTGCATTTCGGCTGAACCTGTCCCACTTGGTAAAAAGAATTAAATCCGATTGGCCCCGGCGTTTCCGCAATTCACCCAATAACTTTGTCCAGGCCGGACGCTTGAATGTTTTTGCTGAATGGTCCTCAAAAACGACTTTGCGGACTTCGATATTGTTTATTTCGCAATACTTGGTCAGCCGTTCTTCCTGGTCTCGCTGGGAGTAGCCTTTATCGGCCTGTTCATCGGTACTGACACGAATATATAAATCTGCAATTCTCATGATAAAATTATACTTGTCCCTGTAAATTTAAAAAATTATCCCGGTGTATCCAGAAATTGTTCAACAACAATCTCTGCCATTTCATACATGAAATCAAGTATAACTTTTGCCTGTTCTATGGTAACATCAATTCCATCTTGTTTCAAAAGTTTAACTGCCCGTTCAGGTGAAATTTTATGTCCGCCTTCACAATCCATTGCGTTTCACTTGGTATCCGGTCATTAATATTTGTTCATTATTATTCATTGTTCATTTGCCTTTCCCATAAAAATAAGGCACGTCAACTAACGATTTGTGTGCCAGTCATGTGATGACATTTTATGTCTTGATAATGGCAGCTTTTGGCGCAAAAACAATTTTTTCAAATTGCAATTACATTGTGAAATCGCCGGATGTTTACATTTAGTTTTTACTGTACTTCTCTCCTGAAATTTCTTCCCCTTTAGCGGTGTATCTGGTGCCCCTGAGCGACCGTGTTCAGGAGCGAAAGTATTTTCGTGTTCTTAACGCCGATGCAAATTCAAGCCTGACGGTTTTGCGGAAAATCTTCCTCTTCCTTTTCTGACGAGCGTATTCCCCGCAAAAAATTTGACATCGGCTAAACACTACTTTCCCATGCCCCTGAAACACGGTCACTCCTCACCGGCTCCGATACGGCATAAAAAAAAAGTCAGAAATTATGAGAAGCACAGTAAAAAATAGGAAACAACGATCTACCTACCTTCCAACCAACATAAAACTGGTGGTGAAAATCGCTCTGATAGCATTGGGTTTCTACGTTTGGGGAACTGAATTTATCTGGGTGCTCTTGGGTTTATACCTCGGTTGGGCAGTTATCAAACAACTGGCGTCCTGCCTTGTCTCTCTTCTCGTTCTCATAATCATTTTGGCTTTGCTGGTTTCATTAATCTTTTAAAAGGAAAAACAATGGCAAAGTATTATTCACTATTCGGAAAAGCTACCACCGATACCGAAGTACAGGTGGTGAAGGAAAATCAGGTTGTTATCGGTTATGGTTATGCGATGAGTGAATCCCGCTATGTGGTTTACAAAGTGGAACACATCAACAACCGGGGATTTATGTATCATCTAATCAATACCGACACCAAAGCTATGGACAGGACCGACATAATAAACCCCTTATCCAAAAAATTCGGCATTGGCAGGTACTACGATGATATAAAACCGGAATTTATGGATGCTTTTGAGGTAGCTATTCTCCTTCAGGAAGCACAATCGAAAGCCAAAGCGGAGGAAGACGAAGCCGAAAAAGAGCGGATAAGGATTAGCGAAGTAAAACAGGTCGGTCGCAAACGCTTTACAGAGATATTCCCCGAAGATGCACAGGCTGTTATTGTGGCAAGGTTGAAGCAGGATGAAAGCGACATGCAAAGCGACTACTTTGCAAGCAGCACACAGCGCACCGTCATTTTAGGTTTTTCCACACATAAAAGGGACATCTTTTCAGAGATGCGCAAACACGCCTCCAATTTCGAAGAAACGGCTTACCTCTCGGAATTCAATCAGGATTACGAACATCGGGAAAAATACAGCATGGGCGCAGGCTACTATCTGGGAGAAAGCAAATATCACGGGTGGATAATTGAAAAAGTGCCTGTATATGACCGCTCCCGAACGATTGAGGAATTCGCATACATCGCAGGCAACGAAGAAAACATTCGCATAAATAAGCCTGACGGGACACCGACAGATAACCCCAAATTGGAAGATAAAGCAAATTGCACAATGGTAGAGTATTCAGCAAAAGCAGTAGCAGTTTTCGGAAATACCAAGCCAATTAAAGACGAACTCAAAGCGATGGGCGGACGGTTTAACAACCGATTGACTTTTAAAGGCGAAAAAATCGCAGGTTGGATATTTCCCAAGTCAAAAGAACAGCGTTTAGCCTGCTATTTCGGATTGGATTAAAACGAAAGTTTCATAGGGACAATTCGTTGTCCCACAATTCTACAAGATATGAAAGCATCAAATCATTTTAAAAACACCATAAAGGCATATTTAGACCAACGGGCAGAGAACGATGCATTGTTCTCACTTCAATATTCCAAACCTGAGAAGAATATAGACGATTGCGTGACTTACATCCTCAATACCGTTCAAAAATCAGGCTGCAACGGCTTCGCTGATGACGAAATCTATTCTATGGCGGTACACTATTACGATGAAGACAATATTGATATTGGAAACCCTGTCAATTGTCAGGTAGTGGTCAACCATGTTGTTGAGCTTACCGAAGAAGAAAAGCAACAGGCACACAAAGAAGCCCTGCAAAGGGTTCAAAACGAGGCTTATGCCAAACTCACACAAGCTCCTAAAAGGGTGAAGCAGCCTGAAACAGCCAATCAACAATCACTATTTAACTTTTAAGAAATGAAACCACGAAATAAATTCCAAAAGACAATAACGGAGGCAAGTAAAAAACTGCCCCCGGTTACCGAAGCACAGGTTAAATGGGGCTACCGGAACTGTATAGAACACATCGGGCGCAGGACGAAAAATAGGGTCATAACCTGTCTCGAATGTGGGCATTCATGGACAGAAACAGCAGCAAAAAAACATTGCACCTGTCCGAAATGCAATACAAAACTAATTGTCAAAGATACAAGGCAACGTGTGTTCGATGATTACCAGTATCTCTGTATTATTGCAGCTTGCGAAGGGTTTCAGGTATTACGGTTCATTTATATCGATTACAGGGCAAAAGTCGGGGAAAAAGCACGGTATTATCACTCGGAGGTAGTACAACGCTGGATAGCCCCTGACGGTAAACATGCAACAATGGCAAGGCTGAAGCCAATGGGCTTTTTCGTCCATACTTGGAGTTTTCACAGTCCGCTCGAACTTCGCCATGAAAAGCCGTTGTACAACATTACGCCAACCTGTGTTTATTCCCGGCAAAGACTAATCCCCGAAATTAAACGAAGTGATTATACCAAACGGTTTTTCGGCTTGACCCCATTTGATTTCTTCCAGTTCCTGCTCGTAGAAAATAAAGCCGAAACTTTGCTGAAAGCAGGGCAAACAGAGCTTTTCAAATTCTTTGCGCTCAATAACCATCGGAACATCAACAATTACTGGGCTTCCATCCGCATCTGCATTCGCAGCAACTATAAAATAGAGGATGCTTCCATGTGGTGCGATTACATGGATTTGCTCCGGTTTTTCGGCAAAGACCTGCACAACGCCAAATATGTTTGCCCTGCCAACCTGCAAAGGGAACATGACAGGTATATGAGGAAAAAAAGGGAACGCATAGAACGGGAACGCCGGGAAGAAGCTAAAAAGAAGGCGTTGGAAGATGAAACTGAATTTCTGAAAATGAAATCCCGGTTTTTTGGCATCTGCTTTACTGATGGGTTGGTACAGGTAAGAGTACTTGAAAGCGTGGAAGAAGTCATACAGGAAGGTGATGTCTTGCACCACTGTGTTTTTACGAACGATTACCACATGAAAACCGATTCGCTTATCCTTTCAGCACGTATTGATGAGCAGCGATTGGAGACCATTGAACTATCCCTCTCAAAATTACAGGTACTCCAAAGCAGGGGGCTATGCAATGAAAATACAGAATACCACAACAGGATATTAAGGCTTGTGAAAAAAAACATGCCCCTCATCCAAAAGAGATTAATAGCTTAAATATTAATAAGGTTGGGAAATTTCCTTTGAAACAACGAGAAAAATAAAGATGAAACCGACAGAAGTAAATAACAGCATAATAGGAAAACGTTGTAAGTGTATTTTTACAGGCATGATGGTTACCGGAGTGATTGAGGAAATTACAAAAGACCAACACGCAGCGCATGTAAAAGTACGTTTCGATGAACCGCACGTTTGGGGTAATGAACAATTTGAATACAACTGGTCGTTTGCCCGTCTGTCAGATGGGTTTGGCTCAGTACGATATCTGGAAATTATTGACGACAAATACCAAACTATCAGGGTAACTTTTTCGAAAACCATTCGGGAAATAGACCGGGATTTTGTCAGGGACTACACCAAATGGCAAAGGGTCAACCTAAAAGAATGGGTTGACAACTACGAATCTTCTCGCTTTACACAAATAAACGACGTGTGTGCCATTATTACCACCGGGGACATGAGTTCCCTTAAAAAGTGGCTGGTTAAAAATATCCCGGTAAAATCAATTGATGAACTAATCTAAAATTAAAATCATGAAAACGGATAATTCAATCAGTAATAGAGGGTGTTCAACCTGTGAGCATGGGAATGAAAATTATACAACATTTCGTCCGGCACACCGCCCAAATCAAACATTTTACCAGTACGATTACCGGCACACAGACGGGGAACTGTTTTCTACAGCAGCCCCAACTTTGGGAGAGTGCCGGAGTCGTCGCGATAAATGGCTGGCTAAGAGGAATGAAATGTATAAACTCTTTATCGGGTTTCGAAAGTTAGGCGAATTTGATTCCATACTGGAAGCCAAACAATTTGCTGATAACAGCAATTTTAGTGGCGTGTTTACCTTACTGGGCAACAACTATTCTGATAAGTGGTATGTATCTAAAATATTGGGACAATGAAAGCGACGATAACCGATATTACAGGAGCAAGAATTGAGGTAACGGATTTGGACAAGGCAATTGAGCAATGTAAGCTTTGCAAAGACAGTCCGTACAAAATGCCATCGGGACAAACGGTTGGTGAAAACTACAGGCATATGTTATCCCAACTTGAGAAAATAAAACAACCAAAGTAAACAGACGGGCGGGCCAAACCACCCGTTACTTTTTCCATGAGCCGGTCACCTGAGCGGAGAAAAAGTAACAAAAAGCCTTTTATAGCGGTTTCTCCCTCTAATTTTCAGGCAAAATTACAGGTAAATCACTGACAAGCTGCAAGGTCATGCCCTGCGGGTTTTACAAACAATCTCCACACCTGCGGGTAGTATTCTTTGCAAAAACCTTGCACGAAGTCGCTGATTACCTGTTGTATTGAAAGCAAAAAATTAGTGTTGAACCATTAAAATTTTTGCATTATGAAAGTTAATTATTTCTCCATTCCGGAAATTACAGTTTCTTATAAAGACAATGTAAAAGCTTCAGAACGATTTGTTGTTAAATGTTCGGAAGACGCTTCGCAGATATTTGCCGAGGCGCATAAAGATTGCATGGAACACCACGAGGAAGTGAACGTATTGTTTCTGAACCGTGCCAACCGGGTAATTGGAATAAGCTGTATCAGCAAAGGTGGGCTGGACGGCACGGTAGTAGATATACGGATTATCCTGCAAACTGCACTGAAAGCGAACTGTTCGTCGGTAATGCTTTCTCACAATCATCCAAGTGGCAGCCATAAACCCAGCCAGGCAGATATAACAATTACCCAAAAACTGAAAGAAGGCTGTAAAGCTGTTGGCCTGTTACTCTTAGACCACCTGATTATAACCGGCGAAGGTTATATGAGCTTCGCAGATGAAGGGCTTTTATAGCCCTTTTTTTGGTCAAACACACAATAGGTTTTTGTCTGCTTTTAAGCTCAGTTCTTTATTAGCGTTTCGCTATTTCTTTTTCAATCCATTTTTCAACCTTTTCGGAATACCCCTCAGTTAATCTTGGAAAATCAAATTCGGTATCAATGGTTGGGTCAAATGATTTTTTTAGTACATGATTCGCTTTTGGAAATAGTATTATCTCAATGTTTTCATTATTCAGACTCTTTAAAATGGATGTATTTCTTTTAGCATCAACAAAACTGTCTCTTTCTCCGAATAAAACAAGTGTCGGGAGGTTCAGATTTTTCCAATAGGAATAAATATTTTCAGTTCTGCCTTTCCAATAGAACCCATTAAACTCTCTTTCATTAATATTTATTCTGTCGTGTAATCCGGTTTGGTTCATAAAGGGGTATTTTTGTGCATTTTGATGAATAAACTCTTCAATGGACTTATAATCATCTCCTTTTCTAATCATTCTTTCAACTTGCCTATGGCTTTCTGCCGCAATTTGTCCATTAAAATTCGACCCGCTGAGATTCACAACTCTTAGACTATCAGAAAAAGCAGCAGCTTCTGTAACACTAATTATCTCAGGTGATTTTGCAATAAGAAACGCCGGAATATCTGTTTTCGATGCAATTCGGGGCAAAAGCATTGCTCCCTGACTATAACCCCAAAGACCTATTTTGCTTTTGTCAACACTTTCTTTTTTGCTGAGAATTTCCAAACAGGCAATGGCATCGTCAATTATTTCGTCATAACCTGAGGTAAAATATTCACCTGTTGATTCTCCGTTTCCCCTTTTATCAAATATTAAAACCTCAAATCCTTGTTTGGCAAAATAGTCAGCATCATATAAATAATCACTTTTCAGATTTGTTGACGACCCGTGTAATAAAACTATTGCAGGGAATTTTCCGTTGGCTTTCTGTTTGTAATAATCGGCAACCAGGACAACATCTTTGCTTTTTATTGTCATATTTTCAACAGAATATGGCTTATCCGGAGTGTTGGGTTGTTTTGTTAAATCAAAAGTCATATTCATATTTGGCGGTCCGTTTTGCATTTCAACGGTTCCCTTTATTTGGTTGTTCTTTCGTTCTCCTTTAAAATGCAGTTCAACATCGAGCAATAGTGAAAAACTGATATTGGTGTTTGTTATTTTCAAACCACTTATTGGTTGATTTATCAGCATTAAATCATAACTCGAAAATGTTTGCCTTTCTGAATTCAGGTCAAGTACTAAATCTACTTTCTTTCCATTCATTTCTATTACTCCTGTCCAGTATCCGGTTACAGTCTCCGAATCGGCACATCCATTCATTGAAAAAAGGATTATTAGAATGACGGATTTTAGGTTTATTAATTTTCTTGTCATACTATTTTGGTCTTTAATAACGCTAAAAATAAAGTGTATGAAACGTGGCAGTTCTGCCATGCTTTGTGCACATTGTTAGGCGGTCGTTCTTTTTTAATTCCTTCTGAAAATTTGATTGTTTTTTCCAAGGTTCCATCTATAGACCAATACTTCCATTCTCTATCTTTCAGTCGGTGCTTAAAATATCCAGTCACTTTAATTTTATCATTTTCATAATACTCAAAATATTCACCGTCAATAATTTCAGGATTTAAACTCGAATAATGTGCTACTCCCTGCAAAGTATCGTTCATGTAGAAATCTCTCATAAGGTAATGTCCTGATTCTTTCTCTATAGTCCTATAGAACTTTGCCTTACGTTTTTTTGTAGTTTGTTGCCAATCTTTGTCTAAAAATATTTTATCGGAATTTGTCAGGAAGTCGTCATCTGAAATTTCTATCTGCCTTTTGTCTTCGCCTGTAAGGTTAACCAAATCCGATAAATAATAGGAGTGCTTGCCTTTTTTAAATTCTTCAGGCAAGTTGATTTTTGCAAGTCGGGAAAAGTTTCCGTTAACACATAAAAGAATGTCTCCTGTATTCAGATTAAAAACAGTGGAATATATGGTTTTGGCAAAAACATTATTTTGCCGGGTTGCTTTTAGAATGGAAAGAAAGTTATTTTCTGTTAAGTCCAGGTTTTGTAGTTGTTTTTTTGCTTTATTGAATCTTCCAAACCCGATACTATACCAATGCGCTTTTTTAATGTCTTCATTACGTGAAATTCTAAAATTTGAGCAGACCTGATAAGTTTTTTCTCTTTTTGTAACTACCAGCCCATTTTTACTGCAAGTAATTATGGCACTTTCACCAGTTTTGTCAACAACCATTAGTTGTGAAAGTTGGAATCCTTCCCAGTAGTATTTTTCAAAAAGTTGTATTACTTCATCAACCGTAGCACAATCTTCAAGTATTTTGCACAGTACATTTCCGCCAATATTGGGCTTCTGTGAGGAATTATCAGTTGTAACATATGGATATGCCCTTAATCCATCCCAAAATAATCCTTTCTCATTGACACCCGATTGTTCAGAACCGTTGTACCCAAACAAAGCATAAGCATATTTACCGTTATTTGCCGGGACAATAAAAATTTGGGAATTACTTTTTTTATAATCTTCATTACTGCCAACAAGAGTCAAACTGTCTCTTGTTCCCATAAAAACAGTGCAACTATAAAGTGGATTATTTGTAAACCATGTAAAAGACAAAAACAATATTAAAATATACTTTTTCATGCTTATAGTGTCATTTTTGCCCATAACGGTGAGTGTATGAAACGTACCAGCCCTGCCATGTTTTATAAACAGAGTTAGTGTTAGCAGTAGGTTTTCATCTCTTTTTTATATTAATCCACTTATTTTTAACGTAAACAAAACTCATTGAGAGAAAGAATATAATACAAAGCCATGCAAAATAATCTCCTAAAAATGAATAAATCGTTTTTTGTCCTTTTACAGGCATATCTGAGTATAAAATTACTTCATCGGTCTTAAAAAAGTCATTGGACGATAAAAGTTGTCCCTTATAATCAAAGGAGGCAGAAAATCCTTTGAATGTCGACCTAACCATGTTAAAACCATTTTCAATGCCCCTTGCAGATGCTACATAGCTATGATATGGCGAAATTTCTTTCCAGTCGCTACCGGGCACTAACATAATGTCAATGTTCATTTTGCCGGTTTGACTAATCAAAGATGGGAAATCCATATCGAAGCAAATGGCTGAACCAATTCTTCCATAAGGCGAATCAAAATATTTAATAACCCCATCTCCATAATCGCATTCACCCGGATAAGTTGGCCTTGCCTTATGATATGTAAATAGTATTTCTCCTGTTGGAGAAATCCAGGTTATTTTGTTTTCGGGATTTTCATTAGAGTTTTCTTCCGGTATTACATGGATAGGAATTCCAATGTAGATACTATCACGTATTGCAATTGTTTTAGCTTTTTCGATGAAGTTAGTTTCTTTATTAACGGGCAAACTGATGATTGTTTCTCTTCCAAATATTATTTTGGCACCTGAAGAAGCTGCTGTTTCACAATTTCTTAAAAATCCCTGGTTTGCCTTTTCAACCAAAGAGTCAAAATTTGTTGTCATACGGTGATGATACTCTGTTTTAGTGCTATTTATTGAAGCAATTCTTACAGTTGGTGAATCAATTGTTGAAGACAATCTTATTTGCCCCCATAGAATTACTGCGAAAAAAGGAATGCCAAATCCCCCAAACGCCGAATAAACTTTATTTTTCTCAAAATGATTGTCCCAAAGCCAATTGATAATTGATGCTGTCCACGTAATTAAAAATACTACTCCCCAAATGCCAGTAATTGAGACAAGCTGTAATAAAGGCAATGATGATTGGGTGTGAACCAAAGTTCCGTATGAACCTGAAGGATTGGTTAATATGGTAATATAGTCCATTATCACATAAACAGCCGGAAATATGAGTGTCGAAACGATTCCCTTAAATTTTTGAGTGTAAATTCGGTCTAACAAAAATGTCAGCGAAGTAAATACGCTCATCATAAAAGAAACCATGTAGTAGAAAAAACCTGACATGGGCAACATGCCCTTCCAGACGAATATGTTTGACACCCAACCAACAAGAACAATTATCAGAAATCCTTTAAATGGTTTTTGAAACCGTAAAAAACGAATGAGAAAAATCGGTGCGACAAAAGCAGCAATTGGTAAAATCCATCTGCCGTTAAAAAAGAAAAGGAAAATAAATCCAATCAATAAATAGATGTAAGAAATTTTAATTCTTCTTTTATTCAAAGTTTTTTCCATGTTCATATTTATTCATTAATCAATTAGATTTATTCTTCGCAGATTGGTTTATTAAACTTGTTGCTAACTATGATAGATATAATATAAGGAAAGACCTTCTTATAAAACGGTATGTAGTTTTTATTACAAGGCTCTTCTTTTTTATATTTAGAATTTTTCGGTTCTGGAACTACTAGTTATGGTTTTGAGTTTAAAATTAAAAAATAAACAAATTGTATCTTCTGTTTTTTACTTTTTGTTTACCATCGACATCACTGGTATTATCGGTGAGACATAAACCTTCTTCAGAGGAAAATGTGAACTATCTTTCACCTATCCATAAAAAAGGGAAACTACCCGAAAGAGCGGTACTCTCCTGCTGAAATAAAAAGAGGTGATTGAATTACCAATAATCCGAATCATCTCTCTATTCAACATAAATTTTGAAAATAAATACCTTGACAAGGGTTAAGGCTTTCAATATAACGCTTTTGTTGGCTTTGTTGGTACCATTTACACCCCGTGTCCTTTTTTCTTTTGCAGTGGTATCCGGGCAATATGCCTTTCATTATTAAAGCTGGGTTGAGATTTTTTACGAATATTCGGATAATCACATTTTAATATTTCTGAGGCCATATCTTTCATTTCCTGGGCAAAAGTTTGGATTTTAGTTCTGTCAGAACATTTTTCCATTTTTCCGGCCAGCTTAACAAACTCCTTTTCGTATTTAAAGTCCGCCATGCTACCGTCAAGTAAAAGGCTGTTGTAGGATTCACCTCCGGCTATCTCCTGCAAGGTACTTATATTAAAGGTATCGCCCCTGACTGGTATATGAACGCCAACTACATAATCTGTTATTTTCTGTATCTGTTCAGGGGTGGGCTCCCATCCATTTTTCTTCACAGTTAAACTATCAGCCAAAACATTTGTGTCGGTAAAACATTCGTCTTTTACCGGGATTTTCAGTGGCAAATGTTTTTCGGGATACTTCAGGGCAATATCACATTTCTCCCGTAACTCAGGGGCACTCGACTCGATATAATGAAGATTAAAACAGGTGTTGTTGCACAACGGGTTATAAAGATTATCCATAAATAAACCCATATAATCGTGAAAAAGCTTAAAGCCTTCACTTGTTCTTGAAAACAGCAAAACTCCTTTGTCGATTTCAATGGCATTATAACCGCCATAACCATTAATCGGATTTTCTAAAGACATAATAACTGTATAAGGATTTGTTGGAATAATTTCGCCTGATAAAACTGTTAATTCCTCTCAAACTATATTGGGTTAACAACATAACTACAAAAACTTTCACAATTTTGATAGTAAGTTGTAAGATGATTCATTAACATTAAAAAATAAACACCCGGGTTGTGGCCGGGTGCTTACACTTAAAAGAAAAATTACTATTCTTCTTCACCAGGTTCATTGTTAAAACTAAAAGTCAGGGTGACCATATTCCCAAAATTATCAAGGAAATGCAAGTCAATGACCTGCTGGTCTTCTGACTGCGAAGTATAATACAGCCTAAATGTTTCCTTTGAGATTTCGTACAGGTCATTCGGCTTGAATATCAAACCGTCTTCTGTTTTCAACTCACCCGTTCCGTCAGGCTGAAAATACCGCATGTAGTATTCAGCGCCTTTCCAACGACCTGACCTAACCAGCTCTAAACGGATTTCAGCAGTTTCACCCTTTTTTATACTTTTCTGTACAGGAAGATGATTAACTTCGAACTCATAATCCTGCCTAATATCAATATCTTCGTTGCAGGCACTTGTTATTGCGATTAACGATAACAGGTATAAAGTATTTATTAAAAATTTTTTCATTGGGTTCTCTTTTTATTTAATTACTATTTTAATACCGGCACCTACCTGAAACCCGAAACGGCTGATGGGAGAACCAAACATTGCCCTCTCACGTGCTCTCAGCAGCAAAACAACCCGGTCGGTTATGTAGCTCTCCATTTCCAGCGTAACCGCACCGCCATAAACGAATCCGTCATCATTTTGAAGGGAGGCCCCATCATCGAGTAGTTTTTCTCCATGGTTTGCGGTTTCATATCCTGCCAGCGCCGATGCACCAATAAAGAAGAAAACCGTTTTTCCCCGGCTTGACAGGAAATTGTAGTAAAACCCACCTTCCCCGGTAAACTGCTCCACCGGGATACAACCGTTTTCATAAGCGTAATTCCGTCTTAGATACTCCGCACCGAAAACACATTTGTTGGCTTTTTTACTGTAGGTAGCCATCGCTGCTCCAAAGTAATACCCTGATTCATTGTTGTTATCTTTTGACCAGATTCCGTCAACCATTCCTCCGGTTATTTGTAAACCCTGCATCCCCGGCAGGGCACGCTGGGCGTGTGCTTTGTTGCTCAGGACAAAGCACAGCACCGTTGCTATTAAAATTACTGCAGCTCTCATTATTTCACTTTCAATTCGTTAATCACTTTGGCACGAACCAAATCTGCATTATCCACAAAAAATGACTGGTGCCGACCGCCCTGCTTTTCGTGCAACTCCACCAACAGATGTTTATCATCGGGGATGGTAAATTTGGGAAGTGTAAAAACCATGCGTTCAGTGGTTTTACCTCCAACTTCCTGAACATTGTTGTAAGCGCGGAGGGGATATATGACCTGCTCCTGAATAGCGGTGCGCTTGGCTACCTTTTTATCCACAATTTTAAAAGTGATATAATCCACTGAAAAAGGCACATGTGAAGCGTTCTTCAGTTGTGTATGGAAGTATAATAACCCATTGTGGGCATACAATCCTTTGAGTGTGTATTGTATCCCAAAACGTTTGGAACCGATGTGTTTGATTTTCCGTTTATCGTTTTTGTAAACCGATTTCATAATCAACCTGACCAGCAGTGGCGATTCCTGCCCCAGTTCCTTCAGGTAAATATCCAGCGAGTTATTGGGCCGGTTCACGGCCTCCCCGTCATGGATGAAATCGGCCATTTCCACAGAAAGCTTCGCCGGCTCATCGGCATATTTTACATTAAAAGTGTAATACGCTCCGTCTTCGGTAATCACGGCAAGGTTGCTTTCTCTTGAAAAGTCGCGGACAGCGGCTTTCACACGCAGTACGTTTTCTGCACCGTCAGCTTTGGCACCCAGCAAATCCGACGAACCCAAATCCACATACCGGATAGCCGATGGGAAAATAATATGTACAGTTTTATTAAAAGTTACTTCCAGTGCGTAAGGCGGAATCATTCGGTCGAAAGTCAGCGGACGTGTCAGTCCGTTGTAATAGTCCCCGGTTGTGGGTTTCTCCTGTGCGTTAACCGCAAATAGCATTGCTGTAAAAGCAAGCATCAAAATAATTTTCTTCATACTTTCTTTGTTTTAATTGAACTTGTTTGTTTTGGATATTTTAGTGGTGAAAAATCTTGTTTACTGTGCGGAGGGGAGCAATAATACCCGGTGCCCGGCTTTAAGGGTAACCCTCACTGCCCGCATCTTTTTACCGGCATATTGTGAGGCTCCCTGAACGACACTCCGTCCCAAATTTGCCAGCAGTTGCGAACCGGCATCGTCGGTAATGGTAATACTGCTTCCCATTGATGTGCCCATATTGGCAGCGACTTCCTTTACTGCATTGAGTTCTTCCGAACCCGGCACAGAAATTCCCGGATTACCGTCCATATCGAAAACTTCCATTTTAACGGGAATAATGTTCCCGGCATACTGGATATGGGTTATCGAGATGTTCATCCGTTCTCCCGAAATCCGGGCAGAACCGGACACAAGCGTATTTTCCGGGACCAGTATTTTCCCGGCATGTATTGGCTCCAGAATGCGTAACTGAACTTCCTGACCGTTGGTAATAGTTACCGTTTTATCAACGCAGGCACTAATAGTGTTCTTTGTCGAATTCGTCTCCTCCCCGGCAACTGTATGAAAACCCAGGTTACGGGGTTTTGTATATTCGTTTATAAATACAGAATCAGGTACGGGAGCTGCGAGAAGCGAAACCACTTTGGCGGACACTTGTGATACAGGTAGAGAAACGGCTTCCTTTTTTGTTTCCAAAGCATTCCGTACAGGTGCAGCTGCCGTTTCCGACTTAGCTTTATCTGCAGGCATGTACCTGGCAGCAATCTCATAGGATTTCTCAACCAGGGCAAGTTGCTGCTCCGCTTCGTTTTTTTCCTGAAGCTGTCGCTCCAGTTCCCCGATGCGTTCTTCCAGCGCCGCTTGTTCCTGACCGTTTGCTTCGGATTCAGGCTCTTTATAGAAACTCCCCAATTGCCGGTTGATGTCCTGGTACTGACCGGCTGATGAGCGGAAAGCGCTGGTCCGGCTGGTTTCCGAACTGGTTCTGAAGGGAGAAGAGTTGACCTTGTTACCCGAAGATGCAGTGACATCCTGAAGTTCTGTTTCAGCTGACAATATTTTTTCTTCCGGTGTTTCATCACCTAACATAAAAGCAAAATCCTGCAGGGAGCGCATCTTTTCCTGCTGCTTTGCCCTCACTGCTTCCTGCCGGTAGGCATCCCGCTTGTCGGCTACAATTCCACTTTTCTTTGGTGTGGGCAGGTTGGTATTAAAGGTATCGCCGGTTTCTTCACTTTTGTCGCCTGACGGTGCAAAAATGAACCACATACTGACAGCAAACAGCAAGAAGAAAAGGGGAAAAATCACCATTTTCTTTCTTTTTTGTAACTGCTGGGGCGAAAGCGGTTTTTTTTCTTTCACCGCAAGCTTTTCCCCGTTGTTATTCTCTTTTTCTTTCATAATAAATTTCATTTGATGGTTTTAAACTATCCACTTTGTTCTGTCTGTCCCTTAATTCCAGTTGCAGGCCTTCGATATGCTTGAAGTTCAGCTTCTCTTTATCATCATGTCCGAAATTGAACAGGGACGAAAATGTGATGTAAAGCGATAGCCCTGCAAAAAGGAAAAGAAGGGTAAGTATTATGGTAATCCTTTTACCGGGAGGAATCCTCCCGCACCACAGCCGGAGACGGTTTTCCAACTGTTCTCCAAAGACAGTGATTCTTTTCCGTTTTTTTTCCATAACACTTTACCGGTCCAAAACCCGGATGTCTTTGTTTTCAAGGATTTCGAATTTCTCAATGGTAAACCCGTGAGGGTTATTATCGCTACGCACTGAGTTTATCAAGTTACAACGGGTAACCAGCGAGCGTTCGGTTACATTGCTCGACCGGATAATCCTTTGCCGGGCGTAGGTAACAGCCGTGTAAGGATAACTTACGAAGTTGCATGACACGCTGTCTACCTGTATTACCTGCTGGATATTCCCTGCGACCACCCGGTTGAAGTACCCTTTTTCCTGCATGTCCTGATAATAGTTATAGGCACTTTTGTCGGCAAGGAAGAGTGCACGGGTGATATTGGTTTCAATAGCTTCCCGGTCGGGCGAAAGAGTAAAGAACAGTTCGTGAAAGCGGGTCACATGGTCACGCGCTTCCACCGGCCGGTTCTGGTCCATATCCTGGGAAAGCGCCAGCATAAGCGATTTTCCCTGGTCTAGCACGTATATTTTCTGTCGTTGCGCTTCGGCATAACTGAATGCATTCCATACCGAATAAACGGTTATCCCAGTGCAGAGGCAGATAAACACAAGGGCAAAAAACCGGATTTGCCGGAAAGATGTTTCTATATTTTTCAAACTTTTAAACTCCATAATTTTTGTTTTTTTTGATTGTTAAGATTACCGCCCGACAAGGCGACCACCGATATTCCCAGCAGCGCCCCCGGCCATGCCAGCTGCATAGCTTCCTGCTTTTCCTGCGGTCTTGTTAATGGCGTGGTTGGCGCTGCCCATTCCGCCCGACTGGATAATCCAGTTGGCAACTGTCGGAACCGTAAAGTATCCAATGATACCAATGAGCATAAATACAATGTAAATCCCGTTGGAACCGTCAGGGATATAATTGGGGTCTTCAAGCAGTTTAATATCTGCTTCCAGCATCAGTACCTGGATACGCGCCAGTACCGCAGAAAAAAGGTCGGAAACCGGCAGCCACAGGTAAACGCTGATGTAGCGGGCAAGCCACTGGCTAAGCGTTGCCTGAAACCCGTCGTAAACGGAAAAGGCAAACGCAACAGGCCCTAAAATGGACAACACCACCAAAAAGAAAGTCCGTAAAGTGTCAATTATCAATGCCGCGGCGTTAAACAGCAGTTCCAGTAAATCTCTTACCACCTGACGGAACCACATTTTAATGTCGTACCAGAATCTCTCGCTCCACATCCCGATGATTTCAGGGGTGTCCCAGATTCCGAGGTCTTTCAGTTTCTGGTCGTAGGCTTCGTCGTCCACCAGCCATGCTTTCCCTTCCCGTACACGTGCTTCATATTCCAGTTCTTCTTTTTGCAACTGGTAAGCTTCCATATCAAAGGTCTGGGTTTCCAAAATGCTATGCGTCCCCCTGACAATAGGGCTCATCACGGCATTGATAGTCCCCAAAACAATGGTTGGAAAAAAAAGGATGCACAGCCCGATGGCAAATGGTCGGAGCAGTGGAAATACATCAATAGGTTCAGCCCTTGCAAGTGCCTGCCATACCCGGTATGCCACATAAAACAAAGCTCCCAGTCCGGCCAGTCCTTTTGCCACGCCAATCATGTCGCCGCAGAGAGGTATCATATCTTCGTAGAGGTTCCTCAGAACTTGGTGCAGGTTATCAAAATCCATAATTTGCAAGTTTTTACCTATTACCAATATCTTTCCGAAGGACTGCCGTAAAGCGCCAGCACCCTGTCTGTATCGGCTTTTGCTTTGGCCCGGATAAACGAAACAGAGATGCTTTTCTGCGTGTAATACCTTGTCAGATTACGGTATCCGAGCATCCGGTTATAAATCTGGTCAATCACTTCCATACGCTCCTTGTCCGTCATGGAAAGCCCGTTACTACTGGTTACTATGTTTTTCAATTCGGTAACCAATGCGCCCCCTTCTTCCATCAGACGGGCATATCCCAGTGAAATAGCGGCCAGCTCGTCCACCGTAAAATTGGGGTCGGCAACCATCTGATTAAAACCCGTGATATAGATATCGCTGATTTCGCTAATCATTTCAATGGTAAGCTTCACTTTGCGGGCATCTTTAATCAGGTTATTTACTGATTTCAGGGCATCATAATATTGTTTACTTTGTTCATAGATTTTAACAGTTTCCTGTACATTCTTCACCATATTCGTCAGGGTGGACGAAGACTTGACCACCTGCTGGATATTCTGTACAAGATTGGACGGGTCGATTACCGCCCACTGTGCTTTGGACTGAAAGGAAAAGCCAATCAGTGCTATGCACGCAATTATAAAGATACGTTTCATATTCTTGCTTTTTTATTTAATGATACTTTGGGTTGAAAGGACCGGGATTAGTTCCTGCAGGATACTAATCCTCAGCCCTGTAATATTTTCCGTAAGCGGAAAGTTGCAGTACGTCATTGTCGGTATTGTAGGACAGGCTCATCACTCCGTAAAGGTTGACATACCGGATACTCTGACGCTTTTTGATAGGACACCGGAATAGTTCTCCGGCTTTAAAGGCAAACTCCATAAAGAAGCAGCCATTTTTCCTTTCACTGTTTCTGTATATCCGGATATCCGGCGCACCTTCCCGGCTTTTCCATCGCCCGGTTATATCATCCAGGGCGAATTCAGTTTTTGCCCCTAATGGATTGGTCCCGGTAGTTTCTGAATACATGGGCTATCTGTTATTGCTGTTTACTTTCAGCAAGTTGTTTAATGGCCAGTTCAATGTCGCCGTCCAGTTTTGCGGCAAGCTGCATCACTTCCATTTTTTCCGATTCTTCGGTAGTGTAAGTCAGGTATTCCGAATCCGATACTTCTGTGGCATAAACCGCACTTTGGACGCCTCCCAATCCTATCCAGACCTCTTTGTACCGGCGGCTGGGTGCGTTACTCATGTTAATGGAGAGTATTTGCGATTTTTCCTTTTCTGTCAGTCCCAGCAAAGCCTGTATCTGGTCGAACTTGTTCATGTACTTGCGCTGGTCTAGCAGTATCTTGCAATCCGAATTATTGATAATACTTTCCTTGACCACCGGGCTGGAAATAATGTCATCCACTTCCTGCGTGACGACTATGGCTTCGCCAAAATACTTACGGACGGTCTTGTACATGTAACGCAGGTATTCAGCCATATTAGCCGAAGCAATTGCCTTCCATGCCTCTTCCACTATCAATTGTTTCCTGACCCCTTTCAGACGGCGCATTTTATTGATAAAAGCCTCCATAATGATGATGGTCACCACGGGAAAAAGCTCACGGTTCTCCTTAATCGCATCAATCTCAAAAACTATGAAGCGTTTGGAAAGCAGGTCAATGTTCTTATCCGAGTTCAGCAGGAAATCAAAGCGTCCGCCCCGGTAATACTGCCTCAGGGTGGTCAGCATATTGTCGATATTGAAATCATCCCTACCTACCTTGATTTCCCGTTCTTCCAGTTCACGGCGGTAGTCATCGCGCATATACTCATAGAAAGTATTAAAACAGGGTGTGATATTCCGGTTTTCCTGAATCCGGCGGATATAAGCCGATACTGCGCTGCCCAATTCACCGCTTTCGGTTTTGGACACTTTATCGTCTTCGCTTTTCCACAGCGTAAGCAGTAGTGTTTTAATGCTATCTTTCTTTTCCACATCAAACACATAATCGTCGGTGAAAAATGGGTTGAATGAAATCGGGTTTTCTTCGGTATAGGTGAAATATACTCCGTCCTCTCCTTTGGTTTTTCGGTGAATCATTTCGCACAGTCCCTGATAACTGTTACCGGTATCCACCAGCACAACATGGGTTCCCTGTTCGTAATACTGCCTCACCAGGTGGTTCATAAAGAACGATTTTCCGCTTCCGCTTGGCCCCAGCACAAATTTATTCCGGTTGGTAATAATTCCTTTCTTCATAGGCAAATCGGAAATATCCAGATGAATGGGTTTTCCGCTTACACGGTCACACATCCGGATTCCGAAAGGCGACGGTGACGACCGGTAATTGGTTTCTTCGGTAAAGAAGCAAAGCGCCTGTTCAATGAAGGTATAAAAGCTTTCTTCGGAAGGAAAATCGCCTGCATTGCCCGGCATGGCTGCCCAGTAAAGGGTAGCTGCATCCACGGTATTGTGGCGGGGCTTACACTCCATTAATGCCAGTTGAGAACCAACTTCGTTACGGATATGCTTTAGTTCCTGCTCATCCTCACTCCATGCCATCACATTAAAATGTGCCCGGATAGAACTCAACCCGTGCGAGTGGGCTTCATTCAGGTAAAGGTCAATCCATTCCTTGTTAATGGCATTGCCCCGGCTGTACCGTGATAGCGATTGCATATTTCGGGCGCTCTTTTCAAACTTCCGCAGGTTTTCCGCACTGTCATCCAAAAACAAATACTGGTTATACACATGGTCACAGGCTAGCAGAAGTCCAACGGGAGCAGCAAACGATAAAAGGCAGTCGCTCCGGTCGGTGGATAGTTTTTCATAACGCATGTCAGTGCCCACCTTTCCGGGTAAATCTTCCACATCGGATAAGGTATGCAGACATACATGTTTTTCACCAATCCGTAGGCTGTCCGCTCCCAGTTCCATATCTTCCAGATAGGTGCTATTATCGAGTGAAAGCGAAAAATACTTTTCGATTAACCCGGCATTTTCCGGTGTTCCGACAATCTCATCAGTCGTAAGCCGGGCAAGGCTTATAAAACCGCTGTCGTTGATAATCCGCTCAAACTGTCCTACAGCCTCCAGGAACCTGACCGTATTGTCTTTATTGACTTCTTTGGGGATGATATTGCCCCGGCAGAGGGATGAAAAGTTGCTTTGCATCCGCATCCGCTCTTTGGTCGTTTTGGTCAGGTAAAGAAAGCATTCATGGTTCAGGTACGGACGTTCATTAAAATGACGTTCATAACTCCGGGAGAGGAAACTCATTTCTCCGTTGTCTGATTTAGGCTGGTAAGTTTCACGGACAAACCAATCCTGCTTATGAACCACGCTATAATCGGGTAGCACCTTAACCGCTTTGGCCCAGACAGAATGAATGGCTTCGTATTCGGGCGAAGTTACCGTAAATAGTTCCGGCAGGCTTACACGGAAAACTACCGTTACATCAGCATCCTTACTGATAATACAATCATGTTCCACACTTAGCAGCGGGAACTTACTTTCGATAGTCGTTGCTTTTAAGATATTCCTCATGCTGCATTCTCCTTTCTCACTTTTTGGAAAAGGCTACGGGGAACTTTCCGGTTAATCAGGTAACGGGGATGCTGTTTTTTTGCCATGAGCTTCATCAGTCCTGATTCCCCGTAACGGGTGTTCAGGTTGAAAGTCAGCCAGACAAGCACCGAGGCTGCAACCACGCCAAATGCAATGCAAAACAACTGGCTAACTCCTGCCATGTATAGAATGATAAACACCACAAACACGGCAAGCAGCCCGCCGGCGAAAATAAACAGGTACTGCGATTTCAGACCGCGAAATTCCACGCTTTTGCCAATTCCTTTGTTGATATTGTACTCCATAATAATTTTCGGGAAATCAATTAAAGGAAGAAGGAACGCAGAATGGTAGCAGCAACAATAAGGAAAATACATGCCCCGAACCAGCTTGCAGCAGTTTTACTGGTGTCCGGGTCTCCCGAGCTGAACTTGTTGTAAACTTTGATTCCGCCAATAAGCCCAACTACAGCGCCAATGGCATAAATCAGTTTGGTTCCGGGATCAAAATACGAAGTAACCATATTGGTAGCTTCTGTAATCCCGGCGGTGCCATCGCCCTGTGCAAATGCGGTTGAAACAGCAGCCATTAAGAAAGCTGCCTGCATCAAAATCTTCTTTTTTGTCATATTGGTTTCTTTGTTTATGGTGCGGGAGCTATTTAACCCCCGCACCGGGTAAATAAAATGTTTGTTGTTTTGGATATTTTAGTGGTCGTATGAAAAGAAGTCTCCTATCCGTAATCGTGTTTTTTCATTGGTTCGTTTTTTAATGCGTTAGACATAATCTCTGACATCAAACCCTTTGGGAACAGAGGTCGCAGAAGGCTTATCTTCTCCTGACTGTCCGGCTTTCCGTTGATGAAAAGCTTTCAGGTACGAATCCATTAATCCGCCGACCCTGTTCTCCCTCTCGGGTTCACCTGAAACCATTGCTTCAAACATATCGGTATGTTTCAGGTGCAGAAGAACTCGTCCTGTTTCTTCTTTCTTCTCTTCAGTAAGAATTGGATTGTGTACCACGGTGCGGTAGGCTTCGCCCATTTGTTCAAAACTGATTCCCTCGGCCAGTGAACGCCCTGAAACCTGTAAAGCTTCGTATTCTTCCTCTTCATCCCCCGGTTCCGGTTCTTTCGGTATCGGGCAGTCAATATCGAGTGGCGGGTTGGCTTCGCCAGGAGGAACTTCTCCGAAAACTTCGTCCAGTTTGTCCGCTGGAATTATCCGGGAATGTTCTTTTGGTACATCTGACAGGGCAAATATATTTCCTTTCCCCTTTTCTTTTTCGTTGTCAGCTTCTTTGGCAGTTTGTGTCACAGGAATGCGTTCCTTGAGGACAAACTGACTTTTACCTACTATGTCACCTTTGTTCTTTTTTCGGTCCTGTTCCAGGAGCATTGCCTCGCTGTTTTCATTCCGAAAACGCCTGTTTTCAGAAATAAAAAAGTACATCGTCCAGAGCGTATAAAGTATGGCAAAAGCAACAAGCAGTGCCAACACAATATTGGGTGTAATCGTTATCATCTGTTACCGGAATCAAAAAACATTTGTATTCTTTTCCCTGTACAGTTCGGTGATATCATCCTGGAACATGGCAAAGTGGTGTTCCAGTACATTGTCTAAGTAGCTGAACAGGGACATCTCGTTTTCGCCGATCACCCGGACTATTTTCAGGATGCGGTCATGATACTCTTTGCGGATATAAACTACTTTCCCATTACGTGTTTTGACTTCCGCTTCTTTGAAAAAGAAAGCTCCGTAGTTTACCCCATTGCGAGGATTGTTTTCCGCATTTCGTTTGTCTGATGGTTGCTTTGCAGTAGCTCGTTTCTTACTGAATAGTTTCATTTTTCCAAGTCTTTAATAATGTTAATCCCTTTATGTTTTTCGTTATATAAACGGGTTATCTCACCGCCATAAGTTTCAAAATGATGGACCAGTATGTTATCGATGTAACCGGAGAGCGAAACTTCATTGCTCCCGATTACACGGCATATCGCCTGAATCGTATCATGAAAATCCCGGCGGATATAAACCATTTTACCGGTTCGGGCAGTAATAGAGGATTCTTTGACAAAAAGCGTTTCATAATCCTGTTCTTTGCCCCGTCTGCGCCGGGTTTCATCTTTAGGTGTTTCTTTTTTTGAGGCAGGCGGTTCACCGAAATTTTCATTATTCTCACTCACCAGTGATTCATGGTCTAACGGTACGTCCTGCAGGAAAGAAGCGATAATTGCTTTTTCATTTATATCCTCTTTTTTGATTGTTTTTGCCATTGCATTATATTTTGATGATTTCCAAAATTTCTTCCATAAGGGTATCGAGGTTACTTCCTCTCTGCAATGCTTTATTGGCAGGGAACATGGTCGAACGGAACAGGGCTTTATGTGAAGAGGGAAGCTCACGGCGAAAACGTTTGCTGTCAGGCAGAAAGGTTTTCAGCAGGGGAAGGTGAAGTTCTGCAATAACCTGTTCATAGACTTCGTATAATTCCGTTTTTTCCCGTCCGTCCACTAAATTCCATATAAGATATAAGCCTTTAACCCTGGATTTTCCGGTGGTGATGATGTTGTCATTCAGACGGGACGCAAAACGTAAGGTGCTTTCAAGTACCACCCTGTCGGCGCTGATGGGTGAAAAAATATAATCCATCAGAGACAGGGTATAAATTACCCCTTCCTTATTGACTGTTCCCGGTAAATCAAAAAAGATAATGTCATAGTTTCCTTTGGACATTAAAGCGTTGGCTGTCTCCGGGGCTTTTTCGGGAAGGCTCTTTACCACCGGGTACATTTTCTTTTGCAGCCGGGTGAACTGTTCGTAGGCCAGCGACTTGTAATAATCGTCGTCCGTGGCCATTTTCAAATCGCGCTCCCGCATTTCGGCAATGCTGTACTGCGGGTAATCGCAATCCACTACTGCCACATCGTACCCTTTCACATAATGCAGATATGAAGCTGCCAGCACTGTCAGTGTTGTTTTTCCCGCCCCTCCTTTTTGGGTGGAGAAAGCAATACACAAATTTTTCTTTTCCATTTTTAATCATTTAATAAGTTATACATACAGTTGATGTTACATCTGATTTGCCGACTGGTTGGGTGGATAACCGGACAATACATCTGTGCAATAGCATGGCTATTAAAAAAATGATTGGCCGTCTTAAGATTTGAATGCATGAATATCTCGATGTTTGGTCAGTCATATATCCAATTATTTATCAGGCATCCAACTATACAGCATTATATCCGGCCCACTAAAAGGACATTCACTCATCTTACCATTCATAAAAAATTTCAGCCAATTTATCTTCCTATCAATCAGTTGCATAATCAGTCATATTTTAAAAACCTCATGCAAATAAAAGCCAATAAAACCCCGCTTAAACAGGCTTTGCGGCAGGTGGCACTTTGTGGCACAGTAGTGGCATAATTCGGCACAGTTGCATGTTGTACAGGCGGTTACAAAGACCGGTAACTTTGCCCCCGGTTCGATACCGGTAACAGGTCAGACTGCTATCCATCATTTTTTGCAGCCCGTCAATTTATCTGTCCGGATGGCGGACAGATTTTATTTGCAATGTGGCAAATAGCAAGCTGTGTTTTGAGTTACTCATTTCATTTCACGTAACCCAAAACCGCTTGCCCGCAAGGGGGAAAAGCAGGCTCCGAAGTCGCTGCTTTTTGATAAGGGCAGTAACAATGACTGCATTATGGTACCGGATTTTTGAAACACTAAAATATCCGACAGATGAAACAGGAAAATACAAAAGGCCGGAGGCAAAAAGGGGGACGCCCTGCTAAAAGCGACCCCGTAACAGAATGCGTTATGGTACGCTTTAACGCCCGTGAATATGCCCGTTTCCTGGCATTATTCGAACAATCCGGGGTAAAGGCAAAAGCTGTTTTTATCAAAGCGAGGGTATTTGGCCAGCCGTTCCGCGTGGTTAAAACCGACCGGGCAGCGCTCGAATATGTGGCAAAGCTAACCACTTTTTATGCACAATTTCGTGCCGTTGGGACGAATTACAATCAGGTGGTAAAAGAACTGCACAGCAATTTTTCGCATAAAAAAGCACTCGTATTGCTCTTTAAATTGGAAAAACTGACTACCGAATTGGCTGTAACCGGGCAACAAATTATTGCCCTGTCGAAAGAATTTGAAGAAAAATATTTACAGAAATAGCCTTGTATGATTGCCAAAATAACCACCGGAAAAGACATTTACGGCGCACTGGCCTACAACCAGGAGAAGGTAAACGAAGGATTGGGAAAGGTGCTTGCATCGAATATCATTCCAGAACCGGAGGATGGCCGTTTTAGTGTCGCTGCGTGCACCGATGCCTTTAACCGATGGTTACCCTCGCATTACCGGACAGAAAAACCGGTCATCCATATTTCACTTAACCCGCACCCGGATGATAATTTGACGGATGAACAACTGTCAGACTTCGGGCGTGAGTATCTGCAACAGATGGGTTACGGCGCTCAACCGTACCTGATTTTCAAACATTCAGATATCGGTCGGGAACATATCCATATCGTTTCGTTACAGGTGGACAGCGAGGGCAAAAAAATCAAAGACAGCAATCGCAACCTGCGGAGCGTGGCTGCAACCGAAAAGCTGGAAAAGAAATACGGCCTGCACCGCGCCAAAGGACAAAAACAGTTGGAACAAGGACAGTTTAAGCCCGTTGATGTGGCGAAAGGCGATTTGAAAAAGCAAATCGCTTCGGTAATTAAACTGGCAGTTGCGATGTACCGTTTCCAGACAATGGGAGAATACCGGGCCTTGTTATCCCTCTACAACATCGGTGTGGAAGAAGTACAGGGAACTCGAAGCGGAAAGCCTTACCACGGATTGCTCTATTCCGCGCTGGATGTTGAAGGGAACAAAGCCGGAACACCTATCAAATCATCTGCTTTCGGGAAAACAGTCGGGTTCGCTGCCCTCGAAGAGCGGATGAAAAAATCAACCATCCTGATAAAAGAAAAGGGATACCGCGAACGCCTGCACCCGTTGATTGCCGTAGTGATACGAGAAACCAAAAATGAAACGGAACTGCGTAAAAAGTTAAAGGAAAAAGATATTGACCTTTATCTCCGGCGAAACAATACAGGGCGGATTACCGGGGTAACTTTTATCGATCACCAAAGCCGCTGTGTACTGAACGGCTCCAGGCTGGGCAAAGAATTTTCTGCCAATATATTCAACGACCTGTTTAGAGAGTCCCCGTCAATCGAGGAACACACAAAACAGGTGGGAGAAAAAGAACAGTTCACGCCTCCGGCTGAACCGTTCTCTCCGGCCAACAATCAAGCCGGGCATATTGAATCCGCTATCAGCAGCCTGTTCTCAATTTTTTCACCGGAATCGGAATCATATATTGAAAATCAGCAACAGCTTCGCAAAAAGCGAAAAAAGAAAAAACGGAGATATGGGAGACAAATGTAATTACGATTTGGGAAAAGGAATTAATTCAATCAATTCCAATATTTCTGCACTTCTGCGTTGATTATAAAAAAGAACGATATTGCTACTTGTCGCCCCCTTAAGAGAACTCTTATAAATCAATCCATCAATTCTATCATTATTGGCTAATTGATACACGTGCCTTAAGTACTCTGTAAATACCTGAGAGGGAATATACTGGATATGAATGCGATCGTCTCTTATTATTGGTTTAGTAATTTCCCAATTAAAAGAATGAAGAAAACCAATTCCTTCCCAGTTTGAAGGCAACCAAAAACTTGGATGAGGAAGATTTGTCAAATCCAAAACATTCAGAGCTTTCCTGGTACTGAATCTCCCTGTAACATGAGGTGCATCTATTATTCTACCGTCAGGACTACTTTCCAGAACTGCTGTATTGGAATCAAAAGCACCATAGAACATGGAAATACCGGCTGGGCTCATACGACTTTGTTTGGCTTTATCCTCCGGTGCTGAGGTGATATTATCAAATGAAGTGATGGAATCTTTTTCACTCGTAAAGCGGCATCTGAATAGTTTCGTTCCAGATGAAATTTCCTTAAATAACCCAAGACGAGATATTAAATTTCCGAGCTCAGTTATAATATCCATTAAACCGTTGTCTTCAGAAAATTTCTTTTTAGAGAATTCATCTCGTTTAAAAAAGGTAAAACGTTGTTCATGCATGACCATCCTTGAAAACATCTTCCACAAAAAAGACAGCTCCTGTCCTTCAGTCATCATATATGCATGATGTTGTATCCACTCGTCATTAAGGAAACAATCTTGAATATCGTTGTTAAGATTTTCATCATTAGTTACCAAATCTAATTCTGCTAACAACTCATAAGTACTCTCATAGTGCTCTGCAAAATCAGGCGCGATGAAACTTCCGACCCGTTTAAAACCAGGGATCTCTTCATCCTCATCATCATAATATGAACTACTCAGATATAAAGCTTCATCTCCGGGATTCCCAAAATGCTCGGTTATCTTTTCTGCAACATATTCCATAAAGTCGTGCAAATCAATAATCCGAGCTATGCTACCGCAATAACTACACTGACCTGAATGGGAGTGGTCAGATATATATTGTTTCAGGTAATAATCACTAAAATGATTACTACAAACATATTTTTCATTTGTTTCCGGGAGCCTATACCCCCTTGACTCCGCCTCAATCCATTCTTGTTTTACTTGTCCCATAACTAAGCTTCATAAGTTAAAATACAATAGAGATGCTCATAATCGTTGTAAAAAATCTTTTAAAAAACGCAGTATCCTTGTTGATTCTTAAAAGATTGTACAAATATGATTACTTCTTTTGTTAGTACTTAACCCTGTAAAATAGATAACTCTAGGTTTATATTTTTTTATACAATTGTACTTCAAGTACATTTCTGCAAGAAAAAATAAACCAAATATCTTGAAAACTTCTTTTTTGCGAACTTTTTACAATCTCTCTTTGCCAATACCATACAACGGAACATTTGTCATCCATTGTTCTTCCTTGTAATCGGTTAAAGATGTCCGGATGGCTTTTGAAGGCTTGTATTTCTCACAAAATAAGCGGAAACTTTTTGACCTCAGGTTTTCTCCTGATTTTACTTCAACCGGGATAACATTTCCTTCTTCCTGAATAACAAAATCAACTTCGGAAGTACTCCGTTCGTTTGTCCAATACCCGATATAACGCTCGCTGTTCAACCGCAATTGCTGCATCACGTATTGTTCTGTAAGAGCGCCTTTGAACTCGGTAAAAATTTCATCACCATCAATAATTGTCCGCACATCCAGTCCTGCCATGGCTCCAAGTAAACCTAAATCGTGCAGGAACAATTTGAATATAGAAACTTCCTGGTATGCTGCCAGTGGAATTCCCGGTTTTGATACCCTGTAGCTCTTTAAAAGTAAGCCGCAATCGACCAACCACTGAATGGCCAACTCAAAATCTTTGGCACGGGCGCCTTCTCTTAAGACCCCGTACACGAATTTTTTATTTTCTTTGGCCAGTTGCGATGGAATGCTTTGCCAAACCATCCGAATGCGGGGAACGGTCTCATTGGGTGCGTGCTTTGAGAAATCACCTTCATAAGAGTTAAGTATCCTGTTTTGAATTCGGCGGACTAATTGCCAGTCACGGGTTTGGATAAAAGCAGACACAACTTCTGGCATTCCACCAACATAAAAGTAATAACGTAGATATTCTTTCAGCTTTTCAGTAAAAACGGAAACAACACTCCAGTTCTTCGCCTTTAAAGCATCAACCAGCGCCGATTCATTCAAAGAAAGCAGGAATTCATAAAAAGAAAGTGGACGTAAGTCGAGGAAATCGACTTTGCCAACCGGAAACGAGACCTGGCTGTGTAATCCCATTCCAAGCAGTGAACCAGCCGCAATTACATGATATTGGGGTGCGTTTTCACAGAAATATTTCAGGGAAGTCACTCCACGTTCTGCCGACTGTATTTCATCAAGAACAATCAATGTATCTTCTGCTGTTATCGTTGTTTGAGCCTGTATCTGAAGTACTGTGATGATTCGCTCAATGTCAAAATCATTGGAAAAAATATTCTGCAATGCCGGGGTCTCTTCAAAATTCACATAAACAAGTTTGCTATAAAAGGTACGGCCAAACTCCTGTAAAAGCCATGTTTTCCCTACTTGTCGGGCGCCTCTGACAATAAGCGGCTTTCGGAATTTATCTTCTTTCCATCTTTTTAAGCTGATAATCGATTCCCGGTACATATTTCTCTGTTAAATTCGAATGTAAAATTACACTTTTATCCAGATAAAAAAGTATTAATTCAACATTTTTATCCAGATAAAAAAAGAAATGCCCTTTTATTAAGGCTTCCTGCCACAAGCTGCCACTACTATGTCACGTACTTCCAATGCACTCACAATTCGCATGTTGAAATAAGCATCGCCCTACTTTCGCTTTCCAAACGTTAAAAACCGAAAATACAATGCAACAGGAAGACGATTTAAGAGCACTGGCAAAGGTTATGGACTTTATGCGTGCCCTGAGTATTTTATTTGTTATTATCAACATTTATTGGTTTTGCTACCAGTCGATGGTCGAATGGGGCATCAATATCGACGTAGTTGATAAAATACTCCTGAATTTTAACCGCACCGCAAAACTATTTGGCAACATCCTTTACACTAAACTTTTCACAGTAATATTCCTGACTTTATCTTGCCTCGGAACAAAAGGCGTTAAACAGGAAAAAATTACATGGAATAAGATAATCGTTTCCCTTTTTATTGGCTTTGTCCTTTTCTTTTTCAACTGGTGGTTGCTGGATTTGCCGCTGCCGTCGGTCGCCAAAACAGCTTTTTACATTTTTACGATGGCTGCCGGTTATCTTTGCCTGCTGGCTGGTGGTGTTTGGATGAGCCGTCTTTTGAAGAACAATATGATGGATGATGTTTTCAATACCGAAAACGAATCCTTTATGCAGGAAACACGCCTGGTTGAAAATGAATATTCAGTGAACCTCCCAACCCGTTTCTATTATAAAAAGAAATGGAATAACGGCTGGATTAACGTTGTAAATCCTTTTCGTGCTTGTATTGTATTAGGAACTCCCGGTTCCGGGAAAAGTTATGCGGTAATCAATCAGTTTATAAAGCAGCAGATAGAAAAAGGCTATTCGCAATATATCTATGATTTTAAGTTTCCCGACCTCTCGACGATTGCCTATAACCATCTGCTGAAAAACCAACGCGGATACAAAAAAGTCCCGACCTTTTATGTAATCAATTTCGACGACCCGGCACGTTCGCACCGGTGTAATCCGATTAATCCCTCATTTATGAGCGATATCTCCGATGCCTACGAAAGTGCCTATTCTATCATGCTAAACCTAAACCGCACATGGGTACAAAAGCAGGGCGACTTTTTTGTGGAATCACCGATTATACTTTTTGCCGCCATCATTTGGTATTTGCGCATATACAAGGAAGGCCGGTATTGCACCTTTCCTCATGCCATCGAGTTCCTGAACAAGCGGTATGAAGATATTTTCCCGATTCTGACAAGTTATCCCGAACTGGAGAACTACCTTTCTCCTTTTATGGATGCCTGGATGTCGGGGGCGCAGGACCAGTTACAGGGACAAATTGCTTCGGCTAAAATCCCGCTTTCGAGGATGATTTCTCCGCAATTGTATTGGGTAATGTCAGGCGACGAATTTACGCTGGACATCAATAATCCCGATGACCCGAAAGTATTGGTGGTTGGGAACAATCCCGACCGTCAGAATATTTACGGTGCAGCATTGGGTTTATACAACAGCCGTATAGTAAAACTTATCAATAAGAAAGGTCAGTTAAAAAGCTCGGTTATCATCGATGAATTGCCAACCATTTATTTTAAAGGGCTGGATAACTTGATTGCCACAGCCCGGAGCAACAAAGTGGCGGTATTGCTCGGCTTTCAGGATTTCTCTCAGTTAAAACGTGATTATGGGGATAAAGAAGCTGCCGTAGTAATGAATACCGTAGGGAATATATTTTCAGGACAAGTTGTAGGAGATACGGCCAAAAACCTGTCAGAACGCTTCGGAAAGGTTTTACAGAAACGCCAGTCAATGACGATAAACCGCAATGATAAATCAACTTCTATCAGCACCCAGTTAGACAGCCTTATCCCGGCAAGCAAAATTTCCACGCTCACCCAGGGCATGTTTGTCGGGGCAGTTGCTGACAATTTTGATGAACGCATCGAGCAAAAGATTTTCCATGCAGAGATTGTAGTGAACAGTGCGAAGGTTGCTACTGAAACTAAAGGATACAAGCAAATTCCTGTTATTACCAATTTTGTGGACGACAACGGTGTTAACCGCATGAAGGAAATGATTCAGGACAATTATAACCGCATAAAGGAAGGAACAAAGCAGATTGTTACAGATGAACTTGAAAGGATTAGTAATGACCCGGCGCTTTGTTATTTGTTGCCGAAAAAGGAATAGAAAAAAACGATTCAAATCATTTTCATTGTGATAATAACTTTTCATAAAATTTTCTATTTATATACCGCACTCCGTTCACAGCATTTAAAACATTGAATTTATTTCTAAAAATATGCTTATATTACTGCTTTAATAGCAAAATACACTTAAAAAGTGGCCAAAGAGAAGCGTATTTATAATAGAATTAAAGCAGTATTAGCTGAACAGGGAAAAACAAACTTATGGCTGGCAGCGGAATTAGAAGTGAACAGGACGACCGTTTCAAAATGGTGTACAAACGAAGTTCAGCCTACAATGGAATCCCTTTTCCGAATTGCTGATGCCTTAAATGTTGATGCAAGGGAACTGTTAGTTTCACCCAATAAAAAACTCTAAAATCAATTTGAAGCACACAGAAAATATATTTTACATCAGGGAATTGGACTGAAACAAATAGACTATTTGATATGAATAAAGTACAAACAATCGAGGAACAACATACCGCAGGTGCACAGTCAATAGGCTTTGATTATCAATTCTATTATTTTATGTTATTAGCACTTGACCTTAAAATGGGACAAAAAATTGGATTTGAGGTTAAAGACGATATTCATATCGATAAAGAAGACGAGACTACAATATTATTTCAAACAAAACATAGTATCCTTAAAAGTTCGAGTGGTGAGATAAAAAATTTGACCACATTAGATTCTGATTTGTGGAAGACACTAAACAATTGGGCTGACTTGATAAAAGCTAATAAGAAAAATAAAAGTTTCCTGAAAACACATTCATTTATACTGGTAACCAATAAGAATGAAAATAACAATGAGTTCATCAATTTGATAATTCAGTACAGAACGGACAATAACATTGATGATGTATTAGAGAAATTAAAAGAATTAGAAAGTAAAACAGAGGACGAAACATTAACAAAATATATTAAAAATGTACGTTCTATTGGAAAAACTCGGTTAAAACAATTCATGCAAAAACTGACCATCGAAACCGGAGTTGACCATATCATAGAAAAAATAAAAAACAGATTAATTGAGTTATACAAAGCCCCTCGTATAGCAGAAGTAATTTTTGACAGTTTATATTCAAACCTGCAAGCAACAAAATATTTAGATATTAAAGACAGTAATAAATTTGAGATTTCATTTGATGATTTTAGTAAAAAATTTGGCAGGTGTTTTAAAGTTGCTTCCGAAACAAAACCACTTCCGAGAAGAAACTTTCCAATATTATTGCCAGAAGATTTAGAAAGTCAGGTTTTTATAAAACAGCTTATAGATATTGGGGAAGTTCAAAGCGGTTCAGAAGACATTAGAAAATATACAACACTAATGTTGAAGTTTCTCAGGCATTTTACCTATTGGTCAGATGAAGAAAACTTCATTTTGCTTACCGAAGCAGAGGAATTTAAACAAGAAAGCATTTCAAAATGGGCCAACAAGTTTAAATCCAAATACCGACAAATTGAAAATAAAATAAATTCAGGCTCTGATATGGTTGAATTTGAAGAGGATATAAAAGAATTGGCAATTGAACTAGTTGAATACATAAGAGAGCAAAATTTAACTATACCGGGCTATTCTCCTCTTGGTATAGATTTTAGCAATGGGCACTACTATGCCTTATCAGATAATCTGGAAATTGGGTGGCATTACGACTGGAAAAATAAATATAAAAAGGGATGAAAGAAATATACTACACCTATAATAATGAGGCAATCGCCAGTTGCATCTTTTTATCAATATTGAATAATGCTGATGAATTGGATATTGCTCGTTCCTGCTTAATTCTACCTTTTTTACTGGACGACAGAACCGTAAATTATTTAGATAGGAACAAACACATTGAAACTGACTTAGTGCAAATTATAAAGGAACAGCCCCGTTTATTTGTTTCTTTTAATAAACGGTATTTATCATTACTGCCCGTAACTATTAATTCGTTACTATTATTAAGTAAGAGTAATCAAATAAAAATTGACACTCAGATTTCGTCCATTAGAAACATTATTTTCGACAGACAAAATTTGGGGACAAGGTTTCAAAAAATAGAAAAAATCACACCGAAATTTTTGTCTGTAATAGAGAAATATTCAACATCTCAATTGTATAAAATGCTAAAAATTCAATTATGAAATTCATACTGCACGAAATAAAGCTCTGGTTCAAAGATGAAAATGCAGAACCTAAAAGTTATCTTTTTTTAGCGAATAAAATAAATGTTGTTACCGGCGATTCAACTACTGGAAAGACCAGCTTTTGGAATATAATAGATTATTGCCTTCTGTCAGGAAAAGTAACTATTGCAAATACAATTATTGAAAAAGTACTGTGGTTTGGCATTCATTTTACAATAAACGACAAAGAAATATCAATAGTCAGGAAGACACCAATTAATGGGGCTGTTTCTTCTGAAGTACATTTCAATAAAGGAGCTTTACCGGACAAGCCTGAAAGCAATATAACGGTATCGGAGATAAAGTCAAAGCTTGACGAAGAATACGGAATAACGGATGCTCTTAGATTTCCTTATGGAAAAGAATCAGGCAAATCAACGTTTAACCTCTCATACAGGCATTTCTTACTCTTTAATTCGTTAACACAAACTATTATAGATGCACCTGAGACCTATTTTGATACTACATTTTATGGTAAAGATGAATACGATGAAGCTTTGGGGCATATTTTCGATTTAGTTATTGGTGTCAATGATTTGAAAAATATCAAAGCCAAAGAAAAATTGAAAGAAATAGAAGCAGAGCTAAAGAAAATACAAAATCAGGAAACAAAGAACCAGAGAAAAACTAAAAATTTTGAACTGGGTATTTTAAGGCTAATTGAAAAATGCAAAAAATATAACTTCATAGACTATTCAGAATATTTTGAAAATGTGAATGAGGAAATAACAGTAATTCAGGAAATTATTGCTAATACCAGGAAAGTTGCAAAAAATGCACAACTATTTAATGAGATAGATAATTTGTACAAAAGAAAAAATGAGATACAGGCTCAAATTAATGCTATCAATCAATATCAAAAAGAATTTGACCTATACAAAAAGAACTTGGATAAATCGGCTGATAGCCTCCAACCAATCGAGTTTTTGAATCAAAAACTTTCAGACCAACTAATCGATTCATACGAAACAAAAATGTTTATAGAATCTCTGGAAAGTTCTTTAAAAAATATCAGGGAAAACCTTTCCAAAAAAGTTACAAAACCATTAAAAGTATCAGGAGATATTATAGAATTGAGGGGGCAATTACAGGAAATCGATAAAAAGATTTACCAATTGAATGAAATTAAAAAGAACTATCTGGCAGAAGGTGAAAAGTTTATTGCTTTAGGCGAAATAAAACATGAATTTGAGCAAATACAAAAAGAAAAACTAATTACCCCCATAGATACAATAAAGCTAAATAAATTAAACGAAGAAAAAGGTCGTTTAGCCAGTGTTCCGGCGGACACAGAACAGATAAAATATACAATGAAAACATTGTTAAATGAAAGTATTCAACGCAATTACAGTCAACTAAAATCGTTAACAGCATATAATGATTACAGGACGGTTTTCGATGATTCTAAAATGATTTTAAAATTATATCCCCCTTCAGACCAGCTTCAATTTCCATTGGAAAATGTTGGGAGTGCTTCAAATTACATGTTTATGCACCTATGTGTTTATTTAGGGTTGCATGAACACGTAATTAAAATTCAGGAAAATCATATACCTAAGTTTTTATTTATCGACCAACCCAGTAAGCCATATTATGAAGGGAACAATGATGATAAGGTAAAATTGCTTGATGCGTTCACTCTGCTAAATTCGTTTGTTGATTATATTTTGATACAGAAAAAACAACACTTTCAAATTTTCATGGTTGAACATGCCTCTAAAGAATATTGGGAAGAAAATAACTTGTTTCATTTTCACACTGTTGACGAATTTATTGATGGAAAAGGTTTAATTCCAAGTGAAGTTTATAACAAATAATCTATGATGAATGCTATTGTTGGTAAAATGGACAAATTAATAATCCATTTTGTAGGAAATAAAAATAATGGAGATGGAGTACGGTTTTCCGATGAATTAACTGATTATGGAAATATCGAAGAATACTTCAATATATTGATAGGCAATAGCTTTAAATCTGAGGAATTGTTTCAGTTCTATTTTAGTCCAGATTTAGAGCTTAATCCTATTTATCAATTCATTAAATCTGTTTTTCAGGATAAGGAAGCATTTATAGGACAATCCCAGAATGTAGCACGCTATTTATACGATAAAAGCACCCATCCTCAAATAAAACCGGGAGAACTTTGCATGGTATATTTTAAGGATTGTCAACTCAATGATAAAACGGTTGATTGTATCGGGATATTTAAGTCTGAAAATAAAGAAACAGTTCTAAAAATAGATACGATAAAAAACGGGTATGGGTTAACAGGCGTAAAAGGAATCAACATCAATAAATTAGATAAAGGATGTTTAATATTTAACACCGATAAAGAAAACGGATATATAGTTTCGGTTGTCGATAATACCAATAAAGGTTATGAAGCTCAATATTGGAAAGATGATTTTTTAGGCGTTAGACCAGTAAATAACGGTTACCATCAGACAAATCAATTTTTAGGAATTACCAAACAGTTTGTTACTAACCAAATAGCGGACGATTTTGAAGTTTCAAAAGCCGACCAGATTGATATATTGAACCGTTCTGTTAACTATTTTAAGACACATGAAAAGTTTGATAAATCGGATTTTGAAAATGAAGTCTTTCAGGATGAAAGCGTAATTGATTCTTTCAGAAACTTTGACAACTCATACCGCGAGGAAAATAAAGTTGAACTATCCGATAACTTTGAAATTTCATCTCAGGCAGTAAAAAAGCAGGCTCGGGTATTTAAAAGCGTTTTAAAACTTGATAAAAATTTTCATATCTACATTCATGGCAACCGGAACTTAATAGAGCAAGGTGTTGATGAAAATGGGCGAAAGTACTACAAGATTTATTATCAAGAGGAGAGTTAACGACCCGTTACAAAAGCTATTTGTTAAAGATAACAGAGCATCAATGATATTATTTATTATCCGTTAGAGTAGCCGAACTTCTATTAGTCTTTATTAAGCTTCCCGGAAACGCCACAAGCCACCACCTCAGTTCCTCAAACTACCACCATCCGTACATTCATTTATTTGTCATGTAGTTACGCATAAATTCGTCCATGCATCAATAGTGGTGCAACAACTAAAACATTCGTAAGATGGACGAAAAAATCAGTAACGACGACAAAAAAGTATTACTCGTTAAAGAAGCAAATGGCGGCAAAGTAAAAGCCGTCACCGGTATGGATGAAAAAGGCAACATCCAAACCACGGAACCAACAGCAAAAAACCAAAACAGCCTTTTTGCCGTGAACACAAACGAAGCCATACTGGAGGCGTTTTTCAAAAAAATGGTAGAACAGGCGCAGCAACCCTCACACACGGGATTTTTTCTGATGACAGAAAAAATGCTGGATAAACTTATCAAAATCGACCTCGACCCTCACGAACTGGAACTACACCGTGTCAATCCGGTAGAGTATCTTGAAAAGGTACAGAAACAGAACGCGCAACAAACACAGGGTGGCGGTGATGAAACTACTCAAAGTACTTTCCAGCCGATGGATGTCAGTAAAATAGACCGGCAGGAACTCCAAAAATACGGAATCAACGCTGCCGATTTGGAACCTCATCTCAAAGCCATGTCCTACGGACACAAATCACCGCAAATGATTCCCCTAAACCCTGAACTGGAACCAGGTATCCGCGTTCCCACCAAAGGACGTGTATCGCTGGAAGAGCAAGCCGACGGTTCGCTCAAAATCATACCACATTACTGGGAGGAAAAGCCTAACCTGGATGCCCCTTTTCACGGCGTACTTCTCAACGAACAGGATAAGGAAAACCTACGGCAATCGTTGAACGTGGGCAGGGTTATTGAACTGGAACCTTCGCCCGGACAGAAAATCCCGGCTTTTGTTTCGCTCGACCGACTTACCAACAAACTCGAAGCCCTGCCTGTGGAGAACATCACCATTCCCAATAAAATAAAAGGGGCAGATCTTTCTGAAGACCAGCAATTCAGGCTTGGTGCAGGTGAAAAGATTCTGGTAGAGAAAATGGTTTCCCGCACAGGCCGGTTCTTTGATGGATATATCCAAATCAATGCTTCGGACAAAAAGTTTGATTTCTCTTATGAAGGGCTCGACCGTAACCGCTATTCACAAGAGAATAAGGAAGTCCGCCGCCAGCAGAAAGAAAATGCACCGGAAGGGGAATCCGAAAAACAAAAACAACTCTTTATTCCACAAAAACTGCTTGGCGTTGAACTGACTGAAAAACAGCAGGAATTTCTTAAAGCAGGCCAGGCCACCTATATCAGGGGAATGATGAAAGACGACAAGGGGGAACCATTCAATGCATGGGTAAAACCCAATCCTGAAAAAGTAAAATTCGATTTTTTCAAATGGAATCCTGATAAAGCCAAAAAGCAGGGAGCAGAAGTGAAACCTTCAGAAGAAAGCAAAACACAGGTTGCTGTCAACAACGAAGGTAAGACCAATGAAGCGACCAAAAATGTGAAAGAGCCATTAAAACAGGGACAACAAAAGCCTACGGAAACCCAGTTTAAACAAGAGGCACGCAGGCCTGCTCCAAAGAAAAGCGGTATTAAAATCTGAATACTGTTTTAAACAGTTCCGGATGAAAGCAAAAGAAGACAAGTTCAACCGGGAATGGTTATATTTACCACTGAATATACCGCTGCTTTCTTCAATAGGCATAACTTTTCTTTGTTTATTGTTTGTCAGTGACGGATATTTTAGTGGTGCGTTCCGGGTGGGAACCCGGAACGCTTTTGCCTGATATACCTTCCCTTTTTAACCACTAAATATCCGTTATCATGAGAAATACAAAAAATAAAACCGGGCAGGAATTATCCTATTACGGGTTCTCCCTCCTTTCTTACCTCAAAGAAAACCACCCCGACCGTACCGGAGATACAACTTTTATAGAAGAACGTGCTGATGCTGCAGCAGAAACGTACAGCAATGCTGTTAAATACGGGCAGACACATATAGAGGCCGAAGAACTGGCTTCAATTGCACTTTTCCAGGGCCTGCATTTTTCTGCTTACAACACCCTTGTTCATATCCTTTGGAACGAGTTTTCAGAAGAAATACCTGAAGAAAGTGCAAATGAGGTTGCCCGTCAAATCTTACCTCTATGCAGTGAAGTGCTGGACAAATACGCCCTTACGGATGATTTTGCCAGTACTTCGCAATACGATGAATTATATACCGAACTGACGGGAACCGTCGAAATACTGCTCGAAGATGGCTTACAATAAAAAGGCGCACCTGCGGGCAAATATCGATGCGATAAAAACGGCGTTTGCCCTTGAACGGGAGAACCGTTGGGCAACAGCCGGGGAAAGGGAAATACTCGCCCGGTATTCCGGATTTGGTGCTATTAAGGAAATCCTCGACCCTCTGCCAACTAATGGTTCAGCAAATCCCCTGATAAATGAGCTGCATGATGTTTTACGCGAAAATACCCGCGATGAAAAAGAATACAAACGCTTTTTCGACGGACTGAAAAATTCTATCCTGACGGCATTTTACACACCACCGGAAGTAGTAAATGCGCTGGCAGGGGCGCTTATTGACAACGGAATCAAATCATCCCGTCTGCTTGACCCGAGCGCAGGAACGGGTGTATTTACCCAGGCTTTTAAACAGCTTTCTCCCGACATGGAAGTAACCTGTTTTGAGAAAGACCCGATTACCGGAATGATACTCAAACACCTTCACCCTGAAGATAAGGTAAGAGTAGAGGGTTTTGAAAATATTGAAAAGAAATATGCCGATTATTACGATGTGGCAGCAAGTAATATCCCGTTCGGGGATGTAGCGGTCTTCGACCCGGCTTTATTCTCCGACGGTGACCCGACAAAAAAGATTGCCTCACGTTCCATCCACAATTATTTTTTCCTGAAATCGGTGGATATGGTACGACCGGGAGGCCTAATAGCTTTTATTACTTCGCAGGGAGTACTGAATGCCCCGGCAAACCGCCCGGTGCGGGAATACCTGATGTTCCGTTGCGAGCCTGTTTCAGTTATCCGACTTCCAAATAATCTGTTTACTGAATTTGCTGGTACCGAAGTTGGCAGTGACCTGATAGTCCTTCAAAAACGGGAACAAAAAGACCTGTCCGTTTCTACCCCCATAAAACAGGCATTTATTGAATCACGCACCTTGTCCAATGGGATAACGGTCAACAACAGTTTTAAAACCTTCGCCAGGGTGGTACACACCGATGCCAAAGTTGATACCGACCCATACGGCAAATCGGCAATGGTGTTCACCCATAAAGACGGCATTGAAGGAATTGCCAAAGACCTGCGGCAAATGCTGAAAGAAGATTTCTCCCAACATTTGGACTTGCAGCATTATCAATCCCATGCCCAGGACACACCGGAAGAACAGGCAGCGGCCACCGTAAAAATCAAACCGGCGCTTGAATCAAATTTCAATGAACTCGATCCATTTTGGCAAGCTATCGAGGATAATTGGTTCCCCAACGATAATCAAACCGGAGCGGTAAAACCTACGATAGAAAATAAACCCGAACCACCTAAACAACAACCGATACATTCAGAGCAGGGTACGATTTTCAATGTGAACAATAGGGTCATTCAGAAAGAACCGACTAACGGGGCGAAATCCCGGCAAGCTGTTACGCAGGAACCGTTAATCAGTTTGTACGATTTGTTTGGCATTTCAGAAGAAGAGAGAAACGGGCAGAAACGTTCCAACCGGAGAAGGAACCAACAGCCCCAAAAACAGGAGCAGCAGGAAATTCCTTTCATGGAATGGCGCGAGCGGTTGCATTACGAAGGAATGCAAAAGAGGAGGCAACAGGAGAAAGAATCTCATAAAAACAGGAACGTACACCCGGTAAATGGTTCAAGAAAAGAAGAACAGGCGAAAAGTTTAGAAAGAGAACCGGAGCAGCGCAAACGTGAGGATGAGATGAAACCCGTACCGTTCAAAACTGAGTTGTTACCTCATTACCGGGAAGGTTCGCTGGTGTCCGACCAGTCCAACCGTATCGGTTATTTAAGAGATATTGAAGGTTTGCAACCCATGCTCTACTCTTTGGATATAAACAACACCCAAAAGCAAAAAGTATCTCTATACATCGAAATACGGGACACTTATCACCATCTGTACCGCAACGAAGCCGAACGGCTGGAAGCCAATCCCGCCCTTCGCGAAATGCTGAACCGCCTGTACGATAATTTTTCCTTTCGGTTTGGGTTACTCAACGACAAGAAAAACCTCGACCTGATTAAGATGGATGCACGGGGGACTGAGATTTTATCGTTGGAACGTTACATTGACGGGAAAGCGGTAAAAGCCGATATTTTCAACCGTCCAGTTGTATTCAATCCAAACGAACCTACCTCCGTTGATACACCATATGACGCGCTGGCCGCTTCGCTTAACAAATATGCCGGGGTAAACCTGGGCCATATGGCATCATTGACCGGAAACACCGCCGATGACCTGAAAGAAGAACTGAAAGGGACAATTTATTTCAATCCCATGACTGGCGGGTACGAGGTGGCTGATAAATTTATCTCGGGCAATGTTATTTCAAAAGCCGAAGAAGTGGAACATTTCCTGGAACACAATCCCGGACACCGTGAGGCGGAAGAATCGTTACATGCATTACGAGAAGCTATACCAAAACCCATTGCCTTCGACGACCTTGATTTTAATTTTGGTGAACGCTGGATTCCGACAGGAGTTTATAACAAATATGCTTCACACCTTTTTGATACAGAAGTGAACATCCACTACGCTTCCAGCCGTGATGAGTTCAGCGTTCAATCCGACTATTCGAATGCAAAGATTTCTGACCAGTATGCAGTGAAGTCACAAAGCCGCACTTTCAACGGGCTTGCCCTGATGAAACACGCTTTGCAGAACACTTCACCAAATATTACCAAAACAATCCTGGTGGACGGAGAGGAAGTAAAAGTGCGCGACGGGGAAGCCATCCAGCTTGCCAATACCCGTATCGATGAGATGCGTAATGGTTTTTCCGACTGGCTCCGTGAACAGTCGCCGGAGTTCAAAGACCGGCTGGCCGGTTTGTACAACCGTACCTTCAACTGTTTTGTCCGCCCGGCCTATGACGGTTCGCACCAGAGTTTTCCGGGACTTGACCTGAAAGGACTTGGTATTGACGCCCTCTACCGAAGCCAGAAAGATGCTATCTGGATGGACAAACTCAACGGAGGCGGAATTTGCGACCACGAGGTAGGTGGTGGGAAAACGCTCATCATGTGTTGCGGTGCTTATGAGAAGAAACGCCTGAGATTGGTCAACAAACCAATGATTACCGGTTTGAAAGCCAATATTCATGAGATTGCCAAAACATTCTGTACGGCCTATCCCAATGCCCGTGTGCTGTATCCGGGCAAGGAGGATTTTACACCCAAAAACAGGCAACGGATTTTCAACGAGATAAAAAATAACGATTGGGATGCTGTAATCCTTACACATGAACAGTTTGGTATGATTCCCCAGTCACCGGAGGTACAGCGCTATATTTTGCAGGCGGAACTTGACAGTGTGGAGGAAAACCTCGAAGTCCTCAAACGGCAGGGCAAAGAAGTCTCGCGTGCTATGCTGAAAGGTTGTGTGAAACGTAAACTAAACCTGGAAGCCAAGCTCAAACAGGTTACTTTCAACATTGAAAACCGGAAGGACGATGCAGTGGATTTTCGACTAATGGGAATAGACCATTTGTATGTGGATGAATCGCATAAATTCAAGAACCTGACTTTTAATACCCGACATGACCGGGTAGCCGGGCTGGGAAATCCTGAAGGCAGCCAGCGGGCATTGAATATGCTCTTTGCGATTCGTACCATACAGGAGCGCAATGGAAAGGATCTGGGGGCAACCTTTCTTTCAGGAACCACCATCTCGAATTCGTTAACGGAATTGTACCTGTTGTTTAAGTATCTCCGTCCAAAGGAACTGGAACGGCAAAACATTAAAACATTCGATGCCTGGGCAGCTATTTTTGCAAAGAAAAGCATCGACTACGAATTTTCGGTAACCAATGAGATCGTACAAAAAGAACGTTTCCGTTATTTTATTAAGGTTCCGGAACTGGCGCAGTTCTATGCCGAGATTACGGACTACCGTACCGCTGCCGATATTGGTATTGACCGTCCGAAGAAAAACGAAATCCTGCACAACATTCCACCGACACCGGACCAGCTTGGTTTTATAAACCGCCTGGTTCAATTTGCAAAAACCGGTGATGCGACATTGTTGTTCCGCTCCCCCCTGAACGAGCGGGAAGAAAAAGCAAAAATGCTGATTGCAACGGATTATGCCCGGAAAATGTCACTGGATATGCGTATGGTCGATTCCCGCTTTGAAGACCATATCGACAACAAAGCAAGTCATTGTGCCCGTATGATTAATGGCTACTACAGGAAGTACAACGGGCATAAAGGGACACAGTTTGTATTCAGTGACCTGGGGACCTATAAACCGGGAGAATGGAATGCTTACAGCGAAATTAAGCGCAAACTGGTGGAAAACCACAACATTCCGGCACACGAAATCCGTTTCATACAGGAAGCAAAAACAGAAAAAGCCCGGAAAATGATGATAGCTGATATGAACAACGGGAGAATCCGGGTGATGTTTGGCTCCACTGAAATGCTGGGAACAGGCGTAAACGCCCAGAAACGTGCAGTAGCTGTTCATCATTTGGACTGTCCATGGCGTCCGTCGGATTTGGAACAACGAGATGGAAGGGCAGTAAGGAGGGGCAATGAAATAGCCAAAACAGTTGCAGGGAACCAAGTGGATGTTATTCTTTACGCTGTGGAAAAATCATTGGATGCCTATAAATTTGGCTTGCTACATAACAAACAACTTTTTATCCGCCAGTTAAAAAACAACAACCTTGGATGTCGAACCATTGATGAAGGGGCAATGGACGAAAAAAGCGGCATGAACTTTTCTGAGTATGTGGCTATCTTATCGGGTAATACGGAATTGCTTGAAAAAGCAAGGCTGGAAAAGAAAATTGCAGCACTGGAAAGCGAACGCCATGCATTTATCAGGGGAAAGTCATCGAGCCGGTACAAGCTGGAGAATATTACACAAACGGTCGAACGCTATAAAGAGCTTATTGAGCGTATCTCCAAAGACGAGGAGAACTTCAAATCCCGCGTCCAAACCAACGAAGACGGTTCCTACCGTAACCCGATACAGTTGGACGGCGTTACAGGCAGCGACTTTAAACTAATCGGGAAAAAGCTGAATGAAATTGCAGGTACTGCCAAAACGCATGGTACACATGAGACAATTGGAAGTTTGTACGGATTCACTCTTTATGTAAAAAGTGAAACCACGAATAAAGATGGTCTCGATTTCATACAAAACCGTTTTTCTGTTCGTGGCGATGGAGAAATATTTTATCAATACAACAACGGGCAGATGGCCGTTGACCCAAAGCTTGCTTCACAAAATTTTCTTCATGCTTTAGTGGAAAATATGCCACGGCTGTTAGAACGTTATAAAACGGATAACGAAAAACTATTAAAGGATATTCCTGTGCTCAAAGAAGTGGTGGAAAGTACCTGGCGAAGGGAACCTGAATTGGTTGAATTAAAATCGGAACTGGCAAAGCTGGAACGGCAAATTCAGCAGTCGTTAAAGTCAACTGGTGAAACAGAAAGACAGATTTCTGCTCCGGTTAATGGAGCTGTAAGCAAGATACCTCCATCCGAAAAGTATAAACAGGAAGAGTCACCTAAAATACCGGAACGGCTACGGAAAATTGCTGAAGCTTCAGACGGAAGAATTATTATTGCTGGTATTGGTCATTCTGCAAAACAGGATAATCCCATCGTTTCTAAAAGTTTGAAAGTATAGTATACAACGAAAAGAGCCGGTACTCTATAACCGATACCGGCACTTTTCTTTTAACTTCCCAATCTGCACCGTTTAACAACGAAGCGGGTAAAGCAAAAAAAACACTCATTTTTTATCTTTCCGGTTACGCCGTGTATGAAAACGGCTAAAATGAGTTTCAATGAATTTCATGACATCTGATTCTTTATAGAAAGTTTTATGATATATCATTTGAAAGGGCAGTTCGCCTGATGAACGGTAACGCTGTAATGTTCGTTTGCTGACATTAAGCATCCGGCATACATCGTAATTATCCAGCAATTTTTCGCCATCAAATAAAGGAACTTCTTCCTCTGGGTCGCCCAGCTTGTCAACAACGTCATCCAGCTTTGAATTTAAACGCTGCATCCAGCTGTCAAAATATTCCTTCTCTATAAACATAACGGTAACTCATTGAATTACGGCAAAGTTATATGCTGTTAGCATGGATGATTAGGAAGTCGGTATCACTTTTTTTTGAAATAATTTCCGACAACTTGATATTCAATGACTTTCACGGAGTATTTAAAGGAAACAGCCATGAAAAAAATAGAAGGATACTCGGTATTGATTGTCTATTTCTTTCTTCCCATACGCCGGAGTAGGGCAGCTTTTAGCTTATCCAAAAAGGGAGTAGGAATATTCCGGGTTTTCATTTCGCTAAAGGCACGAGAGAGATTTTTATCAAGTTGAATATTAAAAACGTTTTGGATATAATCAGAAAGTTGTGTTAGTGGCACATTTCCGAAGGTACTGTCACTGTCCCAGGAATAGAGCTGTTCCATTAATTCTGTTTTAGTCCCTCGCCACGTTAGTTTAATTAAAGGAAATCCTGAAGGGAGAATCGTTAGTCCATTGGTATCCAATTGTTCTAGCTCTTGTATCAAGTAAGCTAAAAGCATATCATTGGATAATATTTTAGCAACTTTAAAGTCGCAATTCGTCGAAAATTTTGGATCGAGTTCGTAGTAAAATGTTTCGAGATATTGTTCTGTGTCCGTCTTCCCTCTTAAAAAATACAAGGAATCTAGATGAGTAGCACCTGAACGATAATACCGGATAAAATCCAAGCGTTTAAGATTATATTTGTTTATCTCATTCAATTCTTCGCTTAAATACTCCTTTTGTTTGTCTGTCCCTGCAGGACGGTTCATTTCAATGTTGTACAGCTTTCTGTAATAAATTAACCGATAACAGAATTTAGGTTTGATTTCTTTGAAAAAAGAGATTTCTTCCTCTTCATTTTTAAATTGATAGGATAGAATAAAAGTCTTTAGCTGATCAAACGCTTCGGCAAGCACATGAGAGGCTTCTAATGATTTCTTCAGAACATTGAAACCTGATGATTCAATTCGGTTAATAGCTTCATCGGTTTCCTTGCGTAGTTTGGAGATGTATTCAAGCATGCTTTATATATTAAATAAATCAGTAAACTAGTGAGATTATTAGTAATTCATAATTCATTCTCTGCTAGTTGCATTTTTGTTTTTCTAAATGACTAGCGTCTTTTATTTTGTTAATTTTTAAAAAAAAAATATAACTCTTCTTCAAGTTTTTTTTAATACAATATTTAGGCTAAAGCCATTCATGAAAAATGATAATATTATTAACTCTAAATATATTTCGACATCTTATTGACTATCTATTGCTTTAGTTATTTGTATCTTGGATTAAACGCAGATGAATTAAAAATTATCTTTAATTGAGAAACTGCATTTTTTCCAAGAACTTCAATAAACCATACAAGGTGATTATTATCGCTGCACTTATAATAGTATTTGCACTTCCAATTTGCCCATTACAGAAAAGTAAAACATCAATCACCGAAAAATAAAGAAACCACGAATTATACTCTTTTTTCAGAGCCCATTTCCAATTAAAGTGAAATCCTTTAAAAGCAGTATCAATAAGGCTGAGATCTGGGAGTAGCATACTTACTTCTGATTTATATTTTTTGTATTCTTCACCATATTTTTCCAATAACATATTTTCTTCAGCCTTAATAATTGCTAAGTATAAGAGTAAGAATACTGGAAATATTATTAGAACAAAAAACATCGAGTTGGCAAATATTCCAAAACCTAATAGCAATAGCAGATTTCCTAAATACATTGGATTTCTGCATAAAGAATATATGCCATTGGGAACATGAATTGTAGCGTAAATCTTCCTTTGAGAATTTCCCTTGATAACATACTCGAGCCCAATAGTAATGCTCCTTATTAAAACTCCAGCAATAATAAGAGCTCCACCAATTAAGAATGACCATTCCCATGGGAAAATGGTAGAAGACGGTAAAAAAAGTCCGGCATGAAGAATTGGAAATATAATTTGCCGGTAACGAAGAATCCAGTTTCCAAACTTTATAAACATAACCGTTGACTGTAACAAAAATACATTTGGATGATATTGTTATATTGAAATCTCTTTAAATATTCCCTGATTGTCTCTTAAAAGGATTATGTTCGGTGGAGTGATTAAGCAATCTGTTTTATTTAATCTATAACTATTAACAGATACACCTATGATAAACTGACAAATACTGAAATACACAATTTTATTCATAACTCTGCATTTATTTTCATCGTTCAATGATTGCTATAATCATGTTAAACAATAGCATATTAATTGAAAAAAATAACAAAACAATACACACTGTCTGACTAATATTGTTTTATGGTCAATATATGAAAATATTTAAACATTTAGTCATATTTTGCAATTTTTATTAAGTAGTTAAGATTTTAATCCCTTTACAAGAAATTCTGCAAGTTCTTTAATTGTATGAATGTACTCAGAATATTTATTTTGTAGGAATAACGGTACTTCCATGCTATTAACCAGCATTAATAGCATATTTACTGTTGAGTCAATATTATTAAATTGCAATACACCCTCTTCCTCACCTTTTTTGAGCATCTGATAAAAGTTATTTCTCTCAAATGCGGCAAAGTCTTCCCTCACTTCCTCCACAAAATGATATTTTTCAAAAAAATCGGCTTTCAAAGTTTCATGGTAATTTACAGATTCATGCAATAACTCAAGCCTTTTAAAAAAGTAGTTACTAAGAACTGTTAAAGCATCTTCATCAGAATTAACAACTTTCTGTAACTCAGATTTTACCGTACTAAGCTCCTGCTTTAATACTTCGTTAAATAATTCTTCCTTGCTATTATAGTGATAATATAAAACTCCTTTTGCTTTATGGATGTGTTTGGCAATCTCATCCATCGTAGTTTTATAAAACCCGAATTTCGAAAAATACTGAGTGGCAGCACTTATTATTATCGATTTGATTTCTGGTTTTGCCATGTTGACTATATTTCACAAATGGTCAAAAATAATATAATTAAAGGCAATAAGCAACATTTATATACTCCTTACCCTGAAAGTCTAGAAAATTACTCCATTCCATCCCTTTACTCTTTTTTGAACCCATTGGTACCCTTGAGGTAAAAGCTGCTTGAATCCAACACTTCTGAAAACAATCTTTTCCGCGAATAAAAAATTTAAAGAACCTGAAAGTGCTCCCGCTACCAGGTTACAAATTATGACATCCCATCCAAAGATTTTTTCGAAACCAAGAAGTAAACCCATTCTTACTATAAATCCAAAGGTTAGGAAGAAGTTATATTGAAGGAATTGTGAGATAAATGATTTGTGTTCATTACCCCTTGATATTTTCTTATTCCAAATCCAGTAATAAGAAATTATAAATTTCAAAAGTAATTCTACTTCAAACGCAATAGTTGGGGCAATTATATAATTTCCAATGTAGTTATGAAAAATGAAATTTGATAGAACCCATAAAACTATTGTTTCAACAGCTGTCCCCAATATTCCATTTAATGCAAATTTCAGATATCTATTTCCCATTAATAATCAAATCAATTTTCAGTTTAATCCTTCTTACTTTCTTTTAAATGATATCTGATTTGCTAATTTTTCTTCTTAAACTAAAAAGATCATAAATAAATATTATATGATATCAATTGTGATAAGATCATAAGCAAACCAGTAGCTATCCTTATTATTATCAGGTCTCTGGTCAAATGATTTTTTTAAAAAATGTTTTCGCAACTAAATTGTAATTTTCCAGTGCAGTAACAGCAATTTGATGTCCCTCCTTGATGAATTCTTCCATCGCTTTAGAAGAAGAAGTTTTACCAAATTTTGTGGGATGTATTAAACCTGGAAGCATAACATATTTGACCTTTTTACCTTCTGATTGAAAGTAAAGATTAATTAAAGTCTCAACACCAAATCTTGTTTCTTTCATCTTTTCCACAATTGGTAAGATATCTTTTCTTAACAGACACCGTTGACCGGTAAATGATTTAAAAGGATTTACCCTATAATTAATTAATGTCTCTGTAGGCTGGCCCAGCACCATATCAGCTTCTTTGTTTTTTATGGGTGTAATTAATTTTAAAAAATGTCCTTCCTGAAGGTTTGACAAATCGGCATCAATAAATACAACGATATCTCCACCTGCATGTTGAAGAGCCGTTGCCATGGCATACCCTTTCCCCATGTTTTCTTCCAATACTATATGCTGAAAACTGTAATATTTACTCATCCTTTTCAGAATAACATCTGTATTATCGGTTGAACCATCACTAACAATAAAAACCTCATCGAAAAAATAGTCAGCAACGGTAGCAACTACTTTTTCAATTGTTTTCTCCTCGTTATAAGCACATACAATTGCTGTTATCTCTATATCGTTCATATTAATGTTGTTTTTAGTTAATAATTTATTTTGGCATTTCCTGTAAAAACATTGCAAATCTTAAATGATTTATAACTTATTTCTACACTGCACCCATTGACAGCTTCCAATAACTTGAATAATGTGAATTTGTTAGTTATAATATTTTTATATCATGTACCTTTCTTTGTTAAACTAATTTACGTGAATGTCCACATATTGATTAATACTTTTTCGTGCTTCCATTCTACCCAATTCAATTAGCTGCTCAGCTTTATGAAAATCGAAAGTTTTGGCAGATGATGCCGGAATATTTATCAGAATATCTGGTTTATTTACCATGAGTGAAAGCTCAGATATTCTTTCAAGCATCACTGAAGTCGTGAAATGAACCAGAGTATAGTACCCCTGACTTTGTTTATTTCCACCGGGGATAAATTCGATGATCTTTTTAACTATATCATTTATAGTAGATGGCAACAAAGAACCGTATATAAATGCTTTATTTTCAGACAATTCACTATTGTTGCCTTTCCCATTTCTCGTTATTTTCACATTATTCCCATCATATAAATTTACGGCCACAAGAATGTCGTTTTCAGTACGGGTAATACAACCAACCGGCACAGGATTAAGTAACCCTCCATCAACAAGAATCCTGTCTTCTTGGGGAACAGGCGTAATAATTGTTGGAATAGATATAGATGCCCTGGCAGCTTCATAGAAACTGCCAGTTGTGAATACTACTTCTTTTCTATTGATTATATCAGTAGCAACTGCTGAATAAGGAATGTTCATTTCCTCTATTGCCTTATCCGGAATAAAAGCATTCATCCTTTTGAAAACTTTTTCAGCTCTTAAAAGTCCGTTCGTACTTAGAGTAAAATCCATTAGATTGTAAACATCTTTTTTTCTCAAAGCGCTTACCCATTCTGTAAACTCCGGCAGTTTCCCCATTGCGTAAAAACCACCAATTAATGAACCAATAGAGGTCCCGCTTACTGATGTGATGTTAAATTCTTGTTTCTCCAGCTCTTCAATTACACCTATATGCGCTAAACCTCTGGCGCCCCCACTGCCCAAAACCAGTGCTACATTTTTTCTCATTTTATTGTATATTCTTAATTTATTTTATACACTCAAAGATTAATATGTTCAGCTTTTATCTCCCTGCGAGATAGCTCTTCCAATTCCAGGTCATAGTCTTCCATTTGTTGATAGTAACTTTCGTCAATTAAAGCTTCCTCCGCTTGTAGATTTTCGGGTTTTGACTCTTCTGTAAAAATGTTTTCCCTGAAATTCCGGTAATGATCCCGAATAGAACATGGCATTAAGTAATTGTAATCCTGCGAATTAAAATATTCTGTTTGCCATTTTTTGCCACGCTTCATTAATAAGGACTTAGTGGCATCTACCAGGCTTTTACCTTCACGGTATAAATCAATTATATTATCCTCATAATAAGGGACAAAAACACAAGGCATAATATTGCCGTTCCAATCTATATATAAGTATCCCCCCATTCTACCGTAAGCAATACATCCATTGGTAAGTAAAGCACTGTTCCAGAAATCGGCAACAGGATATCTTTTTTCTTCCAGTAGTCTTTCCCAGGCTTTGTATAATTGTATCCTCTTTTTAGGCTCAACCATTAGGTCAAAAGTTTCTTTCCCCCGTCCAATAGGCATAAATTGAAATTGAAACATATATGTTGCTCCTTGTTCTTCGAAGTAATAATCATAAAAATCATCTTTGAGTAACATGTCGCAGTTTTTTCGAGTTGCTGTTACTGATATCCCAAATGGTACACCGGCATTGCGAAGATTTTCGAAAGTCTTAAGAATTCGCTTATGAACACCGTTGCCTCTCCTTTCATCTGTTTCCATTTCAAATCCTTCAATGGAAATAGCGGGAGTAACATTTCCAAGTTCGGCTAACTTCTGTGCCACTTCCTCTGTTATCAACGTTCCGTTGGTATAAACAAGGAAAAATATATCATTATATTTTTTGAAAACATCTATCAATGTTTTTCCTTCGCTTTTATAAAGAAAGGGTTCACCTCCGCTTATAACAACAAACCTCCTCCCAAATCCATAATACACTTCACCAATTATTCTATCCACTATGGAATAAGGAAGGGTTGGAACTGTGGTCTGGTCGCTTGAAGCATAACATCCGGTACAATGCAGATTGCACCGTTGGGTAGGCGACAGAGTAATAAATCCGGGAGGATAATCACCATATTGTGATTTAAATTGCTCACTTCTTTCACTCGGCTTGTTGATTTTATTAAATGTACTATCGCTAACTACTATTTTGATAATTTTTTCAATACTCTTTTTTGAATAATTATGCTTATCTAAATTTTTTACCACTGTGTTTAGTACGCTTGAATAATATAAATAACGAAAATGATTTGTTTGCGAAGGTTGACTATCATTTCCAGAGAGTCTGTTGTACATAAATTTGTCAAACTTTTTGGCAGTTAAATGTCTTGATGCTTTTTGGTTTAAAATGAGATTTAAAGCCTCGCCAAATAAAAATTCGGTTGTTTTCATGATTTTAAATTTTAAATTATTAATATTTCATAGAATAAACTTCTGAACGGATCTTTTGTGCCCATTCCCAATGAGTTAAGGATTTATCGAAGTCATTATGATGAATAACTTTCCCTATTTTCACATGTACGGATTCTCCTTTTTTTCTAAAAAGTTCCCGGGGAAGTAAAATCAACTCGATATTTAATTTTACCCTAAATAATTTTCTGAAAATATAAATGGTATAAAATAGGTTAGAGTTCTTTCCGTAAATTCGGATGGGAACAATATCTCTTTCGTGTTCAATTGACTTAGCTATAAAACTTTTGTGCCAAAATTCATCCTGTATCCTAAATTTCGAAACACGGGAAACCATTCCAAATGGGAAATGGGTAATTGGCACGTCTGATGAAAATACCTTGTTTAATTCAATTAAATGCTTTTTTTTATTTTTCCCAAATACGTTAACCTCCGATACAAGTGGTTTCAGGTTTGGAACATACATAAATGCATCATTCCCGATAGCCTTTAGTCGACCATATTTTGAACCCACAATAAAAGTAAGGACCAGCCCGTCTAAAAGTCCAAACGGATGATTAGCTATAAAAAAGCATTTTCCATTTTCAGGTAAATTCTCAAAGCCCACAAATTCAGCTTTAATTTCAAACTCCTCTACTATCTTACCCACGAAATCAATCCCTTTAAATGCTGAATATTTATCAAGAATTTCATTAATCTCATCTTGCTTAATTATATTTGAAATCCAGCCTATTACAAAATCAGGTAATTTTTTCAGGAATTTTGAATTGCTACTTTTTATAATTAATGCGATATCGATATGGTCCATTTCTATTTCTTTTGATAGATACAATCAATATTAAATCTTTAGTAATAAAGCTCCACTTGAGTATCCTCCACCAAAAACGGTTACTCCAATCAAATCTCCTTTGGAAAATTTATTGGAATTCTCAGATAAAGCAATAGGTGTACTTGCACAACCTGTATTCCCTAGTTTGTCAAGGTTTATAATCATTTTATCTTTACTCAGTTTTAAAATCTTTCTTATGTTTTCCAGGATTCGGATATTTGCCTGGTGTGCAACCAGATAATTTAGGTCGTCGATTCCCATATTGTTTTTGATTAGGATTTCTAATAATATATTGACCATATGGGCAATTGCGTTAATAAAAACATCTTTACCTATAGGCATTTTTAACCCTCCATTTAGTGGTCTTAAATGAACGGCTTCAGATGCTTGTCCAATGTTCCCTAGTCCTTTAGTGATTACATCAATGATTTTAATATCATTTGGTGTAACCCTTTCTTTTGAAATGAAAATGGCAGCGGCGCCATCTCCCCATAAATGACCAGATTGAATATCACTTACTTTGCTATAAGCCGTATTATGTTCAGATGCAATAATCAGTACCTTTTTGGCTTTTTCCATCGAAAAATAGCCTTGGGCAATTTCAACAGCGTTCACAAAAGAAGAACATGCCGATGTAACTGTAACTGCTTTTGCATTTTTTATATTAAAATGATTTTGTATTGAGTGTGCCAGGCTAACAACAGTATCAAAAGGAGTATATGTCGCGCCGATGATTAGGTCTATCTCTGAAATATTGTAGGGAAGCAATGGGATAGATTCTCTTACAACTTTTAACGCCATTGTTTCGGTATTTTCTCCCAACGTGGCCTTTCTCCTTTCCTTTATTCCGGTTCTTTTTGTAATCCACTCATTATCAAGTCCGTTCTTTTCTTTGAAATAACTGTTAGGGATGACCAACTCTGGGACATAATGATTGATTAAATTGATGTACATATTTATTCTATTTGACATTTATTGTTTTTTGGTCAATTTGTAGGCAAAAAAATTATCGTTTTTCAATACCTCTTAAAAGAATGTTAATCATGAATTCAAGTTTTTCCTCAATTTCGAGATGTTTACTGACCATTATAGGTACTTCAAAACCCTTTAAGGCCCTGACAATTACAAAAGCAGTTTGAACTTCATCACTTTGCTCAAACTCACCATTTTTCATTCCTTGAACCAGAATCGATTTGACTAATGTAACTTCCTCGTTATCATATTTTTCTCTAATTCTTTCTACGAAACCTAAATAGTTTAAATATTCATTTTTAAGTGCCTCATACATATTTGATAACTCACCTAGAACTTTCATCCGGGTTGTAATGTAATTAGTTAGCTTCATTTTTCCCGTTTCACCTTCTTCAACAGCTCTTATCAATTCTCGTTGGAGTGTACTAAATTCTTTTTCAACAACGCTTTGAAATAACTCTTCTTTATTTCTGAAATAATAATACACAGAACCTTTAGCTTTATGTGCGGCTTTTGCGATTTCATCAACTGTCGTTTTTTGAAAACCAAACTTGCTGAAGATATGCATTGCTACCTTTATAATATGTTCTCTGGTATTCGTAATATCCATTTTAACTATTTGACCTTTTTCGTTCTTTAGTACAAAAATAAATATTTTAATCGATTATTGTTCCAATTCAATAAAATATTATCATGATTTAATATTAATTCACAAACTACAAAAGCGATGTCATTTTTTACAAAACACCTTGATATTTTTTTATTCCTGAATAAGAAGTACCCTTAAAAGCACATAAATAGATTATAATTTTCCATGACGAAAAATGGAAATTAGAAGCCAAAGTCCTATGATGGTTGCTGCAAGAAAGCCCAAAAGACCAACCAGTGAAATCCCGTTCCAAACTGGTGGCACATTCGCTAGGATAACTAAAGAAGACCCTACTGTTATTGAAGCCAAAATGATTGCAATTGTGATGCGGTTACTGATTTGTTCATGTTTATTAATTAAAGGCTCCATTCCATTATGTTCAATGTTAATTTTTAAAGACCCATTTTTTAATTTATCTATTATTTCTCTGATTTCGTATGGCAAATCTTTTGCTAAAAGCAATAACTCCTCTGAAGAAACCATTAGGTCGTTAAAGTATTTTTGGCTTCGAAAACGTCTTTTTATTAATTTTTTAAAAAAAGGTTCAATTTGCTTTGACATATTAAAATCCGGATCAAGCATTTCACCATCACTTTGTAAAAGAAGTAGTGCTCTCCCTAAGGAATAAAGATCCGATGGAATTTTTAAATTATTTTGAGGGAAGAATTCCACTAAATCATTAAATAAATCCGGTAAATTAATATTTTCCAGTTTTTGATGAAAATAGAGATTTAATATTTCTGTAATCTGAAGTTCCAGCTTTTGCATTTTTATTTCCCCATTCGTCTCACATATCTTGAGTAAACTCCTGATGATTTTATCTGGATCGTTATTAATTGCACCTACAACCATGGAAGTAATCAATTCTCTTGTCTTACTGGTAAGTGTTCCCATCATTCCAAAATCCAGAAAGCATATTATGTTTCCAGGCAACACCAGAATATTTCCAGGGTGAGGATCAGCGTGAAAAAAACCAAAGTCAAATATTTGTTTTAATTCTGACTCTGCTCCTCTTTGGGCAATTGTTTTCCTGTCAAGTAACTCCTGTCCGTCAGCTTCAATATCCGAAATCCTAACGCCATTAATGTATTCCATTGTTAGTACTTTACTCGTACAATAATCCCTGTGACATTGGGGAACATATACTGTAGTATCATCTCTGAAATTGTTTGTAAATTGTTCTATATTTGAAGCTTCAATTAAAAAGTTTAGTTCTTTATGTATTGATCTATCAAACTCTTCTACAATATTGACCATGTTATATGATTTCATCTCAGGAATATGTTTTTCCACTCCTTTGGCAAAAAGGAACATGATTTCAATATCTGTATCAATAATACGTTTAATACCGGGCCTTTGAACTTTTACAGCGACTTCCTTCCCGTCCATTAAAGTCGCCTTATATACCTGTGCTATCGATGCAGCTGCCACTGGTAATGGGAGAAAATTTCTGAAAATTTCTGAAACCGGTTTCCCTAATTCTTTTTCGAGTAATGGAGCGGTTACCTCCCAAGAAAAAGGAGAAACAGAATCTTGCAATTTTTTTAATTCATTAACTAATTCAGGTGGAATTAAATCTCCTCTTGTACTCATTATCTGCCCAAACTTGATAAAGGCTGGGCCAAGTTCCTCTAAAACCATCCGTATTCTTTCCCACCTGGAAAGGCTGAGAATTGAATCACCAACTTTTTTAAAAGTAAATTTTCTCCCTAAAAACCCCAGAATATCAAAACCTGATGCTGATACAAGATCATAAAATCCATATTTGGTGAGGATTTTAATAATTTCAAGATAGCGGTGGGTGTGCCGATATGTTTTTCCTATGACAACAATCCTTTGAATCATTATTATTTATTCAGGTGTCTCCCTCATTTTCCGTAATTCTTTGTAAATTTTATCCACATCCTTTTTAGTAGCAAGACCTAAACTGTCAATGTACTTTTTAATTCTTTCATCAATTTTTTTGTCAAGGTTTTGCTTTGCTTCTTCAGACTGTTTCAAAAGTTCATCGGCAAGTTTACGAGCTTCCTCTTCTGATAATTTTGCTTCTTCTGCCGTTTTTTTCACTAAATCCTGAATTTTGTCTTTGGTCAATAAACCAAATCCAATTCCCGTGAGAATTCCTTTTTTTAATAATTCAATCATAATTTCTATTTTTAAGTTTGAAAATTTCAGTGACAAAAGAGAATATACGACTCTGTAATTTTCTTTGTCCTCTAGTCAAATACAGCTTTACATTTAATAATTTCAAATAATTCTCTAAAACGGCAACTTCCTAATCAATATGTACAAATACTGATCTTATTTTTTAACAGAAGTATTATTAATTATTCTTGATGGTCTGAATTATTCAATTAATTACCAAAATCGTTTTTCTTTCAATTCCTTTTTGAAAAATTCGAATCATAAATTCAAGGTTTTTTTCTATTTGATTATTATCAGATAACATCAGAGGCATTTCCAATCCCTTCAACGTAGCAACAATATCAAGCGCAGATCTATTTATATCTTCATTTTCGAATTCGCCATTTTCTATTCGGTTTTTAAGGATCGTCTTAACAATCGAAATCTCTTTTTCATCATATTTTTTTCTAACTCTTTCAATTGATCTTAAATAATTTAAGTATTCATTTTTCAATGATTTTTCAATCCTAAATAAATCTTTAAAAACAAATACTCTGGTTGTTACATATTTTTCGATTTTTGATTTCCCAGTGACACCGGAATCTACAGCGTTTGTTAATTCCAGGTAAAGTTTTTCAAACTTTCTGTCAACAATAACCCGAAATAATTCCTCCTTACTTTCAAAGTAATGGTAAATAGCCCCTTTCGATTTGTCTGCAATTTCAGCTATTTCATCAATCGTTGTCTTCTTGTAACCGAACCTGTTAAATAAAGATATTGCTACTTCAATAATATGTTCTTTTGTATTTTTATTATACATATTTACAATATTTGACTAATATTGTTTTATATTCAAATTTAGAAATTATTTTTGTATATTACAAATAAGATTTTAATTAAATAAGTAAGATTTCACTTTACTTTAATACAAAATTTATTGTCTTGTTTTATTAAAAATCATGAATACCAAAGATTTTATTATTGATGAATCGTTCAAGTTATTTTTGACGCATAGTTATGAAGGAGTTTCAATTAACCATTTAAGCAATGCTATATGTATGACAAAAGGTGCCTTGTATCACCATTTTAAAAGCAAGGAAGAACTGTTCAAATTAGTAGTAGATAAGTATCTTTATATTCCTACGTTTACTATAGATGCTAAGACAAATAGTTTATATAAATTTATACAACAAGGTAATATACAAGCTGAAAAAAAATTACTTTTCTATTTTAAAGACAATAAGGTATTTACACCACTAGATTATTTTTCTTTCCTTGCTGATATTTTCCGACATTATCCAGATTTCGCAAAAAAGAAGAAGAAATTCGTAAATGTAGAAATAGAAAAAATAACATTCATATTACATAAAGCTATTAAAATAAGAGAGATAAGAGAAGATATTAACGTCCCTCTGATTGCTACTAGTTTTTTTTCTATGAATATGGGACTTTTAAGTAATCCATTCAGTGAAAATTCTATAGAAGAATCAATACTTATATTGAGAGAACAGAATTTTGAATTTTATAAATTGCTGAAAAGATCATAAAGTTCTACAAAGATTCTGAGCGTAAAGTAATGCTAGTTATTTAATAACTGTCACTCAAATGACTTCATCCTTTAAATTTTTCATTTTATTACTCTTATGTCAAACTTAGAAACTCATCTCAGCCCTGAAGAATATTCCATTTTTATCGGCAAAACCACTTTTTTCGTAAGTTACTCCTAACTGACGGACATATTCCACGCGTAAAACCTTAAATATATTGGTCAGGCCAAATCCTATTTCAGCATAAGGTTTGCTCATTTCATTAGAATAATATCCCGGCAGGTCGAAAACAGGATGATATGAATCGTTTAACATACCATAATGACATTTAAACGATACCATTTCCCGTAATTTAAATCTTCGTATAACGGGCAAATGGTTCAAAACAATTCCTCCGCCAGTCCAGTCAAGGTGTAAATTTGTATAAAGGTTGTGGGCAAAAGTGGCAAAGTGCAGAAGATTATAGCCATACTTTGAGTATCCCAACGACATGGAACCTGTAGGAAGGTCGAGTAAATCATAGGGCGCATCTCCCAACAGATATCCGCCATTTACCATGTAACGCATATTTATCATTCCCATATTTAACATGCCCGATGCAGACGCATGAATCTGTGCGTAAATATCCAAATCATCAGACGCGCTGCCTGGCAGACCTGTTTTGCCAACATCAAGACTGAAATTAATTACAGGTAACTGGGTCAGATAATAAACACGGGCGAAGTAGTACTTATCGTAATGTTGTCCGAATGCAAACCTCGTATTGAAGAGAATTCCATAATTCGAGTAATTCTCATATCCTGTGTTATTGCGAAGAAAATGAACATCAGGAGTTTGGGTACTGTATAGCCAGTATGGTTCTATTTCCACACATACATCGTTTTTAGTATTAAACTCCAGGTTTAATTTTATGCTCTTTTCCCCTTTTAAACATGGATTTTCCTCCCTGGCTGTAAATATGGAAATGAAATTGGAATTGCCTCTTTCATTTGGATTCTTTTTAATAAAACGCAGATACTTATCCTGCGACACTAATGTATAATCATCAGAATAAGATCCTCTTAAAATAAATTTATCTGTTTCACCCGGTTGCCACGCAAAGTTTGCTCCATATTTAAACTCTCCACTTCGGGTTCCATAGCCAATAATACCTCCAATCGTAAAATGCTCAAACATTTTCTCTCCTGTACGCAATGGTACCGAAAATCGCTGACCTTCAATGGCATTGGTTGTGTAAATATCGAAAACGGGCCCAATTTGAAATTTCCCCAAATCAACATAACTGGTCAGTACCATTCCACCAATACCATCGACACTTCTTATAAATGAGTTTTCCTTTAATTTACTTACACGCAAATAGGTACCTTCGTCAAAACTGCTTTTTGAAGTAAATTCAGTACGGTTCTTCCAGGTGCGGGGCTTTACTTCGTCCAACTCTGTAGAAGTAGAAAATTTAGTGTTCTTTGTCACCAACCAGTTCCCTTTTGAAACCTCGTTTATTCTCTGCGAACCGTAGCGTGAAATGGTATCTTTATTCAGGGATAAGGAGAGATTCATGCTTATCTCCTGTTCATCATAAAACCACTCGTCTTTATCGTTACTTAAATAACTGACTTTTGCCCTGAACCCATTTACAAAATTTATGTTTGCTTCTTTTTGTAAATATGCATAAATATCAGTTAATGCAAAAGTACTGTCCTGTATAGTAAACCTTCCTGTAAACAAAGGATTGTACTTATTTTTAGGTGAAAACGAAAAACTGTAATATTTCTTCCCGTTTATGTTTGTACTGTCATTCAGGTAAAAATTGTATTGCGCCATTGCATTATTACTTAATGGCGAAACTATTCCCCTGTAAAGAATATTGATCTGATCCTTGTAAAAATCCAGGTCAACAACTGCATGTAAAAGGATCATACTCTCAATAGTCTGGTTCAGTTTTGGAAATATTCCGTCAACCCGCCTGTAAACTATGCTGTCGTCTTTGTTTTGGCAATTGCTTCCCTCTTCTGCAAGATATATCGGGCTAAAACGAATATTCATACTATCAACCTGAACCGTTACTTCTTCCATGTTCGGGATAAACCTGTTGATTCGCGAGGTTGAATCAATTGCCAGATATACAGCGGTTCGCTTGTAGGTTTTGTAAGCATCTACATTTTCAATGTTTTGCCGGTTCTCTTTTTTATGTTCCTGTATTTTCTGAAATAAAACTTTTGCCCTTGAAATTTCAGGCCTGACTGTTACCTCGCCCAATTGCAGGGTTTCTTCCGACAAGAATACAATAAGTGGATTTTCAGTAATATTTTTTGCCGGAATTTCTATTCGTTCGTAACCAACTGAAGAAACACACAGCGTATCTTTCGGTGACAACTTCAACAGAAACATTCCGTTCATATCTGACATTGTTCCCGTGGTTGTCCCCTTAATCCAGATATTTGCATAAGAAATTGCTTCCTGTGATTTTTTATCTTTTATGGTGCCCGTTAATGCCTGACCCATAGCCTCTACACCAAGTAAAGCAATAATGATGGTAAGAACTGTTTTGTATAACATGGCTTAATCTTCCCGTTCCCTACTTTTTTAGCAGCCAATAAAGTCCCTTTACCCCAATTCGTATGTCGTCCAATTTAAAAAGTATGATTATCTTTTCGATGTATGCTATTATTCCCCACGTGGCAACCACATATAACATCCAGGGATAAAAACCAAAAACGAACAATACAAAAAAGAATATGCTTTGAGCGTACCCGGCAGAAACGGCAGAATATAAATGTAATCCAGGAATTTTTCCGAAACGGGCAAAAGAAACTACATAGCTAAGAATAAATATTCCGAGAAAGAGGAATAAAATCCAGGAATGAGGTTCAATTTCAGCCCATTTAAAAACGAAAAGCCCCAAAATAGCCATGGCATACGTACATATATCCGCAAGGTTATCGAGCGCGGCGCCAAAGTTGGTTTGCAGCTTAAACAGCCGCGCAATGTTTCCGTCCAGCACATCGCTTACCAGGCTAATACATAACAGGATTACGAATCCACTCTCGCGCCCGGTAAGCGCCATAAAAAGAATTACCGGGAATACCAGAAGCCGGTACAAGCTGATAAAATTCGGGACATTTATGATGTTTTCTCCTTTTACTGTTATCTGTTTCATTGTTTTATGTTTAATATCTTAAAATTTATAACTTATTACTAACGCTCATCTTTCAGGCTGCTTCATGTTCCCGTTTCTTTTTCTTATCGGAAACAGTCTCAATAAAATACTCCATCATTTTAGCGACAGATTTATAATCGGGACCTGTTTCCGTATTTTTCAGGAACTTGTCTCTTTGCCGCGTATCAAATAACATATCGGTTGAAGCATAACTTTCGGTAAACGACATTCCTGCAGAAATCATTCTTTCAATAGGGTTCATTTCGCTTCGTTCCAGGTTTTTTACAGGGATAATTTGAATTGGTACCAACTGGTTCAGGGTATCAATAATGAAACTATTGGGAACTGGGTTTTTTGACACAAAATTCATTATCTCAGGAATCTCTTTCCCTTCCAGTACCTTGGTTAAATGTTCTGTTACTGTATCGATAGGGATTAAATTCTGGGTAGCATCCGGATCGACATGTACCCGTACTATTTCATTGGGATACCTGTTACCCAGACTCAAAATTCTTTTTGAAAAATCAAAAATCCCGTAATCGGTTTTGGTTACACCGGTTTTCTGGTTTCCAACTACCTGTGACAACCTGATTATATGGCCATTCAGACCATTTTCTCGAATATTTGTCCTGACAACATTTTCAGCAAATCGTTTCGACTGTTCGTAATAGTTGCGGAAAGCCGAAATGTCATCATTCCCATAAAATTTCTCTTTAAAAATACCTTCTGACTTACCGCAGGAATATGCTGTTCCGATATAAAAAAAACGAGAGCTTTTTGTTGCATATCTTGAAAAGACTTTGATTGAGTTTTCAACTCCTTCGATATTGGTCGAGAAAATTTCGTCCACCGACTTTTCATCGTATTTTAAACTGGCGGCAAAATGGAAATAATCGACATTGCCACTAAAAATGCTTTTTAGGATATTCCCATTCATGGCAAAGTGCTTGTCGAGCAAAGAATAATTGTAAACTTCGAGATTAGGAGTGTTTATTTCCTTTCCATCATTAATGAGTGCGAGTACTTCCCTCATTCTTTCTTCCGGGTCCTGGCCATTTCCACGAACCAGGGCAATAACCATGTAATGCTGTTTTAATAAATTGTTGATGAAATTTGAAGCAACGTATCCGTTTGCCCCGTTAATAATTACTGTTCTCATATTTCAATTTTTATATTTTGTTTTTCGTGTTTTTTCTAGTTGTGTTTAGAGGAATAATACCAAAACTGCTACCGCACTTAAGGGAATACTGAGATTATCTGATCCGCGCCAGCTTATCAATTCAGCGAAAGTGGTTACCACGGCAATCAGCATTGCCAGAAAGAATGTTTCAAAATCGAATACCCCGCGGTGAAAAAAAAGCGCTATAATACTGATTATAAAACTTGAAAGCAGGAATGCTTTCGACCCCAGCCATGTTTTATTTAATTTTTTCCCGAATATTTTTATTCTTCCATTGTAGGTTTTTATATTGATTCCGAGGATGGCTGCCATCGGGTCGCTAACGGCCAGAATAAGCATGGGAAGTATGTAGAGAAATTTATTATCCAGTAAATCGGAAAAAAGAAATGTAAGATAAATAGCAATGGGCAATAAATAACTACCTATCGATTTTCTTTCAATGCCGTGAATCGACTTTAGCAGTTTCCCCTTCCGGGTAATAAACAAGACTAAAGCAAACAAAAACGCCAGCACCAGAATATACCAGTGAGACGGGAAAATATAGGGAAAGGGGACAGTAGCCAGCACAGAAGAGAAGTGAGCAAACTTGCGCGTTATTTCTCCTGCAGGATCAAGCCTTCGGTAAATTAATTCGTTAAATATCAGCAATAAACTAATTCCGATTAAATAAATAAATGATAATACAACTAAATTTTCCATTTGTTTGTTTTTATTTAGGGTGCGATAAATTGAAAATATAACGCTGCCCAAGCGCCGCCGGAGATAAGGCTGTCAAACCTGTCGAGAAAACCCCCGTGCCCGGGGATTATATTATTAAAGTCTTTTACGTTGTATTTACGTTTAAAAAGTGAAGAGAGCATATCTCCGGCGAAAGCAAAAAATACTATTCCGATGGTAAAAATGAATAGTTCCGGTGTTGAACCTTCCTCATATAGCCCTTTTAATAAGAAAGCGCTGATTATTGCAACAAATGTGCCTCCAGCGAATCCTTCCCATGTTTTGCCGGGGCTAACCTGCGGCAGTAATTTCGTGCGACCAATAAGTTGTCCTGATATTTGGCTAAAACTATCAAAAATTGATAAAAGTAAAAAAGTAAGCAGTGTCAGCTCTTTTCGCAGCATCCCAAAAAACAAAAAACAAAAAGAAAAGACACCAAAAACAATAATTGAAGAAACAAAGAAAGGGAGATGTTTAAAATTAGACTTAACAAAAAGATTCGACAGTTCAATAAACCCAACCCACATGATAACAAAGGTTAGTACAGAAAATATTAAAGGTTGGATTGTTATGCTGAAAAAAATAACATTGATAATAATAAAATACACTCCAAATTTTTTATAGCTTTTACGTGCAACTTCAGGAGCTTTATTTCTGTTAATCAGGTAAAAACCAATTCCCCCCAGCAAGAAATAGATTAGTATGATTATATAAATTGTTTTTATCATACGTTTAGTCTCCTTTAATAATCATTAATATTCCTAAAACCACCATTATAGCTGCATACCAATACCTAACCTTATTTTCCGATTTGTTAAATTGAATCCTGTTAATCAGTTTAGGCCCAAGTAATGCCCCGATTGCTGAACCTGTAGTTAGAAAGCAAACAAGGGTCATGTCGATTTTGCCAACCAGGAAATGGGCTCCAGTGGCAAATATTGTATTCACAAGAACTACCAGTAATGAAGTCCCGATAACCAGCTTGACAGGTATTCGCATAGAAAGCAAGCCTGCCAAAACGGGAGCAGTCCCACTTGTGCCAAAAGTTCCCGTAACGGTTCCGGCAGCCAATCCAAACATTGAGCCTTTTGCAATTCTTACAAGTTTTCTGGATTGTGTCTCCTGCTTTTTGTTTTTCTTTTTATTTTGGTCTTTTCTCAGAGTACTAAAAATCACATTTGATGCGATGAGCAAAGAATAAATTCCAAAACCTGTTTTTAACTGGGCTGAACTCACCTTATTTGTTAGAGCTGAGCCAATAAATGCCCCTGCAATACCAAAGCTTGCAAATATTGCAGCCAGACGGAGGTCGATATTGCGTCTTCGATAATGACCGAAAGAACCCAGGGCGCAAATGGGCAGGGCAGCCACCAGTGAAGTAGTAAAAGCCGTTTGTGCCGGAACACCAATAATAAGAGTAAGTATCGGTATAAAGAAAAATCCGCCACCACCGCCCGTCATTGTTCCAAATATTCCAATAACCAGGCCCAGCAGAGGTAATATAAAATAGATGTTTTGTATGCCCGAAAATTCAATCATTAATTTCGCTTGTAGTGATTCTTTTTAGTTCTATTGTTCCCATGGAATGTTTCATTTGGGCGTACTGTAATATTCCTCCTTCATAGAAATACCTGTTAAGCTCCTTTTCGTTCTCGTCTTTTATAACATAGGTGTGCTCACTCACAGAGTTTATCTGCTGCATTTCCGCACTTCTCTCCTTGTATATTTTTTTTATTCTTGTTGGTTCATTGAAGTATATCAGGCTTCCGCTGTATGCAATGGAATCGTTGATGATTGTCGTATCGCCATCAGCAACAAGTAGATAGGAGTCATTTTGAAGTTTAAGCCGGATGGTTGAATTTAGTTTCCCGTTTTTATATGTTTCAACGCGGGAACTTTGTAAAATGCTTTGATTATAAACGGTATGCTGAACATACTTTACACGATAGAAAATGAGAAGATTTACATTCACATCCGTTATCGCTTCAATATTTACCTGTCCGTTTTCGCCTGTTTGCCTGACAGAAAACTCACCGATATTTGCACCCAACAGGTGCATACTGTACCTGCTTACCAATTCATTCGGTTTGGCCGAAATAGGGATAGAAAGAAACACCGCAACTATCAAACCCAAAAAGCAATGTATGCCTTTGTAACCTTGTTTATTGAATTTAGACTTCCCAACAAGACAATACCGAAGTAATCCGATATTGGTTATTTGGCTTTTCCTTATTATAAAGAATTTAGTCTTCATACATGTCTTCGATAATCATTATTTTACTATCCCTTTTGTCACCTATAAAATAGATTTTGTCTTCGCGTGCCAACCAACCGAGTGCCATCAGTACATCCTGTCGCTGCATCGACAAACTTTTCTCAATTTCAAATACTGAGCTTACCTGGCTTTCATCCAGAAATTGCCAGATTTTATGAGCATTTTTTTCTATTTGTGATTTAATCATATCTAATGTATTAGTTCTTAATACCAAAGTCCGAGATTGGCTGAGAATGTGGGTTTATCATACTTTTCAGCATAACCTATTCCTATTTCAACAGGTCCTATCTTGGAATTCACTGAATACTTAATTCCGCCACCGTTTGTGATAATAAAATTGTTTCGTTCATTATAATTGTTGCCCTGTGCCATTAAATTATATACCAATGAAACGCACTGATTTTTAGCCACATGAAAACGTATTCCTGCCAACCCGATATTGGTGTACCTGTCGGCAAGTATTACGGGGGGAAGCCCAATAAAGGGTAAATGATAATTAAAATATTGTGAATAAGGCTCTCCTCCTACAAAAGTTGTTTTTATAAGCGGATAGGCATTATCGAACATCGAGCGGCTGTAAATATCAAATAAAAATGTAGTATTGGAAGATAGTGGGACGACATTTTTCATTTTAAAAAGCAGGGCAGAACTTAAGCTGGTATTTCCTGACAAATCAGAGTATACTGAAAACTCTGCATCCAGGCGAGTGCCTTTTTGGGGAAAATAAAAATTGTCCATATTATCGAAAACAACGTATGTATAGGCATTGGAAAGAAACTGGTTGGTTTTTGAGGACAGGATGAATGAATTAGTGTTTTTGGTAAAAACATCGCCGTTAAAATATTCTTCCTGTATGCCTATACCCAGAATTAGACGGTTGAAATAGGTTTTATATAAATAAATATCGAGCGCTGAATAAAATACATCTGCACTTGACAGTTTATCCCCTTCATTATATATTTTATATTTCTGGTATTTCCCCTTTAATTCAATACCTAAAGTTGGCAAATTCCTTTTAGTAGTTTCTGCAACAAGATTAACACCTGGATTTGCCGACAGCTCAGTACTTGCAGATAAAAAACCTATGGTTTTCTCATAATCTTTTCTGTTAATATTGAATAACACCGCTGCTGCATCATTTGTGTTTACTTTAAATCCTATACTTTGGGAATAAATCTTTCTTGGAATTATATTCAAGTTGAGCGTTTTCCCTGTTTCATTTTCTGTGAGATTATAATAGACCAGATCAAACTCGCCATATCCGTATAATCTGTCCACGGCACTTTTTAACTCTTCATTTGAATAATACTCAGGCAATTGCAGATTGAGTTTATTTTTTAAAAAGATTTTATCCAGGTTTTTTCGTTCAGTAAATCCTATCTCGGTAATTTTCCATTTTTCTGTTGTAGTATATTCACGGGAATATATTCTCGGTTCCAAATGGTTCTCTTTTTTCAGTTTTTGAATGGTATCTCTTAATAAAAGGGTGGCTTTTTCTCCCCTTAGTACCAATGTATCTGCTGCTTCCCTCGAAAAACTTCCCACTGAATATCCGGTAATATCCGGACGGATAAGAATGTCGCAATAACTGTTGTTTAATGAATCTTTTCCCTGTCCCAGAAAATTTATCATCTGACCGAAAATACCATCAATTGAATTTAATTTTTCCCGGGGATAAAGGTTTCCTCTGATGTCAACGCCAATAATAATGTCTGCTCCCATTTTTTTTGCGACATCGGTTGGGAAGTTGTTTACCAATCCCCCATCAACAAGAAGAAGGTTCTCTCTATTTACTGGATGAAAAACTCCGGGAATTGCCATGCTCGAAAACAAGGCAGTAGGGAAAAACCCGTCTTTTATAATCACTTCTTCCCCAGTCTCCAAATTGGCCGCAATGCAGGCAAATGAAATCGGGAGTTGACTAAAATCAGCATCAACTGGGACATTCCCGGCTAAGCCGCAAAAGATATTTAAAATATTCTGGCCTTTTATTATCCCCTGGGGAAGAGTAATGGTTTTGAAATCGGAAAATGTAGAAGAGAGTAAATATCTTTGTTTTAAAAGCTGATCATTTTTTGAGAGATCATTTCGTGGCACATTATCGGAAAGGACTTTTTCCCAGTTCTGGCTTTTTACAATATATTCAATTTCCTCGGCAGTATAACCCAGAGAGTAAAATCCGCCAATCAGGCTTCCCATACTGGTACCAACTATAATGTCGATTGGAATCCCTTCCTGTTCCAAAACTTTTAAAACGCCAATATGGGCAAAACCTTTTGCTCCTCCACCACTTAAAACTACAGCCACTTTGGGACGCAGGATATTAATGGAATCCTGTTGTGCTGAAACAAAAGAGGTAAAGAATAAACACAAACTTAGTACAATATATGTGATAGCTTTTCGCATGGAAACTATTGTATCATTTTTCTCAATTCTTTATAGTGAATCCCTCAGCAATACTATAGGATTAAATTTATTTTAGCAGGATATGGTAATTATTTACTATATCCTGCATATTAATCACGTATTGAAAAGCAATTAACCTATTGTGCTAATAAAAATTACCTTCCGGTAATTTGCAGATAATTCACTTTTGTTATTTTATATTGCGTTAACGCATCTATGTATAAATCCTTTGATTGCTGCAGCTGTGCCTGTGCATCAAGTAACTCAGAAACATTTATCATTCCGGCTTCATAATTATCCTGGGTTACACGCAAATTTTCCTCTGCCTGATGGATGGAATTTTCAGCCAGTTGAACCTGTTTAAACGCTTCGTCAAGGGAATTACGCCCCTGCTGCATTTGTAGCAGAAGTTTTTCAGTATTGTCAGTAACCATGTTGCGGTTCTGTTCTTCTTTTATCTGGCGTTCCTTCATCTTGTATTTTGCTTCCCACCATCCTGAAATTGGGATTTTTACTGTTCCAAAAGCCAATCCGTTTGCAGTTCCTTTATCATCCATAATATCAAGGTACATGGCACCGACACCAACAGCCACCTGGGGCATATATTCACCTTTCTGCATTTTGGTCATATACTTTTCGGCGGCAGTACTTTTTTGCAGTAATTTATATTCTTCCCGGTTAACCAGCGCCTCTTGATGATCAATATAAATGAGTTCAGGTGCTCCTTTCAATCCTGTACTATCAACAAAACTTACGTTTTCATCATAAGGTACGCCTATGTACTGGCAAAAAGCCATTTTAGCCAGGATTGTACCATTCTCAAGCTTTAGCCGGTTCATTTGAAGTTCATTTTGTTTCAACTCAACTTTTAACAAGTCGTTCCGGGCAATTAAACCGGCATTTAAAGCATCGGTCACTTCTTTATGCAGTGTGTCCAGCAGGCTTGTGTAATCTTCCAGGGTTTTCATTTTTTCGCCTAACGAAACAATTTGCCAGTACCTTTTTTCGGTTTCAAGAGCAATCTCCTTTTCGGTTGATTTTAATTGCAGTTGATTGACCTCTATTCCCAAATCGGCCAGTTTGTTTCCTGTTGAGATTCTTTGCCCGGCATAAACCGGCTGTGTGGCTGTGGCCATGCCGATTACACCTTCCTCAATTAGCGGAATTGATACTGACGGGAAATAGGCAAATTGCGTGGCCAATGGTAAATTGGCCGGATTTCCGTCATAAACAGGGAGGTTCCCCCCCTGCATTTCCATATTTATCAAAGGATCAGTAAATTTATAGGCAAATGCGGTTGCATCGACTTGTGGAAAATATTTGGTGTATGCAGCCTTTTTTACCTGTTGGGATGATTCTACATCAAGGAGTTTATTTTTCATCTGTGCATTGTTTTTCAACACCATTTCTTTACATTGATTCAGTGAATAGGTTTGTGCTTTTACCGAAAAGGGTAACAACAATACAAAAGCTAATATGATGGAATATTTTATGTTCATTGCTCTAAAATTTATATTTGTTTTACTTTCGCGTTAGTGATTTCACATGATTATTAACTTTATCTTTGATGTCAGCAATTTTAACTCTGTCAAATAATTTCCAATAAAGAACGGGTAAGGTTAATACGAGTAATATCATCCCAAAAATAGTCCCCCAAAAGATTGTAATCCCCGTAGGTGACCATAGTGATGACTTGCTAATAATCATTGGAATAATGCCTATTGCAGTAGTCATTGAGGTGAGAAGAATAGGAACCATGCGCCGTTTTCCAGCTTCGTAAGCAGCTGTTTTTGCAGGTACTCGCTCTTTTGTTCGTAAGTTTTCGGCGTGTTCAAACAGGATGATGGCATTTCTTATGGTGATACCGAAAAGACCAATAAGTCCTAAAAGCCCTGTTAAGCTTAACGGGGTACCCGTAATCCATAATCCGAAAACCATTCCCGGAATAACCAATAAGAGTGATAATAATGCTGTAAGTGCTACACTCATCTTCATAAAATTGAGTAGCAACAGTAAGAAAAACAGACCTATTGCAACAGCAATCGCTTTAGTAATCATCGGAATAACCTCTCTGTCGCCTTCATATATGCCCCCGTATTCATAACTGATGTGGTGGGGCAGTGTAGGAGCTATTTTGTCATCCATAATCGTTCGGATGGCAGAAAATGCTTGGCCCTCGTTGCTTCCTCTTTTTACATCGGCCATTATGCTAATGGTGCGCACCCCGTTTCTGCGGACAATTTGTCCTTCGTTCCATACCGGTTTTACATCGGCCACCTGCCTTAAAGGTACCGACACGCCTGGGATGATGGTGGATATGTATTTATCTTCAACCCGGATAGGGGCATCATAATCGCTCTCTTTTGCCGTTTTCATCACGATAGACAAGGGATAATCCTCCTCCCAAACCGTTCCGACAGGAATACCCTTGTAGTATCCCGTGAGTTCCAGTTCGGCTAAACCCCTTACCACGCCAAGTCTTGAGGCTTCAGTGGTGTTAAGGTTGATTTCCATTGCCGGAAGCGGTTCTTCGTAATTGGTATGTATCCAAACCAGGTCATCAATTTCACTGAACGCCTCCATAAGGGTATCGGCATAGTTTTTCAGTTCTGAAATATCATCGCCGGACAGACGGACTTCCATAGCGTTTTGTGTCAGGCTATACTCTAATTGCTTAAATTTGATGAAAGCATTTGGGTAATGGTTCTGATATTTTGAGGTGTACTTATCGAGCAACTCCACTGTGGCTTCATTGGAATTTGTATTGACAATAAACTGGGCAAAATTTTCACCGCCGATATTCGGCGCATAAGTGGTCTGAAAACGGGGCGATGACATGCCTATAAATGATGTTATCGAAGCAACCCGTTCGTCTTTTGTCAGCACATTATATAAACTGTCAGCAACACTTTGTGTCTCTTCAACAGGTGTTCCATTAGGCAGGTATATCTCAACGGCAAACTGGTCTCGGTCGGCATAAGGAAACATGCGCATATCGAGATTGAAAAACGCCACAAAAGAAATGATTACAATAGCAACTGTTGTACCTATGGTAACATAGGGATAACTGAAAGTCCAGTCCAATACCGAATTGTAAACATTCTGCACAACTTTGCTCAGATTAAATTTTTTCTCGTCTGTATTCGCCTTTTTCTTTATCAGCCAATATTCCATAATAGGAATATAGAGCATAGCCAGTATGAACGAAACAAACAAGGCTATGCCAAACGTCCACGGGAAATGAAGGACAAAATCGTGCCATATTCCCGTAAGGATAAGTAACAGAGGGAAAAAGACAATACAGATAGCTAAAGTTGCCAGGAAAATAGCCCCGCTGTAACTCCGGGCGCTCAATGCTGCTGCCCGCCAGCGCGACATTCCTTTTTCGATGTATTCGAGATAGCCGTCGATAACAACTACCGAGTTATCCACAATCATCCCCAGCACGATGATAAGCACTGACAGCGTAACCGTATTGAGAGGTATGTTAAATAAGTACATCATACCCAGTGTTATAAATATTGTGATGGGAATGGTTGTAGAAGCTATAACGGCCGTTCTGAAAGGGAAAAGAATCATCATAACAAGAATGACGACTATAACAGCTATAACCAGGTCGCGAAGAAATGAATTTATAGAGTTTTTCACTACTTTGGGTTGGTCGGCAATGCGTTCAATAGATACATCGTCGGGGATAATAGTGGAAAATTCTTGCAAAATCTCATCTACATCTTTGCCATATTTTACAATGTTAAAACCTTCCCGCATCTCCATAGAGAGTATAATTGCTCTTTTACCGTTATTCAGGGTATAACTTTTGGGGCTTGCATACTCTTTTTTTATGGTGGCTACATCTTTTAGCCTTATAATATTTCCTGAGGGGTCAGAATAGATAATTTGCTCTGCCACCTCTTTTTCGGTATCATATACGGGCGCAAGATATAAGGGCATATTCGCATCCCCGGTTTCTATCATCCCCGAAGATGTGGTGAATCCCTGCGTAAACAGGGTGGTTGCTATCAGCTTGTAATTAATGCCGTAAACAGCCAGTTTGTCCCTGTCGAGGTAAACGCTAATCTGCTCTTTTTGTGTGCCGTATTTACGGAGGTTGGACGCTGATTTCAGCCTGCGTAATTTGTCTTCCAGAATTTCGGCATAATGTTCCAGTTCGCGGTACGAACGGGTATCCGATTCCAGCGCAATCAGCAAAGCGGAGGTGTCCCCAAAATCGTCGTTGGCAATAACGGCCAGTACGCCGGAAGGGAGCTGCATTTTAAATAATGATAAGCCGTGTTTGATTTTAGACCATACTTCGACCTTGTTTTTCACATCGTCCTCTAATTCCACCATCACATAAACAATCCCGTCGCGGGACATGGAATAGGTTTTTTCCCTCCTGACCTCCTTATAAGTGAACAGAAATCTTTCCAGAGGTTTTGTAAGCTGCTCTTCTACCTGGGCAGAAGTCGCTCCCGGATAAACGCCAACCACTACTCCCTGCCGTATAGTAAATTCGGGAAACTCCTGTTTGGGCATATCCCATAAAGCATAAACACCCAAAATTATCAGCGCCCCCACGAAAAAGAACATTATCTTGTGGTGCCGCATTGCTGATTCTATCAAGCCTGTTTTCCTGCTCATAGCACATTTACTTTTAATCCGTTAGAAACTTTCTGATACCCGTCTGATACGATTTCATCGCCGACGGAAAGGCCGGTTGTAATTTCAACTCCACCGTCTTTTTGTTGTCCTGTTTGAATAGGTTGTTTATGGGTATGCCCGTCGATTATTTTCCACACATAAGTATTCCCGTTACCGTCTTTAAGGATACATTTATTGGGGACTACGATGCTGTTTTCATCCGCATTGTTTTTAATGGAAACATTACAAATCATACCGGGCAACAGGACATTATCGGGATTACTGACCGCAATTCTAACAGGGTAAGTGTGCGATATGGGGTCCGCCATAATGCCTTTCTTGCTTACAATGCCGGAAAATGAGTTACTACCGACAGCAGAAACATTGATGGATGTCGGCTGTTCGATATAAATGGTATTAATCTCTTTTTCGGGTACGGCGATTTTTACGTTCACTTTGTCTATTATCAGCAGGGTCAGTACCGTCTGATTGGGGAGGACGTTTTCACCCGCTTCTGCCATCCTGTGCCCTACTATCCCGCTAAACGGAGCTATAAGGCGGCTGTCTTCCAGGCTTTTTTTCGCAATGGCTTCGGCAGATCGTGCTTTTTCAAGGTTCGTCTGCATTTCAATATATTGTATTTCTGGAAGGCTTTTTTTGTTGTAAAGCGATTGTAACCTTTCCATCGCATCTTCGGCCTGGTTTAAAGTAGCCAGAGCCGCAGTATGTGCGCTGGTCAGGCTGTAAGCGTTCAGTTCGGCCAGTAAGTCTCCTTTTTTGACACGCTGCCCCTCCACAACATATATTTTATCCACATTGCCCATAAGCGGGAAACTGACTGAGGCAGACAATTCCTCTTCTATGATTCCTATGTACTCTCTTTGAGCCAATGTTTTATCATGTTCTACTGTGTAAGTAAGAACAGAAATGCCTTTCTCCCGCACAACTTTTTCACTGTTTGAATTTCCGGTACTGCAACCGGCAAGGATTAATGCGCCAATGGCAAAAAACCAATTTAATTGTTTCATTGTATTCACTTTTTATAAATTAATTCTAATTGTATTCTTATGTTTTACGTTATAAAAAGACATAACATTTGACTAATAATGTTCTAAAGTCAATGCAAATATATAATAATATTTGACCAAAAAACACTTTTAGTCAAATCGGGCTAATAAATTGTTAAGATTTTAATCCCTTTACAAGAAATTCTGCAAGTTCTTTGATTGTATGAATGTACTCAGAATATTTATTTTGCAGAAATAACGGTACTTCCATGCTATTAACCAGCATTAATAGCATATTTACTGTTGAGTCAATATTATTAAATTGCAATACACCCTCTTCCTCACCTTTTTTGAGCATCTGATAAAAATTATTCCTCTCAAATGTTGCAAAGTCTTCCCTTACTTCCTCCACAAAATGATACTTTTCAAAAAAATCAGCTTTTAAAGTTTCATGGTAATTTACGGATTCATGCAATAACTCAAGCCTTTTAAAAAAATAGTTTTTAAGAACTGTTAAGGCATCTTCATCAGAATTAACAACCTTCTGTAACTCTGATTTTACGATATCAAGCTCCTGCTTTAATACTTCGTTAAATAATTCTTCCTTACTATTATAATGATAATACAAAACACCTTTCGCTTTATGAATGTGTTTTGCAATTTCATCCATTGTTGTTTTATAAAACCCAAATTTTGAAAAATACTGTGTGGCAGCATTTATTATTATCGATTTGATTTCTGGTTTTGCCATTATATTTGACCATTTTGTTTAATTAGTCAAATATAGAATTTTTATTAATACAAACCAATCATTGAAAAACAACAAGTGCATCAATCAGTTTTAAATACGAAGAAACTAAATTTTACTCCTTGTGCATTTTAGATATGATAGTAAATGCTAACATTAGGAAAGTTGCCAATAGCGCCATTACAGAGCCAAAATAAAACGGTGCATTTGAATTTACTTTATCGTATAATAATCCTGCAATTAAACTTGCAGGCAATAAAGCAATCCCAAGTACTGCAGAATAAATTCCATAAGCTGTCCCTGTTAAATCCTTACTTACAATATCTGAAATCATTGCTTTCTGGTTGCCCTCCGTCAATGCGAGAAAGAAGCCATATAATGCAAATGAAAATATGAATATACGAATGTTATTAAACCTACCAAATAAATAGTACACTACTACATAAACAAAGAAGCCAATGATAATGAGTTTCTCGCGACCAATTCTATCCGACAATTTTCCAATAGGCATAGCAAAAAATACAGATACTATGGCGGTAATCATAAACATAAAAGGAATATATGATTCATTTATCCCAGTTTCTGCAGTTTTAACAAGCAATAAAGAAACAGAAGAATTTCCAAGGGTAAATACAAAAATGATGGTAAGAAAAAAATAGAATTTTTTAGGCAATTGTTTTAGGGAGATTTTAGTTGTTTTTTCCTTTTTTTTCTGACTTTGCTTCTTTTATAAAAAACACAATAGTCAATACGCCCATAATTGCAGGAATTGTTGCCAATAAAAAAATGTTAGCGTAATTTAATGGGAATATTATTAATAGTAAGGCGGCAAGCAATGGCCCAATAATAGCCCCGCTATTATCCATTGCCTTGTGAAATCCAAAACTCTTACCTGTTTCATCCTTTTGCACCGAACCACTAATAAGGCTATCCCTTGGTGCGACTCTCACCCCTTTTCCAATGCGTTCAAAAAATCGAAGAAACAAAACATGGACTGGAATTTTGGCTAAAGCATATAATGGGGTTACCAAAGCTGTAATCCCATATCCAATAATCAGAAAAGGTTTGTTTTTGCCTATCTTATCGCTCCAATATCCGGAAAATGCTTTAAGCAAAGATGCTGTACTTTCAGCAATTCCTTCAATCAAGCCTATTGAGGCTTTAGATGCTCCAATGGATAATAGGAATAGTGGCATCACACTATAAATCATTTTAACCGATGTGTCGGTAAAGAAACTTGTCAATCCAACAAAAAACACATTTTTATCTAATCCTAATATTTTTGCTTTCTTCATAAGAAACTCTATTAACGAAACAGCAAAAGTATGCAGTAGTCACGAAACAATCGTGGTATAATAAGATGCCAAAATGGTATTAATGAAAATATTTCTCCCTGAATTGAATGGGTGTTAATCCTTCATGTTTCTTAAAGAACTTTATAAAATTCGATGTGTCTGAAAAATATAGAATGTCTGTTATTTCATTAATCGTATTATCAGTGTGTAAAATATATCTTTTCGCTTCGAGCAATAATTGATAGTTTATCATTTCGCTTGCATTCCGGTTTACTTGTTTCCGGCAAATTGCGTTCAGGTTCTGGGGCGTTGTGTTAAGTAAATTTGCATAATCATTCACTTTATGAAGACGCGGGCATTCTTTCATTAAAAGTTGTTGGAATTTGTCAAAAAGCGATATCGGCAGGTTTGATTTGTGCGGGCTTATTTCTAAAAGCTGTAATAGTTTAGCTAATAGCACACTAAGCAGTCCATGAATAATACGTTTTGAATACTTTGTATTTAAGTCGAATTCATTTAAAATATCATTCAGAATGTACTCAGGGTATTTCCCACTCGGAATAGTGATTCTCACATTTTCGCTTAATAGCCTGTAAAGGTTAATTAAATCACTTTCTATTATTTCTTTAAACTCTAAATCTTTAAAAAGAATAATAAAACCTTTGGAAACTGATGTCGTTTCCCAGAAATGCAATTGTCTTGGTTTTAAAATGTAAAACTCAGGCGTTGACATTATGTATCTTTTCGATTCGATGGTATGAAATCCTTCTCCTTCGCTTAAAAATATTTTGGTATAGGCGTTTAGACCGCTGTTGTTAAATTATTCTTATTTAATCGTTTAGGTTCACTAAAAACCATCTTTCTTAGGAGTAAATCGAAGATTGACCCCATCATTGCGCGTCTGTTATACCGGAAATGATACTCATCAAGATAACCTTGTAACCGTTCCCTTGAACAATGGTGGTGTATTCCTCGCAACCAACCCTGAATGTTCATTATGTGAATATGCAGTTGTTGCATACCCTTTCCCCTGTCCGAAGGTACCTGTTCCAAGTTTGGATAGTCCTTTTTCAATGGCAAATACCCTTTCCAAATGTCAGTGATAACGTGTGCATCCTTGCGGATATAAGTCTCAAAAAACGGCCTGAATTCTTTGCTCGAAGCGCGGTCAATTACTTGTGCATAAGCACGCCCAACGCCATTTTTCCCCTCCAAAATTTCAAGGGCAACAACCACTAACTTCTTTTTGCTGTCTCCACTACGTCCTACTTTTCCTTCTTCGTATTGGCCAATCAGAAACTCATCAACCTGGACTATGCCTCCCAATTTGTTTTTACGGCTGCTTGTCATTGCTTGTTGGATTTTCCACTTAAATTCCCAAACTGTTTTCTGCCGCAATCCAAACTCTTCAGACAATTCCAAAGATGACATCCCTTTCTTCTTAGTGCTGATTTTGAAGCACACATGAAACGCTATTAGTAATGGAAATTTGATTTTGTCAAACATCGTTCCTGCTGTTGGACTTTCATCATAATTACATTTTGCGCAACGATGTGAATATGGCTTCTTTCCTTTCCCATATTTCGTATGACCGCATTTCTTGCACTTGTAAGGACTTTCTAATGACCATTTAATCGCAGACAGATAGCGGTAACAATCATCGTCGGTTTGAAAATATCTATTGAACTCTATCGAATTCACTCCTATATATTGTTTTCTATTTCCCACGCCACAAAGGTAGCGCTCTTCTCTAAATTAACAGCGACTTAAGCGCCTATACCAAAAAATATTAGTTCGTAGTACTCATTATGTTTGTGCGGTTTTACATTTTTTATGGGTTCTTCAAACCGAGAAATTTTAAATGTTAATTCTTCTCCAAGTTTGTTTGTTGTGTTTATTTTTTTGTTTTTCATATCCAATTAAAGATAATAATACTTTTGATTGTAGGTTGGTAAAAGGGCACTCTTTGACAAATTTTTGGTTGCAGCGTTGGCTTGTTGGATTTTGGCAATGTTTGCAAAGTGAGTCGGTATAAGTTTTAAAAATTATAATCCCATTGGAAGTCACTTTAATAGTAAAATATTAAGATTTATGCCTTATGAGGGGGATCTATTTTTCCGAATCTCTTTTTTTCTTTCAGAAAATTAAAAAAGAAAATACCAAAAAGAATTAGTGCAATTCCAAGGACAAAATAGTCATATAAATGTACGTACACCCCCCAGTGATCAATTCCGTAATTACGGTCTGGCATAATGATAAACAAAGTATTGATCAGGATAATAACTATTCTCAATTCCGTAGGTCCAAGATTTCCGTACGATATTTTAAATTCGCCTTTGAGATAAGTATTAATGTATGTAAAAATTGATAATAAGTAATAACCGGCAAGTAAAAGCAATGCAGATGAAAACGACACATAAGGGGATGTTCCCGCCCCAATGCAAATAAGAAAAGCAGTTATCCCATCTATATTATGATCAAGAAAGAAGCCATAAACCGGGCGTTGTCGGTTTCTTATCCGCGCAAGTGTCCCATCCAGGCTATCGCCAAACCAGTTAATAACAAACCCCATGGAAGAAAGCCATAGAAAACCATCTCCCCAATTTGAAAGAAAATATCCAACTCCCGAGATAACTGCTCCGAACAAACCAAGCCAGGTTAAATGGTCGGAATTTATCCATGAAGGTAATTTTCGGGCAATTCTAATGAGAATTTCCTTTTCTTTTGTACTTAAAATTGAATTCAGTACCCTTATGGCATCTTTATGTTCCATTAACATCTTTTTATGTTACTATTCCGGCCCAATTTCCAAATATTATATTCTTAATTAGTAATTGGTTTTATTTTTTTTTAAAAGCATTAAGTGTTGTTCTAAAATTAAAGAGTTGTTACTTAATTGAATTTGTTGATTACTGCTTTTGCGAACAGATTGAAATTTTCTAATGCTGTAAATGCAACTTGATATCCTTCTTTAAAAAATTCTTCTATTGCTTTTGACGAGGAGGATTTATCAAACTTTGTCGGATGGATGAGCCCGGAAGCAATACATATTTAACCTTTTTACCTTCAGACATGTAGTAGTGGTTAATTAATGTCTCTACCCCAAATCGTATTTCTTTCAATTTTCAAAATGGGAAGGATATCTTCTTTTAAAAGACAACGCTGGCCTGTAAATGATTTAAAGGGATTTATCCGGTAATTTATCAATGTTTCTGTTGGTTGGCCAAGTACCATGTCAGCCTCCTTGTTTTTTATCGGCGTAATTAATTTTAAGAAATGTCCTTCTCGAAGTTTTGACAAGTCCGCATCAATAAACATTATTATATCACCATTTGTATTTTGGATGCCTGTTGCCATGGCAAATCCTTTTCCTTTATTCTCAGGTAATACAATGTATTTAAAATTGTAATATTTACTTATTCTTTTCAATATGTAATCCGTTTTGTCAGTTGACCCGTCATTAACAATAATGACTTCATCGAAAAAATAGTCAGCCACGGTAGAGGCAACTTCTTCTATTGTTTTCTCTTCGTTATAGGTGCAAACTATTGCTGTTATCTTATTCATCTTTAAACTAATTAAATTCTTTTAAAAATTCGGGTTTCTGTATTTTTTTGTAAATGGGATAAGTGGTAATAAAAGTGGTGCAGTTACTATGAAGAAAATAAACTCAAAGATTTTATTGCTGTTTTTGGCGGGAATCCCGTTTAATCTGCTTATAAAAGCATCAAAAGTGTTTCCCGTTAAGTTGCCAAAAAAAATAATCCTGATAATTATAATTATATGGTTGGCAGTTTTGTCTCCGTAATATTCAAATAGTTTGAAAGTCATTTCTTTATCAGGATTTCTGTCTGTTTCGGCATAATGTTGTGCATAAAGCAAAGCTGGTATTTCAAAATCGGTTGCATCTGCATGAAATTGGAGCTGAAGCATTCTTCTTACTTCTTCCTTACTTATCCCACTTGAAACTGCTTGTTTTGCATGAAACCAGGTACAATAAGTGCATCCGTTAACAGCAGTGACAATTGTCATTATTTTTTCCGTAAAGGCTTTGTTTATCTTCTTATTACGATTAATGCCGATGATTTTAGACCATGCACTTAAAAGAAATTTTAAATCCATTCCAAGCATTTTAATTGTAAATATTTTTCTGTCATATGATTTTTTCATCCTTGTTTATTCCCATGGTTATCAGCATATTTCTCACTCTGAATATTGTACTGGTTGATACTAAATCGTGCAGCCTTCCTTCCTGCTTCAATCAACTCCTTTGCCTTGTAAAATTCAAACGTTCTAGCTGCATCAAAAGGAATATTTATTAGTATATCAGGTTTATTCAATTCAAGAGATAATTTTGATATCTGTTCAAGCATTGCAGATGTTGTAAACTGAATCAGCGAATAGTAACCCTGACTGTTTTTATTACCTGTTGGAATAAAGTCCTGTATTCTCTTTATAATATTATTTATGCTATTGTTCAGGATAATTAAATTACTAATCGATGATTTTTGAGGAGCAAGATGTTTCTTAACGTCTTCTTCATACAACAATATATCCGGGTTATTGCTGTCATACAAATTAACAACAACTAAAATATCGCCTTCTGTTCTTTTTACCCGATTGGCTGGGATTGGATTAAGCAATCCTCCATCAACAAGAATACTGTTTTCTGATATAACTGGTGTAATAATTGTGGGGATTGCAATAGATGCTCTCGCAGCTTTATAAAAACTACCTATGGTAAATATAACTTCTTCTCTGTTTATTACATCGGTTGCAACTGCCGCAAACGGAATATTCATCTCTTCAATAAGAACATCCGGAATTATTGTATTCAATTTTCTAAAAACCTTTTCAGCCTTTAACAGACCATTCGTGCTTAAGGTGGGGTCCATCAAACTGTAAACATCCTTTTTTTGAAGTGTAGTAAGCCATTCTGTCAATTCATTTAATTTCCCCATAGCACAAAATCCACCAATTAATGAACCGATTGAAGTGCCACTAACTGATGTGATATTGAATCCCTGTTTTTCAAGTTCGTTAATTACACCAATGTGAGCCAAGCCTCTTGCTCCGCCACTGCCCAAAACCAGTGCTACATTTTTTTTCATATCCATTACTTTAATGTTTTATGCATTCCTGATATTTGAATGATAAATGTCTTTTCAATTTATGAATTAATTTCATAACAGTTTGTCACTAATTATTTTTATAAGAATAAACTTCATTACGAATCTTTTGTGCCCAGTCCCAGTGCGACATAGATGCATGCAAATCACTGTATTGAATCATCTCACCAATTGTAACTTTAATTGTTTTTCCCCTTTTACGAAATAGTTCATGTGGAAGCAAAACCAGTTCCAAATTGATTTTAATCTTTACTACTTGCCTGAGTAAAAATATGGAATAAAACAGACAAGAATTTCGTCCATAAAATCGCACCGGAATAATGTTTCTTTTATGTTGAATTGCTTTTGTAATAAAACTTTTATGCCAGAATTTATCTTGTATCTTTAGTTTATAAATTCTAGATACAAGCCCATAAGGGAAATGTGTTATTGGTGAATCAGAAGCAAAAACATTGTTTAATTCAACAAAGTATTTTTTAGGATTTTTCCCAAATACATTGACATTTGAGACTATTGGTCTTAAGTTTGGAACAAACATAAAAGCATCGTTTCCGATTGCTTTTAAATGTCCGTATTTTGAACCAACAATATTTGTAAGGATTAAACCGTCAAGCAGGCCGAAAGGGTGATTGGCAACAAAAAAACATTTTCCATTTTCCGGTAAATTTTCCAGTCCTTCACATTCCACTGTAATTTCCAACTCTTCAATTATTTTTGGCAGAAAGTCAACACCCTCAAATCCTTCATATTTTTTTAGAATCCGGTTTATTTCCTCTTGTCTAATAATCCAGGCAATTATTCTAATAGAGAAACCAGGTAGTCTTTTTAGAAATTTCGAATTACTGTTTTTTATAATATGTGATATATTGATATAATTCATTTTTTGATTTTTATGAAAAGCTTCTAAAACAACTTCTGATTATTATATTTAAAGCCTTGATATGAGTTTCATTATAACTTTTAAGCACTTTTACGAACTTACATTGCCATGTGTTTGATTTCATATCAATATTAGGACAAATCTATCTTTTCTCAATTCCTTTTAATAAAACCTGAATCATGTAATCGAGATTTATATCACACTCGCTACATTTAATATTGACCATTAAAGGTTCCTCAAGTCCTTTCAGTGCTGACACAATAACATAGGCAGTTTGCTCTTCATCCCTTTCTTCAAACTCATCATTTATTATACCATTTGATATTATCTCTTTTACTAATAAAATCTCTTCATCATCGAATTTCTTCCTGATTTTTCCTGCAAAATATTCATAATCCATGTAGCCATTTTTTATCGCATCATTGATGTAAGACAGTTCCCTCAGAATTTTCATTCGTGTAATAATGTAATTAGTCAATTTCATTTTACCGTTTAGGTCAGATTTCGCTACTAATTCTAATTCTGTGCGCAATAGTTGAAACTCTTTTTCAACGACTTTCTGAAACAACTCATTTTTATTTTTATAATAATAATGGACTGAACCTTTTGATTTGAATGCAGCCTGGGCAATATCATTAATTGAGGTTTTCCGAAATCCATATTTGGCAAATACCTGCATTGCAATTTTTAAAATAAGTTCTTTTGTATCTTTGGTATTTTTTTTAAACATTTGACTAATTATGTTTTTAAGTTCAAAAATATATATAATTTACTAGATTATTATTTTAACACAATAAAATAATGACAAGAGTTATTTAAGATTTATGCTCGAAGTAAGTGGTATAATATTGACAAATGCTCACTGAAAATTTATTCATGCCAATGCAAAGTAATAGTTTTCCCAAATTATTTTCAGTCCGAAATACAGTCTCTTGTATAGTTTATAGTGACGATAAATTAAGATTAAGGACAAGAAATTCAAGAATGGTCCTACAAGCAAGCCTATAAGACTTTTAATTTAAATCCCATTCTAACACAAAAACATATTTGTAAAAACAACAATAACAGAAGCATTGGTTATGGAGTCAAATTAATAGCAAATATTGTAAAGTGAATGTCATTTCCCTTATCCATTATCATATCAGCAATTTGAAGTAGTAACAACAGTTAATCTGTCGAAAAGTCTGTCACCAAAATCTCTTCTGTTTAACTTTTAACAAAATTTTTCCAGATATAACCATAAGCATTTACTTTTTATTTTTTTAATCCCTAAAAGTGTACTTTTTGCATTGCTGATTGCAATGTGTAGTGATGTACCCATCATAATGTTGTTTAGATTGTCTCCGTTGTTGATTTCTCGGAAAGAAAATATGATCCTCCATCAAAGTAACATTGCGAAGAGTTGTCCTGAAACAGCATTCAGAACATTGTCATTTGGCTTTGAGTCAATAGGACTTCTTACTGCCACATTTTTTGAAAATAATCCTTACTCTGACGAAAATATTCATTACATTTATTTTTGTATAGGAAAGATTCAATAATGGCTGCTGGCGCCTCCGTAAAAATGTAGAGCGTTTTCCACTGAAGCTATAAAATTTTTTTCTTCTGGTTCATAGAAGCTCGGCATAGCTGTACTGGCTGGCACCGAAAATAACTACAAAAAAATGCATTTCCTGTACTTCCCCGGTTTTCTTGTCAACAATTTCAAGTGTTTTCCCCTGCATAATTGATAAACAATTTGTCGCCTGCTTTATGGTTCACTTGGATAACCTGATTTACCTTTTTACCCTATTCCCGGTAGAGGTTGCAAAATTGGGTCGACTTTAAACCATGGGTGTTTTTTAGTACTACTTGCGCTACATTTGGAGTTTGTTTACCCCATATTTCTTTAACTACCTCTCCAGATAAGGGAAAAAGTCGTAAACGTCCTGATGTTTTGATGACATTATATCGGGTGGGTTATTACTGAACAGTTGCTCCATCTCAACGTCACTCTTCAACTCAATATTCTCAGAGCAGAGGTTAAGCATCTTTTTCAGAACAATGTATTTTTTTACTATATTACGAGACAGGGGACAAATACCTGCTGATAAATAACTTGCTTTCTCTTTTGTGTGTAGAGGCAGTACTTTTCGAACTTTACTCATATCTGTTAATTTGTTGGCCATATTGCATACATTTATCCTGTTAAATGCATGCGAAATTTGGCTTCTACAGTGCCTTAAAAATTCCTTTTGATTGGAGGTCTCTTCGAATCGTTACAGAGCGCTCACTTTTATCGTTTTTTCACACTATGTTTTGATACTATTTGGATATAATAAAATTTATACCTCCACTGGTGGGTTGAAAATTATTGGTTGTTGCCCCGCTCAATGGTAATTTTAGGTAAGGAGCAATCGTAAGATTTGTTGTACCTGTTAAGGGATATCTTATCCCATAAGATAAATTGAAAAAAACAGATATATCTACATTAGAAAATGCAGAAACTTTGGTATTTACTGTTGATTTAGTCGTGACAGTTGTAAATTCTGTCACTATCTGACCTTCTTGTGTCGTTGTCGTTGTCTCTACTACTTCTTGATATTGATAGTTATATGAATTATTTTCAGTTATGTATCCAACTGAAGAAATTCCGGCAAGCAGATAGTAATCCCTGTTTTTACCATCCTTAAATTTGAATTTTATATTAACGGGAATATCAAAACTGAACGATTTTGAGTTTATGGAAACAGGCTTGTCAATTGAAGGCTGAACGTCATTCTTTTGGACAATTGTCTGATGGGAAATGAGGAGGCCGCAATTAAACAAAATATTCTTTGCTAATTTAAAATCAGTCTGCACCCCGGTTGAAAAACCTAAATTACTGCCGCTTCCATTGCTCGTGAGTAATGGTGATAGTGAAAAGCCTATTTTAATTTTGTTTCTTTTCTTTGGTTCCTGACTTTCAGCCTTTACCTGATCATTAATCGGATCAAATAAAATATCGTTTTTAAAGTCTTCCGATTGAATAGTATCATCAGGCATATTCTCATTCTTGGCGTTATTGGCCATATTTATATTTCCTGATTCTTTCTCCTTAGTTTTTTGTGTTTTAACACTCTCCTTTTTTTTATAAGTAGAATGGGTTTCGCTTTCATAGGCATTTCTATTGGTTTTTACAATTGTTTGCTTTTCTATATTTTCAATATCTCCCAAACTATTATTAATTATTGGCATTATTTTCTTCAAGCTTTTAATAGAATCGGTCCTTACTACTTCATATTTTACATCTACGTCATTATTGCTTTTTTGTGTAAATATTAAAAACCCAATTAACAAGCTTGCAACAAGACCTGAAAAAAAGATTGGCCAAAAGGATACTGTCATCTTCTTTTGCTTAGAATTTAAAAAGTTTTCCCATGCACCTTCCTTATAAGGTTCTTCATGTTCCCGGGTAATCTTTATTAGGGTATTTAATATATCATCAAAGCTGTTCATCGTTTATGTTTAGTTGCTTATAATCATGCTGCAATCTTTTTTTTGCCCGGGTCAAATATGTTCGGGATGAGCTTTCCGGTATTCCAAGCTTTTCTGATATCTCATTATGATTGTAACCTTCAATTTCATACAAATTAAAAACCAATCGTTGCATCACAGGAAGCCTTTTTAAAAGTGTCAATACAAATTCATAATCAAGGTTTTCGATGACAGGTTCATTATAAAACGACTCATTCACCTTTTCATCATTTAAGTGTGAAAAACGTTTTTCCTTTCTAAGACTATCAATACAAGTATTTATAGCTATTCGCCTTATCCATGTTTTGAAGTTTTTTTCCTCGGCATAATACCGGATGTTTGAAAACACCTTCATGAAACAATCATTGGTGCTTTCTTCCGCCATTTCATAATTAATAACGTATCTCAAAGCAATGCCCATAACGTATCCATAATAACTTTTGTAAAGCATTTCATAACATTTTTTATTTCCTTCTTTGCAGCCTTGGATAATTTCCGGCAGATCTGGTAACTGTTTGTTGCCCACTTTATCAATGCTAAAATAAAAACGCCAGCCCCTCTTAATGGACTGGCGTTTGTTTTCTCCAGTAACTTTAATTGTTTGTTACAGTTACAGTTGTATCCGCATTGTCCTCTTCAGGAATTTTTGATGCGTTGGCTACAGTGAACACCGTATTCTCAGGCATTGAACTTAATCCCATAAATTTTAATAAATCAATAGCCAGAATTTCATCCTTAAGTTCCCCGTTTGGATCACAGTTATTTGCTGTTCGTTTAATAATCAAATTAATTCTTTGCGGGAATGTTTCCATAACATAGCCATTCCAAATAACATCAAACTTATTCGATTCACAACTTCCATTATAGGAAACGGCAACATTTAGAATATTATCCGTTAAGTCAACATCCGTAATTTCAAACTCATCACTAAACTCTTCGGAACGTGATGCCTGTGCATTCTCGTAAAGACTGGCACTCTTGTAGAAATTGAAGTTTTCGCCAGGAACAGGAATGTCAACCCCACCTTTACTGTCATCTTTCTGGCAGGAAGCAATGATGAACACGAATGCCAAGGTTGCTAATTTAAAAGGTTTCATAATTTGTAATTTTAAAAGGTTCTTAATTTTTTATTCTCTCCCAATACGAATCTGCTTTTTAAAACGCTACACCTATTTGTAAAAAGGATGGGAAAAAATGGGGATAAGTTGCTTTTGAATGTTATTGAAAGGCGGATTTGTGGCAATATTCTGGCTATTCAAATTAAAGAATCAAGGGAAGTTAGACATTCTAATAAAAAATGCAGGGACCATCTGAGGTGTACCATAAAATGCAACTGATTCAAGTATCAATACTTTCAAAAAAGTGTTTGATACAAATTTGTATGGTACAGTAAGAGTCGCACTGCTTTTATATATTTATTAAAACACTCGACCGAGACACGCATTACAAATGTAAGTTCAAGTCAGGGTTCGTTTACCATAGCAACCAACCCGCACAATATCTATTACCTCTACAAGCAGCCGTGTATCAATCATCAAAATCGGCCCTGAATTTGTACACAATTGCTTTGGCTTACAAACTGCATGATGCAGCATTCAATGTAAATCCAGTTGACCCAGATTTTACAAAAACCGATTTCAACCATCATCATGGAACAGATCCCCGAACGATTAGTAGCTACATTTATTAGATTAGCAATTTAACCCTTAATTCGCATTCCTTATTTTTAAATTCAAAAAATTACGGATAATTTATTCCTTTATATGGATAGGATAATGTTTTATAATGTGAGCGAAACGGTGACCCGGGAAACTCTTAGAAAGTAAACCATTGATATAAAGGCTTTAATGGGATCGGATTCGAGTCTTGGTATCTCAACGATGTAAAAAATCAAAATTCTCAAAAGGCTGGTAAATTAAATGGTTTTTAGACTTTTTTGTTTTTTCGGTGTCAAGAAAAACCGATTAAAACCACTTATTCATTCATTCCCAGAATGGAGGTCACCTCTTCCTTGTAACTTCGGCCTAACGGTAACTGTTTCCCGTTTACTTCCACCGTGTTACCAAAAATAGCATCAATATTTTTTACAGAAACAATATAAGATTTGTGGATACGAATGAACCCTTTCCCTTTTAACAGGTTTTCGAAATTTTTCATGCGGTCGAGCTTGGTATATTTTTTTTCTTTGGAATGAATAACTACATATTCCTTCATTCCTTCCACATATAAAATGTCTTCAATATCTATTTTTACCGATTTGTAGCCCGACTTCACAAAAATAAAATCACGGGCAACTGGCTGGGCTTCACCTGCTTTTTCTGAAACCGGAGCTTCTGTTCCCGATTGCGAGTCAAATTTTGAAACCACTTTATTTACCGACCGGACAAACCGCTCAAACGCCACAGGTTTTAACAGATAATCTGTAACATCCAATTCATAACCCTTCAGTGCATATTCCGAGTAAGCAGTAGTGAGAATAATATATGGTTTTTTCTGAAGCGTACGAATAAATTCAATTCCGGTAATTCCAGGCATCTGAATATCGAGAAACACCAGTTCTGCCTCACCGCTTTCAATAGTCTGGTAAGCATCGGCTGCTTTTCCAAATGTTGCCAATAATTGGAGCTGTGGCATTTTGGCAATGTAATCGCTCAGGTATTTTCGTGCAATAGGTTCGTCGTCAACTACTATACATTTTATTTTCGGAATCATAACATTTCTTTTTTGGCAAAAACCGGAAACTGTAGCGACACCATAAACTCGTTATTCTGTTTAACGGTCCGGAGTTCGTAACGTTCCCCAAAAATAAGTTGGAGGCGCTTTTTTACATTTGCCAATCCAATTCCCGGGCTTTTTCCTGTTTTATTTTCAGTAAAATTATTTTTGCAGATAAAGAAAAAATTGTCGTTTTCGTCCCAAATGTCCAGTTCTATCCATCCGTCATCTTCTTTCCCGATGGTGCCATGCTTAAAGCAATTTTCGATAAATGGCAGCAGCAATAATGGCGGAATAAAAACAGAAAGGTTACGTACCTGCACCGAAACGCGGATATTTTCAGGGTACGAAATACGCGTTTTTTCCAAATCGAGGTAATTATGGATAAAGTTCAACTCTTTTTCAACGGGGACAAGTTTCTGTTCGGTTTCATAAATCAGGTAGCGCATCGTATCCGACAGGCCAAGTACCATTTGCGGTGCGAGGTCCGACTTTGAATAGGTGAGCCCGTAAAGGTTATTTAGCGTATTAAATAAGAAATGCGGGTTTACCTGCGATTTCAGGTACAGGATTTGCGCTTCCTGGCTGCGTTGCAGCTCTTCGCGGCTTTCCCGTTCCTTTTTGTCCTTGTTTTCATACAAACGCAAAAGAACCGCAATTATGCTTAATACCGAGTTCATTATCAAACCTATCAGAAAAGGGCCCCTTCCTGTTCCCAATCGGTTGTATTGCCAGATATCCCTTCCCCATTTTAAATTATCAGGGCTTATTATTTTTTCTTCAGAAAAGCGGTTTGAAAAAAATGCTGCATCGCCGGGGAGTAATCCCAGAATCCTTACCCTTAAAACAGAAAAAACAAAAATGGCGATAAGTTCAAAAATGATAAATAAAACGAGGTTCCGCCGTTTTATCAGAAATTCGTTGGCAAGCACCCAGCCCGAAAAGTAAAAGATGCCGGCCATCAGCATAATGCCGGCAACCGAGCGGTAGGCAGCCACTTTTACGGGAAGAAATATGGTCAGCGAAAAGAAAAGCGAATAAACCAGTATTAACCAAACGGCGCTATGTATAACGATTTTTTTCATGCCACAATGTTACTAAAATAAGCATTTTGCAGGCAACAACTTAAACCAACACAATGAATCTTTCAATCAATGTACGCTTTCAGTCAATATGCCGAAAATTGAACCTGTTGGCAGTTGGTATAAGCCAATTTGTTGTTGGATGAAAACTTTACCTGCTCCCGGCGGCGAAAGGGTACGTTTGAGATGAATTTAAAATGTTCAAAAGAATGAGAAAGCCAGGATTTACAATTAAACGATTTTCAAAAAACAAAAACAGGATTGCCATGAAAAAAGCGGCTTTTATCTTTATCCTGTCCCTCTCGGTTTTGGGTTCGGGCGCCCAACACCTCACGGAGCGTTTTCGTCCGGTATATAGTGTCCACACCCCAAAATTTGGAATTGTGGGCGGGCCGCAATTTAGCAACTTTCACGACGAAGCCGTGGGGAGCCCCAATGCCCTGTTTGGGTTTCATTTTGGGCTTGCATACAGTATGCCCGTTTCCAAAAGGATTTCGTTTGAACCACAGTTGGTTTACTCAAAAAAAGGAGGGGCGGTTGATTATGCCCATGCGGCATATTATTATTACGACGGGACGCTCCGTTACAGGCTTCATTATCTCGAAATGCCGTTGCTGTTCAATATTCATACAAAAAATATCCTCGATTTTGTAGTTGGTGGGTATGTCGACTACCTGGCCGATGCAACATTCAATGTTGCCACACCGCTTGGATACGGCTACGGGGAACTGGATTACGGTGATTTTGAAAAACTCGATTTCGGACTGACCGGCGGGCTTGCTTTCAATTTTCCGTTTCGTAAAATAACGCTGAAATATTCCTATGGTTTTAACAAAGTGGCCAACGATAACAGCGCTTATGTTTTTCTCGAAGGGGCAAAAAACAGTACGTTTTCCATCTCATTTACAAGATATTTGAAATGAAACTGAAAACGGAAACCGGTATGTTGAACAAAAACGGCGTTCGTTTAAAACAATCGGTTGTTGGATGAAAAAATACCGGATACCCGGAAACTCTGATATAAATTTGAAATGAAATCAAAAAAAAATAAATGGTATGAAAAAAATAGTAATCGTTGGTTTTATCATCTGCCTGTTCCCGGCAAAAATTTTTTCTCAAAATATCGGGGCACAATATTCGCCTGAAGAACGCGCACAAATACAAACGGAATGGATGAAAGAAACCCTTCAGTTAAATGCCGGGCAGGTTTCGAAAGTTGATTCGCTCAACCTGGAATATGCTTTAAAAATGGAAAAAGTAAAAAGTGTACAGGGAAGGATAAGCCAGCTAAAAGAGGCCAGGGAGATATCGGAAGAAAAGGATGGGAAGCTCAAACAAATGATGGATGAGGGCCAGTTTGAGACTTATCTGAAAAAAAGGAAAGAATTGCGGAAAAAGATGAATGAGATACGAAAAGGGCAATAAGCATAAAAATCAATTCGGTGAAAAATAATTTAATGTTAAACAATTAAAGCAGGATGAAATGAAAACACGAAACATTTTATGGGGCATATTGGCAATGTTTGTTTTGCTGGGCCTCAGCAGTTTTCTGCCCGGCACACAGGCCGGAATCTGCAAAGCATTTCAAAGAAGCCCCGAAACACGGGCAAATGCCATTACTTCGGTTATGGAGGGCAGGCTCGGTTTGGATGAAGCCCAGGTTGAAAAGGCGTACCAGATCAACCTGAAATATGCCAAAAAACTTCAGCCTTTTTGGGCAGGTACAAATCACCTGCCGGAAATTTCGGACGAGATGGCAGAAATTAATGCAGACAGGAAAAAGGAGTTACTGGCCATCCTTACCCCGGAACAACGGGAACAGGCCGACCAGATACGCAGGAAATGGATTAACCGCCTCGAATCAACACTCGAAAGATTAAAAGAAAATGACTTTATTAACAATTAAAATTTAAAAAAATGAAAACAAAGAAAAACTTAATTTGGGCTTTAATAGCCGTGGCAGGGATGATTGGTTTTGTATCATGTAGTGATGACGATGATCCTGTAACTGAAGACAAAGAAGTATTTACCGAAGCGGAAGCTGTTGAAATTGTAGCCTATTCGGTAGCAAGCGGTAGCGACGGGCTAACCGCGGATATTGAAACAACTGCTGAACTTTCCGGGCAATCTGTTGATAGCAATGGCTTAAAGTCTGCCGACAGCAATACCCTTAGTTGTGGCGAATCCCGCGATACGACATTTACCTCTAAGTCAACCAGTTTAATTACCTTCGAGTCTTCGAAGATGTACGATTATATGCTTGAGTGCGACGAATCGGACGACCCGCTCATGCTGGATTTCAGTTTTACCTATGAAGGAGAGTTCGATGCACCCCGGATTGCTTCACAGCATTCAGGGAGCGGCGATTTTACGGTTACTGATATCGAACACACGTCAGATATGTACCTGGTAAATGGCACATGGCAACGAAGCAGCGGCTTCGAATCCAAAATCCGTAACCAGGGCACACGGCAGGCTTCGCTTCGTTTCGAACTTGTTGATGTGGCCGTGGAGAAAGAGCCAAAAGAAGTTGATAACGGAACGATTATTTTTTCAATAGAAGGTGAAAGCGCTTCCGGAAGCAGCAGCTCCGGGTATAAATATGAAGGCACAATCACATATAACGGGAATGGCGAAGCGATTATCGAAATTACCGGCTCCAGCTCAAGTTACATTACAAATTTAGAGACAGGGGAAGTAGAAGAATTATAGGAACAACAGGGAAACACGCCGGTAAAAATTTTACCGGCGTGTTTTTAAGCACCAACCAATAATTTAAAAATATAATGAAATGAAAACGAAACAATTAAGTATAGTTTTAATAATGATTTTTTTAATTGGTTCCGCTTACGGGTCTTTTGCCCAGCGAAGGGTAGTAAATACGCCCCGCCGGACAGTAGTGCAAGGCCCCCGCGGAACCGTTGTTTACCGGAAAGCCCCGCCGGTAGTGAAACCTGTACGGAGGCTGCCTGCAAAAGCGGCTGTGGTTCATTACCATAGTCGGCCCTATTATTACCATGGCGGGGTGTTTTATGTTGCCCGCAATGGCTCTTATGTGAGGGTTGTCCCGCCGGTTGGGATAAGGGTTGCCGTCCTTCCGGCTGGTTACGTGCGGTTAGTAGTTGGCCCTTCGGTTTTCTTTTATGCCGGCGGAATTTTTTATGTCGAAGATGTATCCTCGGGTGAGTATGTTGTGGCAGATCCCCCTGTTGGTGCGATAGTCAGCCAATTACCTTCCGGCGCCGCCGAAGTAGAAATCGACGGAAAGCTTTATTATGAATACAACGGGATACTTTATAAACCGGTTCGAACGGAGAAAAAGGCATATGAAGTGGCCGGTAAGCTGGAAGATTGATTTATTGATTTACCACATTAAAAAGTGTTTTTGCATTCTCAATATTGGAAACAAAAATTCAAGGCACGTTGCTTTGATACAATTACAATCCAAAAGTAAATATGGAAATATTGTTGAACATATTGGCATTGTCGATGGGATTTGCAATTGTGGTTATTTCCATTCCCCCGGTTATTAAAATAGCCCGGGCAAAAAAACTTTATGAACCTTTAGACGAAAGAAAACGTCACGCCCGGGATATACCCCCGTTTGGGGGTGTGGCCATTTTCATCGGATTTGTAATTAGCACAATTGTAGCTACTGAAAGTTATGTCTTTGAATCGCTAAAATATATTATTGCATCAATAATTCTGATATTTTTTATTGGGTTGAAAGATGATTTTTTGGTAATAACGGTAAAAAATAAACTGATTGTACAAATATTTGCCGCTGTACTTCTTATCACCCTGGGCAATGTGCATTTTACAAATTTACACGGGATATTTGGCCTTTATGAAATCCATTATTTTTCAACTGTGTTTGTTTCGCTGTTTGTAATGATAGGGATAATTAACGCATTTAACCTTATAGACGGTATTGACGGTTTGGCTTCAGGACTGGCAATGCTTGCGGGCACATTTTTTGGCGTATGGTTTTACCTTGCCGGTCAGATACCGTTTTCGATAATGTCGTTTGCTTTGGTTGGAAGCCTGGCAGGTTTTTTCCTTTTTAATGTTTTTGGTAAACAGAATAAGCTTTTTATGGGAGATGCCGGTTCGCTGGTAATTGGATTGATTGTTTCCACCCTTGTCATAAAATTTAATGAATTTAATATTATCAAAACTGCACCTTATGCAATTAACGCTGCGCCAGCTGTGTCTTTTGCTGTGCTGACTGTCCCGGTTATAGATACTTTACGCGTTATAACCATAAGGTTAATGCAAAAAAAATCGCCTTTTTCTCCCGACAGGAATCATATCCATCACAAACTGCTCATAATCGTACCAAACCATTTTAAAGTAACCCTGATCCTTATAAGTGTAAGTTCCTTTTTGATCGGATTTGCATTGTTTCTTAATAAAATTTCGATGAATATCAATATCCAAATCTTTCTGATATTCTCAACAGGGAACCTTTTATCATTTATTCCTGCAATCCTTACCAAAAGAGACACTATTCATAAGAAGAAAACAACTAAACCGGCCCGTATCCGGCGGCATCCGGTTCGAATTATTGATGTAGCCGTTGAAAAAGAACCAAAAGAAATTGATAACGGAACGTTTAGCTGTTCAATAGAAGGCGAAGGCATATCAGGTAGCAGCAGCGCCTGGTATAAATAGGAAGGCACAATCACAAATAACGGAAATGGTGAAGCGATTATCGAAATTAGCGGCTCCAGTTCAAGTTACATTACAAATTTAGAGACAGGAGATATAGAAGAAATAAAAGAATAAAATGAAAACAAGAAAAACTATTTTTTAGCATTAACCGTTGCCGCTGTAACATTCGTAGCATGTGAAAAAGAAGTTGATATAAATGAAAAACTTAACGGAGACACCCTCGCATTGGTAAAAGAAGCCGTAAATACCGAAGCATTTGAAAATGAAATTACGACAAGTATAGATCGGGCTATTGCATACTCCGAACAAATAAATTCCGGTGAAAAATCAGCAACAATTTCAGATTGTACCAATATAACAGTAAGGCCCATTATCGGTAGTTTTCCGAAGACAGTTACCATCAACTTCGGAGACGGGTGTGAGGAAGTGAAGGGATTTATACGGTCAGGGTCTATGTCAATCACCATTAGCGATACTTTACGGACAACAGGAACAAGCTACGACGTTACTTTCAATAATTTTGCCGTTGAAGAATATTCAATTACAGGAACAGTGTCGGTTGAGAATACCAGCTCCGGCGAGGTTCTCTCATTTTCTCAGAAAATGGATTTAACCATGACAGATGTCGATGGAATTGTCATTGAAAAATCGAAAACAGTTGAGCGCGTATGGATTGAAGGTTCCGAAACCAGCGATATTACTGATGATGTATTTTCCATCTCTGGATATGCCGATATTAGTTCAACCTCGGGGAGGGCTTATTCTTACTCCATTACAGAGCCACTTATTGTCAGTTATTCATGTGACATAGTCAGCGAAGGCGTAATGGAAATAACCACTTCAGCGAGTGATGAACCGGTAATTATTGATTTTGGAAACGATGGTTGCGACTGGAAAATTTATGTCTCACAAGGAAATATTGAAAAAGAAGAAATAAATTTGAATAATTAGTTTTAAGCATAAATTATGAAAACAAATCAATTCGTCATTATCATAATGACATTTCTTTTTATGATGGCAGGTATTAAGTCTTTTGCCCAGCGAAGGGTAATGAATACGCCCCGCCAGCAGTGACACCTGTACGAAGGCTGCCTGCAAAGGCTGCTGTGGTTCATTACCACAATCGACCCTATTATTACCAGGGCGGGGTGTTTTATATTGCCCGTAGTGGCTCTTATGTGAGGGTTATTCCGCCGGTTGGGATAAGGGTTGCCGTTCTCCCGGCTGGTTATGCACGGTTAGTAGTTGGCTCTTTGGTTTTCTTTTATGTAAGCGAATTTTTTTATGCCGAAGATGTATTTTTCGGCGAATATATTGTGGCAGAACCACCGGTTGGTGCCATAGTTTCCAAAATTCCTAAAGAGGTAGCGGAAGTGGAAATTGATGGAAAAACTTATTACGAATACAATGGGATTCTTTATAAACCAGTAAAAGTGGAAGGGAAAGCCTATGAAGTAGTTGGGCAAGTAGAAGATTAACACCTATGCAAATCCGACAATTCTTCAAGTGTATTACAACGCAGAAGGGATTGAAAACCAACAACTCATATTCCTATAGATACCGCATTGTTGGAAGATTCCTTCTGCCATTCTTCTTTTGTGGAAAATCCGTTTAATGAAGTTATAAAACAGACAGGATTATGTCTTCCCCAGTCGTCATTACATCATCCTGAAATTAGTAACAAACAGACCAATCAAAAGAAAACACTATCATGTACCAAGAAAAAGATTTGTATTTTTAACCTGGTTCTTTACCAAAAGATATGCAGCTAAAACAAGTCTTACAGCGAAATAACTGGAAAATTGCCGTTCTTTTTTCGGCTTTTCTCCCGCTTTTTAATATTATCATTAACAGTCAGCACAGGGCTTATGATAACATTACACAATTACTGGCAAATGCATTTTTTACTTTTTCGTTTTTGCTGATTAGCTGGTTTGTTAATTCCTACTTAACCATTTATTTTCAGCAATTTAAGGGAAACCATGCTTTATTGAAAAAAGTTATTCTGGTGCTGCTTTTCAATGCGGTATTGCTAACCCTTTTTATTCTCGCCGGGGTGTTTTTTATAAGGGAAATTAACGAAGGAAGTGTTCCCGAAAAACGATTTGTACTTTGGCTGATTATTTTCAAAGGTGCCATTAGTATTTCGCTGATTTACATTATCCAGAACCTGCTGAACACCCGTGCCCGCGAGCAGGAAATTACCCTGCAAAATGAGATGCTGAAAAGCGAAAACCTGCGCGCCCAATTCGAAATACTCCGGCAGCAGGTAAACCCGCACTTTTTGTTTAACTCACTTTCCACGCTGCGTTCCATGGTCCGTTCGAACGATTCCAATGCCGAAGAATTTGTGATAAAACTTTCGGAAATGTACCGCCAGTTACTCGACAAACAGCAAAAAGAACTGGTGCCGCTAAAAGAAGAACTCGACTTTGTAAATGATTACCTGTTTATGCTGTCGTCGCGTTTTGGTGCTATGCTGAAAATAACCTTCGATATTCCGGAAGAAATCCGGGAGCTGAAAATCCCGACATTCAGCTTACAACTTTTGCTCGAAAATTGTGTGAAACACAATATTATTTCATCGGAGCACCCGCTTGAAATTAAAGTGTTTGCCACGCTGCCCGATAGTCTAACCGTTGAAAATCTGTTGCAACCCAAAATTTCGAAAGTCGAAAGTTCGGGTTACGGGCTGCAAAGCCTCATCCAACGGTATCATTTGTTATGTTATTCTGATGGCGTTTTTATTTTTTCCGACGACCGTGTTTTCCGCGTAAAACTTAAATTAATTGCATGAACATACTGATTATTGAAGATGAACCGCAGACTGCCAAAATTCTGAAGGAAATCATTAAAGAAGAAAATCCGGCAGCAAAAGTGGATGCCATAACTGAAAGCATCAGCCAATCGGTGGACTATCTTCAAAAAGCACAACCTGACCTTATCTTTTCCGACATTCAACTGGCCGACGGTTTGAGTTTTGAAATTTTCTCACGGGTTGAAATTCATTGCCCGGTAGTATTTTGCACCGCTTACGACCAATACACGTTGCAGGCTTTTAAAACCAACGGGATTGAATACATTCTGAAACCGGTAAAAAACGAAGACGTAAAAGCCGCTTTCGAAAAAGTGGAAAAATTAAAGAAAGTATTTTCGCCGGGGCCGGAGTTGCTGGAGTCCATTCAAAATATTTTCGGCCCGAAAAAGGGCTACAAAAGTTCCATTTTAATCCGTTACCGCGAAAGTTATATTCCGGTTCAGGTGGAGAACATTGGCCTTTTTGTATTACAAAACGAAGTGGTTTACGCTTATACTTTCGACCAGAAAAAACAGGCTGTTTTTAAAACCCTCGACGAAATGGAAGCTTCACTCGACCCGGCGCTGTTTTTCCGCATCAACCGGCAAACACTTGTTAACCGAAAAGCGGTGCTGGAAATTCAACCTTACTTTAACCGAAAAATGGTGATAAAAACCGCTTTTCAAACCGAAGAAAAGTTAGTAGTGAGCCGCTTAAAAGTTTCGCCGTTTTTGGAGTGGATGGAACAATCCTGAACCTTCTGTTCAATTCATCCCCCAAAATGTTCAATTCACCTAAAATCCCATTTCCTCCCTCTCCCGTATAACTCATTTTTGTACCTGAAAACAAAAGGTACAAGTCATGAAAACAATATATTTTATCAGCATTCTATTAGTAGCTTCCGGCTCGCTGAAAGCGCAACACTCCATGAAATCATTGGGGGAGGTTTGGGAGTTTGCTCTGGCAAATAGCTCAGAAAACAAAGTGAAACAATGGCACGCAGAGCAGGCGCTTCAGGATAAAAAAACAGCCGGGAGCTTTCTTTTTCCCACCATCTCGGCAACCGGAAACGGGCAACATAACATCGACATTGCAGAAACACCTGTTCCCGGCGAAATTCTGGGGCAGCCCGGAGAAACCGTTTACACAAAATTTGGAAAAGCTTACAGCTATTCCGCCGGAATCAATGTCAGCTACAACCCGCTGGATTGGCAGATGATTTACCAAAAGAAAATGGCCGAGGTAAATGTTCAGTTGAAAGAAGCAGAGAAAGATTACTTCGAACAAACGCTGAAAGAGCAGGTCGGACAACTTTATTTTGCCACACTCACGGCTCAAAAAGCGGTTGGAATCGGGGAACAGGATTTAGCCATTGCCGACACTTTACTCCTGCTTACTGAACAGCGTTTTACTGAAGGGACAACGGATGCCATCGCCCTGAACCAGGCACGGGTAAACCGGAATGCAGTGGCGAAAAACCTGGAATCGACCCGGCAATACTGCTCCGAATGCCTTTCGAACCTTAAAATTTTAATAGGAATAAATTCGGGGGACGAACTCGTTCTAACAGAAAATTTATCGGATGGAAACGCATTGTCAATCGTTACGCAGCCAGCACAAAACAGTCGCTACACCGAAATCTACCGTTTGCAGGAAATGTATGCTGAAAGCAGCGTAAAAAAAGCAAAAGCCGACTTTATTCCGCAGATTAGATTCCACGCGTATTTTGGGTACAACCAGTTTCAGGACGATTTTACCATGTCGTTTCAATCCGGAGACTGGAAACCCAACAATTACCTGGGACTTTCGCTGAACGTCCCGATTTTTACAGGCTTTGCCAATAAATCGAAATACAAATCAGCAAAAATCGACCGGCAGATTGCAGCCCAAACCTACGAAGATGAAAAGCGAAAATCAGCCATCAACGACTCGCTGCTTTACTCAAAAACTGTGAGTACTTCAAAAATTGCGGTTGCCGGACTGGAAAACTTTCATCTTTCATCGGAAAACGTAAAACTCGCTGCACAAAAATACGAACAGGGCCTGCTCTCACTTGATGGCTATCTGAATATTTTCGACGATTACCTGAAAGCAGAAAACCTCTATCTCAATAATTTATCCGAATTCCTTATCAACAAAGCAAGTATAGAATCAAGAAAACAATAAACAATGAAAGCACAAAAATTAATACCGGCCATTCTGTTCGCAGTTGTCGTCCTCTCGGGGTGCCGCCCGGCAGAAACCACCACACCGCAACGAAAAAATCTGGTGGATGCCGTTTTTGCCAGCGGAAACGTAGTAATGAAAGACCAATACCTGGTAACCGCACTTTCCGAAGGTTATCTGCAAAAAACACTGGTGGAAGAAGGCGATTCCGTTTTTACAGGGCAGTTGCTTTTCCAGGTGCAGGACAATGCTTCGCAGGCACAGTTGGAAAGTGCACAAAGTGCCTACCGCGTGGCTCTTGAAAACAGCAGGCCAGATTCCCCAACACTCCAAAAGTTAAACCAGCAATTGTTGAAAGCCCAAAACCAGTTTCGAACCGATTCGTTGAATTTTAACCGCTACAAAAACCTGATTAAAACCAACGCTGTTTCGAAAGCCGAATACGACCGGGCAAAACTGGCTTTTGAAAGTTCGAAAGCAGAACAAACTTCGCTGGAAAATACGATTAAAGAAACAAGAGAAAACCTGAACGTGGAACTGGCAAATGCAAAGGCAAACCTTGTAACACAGCAGAACAACAGTTCCTACTTTTCGCTTACCAGTTTCACCAACGGGATTGTTCTTCAGAAATACAAAGAAAACGGCGAGCTGGTAAAACGGGGCGAAACGCTGGCCGAAATCGGAGCCGGAGAGTTTATCGCCCGTTTGCAAATTTCGGAAGAAGACATTAGCCGCGTCACAACCGGACAGGAGGTTTACATTGAACTGAATACGCACAAAAATCAGTCATTTAAAGGAGAAATTACCAAGGTTTACCCGGCTTTCAATGTACAGGAACAATCGTTTATAGCCGAAGCTTCGTTTTCTGAAACCGTAAAGGGAATAAAAGCTGGAACCCAACTTCAAGCCAATGTTGTAGTAGAGAAAAAATCGGATGCGCTGGTTATTCCGGCCTCCTTCCTGCTCACCGATGATTATGTCCTGAAAGGTAACTCCAACCAGAAAATTCAGGTGAAAACCGGAATTAAAACCGCCGACTGGGTAGAAATACTCGGTGGCGTAACAGAAAGTGACAAACTTTATTTACCCCGAAAAAAATGAAACAGAAAAATCGTAAACAGTCAACGGTAAACCGGCAGATTGCTTCGGTTCACATGACATCGAAAATAGGCCAGACTTTTGTGGCTGTACTTGGCGTAACTTTCGGGGTTTCCATGTATATTTTCATGAACAGTTTTATGAACGGCGTCAACCAGACTCAGGATGATCTCGCATTCAGTTCGCTGGCGCATATCAGGATCTATAACGAAGATGAAACTCGCAATTTTAATCCGGTAGAAATTTTTTTTAAAGAGCCCGGAACACTGTTTAACATTCGCAATAAAAAAAGCCTGCAATATACCGAAGGCATAAAAAACAGTTCCGAAGTGATTTCTATTCTTGAGAAACAACCTGAGGTGACCGGGATTACTACACAGCTTAATTTCAGCGTGTTTTTCAGAAACGGCTCCAAAAAGATTAACGGCGCTATTTCGGGGGTCGATGCGGTTTCTGAAGACCAGCTTTTTGGTACTGCCGAAAAAGTGGTGGAAGGAAACTGGAACGACCTGAGTTTTCAGAAATCAGGAATTATTCTCGGAATCGTTCTGGCTGAAAAACTAAACGTCGGGTTGAATAACAATGTAAATATCCTCACCTCTGAAGGTGTTTCGAAAAACTATCAGGTGGTGGGCATCATCGAAACTTCGGTAAAAGAAGTGGACAAGTCGAAAGCGTTTATGAATATTTCGGCAGCGCGGCAGTTGCAGGGTAAAAACTTTGATTATTCCAGCGATATCCAGGTAAACATCAAAGACCGCGACCAAACCAAAGAGATTGTGAACCGCTTGTCGTCGTCTGTTCCTTACCAGATTGAATCGTGGCAAACGGCCAACCAGCAGTTGGTGGCTGCTTCGCAACTGCGAAATATTATTGCCAGCGCCGTTTCGCTTACCATTTTGCTGGTAGCCGGTTTTGGCATTTACAACATCATGAATATGACCATCAACGAAAAAATCAGGGAAATTGCCATTCTGAAAGCCATGGGATTTTCGGGGAAAGACATTCTGCACATTTTCCTGACACAGGCTGCCATCATCGGTGTAATGGGCGGAATAACCGGCGTTTTGCTGGGCTATGGAATATCGTCGATGGTAAACCAGGTGCCATTTAAAGTTGCCGGACTGGATACGCTCCCCATTGGTTTCCACACAAAAGATTTTGTGCTTTCAGTTTTATTTGGAATCACCACCACGCTTTTTGCCGGGTATTTACCAGCCAGAAAAGCATCGAAAATCGACCCGGTAATTATCATCAGAGGATAAAAATTATGGAACGGAATACAAATACATTAGAGGTTCGAAACCTCATCAAATATTTTCACGATCCACAAACTTTTCAGGTTATCAAGGGCATTTCGTTTGATGTAAAACGAGGTGAATTTTTATCGATTGTCGGGAAATCGGGTTCCGGGAAATCAACGCTGCTGTATGTGCTTTCCACCATGGACACCGACTACGAAGGGAGTCTGCGCGTAAAGGGAAATTTGCTCACCGGGCAAAGCCAAAACCAACTGGCCACTTTCAGAAATGAGAATATTGGTTTTGTGTTTCAGTTTCATTACCTGCTCCCTGAGTTCAGCGCGTTGCAAAACGTAATGTTGCCGGCACTGAAACTCGGGAAACATCCGCAGGAAGAAATAGAGCACCGCGCCTACGAGAGCCTGAAACTGCTTGATTTGCAGGGACAGGAACTAAAAAAGGCCAACAAACTTTCGGGCGGACAGCAACAGCGCGTGGCTATTGCACGGGCACTGATAAACAACCCGTCGGTGATTATGGGCGATGAACCCACAGGAAACCTTGACAGCAAAAACTCACAGGCGGTGCAGGAAATCTTCCGCAACCTGGCAAAGGAATTCGGGCAAACCATTATTTGTGTTACCCACGACAACGATTTTGCTGCCAACACCGACCGCACCATTGAAATGGCCGACGGCCTGATTTTACAAGATTAAATCCCAAAAAACATGAATCTGACATTTTTTCGATTTCTCCTGCTGGCTACTTTACTGGCAGGAATATTCCCGGTTTATGCACAAATTAATTCGCCCTTGTCTTTTGAATTAAATTCAATTCGACCGGGTTCGGAAATCAATAGCCTGGGGAGTTTTCATCTGGCAGTGCCTCTTTATATTTCAGAAAAGAACCAGTTTGCATTTTCTCCCCAATACCGTTTTTTAAATACCGGGAATACATTTCCGATGAACGACAGGCATTTTTCCCAGCTAAGTACGCGCTTTGCCTGGCGACACAAACTGAGTGAGAAATGGAGTTCGGCATTGCTGGCATCCTCTTCCCTGGCTTCTGCGAACAAAAATTTTCCTTCCAGCGGATTAATGTGGTTTTCGGGAGTCCGGCTGGCACATATTCAAAATCCCTCTTTTCTCTACTATTTCGGACTGGCTTATTCTTACCGTTTTTCCAATCACATCATCGTTCCGCTTTTGGGGTTTAAATGGAAACCTGCTTCCGGTTTAATTATTGCGGGTGATTTGCCTTTTCGGGCTCAACTTCAATTGGAACCCAATTTAAAAATAACGACGGGGCTTCTTTTTCGTGGAGAGCGTTTTACCGCACATATTTCGGATACTCCTAAATCCGATTATTTCTGGTTCAGAGAAAGAAATATTGGCTGGGAAGGCAGTATTAAAACCTTTCGCAACTTTTGGCTGACAACAGAAATTGGCTACAGTTTAAAACGAGATTTTAATATTTATACTGAACCTGAAACACCGAAATGGAGCTTTGCCACCCAATTTATCCGCCCCGAAGAAGGAGCAGTGTTTGAATACAATGAAAATGGGTTTTATGTGAAATTTGGGATTAAGTACCGGTTTAATAATTAGAATGAAACTAATGCTAATTAAAAGAACAGACAGTTTTTATAAAACCCAAAGGTTCCCTAAAAGCTTCAATTCGTCTACCAACTGGTTCGAATTTTGTACCGTAGGGTTCACTGAAAAGGAAAGGGTTGCAGCAATTTGTTGCAGCTCTTTTTTTTATTGTTGCTGCACCATTCAATATCCGCTAATTTGGGTAGGTATTACATTCGTTCTGCTGAAAAACTGTGGACGGATTGAGATGGTGCAACTGTTCCGGTAATGGTTTTACCTTAACCTGTAAACCCTGACGGTAAAAAGTTAACCTACGTTTAAACAAAAAAGAGTCAAGATTTCAATCATCTTAACTCTTTCATTTTCAGTCCGTCGGGGTGAGAAGACGATTTTTTGCTTAACTTATGCTAATTTCCTATCCATTGAAAAATCTATAAAAAACGTCTATACTTAACAATTGACAAGGGTTTTATAAACTCATTAAATGTTTATTGTTGATAAGTATTGTTAAAATATATTCGGAAATTGTGGGGAAAATGTGGGGAAAGTTTTATATTTGTTACACCCCGACAGGGGAAATTTTGATAACAAATTTTAAATAACCCAGTTATGGCAGCTATAAAATTTTTTACCCGACAAAAAAGTAAGGCCGAAAAACTATCAACAATTTATGTTCGTTTGAAGTCCGGCAGGGATGTTGACCTGACAGTAAAAACAGGCTTGCAGATTTTGCCCGAATATTTCAACAATAAAACCGGCACAATCCGCAACAAGGCCGAATTTACCGGCAAAGATGAATTTGCCAAAAAGTTACGGAAATTAAAAAACCGTATATTCGATGAATTGATGACGTTGAACACTAAAACACCGACAAAGGATTGGTTATTGGATGTTATAAATGTTTTTCACGACCCGGATTATCACAAAGAACCAATAAAATCACTATTTCCCTTTATTCAGAATTTTATTGACAAGGCATCGACCCGGACAACACCCAAAACAGGCCGTCCGGTATGCTACAAACAAATAAGAGAGTATAATCGTACATTTTACTATCTCAAACAGTTTGCAGCCGCTAAACAGCGCAAAATTGATTTTAAGGATATTGATTTAGACTTTTATTATGATTTTATTGAATATCTGCAAAGTTTGAAACTGGCACAAAACACAATCGGCAAAAAAATTCAGACTTTAAAAATATTCCTCAACGCGGCCACCGACCAGAATTTAAATCACAATATGCAGTTTAAAAGCCACCGGTTTACAGCTATAAACGAACAAAGCGAAAGTATTTATCTGGATGAAGATGAACTTGAGAAAATTCAAAAACTGGATTTATCCGGTGATGAGCGACTGGACAAAGTGAGGGATTTATTTTTAATTGGTTGCTGGACTGGCCTACGTTTTAGTGATTGGAATAAAGTAACACAGGAAAACATTACAGATGGATTTTTGGAGCTTAAACAGCAAAAAACCGGCGGCGCGGTGGTTATTCCTTTGCACCCGGTAGTAACGGAAATAATAAATAAATACAATGGCCAGTTACCTAAAATTATTTCCTGCCAGAAACTTAATGACTACTTGAAAGAAGTGGCTAAAAAGGCAAAGATTAATGAAACCATACATAAAAGTATTACGCGCGGTGGTGTAAAAGTATCTAAAGCATATAAAAAATATGAGCTTGTAACAACCCACACCGGGCGGCGGAGCTTTGCAACAAATTTATATCAGGCCGGTTTGCCTTCATTAACGATTATGCAGATCACTGGACACCGGACAGAGCAGGCATTTCTAAAATACATAAAGGTAACACCCAGGGGACACGCTGAAAAACTTAAAGAATTTTGGCAAGACCGGGTAAAATTAAAAGTTGTTTAGGGGAAAATACGGGGAAAATCAAATATTCAAAAAGTATAATTGATTGAATTACAGATACAAAAGTTTATAAATTGGTGTTTATATACGACGAAAATATGAAACAATGGAAACAAAGGGATTTATGGCATTAATGAAGTTGACTGACTTTTTTAAAGTTGAAATTAAAGACCGGATATTGTCTGATGGTACTGTTATACCGGACGGGGAAGCTGTCAAAATCAAAGATATTCAGGATTATGACAAGATATTTCAACGGCACTGGCAGGATTACCGGGAAAATAATATTAATTCAAAAAAGGTATTTATTGAGGTTACAACCGAAAAACTAAATAATCTTATATCAATAATCAAATCAGAGGTGAAGCCGGAAAGTTACCTGAATATACCTGAATATCGGCACTATCTTTATTTTGTGAATGAGTATTTGCCCAAAGTGCAAATAAATGACCAGACAGGTAAGGAGAAGCCCTATAAATCTAAAAACAGGGCAATGGCACTTTGTCTTTTAAAAGCAAAGAATGACGGCAAGATTGATGAAACAACATGGCATACAAAAACAAAAATAAAGGAGACAATAAAAAGAAAATTCCCTGGAGCAAGTGATAAGGTTTATATCGAAAGCCGTAATGAATATTTATGGGAACAGAGGGACAAACACCCCGAAGACTTAAAACACGCCTTAGAGCTTTACAGAGAGCACTTTGAGAAGCCCGGTTAACACCGGGTTTTTTTTTGCCGTTAAGAGTTACGAAAATGGTTACGTAACTGATATATGTAACTGGTAAAAGAGGATTTACATTTGTCAGTGTATAATTAAAAATATTAACTATGAATTCAAATCCTTTTGAAGCTATTGATGCCAGACTGCAAAGCATTGAACACGGTATTAAAGAGCTGGCCAAACAGCCGAAAGAAGAACCCCCCACCAGGGAGAAATTTTTAACGGTGGATCAGGTTTGTGAGATACTTTCAGTTAGCAGGGTAACTCTTTGGTCTTGGGATCGCAAGGGCATTTTAAATCCGGTTCGAGTGGGTAATTTAAAAAGGTATCGACTTTCAGAGATAGAGAGTTTAGGGGAAAATACGGGGAAAAATAAAGAAAAAGAAAAGTTAGTTGTTTGATTTTCAATTATATGAAAATTAATAAAATCGTTTTCAATGGACGAAAAAAAGTTTAAAGGAATCTGGATTCCAGCAGAAATTTGGGAGATGGAAGATTTAAACATAACGGAAAAATGTTTTTTAAGTGTGATCTATAGTTTTGAAATAAATGGTAAAGAATGCAATGCTACAAATTCATGGTTTGCTAAATTTTTTGGAATGAATAAAAAATATGCTTCTGAAGTGTTGAATAGCCTATCCAGAAAAAACCGGATAGGTATCCAGCTATATCGGGATAGGGTATCCAGAAATATCAGGAAAAGGGTATGTAGAATTATCGGGATACCTATCCAGAAAAAACCGGAAGGGACTTATAAAGGACATAACAAAGAATCTTATATAAAATCTTATATAAAAGATGAAAAGTTTTTTCCCGTTATCACGGATTGGTTAAATTATAAAAAGGATAAAAATCAAAATTATAAAAGCGACCAATCAATAAAAAAAATGATTGATAAACTTTCTGAATATTCAGAGGGCAACCCTGAAACTGCCAGAGAAATTATCGACCTAAGTATTCAAAACAATTGGGATGGATTTTTTAAACAAAAAGATAAAAATGGAAAGCAAAAAGATACAAAACCTGCAAGTACGGCTGAACTCATTAAAGACACAGTCTGATGACTTTTTAACTTGGTATTTAAACCAGACGATAAAAGACCCGGTATTTTGTCAGGATGAGGAAAAAATTTTATTACCCTATGAAGGAAAAGACGTTGAATTTATAATGAAACTATTCAAAATTTATCTAAATGAATTTTATCCTGACTATGAACTAAACTCCAAAGATTTACCTATAATACAATATTTGGTTGACATAGTGGCAGGAATAGTACCCAAAAAAGGACTAATTATTCGCGGGACTATTGGCTCCGGGAAAACTCTATTGATGTTTTTATGGTTGCACTTTAGACAAAATATTTTAAATAACGATGTGCCGAATTCATATTGGCCAGATGAGAAGGGAAAAGCAAAATATTCAATTTTGACACCGGAAAAAATAATTCGGGAATTTAAAGAGCGGGAATATCAATTTATAAATCAGGATCATGGTAATATTTTATTTTTAGATGATATAGGCGAACTTGCTGAAATAAACAATTTTGGAACTCAAATAAATTTATTGTCTGAAATCATTCTTAACAGATACAACAAATTCAAATTAAATCCTGATTTGGAGATATATGCTACTACAAATTTAACGTCCAAACAACTCACGGAAGTGATCGGAGAGCGGGCATTTTCAAGACTTATGGAAATGGCAGAATGGAACATCGGTTTAATTGTTGGTAATGACAGGCGAATGTGCGGAAATATAGTAAAAAAATGGCCGGAAATAGTATGGAAGGATTACAGAAAATTAGATATATGATAAAACCGCGCGTTTGCGCCTGAAAACAACAACGAAAAAACAGGGAATAGACTTATAACAATTTAATAATCAGTAAAATATGGCACAATTTGAAAAGGGAAAATCAGGGAATCCATCAGGCAGGCCGCCGGGAATCCGCAACAAAACCAGCGAACAGATCAGGACTTTAATTAAAAAATTCCTGGCCGGAAACTTAAACCGGCTACAAAAGGATTTTGACGCTTTGGAAAGTCCTAAAGAACGGTTAATGTTTGTAGAAAAATTTCTAAGGTTGGTTATTCCACCACCTGTAAATGAGCTTGAAAAACTGGATGACGAATCACTTGACAGGTTGATTGAGAAACTGAAAAAAAGGGAGTTATGAGAAAAAAGGGGAAAATGAGGGGAAAAATTACAGTAAAATACTCAATATCAGCAGTTAAATTCGTCTTGTATAGACGACAAAATATAATAATATGAATAAAAAACGGAAAAAAATTGAACAGGCCCGGAAACTGGCAAAACCTTTAAAACCATTAACGCCGGAGGAAACGAAATTCGTTGAAGAACACATGAAAAAAGGCGGCAATATTGTTATCCGCAATCCTTCACCGGAGCAATACAAAGTGATTGAAGATATTGAAAAAAAGGGTATTCAGGTGATAGTGATAATCAGAAAAATTATTGACAAATGAACAAGAAAACGAAGATTGAACAGGCCAGGGAATTGGCTGCCAGGAATGAAATTCAGTTAACGCCGGAGGAGCGGCAATTTTTCAACGAACATAACGGGGCCGGCGATAACACAATTATTGTGATTGATCCAACCCCATCCGATAAGTCAATGGCTGAAATTTTGGAAAAAAAGATGAAAGGTTTGCACGTTATTATTATCACAGATGGACGAACCAAAACTTTAAACCATGAGGAAAAAGAAGATTGAGAAAATAAGAGAGCTTGCCAGCACGAATAAATGCACATTTACCACAGAGGAACGGCAATTTATTGATGAGCATCACATTGATATGGACACCGAGATTGTTTGTATAACTAATCCGGTTGAAAGTGATTACAGGATAACTAAAAGTCTGGGTGAAAAGTTACCGCATATATTGCGATTCTTATTTTTTGAAAGTAGTAAAACCGAAAATAAAAATAGTTATGGAAACATTTAATTTGAGAACAGATTTAGCAAGGGCAGAAGGCCGACCAGGTGAACGTACACCGGAGGATTTTAAGAACATTAAAATTCAATTAGCATCATTAATGGTTTATCTGGGTTCTGAACTACGTGAGAACCTGAAAGCGGGCAACCCTGCAATATTTGATGACCTGACAATCAGGGAAAACCTAAGGGACATGCAGGCTTTGATTAATGAATTTATACCATTTAACAAAATAAAAGAAAGCGAGGTAAAAAATGAAAACACAGGAAAAAGAGGTTTTGTACTTTGATAAAGAAACGTACGAAAACAGTATTAATGAGCTAAATGTATGGCTTTCAGATGCTACCTTTTTAGCTGAACAGTGGAATTCTGCCGGAAATTTGCCGCAATTAACCAGCGAACTATTCCAGAACTGGATAAATAATCCGGCTTTAATTTTTGAAATGTACCAGGCAGAAGTTGACCGGAAACTTGATGAGCTTTGGCCGGGTGCATCGAAACAGAAGGCCAGTGGAAACAGAATGTTTGAATTGCAGCTCGATGACGTTGGAAGGATGAACCGAATTCTGGAAGGTTTCCGCAGTCCGGTTTATGCACGTATGAACGTTTTTGTTTCATTGAATTTATTATCATTCAAAGACGGTAAACCTTATTTGAGCGAGGGCGCTAAACAGGCCGTTAAACAGAAATGTACCATCGAGGCGACACCGGAAACAAAGAAACTGTTTGCTGACCTTGAGGGATTTTGTTCTAATTATAACAACCTTATTGCCTACATTGAAGTTAAATTGGATAAAAAAATACATTTGAGCGACTTTAAAGGCTTTAAATTGGAAGATGGCCGTTTGTCGCCGGATGCAAAGAATTTAGTCCGGGAACTTTATTTTAAAACTGATTCCATGTACCGATGGGGCATCAGTCCGGTTGTAACGGGTGCGTCAGATAGCAATCCACGTAGAAAATTACGGACAGATGGGTTTAAACTCGATGAGTGATTATCACTTTTATTAACCGGGCCGGCTGGGGGTACAAGGTACTTACTGGCCGGCTTTTTCAGATGACTCATGTTTATTTTAATATTGCCGGGGGTAAATTCTGGCCACCATACCAGGCTCCCGGCTTTTTTCAGCCTGTTTTACATTCCTTCGGGCTGAATCGGGGGCAGTTGCATTTATTGTGGCTGCTCTTTTTTTAGCGGGTATGAATTGCAGCAGGGTTGAATTGAAACTATCTGCCGAGTTTCTGACAACTTTTTCACAAAAAAGGGGAAATGGCGGGGAAAACCCACAAAACAAAAAACGCAACTAACTGTAATGCTGTTAATTGCGTTCTTTTGTTGTCGGGGTGAGAAGACTCGAACTTCCGACCCCTTGCACCCCATGCAAGTGCGCTAGCCAACTGCGCCACACCCCGTTTTGTTCTTTTTAAAATTCTTCTTTGGGTGCGCTACCCAAACTGCCTGCCAGAATGAATCGTTCAGGCGGGCGCCACACCCCGAAAAATTGTGTCTGCAAAAGTAACAGATGAATTTTGTTCTGCAAAACTTTTTCCTGAAATTGAACGAATATTTTTAAATCATTTATAGTTTTGCTCTATACACGCTTCATTTTTATTGATGGAAAATATTGCGCCTGAAACCTGAACTTTTGTACTTTTGCAAATCAAAAAAAATACTGATATGTTTAAACCACTTGATATTAACGAAAAGAAAGAAACAAGCTCAGCCGAACCTGTTGACGTTGAGCGGGTAAAATGTTTGATAGTCGGGTCCGGCCCGGCAGGTTATACAGCCGCTGTTTATGCAGCCCGTGCAAATCTGAACCCTGTAATGTATGAAGGATTGCAACCCGGCGGTCAGCTGACTACCACTACCGAAGTAGAGAACTATCCTGGTTATCCGGAAGGCGTTACCGGACCGGTAATGATGGAAGATTTCAAAAAACAGGCAGAACGTTTCGGAACAGATGTACGTTGGGGGATGGCTACTAAAGCCGATTTTTCTGGCGACATTCACAAAGTGTGGATTGACGATAAAAAGCTGATTGAAGCCGAATCGGTGATTATTGCTACCGGAGCCACAGCAAAATACCTGGGGCTTGAAGATGAAAAAAAATACGCCGGCGGTGGCGTTTCTGCTTGTGCTACCTGCGACGGATTTTTTTACCGGGGAAAAGATGTGGCAGTTGTGGGCGGTGGTGATACCGCTGCCGAGGAAGCCATGTACCTGGCAGGATTGTGCAATAAAGTTTATCTGATTGTGCGTCGCGATGTTTTAAGAGCGTCCAGAGTTATGGCCGACCGTGTAAAAAATACAAAGAACATTGAAATTTTGTGGAAGCACCAGACCAAAGGTTTGTTTGGCGATAACGGTGTGGTAGAAGGTGCTACGCTGGTAAAAAACAAAGGTGAAGAAGGCGAGGAGGAAGTGAAAATTAAAATTGATGGATTCTTCCTGGCCATTGGGCACAAACCCAATTCCGATATTTTTAAGGATTTTCTGGAAACCGATACTGTTGGGTACATCAAAACCATTCCGGGTACATCAAAAACCACAATTCCTGGTGTATTTGCCTGTGGCGACGTACAGGATTCCATTTACCGGCAGGCTGTTACTGCTGCAGGTTCGGGGTGTATGGCAGCCATCGATGCCGAAAGGTATCTTTCTGAAAAGAATTCGTAATTTCAAAATTCCACATAAAAAAAGCAGGGACAACCCCTGCTTTTTTTATTCATTTGACCACTTGGTAATTTGTCTTCCACTATCTGTCTTCCGACTTCCCTCTTCCGTCTTCCAACTTTTCCTACATATCTACTTCCACTTTTGCAAATTCGGTCCTGGAGTATTTTCCTTCTTCCAGTTTTGATCGTACTTCCTTAAAGGCATTCAATGTATATTTCACATCGTCAAGTGAATGCACAGCCGTAGGGATGAGTCTTAGCATGAGTTCACCCTTTGGAATAACGGGATAAGCAACCAGAGAGCAGAAAACAGAATAGTTTTCACGAAGATCGTACACCAGGTTGGTAGCTTCTTCAACTCCTCCCTTCATATAAACAGGTGTAACCGGAGAATTGGTTTTGCCAATATCGAAACCGGCATCTTTCAATCCTTTTTGCAGTGTCAGTGCAACTGACCAGAGTTTTTCTCTCAGTTCCGGCATTGAACGCAACATATCAAGTCGTTTCAAAGCTCCCAGTACCATTGGCATTGGCAATGATTTGGCAAATGTTTGCGAACGCATATTGTAACGTAAATAATAACAAACATCGGTGTCGCCGGCAATAAAGCCGCCAATTCCGGCCATCGATTTGGCAAACGTTCCAAAATGCAGGTCAACCTGGTCTGAAACACCAAAATGTTCAGGTACGCCGGCGCCGGTTTTACCCATGGTCCCAAAACCATGTGCATCGTCAACCAGCAGCCTGAACTGGAATTCTTCTTTCAGTTTGGCAATTTCGTCGAGCTTGCCCAGGTCGCCGGCCATGCCAAACACACCTTCGGTAATTACCAGTATGCCGCCACCCTGCTTCTGCGCCAGTTTGGTAGCCCGTTCCAGTTGCTTCCTCAGGTTTTCTATGTTGTTGTGAGGATAAACAAAACGTTTTCCCATGTGCAGCCGAACCCCGTCGAGAATACAGGCATGCGATTCCGAATCGTAAACAATCACGTCGTTCCGCCCGCAAACAGCATCGATAATTGAAACCATTCCCTGGTAACCGTAGTTCAGCAGAAAAGCATCCTGTTTGCCAACAAAAGCTGCCAGTTCTCTTTCCAGTTGCTCATGTTTTGTCGTTTGACCCGACATCATGCGCGCTCCCATCGGATAAGCCATTCCATACTGTGCAGCCGCTTCGGCATCAGCCTTTCGTACTTCGGGGTGGTTTGCAAGGCCCAGGTAATTGTTTAAACTCCAGGTAAGAACTTCTTTCCCCCTGAATTTCATACGTGCACTAATTTCACCTTCCAGTTTTGGAAAGGTAAAATAGCCATGTGCCCTTGTCATGTGCTTGCCGATATCTCCCTGATTCGTTCTGAATTTTTGAAATATATCCACGTCTTGAAAGTTTAAATATTAAGACTGCAAATGTAAACTTTTTTAAAACTTTGGCAAATGTGTTAAATTCATCTAATTGAGTTCACGGGAATATAAAAAAAGGTTATTTTTGCGCCATGTTTATGAAAAAGAGAAATTTTGCCATTGGGTTAATCGTCATAATGTTTATTTCGGCTTGTGGCGAATACAATAAAATACTGAAAAGTACCGACTACGAGTTCAAATACAAGAAAGCCATCGAGTATTATGAAGACGGAGAATTTGTAAGAGCTGGTGCCCTCTTTCAGGAGCTGGTGAATATTTACCGGGGAACAAGCCGTGCCGATCAGATTTATTACTATTATGCCAAAAGCATGATGGGGCAGAAGGATTATCTGATGGCTACCCATTATTTCAAGTCGTTGCTGAGGGAGTTTCCCGGCAGCGAATATGCCGAGGAAGCACAGTTTATGGTTGGTTACTGCAACTACCTGCTTTCGCCCAAGCCACGGCTCGACCAAACAGTTACACAGGAAGCCATAGAATCGCTGCAGCTGTACAACAACCTTTATCCATATAGCGACAGGGTGGATGAGGCCAACCGGTTAATCGACGAGCTGAGGTCGAAACTGGTTTATAAATCGTACCTGAATGCCCGTCTTTATTACGACTTTGGAAATTACAAGGCAGCAGTAGTAGCGCTTGTCAACAGTCTAAAAGAATATCCGGATAGTGAGTACCGTGAGGAATTAATGTACATGTTGCTAAAATCGAAATACCTGCTGGCAGTGAACAGCGTGGAAGACAAAAAACAGGAACGGCTCTCCAGTACGCTCGACGAATATTTTACATTTGTTGATGAATTTCCTGAAAGCCAGTACAGAAGAGAAGTGGACCGGTTTTATGAAACGGTAGCTGATTTATTGAATTACGACGAACAACAAGAAACAAATATTAATTAGAAAATGGATTATAAAAAAACAAAAGCAGCCCAAACAACAATGCCCCGCAACCTCGACGTTTTGTCGAAGGAAACAGGGAATATTTACGAAACAGTAATGATTTTGGGTAAAAGAGCCAATCAGATTTCTTCGGAATTGAAAGAAGAGCTGAATCAAAAATTGCAGGAGTTTGCATCTTACACCGACAACCTGGAAGAGATTTTTGAAAACCGGGAACAAATTGAGATTTCGAAATTTTACGAACGCCTCCCGAAACCAACGTTAATTGCTTTTCAGGAATTGGAAGAAGGCCAGATTTATCACCGTAATCCTGCCCGCGAAAGCAAACAGAATTAGACGTTTTTTAAAAAACGCATGAAACTGCAGGGTAAAAAAATAATACTGGGAATTACCGGAAGCATTGCTGCCTACAAGGCAGCTTTTCTTTTACGGTTACTCGTGAAGGAAGGCGCCGAAGTACAAGTGGTTATTACGCCTGCAGGAAAAGAATTTATCACTCCGGTTACACTCTCTGCCTTGTCGGGAAAGCCGGTTGTGAGTGAATTTTTTGGTTCTGCTGACGGAACATGGAACAGCCATGTTGACCTTGGCCTTTGGGCCGATGCCATGCTGATTGCCCCTGCTACAGCCGCCACTCTGGGTAAAATGGCCAACGGCATTGCCGACAATATGCTGGTAACCACCTACCTTTCGGCAAAATGTCCGGTCTTTATTGCCCCTGCAATGGATTTGGACATGTTTGTTCATCCTTCAACCCAGCGAAATATATCCATCCTGAAGGAGTTTGGAAATATTATTCTCGATCCGGCAGTGGGTGAACTTGCCAGCGGGCTTGAAGGAAAAGGGCGGATGGAGGAACCACAACACATCCTGAACAGCCTGGTTGAATTTTTCAGCCAAAAAAAAAACTGCTGAACAGAAAATTTTTGGTTTCGGCAGGCCCCACTTACGAAAAAATTGATCCCGTTCGGTTTATCGGAAATTATTCTTCAGGCAAGATGGGATACGCCATTGCCGAAGAACTGGCAGAGCAGGGAGCAGAAGTAATTCTGGTTTCAGGCCCGGTTGCTGTTTCAATCCGGAAAGAGGGTATTAAAGTTATTCGTGTTGAATCTGCCGAAGAAATGCACAAAGCCTGTGTGCAGTATTTCCCCGAGTGTGACGGAGCTGTTATGACCGCCGCAGTGGCTGATTTTACACCTGCAAACCCGGCGGCCCAAAAAACCAAACGCGGAAAAGAGAACTGGAACATGGAGCTGAAACCTACTCAGGATATTGCGGCAGCGCTTGGTTCCCAAAAAAAAGCGAACCAGATTTTAATCGGTTTTGCACTTGAAACGACCGATGAGCTCGAAAATGCCAAAAAAAAGCTGAATAAAAAGAATCTCGATTTCATTGTGATGAATTCACTGAATGATGCCGGCGCCGGATTCGGTGTGGATACCAATAAGATTACCATCATTGAAAGAGGCAATAAAAAACAGGCTTTTGAGTTAAAATCTAAGAAAGAAGTTGCGGCTGACATTGTTGCTAAAATGTTTTCGCTTCTTCAGTAGCCGGATTTTTAGTCCCGGCAAAATTTTATAATTTTACCTGTCAGAAGGAGGTATTTATGAAGAAATTAATTTTTATACTGATAGCCTTGTTTATGGCGTCCACCCTGCCGGCACAAGAATTGCGCTGCAATGTTACTGTTTCGGCTCAGCAGATTCAGGGGGCCAACCGGCAGCTTTTCAGAACCATGCAGGCCGATATTTACGAGTTTATGAATAACCGGAAATGGACAGAACATGTTTATACCTACGACGAGAAAATCAGGTGCAATATTCTTATTCGCCTTACGGAGCAAATTTCTTCTGACGAATTCAGGGGCTCCATTCAGGTGCAGCTCACCCGACCGGTTTTTGGCTCAAGTTATGAAACTACCGTGCTGAATATCAAGGATAATGATTTCCACTGCCGGTATGTGGAGTTTCAGCCACTGGAATTCAACGAAACTTCAAACCGTGAAAACCTCACCAACATTCTTGCTTTTTATGCCTACATAATTCTCGGTTTCGATTACGATACTTTTTCACCCGAGGGTGGAACACCATTTTTTGAGAAAGCCCAGGCCATTGTGAATAATTCGCAGAATGCCCGTGAAAAAGGCTGGAAAGCCTTTGAAAGCGAGCGTAACCGCTACTGGCTTATCGAAAATGTTATGAATAAGTCATATTCCGACTTCAGGAAATGTATGTACACTTACCACAGGCAGGGGCTTGACATGATGTCTGATAAACCGGAGGAGGGGAGAGCGAACATTGCCACATCACTTCGTGATATTCAGGCCGTATTTCGGCGCCGACCCTCGGTTTACATTCTTCAAATGTTTTTCGATGCCAAATCCGATGAAATTGTAAATGTTTTTTCTCAATCATTTCCCGACGAGCGCAACCGTGTAGTTGCCATTTTAAACGAAGTGGATCCCTCTAACGGGAGCAAATACAAAAGAATTGCTGAAAGCGAAGGTTTATAATCTTAAATTTTTATGCTGACCAAACTGGCTGTTTCCAATTATGCACTGATTAGCACTCTGGAAGTGGAATTTCATTCCGGTTTAAATTCAGTTACCGGAGAAACCGGTGCCGGAAAATCCATTATTTTGGGTGCTTTGGGTCTGATTCTTGGAAATCGCGCCGACCTTTCTGTATTGAAAAACCAGGATGAGAAGTGCATAGTGGAAGGAATTTTTGATGTAGAGAATTATGAACTTCAGCCCTTTTTCGACGAGAATGACCTTGACTATGATAAGCTGACCATTTTGCGCCGCGAAATTACACCATCCGGAAAGTCGCGGGCATTTATCAACGATACCCCGGTGAACCTGAAAACAATGAGGGAACTGGGCCTGCAACTTATCGATATTCACTCGCAACACCAAAACCTCGAACCTGGAAACCGGAAATTCCAGTTGAACCTGGTAGATACGGTAGCCGGAACCGGAAAAATTCTTTCGGAATACTGCGGGTTGTATCAGCATTTCAATTCTTTGAAAAAAAATCTGGATACGCTGATTGAGAAAAATGAAAAGGAGCGTGCCGATCTGGATTACTGGCAATTTCAGTTTAACCAGCTCGATGAGGCCATGTTGCAGGAAAATGAACAGGAAGAACTGGAATCTGAACTGGAACAGCTTACCCATGCAGAAGAAATTAAAAGCGCTTTTTCCGAGGTCCAGCAATTCCTTGACGATGAGCGGTTTTCAGTTGTTCAGCAAATAAAAGAAAGCCATAAAAAGCTGGAAAGCATTCAAAATTACATTTCTGAAGTTCCTGCTTTGGCCCAAAGGCTGCAAAGCAGTTTGCTGGAACTGAAAGATATTCTGGACGAAACAGAACGGCTGGCGGAAACGGTTGAACACAATCCTGCCCGGATTGAACTGGTAAACGACCGTTTGAACCTGATTTACAGCCTTCAGCAAAAACATCATGTAAATACGGTGCAGGAACTCATTCAACTGAAAAATTCCTTCGACAAAAAAATCAATCAGGTTACCGGTTACGATGATGAAATCCGTTCGATGAAGGCAGACCTGGAGAAACAACGGACGAAGCTTGAAGACAAAGCATTGGAATTACGTACGGCACGCAAAAAATCATTCGGCAAAATTGAAAAAACGGTACTGGGTGATTTGCGGCAGTTGGGAATGCCCAAGTCGAGACTGGAAGTGGTGCACGAAGCATTGCCCGTTTTTTCTCCAAATGGTAAAGATGCGGTTTCGTTTTTATTCAGTGCCAATGTGGACATTGCGCCAGCAGAAATTTCAAAAATGGCCTCGGGAGGTGAAATGTCGCGGTTAATGCTGGCTATAAAAAACCTGTTGCGTACCTCCAGAGCTTTACCTACCATTGTTTTCGATGAAATCGATTCCGGTGTTTCCGGCGAAATTGCCCTGAAAATGGGAAATATCCTGAAAGATTTTTCAACTACTACTCAGATAGTAAACATCACCCATCTGCCGCAGGTTGCCGCCAAAGGCAATGCACATTTTCTGGTTTACAAGTACGAGGAAAACGGGAAAACGTTTACTTCCATCAGGCAACTGGGCGAAAGCGAGCGGGTGGAAGAGCTGGCCAAAATGGTTGGTGGTGAAAACCTCACCGACACTACCTTAAAAACAGCTCAGGAATTATTGAAAAACTGATTCTTCTGGGCTGGTGACTTTGGTTCACCTGCCCAATAAATCTATAGATTACAGGGCAGATATGGCCATTTCATCTGCCCGGTTACCAGCTTAATTCTATTTTTCTTCTCTGTTTTTTTCTTCTCTTTCCACCAGAAAATTCGTTTCCTTTTTATGCTTGTTTTGATTGAAAACATGAGCAGTGAAAAATCCGATTTCTATCCGATGCTGTTTTAACCTCAACTCGACTGTTATACTTCCTGTTACCTGCGAAGTATATACCTGCTCCACATTCGGGTAGTCTGTTTTATACTTATTTGTTTTTTCAGAACGGTTGGCGCATATATTAAATTCGGAGTTGTTTCCTGCCATTTATGCTTTTATGCGTTTGCCGGAGGTATTTTAGCTTCTTCATATTTTTTTATTTCTTCTTCTGTAGCTTCTTCTACCCACCAGATTTCATTTGTTTCAGGTAACAAATACACTCTTACCGGAATATCATCCCGTTGGGATTCTTTCAGAAGTTTCAGGAACTTAGTCCCATACGTGTCATGTATTTTACGTCCGTCTGACGCTAAATAATATAATGCATTATTCAGAACATTTTCGCTAAAGGAGAAAGGTCTGGCATAAGGCGTGAGACCTAAAATGTAAATAGGAGTAAAAATTGGAGGGTCATTCTGCATTTCCTGAATTGAAAATGGAACAGTCCAACCAATATACTGCAAATCCGATTTTGCTACTGTAGGAGCTTTATCCCCCCCTATTAAAGGTTCTGTGTCATCGGATTTATTACAACCAATCATTGCAATTAACAAAATTAGACTCAGACTGATAATAAATAATCTTTTTTTCATAATCTTATTGTTTTTTGATTCAATATACTTTCTTCTTTTTCGTACTAATAGCGGGCTGTTCTTTGTCATACAAACCATAAATGTACATTGAAGAGGAATAATCAGGAGAAAAACCGGACAGATTTTCCGATGTTGCGTTAAGCTGTTTTCCACCGTTAAAATTTTCTTTAAACTCGAACCAGTATTTACCCCGGTCAGCTGTAGGTATGTTGTCGTTTGACAAGGTGTGAAAAGTTGTTACTACAGCGCTTCTACCATCAGTTGCCGGCACCATTATAGTCCGTTCGCCCGAATACAGGTACAATTCTCTTTCCTGTGCTTCTTTCTTTGTAAGCGTTTTGCCTGTAGCAATAAAAAATGCAGAAGGGATGTTTTCTACCCCCACGATTAAGCTATAATCGCCGCTATCGGGAACTTTATCGGCATCGGCAAATTCGAAAATAAGGTCGGTTGTCATTTTTTTCAAAACCATCAGCATTGGTTTATTAGCCCCGTCGGTTGCCGACACTTCGAATTCAGCAGTCGCATAATGAACATAGCCGTTGGGGATCTGCGTGGCTGCTTCTTCGTAGTTGCGGGACAGGGGTTCGAAAAATGTTGAGACAACATCCCAACTCCAAGTTCCGTGGATATCGTCAAACCCGAGGGGAATTTGAATGTCCTTAAAAGCGATAAAAATAAGTATATCCATGTCACCCACGCAATAATCAACGTCAAACAATACCTGACCGCTGTTTGTATCTGTTCCCTTGTATGCATATTTAAAAGTAACATTAAACGTTGTCTCGGATGTGACGGGGACAAGCTCTTCGCCATACTTATTACACGAAATGAAACAGACGGTGAAAAAAGAATTAAGAATTACTTTTAAAAAGCTTCTTGTTTTCATGGCAATCTGGTTTTTAAAGAAGCAAAGATAGTGGCACAAAATTTCATAATCCTTGATCCAAGTCAAGGATTCTTAACTAACGATAGTTTTTTTCGTATCCTGCTTAGGGTTTCAGGAGCAATTTTTATCAACGATGCAATTTCTTTTAAATTCACTAAGTTTAAAATATCAGGATAACGGTCAATAAGTTTTGTGTAACGTTCTTCCGGCGAATCGCAATACAACGAAAGCATTCGGCTATAGATATCCTCCAACAGTGTTTCGGCGATTTTGCTCCGGAAACTAAATGCCGGATATTTGTTGTAAAAAGTGTTGATTTCTTTGTGGGAAAGCGTAAGCACAGTGCTGTTTTTTATAGCCTGCCCGCCGATAACAGCCGGTTTCTGTATTTGGAATGAACCGTAATCGACAACAAAATCATTTTCAAAACTGTACCCCACAATTTGTTCTTTCCCGGCGGAGGTATATCCTAAATACCTGAACCCGCCTTTCTGAATGTACCCGGCATAGTCGTGTTTTTGCCCCTGCTGCATAAAAAACTCGTTCTTCAGGTATTCTTTTGGTGTGCCGGCGTCAACAAAAAATTGTCTTATCTCCTTAATCTCTTCAAGTTCAAGATATTTATTTAGAATAAGCATACAATGTTTTTTTAGGAGGTAAAAATAATCAGAATGCTTGATTTTATTGCTGTTTTGGGGAAAAAGTTCTTTGGGGAATTTTTAATCTGCGAACCGATGATTATTTTACTGCGGGATAGTGTAAGTATCCAAATATTCAATTTTGAACAAGAAATCTACATTCCACCTCTTGTTTGGAGATAAATAAATGTACTCAGGGTTTCTTTGAAGGGCATTTTGCATCGGATGATAAGTGTTATTTCCCTCTGGTTATTTTTTGCAGTCTTTTCCACAAAAAAAGGCCTTCTTTCGAAGACCTTTTGTATGCAATTGCCTGTTTTTTAGAATCTTTTTTCTTTAATACGGGCTTTTTTACCGGTGAGGCCACGCAGGTAAAACAACCTTTTGCGCCGTACTTTACCTTTTTTGTTCACTTCAATGCTTTCGATAAACGGTGAATAAAGCGGGAAAATTCTTTCCACACCAACGTTGCCCGATATTTTGCGAACTGTAAACGTTTTTGTATTTCCTTTTCCGCTTAACTGAAGCACTACACCACGGAAATTCTGAATACGTTCTTTATTTCCTTCCCGAATCATGTAACTCACGGTAACTGTATCACCGGCAGAGAAACCGGGGTGTTCCTTTTCTACCCTGAACTCGTTTTCTACAAATTTTATTAAATCCATCGCTGAAATTATTTAATTAATGTTGGCAATGTAATCCGCCACCCGGCGGACAAGAGATTGCTTAAAAACCGGCGCAAAAATAATACTTTTTTTTACAAGGCAAATGAAAGATACTTCATTTAAAGCCAAATAACCAAAAATTTATTCTACCACTTTAAAATGGTCGCCGGTGTTTTCAATAATTACCCTGTACCACCACTCCGGATATTCCGGGAAGATGGGGTAGGGTGGCATTCCTGTTTCTGTGCGTTCAAACTGGCCATCTTTTTCCCGTTTAATGTTTCCATCCAGGTATTTAATCAGCAGGTATTGCCAGAGTTTTTCCCAGCGGGCGGTAACATGATTGGCTTCATTAACCGAATAAATATTCAGGAATCGCCGGGCTTCGTCAGGTCCGTAGTCTTTGTAAATTTCTTTTGCTGCCTGGTCGATGAGTGGCACAAACCGTTCAAAATTGTCTTCCAGTTCTTTTTGCACTTTCTGAATGTCCTGAATCATATCGCTGTAACGCAGGTAGGCAAAGTTTGAAACTTTGTTGAAAGTCCAGAAGGCTGAAGTTGGACTGTAAGTGAGCAGGTCGCCGTTTCCTTCGGCGAAACTTTCGGGAATTTCGGTAATGCCGCAATACATGGGCACATAGCAGGTAACGTAAGTATCATCCACACCAAACCAGAGAATTCCGCCAATGGGATCGGGCAGCCAGTTGCGACTTTGGCTGACAAATGAAAATCCGGTTTGCCGGGTGGAAATCGGCCTTTCGTTGCAGTATTTCACCGAATCCACTTCCCAGGTGAGGCGTCCAAAACGGTAGGGCAAGGCAAACGGACCGGCGCCCACGTCCTGTGTCATATCCAGGTCGGTTCCCTGGTAGTGGTCGCGCATCATGTTTTGCACATCGCGCACGCTCAGCTTTTTGTCGGGTTTAATCCACAGGGGCATGCGGTTAGTGGCAAAATTGTTGGAATCGTCATATTTGATGAGTCCTTTGGCATAATCCACATATTGTTCCATCCCTGATGCTACCTTGTTAAACCCTGACCATACGCGGGCTTCGCAAAAGCGGGCGCCTCCAAAATCAACCGGTGCATACACATCTGAAAAACTAAATTCGGCATCGCTTCCCTCATACCAGCCTTTTTTGCGGGCAAAGGAAATAACGTCGGGTGAATACAGGCAGTTTTCCGGATCATTTTTCGGGAATGTGGTAATGCGCGCCTGGTTGGCATGTCCGCTGATGTATCCGTCGGGAATTTTTAACGCTACCCAAACGGCACCTTTTTCGCCTTCACCTTTGCCAATCAGTTCCATAATCCACACTTCGTTGGGGTCGGCAATGGAAAAGGATTCGCCCGAGCTGTAATATCCGTATTTTTCAACCAAATCGGCCATTACTTCAATAGCTTCGCGGGCGGTTTTGGCGCGTTGCAGTGTCACGTAAATCAGACTGCCGTAGTCCATAATGGCGCCTTCCTGACTGGAAAGTTCTTCCCTGCCGCCATAAGTGGTTTCGCCAATGGCCAACTGGAATTCATTCATATTACCAACCACGCTGTATGTTCGACGTGGCTGCGGAATCTGTCCCAGGTATTTGCCGGTGTCCCATTCATAAATGTCGCGCATGGCACCCTCGGGGTGATCCTGCGCAGGTTGGAAATAGAGTTCGCCATACAAACTGTGCGAGTCGGCTGCGTAAGTGACCATGGTAGATCCGTCAACCGAGGCTCCGCGGGTTACCAAAAAGTTGGTACAACCATTTGAAATCTGATAATTCGCTAAGAGGAATACAATAGCCAGTATTCCGGTGGTAAATGTTGCTTTTCTCATTCTAAATCAATTTTTTTATGGAAAGGGCAAATATAATTATTTCAAAATATCTGAAGCTGATTTTTGTTTTTACGCAATTTTACAAACACTTTTTTATTTTTTCCAAAATCTCCTCCATGTTTTCGTCGAGTCCAACTGAAAAGCGCACCAGCCCGTCGGAAAGGCCCATCTGTTTCTGTATTTCAAGTGGAACCTCCGAAGATGTGCTGTGCCCCGAGCAACTGAAAAGCGTTTTGAAATACCCTAAACTTACGGCCAGGTAACCCACGCCGGCATCCTGCATTTTTCGCATAAAACGGTTGGCTTTTTTGTGGGTTTTCAAATCGAGGGCCAGCATGCCGCCAAACCCATACTCCTCGTTCATCAGCTTTTTGTGCAGTTCGTGCTGCGGGTGGTTTTTTAACCCGGGGTAAATCAGTTTTAAACCTGCTTTGCTCAGGTTTTCAGCGAGAAACTGTGCATTACGGCTGTGCTGTTTCATGCGTAAATGCAAGGTGTGAAGGTTTTTCAGGATGGAGGAGGAACGCAGTGAATCGAGCACCGGGCCCAGCAGCATGGCCGTACCGTCGTTTACATTCGACAAATCGTTGATAAACTCTTCCGACGCACAAATGGCTCCGGCCACGCAGTCGTTTTTGCCGTTGATGAATTTGGTCATGCTGTAAACCACGATGTCGGCCCCCAAAATGGCAGGTGTCATTATCATGGGCGTAAATGTATTGTCCACCATCAGTTGTGCGCCGTGTTCATGCGCTATTTTTGCCAGTTCCGGCATATCGGATACCTGCAGCAGCGGATTGGTAACGCTCTCGGTGTAAATCACTTTGGTGTTGGGTTGCATGGCGGCTTTTACCTGTTCAAGGTTAGTAATGTCCACAAACGTAACATCGATATTGTATCGCGGAAGCCAGTTTTTCAAAAAAGCAAAAGTTCCGCCGTAGGTGGTCACGCTGGTTACAATGTGGTCGCCCGATTTACAAACTTGCAACAGCGCGCAGGTAATGGCTGCCATACCCGAGGCCGTTACCCAGGCCGATTCGGTGTTTTCAAGTGCAGCCAGTGCATCGGCCAGGTACTTGTTGCTTGGATTCCAGTGGCGTGAATATAAAAAACATCCTTCCATGTGCCCCAGAAAGGTTTCTTCCATGGTTTCGCCTTTCAGAAAAGTAAAGGTGGAAGAATCGGTAACAGATGGATTTACACCCCCGAATTCGCCGAATTGTTTTAGTTCGTAAACTTTTTTTGCCGGATTGTAGCTCATTTCTTCTGGTTTCTTGTTTGGGGTGAAAATAAGGGAATTTGCGGAATTGAAATATGATATTGGTCGGGTTTACGGGGCGTTGGTTTCCGGAATTTTATCCAATACAATCATGTAATAATGCGTGGATTTAATCCATGTCACCCGGAAAAATCACCCCCGCACTGCTGTCCCTCCTTGCACCCGTAACCGACGCATAACAATTAACTTCACCCAAATGCCGCAACAATCCCAGAAATGCAAAAACCAGCGCTTCTTTGTAATTAATGATTTCAGATGAAGGGATGACAATCTCACATTTCAGTTGTTGTTTGAACCGTTCCATCAAAAATGAGTTGAAAGCGCCGCCGCCGGTGACCAGCATTTTTCCGGTTACGGGTGTGGCTTTTGCAATTTGAATGGCTATATGTTCGTAAGCTGTTCTTAATTTATCATGAATAGAAATATTCGATGGTTCGGTAACCGGAAAGAAATGGCGGTCCATCCACTCCTTTCCCAGCGATTTTGGTGGGTTTTGAGCATAAAACTCCAGTTGGTTCAGCTTTTCAAGCAATTGGTTGTCGATTGTTCCATGCCGTCCCAGTTCACCGTTTTCGTCATAAGGTTTTCCCAGTTTCCGGGCCAAATCGTTCAGAATAAAATTTACCGGGCAAATATCGAAGGCGATTCGTTTTTTGGTTTTCTCAAACGAAATATTGGCAAATCCGCCCAAATTCAGGCACGATTCGTATTCGGAAAAAAGCAGCCGGTCGCCAACAGGTACCAGTGGCGCTCCCTGTCCGCCCAATGCCACATCGCCGGAGCGGAAATCGGCCACCGTGGTAATTCCGGTTTCGGCAGCAATGCAGGCGCCGTTTCCGGCCTGAAACGTAAATCCTTTTTCCGGCTGGTGAAAAACGGTGTGGCCGTGCGAGGCAATCAAATCGGGCAAAAGCCGGTGATTTTTTATGAACCGGTTGATTTTCTGCCCGGTAAACTTTCCGTAAACGTTATGCAATTCAATCAGTTTTTCTCCCGGCAGTTCAGGTGCAGTTCGCAGTTTTTCTTCCCATTCGTTGGAATATTTCACAGTTTCGGCTGCCATAATGGAAAAATTCCACCGGTTTTCAGACCGCCGGAATTCCACCGCTGCCAAATCGAGTCCGTCGAGCGATGTCCCCGACATGGCGCCCACTACCAGCCATTTATTTCCAGAAGGAGGCTTCATAAGTGCTTTCATTTCCTTTGTTGTCGGTCACTTTTAAAACAAAATCATGGCGTTTCCCCAGTTCAAACCGTTCGGCATCAAAATAGTGCGTTATCATATCGGTTTTGGCATCGTACTCAAACAGCGCCCATTTTCCGTCAAATGTTCCGGTAATTTTGTTAATGCCCGACAAGTCGTCGGAAATGCGAAACCGGATACGTGAAGATTCGGTTAGTGCTGATTTATCCCGGATGCTGAGCGGCACAATGCGCGGTGGAACTGTATCCAGCGCCACGGCATAATTTCCGAACGAACGGATATCACCGGTAACCCATCCATTGTCGTAATGCCCGCCGGCTGCTGAATTTTTTTGGGTTAATGTATCCACCGTTATCAGAAGCGCTTTTTCCTGAAGTCGTTTTTCCAGTTTTTCGGTTTTTATGGAAAGCCGGGCGCTGCTGTGCAGGGGAACGGTATTCCGGTGAACCACATGAATATCCGAAAGAAATTTTTCCGATGCGGGTTTTTGATTCCACTTGAATTCAACATCGTCGTAAAACGTTTTCTCAGGAAAATCAATGCGAATGTTTTCTTCCCTGAACCGGTTGGCCTGTTCATATTTCAGCAATTGACTGAAAGGAGTTTTTGTCCGTTCAACCTGTCCTGCCTTGCTTTCTACCCTGAAATCGAGGATGGAAGTATTGCCATGCAAATCTTTGAGTTCGATCCGCACCAGGTGAATGTTCCCATCGGTTATCCGGAGCTGTCCGTTATTACGCACATAATCGTAAATTCGCAGCCGGTTTCCGGGGTCAATCCATGTTTTGTGAAACCGGCGTTTGGTATGAATAAATTCCTCGTAATCAGTATGGCTGTTTATATACCGGCCTTCAGGAAAGGAAAATCGGTCCATTTTAAATGAATAGTACAATTCACCGTCCCAGAACATACGGATGGAATAGACCCCGCAGCGGTTGTTCGAACCGTCAAAAAAATCGTTGGCTTGTATGGCAAAACCAACCATTCCGTAAACGGGAATAATTGCATTGTTCTGAATCTGGTATTTACCGTCAGTAAAAACAACCGGAAACGTTTTCTTTTCTGCCTGAAAATCCACATGGCCGTATTCATTCAACGAAGTAATCATCAGCGAATAAATACGGGGTGGGGTGCTGTCTTTAATTGGGAAAGGATAGTGCAGCGGATTCAGCGGTTCTTCGGTTTGGGTGTCCCTGATTTCGAAATGGAGATGAGGCCCGCCCGAACTGCCGCTGTTTCCACTTCGGCCTATAAATTCGCCCTGTTTTAAAGGAAAATGTTCTTTGGGCACTTGCAAATCGACCCTGAACGACTTCCGCTCGTATTGAATATTTTTTACATACCGGGCAATATCGTCGCGAAAACTTTCCAAATGCCCGTAAACCGAAGTGGTTCCATTGGGGTGATTGATATATAACGCCAGTCCGTAACCTGATGGTGAAACAAAAATTCGTGATATATAACCGTCGGCAACCGAATACACCGGAACTCCGGTAACTCCCTGTGTTTTTATATCGATTCCCGAGTGGAAGTGATTGCTGCGCAGTTCGGCAAAACTGCCGCTTAAAAAAATGGGAATTTTAACCGGACTGGTATATTCATTTGTTTGTCCGAATACGGAAAACGTAAATAGAATGAGGAAAATTATTGAGAAATACTTCATTTAAATTTTTCTAAAGCAGGCAAATTTAAAAAAATCAGATTCATAACTCAGGGTACAACTGGCATTATTTTTTGCATAATTTTACAAACCCTTTCTTAATAGGGTAAAAATATTAACTTTGTGCACGAATTGCAGTAAAAATGACCGACGAAGATCGTTTGCTTCTGAATGAATTGAGAGCTAATGTGCATGGGCTGTTTCAGGAATATGAAAACCGGAAGGCTGAAATAAAAGCACTTGAAAGTAAGGTGTCTGTTCTGACACAGGAAATTGCCCGGCTCGAACAGGAAAAAACGGTTTTGGGTCAGAAAAATGAAAAATTGAAAATTGCCAACCGGATACTTGCCGGAAAAGACAAGGGCGGTGAGGCAAAAAAAAGAATAAATACGTTAGTACGGGAAATTGATAAATGTATCGCACTGCTCAATAAGTAATGAACGGTGAATAAAGAACAACTTAGAATAAATATTCGGATAGAGGGACGGGCTTACCCGCTAACCATCAATCGAAAAGATGAAGAGAGACACCGGATAGCTGCAAAAACGGTGAATGAAACGGTAGGGAAATACCGCGAGCTGTTTCGGAATAAAGAGGCGCAGGATATACTGGCTATGGCAGCATTTCAAATAGCGCTGAACCATACCGAACTGATGCAACGCGAAGACAAGTCTCTTTTTATTGACGGACTGAAAGATTTGAACGATGATATTTCAGACTTTCTGAAAGAAAAGGTGAAGGTATAGAAATTTAAAGTTACATATTTATCAAAGACCCGTATTGAATTACTTTGGTTAAACAAAGTGATTGATTACGGGTTTTTTTATTAGTTAATAATTAAAACAAATGCAATGGATTGGATACAAATACTAATAGGTTTCGCTGCCGGATTTCTGGGGGGCGGAACTCTGGCTTACTACATCTGGGATAAGGCTTTGAAGAAGAAAAGCCGGAAAATCATCAGCGAAGCCAAAAGTGAAGGTGAGGTAATTAAAAAGGATAAAATTCTTCAGGCCAAAGAAAAGTTTTTACAATTAAAAGCCGAACACGAGAAATTTATTCAGGAGAAAAACGGCAAAATCAGCCAGTTGGAAAACAAACTTAATCAGAGGGAAAATTCTGTTAATCAGCGACGTGAAGAGTTGCAGAAGAATATTCGTGAGTTTGAAATTACCAAAAAAGAGACAGAAGCCATCCGTGAAAACCTGAATGCACAATTGCAACGGGTAGAGCACAGGACCGAAGAGTTGGAAAAACTGCATCGTCAGAATCTCGAAAAGCTGGAACAAATTTCCGGTTTGTCGGCCGAAGAAGCTAAAGCACAGTTGGTGGAGTCGTTAAAAGATGAAGCCAAGTCGGAAGCTGTGGCCTATATCAACGAAATTATGGAAGAAGCCCGCCAAACAGCGAACAAAGAGGCCAAAAAAATTGTGGTGAAATCCATTCAGCGGGTAGCTACTGAAACGGCTGTGGAAAATGCAGTCACAATTTTCCATATTGAAAGCGACGAAATTAAAGGACGGATTATTGGCCGTGAAGGACGGAATATTCGCGCACTGGAGGCTGCTACCGGCGTGGAAATCGTGGTGGACGACACGCCCGAGGCCATTGTGCTTTCGGCTTTCGATCCGGTGCGCCGCGAAATTGCACGTCTGGCGTTACACCAGCTTGTAACCGACGGACGTATTCATCCCGCCCGTATCGAAGAAGTGGTGGAAAAAGTGAAAAAGCAGGTGGAAGAAGAGGTGATTGAAACCGGAAAACGTACGGCCATCGATTTGGGAATTCACGGGTTGCACCCGGAGCTGATTCGTTTAATCGGAAAAATGAAATACCGGTCGTCTTACGGTCAAAACCTGCTGCAACACTCCCGCGAGGTGGCCAACCTCAGCGCAATTATGGCTGCCGAACTGGGCCTGAATCCGAAAAAAGCCAAACGCGCCGGACTGTTGCACGACATCGGTAAAGTTCCGGATGACGAACCGGAATTACCACATGCTGTTTACGGAATGAAACTGGCAGAAAAGTACAAGGAAAAACCGGATATATGCAATGCCATTGGCGCCCACCACGACGAAGTGGAGATGGAAACACTTATGGCGCCCATCGTGCAGGTTTGCGATGCCATTTCAGGTGCACGTCCCGGTGCCCGCCGCGAGGTGGTGGAATCGTACATCAAACGGTTGAAAGATCTAGAAGATTTGGCGCTTTCGTATCCCGGCGTGACCAAAACCTACGCCATTCAGGCAGGCCGCGAATTGCGCGTAATTGTGGGATCCGACAAAATGAGTGATCAGGAAGCAGAGCAGCTTTCTTACGATATTTCAAAACGCATTCAGGACGAAATGACCTACCCGGGGCAGATAAAAATTACAGTTATCCGCGAAACCCGCGTGGTTAGTTACGCAAAATAAAAACTAAGAGTTTTTTTAGTTTGAAATAAAAAGCCTTCCGTTTACGGGAGGCTTTTTTCGTACGAAAAATATATCTGCGAAAGACCTGGCAACGTCACAGACCTGACAACGCCGGATATTCAGTTGATAAAATCCTTAAACGCGTTGTACGTTCCGCCGGAGCGTTCGCGTTCCTGCATATCGTGCTGATTTTTTTTCCAGTCATTGGCCAGCATTTGCATAGTGGAATCGGCGTGGGCAAAAAACATTTTGTACGACCGACAGAATCGTGGTTTACGTTTGTCCTGCGGGTCTTTAATGCGGTCTTTTGTGCAGCCGCCGTAGCATTTGGTCAGCCAGGGACAGCGGCGGCATTCGCCGGGCAACACTGCTTTTGCAGCGCCAAATGCCTGTTGTTTTTTGGAATTGAGCATGGCAGAAATCCGGTTGTTCATCACGTTACCCAATTTCCATTTTGGGTCCACAAAAAAGTCGCAGCTATACACGTTGCCGTTGTGTTCCACCACCACATAAGGGCCACACTCCTTCATCATGGTACATTCCGGCGCTTCCAGGCCAACATAAGGGTAGAAAACCGAATCAAAATGTCTCACCTGGGTTGTGGGTTGACCATTCTGAAAATCGGCCAGCCACAAATCGAAAATACGGCAAAGAAATTCCCCGTAAGCTTTTGCTGAAACTGAAAACGGGGCCGCCCGGGAAGGATCGCGCGGGTCGGTTTCCACAATGGGGATAAACTGCATCCAGGTTAATCCCAGCGATTTAAAATAGTTGTAGGTTTCATCAGGAAACTGCACGGAATAGTCGTTCAATGTGGCAAGCACATTCACAGCAACCCCGTTTTCGAGCATCATTTTTGCATTTTCCTCTACTTTTTTGTGGGTTCCCTTATTGGCATAGTCCAGACGGTAGCGGTTATGAATGTGCTCCGGGCCGTCGAGTGAAAGGCCCACCAGCCAGTCGTATTTTTTCAGAAATTCCGCCCACTCCGGGTTCAGCAAAGTTCCGTTGGTTTGCAGTCCGTTTCCCACCGTTTGGCCGTGCCCGTATTTCATTTCCAATTCAATGGCGCGTTTGTAGAAATCCAAACCCATCAACGTAGGTTCGCCTCCCTGCCAGGCAATGGAAACCGAGTCGCCCGACTGCTGCATCACCTGACGAATCATTTCTTCCTGCACCTCGTCACTCATTCGGTGGCGAGGTGTTTCGGGAAACAATCCGGCTTTCTCAAGGTAAAAACAGTAAGTGCAGTTCAGGTTGCAGTCCGGGCCGGCCGGTTTTACCAGTACCGATGTCAGTGGTTTGAATTTTTTCGCCATTCTTCTCTTCTTATTCGTTTTCTCAGGTTACAAACATAAAAAAATCTACATCTTTTCAGAAATTAAAACTATTTTTACCTGAGTACAATTAGGACAAAGATGAAAATATTAGGAAACATCATTTGGCTGATTTTTGGCGGATTTGCCATATTTCTGGAATACATTTTAGCCGGGCTGGCATTATGTGTTACTATCATTGGAATTCCTTTTGGCATTCAGGCATTTAAACTGGGAATGCTGGCCCTGTGGCCGTTCGGTCAAAAAATCGAATACATGGATTACGCTCCGGGTTGTCTTTCCACCATCATGAATATTTTATGGCTGATAATCGGCGGAATCTGGATTGCCCTGACGCATCTGTTGTTTGGAATTCTGCTTTTTATTACTATTATTGGGATTCCCTGGGGTAAACAGCATTTTAAAATGGTTTCGCTGGCAATTACCCCGTTTGGGAGAAGGTTGGTGTAAAAGAATAATTTATTGAGATTTTTAGAGATTTGTAGAGATTATTGAAAAATAAATACATAATTATCGCATAAAATTTTTAGTAAATGAAGAACTTAACATTTGTTATTATTTTATTTTTTATCGCGTGTGGAAT
>Ga0334901_1000104_pt1 | contig 136371 bp, 111 predicted proteins | sample GraSluR3_MG_3_FD_207216 | JGI IMG/M metagenome (GOLD analysis project Ga0334901, IMG submission 207216) | Sludge microbial communities from methane-producing bioreactor in Wageningen University, Netherlands - Granular Sludge_15_08-R3 | ecosystem: Engineered > Bioreactor > Anaerobic >... | reverse complement strand
TAACGGCAAACAGTAATTTGTTTTGGGTTTCGGCAAAAAACATTTGGGTGGCTTTGTCGGTGGCATCGTAGTCGCTGCTAAGGGCAAACAAATCACGTACTTTTTGGTAAAAGCGTTTTTCGGAAGCACGAATATCACGTATGCGGCTGAGTAACTCATCAAAATAGTCGGGACGACCATCGGGGTTTTTTAATCGTTCATCGTCCATTACAAAACCCTTTCGCAAAAACTCGGTAAGGTTGCGGTTTGCCCATTGCCGAAATTGCGTACCACGTACCCCACGCACCCGAAAGCCAATAGCCATAATCATTTCGAGCGAGTAAAACGTTACGTTATAGTTTTTGCCATCGGCGGCAGTTGTAAAGTAATTCTTTACAACTGAATCGGCATCTAGCTCGTTCTCTTTTAATATATTCGACACATGTTGCCCAATGTTTTGCTTTGAGGTGGAAAAAAGTTCGGCTATTTGTGATTGGTTAAGCCACACGCTGCCATCTTTGGCATAAAGGGCAATGGAGCTTTTGCCATCGGGGGTGTTGTATATGATTAGGTCGCTCATAGTTCTAATTATATCATTGAATAAATTTACTTTTTATCAGATAAGCTGCATTGAAAAAAAGAAGAAAGTACTCAAAAAGTCAAGTTTGGGATTGTCAGATGTGGGGATTATATTCTAATAGGGTTTTCGGTAAAAATCATTTGCTATTAGTAGTTAAGAGTGTTAAAATTCTGTTTTGCAATCTTTGCAGTAATGTGTTCTCTTTAGGTTTCCAAAAGGTATCCAGGCAAATAATGAAATAAGGATCGTAATTATTTTCTTAAAGCCATTTGTCCCTAAACCAGTTATAATGTTGTTTGAGCCGCAGTTAGGGCAAATGGTTTCATCTGTGTTTCGTTGCGCTTCCAAAAGTTCCTGGGCCATTCTCAGATCCTTTTTGTCTACCATAACCTGTACCCCGGCACCCAGTACTCCGTTTAGATGAGGCATAAGATTGGTGAAGTTCTCATTTGTGAGGAAGCTTTCAATTCCGTTGTTCTCTAGCATTCCTTTTATGAGGTTTGCTTCAACGGAATTGTTGCATGTAATTAGTGTTGTTGTATCCATATTTAGGAGTAATTTTAAAATATTTATTTTTGACCCTATTTCCTGATAATTTAGTAATTGCCAACTTCCAGTTCATTGCTCTTAGCTTCTACAATGGCCACGCCCACATGATTAATGGCACACCCAGTATAATGATAATGATGGTAAGTGGTATTCCCATTATGGTATAGTCCGTGAATTTGTATCCTCCGGGTCCCATAACAAGTGTGTTGGATTGGTGACCAATGGGCGTAAGGAAAGCGCATGAACCACCAACAGCAACTGCCATAAGGAAAGGGTCAACAGAATAACCAAGGCCTTTTGCCACATTAATGGCAATTGGGGCCATAAGTACTGCTGTAGCTGCATTATTTATGATCCCGGACAATATCATGGTTGTGGTGAGAATAATTGCAAGGATTTCCCATGCTTGCAGAGTGTTTCCAATATTGAGAACGGCATTTGCAATCATTTGTGCTCCTCCGCTTGTTTCTAGAGCAGTCCCCACTGGAATCATGGCCCCAAGCAATACTATAACGGGCCAATCTATGCTTGAATAAAATTCTTTGAGGGGTAATGTTCTTGAAAGTACCATTACAATTGCTGCCATTGTAAAGGAAACTTCAACCGGCAATATCTTGGCAACAACCAAAACAATGGCAGTTGCAAAAATACCCAGAGCCAGGGGTATTTTAGTTTTATATCCTATCCGTAATTCCCGTTTTGCAAGTGGCAGGCAACCTATAGAGGTTATGTTTTCATGAAGGTTGTGTTCTCTTCCTTGCAGCAATAACACGTCTCCGGTCTGAAACTTTATATGATCCAGGCGAGTGTGTATTTTTTTATCTCGTCGGGCTACTGCCAGTAGGTTTATTCCGTACCGGCTACGCAAACGAAGGGTTGCTGCAGTACTGTTGACTAACCTTGAATCTGCCATAACAATGGCCTCTGCAAGGGTTATTTTATCAGATCCTTGGGCATCTTTCCTGAATTTTTTGTCTCCAACAAGCTTTGTCCCGCTATCTTCAATAAAAACTTTAAGTTCATCTGCTTCTGTTTCAATAATGATAACGTCATCTATTTGAAAAGTTTCATCGGTGTCGGGAGCGTGAATCCTTTTTTTGTTGCGGATCAACCCCAGGACCTGGATGTCGGCTTTTGTGACTGATGCTAACTCCGAAATGCTTATTCCTTTTATTTTTGAATCTTTTTCTACCTTTACCTCTGTTATATAGTCTTCAATATCAAAGAGTTCTTTGTCGGATTTTTTTGATGCTCTTTTAGGGATTATTCTCCATCCCAGTAACGTGATAAAGAGAACGCCTGCAATGGTGAGGATAACACCCACAGGGGTGAAATCGAACATTCCAAAAGGTACTCCCGTTTCATCTGCCCTAAATGTGGCTATTATTATATTTGGAGGAGTCCCTATCAGGGTGGTCATACCTCCAAACAATGAAGCAAAAGCAATGGGCATAAGGAAGAGTGACGGGGGATTTCCACTTTTACTTGCCATGTGGATGGCTATTGGCATAATTATGGCTAATGCTCCTACATTGTTCATGAAAGAGGATGCGACAGCTACAAGCACAGAGAGGGAGAAAATTTGCAAAGTAGTGTTGTTGCCAAGTTTCATTACCCATTTCCCCAATAGGTCTACTACACCGGAAAATTCGAGTGATTTGCCTATCACTAAAACAGCTGCTACAGTAATAACCGCCGGATGGCCAAAGCCGGTAAATGCTTTTCCCGGCTCAATAATCCCGAAAACAAGCAATATGCACAGGGATATCAAAGCAACAAAATCATGTCGTATCCGGCCCCAGGCAAAAAGGAGCAAGGAAAGCCCCAGTACTCCAAAAACAATGTAATGATCCATGGTTGGTATCTGTAAATTCCAGACTAAATTAACCATATTTTGTGTAAGGCAAAATACTATCTTTCTATTTTTAATTTGTGTCAAATATCGTACTGATTAGGGAAACATTCCAACTACAAAATCTCGACATTTACACGACATTCCCAATACACGATGTTACCGCCTGTGCGTTTTTATCTCTTTGTCAATAAGTCAAATAACTCCTCGTTAATATAATAATTTCCTGTTCCTAATTTTTCTTTTCGTAACATTTTATCGTTCGCCAGTTTATTTAAATAATTTGCAGCGGTTAATCTTGATACTCCTAAATCATTTACAACAAATTCAATTTTTGTATAGGGATGTTTGAATAAATTATTTAGCAAGTCTTGACTATAAAATTTGTAATTATCCCGAAGTCGGTGCTTATAATCAAGCATTAACTCTTTAATTTTGATAATCAATTCTATTGTCTCTTTTGCAGTTTGTTCAACTCCCTTTATCATAAACAATAACCAATCCTCCCACAAATTTTCATCTCGCACATTTTGTAAAAGACGGTAATAATCAGGTTTGTGGTTAATTATATAATTGCTCAAATATAGAATTGGCAATGATTGGAGGTTTTCCAAAATCAAGTATAATATGTTTATTATCCTGCCAGTCCTGCCATTTCCGTCATAAAATGGGTGAATGCTCTCAAATTGAAAATGAATAATAGCCATTTTAATTAGTGGGTCACAATCTTGAATTTCTGAATCATTTATGTATCGCTCAAGATTCGCCATTAGCCCCATTATTTCCCTATAATCTTGAGGTGGAGTATATATTGTCACACCCGTAGCAGCATTTTTCAAGGTAGTTCCAGGTAATTTTCTAAATCCAGCTTTATTATCTTCCAATACTTCTTGAATTTGCAGTATGCTATTATTGGTAAGCAGTCCAGTATTAGTTATAAGTTCAAATCCTTTTTTTAGCGCAGAAATATAGTTCTGAACCTCCTTCGCTTGAATGGATTTAAAAGCGTCAAGTTTCAATTCAGATTTGTATAAATCGTCATGCGTTGTAATAATATTTTCTATTGCAGAGCTGTCTTTGGCTTCTTGTAATCCAAGTGTATTAATCAAGATATTTTGATTGGGTATTGTCGATGCAATTCCTTTTAACTCAGCTAAGGCAGCATGTGCTCCGGGTAAAGCTTTTAAAACCCTTTTAGTTTCCAAATCAATATTTAATGGTAACTCTGCTAATCCCCAAGTTGTCATCTGTAAAGTGTTTTTAAATTTCTATACAAAGATAATGTCTTTTGTATAGAAAACGACAAAATTTATACATATCAAAATCAGTCTGTATAGAAAACATTCAAATCTATGCATGATGTGAGTGAGTGTTAACGCAAATTCACTTGTATTGCGATTGCTCTTTTGCCACCGTTACTTACATCTTGAATGCGTACCCGAGCTTAAGGTCAATTGCCAGCACTGGTTCCCAGTAACTCGATGATAGTTGAAATTATGGGTGAATCATTGAGAAAAAAAGAGAGAAAAAATTAGTACTTTTATGATTAGTTTACAGCTCTTTCTTAGTGGTCTAATTGTGTGTGATACGATGGACTATTTGATGTGATATATTCACGCTATTCAAAATCTTCGTACAATAGATATTTTTTTCGCATGCTTTTATATTCTGCCAACTCTTCTTTCCAGCTATCCCGTATTTGTTCTTCTGTCCACCCTTCTGATATTTGTTCCCGTAATTTGTCTGTTCCTGCTAATTTGTCAAAAAAGTCAGGGCGTGCAAAAAACTTGTCGGGAGCTTTTGAGTAATATTCCAAAATGTATTTGAGGGAAAATCTGATACTGTCGGGGTCAAGTGATCGTAAATCAGTACCATAACACAAGTTTCCTTGTTGCTCGACATGAACCGACATGCCAGATTTTGATCCAGGAGTAAAGGTGAATTCACCAAATGAAGGGTCGGGGTAACCAATGACCTGGAATGGGAAGTCTGTCCCACGACCAATACTGCAATCTGTACCTTCGAATAAGCATAGAGAGGGAAACAAGCGTACAGATAGGTGGTTGGGTAAACTTGGCGAAGGAATGACGGGTAATTCGTATCTGGATTTATGTGTGTAGTTTTTTAATGGAATGACAGTCAGGTCACATTGCTTCTCATTGTCAAGCCAGCCTTCTCCGTTAATCATTTGTGCCAGCTCTCCTATAGTCAATCCATGTACCATAGCGACCTTATGGAAACTTACGTCCGATTTAAACCGGTCGTCTTTGCGAACGGGACCGTCAACTTGCTCTCCATTGGGATTTGGTCTATCCAGAATCATAACCGGGCGATTATTGTCGGCACACAACTGCATCACATTATGCATCCCCACTACATAAGTATAAAAACGTGCACCTACGTCTTGTATGTCAAAAATCATGATGTCAACCGAGCTAACCAATGAATCTGCCTGATGGTTTTCTCCATAAAGGGAGTAGAGTGGCAAACCCGTTTTCTCATCTATACCATTGTTGACATCTTCTCCACGTTCTATGGTTCCTCGAAAGCCATGCTCGGGGATGAATGCAAACTTAAGGTCTACTTCATTTTCCAATAGGACATCTACAAGGTGTTTATCCCCGACAATGGTAGTTTGATTTGCCATCAAACCTACCTTCTTTCCTTTTAGTAAGGGCAGGTAAACATCCAACTGTTCTGCACCTGTCAATATTTTTGCTGACTCAGATTCCGATTTTTCGGTTTTACTTTTACAACCAAAAGAGAGTACCCCAATGAGGGTAATCAACATAAGCAAGGTTTTTTTCATTATATTGAGATATTATTAAGTTGCTAATTTAGGTAAATATATTATTGCCGCTATTTCCCGATTAAAGAAGAATTGATTTTTCTGATATTTTTCAGTAGAATATCCAGTGCCTCAAAATCTGTGACCCATTTTGATTTTGTGAATATTCCGAAATTTGATTTGTTGTTGAATTCAGGGATAAAATCAATATTAACACAGTTAATCCCTACATTAATATCATCTGCCAACCGGAGCGAATCTAAAATGGCTGTTTGCACTGAATAATGGGAGAGAAAGGCTTTGACAATATTCTTGTCATTCCCTTTTATTATTGTCTGTGAATCAAAATAATGGTTGTCTAACTTAAATGTCTCCTTTTTAAAGGGGGTCAAGTTGTCAAAAAAGAAACGTTTTCGGATGCTTAATTTTTTTTCGTTTGATATTGATAAAGGGAAAAAGGAGCCAAAAAACAGATCGTTGTTTTCTAAAGCTTTAGGGTTGTGATATCCAATTAAGTAGATTTGCTCTCCATTTTTATCCGGAATATAAAATGTTCTCTTGGTCATGGCAGACTGCAGTAATTTTGTTTGTTGAAGATGGTTTTCTGTATAAAAAATTTGCCGTTTAGTCTTTAACGCAAATTCATTAAATACTTCAATTATTGGTTTTTCGTTGTCGGTATAATCCATGTTTAATCTTTTTAATTGTTGGGACTACCATTTTATTGCGATTGCTCTTTTGCCCAGTATGTAATTGTCAAAGATTATTGTGCCTTTTCTCTTTGCTGCAGCACAACACACATGCAGGGGCAGGAGGTGTTCCTCTCTGGGGTGGCAATATCTTGCACCCGGTGCCATTGCCCAATTTTTAAGCATCTCTTCACGCTCTTGTTGGGAGTGCTGTCCGGTGCATAGATCTGTAAGCCAATCCTGGAAGTTATCATTAGCCTCATCTGATATGTTTGTTCCGCTCCAGTCAAATGCCCGCATATTGTGGAATGAGAATCCGGACCCGATTATCAAAGTATTATCATTTGCAAATTGACTCAGGACCTCTCCAAGTTGCAAATGCTTTTGAGGGTCCAGTCCTTTTATCAAAGATATTTGGGTAACAGGGATATCTGCCTGCGGAAACATCATTAGAAGCGGGATAAATACTCCATGGTCAAGGCCTCTGCTCTTGTCAATTTCCAAAGCCAAGCCGTTTATTTTGAATACCTGTTGTATTTGATTGACAAGGGATATGTTGCTGGGAGCCTGATATTGAATTTCGTATGCCTCCTGCGGGAATCCGTAGTAGTCGTATAACAGCAACGGTTTTTCACTTGCCGTGACTGTCGGGACTGCCTCTTCCCAATGGGCACTAATTACAATTATAGCTTTTGGTTTTTCTATCTCATTTGGGAGCTTTTTCATAAAGGAGACCATCTCTTTATGGCCCGGGTCGCCAAGTATCGGCAACGGACCTCCTCCGTGTGATAAGTATATTATTTGTGCCATAGGTTTTATAACATTTTCTTTTTTATTGACCAATAAATATTAAACTGATAGCTTTTGGCAAAGTTAAACCGACATTTAATTCTTATCCCTCCTCAATAATCCATTTCTTAATCTTTTCAAGGTCAAATCGAGTAGGTGTAATATTAAATTTCATATCAGTTTTCATTTTAGTGCAGTATCTCTTTTTGCATTATCCATAACGGTTAACTGTATGTAGTGTAACCGACTGTGGACTACAATTGTAGGATTTACTACTATCCCGTCTAGTTGCTTTATACATTGTTGAGCGTTCGTGCATTATTGTTTCTCTAACCTAATATAGTAAGGGTAACTATAATACTCTTTTTCAGCAGCGGCTAATGCGGATATTGTTCCTGATAATACATCACCATGCTTGTATAGTTTCAACGACATAAATTGACTAAATTCATGCCTTATATCATCCGAGGGTAAATCACCAGGAAACATGCCAATAAATGAATTTTTATTTACCAATCCAGTCAGCAAAAAGGTTTTATTGGGTATTGGATTGTTTTGCGTGAAATATGATTTATAAGTAAAGTCGAGATAGTCAATTATTATGTTTCCATCTGATTGAATTTTTAATTTACAAGGTATATCAAGGTCTACAACTTTTATTGTCCCTTTCCAATCTCCAAAATATGTAGAGTCAGAAGTATATGGCTTATATTCGGCTACTTCATTAATTGTAGTTGGGTTGTATTCTGGGAGGACTATTTTGCTTAACTGATTGGTAATATGTTGGCAATATTGTTGGTTCGAAATATTGAGTATAACGGCGATAGCAATATTTTCTTTTGGGATTAGTTTTATCATTGAACTTGCGCCCATCATACCACCTTCATGCCAAACAACTTTATACCCATTATCATTAGGTTTAAAGTACCAACCCAACCCATAGAAAACCGAATCATAGTAATGATATAATGCATTCTTATTTACATAACTCTGCATTAAATCAATCGTTTTCGAATCTAACAATTTTTTATTTCCACTTTTTAGATGGAATTTTCCGAAGAGAATTAAATCATGAACACTTGAGTAAATATTTCCAGCTCCTTTTGTGTTATTTAGAACATCGGGTAGAAGACTTAAATCAGAACCATATTTTTTTGCAATTGAGATTCCCTCTCTTTTTAGAGAATCAACAAAAGTATTTTTCATAGCAAGCGGTATAAACAATTGGTTTTCCATAAATTCAGAGAATTTTTTGCCGCTTTGTTTCTCTATTATATAGTCAAGTAATCCGTAACCAAGATTAGAATACTCACATTTTAAACCAGATGGATGGAATAAAGATCCGTATTTATTAAATGCCGCTTCAAAATTATCTGTTTTCAAATTTTCATCAGCATAGCTGATTTGCATGTAGCTACCTAATCCTGATGTATGATTTAATAAATCAACTACTTTAACATCTGATGAAGATCCTTCATAAATCTTAAACTTTAATGGTTTAATATATTTTTCGGCTGGTAAATTAATATCAAATTCAGTTTGTTTATCAAGAATCATAATTGCTGTGGCTGTAATGGGTTTTGAAACAGACGCTAATTGATATGAAGTTGAAATAGTTGCTGGAACTTTATTCTCAATATCAGCAAATCCAAATGCTTTTTCGTAAATTATAACTCCGTCTTTAGCAATAGCCACAGAAATTGAAGGAATAGACTTATTCTCAATATCTTTATTGATTTGATACTCAAGGTCACTAAAATCATAGTTTGATTGTGAAAATCCAGTTTTAAAAATCTGGATAACTAATAAAATCAAAATTAGTTTTTTCATGTTATTGTAATGTTTCAAGGTTTTCTTGTATGACGCACAACGGTTTCGGGCTTTACGTTCGGGTGGGTTTCAGAGCACAAAACTGTCAACCATCCATGAACTTGAATAGAAGCACAAAGCTCCAAATTTGCACGTCAGCCCGCCTGACGCAAAACCCGTGTTAGCAGTAGTGGTTCTATTTTTCATCGATTTCATTGTTAAACATTGTGCGTAATTTTTGTTGTAAAAGTTTCTTGTCAGGCAGTTGTGTTTTATATTCTGAAACCATTGTCGGTGAAAGACTTCTACTTAAAGCATATTCAACAACTTCGCTGTCTTTGTCCTTACACAGCAAAATCCCAATGCTGGGATTTTCATTTGGCTTCTTAACATCCCTGTCTAATGCTTCTAAGTAAAAATTCAGTTGCCCTAAATGGTCGGGCTTAAACTTGTCGGCTTTGAGTTCAAACGCCACCAAGCATTGCAGTCCACGGTGATAAAAAAGCAGGTCTATAAAAAAGTCGCTGTTGCCAACTTGCAATTTATATTCTTCTCCTATAAACAAGAAGTCTTTGCCAAGTTCTATTATAAAATCCTTCATCTGCCTCACAAGTCCACGCTGTAAATCCCTTTCGTTATATGGTTCAGGTAGGTTTAGAAACTCAAATACATAACTGTCCTTGAAGGCGTCTGTTAAGTCGTTTTTATTTTCTCTCACCACCAGTGAGAGTTTATAATTACCAATCATTGTTCGCTCAAAAAGGCTTGCAGATATTTGACGGTCGAGTTCTCTTTTACTGTAACTTTCTTGCTTAATAAGTTTAAGATAAAACTCCTTTTCTTCAATTGATTTACATCTTGAGAATACGAGAAGATTATTTGTCCAACTAATTTCTCTCACCAGTGGTGAGAGTTTTGGAAAGTCCTTGTAACTCTCATAAAATTGTTTCATTCTCCAAAGATTCTTGTCTGAGAAGCCTTTAATTTCGGGTTCATTGGTCTGAATGAATTTGGCTAATTCTGTCACAACTGAGTCGCCCCATTCCGATTGCTCAATTTTCTTACTGATATATTCTCCAATATTCCAATAGAGGTTTATCAGTTCTGCGTTTACAAACCTTATCGCGTTTTCCCGAGATTGCTTTATTAGATGAATTATGTCCGTAAAACGATTATCCATTATTTATATCTATATGCTACAAATTTATGTTTTTCAGTCGTGTTTATCTTTTTTGTTTATCTTTTGAAATCGGCTTTTGCCATTACTGCTAACTTGTTTATAGGTGTGTAAAAGGTGCTTTAAGGGTAGTAAGTGTCTGGGGCTAACCAAACCTTTATTGGGGTTTATATTACTTTCAAACTTACTCCGGACTCTAAAAGATGAGTTGCATAACTGTGTCTTAAACAGTGCAGTGTAAAGTTATGTTTTTTATATACTCTTCCCAAATATTTATAGAAAATTTTTTCAAGGCTTGTTTCACTGTATTGACTTCCTTTAATCTGCCCTTCAATCAGGTAGTTGATAGGTAGATACATTCTGTAGTGTTTTATACTCATATCCATTATTTTCTCACTTACAGGTAAAACTCTGTCTTTTTGCTCTTTCCCATTTTTAATTGTGATTGTTAGGCGTTTAGAGTCAAGATCTTTGAGTTTAAGATTTAATAATTCACCTCTTCTTAAGCCACAGGCATATATTAGAGTCAGAGCTGTCTTGTGTTTGAAATTTGGAATTGATGTAAGCATCTTTTCAACAGCCTCTTTAGGAATAACTTTTGGTAAGGGACAATATTTCTTGGGTCTTTCAATATTATCTATTGAAAGACTCCTGTTTTCTACCTTCAAGAAGAACAGCTTAATGGCATTAATAACTTGGTTCTGATATGATGCTGAGTAATCTTTTTTAATAATGTAATTTGCAGAGTTGTTTAGTGTTTTCTTTCCTTTCCCGAATCTTTTTGACAGGTTGTAGTAATATCTTGGTTCTATCCTGAGTACAGGGGCAACAACTGTGACTTCTTTGGGTTTTTGCATTTTGAGCCGTTAGGTTGCCAGAGATGGTTGCAATAATTGCGATAAGCAGGAGTTTCTTCATTTTATGTTCACCAAACTTTTTATGTTCATGAAAAAGCAAAGGAGAACTTTAGATAATCATGTAAAAATAAAGTACAACTTTAGATATTCATAAATATTTTGTATGTTTACCACTGAAAAACTATTTGAAACTTACTAACATGTTATCCCGAAAAATAAATCTTTTAGATGCACAAAGTGAAAGCATTTTCCTTTGGGGTGCAAGACAAACAGGGAAAAGTACATTGTTGAAAATGATTTTCCCCGATTTGCCTTATATTGACCTGCTTAAATCAGATGAATTTGAACGTTACAATCGCCGGGCATCCCTGTTGAGGGAAGAGCTTAGTTTGCTTCCGGATAACGAGTTAATTATAATCGATGAAATTCAGAAAATTCCGGCCTTGCTGGATGAGGTGCATTGGCTAATGAGTAATAAGAACCTCCGCTTTATATTAAGTGGCTCTAGTGCACGTAAGTTGAGACGTAGCGGTGTAAACCTCTTAGGGGGAAGAGCTATTCGAAAACATCTGTTCCCATTTGTAAGTGCAGAGATTCCGGATTTTGATTTGATAAAGGCTTGCAATAACGGTATGCTGCCAAGGCATTATCTTACCGATGATGCTAATAAGCGTCTCAATGCTTATGTAGGCGATTATTTGCAACAAGAAATCAAAGCAGAGGCTCTTACACGAAACCTGAATATATTTTCCCGTTTTATGGAGGTAGCGGCTTTAAGTAATGGAGAGGTAATTAATTACAACAACATAGCATCGGAGTGTGGAGTTAGCGCACCTACCGTAAAAGAGTACTTTTCTATTCTAGAAGAGACCCTCATCGGCTATACAATACCAGCCTTTACCAGTAAGGTAAAACGTAGGGTTATCCAATCACCAAAATTTTATTTTTTTGATGTGGGGATTGCAAACTTCCTATTGAAAAGAAAATCTCTTTTACCCGGTTCACCCGAATTTGGACATGCACTTGAGCATTTAGTCATACAGGAAATAATTGCTTACATTGGCTACGCCGATTCAAAGCATTCATTGTCTTACTGGCGAACAACATCGGGGTACGAAGTTGATGCGGTAATTGGTAATGCCAGAATTGCAATCGAAGTAAAATCTACTGAAGAGGTTCAATCATATCACACCAAAGGATTGAAGGCGTTCTCCGAAGAGTTCCCGGATTGCCGTTTGATTATTGTTTCAATGGATAAGCATCCACGTCGATTGAACGGAATTGATGTGCTTCCTGTGCAAATTTTTCTTAAAAAGATGTGGGGAGGGGAGGTGTTTTGAATTGGATCACCGGATTAGTTAACAATGGGAGTTTGATTTGCTTTATTGATTACTCCGCTATGCGTCGTGATCCCCTGTTGGGGGGCCATGGTTATCATAGAGTTTCACTGTTTTAGTCCCCGATTTCAAAAACGGGGACTAAATAGTATTCATGTTTATTTTTGGCCACTCCCTTTTTAGAGCGTTAATGGAGTTAACGCATGTTATTATGGATTAATTTTTACAGTTTATTAAATTGACAATTACTTTAATCATAATATCCATTTCCTCTTGTTTGCTCACAGCAATCATCAATGTCAAAGCTACCAATGTGTTGTCCGCAATTCTTTTATTGCCGGATCTGTCATATAATATACCATTCTTTGATAGAAAATATAAAAACATAAATGCTGCTATCCTCTTATTCCCGTCAGAAAAGGAGTGGTTTTTCGTTACAAAATAAAGAAGATGTGCGGCTTTTTCCTCAACACTCGGATAGAGATCTCTCCCTTCAAATGTCTGATAGATTGTTGAAATTGAACTTTTAAATGAATCGTCTTTTTCTCTACCGAAAAGATCGCTATTGCCATACGTCCTTTTTACTAGTTTTATTTGACAAATAGCTTCGGCGTAGGTGATTCTGTAAACATCTTTACCAGAAGTATTTATAATAGATAGAGACTGATAATCATACTGGTCCAATATATCCAACGCATATGAATAGTCAGATATTATGCTTAATAACCCTTTGCTCTCGTCTGTTGATAAATCTTTGCTCTGAACAGCAGAAGCTAAAATTTTGATTGTTTTTTGTAGTTCACACAATTGTTCATTTTGCTGTCGAAGAATTTTTTCATTAATTGAGTAACCCTTAATGAGATATTCCTTTAGAATCTTATTTGCCCAGATTCTAAATTGAGTACCTCGTTGTGATTTCACCCTATAACCAACAGATATTATAACATCAAGATTAAAATAATCTACTTGGTATGTCTTACCATCAGAAGCAGTTGTTGCATATTTTGCAACAACTGATTGTTTATCTAATTCGTTTTCTCTAAATATATTAGAGATATGTCTGGAAATAACGGACTTGTCTCTAACAAACAAATCAGTCAATTGCGTCAAACTTAACCATACAGAGTCCTGTTCAAGTTTTACCTCAATCTCTGTCATTCCATCATCTAAGCTGTAAATTTGAATATCAGACTCTTTCATACTAATATTTATTTGTAAAGTTATGATAAATTAATGCAGGATAACTTGTTTATAGCTGTACTAAAGTTAAGGTTATAAAATTATAATTTAATTCATTAGAATCCAATATTTACCTCTGACAAATTGTTGGAAATCAATTTGACAAACGAGATTGTGATTGTCATTGAAGTGTAAGGATAGATGTTCTAAGCCTTGGGATTGCCTCGCTTCACTCGGCGTTCCCCAGTGGGGGTTGCTTCAAAGAAGAAAAAGCCTTATGCTGTGCTGGGGATTACTCCGCTATGCGTCGTGATCCCCAGTGGGGGTTGCTTCAAAACAATAAAAGCCTCGGCCTGTGGCCGTATAAAGCAAAAAATATGATTGTTTTGAGCATTTGGGATTACTCCGCTATGCGTCGTGATCCCTTGTGTGGGGTGCTTCAAAGAAGAAAAAGCCTTATGCTGCGCATAAGTTTTTTTTGTTCCGGTCTGCGTGCTAAAGCAAGCTTTGCACTTGCCGGAAATAAAAAAACCGGGCTTGTGCCCGGCTTTTTCTTCTTTGGCGGTGAGGGGGGGATTCGAACCCCCGGAACCCTTACGAGTTCGGCAGTTTAGCAAACTGCTGGTTTCAGCCACTCACCCACCTCACCAAAACCCTGCGGGTTAGCGCAGGGAGTGCAAAGATACAAATTCTTTTTAATCTGCAAATACTACTTTTGCGGTTTTGCTATGTTTTCACGCATTTCGGTGTCTGCCTGTATGTTGCGGAATTTGTAGTAGTCCATTATGCCCATGTTGCCAGAGCGGAATGCTTCGGCCATTGCCATTGGTATTTGTGCTTCGGCTTCGATAACTTTGGCGCGGGCTTCTTGTGCCTTGGCTTTCATCTCTTGTTCCAATGCAACAGCCATTGCGCGTTTTTCCTCTGCGCGTGCCTGGGCAATGTTTTTGTCGGCATTGGCTTGATCCATTTGAAGAACGGCACCTATGTTGCGTCCTATGTCTATGTCTGCAATGTCAATTGAGAGAATTTCGAATGCTGTTCCGGCATCCAACCCTTTTTCCAGCACTACTTTGGAGATTGAGTCGGGGTTTTCCAGTACCGATTTGTGCGATTCTGCCGAACCTATGCTGGAAACGATTCCTTCACCTACACGTGCAAGGACGGTCTCTTCTCCGGCTCCTCCAACCAACTGTTTGATGCTGGCTCTAACTGTCACACGGGCCTTGGCTATGAGCTGGATACCATCTTTTGCCACAGCTGTTACCGGAGGGGTGTTAATCACTTTTGGGTTTACGGACATTTGAACAGCTTCAAAAACATCACGGCCGGCCAGGTCAATTGCTGCAGCCATTTTGAAGTTGAGGTCTATGTTGGCTTTGTCTGCTGATATAAGTGCGTTTACAACTTTTGGTACATTCCCTTTTGCAAGGTAGTGTGCTTCTAGTTCGTTGGGGTTAAGTTGCAGACCTGCTTTGGTACCGGTAATCATTGCCATTACAATTGTTCCGGGAGGAACTTTCCTCCAACGCATCAAGACAAGCTGCAAAAGTGACATTTTGACTCCCGATATGAGAGCCTGGAACCATAGTGTAACCGGGAAGAACCACAACAAAATAGTGAGGCCTACCAACGATATACCTATCCACACCAGAAATACGGTAATACTTTCCATAATTTAGTTAGTTAGATTTGTAATTTTTATCTGTGAATTTAATCCAAAACAGGTTTGACTGTGATTTTGTTGCCATCTGTGTTGGTTATTTGAATGAGGGTTCCGCTGTTGATTATTCCTGACTGGGACCATACCTCGGTATCTATTCCGTCAAAACGGGCTTTCCCCGATGGGGCCAGGCGGCTTAAGGCTACTCCGGTTCTTCCGGTAGCCAATCCTTTTTCCAAAGGTGTAGTGTCTGATTTTGAGCTGATACTTTCTGAGAGGGAAATGCTTTTCCATGTTTTGGAGCGTAAAACCATCCAGGTAAATGCAGAGAGGGTGGCAATAACGCAGGCAAGCACTATGATTCCGGTAAGATTGCCATATTCAATGAACGAGAGAACAACTCCGCCAATTATGGAAAGCAAACCAAGGATACCCGGCAGCCCAAACCCAGGGGTTATAAGGAGCTCAATTGCAAGCAGCAAAATTCCAATTACCACAAGCGTAATTATTAGTGCCATGTTTTTTATTTATTTAAGTTAATCGGTTTGTTCCTTTGCTATCTCTTCTACGGAAACCTTCTCTGCACCTATGCTTTGCAGTAGTTGGACTATTTGCTCTGCCTCCTGCTTGGTCTCGTATGGCCCAATATAGTATATATCCCTGCCATCTACCACTTTTTTTGCAATATCTTTATCGGTGTTGCTTCTTAACAGGTCAAGGACAGGTTGTGGAATCCCAGCCGGATACCCTTCGCTTATGATTTGGTATGATGCAGTAACCTCTGCCTTGCTTTCCAGGCTCCTTGCATTCCTTACACTAACCGGGCTTCCGTTGTTGTATGCTGCAAGGTATGCAGAGGGGAATCCGGACCTTCTGACGGTGGCCAATGCCTCAGCTGCCTCGTTGTAGTTGTAGAATTGACCTGCGTAGTAGATATAACGGCCAGAGGAGTTCCTGCTTTCGAATATTGGCCGTAGCCCTTTGAATGCTTTCATGCTGTTGTTCCTGGATGCAACTGCAAAAAGTTGGATCCTGTAAACAATCCCTTGTGGCAACTCTTGATCTTCTGCCATTTCAGACTCTTGTGCAACAGAGAATGTGTAATCAAACAACTCAATGGGAGGCAAGAGTGTTATGGCCGGGAAAGGCAGTAATTCAGCTGGTTTGACTTGCAGAGGCTCTTTTGCCGGGAGAGTGTCTGCCGATGTTTTGTTTTCGGGAATAAATTCTTCACGACGCGGAATCAAAGTGCCTTTGCTAAGAAATTCCATTTCCCTTTTTTGCACCACCTCATTTGCACTTCTCAAAAGCGATTGCATATTCAGGACAGAGAGCTCATCTTCTGTTATTTTCTTTTCCAGCAATGATTTTTCCTGATGATTGTCCAAACCGGAGTACTTTGCCCTGTTGGCTGCTATGTTTTTGTTTATGCTGTCAATTTGCATCTGGATGCGCCTTACCTCCAGTATCATTTGAGTGTATTCGCGGGTTTCCGGACTGGTCATCACATCCCTGGTGTTGTCCGGTTCCATTGAGTGATTTGTGCTCACAACTTTCAATGCAGCAAGTTCTTTTGCCTCTTCAATGGAAGAGACTGCTCTTTTTACAGGAGTGGTTTCAAAGTCAAGACGGTATAAAACCAGGGAATCTGCAGGGCCTGTCTCTCTGTCAGAAACAAAATAGGTGTAATTCCCATCGGAACTATTTACCAGCAGAAGGTCATTGGCAAGTGAAGAGTAGGGGAATCCCAGGTTTTGAGGCAGGCTCCATTGCTGCATGGCATCGTCCCATTCGCTCATGTAAAGGTCATATCCGCCAATCCCGAAATGACCGTCCGAAGAGAAATAAAGTCTTTTGCCGTTGGAGCTCACCACAGGGAAAAGCTCATTGCCGGCAGAATTCACAGGACCCTCCAATGGTTTGGGAAAAGACCAGACGTTACCGTCAACTATATGAGTGTACATAATATCCCATCCGCTTTCTTTGTTGGGAGCAGAAAAAAAAATTTGCCCCTCCATTACAAATGCAGGATTGACACTAAAATATTTGTTGGTATCGCCTGAAACGGAATCGGGTATTGAGTGCCACGGAAGTGACCCGGGATAGTACAGGTAAAAATCTTTTGAGGGTATGGTTGTCTTTGCATTGACAATTGGCCTGTTTGCATATTGGAGCATGTTAAGCCCGTTTTCACTTTGAGTTATCAACGAGTTTATTTTGGCCAGATATACAGAATCACCGCCTTGCGAAAGGATCTCTTTGTACAGAGAGATTGCCTCGTTAAAACGGTAACCCTCGCGAAGCAGTTGTGCTCTTTTGAATTTGGAACTATCGTCTGTCGTCTGCCCCGCTGCAAATAGGCCCACAAAAACAAATATCACAGGCAAGAATAAAGACTTTTTCATATTATGTGCAATATATAGGGTAACAAAAGTACTAATTTCTTTATATTTTGGGAAAAAATACTACTTTTGTGCTCTAATTTTCGTTGAATTATATAATTTAAACAAAATATTCCATGCAAAGTAAAGGAGCCATAAGATTATTGGCAATTTTAATCGCGTTAGCCAGTGTATATCAACTATCATTTACCTGGGCTACCAAACATCAGGAGAGCAAGGCAAGAGCCTACGCAAACAATGCGGTAGAGCTGGAGCAGACTTTGCCCTCATTTCAATCGGTATCGGACCTGGACAAGGCTTTTTACCTGGACTCCCTGCAAAGGGTTAAGGAGAGATATTACATCGACTCCATCACAGCCGAAAAAGTATTCCTGGGCTTTACCTACAAAGAGATAAAAGAGAAGGAGATAAACCTTGGCCTTGACCTTAAAGGTGGTATGAACGTTATGCTAGAGGTGAGTGTGCCTGAGCTTGTGACAGCATTGTCCGGTAACAGTACCAACCCTACGTTCCTCCAGGTCATGGAGGTTGCAAAAGCAAACCTTTCCCCATCCAATACAGACTTCATAGATTTGTTTGGAGAGGCTTGGGAACAGGAGGCTCCGGGCCAAAGGATGGCCCAAGTGTTCGGCACATACGAAATGCGGGACAAAATCAAACCCGAGACATCCAATGCCGATGTCCTTAAAGTTATCCGTGAAGAGTCTGAAAGCGCAATTTCCAACTCATTCAACGTGCTTCGCAACCGTATACGCCGTTTTGGGGTAACCCAGCCGAATATCCAAAAAATTGGAAGCACAGGCAGGATCCTTGTAGAGCTACCAGGGGTGAAAGAGCCGGCACGTGTACGTAAACTTCTCCAAGGGACAGCTTCCCTGGAATTTTGGGAAACCTACGAAAACCAGGAGATATACCCATATCTTCAAGAGGTGAACTCTGCAGTGAGGGAGATTGAAGCAGCACTCAAAGAGAGTGCAGAATCAGAAATTGCAGACAATTCTCAGGATACAGAAGCTGCAATTGAACAAAAAGAGAGTACAGAAGCAGAGTCGCTGCTAAGCGAAATCCAGCAGGTGGACTCACTCTCTGCGGCAGATGAAGCCCTTGCAGAACAAAATCCATTCTTCTTTGCCCTTACCCCTAGTGCAAGCCAGGGACAATTGATGCCCGGACCTGTTGTAGGACGTGCCCATTACAGGGATACTGCAAAAATTGGAACATGGCTCAGGACAAGCCAGGTTGCGTCGCTTTTACCGGCTGACCTCAAACTTATGTGGGGAGTGAAGCCAATTGACGATGCGGGGGTTATTTTTGAAATGATTGCTATCAAATCTACATCCAGGGATGGCAAAGCTCCTTTGGACGGTGGAGTGATAACCGATGCAAACACCACATTCGGGCCAACTTCCGGTATGCCGGAGGTGGACATGGCAATGAATGCAGAGGGAGCAAGAATATGGGCTACAATGACTGCCAACAACATTGGCCGCTCCATCGCAATTGTACTTGATGGTATGGTTTACTCATACCCAAGGGTTAATTCAGAGATTTCAGGCGGCCGTTCACAAATTTCCGGTCAGTTTACGGTAACAGAGGCAGATGACCTTTCAAATGTATTAAAATCAGGTAAACTTCCTGCCCCTGCCAGAATCATTCAGGAGGCAGTTGTAGGGCCAAGCCTTGGCAGCGAATCCATAAATGCAGGTCTAATTTCGTTTGCCATAGCATTCTTGCTGGTGCTGGCATACATGATCTTCTTCTACAGCGGTGCAGGACTTGTGTCAAATATTGCCCTGCTTGCAAACGTACTGTTCCTTATGGGTGCCTTGGTATCCTTTGGTGCGGTGCTTACCTTGCCGGGTATAGCAGGTATTGTGCTCACGCTGGGGATGGCAGTGGATGCCAACGTTATCATATACGAAAGGATAAAAGAGGAGCTGCGTGCAGGAAAATCTTTGAGACTGGCGGTTTCCGACGGATATAAGAATGCATACTCTGCAATTGTGGATGGTAACCTAACTACAATCATAACAGGTATTGTTTTGGCAATCTTTGGTTCGGGTCCTGTTCAGGGTTTTGCAACCACACTCGTGATTGGTATAATAACTTCGCTTGTAACCTCAATCTTTATCACAAGGCTTGTGTTTGAGTGGAGACTTGGCAAAAACAAGAACATCACTTTCGAAAACAGTATCACCAGGAACTTCCTTCAAAATACCAAATTCGACTTTATTTCTGTGCGTAAATACGCATATATATTCTCTATCACAATAACTATAATTGGCCTTGGATTCATTTTCGGGAAAGGATTCTCTTACGGTGTGGACTTTACAGGTGGCCGCACATATGTGATAAGGTTCGACCAGGAGGTTACTGCCGGTGATGTACGTACGGCATTGCTGGATGAGTTCCAGGAGGCAGTAGAGGTGAAGCAGTTTGGTGGCGGAAGCCAAATGAAGGTTACAACCAAATATATGATAGACAACAACTCAGAGGAGACTGATATGCTGGTGGACGGAAAGGTTTACAATGCATTGAAAGGGTTCTTTACCTATGAGATGTCTTTGGAAGAGTTTACAGCTACAGCAGATAATCCTAACGGGATTGTAAGTTCCGAGAAAGTTGGCCCTACCATTGCAGACGATATCAAAAGGGATGCGGTGATTGCCGTGATCCTTGCGCTTGCAGCCATCTTCATATACATTGCCGCACGTTTCCGCAACTGGACTTGGGGTACCGGCGGGTTGATCGCTCTGATGCACGACGCTATCTTTACCATGAGTTTCTTTGCAATATTCACCGGGATTTTGCCATTCTCACTAGATGTGGACCAGTCATTTATTGCTGCTATACTAACAATAATTGGTTACTCAATAAACGATACCGTGGTTATTTTTGACCGTATCCGTGAGTACCGTGGTTTGTATCCGAAACGAGACCTCAAGGAGAATATCAACGATGCATTGAACAGCACCCTTACCAGGTCGTTCAATACCAGTATGACCACAATGGTTGTTTTGCTGGCAATTGCAATCTTTGGTGGTGAAGTTATCAGAGGTTTCTCGGTGGCACTTATAGTGGGTATACTCATAGGTACATACTCATCTATGTTTGTTGCATCACCTGTTGTATACGATTTGTACCAAAAAAGGAATGCAAAAAAGCAACTAGCTAAGAAATAGATATTTTTTATTCAAGGAGAGGCTGCTTCGGCAGCCTTTTTTTATTTAAATTTCTTTGCAAAATCCTCTATTTATTTTCAACTTTGTAGATAATAACTATTAAAAATAATAATATGGAACTTCCTTTTGCGGAATCGTATAAAATCAAAATGGTAGAGACCATCAGGAAAAGTACACGTGAAGAACGTGAAAAATGGATCAAAGAGGCTCATTACAATTTGTTTAACCTTAAAAGTGACTATGTTTTCATAGATTTGCTCACAGACTCCGGTACCGGTGCTATGAGTGACAAGCAATGGGGCGCCATGATGGAGGGTGATGAGAGCTATGCGGGAGCAAGGTCTTACTACAATCTTAAAAACAGCATAAAAGATGTAACCGGGTTTGACTATTTTTTGCCAACCCATCAAGGCAGGGCTGCAGAAAACGTACTTTTTTCCAGCATCATCAAAGAAGGAGATGTATTACCAGGGAATTCGCATTTCGATACCACAAAAGGGCATATAGAGTTCCGCAAGGCACATGCTGTGGACTGTACAATAGCCGAGGCAAAAGATACTACTGCAGAGATCCCTTTCAAAGGGAATATAGATTTGACCCTGCTGGAAGATGTGCTTAAGAAATATCCAAAAGAGAAAATCCCATGCATAGTATTGACCGTAACCAACAATACCGCCGGCGGTCAGCCTGTCTCCATGGAAAACATAAAGGGGGTATCTGCACTGGCAAAGCAGTATGGGGTTAAGCTTCTGTTTGACTCTGCACGTTTTGCAGAGAATGCCTACTTTATCAAAACCCGTGAAAAGGGATACCAGGACAAATCCATAGTGGAGATTTGCAATGAAATGTTTTCCCATGCAGATTTCATGACAATGTCATCTAAAAAGGATGCCATTGTGAATATGGGTGGTTTTGTTGCATTCCGTAACGAAAAAGATTGGGAGGCATGCCAAATGTACAACATCATGTTCGAAGGTTTTATCACCTATGGAGGAATGTCAGGAAGGGACATGAATGCATTGGCTCAGGGCCTCAAAGAGGGGACAGACTTCAATTACCTGGAAACCCGTATAGGCCAGGTTGCATATCTGGGTAAAAAACTGGATGAATACGGCATTCCTTATCAAAGACCTGCAGGAGGCCATGCAATTTTTGTGGATGCAAAGAAAATCCTCACGAATGTTCCCAAAGAGCAGTTTGTTGCACAAACATTAGGTATTGAGCTATATATAGAAGGAGGCGTAAGAGGGGTGGAGATTGGTGCCTTGCTTGCAGACAGGGATCCTGATACCCGAGAGAATCGCTATCCGGCATTGGAGTTATTGCGTTTGGCTATACCAAGGAGGGTTTACACAAACAACCATATGGACTATATTGCTGCCGCATTGAAAAATGTGTACGACAGGAGGGAATCCATAACAAAAGGTTATGTAATAAAGAAAGAGTTGCCAATCATGAGGCACTTTACCGTGGAGCTGGACAAAGCTTAAGCTGTCCTGCCTCTTTTTGCCTCAAAGGAGATTTAGCAAGCCCGTTACTTTTTGTTACGGGCTTTTTTTGGTGACCTTGAAGAGGTTTTGCCTTTGCTTCGGTTGTTTGGGTTTGTCCTGCCCCTGCTTTTCCCTTTTCCTTTGTTTCCAGAAGTCTCTTGGTCGACTCCCTCTTCCTGCACCAATGCGTAATCCAGTTGTTTTTGCTCCAGGTTTGCTTTTACTACCTTTACCTTCACAGGTGTGCCCAAGACAAATACCCGTCCGGTTTCACGGCCTTTCAGAGACATGGTATCCTGGTCATAAACAAAATAATCGTCTTTGATATCCCTTAAAGCTACCAGCCCCTCTACTTTTGTCCCTTCCAACTCCACAAAAATACCCCATTCTGTAACCCCGGAAACATTTCCGTTGAACTCCATGCCAACTTTGTCCTGCATGAATTCTACCATCTTGTATTTGATGCTGGATCTTTCCGCTTCTGTAGCAAGTTGCTCCCGCTCACTGGAATGGACGCACTTCTCTTCGTAACTCTTTTTGTCAAGGGATTTGCCTTTGTCAAGATAATGGGCCAACATCCTGTGCACCATCATGTCGGGATACCTTCGGATGGGTGAGGTAAAGTGGGTGTAGTAGTCGAATGCCAAACCATAGTGACCCATATTGTCTGTTGAGTACCTGGCCCTTGCCATTGAACGTAAAGCCATTATTTCAATGGCTCCCTCTTCTGGCTTTCCCTTTGCAGAGCTAAGAAGGTTGTTTATTTCACCTGATAGTTCCCGCGCGTTTTTAGTTTGTCGCATTGTGTAGCCAAGGTGGGCTATGAAGGAGCGGAATACCTCGATTTTGTCCAGGTTTGGCTCTTCATGGATCCTGTACACAAATGTACGGGGTTTTTTGCCTTCGCTTTTTGCTCCAATAACGTATGCCACTTCGCGGTTTGCCAATAGCATGAACTCTTCAATCAGCCAGTTTGCATCTTTGGTAACCCTTTGTACAATATCCAGCGGTTTGCCATCTTTGTCTACAATAACTTTCATCTCTGGCCGTTCGAAGCTAATGGCCCCTTTGCGGAACCTCTCTTGGCGCAAAAGGGATGCTAGTTGGTGGAGCGTCAGCACTTCATTCAAAAGCGGTCCTTTTTGGGTTTCAATTATCTCCTGCGCATCTTCATAGCTGAACCGGTAGTCCGATTTTATTACAGTCCTGCCAAACCATCTTGAGTTGATATGTCCCTTTTGGTCCATTTCAAAGACAGCAGAAAAGCATAGCTTCTCTTCGTTGGGACGCAAAGAACAGAGTTTGTTGGAGAGTTTCTCGGGCAACATGGGAACCGTCCTGTCTACCAGGTATACAGATGTACCCCTGTCCAATGCCTCTTTGTCTATCAAAGTGCCCGGTTTTACATAATGGGTAACATCTGCAATGTGTACGCCGACTTCCCAGATACCAGGTTTTAGCTCCCTTATTGATAAGGCATCATCAAAATCCTTTGCATCTGCCGGGTCTATCGTGAATGTTGTTATACCTCTGAAATCTCTCCTGGCCTTTATCTCATCTGCAGAAATCTCTTCTGCGATATGGTCGGCGGCATCTTCTACTTTTTTGTCGAATTTGAATGGCAATCCAAACTCAGTGAGGATGGCATGCATCTCGGTATTGTTGTCACCTGGTTTGCCCAGGATATCAACAATGTGACCTATGGGCTCTTCCGACTTGCGTGGCCATTGGTCTACTACTGCAGCTGCTTTCATTCCGTTGTGCTCTGCCAGTGACGGGTCAAACGGGATGATTATATCGTATGGCATGTTCTTTCCCTCTGTAATGAGCCAGGCTTGTTGCCCGGTTACCTGGAGTATTCCTATGAATGGCCTTTCTGTCCTCTTGATAATTTCAATGACCTCCCCCTCATTCCTTTGACCCCCTCGTTTCCCAAACACAGCAACCCTCACAATATCGCCATGAAGGGCTCCCCGTAGTTTCCTGGCCGGGATAAAGAGGTCTTCCTGAGTTCCTTCTATATCAAGGAAAGCATATCCTTCCCGTGTCATCATTACTCTTCCTGTAACCTCTGCAGTGCTGTTGCTGCCTTTCCTGCCTCTTTTGGCTGGCGTTTTATATTTACTCATATTTTAACTATTTTTGCCAGATAATACTAACAGACAAATGTAAGATAAATTATGGATAAGAAAGTACTTTTAATGATATTGGATGGATGGGGAGAAGGAGTTAAGGATGAATCAAATGCTATATATGTTCAAGGTTCCCCAAATTTGGATTCCATAAGGAAGAAATATCCCAACTCATTGTTAAATGCAAGTGGAGAGGATGTTGGGCTACCGGAAGGGCAAATGGGCAATTCCGAGGTGGGCCATTTGAACATTGGTGCAGGAAGGGTCGTTTACCAAGACCTTGTGAAAATAAACAAAGATTGCCGTAGCAAAACATTGTTCAACAATCCGGAGATTCGTGAAACTTACGATTATGCAAAGAAGAATGGCAAAGCATTGCACTTCATGGGCCTAATGAGTGATGGCGGGGTACATAGTTCCATGGAACATCTTTTTGCTTTCCTGGACTTGGCTCACGAATCGGGTGTAGAAAAGGTTTATGTGCATGCTTTCATGGATGGCAGGGACACAGATCCCAAAAGCGGAATCAAATACATTGCCCAATTAGAAGAACATCTCTCCAAAAACGGGGCAAAGCTGGCATCCATCATAGGACGTTATTATGCAATGGACCGTGACAAAAGGTGGGAACGTGTAAAAGAGGCCTACGATTTGCTGGTCCTTGGCAAAGGAGAGCCGTTCACAAGTGGTACAGAGGCTATGCAACGCAGCTATGACAACGGTGTTACCGACGAGTTTGTAAGGGCAAATGTTGCTGTGGATAAAGATGGCAACCCTGTTGCAACCCTAAAGGAGGGGGATGCTGTAATTTTCTTCAACTTCAGGAATGACCGTGCACGTGAATTGACCACAGTCCTTACACAGGAAGACCATGACATCCCCGACATGAAAGTTGTGCCTTTGTATTTTAGTACCCTTACTCCTTACGACGAGAAATTCCGCGGGCTACATGTGCTTTACAACAAAGAGAATGTTACTAACACTTTGGGAGAGGTTGTCTCTGACGCGGGCAAAACCCAGTTGAGGGTAGCCGAGACAGAAAAATATGCCCATGTGACATTCTTCTTCTCCGGCGGCAGGGAAAAATTATTCCCCGGTGAGGACAGGATACTCATAAAATCTCCGGCTGTCCCAACATATGACCTTCAACCAGAGATGAGTGCTTATGAAATAAAAGACGAGGTAATCACTGCATTGAACAAGCAAAAACATGACCTGATAATCCTCAACTTTGCAAATGGCGATATGGTTGGACATACTGGTGTTTTCAGTGCAATTAAAAAGGCTGTCAAAACAGTGGACAGATGTACTGCAGAGATTGTGGATGTTGCAAGGGAGAATGGTTATTCTGTGATTATCACTGCAGACCACGGGAATGCAGATAATGCGGTGAATGCTGACGGTACCCCAAATACTGCCCATTCACTCAACCCTGTTCCGTTTGTAGTGATTGACAAAGAGGTTACCCGGGTCAAAGGAGGCAAACTGGCAGACATAGCTCCGACAATCCTCAAGATATTGGGGATTCCTGCTCCGGCCGATATGACGGGAGAACCCTTGGTATAAGCTTTCTGTAACCATATAAATACTATTGAATGGCTTTTGTGCATCTGCACGTCCATACCCAGTACTCAATACTGGATGGTGCAGCAAATATTAAAAAACTCTTTACCCGGGCATCGGAAGACAACCAGATTGCCCTGGCCATAACCGACCATGGGAATATGTTTGGGGTAAAGGAATTCCTTGAAACCGCCCAAAAATTCCCGAATGTAAAGCCCATAGTAGGGTGTGAAGTATATGTAGCCAAGAGATCCCGTACTGACAAACAGGGCAAGGAGGATATGGGCAATTACCATCTTGTGTTGCTTGCCAAGAACCTTGCTGGATACAAGAACCTTGTAAAACTGACCTCCTATGCTTTCATAGATGGTTTTTATTCCAAACCCCGTATAGACCGGGAACTTCTGGAAAAGTTTTCCGAGGGCATAATTTGTTCCTCTGCATGTTTGGGTGGGGAAGTTCCTCAGGCCATACTCAAAGGCGATATTGAAAAGGCAAAGGATGTTGCTGCATGGTACAAAAACCTGTTTGGAGATGATTACTACCTGGAATTGCAGAGGCACCAGACCGATGTAGAGGGAGCCGATCCATCTACATTTGAAGCCCAGCAGGTTGCAAATAAAGCTATTTTGGAAATTGCCTCCGAACTCGGTATCAAATGCATTGCTACAAATGATGTCCATTTTGTCTCTGCAGACGACCGCGAAGCACATGACAGGCTCATTTGCCTAACAACCAATGCCGATGTAGATGATCCGGACAGACTCAGGTATACAAAACAGGAGTATCTCAAAAGCCAGGCAGAGATGGAAGAGATTTTCTCTGATTTGCCGGAGGTTTTGGACAATACCATAGAGATTGCAAACAAGATTGAGAAGTATGATATTGAGTCAAAACCAATCATGCCTAACTTCCCCATTCCGGATGATTTTTCCGACTCCGATGACTATCTCAGGCACCTCACCTACAAGGGGGCGCAACAGAGATATGGCACCCTTACAAACGTCCACACAGACAGGATAGATTTTGAGCTAAAGACAATAAAGAATATGGGTTATCCGGACTATTTCCTGATAGTCCAGGATTTTATTGCAGCTGCAAGGCAGATGGATGTTTCCGTAGGGCCGGGAAGGGGTTCTGCAGCAGGTTCTGTTGTGGCATATTCCCTTAAAATCACTAATATAGACCCTCTCAAGTATGACCTGCTCTTTGAGCGTTTCCTGAATCCCGACCGTATTTCAATGCCCGATATTGACATTGATTTTGACGATGATGGCCGCTCCAAGGTTCTTAGGTATGTAGAGGATAAATATGGCAAGGATCATGTATCACATGTGATTACCTTTGGAACCATGGCCGCCAAAAGTGCAATCAGGGACATTGCGCGAATCCAGCGCCTTCCGTTGCCCGAATCGGACCGCCTTGCCAAGCTGGTTCCAAACAGGTTCCCTCCCGACCAAAACGGCAACCAGGTATCTGTCACCCTTGACAACTGTATCAAATTGGTACCCGAACTTGCAGAAGCCTACGAATCGGGAGAACCATTGGTGAAACAAACCCTGGAGTTTGCGCGTAAACTTGAAGGAACCGTAAGGAACGTTGGTGTACACGCATGTGCAATTATCATTGGCAGGGAAGATTTGCGAGAGTTTATACCCATCACAACTGCAAATGACAAAGAGACCGGTGAGAAGATTTGGGTATCTCAATACGAAGGTTCCCAAATTGAGAAAGTGGGAATGCTTAAAATGGATTTCCTTGGCTTGAAAACCTTGTCCATAATCAAGGAGAGTCTTTCCAATATAAAGAAATCCAAAGGGATAGATATTGATATAGAAACCATACCAATAGACGATAAAACTACTTTCGAATTATTCAGCAGGGGTGATACAGTTGGTACATTCCAATTTGAAAGTGACGGGATGAGAAAGTGGCTCAGGGAGTTGAAACCTACTGTCTTTGAAGATCTCATAGCCATGAATGCGCTTTACCGTCCGGGTCCCATGGATTATATTCCCGATTTTGTGAGCAGGAAACATGGTCTCAGGAAAATTGAGTACGATTTGCCTGTCATGGAAGAGGTACTATCTTCTACTTACGGGGTTACTGTTTACCAGGAGCAGGTGATGCTTCTTTCGCAAAAGATTGCCGGATTCACTAAAGGTGATGCAGATTCATTGCGTAAGGCAATGGGAAAGAAAATCAAATCTGTGATGGACAATCTCAAGCAGCAATTCATCAAAGGTGGCCAAGACAATGGCCACCCCCAAGATATCCTTGAGAAGATATGGAAAGATTGGGAGGCATTTGCGCAATATGCATTCAACAAATCCCACTCTACCTGTTATGCCTGGATTGGATACCAGACAGCTTACCTAAAGGCAAATTACCCTGCAGAGTTCATGGCGGCAACCCTAAGCCGCAACCTGAACGACATAGAAGAGCTTACAAAACTCATGGATGAGTGCAAAAGGATGAAGATTGAAGTTCTTGGCCCCGATGTAAACGAAAGTATAGATACCTTTACTGTCAACAAAGATGGTAATGTCCGTTTTGGAATGGCCGGTATAAAAGGGGTGGGTTCTTCTGCCGTTGACAGTATTGTCAGGGCAAGAGAGTCTGGCGATGGTCCTTTTGGTTCCATATTCAATTTTATTGAACGGATAAATCTTGGTGTGGTAACACGAAAAACCATAGAGTCGCTCACTTATGCCGGTGCCTTTGATGGTTTGGACGGGGTCCGCAGGGAGCAGTACCTTGGTACCAACTCCAAGGACGAGCTCTTTTTGGATGCACTCATCAAATATGGAAACAGGTTCCAGAACGATACCATCAATGGAGGAAACTCTTTGTTTGGCGATAGCGAAAGCATTAAATTGGTTCCGCCGGAGCTTCCTGCTGCCATGGAGGTAAACCAAAACGAACTGCTCAAAAAAGAGAAAGAGCTGGTGGGGATGTATCTCTCTGCCCATCCACTGGACCAGTTTGCTTTTGAAGTAAAGCATTTTACAACTTGCACTATATCCGAGGCAGCAGATATGGTAGGCAGAGCTTCCGGCGAAGAGAACCTGCAAGGGAAAGAGCTTATAATTGCCGGAATAGTTACAAATGTGAAAATCTCTTATACAAGAAGTACCGGTAAGCCATTTGCCAATTTTGTGATTGAAGATTTTAACGGATCGATGAATTTTGCTGTGTATGGCAGGGACTATGAGTCTTTCATGCAATATATGCAGCCCAATTTGCCTTTGATAATAAAATGCCAGCTCTCTCCAAGGTTTGGCTTTGGACAAGCTAAGTCCGAAGATCAAAAACCGGTGGATTATGAGTTGAAGGTCAGACGTATCAGACACCTGGCCAATACCAAAGAGGAGTTTGTGAGGGAAATCACGTTGAACATTCCGGTCAAGATGATATCGCCTGCTTTCAGGACAGAGCTAGTGCGGAAACTGAAAGAGAACAAAGGAACTACAAATTTGATAGTGAAATTACTCGACTACGAAAACCAGTTGGCAGTAGAGTATGTGTCTGGTAAATTCAGGGTTTCACTTAACAACGATTTGCTGGATTACCTGGAATCACGTTCGGTCAATTACTCATTTGTCCCAAGCTTGGGCTTTTAGCTCCAGCTCCTGACCATCTGGGGTGATGAGCATCAGTCCGCTCTCCAGGGAAGAGAGATGGCCGATTATGTCCAATTGTGGCAACTCTTTCTGGATCTCTTGGTGTTTGTCCAAAGGTATTGCAAAGAGAAACTTGTAGTCGTCTCCCCCGTTTAAGGCTGCGGTCAAAGGGTCCAGATTGAGTTCGTTGGCAACATCAGATGCCGGAGAAGGAATGGGAAGGCGGTTCATGAAGATTTTTGCCCCTACATTGTGTTTTGCACAGATGCTTTTTACTGAGTGTGCCAGTCCTTCTGTCAGGAATTCACCGGAAGAGGGTAATATTGAAGTGGTTTTGAACAAATCAAATAATGAGCTGTCTATGTGTGGGCTCAGATATTGTTGCAATACGAATTTGTATCCTTCTAGTTTTGGTTGTGCATTTGCTTTGTCAAAAACCCTTTTTTCCCTTTCGAGTATTTGCAATCCCAGGTAGGCAGCTCCAAGGCTTCCGCTTACACACAAAAGGTCTCCCTCTTTGCACTGCGGACGTTGAACAAAGAGTGGGTTGCTTTGTTTTCCTAGGGACGATAACGAGATGGTGAGCCCTGTAAGTGAAGGGAGCAAATCCAACTTAATGCTGTCTATTTTATGCTCTTTGAAAGCTGCATCCATCCCCTCCCAAAGGGATTCAATCTCTTCCCGGGAAAACCGGGCCGAAAGGCCTATGGTCATAGAGAGTTGGAAAGGGTCAAACCCGGAGGCATAGAGTGGTCCCAAAACAGAGAGGACAGCCTTGTACCCCAAGTGTTTCAAGGGAGTGTATACAAGGTCAAAATCGATACCTTCCAGCAACAGTTTCTGTGAACAGGATATGGTGTTGCCATCCATATCTTTGTAAAAGGATTCAAAAGGATTTATCCCGGATTTTTGGTAAAGCCGGCCAATAAGGGAAACTTTGTTGAGGTTGTTCATTGCAGTGAATTTGTGTACAAAAATAGTTTAAATGATTTAACTTTGCGCCACGATGAATGAAAACGAAATAATAATACAAAAAGTAACCGAGTCCGAATATGAGCATGGTTTTGAAACTTTGCTGGACCAGGAATTCTTTCCTAAAGGACTCAACGAAGAGATAGTCAAAGGGATCTCTGCAAAAAAAGGAGAGCCTGAGTGGATGCTGGAGTTTAGGCTCAAGGCGTTTCGTAAATGGCAGACAATGAAAATGCCAAATTGGGCACATTTGAATATTCCTCCAATCGATTTCCAGGATGTGATCTATTTTGCTGCTCCCAAAAAGCCAACCGAGGGAGGGGAAATTGATCCGGAACTGGCGGCTACATTCGAAAAGCTGGGAATACCCCTGCATGAGAGGAATGTGCTTGCGGGTGTTGCAGTAGATGCCGTGTTTGACTCTGTCTCTGTAAAGACAACTTTCAGGGAACAACTGGCAGAGAAAGGGATTATTTTTTGCTCTTTCTCGGAGGCTGTCAGGGATTATCCCGATCTTGTAAAACAGTATCTTGCCACGGTGGTTCCTTATGGCGACAACTATTTTGCGGCACTTAACTCGGCTGTCTTTAGTGATGGGTCTTTCTGCTATATACCCAAGGGAGTAAGGTGCCCTATGGAATTGTCCAGTTACTTCAGGATCAACGCCAAGGGAACGGGTCAGTTTGAAAGGACATTGATTGTTGCCGAGGAGGGCTCTTATGTAAGTTACCTGGAGGGGTGTACAGCTCCGCAGAGGGATGAAAACCAGCTTCATGCTGCTGTTGTAGAGATTGTTGTGATGAAGGATGCAGAGGTTAAATACTCCACTGTCCAAAACTGGTATCCCGGTGATGCCAATGGCAAAGGGGGGATTTATAATTTCGTTACCAAAAGGGGTATCTGCAAAGGGGAAAACAGCAAATTGTTCTGGGCGCAGGTAGAGACCGGCTCTGCTATCACTTGGAAGTATCCCAGCACAATCCTGCGGGGGGACAATTCAATTTCTGAGTTTTACTCTGTGGCTGTGACCAATCACCACCAACAAGCCGATACCGGAACCAAGATGATACATATAGGAAAGAACACCAAAAGCCGTATTGTGAGCAAAGGAATTTCTGCAGGTGTGAGCCAAAACAGTTACAGGGGGCTTGTGAAGATTTTGCCAAATGCTGAGGGTTCCCGTAATTATACCCAGTGTGACTCCTTGCTTTTGGGAGATAAATGCGGGGCACATACTTTCCCGTACATAGAGAATGAAAATGACTCTGCTATCCTGGAACATGAGGCAACAACTTCCAAGATAAGTGAAGACCAGCTTTTCTATTGCCTGCAAAGAGGCATCGGGCCCGAAGACGCCGTGGGACTTATTGTGAATGGCTATGCAAAAGAAGTTATCAACCAGCTTCCAATGGAGTTTGCAGTGGAAGCCCAAAAATTGCTTCAGGTGACACTGGAGGGCAGTGTTGGTTAATATCATGACAGAGTTGTTTAGCATAGACAATATTCTATTTTCAATAGGTGGGCAAGGTGTTTCGCTTTTGGAGACACTTTCCGTCATAAGCGGGCTCACTTGTGTGTACCTGGCTACCAAGTCCAAGGTTGCAAATTTTTGGGTGGGGTATCTTTACAACATCCTGCTTTTCTTGTTGTTTTACCAGAAAGGGCTATACTCCAGTATGCTTGTACAACCGGTCTCGTTCATAATCAACTTTTTTGGGCATTACAGATGGACCCATCCAAAAGCGGGCGAAGAGAACAGCAACAACCAGCTTAAGGTTACATTGCTGACCAATGGAAAAAGGGTCTATTTTGTGGTACAGATAATTGTGCTGGCAATTTTGTGGGGTTTTGCACTCACCAGGCTGGATAATTTGTTCCCATCTGTATTCAGTGAGGCACAAAGACCTTTACTGGATGCATTTGTGACTGTTACCATCCTCACGGCACAATACCTTTCTGCGCAAAAGAAACTGGAATGTTGGGCAGCCTGGTTTACTGTAAACATAACAAACATAACATTATATATACTGGCTGGCATGGCTTTCCTTCCAATGGTGAGCGCCGGCTACCTGGTATTGGCTTTCTTTGGGTTTTCCATGTGGAGAAAGGCATACAAAAACAATAATTAATAGATAAACATAAAATGAAATGCTAGAGATAAAAGGTTTACACGCCTCTATCGGCGGAAAGGAGATTCTAAAAGGAATAGATATTTCTGTTAAGGAAGGTGAGGTCCATGCAATAATGGGTCCCAATGGATCGGGAAAAAGCACGCTTTCTGCTGTATTGGCGGGCCGTGACACTTTTGATGTGACTGAGGGTGATGTCAAATACAAAGGCATTGACCTGTTGGAGTTGGAACCAGAAGAGAGGGCAAGGCAAGGTCTTTTCCTGGGATTCCAGTATCCGGTAGAAATTCCGGGAGTGAGCAATGTCAATTTTATGAAGACAGCCATTAACGAGCAGAGGAAGTTCCGTGGGTTGCCACCTATTTCTGCTGCAGAGTTTTTGAAGCTAATGCGGGAGAAGATGGCGGTTGTAGAGATGGACAGCTCTTTTTCGGGCAGAGGTGTGAATGTGGGTTTTTCCGGCGGGGAGAAAAAGAGGAACGAGATATTCCAGATGGCCATGTTGGATCCTGCACTTGCAATCCTGGACGAAACTGACAGTGGACTGGACATAGATGCTCTCAGGATTGTGGCTGCCGGAGTGAACAAACTCAAAAGAGCAGACAATGCTTTCATAGTTATTACCCACTACCAGAGATTGTTGGATTACATTATTCCGGATGTTGTGCATGTTTTGTACGATGGAAGGATTATCAAGACAGCCGGGAAAGAGCTTGCCCTTGAGGTAGAGGAAAGAGGTTATGACTGGCTTATAAAAGGCTGATATTATGAGTGGAACAAATTATAAATATGCTCCCTCCCTACCAGAAGAGTTCAAATGCAGGGTTCCTCTTCCCGGGACTGTGCAAGCTTTGGTAAACAATGGGATACTCAGGGACCAGGTGGAGTTTGATGCGGGTATCAAAATTGTGCCGGGAAAGGACCTTGGTTTTGTGTACAATGTGCCTGCCAATTGCATTGCAAAAGAGTCCCTGCAGGTTATAAGTTTCAGGGATTCCGGCAATACTTCGGATATCAGCTACCAAAACAGCTTGGTTTTCGGTAAAGATTCGGAGTCTTCCATGTTGTTGTGTACCCATACTTTATCTATGGATCAGTTCAATACAGACGAGATTGTGAACATAGACATAGAAGAGGGTGCCACAGCAGATATTGTTGTCATGCAAAATGAGCACAACTCGTCCAGGCACAAGGTTACATTCAGGGTAAAGGTTGCCCGCAAAGGGAATGTGAGAATAAATGTCGTTACCCTGCACGGGGCGCAGCTTGATAATTTCTTTGAGGTGGATTTGAAGGGTAAAGAGGCTAAATGTGAGTTAAACGGAGTCTATCTTGTAGATGGGACGCAAAAAATCAATACAGAAGTCAGGATGAACCATTTGGTTCCTGATTGTTGGAGCAGCCAGCTTTTCAAAGGGATCCTTGATGACAAATCGGTGACCTCATTCACAGGAAGGATACTGGTTGCAAAGGATGCCCAAAAAACCGAAGCTTACCAGGCAAACCATAACCTGCTGGTATCTTCTGCAGCAAAAGCCTATGCCCAGCCACAACTGGAAATCTATGCAGATGATGTGAAATGTTCACATGGTGCAACCAGTGGCCGGCTGGACGAAAACGCACTGTTTTACATGAGATCCAGAGGTATCGGTGCATCGGAGGCAAAATTGTTGCAACAATTGGCATTTGCATATGATGTGCTGGAAAAAATTGACAATGAAAAACTTCGTCAGCGTCTTTACGATTTGGTTGAGTCACGTCTGAGAGGTGAATTCAGCCATTGCGATAATTGTAGTATGAACTGTTGCTAAACTTCAAAACCATGAAAAAGAATATCTTGATTTTAATCGTAGCTGCTTTTGCTTTGCTGCCAATGTCACTCTTTGCACAAACCAATAAAATGGTGGGAAAATGGTATACCATTGACGAGGACGGAAACCGAAAATCAATTGTGGTCATTACCAAAAATCCCAATGGGATGTTTGAAGGGACAATTGAGAAGCTGCTGACAGGTGATCCGGACCGCAAATGCGTCAATTGTACAGGTGCAGAGAAGAACAAAACCTTGAAGGGAATGAAGATTATCCGTAGCCTAAGGGAGGATGGTTCGAAGTTGTCCGGAGGTACAATCCTGGATCCTGCCAACGGGAAAGTGTATAATTGTACAGTTTCACTGGATAAAAAAAGCGGAGATCTAAAAGTGAGGGGTTCTTTGGACAAGTCAGGAATAATTGGACGCAATCAAGTATGGAAAAGAGCTGAATAATAAGGATATGTAAATAATTTTACACATAAGCCTGTTGATGATTCTGTTGATAACTATATAAGGATTGTTCGGGCGAATAGAGCGAATTAATATAATTTTGTCAAAGTCGGCGGGGATATCGTCGGCTTTTTCTTTCCAAATAAATTTATTTATAATGAAAAATTACACCTACGAAGAGGCTATGGCCATGAGCCTGCAATACTTTAAGGGGGACGAACTGGCAGCATCGGTATGGATAAACAAGTATGCCATGAAGGATTCTTACGGGAATTTGTTTGAGGCATCTCCCGACCATATGCACAGGAGGCTGGCGAAAGAGTTTGCAAGGATAGAGGCTAAGTATTCCAATCCCATGAGTGAGGATGAAATATATGAACTTTTAAAGGAGTTCAAATATGTTATTCCACAGGGAGGCCCTATGACAGGGATAGGTAACAACCACCAGGTTGCATCATTGTCCAACTGTTTTGTGATTGGGCACAGGAAACCTGCAGATTCTTACGGAGGAATAATGAGGATAGACGAAGAACAGGTACAACTTATGAAGCGCAGGGGAGGGGTCGGCCACGACCTTTCACATATACGTCCGGCCGGGAGCCCGGTTTTGAACAGTGCCCTTACCTCTACCGGAGTTGTCCCTTTCATGGAACGATACTCCAACTCCACCCGAGAAGTGGCACAGGATGGCAGAAGGGGAGCCCTTATGCTCTCCATATCCATCAAACACCCCGATGCAGAGAAGTTCATAGATGCCAAACTGGAGCAGGGAAAGGTTACCGGAGCAAATGTCTCGGTAAAAATTGATGACGAGTTCATGAGATGTGCAATCCATAACCAGCCGTACAAACAACAATTCCCTGTTGAATCGGATAACCCGACAACCGTGAAGGAGATTGATGCTACTGCATTGTGGAAAAAGATTATCCACAATGCGTGGAGGTCTGCAGAACCAGGGGTTTTGTTTTGGGATACAGTAATAAGGGAATCCATTCCCGATTGCTATGCCGATTTGGGATACAAAACCGTGAGTACAAACCCTTGTGGCGAGATTCCTTTGTGCCCTTACGATTCTTGCCGGTTGATTGCAATAAACCTCTTTTCTTATGTAGAAAACCCATTTACTCCCCAAGCAACATTCAATATGGAGCTGTTCAGGGATCATGTGCAAAAGGCAATGCGCCTTAACGACGATTTGATTGACCTTGAAATGGAAAAGATAGAGGCCATAATTGAGAAGATTGACAAAGACCCCGAAGATGAAGAGGTGAAATTGGCAGAGCTTACATTATGGCGTAAGATAAAAGAGAAAACCCTTGGTGGAAGGAGGACCGGGCTGGGAATCACTGCAGAAGGCGATATGTTGGCGGCAATGGGGTTCCAGTATGGCAATGACAAGGCTACCGATTTTGCTGTTGATATCCAAAGGACACTTGCTGTAGAGGCCTACAGGTCATCTGCACAAATGTCCACAGAAAGGGGGGCTTTTCCTATTTTCGATGCAAAAAGGGAAGAGAACAACCCTATGATACAGCGTATCAAAAAAGAGGATGAAGCTCTTTTTGAACAGATGGTCAGGCATGGCAGGCGTAATATTTCCATGCTCACAATTGCTCCTACAGGAACAACTTCCCTTATGACCCAAACCACATCCGGGATAGAACCTGTGTTCATGCCATTCTACAAAAGGCGCAGGAAGGTGAATCCCAATGATAAGAACGTGAATGTTACATTCCGTGACGAGGTGGGGGATGCATGGGAAGAGTATTATGTATTCCATCATAATTTTATAACATGGTGTGAGAAAAACGGATACAAACAGGAAGATGTGAAAGCCATGACGGTTTCGGAAATTGAAGAGCTAGTTGCAAAATCGCCGTATTACAAAGCAACTTCCAATGACATAGACTGGACAGCAAAGGTCAAAATGCAGGGTAAGATGCAAAAATGGGTAGACCACTCAATCAGTGTTACTGTAAACTTGCCAAACAGTGTTACCGAAGAGCTGGTTGCAGAGGTGTATAAAACTGCCTGGGAGTACGGTTGCAAAGGAGTTACCGTGTACAGGGATGGTTCCCGTTCCGGGGTTCTGGTCTCTGCAAAAGAGAATGAATCCAAGGAGGCATCATTACGCAAGAAGAGCAGGCCAAAATCGCTGGATGCCGAGGTTATCCGTTTCAAAAACGGGGCAGAGCAATGGATTGCACTTGTGGGGTTGGTAAAAGGCGCTCCTTATGAGATTTTCACAGGTTTGATAGACGAGGACACCAGAAGTATTCCAAAATCGGTATCAATGGGTTATATAGTAAAGGAGAAAGATGAAACAGGCAACACCAGGTATGACTTCCATTATATAGACAAATATGGATACAGGAATATTGTCGGCGGTATTTCACATATGTTCAACAAAGAGTACTGGAATTATGCAAAACTCATTTCGGGAGTATTGCGCAATGGTATGCCTATTGTAGATGTTGTCAACCTTGTGAGTGGTCTGCAGTTGGACAGCGAAGCCATAAACACATGGAAAAACGGTGTGGAAAGAACTTTGAAAAGGTACATTCCTGACGGCACCAAGGATGCTTCCGGCAAAAAATGTGAAAAATGCAATTCGGACAACCTGGTATACCAGGAGGGATGCCTTACTTGTATGGCTTGCGGAAACTCAAAATGTGGATAGATGATTATTTACCCTAAAGCAAAAATCAATTTGGGACTCAGGGTTACCGGAAAACGGGATGACGGATTCCATAACCTGGAAAGTTGCTTTGTTGAGGTTGCTCAATTGACAGACATATTGGAGATAATGGAGAGCAATAAGCTCTCCTTTTCTCTTTATGGCAAGGAGTTGGACTGTGTGCCCGGACACAATATTTGTGAAAAGGCTTTTGACCTGTTGTGTTCCGATTTTGATTTGCCCGGGGCAGAGATCCATTTGTACAAGAAAATCCCAACAGGAGCCGGACTTGGCGGGGGTTCTTCTGATGGTGCTGCTACCCTGTACCTGCTGAACACTATCTATGGACTGGGTCTCACAAAGGAGCAACTGATGGAGTATGCTGCAAGGTTGGGAAGTGATTGCCCTTTCTTTATCCATCTGTTTTTTTCGGATAACAAAGGATATACATGTGCCATGGTAGGGGGCAGGGGTGATATTATTTGGGATTACAGGTTACCGGTTTTGGAAAACTATGATATAAAGGTGGTGGACACAGGGGTCTTCATATCTACCGCAGAGGCTTTTGGAGGTATAATCCCAAAAAAACCGGAGGTGCCGTTAAAGGATGTGCTGGCATTGCCTGTTAGTGAGTGGAAAGGGTTATTGGTGAATGATTTTGAGCCTCATATATTTGACAAACATCCAATCCTTCTGCAACACAAAGAAAACCTTTACCAGCAAGGGGCTGTTTATGCTTCCATGTCTGGCAGTGGCTCTGCAATATATGGTCTGTTTAAAAAGGGCAGGCAGCTTTAAGCCTTGTTAATATTTTTCAAAAAACTCTTGGATTTTCTTGGTATCCTTTGTTTGTGTGAGGGCTAGCATAAGCAGTATCCTGGCTTTTTGAGGGTTCTTCTTGTAGCTCACCGGAAAGATGGAGTTGTACTCCTCTGCTGCTTTGTCCACGCCTCCCGAAGGAATCCTTGTGGAGCGGACCACGACAATCCCTTTTTTTGATGCATGCTCCATTGCTGTTGCAAATGGACGGTTGTAGTTGCCGTGCCCGGCTCCTGCAATCACAATTCCTTTTGTCCCGTGCTCTATAAGGGAGTAGAAGGGTAGATCCGATGCAAATGCATATGCATATAAAATTTCTGTTCCGGGGAGCTTGTCAACCCCTTTTAGTTCGAATTGTGACCGTGTTGTATGGATAAAAAGGTTTTCCCTGAAAAAACTTGGTTTCCCATCCCTCATTTGACCAAGTGGCCCGTAGTTGGGACAGGTGAATGCAGCAGTATTTGTGGTGTGTGATTTGGTCACATCGTTTGCACAAAAGAACAGGTCATTCATGGCTACCATTACTCCTTTTCCGTATGCTTCTTTGGAAGATGCCAGCGCAACAGCATTGTACAGGTTGAAAGGTCCGTCTGCACTCAAGGCAGAGGCGGGCCTCATGGACCCGGTAAGAACCACAGGGTTTGGGTGCCTTACAGTGAGATTCAGAAAATAGGCCGTCTCTTCCATAGTGTCGGTGCCATGGGTTATTACCACACCGTCGCAAAGCTTGTTGGCAAAAAGGGAGTCAATTGTTTTCCACAGTTGCAACCAGATTTGCTCTTCCATATTTTGGCTGGATATGTTGCATACCTGTATGGCTTCCAGGGTGGCTATTTCGTTTACAGCAGGCACAGATGAGATTATCTGCTCTACAGACAGTATTCCCGGATTGTATGAGGCTTGGACAGAACTTTGTGCAGAGCCGGCTATAGTGCCTCCTGTTGCAAGGATGGCAATTACCGGTTTTTGTGTTTGTCCAAAAGAGAGTAATGAGGCAAACAGGATTAAAGTTGCCATAAGGTATTTAAGCATCGGTTTTGGGTTATGATTTTTATTCATTGCAATATCAGATTATGTTGCAATATAGGCAAAAAAGCAAAAAAGGCCGACCCCCTGCTACAGAAATCGACCCCTTTTCTTGTGTACTAAAACCTAAACCTACATCAATAAGATGCAGTAGTTGCATGAAACGTTGCATAGGTTGTCAAAAAAATTCAACTTTTTTTACAATCATAAAGGGGAGCATTGCAGAAAGCAGCCCTATTATTGCAATTCCTGATATAGTCAGGAGTACGTCTGTGAATTTGATTATTATTGGATAGCTTTCTACAATGAAGTTCCCGGGCATTGGAATTATTCCGAATTGTTGCTGCATAAAACCAAACAGCAGAGCAACGATTGTACCTGTTAATATGCCGGAGAGTGAAATGAGCCAACCCTCTGCCAAGAATATCTTTTTAATGGTCAGGTCATTTGCGCCAAGTGATTTCAAGGTGACAGCATCCTCTTTCTTTTCCATTATGAGCATGGAGAGGGACCCGAACAGGTTGCATGAAATGATGACAACAACAAACAGGAGTATTATGTAAATGGAGATTTTTTCTGAACTCATCATTTTGTACAAGGTCTCGTTTTGTTCATAGCGGTTTTGAACCTTGAAATCATCTCCCAAAAGAGTCTTGATTTTCTTTTTTAATGTTTCTGTTCCGGCTCCGGGTTTGGTGTAAATTTCTATGGAGGTCACTTGGTCTTCATATTCCAGGAGGTTCCTGGCAATATCTATGGGCACCAGGATGTATTTGTTGTCAAAATTCTGGTCCAGGGTAAAAAGCCCCGAAGGAAAAACCTTTTCCCGATTGAGGGAAGCAATAGGGTTTATCATGGAAAGGTTCCTGTGCCTTGAAGGGAAATAGAGTTGCAGGGCATCTGTGAAATGGACCCTCAGCCCCAAATTGAAGGCCATTGACCTGCCCAGGATGGCTTGTGGAACCTGGCCATGGTACAATTTGAATTCACCCTCTTTTATATAATCCTTTATATGGGTTATCCTCTCGTAAGAGCTGTCTATGCCTTTCATGGTTGCAACAACCTCTTGGTTACTGTATTTCACGAATACATTTTCCTGCACAATCTCACAAAAAGCATCAATTGAAGGATCCTGCTTTATTTGGTTGAAAATTGCTGTGGAGGGTGAGAAGTGTTTGCCGTTTGACGGAGTTATGAGCAGGTCCGATTCGTAAGTAGAGTACATCGATTTCACCAGACCTTCGAAACCATTGTATACCGACAGTATGATTATAAGTGCAGCTGTGCCAATGGCAATTCCCCCTGCGCTTATTATCGATATAATGTTGACAACATTGTGCGATTTTTTTGCGAAGAGGTACCTTTTGGCTATGAAAAGAGTTAGTTTCAACTGTAAATCTTTACTTTTTCAGGAGCCCGTCAATTTTCTCTATGTAGTCCAGTGAATCATCTATGTTGAATACAAGTTCGGGTACTATCCTCAATTGTTTTGATACTCTCTTCCCAAGTTCTCCCCTGAGGCTTTTTGCAGATGTTTCTACAATCTGGAAAACTTCGCCGGATTTTTCCGATGGGAAAATGCTTATGAAAACCCTGGCTACGGAGAGGTCGGGACTAATCCTGACATTTGTGACCGTTATCATGGCCCCTCCAAAACTATGAGTGCCTTTTTCCCTGAATATCTCTGCAAGGTCCCTTTGCAGCTGCCTGGAAACTTTTAATTGTCTTGTACTTTGATTTTCCATATCAGCTAAGTTTTAAAATAAAGTAATTTTTTTTCCCTTTTTGTACCAAAATATATTTGTTGTTCAGCAGGTCTTTTTCTTCCAAACTGAGTTCAACGGAGTCTATTTTGTTTTTATTGACGCTTACTCCCCCGGCCAGTATCATCTTGCGGCACTCTCCTTTGGACGGGAATACAGAGCTTTTTACGGCCAATAGTTCTATGATGTTCTCTTTTAGCTCTTCTTTTGTGATTTCAAATTGGGGAACGCCTTCGAATACATTAAGGAAAGTCCTTTCGTCCAGTTCCCTGAGGGTTTCGGAGGTAGATTGTCCAAAAAGAATGGAAGAGGCCTTGAGTGCCTTTTGGTACTCTTCATTGCCATGTACCATTGTGGTAACCTCTTTTGCAAGCAGTTTCTGGAGCTCCCTCATATGGGGGGCCTGATTGTGTTTTTCTATCTCTGAATCAATCTTCTCTTTTGGCAACATTGTGAAGATCTTGATATATTTTTGTGCGTCATGGTCACTTACATTAAGCCAGAATTGGTAGAATGCATATGGCGATGTGTATTTGGAATCCAGCCAAATGTTACCTTGTTCGGTTTTTCCGAATTTGCCGCCATCTGCTTTTGTTATCAGGGGGCAAGTTAGTGCAAAGGCTTCTCCTGACTCTGTCCTGCGGATAAGTTCGGTTCCTGTAGTGATGTTGCCCCATTGGTCGCTCCCCCCCATTTGCAGCTTGCAACCATAGTGCCTGTAAAGGTAAAGGAAGTCGTAACCTTGTACAAGCTGGTATGTGAACTCTGTGAATGACATTCCCTCTTTGTCTTCTCCGCTGATTCTTTTCTTGACAGAGTCTTTGCTCATCATGTAATTGACAGTTATATGCTTGCCAATGTCGCGGATAAAATGGAGAAATGTGTACTCTTTCATCCAGTCATAATTGTTTACCAAGATAGCTGCGTTGGGTGCATCTGAATCGAAATCCAGGAACCTTGCCAATTGGTTGCGGATTGCATTTTGGTTGTGGCGCAAAGTCTCTTCGTCCAAAAGGTTCCTTTCGGAAGATTTCATGGATGGGTCGCCAATCATACCGGTTGCTCCTCCAACCAGAGCAATCGGTTTGTGGCCGTTTGCCTGCAAGTGTTTAAGCATCATTATGCTTACAAGGTGTCCTATATGAAGTGAATCTGCAGTGGGGTCAATACCTACATATGCAGACGTTATCTCTTTGCTCAATTGCTCTTGGGTCCCGGGCATCATGTTGTGGACCATCCCTCTCCATTTGAGTTCTTCTACAAAATTGCTCATGTTCTCTCTTAAATTTTGGGCAAAAGTAAGGTTTTTTCTTTACTTTTGTTTGTTTAACAGACACTAAATTATTACTCTAGAATATTCAGTTATGAATCTGAAACCCTGTTTTTCCAAGGTAGTTGCTGTTTTTACAGTAATATACATGCTTTCCCAGCCCGGTGGGTTGTTTGCTAATGAGGCTCTTTGGTCGAATGACACTTTGATTGACCGGCTCCATGCCCTGCCGGGAGTTACCGATGTAAAGAGATTGCCGGCAAGGGACTTCAACGATAAATACGTCTTGTACATAGAACAACCTTTGGACCATTCAAATGTACAGGCAGGCACTTTCAGGCAGAGGGTATTTTTGATGAATGTTTCATTTGACAGGCCAACGGTTTTAGTGACTGAAGGGTATGGTGCTTCATATGCACAAAGGCCCACTTACCGTGAAGAAATTTCACGGATGTTCAATACAAACATCGTGTTTGTAGAACACAGGTATTTCCTTGAATCTACACCCGAGGGTGCCGGATGGGAATACTTGACTGCGCAAAACTCTGCATATGACCTCCACAGGGTTCGGGAGATTTTTGGGGAGTTGTACCAACAAAAGTGGATTGCTACGGGAATCAGTAAAGGTGGCCAAACCGCATTGTTGTATACTGCATGGTTCCCGGAAGATGTGGATATTACAGTGCCATATGTGGCTCCTTTGTGCAAGGCCAAAGAGGATGGACGTCATGAACCATTCCTTAGGGAAACTGCCGGGACCAAAGAGGAGAGGGAAAAACTGGAGGCTTTCCAGAGGGAAGTTTTGAGCAGGCGGGCAGAACTACAACCTAAATTCGACTCGTTGTGTGTTGCCGATAAATTTGAATTTTCTTTGCCTACTTCCCATATATACGACTACTCTGTACTTGAGTTTCCTTTTGCTTTCTGGCAATGGGGTAGCCCAATAGAGGAGGTGCCGGAGGCCGGGGCTCCTGCAAATGAGGTTTTCAAGTATTGGATGAAGATTAGTTCTCCCAGCTATTTCGTGCATGAAAGTTCTACTACTTCATTTTTTGTGCAGGCATCCAGGGAACTTGGCTATTACGGTTACGATACCAAACCGTTCAAGGGTATGCTTGCAATCAAAAATGCAAAGGGATACCTGGATAAGATTTTTGTTCCGGATGATGCGCAGTACAGGTTTGACAAAGCTCTTTACCGTAAGTTAAAGAGGTTTGTTTCCAAAACAGATAACAAGATGATGTTTATTTACGGGGAGTACGATCCTTGGAGTGCTGTGAAAGTAAATGAACCAAAGAGCGATAACGTTGTTCTTTTTGTACAACCAAAAGGAAGCCACAGGGCAAGGATCTCTACATTGCCGCAAGGGATGAAACAGGAGGCTGTTGGTCTTTTGCAAAAGTGGCTTGACGAATAATATATATGCTGGAATTTAAGAAGATTGAACTTTCCGATAAAGAGTGGATAGACAGGATATTGTCATTGTCTGACTACCGGGGTACAGAATATTGTTTCACAAACCTTTTTATTTGGGACGGGACCTACAACTCCCGGGTGGGGCGTTTCAAGGATTTTCTGTTGCTTAGGGCTGGAACTCCCGGGGAGCGTTACTATCTGTACCCTGCGGGCAGGGGAGACAGGCGGGAGGTGATTGAAGAGCTAATGGAGGATGCTTCCAGGGAAGACGGGAACCTGACTTTGATTGGGCTCACAAGGGAGACCAAGGCAGAACTCGAGAAACTTTTCCCCCACATGTTCAAGTTCAAAATGGAGCGTGACAGTTTCGATTATGTTTACGATACAGACAAATTGATGACATTGTCGGGAAAGAAGTTGCAACCAAAGAGGAACCATCTCAATTACTTTATTGGAAACTATAGTTGGAAAATAGAAGACTTCACTCCTGACAAGGTCGATGAGGTTGTGGAATTTTCTCATGAGTGGTGTCGCCGCTATGAATGTAACAAGATAGATACATTGGCAATGGAGAGTTGTGCTGTTGAAAAATGTCTCAAGAATTATGGTGGACTTGATTTGAAGGGTGCTATCCTTAGGGTTGATGGTGAGATTATTGGTTATACGATAGGAGAGGTGCTTAATTCGGACACTGTAATTGTCCATGTAGAGAAAGCTTTTCAAGATTACCGTGGGGCCTACCAGTTTATAAACAGGGAGTTTGTGAAAAAAATTGCTCCTGGCTACAAATATGTGAACAGAGAGGATGATATTGGGGACGAGGGGCTAAGGAAGGCCAAAGAGTCATACTATCCCATTTTTATGCTTGAAAAATTTACTGCTACGTTAATTTAATTATATTTGCATTTGTAATCAATTTTGTTTTTTAGAGTTGGAACCTCCCAGTAGTATCTTAGACGATTATTTCTCCTTGGGGATATTCATGATCCTCACCTTGTTGGTTTATGCCCTTGTTTCGGCCATAAATTATTCATTCGGACATCTTGAAGAGTCTGTTGCAAAGAGTGGCAAAAGAGCGGGGCAAGTCTCTTATTTTTTGGACAAACCGCAAGTCTTTCATGGTACTGTCATGCAGTTTTCCATTGTTTGCAAGCTGCTCATTGTCTTTCTTGCCATGGAGTTGCTTAACTCCCATATTTCAGCCGGTTTGTTGGCAGTCGTTCTGATGTATTCCGTAAGTGAATTGGTAGCTATTACTTTGAGGGGAAGGGGAAACGATTTTTTCCAAAAAACAGTCTATTTTACAATTGTCATGAGTGCTGTTGCTGCCCCTTTGAACCGTCTTTTTATTTCGTTGACATCAATTCCCGATGGTGAACGGGAAGAGAGGGATGTGCAGAGCATTGAAGAGATTACTGAATCACATGATGATGATGACTATAAAGACCTAAGGGAGAGGAAGCTGTTAAGGAATATTGTCTCATTGTCCAACACCTCTGTGAGTGATATCATGAAGCCCAGGGTAGATGTGATAGCTGTAAACACTTCAATGAGTGCGGGTCAGGTTATGGATGTTGCAGTGGAGTGTGGTTATTCAAGGTTGCCTGTATACGAAAACAACCTGGACAATATAAAAGGATTTCTTTACATAAAGGATTTGGTTGGTTTCTTGCAGGATAAGTCGGATAATTACGACTGGAAAAGCCATATAAGGGAGGCTTACTTTGTTCCCGGAAGCAAAAAGATTGGTGATTTGCTGGAGGAGTTCAGGCATAAAAAGATCCATCTTGCGTTGGTGGCAGACGAATATGGTGGCACCGATGGTGTTGTTACTCTGGAAGATGTATTGGAAGAGATAGTAGGTGAAATTTCGGATGAATCGGACAAAACAGAATAGTTTGTAGGTTATGGGACTTTATTTTAACAGGGAATTGGAAAATGAGGCTTTGATTTCGGTTTGGGAAATAACCGAAAGTGAAGATGAGCTGCTTAATTTGTCTTCTATACCAAATGAGGAGTTGGAAGAGCTGGGTCTTATAAGGAACGCTGCAAGAAGAAAAGAAAAACTTGCTGTAAGGGCTTTACTCAACAAGGTATTTGACGGGAAGGTATATTTGGGACACCACGACAACGGACGTCCCTATTTGCAGAATAGTTTGATAGAAATAAGCATTTCGCATACCAACAGGTTTGTTTCCATACTGACTCATCCGGAAGAGAGTGTGGGAATTGATATCGAGTCTTTGAACAGGAATTACTCTGCAGTAGAAAAGAGAGCTCTCTCTTTGGAAGAACTCGATTATTTGAGTGACAGGGACAGGGATTTGCAATTGGCTGTAATATGGAGTGCAAAGGAGGCTGTTTTTAAAAGGATGTCCCGCTCCGATATAGATTTTTCCAGCCAGATAATTGTAAAAAAATTCTCTCCGCGTGAGAGCGGAGAGCTAGAGGTCATATTCATTGACAAAGATGGTGACCAACAGGAGTTCGAGCTAAATTACGAAATTTTTGAAAATCATGTAATGGCCTGGTTGGTGGGCTGATTTGTTTTTTTCGTGGCTACTTCAGGATTTGTCTGGCATGTGCCTTTGTGTTTACCTTTTCTATGATGTCTTCTATTATCCCTTCTTTGTCTATCACGAAGGTCTTGCGGATTGTGCCGTAATACTCGCGTCCCATCATCTTTTTAAGCCCCCATACCCCATAAGCTTGTTGGATTTGGGTTTCTGTATCTGATATAAGGGGGAATGGCAGGTTGTGTTTTTCTATGAAATTCTGGTGTGATTTTGGGCTGTCTTTGCTGACTCCCACTACTTTGTAGCCTTTTGACAGGAACTTGTCGTAATTATCCCTCAGGTCACAAGCTTCTGAGGTGCAGCCTGGAGTGTTGTCTTTTGGGTAGAAATAGAGTACTAGTTTATCTCCTTTGAACTGAGATAATGTTATCTCTTTCCCATCTTGGTCTTTGCCGGTAAAATCTGGTGCTTTATCTCCAATCTTTAACATAATGTCTGAATTTTAGTTTTTTAATAAACAAATAGATGTTTCTAAAGTTCAGTACTGAAATCCGGATTTGACCTAATGAAAAAAGCCGTCAAAAACCTATTTTGACGGCTTTTCATTTATGCAAAACGGAATATTACATCATTCCGCCCATTCCGCCCATTCCGGGTGCGCCCATTGCGGCAGGAGCTTCTTCTTTTTGCTCTGCCAAAACACACTCTGTGGTCAGGAACATTCCTGCTACAGATGCTGCGTTTTCAAGTGCAACACGAGTTACTTTGGTAGGGTCTATAACTCCTGTAGAGTATAGGTTCTCGTAATTGTCGGTTCTGGCGTTGTATCCATAATCACCTTTGCCTTCCTTTACTTTTTGAATAACGATGCTGCCTTCAATTCCTGCGTTTTCTGCGATCATTCTCAATGGCTCTTCAATAGCGCGGGCAACTATAGAAATACCTGTGGTTTGGTCGTCATTGTCACCTTTGAGGTTTTCAAGGTCTTTGATAGCCCTTATGTAGGCCACTCCGCCTCCTGGTACAATACCCTCTTCCACAGCGGCACGGGTTGCGCTAAGAGCATCATCTACCCTGTCTTTTTTCTCTTTCATCTCTACTTCGGTAGCTGCACCTACATACAGAACAGCTACACCACCTGCCAGTTTGGCAAGACGTTCCTGTAGTTTTTCCCTGTCGTAATCACTTGTGGTGGTCTCTATCTGTTTGCGGATTTGTGCAACCCTTTTGTCAATGTCTTCTTTGTTTCCGGCACCGTTGACAATGGTTGTGTTCTCTTTGTCAATTGATACTTTGTCGGCTGTACCAAGCATCTCTATTGTTGCAGCATCAAGACGCAGTCCTTTTTCTTCTGAAATTACAGTACCACCTGTAAGGATTGCTATATCTTCCAACATCTCTTTCCTGCGGTCTCCAAAACCTGGAGCTTTTACGGCAGCAATCTTGAGGGTGCCGCGCAGACGGTTTACTACCAATGTAGCAAGAGCTTCGCCATCTACATCTTCTGCAATGATAAGAAGTGACATGCCACCTTGTGCAACCGGCTCAAGAACAGGCATCAGATCTTTCATTGTAGAGATTTTCTTATCTGTGATCAAGATTTTTGGCTTGTCAAGGACTGCCTCCATTTTGTCCGGATTTGTCATGAAGTAAGGAGAGATGTAACCTCTGTCAAATTGCATTCCCTCTACTACCTTTACTTCTGTTTCTGTTCCTTTTGCCTCTTCAACTGTAATGACGCCCTCTTTTTTCACTTTGCCCATTGCTTCTGCAATAAGTTTTCCAATGGTAAAGTCGTTGTTTGCAGAGATGGTTGCCACCTGCTCTATTTTGGTGATGTCGTCACCGACCTCGTTGCTTTGCTTTTTCAATGAGTCAACCACAGCTTCCACTGCTTTGTCGATACCCCTTTTAAGGTCCATTGGGTTTGCACCTGCTGTAACATTCTTGAGCCCTACGTTTATGATGGATTGGGCGAGCACAGTAGCTGTTGTTGTACCATCACCTGCCTGGTCGGCAGTTTTAGATGCAACTTCCTTTACCATTTGGGCTCCCATGTTGGCAAAACGCTCTTCCAGTTCAATCTCCTTTGCAACCGTAACTCCATCCTTGGTTATTTGAGGAGAGCCATATTTTTTATCTATCACAACATTCCTACCCTTTGGTCCAAGGGTAACTTTCACTGCATTTGCAAGAGCATCCACTCCCTCTTTCATGAGGTTGCGTGCTTCAATGTTGAATTTAATCTCTTTAGCCATATTTGTTTTGATATTTAACTGTTAATAAATGATTGTTAAAATGATTCGGGTAAACGACATTATTGGCCTATTATTGCCATAACATCTGATTGTCTCATCATAAGATAATCCTTGCCTGCTGAATTAATTTCAGTTCCGGAATATTTACCGTAAAGAACCACGTCCCCAACCTTGAGTTCCATTGGCTCGTCTTTTTTTCCACTGCCAACAGCCACAACAGTACCTTCTTGAGGTTTTTCTTTTGCTGTGTCGGGAATGTACAATCCACTTGCTGTTTTTGTCTCAGCCTCCTTAGGCTCTATCAAAACTCTGTCTGCTAATGGTTTGATGTTCATAATCAATTGGTTTTAAGTTATATTATTAGTTATTGTAAATTAATATTTGGTATTTCTGTACCTTCATGGACAAAATGAGTGCCAAATAATATGACTGACAAAATGTCTGTCAGTTTTGTTATATTTGCCTGTTGATATAAAAAAGAATCATTCCCGGATGGAGCAAAATAAGGAGTTACACTTGAAATTCATGCAGGAGGCACTCAAAGAGGCTGCCAAAGCTAAAGAGAGGGGAGAAATCCCTGTTGGTGCAGTGGTTGTCATAGACGGAAAAATTGTGGCCCGGGCCCATAACTTGACAGAGACTTTGAATGACCCGACTGCCCATGCAGAGATGCAGGCTATAACCTCTGCAACCAATGCTTTTGGAGGGAAGTACCTTACAGATGCTACTGTTTACGTTACCCTGGAGCCTTGTGCAATGTGTGCGGCTGCTTTGGCATGGTCACAGGTGAAGACTTTGGTGTATGGTGCATCTGACAACAAGAGGGGTTTCACAAGGTTTTCGCCTTCTTTGTTACATCCCAAAACCGAAGTTACAAGCGGAGTGATGGAAGAGGAGGCTGCCTTGATTGTAAAAGAGTTTTTCAAGAACATAAGGGAGAGGTAGGTTATGATTGAGTTATTGCAGAGCTATGGATTGGTTGGGCTTTTTGTGGGTTCTTTCCTGGCAGCTACCGTGGTTCCGTTTAGCTCGGAGGTTATTTTAACCGGAGTTCTCATTGCTGATGTGAATCCTGTATATGCCTTTTTTTGTGCTACGTTTGGCAACTGGCTAGGAGGTATGACCTCCTATTATTTTGGAAGGTTGGGAAAATGGGATCTTTTAGAAAAATGGTTCAGGGTAAAAGAGGAGACATTGATAAAACAAAAGGCCAGGGTTGCTAAATATGGCAGTTTGCTGGCTTTTGTTACCTGGCTGCCCATTCTTGGGGATGTGATTTCCATTGCCTTGGGATTTTACAGGATAGACTTTGTCAAAAGTTCCATATTCATGTTGTTGGGGCGAGCACTACGATTTGCAACCTGGATATTCTTGTTCCATATTCTTGGCGAACAACTTTTTGAAGTTTCTATCTTCTAAAAATTTTGGAGGAAATAAAAAAACATATATCTTTGCAGTCCCAAAATAAACAACTGACCTATGGTGTAATGGTAGCACTACTGATTTTGGTTCAGTCAGTCTAGGTTCGAATCCTGGTAGGTCAACATTCATAATTAGCCGGATAAAAATCAATTTTATCCGGCTAGTTGTTTATTAAAGGTTGTTATTCTTTAATACTTAACAATTTGAGTAATCCATCGGAGCGTTTATGGATGGTAAAATATTGTAGGATACGATGGTTGGGAAATTCAATACTATTTTGTGATATTATTTGGGAGATGGAATCATTATGGGTGTAAATTGCCTCTTTGACAGCATTGGTTGCTTTTTCCAGTCCTTCTTCCTTTAGCATCGGGGAATCACTCATGTAGATGTTGTACCCGTGTTTGCCGGTGACCTCTGGCATTCCTCCGGCTGTGGAGGTTATGGGCACCAGGTTGTTGAGCATTGCCTCTGCAAGAGACAATGAAAAACTTTCCCTGCGGGAAAACTGGCAGTAAACATTGTGTTTTGGATATAGTTCCAGCAGTTTGTTGTGTGACAGGTATGGGACCACCTCCAGGTTTGGTGGAATTGTTGTTGCTGCCTTTTCAAAGATGGCAGGGTTGCAACCAACCAAAGTGAAGTTTATTTGTGGCAAACGCAAAGCTATTGTACAATACCTGTCTATTCCTTTGATGTAATATGCCTGTATGGAAGAGACAAGGGCAACACACATAACAGATGCTCCGTTGGACCTTGGATTGATTTGTTCTTTGGAGCTTATTACCCCATTGTACAGGAGTTTTACATTGGAATCAGGTGCAATGGTTTTGACTATCCTTTCCAGGTTTTTGGAAACGCACAATACAGTGCCGGCCAGGTTAATTGACTTTATTGCCATGAAGGCTCTCAGGGGCTTGGTAAGGCTACCGTAATTCCATTGTTTTTCACGACACACATCGTAGCCTCCAACCACCAAAATGCATTTGCGTTTTAAAATTCTTGAAGCAAGTGTTGGTAAAAAAGAGTGGTAGTCTGCAAACCATATATATACCAGCTTGTATTTATGCAAAGAGAATAACAGAAAGAGAAGTTGGTGCAGGAGTGATAAAGGAAGCCTGTGTTTTGGGTTGTTTTTGAAATGATACTCTTTTACATTGTATTTGGTTTGCAGTACAGATATATCTCCCCTTACAAAAGTGGAGGGGTGGGTGTAAACAAAAAGTGCATTATCACGACCCATTATGGTGTGGATATTTAGGGACTATTTGACAATGACAATGTTTGCCACTTTTCGGGCGCCCTGGTTGTCAAATTTCTTATTATCTGATGGATGGTTTACCACTCCGTTGCCTGAAGCACCTTTGACATACATGGTGGTGGAGCCCCCTCCGTCCAAATTAATGACGTATGCTGCTCCTATCCATTTAAGGGTGTTCTGCAGCTCTGCAAGTGACATTCCTGCAGACTCCTTTGACCTTCCGTCCACAGTGAAAAAAAGTATGTTTCCATTCTCTTTCTTTGCCACGGCTGTCCTTGGGTGCCTGGCTGTGTAGAACGAGGATTTTTCCAATGGTACGTCTTGTGAGTCAATCCTTAATACAGGTCCTGAGGTTATGATTTCGCTGGCCTGTATGTACCTTTCCCAATCCTTTACCTTGTCTGCAAGAAGAATGTATAGTTCTCCATCGTATATTGCCAAAGCCCCTCTTTGGTGCATGGATCTTTTTGAGGAGGTGTATGTGTTAGGTGCCAGCTCTTGGTTGTCTTTCCGGATATAGTCTACTGAGTTGTAATCTACGGTATTGTGTTGGTAGTTGAACTTGAAGAAAGAGCCGTTTACAGCAGCCAGTGCATTGCTGTTTTTGGCCAGGACAGGTGTCTCAGTCAAAACCGGACTAGGTACAACTTCTATCTGTTTGCCAGAACCGGCCTCAATCTCAATGATTGAGATAAACTGGTTGGCGCCGAAAAGATTTTGGTTGTCAAAATGAACCTGTTTCAAGGTAACTCCTGGTTCTATTTCCACAATGTTCCATTGTGCGTTTGCAAGGGAAAGGGAATCTTGATGTTGCGCATTCGCTGTTAAACTGCATAAGGCAATCAAAAAGAGTGCCGCCAAAGTTTTTGAGGTTTTGGCTTTGATTATTTTTAGTGTGTTTTGCATAGCCATGGTTATTGGATTTCTATGATGGCCTCAGATACATTTATGATATAATCTCCAACTTTTTCACACTCTGCAATCAGGTCCATGTAAAAGACACCGGTCTGGTAGTTGTATATGTTGTTTTCCAGGTTAAGCAAATGCTCTTCTTTCAAATGGTTGCGGTATTCGTTTATGGAGTTTTCGGCATCTTCGGCATTGTTGATGTTTTTGATGTTGGTATAGCCTTGGTCAAGGTTGTAAATCATATGTCTGAATGCATTGTCCATAAGGTCCAGCATATGATCTATCTTTTTGACCATTTCGTCGTCGAATTTGCTTTTGTATACATTTTTGCGTTGTAATATGCGGGCAATGTTGTAGCCGGAATCACCAACACTTTCGAGTTCGCTGATTATAGTATACATGGCTTGAATGCGCTTGCCACTCTCTTCACTGATTTCACCTTCGGATATACTGTTGAGGTAGTTTGCAATTTCAAGCTCTACACGGTCTGTTATTTGCTCGTAATGTTCAAGTTTGGCAAAAAGTTCGTCGAAATTGCTTTTCTCGCAATCGTGGATGGCTTCCCTTACATATTCATATTGCCTGTGGGTAAGTTTGGCAAAGCTCACAATCTCTTGTTTTGCCTGCGTGAGTGAAAGCTCTGCAGTACTCAGGATACCACCCTGGATAAATTGCAGTCTGAAAACCTCTTCGGTTTTTGGTGCCTTTATCACATAGGTTACAAACTTCACAATTTGTGGTGTGAACCATACCAGCAACAATGTGTTGGTGATGTTGAAGAGTGTATGCAGGAATGAGACCCCGTATAATGTAGAAGAGGTGTCTACAAAAGGATCTCCGGCTCCTATGCTCACTGTTATCAAAGAGACAAGTTTGAGTATTGGGCCAAAGAGTATAAGTACCCAAACTATTCCAAAGAGATTGAATACCGTGTGTGCCAAAGCCGCCCTTCTTGCAGAGACATTTGCAACGGCTGCTGCTATGTTGGCGGTTATTGTTGTCCCGATATTCTCTCCAAGCACCATGGCTGCCGCCATTTCAAATGGTATCCAGCCGTAACTACTCATTACCAGGGTTAAAGCCATGGTTGCGCTGGAAGATTGCAGCACAATGGTGAGCAGGGTCCCTATGAATACAAATATCAATACAGAAAAGAATCCAAAGCTTGTCCACTCTTTCAGAAACTCCAGTATCTCGGGAGTTTCCCTAAGGTCGGGAACAGAAGATTTAAGGAAGCTTAGCCCCATGAAAAGGAGGGCAAAACCAATGATGAGCTCTCCCATGGATTTCCTTTTGCCAGATTTCATCATCATGAATACAAAACCAATCCCGATCAAAGGAATTGAGAGTGCAGAGATGTCTGCTTTGAACCCTAGCAGAGAAATAATCCATGCGGTAACTGTTGTACCTATGTTGGCGCCCATTATTACACCCACCGATTGTGCCAAAGAGAGGAGCCCTGCGTTTACAAAGCTTACAACCATTACTGTAGTGGCACTGGATGACTGTATGATAGCTGTGATGAATAAGCCGGTCAAAACACGTTTGAAAGAATTGGAGGTCATTGATGCAAGGATGCTCCTCATTTTGTCTCCGGCAACTTTCTGGAGCGATTCACTCAGCAGGGTCATTCCGTACAAGAAGAGCCCCAGTGAACCGACAACCTTTAGAACTTGGTAAATTATGTCCATTAGGATTTGGCTGTTTGTTTGTGTTGCAAATATAATTCATATAATTAAGGTGTTAAAAAAATTGATTGCTTTTGTTACCTTCGTATCCGGATATAGATTATTTGTACAAGTAAATTAAGCTGATGAAAAGCAGCAATATCAAATATTTGCTAAAAGTTTCATTGTTGGTTGTTAACATTTTTGTAACAACTTTTTTGAACGCGCAGTTTTTTTCTTTTGGCAACGACCCCGGCAGGTTGAAATGGGATTACATCCGGGTGGATAAATTCAGGGTGATATACCCACGTGAGATTGATTCCGTTGCCAGAAGGTATGCATGGTTATTGGATACACTGGAAAAGCCTGTACACATGTCACTTGATGTAAGGACCTCTCCCATTGATGTTGTTTTGCATCCTTACAGTGCGATGAGTAATGGAATGGTGGGGTGGGCTCCCAGCAGAATGGAGTTGATAACCACGCCACCTGCAAACGACCACTATGTGAATGATTGGGACAAGCATTTGGTTATACATGAATTAAGGCATGTTGGGCAAGTGTCAAAATTCAAGCGAGGTGTTTTCCAACCGTTGGGTTGGTTGATTGGGGAACAGGCTGCAGCTTTGGGAACCGGACTTTTCATGAGTCAATGGAAACTGGAAGGTGACGCTATTGTAAGCGAAACGGAACTTACCAGTGGAGGCAGGGGCAGGGACCCGGACCATCTGATATATTACAAGGCGGCTTTCCTGGAAGGAGATTACCGGAACTGGAACCATTGGACAATGGGTTCTTACAAAGAATTTGTGCCTTCTCCATATAGTTTTGGGTATTTGTACACATCTTTTGTGAGGTACAATTCCAATAATTACAATTATATGGGACAAGTAACAGATTATATTGTGTCCCGCTTTTACGACCTGAACGCTCAGGGGAAGGGATATCTTAAGTACACAGGTCTTTCCAAAAGAGGCAACTATGAGGCCATGAAGGAGTTTTACACAACAAAATGGAGGGAAGAGGATTCTGCAAGGGCTCCGTTCGTTGCCGGAAAGGAGATAGTGCAACAAAATGGACCCATTGAGGGCAAAGGCAATTACCAATCCTATATTGACCCGTTTTTGTATGAAGGAGAAATATATGCCATTAAAAAAAGCCTGGATAATATTCCCGGTTTGGTCAGGATAGACAAGGATGGCAATGAGAAATTGCTAAGGAACATGGGCAGTTTGAGTTCTCCTGTGAAACTCTGGGGAAACAAGGTTTACTGGACAGAGTATGTAGTATCTGCAAGGTGGGATCTGGAAAGTTATTCCGACCTGTTTTGTTATGATATAGAGAGTGGGAAGAGTGAGAGGTTAACCACAAGGCAGAGGATTTTCAACCCGGGGTTTTCATTGGAAGGGGATACTTTGTCAGCAGTTTCGTACAATGTCCGGGGAGGTTCACATCTTGTACTTTATAAGCCAACTGGGGATGGCCTTACAGAAATTTCAAATTTGGATGCACCGCAAGGATACAGGCTTAAAGAGGCGGTATTTGTAAAAGGAGGTATGGTTGTCTCTGCTGTCAGGGACGGGGGTATGGCTCTTTTCAGGACAAGTTTGCCGTTCAAAGGAAGTTGGGAGCTATTTGCCAATCCTCAAGGATATATTATAAGTAATTTGGATTACGATAGGGAGTCCGGGAGAATTCTTTTTGTTTCGGATTACAATGGTGTCAAGAATCTCTATGAAATGGACGGCAACGGGAACTCTTTTGGTGCTCTCACCAATGTGCGTTTTGGCTTGAATGGTTTTTTCAAAGAGAATGGCTTGCTGTTGTTGAGTGACTTTTCAAAATGGGGGTATTCCATCAAAAGGATGGAGTACAATCCTGATTATCCAAAAGAGAATAACTTTTCCAGTGGTTACAAATATGATATTGCAGAGAAATTGTCCAAAGAGGCTTCCCTTAACGCAGATAGTCTGGAGGTGCCTCCTGCCATTGGTTATGTCTCCAAACCCTACAGTAAAGTGAAAAACCTTTTTAGGATACACTCTTGGGCACCTGTTTTTTATGATGTTGACAACATAAAAAACCTTACTTATGAAAGTGTATACGATTTGGTATCTCCCGGGTTCATACTTTATTCCCAGAACAGTTTGAGCACTGCCTATTCAATGGCAGGTTATTCATGGCAAAATGGACGGCACACCGGCCATTTCAAATTCAGCTACCATGGTTTGTATCCCGTGGTAGAACTGGAATCCAGCATAAACACCCGTGACCGGCTAAGGATGACAACAGAGACAGACGGGCTTGGATTTACCCACGTAGATGTAGAGGAGTTGGCTGGTTCTCCTTTGTTAAGGGCTGGTATAAGGGTTTATTTGCCAATGACATGGAGTGTTGGAGGATGGAGCAGCGGTGTTGTCCCAAGGGCATTTTGGAGGTTTACAAATGATAGTTTCTTTTCTGTTGACAGGGAGCGGTATTCGTATTACCAGTACGGGAATGTGGGGCTCTCTTTGTTCAGGGTCATGAACAGGTCCCAACGGGACATTTTTCCCAAAAAAGGTGGGGGAGCTTCCCTGCTTTTCTCTGCAGTGCCATTCTCAGGAGAAAACTTTGGTTCTTTACTTTATGGTTCTGGCTATTATTATTTTCCCGGTTTTGTACAAGGACATGGAGTAAAGTTTTCAGTTGCTGCTCAAAAACAGTTTGCCCAGGGTAAGAATTATCTTATGTCCAATTCTATAAGATTCCCTCATGGTTACCAAGACCGTTTTAGCAAAAGTGCGGTGAGTGTTTCCGGGGAATATGCAATGCCGCTTTTCACCGGAGATATCTCATTGACCGAAATGCTATACATAAAAAGGATCCAGATGATTCCTTTTGCCAGTTACTGTTCAAACGAAGGGCAGTTGGGGAGGGAGCAAATGTGGTCTGCCGGGAGTGATTTGTTACTGGATTTGAACTTGCTGGGGATCTCTTATCCACTTGTGGTTGGGGTGAGGGGAGGCCTGAATGGGGACAAAAAGGGGTTCGTGGAATTTTTATTCAAAACGCCGTTGTAGTTGTAATATATATGGATATGCATAAATTCAAAAAGTTGAATACTCTCAAACCTTTCGATTGGCTTTTGATATTGGGGGTGATTAGTGCAAACATCATTTATTCTGTGCTTGAAAATGATTTTGATGTGGTTGGCTCTTTGGCCGGGATCACCGGAGTTGTTTGTGTGGTTTTGGTAGCTAAAGGGAATATCCTCAACTATTTTTTTGGGTTGGTAAATGTTGCCTTGTATGCCTATGTCTCGTTCAAGGCTCAGCTATATGGTGATGCAGCATTGAATGCTTTGTATTACCTTCCCATGCAGTTTATTGGTTGGTATAGTTGGATCAACAGAAGAGAGTCAGTCGATTCTGTAACTGTTGAGGCAAGGAGGATGTCTTTGATGCAAAGGGTTTGGCTGGGGTTGTTTACTGTATCAACTGTATCCCTCACGGCGTGGGTGCTTTATTTGTTCAGAGATCCCCAGCCGGTCAAGGATGCTGCTACCACGGTACTATCTGTTATTGCCATGTTCCTTATGGTAAGGAGGTTCATGGAGCAATGGGTTTTATGGGTGGTTACAAACATTATTAGTGTGGTCATGTGGGTGGTTGCATTGGCCAATGGAGAAGCACACTCCGCTTTGATGATCATAATGTGGGTGTTTTACCTGGCGAACTCCCTTAATGGTTGGGTTACTTGGGCAAAACTGTCCCGAAATGGGCAATGATTGCAGATGCTGTTTTTTTGCTGACAATTTTGCAAAGCTCTTCCAGGGATGCCTCCCGGACCCTTTTTAGGCTGCCAAATTTACTCAACAGCTTTTGTTCGCTTTTTTCTCCGACTCCCGGGATTTTCCTCAATTGGGATTCTGTCTGTTGTTTGCTCCTCTTTTTCCTGTGATGAGTAATTCCAAACCTGTGGGCCTCGTCCCTCAATTGCATGATTACTTTTAAGGTGGGGGAATTTTTGTCAAGGAAAAGAGGATGTGGGTCTCCGGGAATTACAAGCTCTTCTAACCTTTTGGCAATACCTATGATTTTTATACTGTTTTGCAGACCAAGTTCTTGCAGTGCTTCATATGCAAAGTTCAATTGACCTTTTCCCCCGTCTATGACAATCAGTTGTGGCAATGATGAATTTTCACTGAGCATCCTTGAATAGCGCCTGTTCACAACCTCTTTCATTGATGCAAAGTCGTTTGCCCCAATAACTGTTTTGATGTTGAAGTGTCTGTAATCCTTTTTGCTGGGTTTGCCGTTCTTGAAAACCACACATGCAGCCACAGCAAACTTGCCTTGTATATTGGAGTTGTCAAAACACTCTATATGTGAGGGTAATTCGTTCATTTGAAGGTCTTTCTTTATGGTTTCCAGCAACCGTTCGCTGTACTCCACAGGCCTGAGTGCCTCTTCTTGCTTGAGCCGTTCACGTTTGAAAAGCAAGGTGTTTTTCTTGCTCAGTTGAAGAAGGTAGTGTTTGTCGCCTCTTTGTGGGATATGAGATCTTTTTATAAGAGCCCCGGAATCCGGTATATGTGAAACCAGAAACTCCCCGGAAGTGTCACCGAATTTATCGTGCATCTCTGCAATGAACCGTGACATTACGCTCTCTGTAGCCTCTTCTATGGGCACTTTGAATTCAAGATTCAACGAGTGGACAATGCTTCCTTTGACAATCCTGAAATAGTTGCCAAAACTACCTGTTTGGTCATGGATAAGGCTAAAAACCTCTATATTGGAGATGTTTTGGTTTACCACTACAGATTTGCTGTAGTGGTTTTGGAGTAATTCCAGCTTTTCCTTGAATTGGTGGGCCTCTTCATATTTGAGATGCAGTGCGGCAGTTTGCATCTTCTCTTTGAACTCCTTTATGAGGTAGGAACTGTCACCTTTGAGCAGAGATGTTATCTGTTCAATCTGCTTGTCATATTCAGTGTTGGTTATGAGTCCAATGCAGGGAGCTTTGCATTTGCCTATGTGGTATTTGAGACAAGGTCTGAATTTCTTTGCACTGATGGACTCTTTTGTTAGCGAGAGTTTGCAGTCCCTAAGGTAGTAGAGTGAATGTACAAGCTCTATAAGGTTGTTTGCCTGCATTGCAGAGCTGTATGGCCCAAAATACAGGGAGCCATCCTTTGTGATCCTGCGGGTTGTGAATACCCGAGGGAACGGCTCTTTTTTGATACAAATCCACGGATAGGTTTTCCCATCCTTGAGCATAATGTTGTAACGAGGCTGATACTCTTTGATTAGGTTGTTTTCCAGCAACAAGGCATCTTCTTCACTCCCTACGACTGTATGCTGGAGATCTGCAATCTTATCTACCATTACCCTTGTTTTACGGCTTAGACTCTCTTTTGAATGGAAGTATTGTGATACCCGGTTGCGCAGGTTTTTTGCTTTTCCAATATATATTACTGTTCCTTCTTTGTTGTAAAATCTGTAAACACCAGGTAAGGAAGGCAACAATCTTACCAACTCCTTTAAATTAGATCTTACAATTCTGTCTGTCATACAACACGGTTTATATGGGCTCTTGTTTTGTAAAATTAGTAATTATCCTATATTTGCGGTACGATATGACTACAAAACTTGTTACGGTTGCCAGTATTAAAAAGGCATTGAAGTTAAAAGGGATTACAGGCGATATCCTCGCTTCCCTTTTTATTTGCATTACCGGACTCAACCGGATCAACAAGCTGTATGGCAAAATCAAGGATTACCAAGGGAGGGAGTTTACTGCAGAATTGCTGAAGGAGCTTGATATCTCATTCGAAATAAACGAAAAGGAGCTGGAATACATTCCCCAGGAAGGTTCTTTCATTGTCACCTCCAACCATCCTTACGGAGCAATAGATGGTGTGATCTTACTACATGTTTTTAGTTCTGTCCGGCCAGATATCCAGTTTTTGTCAAATTTCATTCTTTCCCAAATCCCAAACCTGGCCAGTTTTTTAATGCCTGTGAATCCTTTTTCGGACAGGCCAGGACTGTCCAAGAGCTTCACGGGGTTGCGTATGGCTGCCGAAAAACTGAAGAACGGAGGAGCTATTGCTCTGTTTCCTTCGGGAGAAGTCTCCACTAATTACGGATTGGCAATTATAAAGGATAAAGAGTGGCAAAAACCTGTACTCAAATTGGTCCAGAATTCAGGAGTTCCTGTTGTCCCAGTCTATTTCCATGGAACAAATTCACGTTTTTTCCATTGGATTGGAAAACTGCATCCTCTTTTGAGGACCCTGCGTTTGCCGGGGGAGTTGCTCAACAAAAAGGGAAGGACAATCAGGCTATGTATAGGCCGTCCTGTAACAGTTTCTGAGATTGCAGAGGTTAAAAGCCCTAAAGAGTTGGGCAAGGTTCTTCGTGCCAGGTCATATGCCCTTGAAGCAAACATTCCGCAAGAGGTGAAATTAAGGGAAAGAACAGATATACAGCCTATTGCATTGCCAAAAAACAGGAAGGTCATGCAAAAGGAGCTAAATGCTTTGCCTGCCGACAAGCTTCTTTTTACAACAGGGAATTACAATTGCTATTTGGTAAGTGCATCTTCTATACCTTTATTGATGCATGAAGTTGGAAGAAGACGAGAAGAGGCTTTCAGGGCTGTAGGGGAGGGTACGGGAAGACCTCTTGACCTTGACCAATATGACAACTATTACCTTCATTTGATATTGTGGGACAGGCAAAAATTGAGACTTGTAGGGGCATATCGTTTGGGTATAGGTTCAGAAATAATGAAATCGAAAGGGGTCAAAGGATTTTATTCCCAATCCCTTTTTGGTTACGAGTCTCCTTTTACATCTATTCTGGAACAATCCATGGAACTGGGAAGATCTTTTGTGGTGTTGGATTATCAAAAAGAGGCACTTCCGTTGGTGTTGCTTATCAAGGGACTCATCTATGCTGTGGTGAGGCATAAAGATGTGAAATATCTTTTGGGTCCGGTAAGTATCAGTTCTTGGTATCCGAAGTTTTACAGGAGCTTGATTGTCTATTATTTGAGAAACAAGCATTCTGCAGGCGATTTGGAAAAACATGCTGTTCCCAGGAATCCTTTCTTCCCTGACTATTTGAAAAGTTCCCCGGCCGACCTGCTTTATGGCAAGATGGATACCATTGAGAAATTCGACCGTTTTATGTTAAGGATAAGCAATAATGAATACCGTTTGCCAACCTTGGTCAAGAAATATCTCAAGATAAACTGCAAGATTGTCAACTACAATGTAGATCCCGATTTCAACTACTGTGTGGATGGGTTGGTTTTGCTGGATTTGGAAAATGTTGCCCGGAATGAAATTGAAAACCTTACAAAAGGAGAAAAGGAGAGGGCAAAGGTCTTGGAAAGGTTTGGATTTGACCAGTAAGACCAATGTGACAATCATGGTACGGGATCATATCCGCTGCCACCCCATGGATTGCAACTCAATATCCTTTTTACAGCAAGCCATAGTCCCTTGAACGGCCCATGTTTCTTTAGGGCTTCAATTGAATATGCCGAGCAAGTAGGAGTATACCTGCAGGTTGGGGGTTTCAGGGGAGAAATGCATGCTTGGTAGCATTTAATGATTATCACAAATGGGAATACCAGGATCTTTTTCAATACCTCTTTTGATCTTTTCCAGGACATAAACAATTTTTTGGTCTATTTGGGTATATAAAGGTAACTCTTTCCCCAGATATACTATGCAAATATCATATCCACCCGGCAGGGAACCATTGAAATCGTTCAATCTTAGGGAGTCCCTCATAACCCTTTTTATACGGTTCCTGTGAACAGCTTTTTTGAAGGACCTTTTGGGAACCGATACAAGTACCTGGGAATTACCTTTGCCATTAGGGAGGTAAAAAACTTTGAGAGGATGAGAGAAGATTGTTTTACCATTTGTAAATACTTCTGAAATCCTCTTTAATGAGCAGAGTTTTAATTCTTTGCCAAATGATTGGTTATTTTTGTTCAATGTAATTCAAAAGTGCTTTTGCTATGGATGGAGCTTCTGGAGTGGGAGCTATGATGGTTGGAGTATATTTGGCTGCTTTCAGAGCTTTTAGAGTGGCAGGCCCAAATGTAGCCAATTCTTTTCCTTCCTGTTTGAACCCGGGGAAGTTTTCGTTGAGGGATTTTACATCGGATGGGCTATAGAATACAATAATCTCGTAACTGTCAAGGTTCAAAGAGCTAAGATTGCTATATACTGTCCTGACAAGTATCGCACTAGAATGCTTTAATTTGGATTTTGTGAATACCTTGTTGACATCAGATTTATTATTGTCGGCTACGGTCAACAAAAAGTTTTCATTTTTGTGCTTTGTACCAATTGCCTCTATTATAGAGGAAGGAGTTCCGTTGCCAAAAAAGATTTTTCTTTTTCGGTACACAATATATTTCTGTAGGTAAAGTGCGATTGCCTCTGACATGCAAAAATATTTCATGGTTTCGGGAACAGTAATCCTGAGTTCTTCGCATAGGTTGAAAAAGGCATCGATTGCAGTCCTTGAAGTAAAGACAATTGCTGTGAAATCGGGTATGTTTATTTTTTGTAAGCGGAATTCTTTGGATTGGACAGGCTCTACCTTGAAAAATGGAATGAAATCTATCTCAATTTTATGTTTTGTGATAATGTCGGTGTATGGCGAACCATTGACCGGAGCAGGTTGCGGAATAAGTATCTTTTTGATTTTCATATTATTGATTAGAAAGTATAAAGTTGATCAAAAGGGCAACTGGCAAAATTTCAGCGGTGCAAAGATACAAAATATAAAAAACATGAGAAAAATGATGAGAGATTATTGTTTGCCTTACCCTTGACAAATATATCAAATATATTAGCAGATAGCATATTAAAAGGTAATAAAACAATATTGTTATATCGTTTGGATTAATCACTAAATGGAGCAAAAGGAGAGGGAGTGTCAATATGGAAGCAAAAATGAGATGATTGTACCCAATTTTTCCTATCAGATTGAAAGGAATGGGTGATTTGGTTATCCACCCCGTGAACCTGAGCATAATAGTTTTGAAAATCCAAAATCCTGTGAAAAACAGAAGGATCCCTAAAAATACGGAGTGCTCTTTTATACCATGCTTAGCCCATAAATAATTGTCAAAAGTGTAAATGAACACAATGGCAATAGTGAATACAGAGATTAAAGCTGTTGTATTCCTTTGTCTTGTGTCCGCTAGCCTGTCTTCTATGGAAAGTTGCACCTTTAGGTTGAAAAAACCTTTCAATATTGTTGTCAAAGTGGTTGCAAGAGTCTTGAAAAAGAGCAATAATAAAATTAGATATACCAAAGTTACTCCAGATTTGAAGTATGCAGAAAAGTGGCTGGCATAGTTTGAGTACAAATTTCCCGGAATGATTACACTGGTTGTTTCTGCCCCCCATAGAGAGTCGGCAGGAATAATCTGTACAGAGGGGTTCCTTTGTACAGAGTCGGTTATGAAAAGTGTATCTTTTGGTTGGGACATCAGTTCCCTCGTTTTGCTTTGTAACCCATTGATAAAAGAGCAGACAACACTTTGTCCCTCATGTCCCCCTGTATGATGATTTGTCCATCTTTTGCACTACCCCCGGTACCACACTTTGTTTTCAATGTTTTGCCCAGAAGCTCCAGGTCTGTTGTCGATCCTGAGAAACCCAAAACAAGGGTGACTTGTTTGCCTCCCCTGTTCCTGCGGTCAAGGGTTACTGTCAACTTCTGTTTTTCGTTAGGTAATGTCTCTTGTTCATGGTAGTCTCCTTCATTTGGGTATCCAAACTCCGGATTGGTGGAATAAACCATCCCAAGCCTGCTTTTCCAGTCGTTTTCTGCCATTACACATTTATTTTGTGCAAATTTAGGCAGAAAAATTCAAAATAGTATCTTTGTCAATTATTCTCTAAATTGGAGGAAACAGGATATTATGGAATTAAAAAAATTTAAGCAGATTGACAACTTACTTGGAGCAGCGCTCCTTTTGGTTGCGTCTTTTGTGTATCTCTCTACAATAGAGCCAACTACTAGTTTTTGGGATTGTGGTGAGTTTATTGCTTCTTCTTACAAGCTGGAAATTGGCCACCCTCCTGGAAATCCGGTATTCCAATTGATAGCAAGGTTCTTTACATTGTTTGCTGGCCCGGAAAATGCTGCAATGATGGTAAATTCCATGAGTGCAATATCTTCTGCGCTCACAATCATGTTGCTTTTTTGGACAATCACCCATTTGGGACGCAGGATTATAGAAAAAAAAGGAGAGAAGCTTACCAATAACAACGCCATGGCAATTTGGGGTGCTGGTGCGGTAGGTGCTTTGGCCTATACTTTTTCTGACACATTCTGGTTCTCTGCAGTGGAAGCAGAGGTATATGCAATGTCCTCACTCTTTACCGCTGCTGTTTTTTGGGCTATGCTCAAATGGGAGGAGCAGGCTGACAAACCCTATGCAAACAGATGGATAGTGCTTATTGCTTTTTTAATGGGGCTGTCAATAGGGGTGCACTTGCTCAATTTGTTGACAATTCCTGCCCTGGTTTTCATTTACTACTATAAAAAATATGAAGTCACTCCCAAAAAGAGCTTTGTTGTCCTGTTGGTTTCGGCTCTGATATTGGTATTGATTCTGTACGGCATCATACCGTATCTTCCAAAAATCGCGGCGTTGTTCGATTTGCTTTTTGTGAATGTTTTCACATTGCCATTCAATAGCGGAGCACTCTTTTTTGTGCTGTTGCTTTTGGCTGTCTCCCTTTATGTTATTTGGTGGTCTTTCAGGAATAACAAAGTACTTGTAAATACGGTTGCCCTTTCATTCACAATGATTGTGATTGGCTATTCGGCTTTTGCCGTTGTGATAATCCGTTCAAGTGCAAACACACCTACCAACGAAAACCAGCCTGACAATCCTTTCTCTTTGGTAAGGTACCTTGGCAGAGAGCAATATGGCAGCAATCCTTTGATTTACGGAGAGACCTACGCATCTACATATGAACTGACCGATACAAAATACTGGGCAAAGCTTGGGGATAAATACAAGCGGGTAAATGGCCCTGTAGACCAGAAATTCGATTCAGATACAAAAATGGTGTTCCCTCGCATGTGGAGTCCCTCTGCAGACCATATCCGTTTTTACAAACAGTATACACAAGATAGGGGACGTGCAGTTGTTGGAAGCGAACATAAGCTTCCTCTGTTCCGTGATAATTTGGCCTATTTTTTCGATTACCAGGTGAGTTGGATGTACATCAGGTATTTCATGTGGAACTTTGCCGGCCGTCAAAATGACTTGCACTCCACAACCCCGGGAGACCAGTTCAAAGGTAACTGGGAAACAGGAATTGGTTTCTTTGACCGGGCAAGGTTGGGAGACCAAAGAGAAGGGCCCGGCTACCTTGTGGACAACAAAGCCAAGAACCACTATTACATGTTGCCTTTGTTGCTTGGGTTGATTGGTTTGTTGTATCATCTGAAACAAGACAAAAACAACTGGTGGGTTACAATGTTGCTTTTCTTACTTACAGGTATTGCAGTTGTGGTTTACCTTAACCAACCACCATTCCAGCCTCGCGAGAGGGACTATGCATATGCCGGCTCCTTTTATGCATTTGCAATTTGGATTGGTCTTGCCGTTATGGCAATACACGATTTCCTCAAAAAATATTTAGACCAGAAATATTCTTTGGCTGTTGTGACATTGGCTGCCTTGGTGGTGCCTGTGCAGATGGCATCCGAAAACTGGGACGACCACGACAGGAGCAACCGTTACACTGCCAGGGATATTGCCTACAACTACCTGAATTCATGTGACCAAAACGCAATATTGGTGACCCATGGCGACAACGATACCTTCCCTTTGTGGTACCTCCAGGAGGTTGAGGGGGTACGTACCGATGTCCGTATAGTGAACACCTCTTTGCTTGGTACCGATTGGTACATAGATCAAATGCAGTACAGGGTATATGAATCTGATCCTTTGAAGTTTTCCATTCCAAAGGAGGAGTATATTTACGGGACCAATGATTTGATACAGGTTTACGAGCGTTTCGAAAGGCCGGTCTCCCTTAAAGCAGTAATTGAACTGGTTTCCCAACCTGGTGCAAAAGCCCGTCTGACTTCCGGCGAATCCATCAGTGTGATCTCTGCAAGGGAACTTTTGGTTCCTGTGGATAAAAGGAGGGTTATTGAGTCAGGAATTGTTCCTGCTGCAGATTCATCTTTGATTGAGGATACTTTGAAACTGACTATCCCGGAAAACAAAAACATACTTACAAAAGCAGAGATGATGATCCTTGACCTTATTGCCAATTACAATTGGGAGCGCCCTATCTATTTTGTGGCAATGGGTGGCGATCTTGGTATCGGTATAAGGGATTATTTGGAGTTCAATGGTTTTGCTTACAAATTTGTGCCAATCAAGAGTAATACATCCATGGGAAGCCCGGGCAGGGTAAATGGCATGGAGATGTACGATAAGGTGATGAATGTGTACAAATGGGGCAATATGAATGATTTGTCTGTGAATATTGATTACCAGAACTTGCTTACGTTTGGGGCTGTGATCTCTATCAGGAACATCCATACCCAAACTGCAAAAGCTCTAGTCCTTGAGGGCCACCCGGAGAAAGCTGCAGAGGTGCTGGACAGGATGCAAGAGGTGATGGTCCCTGCGCAGTTCCCTTTGAATGTTTCGCTGATACCATCCCTGAATGAATTTGCAGTCATGGAGAGTGTAGATATTTACTTGCTGGCAGGGGAAACAGAAAAAGCTCTCAAATTGGGTAATGCCTTTATAGAAGAGACTTTGAGTTCAATAAACATGTTTGCTATTCCATACAGGAGTATGTATTTGTCTAAGAGTGATATAGAAAACAACCTTTCTTATTTGTTCTATATTGCGGATATTTACAGGAACAGGGGTCTGGAAGAAGAGGCCGATGCTTTGGAAAAAAGAGTAGAGTCAATAATCTCTGCAATCTAGTTTTCAAGAAGAAGGTTACAACCTCTTAATTCGGAATTGTTTATGCGGCCGGTAATCCTAAATGAATTGCCGGCTTCCTTTTTTCCCATATCTTCTGTCTGGACAAAAGAGCAGGAGTATATATTTGCCAAATCTATAATGTTGACTCCTCCCGTTTTACCATCTTCAAGGCATTTGAAGGGGTCGGAAGTATCCCTTATCAGAACCTCCATCCAAGGCGGAGTGTCAAAAAGGCCGTCTCCCAGGGACCATGCTTGTGATAGCAATTCTGCCATGCCATATTCCGAAGCTACTTTTTGTATGCCTAATTGTTCTGTCAGTAGTTGGTGGACCTTGTCCCTTGAGAGTTCCTGTCCACGTCCCTTCATACCCCCGGTTTCTACTACTGTCAGGTTTGGATATGATATTCGATAATCTTTTGCAAAATCCAGCAAAGCAAATGTTACCCCCAACAAAATTGTCTTTTGATTTGATACTTTGAGCTGTAGTAGTGTATTGCGGAGTTCTTCAAAATTATAAAGGTAAAATCCGGAATGGGATTTCCCGCTCATGCAGATTAGCTCTTGTGCCATGTAGACCAGGGAAGAGCCCTCCCTTTCCAGGTAAGATGGTAACAGTGCAAGGATATTGTAGCCGGATGGTTCTCCAAAGAACCTGCGGAAAGCCGATGTGAAGCTTCTGCTGTACAGGGAAAGGCTTTTTACAGGGTGTTTGGAAGGGATCATTCCGGTTGTGGCACTACTTGTGAAAATTGCCTGTGGTTGTCCGTTGAAACAGCTTATATTGTGGTTCTTGAAGAGTTGAACAGGCAAAAAGGGGATTTGCTGCAGAGTGTTGATCTTTTCCGGATCAACTCCTAGCAAAGATAGGTAGGTATTGTATGGCTGGCAATATTTGCTTTGGATTTGGAATATTTCCAGACTTTTTTTTTCAAACTCTTGTTGTGTAGAGATTTCAAAAATCTCATCTTGCAACTGCTCTTGTCTTTTGGTTATTTCAGATGGTATGGTCTGCATTGTCCATATGGTTTAATTCCAATAGTTCTGTTGCATATTTCCTGTCATTGCTAAGCCTGGGCACTTTGTTTTGGCCACCAAGTTTGCCTTTGATAAAGAACCATTTGTAAAACACACCTTTTTTGATTGTTACAATTTGCAACTCTGTCATTGTTGTGTCGTTGGTCCGTTTTGCATCGTAATCCGAGTTTGTGCTTCGTATTGCATTGTCCAGCGTATGTCTGAAGCTTTCAATGTTTTCGGGTTCATTTTCGAATTCCACCAGCCACTGATGGTACCCTTTTTTATTGCCGGCCATGAAGACCGGGGCAACCGTGTAGTTGTTTACAGTTATGTTGTGTGTGTTACATGCTTCTGCAAGTGCTTTCTCTGCATTGTGAATCATTAATTCCTCGCCAAAAGCATTGATGTATAGTTGTGTGCGTCCTGTTATTATGAATTTGTGCGGGGAGAGGGAGGTGAACATGATGCTGTCTCCTATAAGGTATCTCCAAAGGCCTCCGTTTGTTGTTATTACCAATGCATAGTTTACTCCTGTCTTTACAGACTGTACGGTTTCGAAGGAGGTGTAGTTTCCCGAGATTGCTTTTTCCAGCATTTCAAGGGGTATGAACTCATAAAAGACTCCGTTGTCTGTGAGCAGTAACATGGATTTGTCTGCAGGATCATCCTGGAAAGCAAAGTATCCTTCGGAGGCATTGTAGTTTTCCATGTAGTTCATGTATCCGGGGAGTATTTTTTTATATTCATTACGGTATGGTTCAAAGTTTATTCCCCCGTGCATGAATAGTTCCAGGTTTGGCCAAACCTCTTTAAGGTTTGATTTCCCTGTATATTCCAGTATGCGTTTTATTAATACCAGGTTCCATGAAGGTACTCCTGAAAAGTTTGTAACATTATATCTTAGAGCGTTTTCACAAATTATTTTCACCTTCTTTTCAAAATCCGATGTGAGTGCACTCTTTTTGTCCGGGACCCTTCTCAACTCTACCCAGAAAGGTGAGTTTGACAGGAGTATGGCAGAAAGGTCACCATAGTTGGACTTTCCTGTACCAAGTTCGTCCGGGGTAACGCTCCCGCCAAGGGTAAGTGCATCTCCATCGAAGATTTTTGTAGATGGGTTGTTGTGCACATAGGTTGCCAGCATTTTCTGCATGCCGGCATAATGGCATGTGTGCAACGATTCTTTGGTGACAGGGATGAATTTGCTCTTTGCAGAGCTTGTTCCCGATGATTTGGCAAACCAGGTTACAGGGCTGTTCCATAAAACATTTTGTTGTCCCTCCCTGGTCCTTACAATGTAGGGTTCAATCATATCGTAGTTCCTTAACGGAACTTGGTTGCTGAATTGCCGGTATGTGGTTTTTGGGGTAAAGCCGTGTTCTTTGCCGAATGATGTCTGGCTTCCGTTTGCCATCAGTTTCCCAAACCATTTATGCTGGAACTTGTCTGGTTCCCTCCTGTTGGATTCCAGTGAGTCCAGCATGGATTGGGAGAGTATCTTGAATATGGATGTTACTATGGACATAATGTTTCTTGTTAATTTGCAAATACTTCTTGTAACACACCCAGTGATTCACAATGGATTTCCGATCCGGTGTGGTAACTAATGTAACGAAGCATGCTTTTTATAAACTGGTTTTTAAGTTCTTTTTTTATTTTCAAATCTTCCAGGTTTTCGGGTGAAATCCTGTACAGTGTTGCCAGCAGTTCACTCTCTTCTTTGTCAAAATGAAGGTTTGGCATATTGTTTCCCAATGTATACCCGGCAGATGGTATGTCAAAAAGCATGCCTTTTGTGTGAACAGGTATTTCCGGCAAATAACCAAGGATTCCTGTGAATTTCACCAAAAAGTATAGATGGAAATTGGAAGATCCTTTGCAAATGGACTCCAGGTCCAAAATGGAATGTTCCAAAAATGAAAATAACCTTTTGTTTTGCTCGAACTCCTTTATGGTCCTTAGTGTAAGTTCACTCAAGAATATGGCTATTGCACTTTTGCCGATATTGCTTCTTATGGATTTGAGGTTGTATGCTGTGTTGAACTCTTTTATACTCTTTAGTTCTCCAAAATTCCTGGAAGAGGTTTCTATATCTAATATGCTCAACGGATGAAGAACAGAAAGGGTATGTCTTTTATTACCCGAAGCTTTCAGGAAAAAAGCACCGCGACCCTCCAAGTTTCCGTAACCCTGGATAATGATTCCGGATTCCTTATGCCTGATGGTGTGCAATACTATGAACCTGAAGCTTTCGGGACTCATTTTTTATAGTGCTTTTTTAAAAATTCAGAGAGTTTTCTCATTGCAATTCCCCTGTGGGATATCAAATTTTTTTCTTCGGGAGCAAGTTCGGCAAGGGTTTTGGTATAACCATCCGGTAGGAATACCGGATCGTACCCGAAACCGCCATTTCCGGTTTGTTGCTCCAGGATTGTACCATTGAGAATGCCTTCGAAAGTGTAGGTTCTGTTTTCCAGAATCAATGCTACAATACACCTGAAACGGGCTTTCCTGTTTTTTTGCCCCTCCAGTTCTTTGAGAAGTTTGTGCATATTGTCCAAAGAGTTGCATTCCGGCCCTGCATACCTGGCAGAGTATACTCCGGGAGCTCCGCCAAGGGCCTCTGCCTCTAGTCCGGTATCATCTGCAAAGCAATCAATTCCGTTTGCCTTGTGTATGTACCTGGCCTTGAGAATTGCATTTTGTTCCAATGTTTGTCCATCTTCCGGAATATCTTCTGTTATTCCCATTTGAGAGGGGATTGTCAAATTGAAACCATCTCCAAGTATTTCCTGAGCCTCTTTGAGCTTGTGCAAATTAGAAGTAACAAACAAAATATCCATAGCAATCAAAATTGCATCAAAGATACTAAAACTTTATTTTTGTAATTAAATAAGAACTTTATGATAATTAAAAGAATTTTGACGGTATTGACAGCATTTGCCTTGTACGCATTTGCATCACCCGTAAGCGCTCAGTCCCAAAACTTTAAAATAGGAAAAAACCTTGATATACAAATGAATGTCCTTAGGGAGATTGCAATGTTATATGTTGATTCCGTAGATGTGGACAGCCTTGTTACCCAAAACACTATTAACATGCTTGCCTCTTTGGATCCTTATACTGTCCTTATACCTGACGAAGACCGGGAGAGTCTTGAACTTCTCACAACCGGCAGTTATGGCGGGATTGGTGCAATTATCAGGAAAAACGGGGAGAACGTTCTGATTGCAGAGGTCTATGAGAATTCTCCCGCTGCCAAAGCCGGATTGATAGATGGGGACCAGATAATCGGGATTGATGGCGTAAAGGTAGCTCCCCTGCCTATAGATGAATGCAGTGCAAAAATGAGAGGACCTTCTGGCACTGAAGTGTCGTTCACAATAAAAAAACTCAGGAGTGGCGATACCATTGCAATAAATATTAAAAGAGAGAAAATACATATTCCGGATGTTGTCTTTTACGGAATGGTGGAAGATTCGGTGGGATATATCAGGATAACCGGTTTTACAATGGGCGGTGCCCAGGATGTAAGGAAGGCTTTGTTGCACCTTAAGGAGAATCCTGCCTTGAAAAGGGTTGTGCTGGATTTGAGAGGAAATGGTGGTGGTATATTGGACGAGGCAGTGGAAATTGTCTCCCTTTTTGTTCCAAGGAACACTTTGGTTGTCTCTTCAAAAGGAAAAGTGAAGCAAGCGGATATCAACTATTATACCGCATCGGAGCCTGTGGACCTTGAAATCCCTTTGGTTGTTATGGTCAACTCTGCATCGGCTTCCTCTTCGGAAATTGTAGCAGGAGCCTTGCAAGATCTGGATAGGGCTACTATTTTGGGAACCCGGACTTTTGGTAAAGGGCTTGTGCAATCTATAAGGGATGTGGGCTACAATAACAGGATCAAGATAACAACCGCTAAATATTATACACCAAGCGGAAGATGTGTCCAGGCCATTGATTATTCTCAAAGGAACGAAGATGGCAGTGTGGGTCATATTCCCGATTCTTTGATGAAACCTTTCAAAACACTTGTGAAGGGTCGTACTGTTTATGACGGAGGCGGAATCATGCCGGATGTAGAGGTGTTGCCTCAGGATTACAGCCGTCCGGTTGTTTCACTGGTGTACTCCGAACTTATGCACGAGTATTCCATTGAGTATTCCAGGGGTCATGAAACCATTGAGGAGCCATCAAGTTTTTCGCTCACAGACCAAGAGTATGACCAGTTTGTAGAGTGGGCAGCAAAAAAGGAATTTGACCACAGGACTGCCAGCGAGGTTGAGTTGGATAAACTGAAAGTTGTGGCAGGCAAAGAAGAAACGGATTTGAATGTAGAGAAAGAACTGGAAAATTTGGTATCTTTATTGGGAAGGAGCAAGTCTCAAATGTTGGTTGAAAGGAAGGATGAGATAAAACCTCTTTTGGAAGAGGAGATTGTCAACAGGTACTATTACCAGAGAGGACGTGCAGAGATCATGCTCAGGAATGATATCCAGTTTGAAAGGGCAAAAGAGGTTGAAGTATTATAGTTGAATGGGTTTAGGTTTTTTGGTTTTTCCGGAATTGTGTCCGGTGTGTGGGAGATTGTTGGTGAAGGGAGAGAGACACATTTGTTTGGGATGCCTTTCGGACCTGCCCTATTCTTTTTTCTGGAATTGGAGGAACAACCCTGCTGAATTTCTTTTGAATGAGTTGTTACCTGTAGAACAAGCAGCATCTTTGATGTTGTACAGAAGTGAGAGCAATTGGAAGTCTACAGTCCACCAGTTTAAATATTACGGAAACAAGGGTCTGGGTCAGTTTTTGTCTATATTGCTTGCACAGAAACTCATGGAGAGCGGTTGGAGCGATAAATTGGATTTGGTGGTGCCTGTTCCTTTGCATTGGTACAAAGAGTGGACACGTGGTTTCAATCAGGCGGGTGTTGTAGCAGAGGTAATTGCCGAAAAGCTTAATCTCCCTTACGAACCATATTTAATTACAAGAAAAAGGTTTACCTTTACGCAAACCAAAAAAGATAAAGAACATCGTAAAAAAAGTGTAGCGAGTGCTTTTATGGTCAAAGAAAAATATTCCAGGTTGTTGTCGGGTAAAAGGGTTCTTTTGGTAGATGATGTTTTGACCACGGGTGCTACAGCCTCTTCTTGCGGGAAAGCTTTGCTGGACTTTGGTGCATTAAGTATTTCTGTTGTTACATTGGCATTTGTAGAATAATATGTTTGATTTCATAAATATTGAGCTGATAGACATTATTGATATTTTTCTGGTGGGAGTCTTGATTTTTCAGGCATACAAGTTGATAAAGGGAACTTCTGCCATGAATATCTTTACCGGTATCATTGTGTTCTATTTTATTTGGCTTTTGGTAAAGGCTCTGCAAATGGAGTTGTTGAGTGCAATAATGGGGCAGGTCATGGGTGTTGGTGTACTGGCTTTGATTATTTTGTTCCAACAGGAGATCAGGAGGTTCTTTTTAAGATTGGGGACAAGGTATATGGACTCGAGGAACTATTTCAAACTAGCTTCATTTTTGTTCGGGACCAAGAAAACAGGGTTTGGAAATGAAGAGCTGAACGAAATAACCCAGGCATGCCGGAGGATGTCAGAATCAAAGACCGGTGCATTGATTGTGCTGGCAAACAGGAGCTCCCTGGACTACATAATAGATACAGGTGACAGGCTGGATGCCAGGATCAGCCGGCGTCTTATTGAGAATGTTTTTTTTAAGAATGCTCCTATGCACGATGGTGCCATGATTGTATCTTCATATAGGATTGTTGCTGCCAGATGTACCCTGCCTATCTCGGAAAATCCTGCCATACCGGCACATTACGGGATGAGGCACAGGGCTGCGATTGGTATTACGGAGCAGACTGATGCAGAGGTGGTGGTGGTTTCTGAAGAGACCGGGGATATTTCATATGTCTATGATGGAAAAATAAGGAAGATGAATAGTATTACAGAGCTCAGGCTGGCTATCGATAGTTCTGCGGTAGATGTTTCCTGACGGGAACTGTTTTTTTGAGTTTGAATTTCTCTTCTGAGCCATTGATGATCCTTTTGATATTGCTTAAATGTGTGAGCCATATTATTATGGCAACAATAATGCTGAAGATCCTGAGGGTCATTGTCATTTTGTCCTGGGCAATCTCTCCGAACAGCAGGTTGATAAAGAAAGGGAAACTTGTGATACCTAAAATCGCACTTAGTGAGATGTACCTGGTTATGGCAAAACTGACCAGAAAAATTGAGAAACAGATAAAAACTGCGCCTGGATGGATGGCCCACAACACTCCTGTGAGAGTTGCAACTCCTTTGCCTCCCCTGAAACGGAAGAAAACCGGGAAGATATGTCCGGCAACAGAAGCTAGTCCCAAAATAATCTGGGCAGCAACATAGAGGTTTGTATCGGGTTCTATGTTGGTTGTCTTGACCAGGGATACCGCTGCGACTCCTTTAAGTATGTCAAAGGTAAACACGAACAAGGCAAGAGGCCATCCAAAAATCCTTTGTACGTTGTTGGCCCCGGGGTTTTTACTGCCGTAGTCCCGGATATCCATTCCGTATATTACCTTGCCCAAGGTAATGGCTCCGGAGAGTGAGCCGATTGCGTATGCTATTGGGATAAGTAAAAGGTTGGCAGTAGTCATTAAAAACTATTAAATTTTATGCTAAGTTATAAACTTTTATCTTTGTGCAGAATAAAATGAAAACTACAGATATTAACAGAACAGAGCAAAAGCTTGGTTTTGACAAGATAAGGGCAATGGTGCAAACACTTTGCTCTACCAGTGCGGCAAAGAATATGGTTGCCGATGCTATCTTTTCCAGTGATGTGGAAGAGGTTGGGAAAGCTCTTTCCTTGACCGATGAAATGAAAACAATATCTATGCTGGAAAATAATTTTCCCGACACTGGTTATGTTGATACTTCCCACTTTTTGGTACATCTGGAACACTCTTCGTATTGTCTGGACATCCAGTCAATACAAAACCTCAGGAAATCTTTGGATACCCTGCGGCAGATTGTTGCCTTTTTCAAGGGGACAAAAGAGGGATCATATCCAAAAATGAAAGAGTTGATAGCACCTGTTGTGTTGTTCCCGGAAATCACTCGTAGGATAGATTCCATTTTGGATCGTTTTGGAGAGATAAAAGATAGTGCAAGTGATGAGCTTAGTGTCATTAGACGGTCAATAAGGGAAAAAGATGGTACAATCTCAAAAAAGATAAATACTCTGTTACGAAAAGGGCAGCAAGATGGTTTTATAGATGCAGAGGCCTCTGTTTCTGTGAGGGATGGAAGGATGTTGTTGCCGGTTACCGCTTCCAATAAAAGGAAGGTGCCTGGTTTTGTAGTGGATGAATCGGCAACAGGAAAGACCTTGTACATAGAGCCAATGGAGATTGTGGAGTTGAATAACCTGGTAAAGGAGCTTCATTTTGCCGAACAACGAGAGATATTGAAAATCCTTGCAGAATTTTCTGATTTCCTGAGACCATACAGGGAGGATTTACTAATCTCTGCCCGCATGCTCTCATACATAGATTTCATATGGGCCAAGGCAAGGTTTGCAGTATCAATAAATGCAGGCATGCCGGTAATTAGCAGTGAAAGGGAACTTAACCTTAAAAACGCGAGGCATCCGTTGCTGGAGAGGGCACTTGCAAGGGAGGGCAAACCAATAGTGCCTCTCTCTTTGTCTCTTAACAAGGATAAACATATTTTGCTGATATCCGGCCCGAATGCAGGTGGTAAATCGGTTTGTCTAAAAACAGTCGGGTTGCTGCAATACATGTTGCAATGCGGATTCTTGATTCCGGCTTCGGAAAGTTCGGAATTAATGCTGTTTGACGATATATTCATAGATATAGGAGACGAGCAGTCGTTGGAGAACGACCTGAGCACATATAGCTCACATTTGAAAAACATGAGGCAGATTCTGGAAAGTGCAGGTAAAAACAGCCTGGTACTGATTGACGAATTTGGATCGGGTACCGAACCAACTGCCGGAGGGGCCATTGCAGAGGCTATTTTGGAAGAGATTGAAAAGCTGGGTTCTTTTGGGGTAATAACAACCCATTACAGTAACCTCAAGTTTTTTGCCAGTAGCAGCAAAGGGGTGATTAACGGGGGTATGCAGTTTGATGTACAAAACATTATGCCTTTGTTCAAACTGGAAACGGGTACTCCTGGCAGCTCTTTTGCGTTTGAACTTGCAAAGAAAATGGGGTTGCCAGACTTTATAGTAAAGGCTGCCGAATCAAAAGCGGGGACGGAATTTGTGGATATGGAGAGGCACCTTAGAAAAATAGCAAGGAATCGTAAGGCATGGGAAGAGCGGTTGGCTAAGATCAAGAGTACCGACAAAACATTGGAAAACATAACCGACAGGTATCAAAAAGAACTCTCTGGTATCCAGCAAATGAAAAAACAGATACTGGAAGAAGCCAGGGAAGAGGCTACCAATTTGTTGGCAGAGGCAAATAAAAAGATAGAGGCAACCATTAAGGAAATCAGGGAAAACCAGGCAGAAAAAGAGAAAACCAAGTTTGCAAGGAAAGATCTCTCTCATTTTGAACAACAGGTCAAGAGTGCAGCTCCTGCCCAGGATGACGATAAAGTAGCGCGTAAAATGGAGCAGTTGATAAAGCGCAAGGAGAGGAGGGAGCAAAGGAAGTCCCGGAGTGGAACGGCTGTTTCAACTGATACAAAACCAAAGCCTTTGACTGCCACCAAGGAGGAGTTGAAGGTAGGGGACAAAGTGAAGGTGAAAGGTGGAGATTTGATAGGCGAGGTTATCCAGTTGGATGCAAAACAGGTGGGTGTGGCTATAGGTTCTGTAATTAGTAAGATGTCCCGTTCTAAACTGGATAAGATATCGGGAAATGAATACTCTGCTATTGCATCGAAAGGGAGTCATAAACATTTTTCTGTACGTGAAAGCGAAGATATTTCAAGAAGACGTCTGGAGTTCAAACCATCCATAGATTTGCGAGGAGAACGTCTTGAACAGGCTTTGGAGAAGGTTACCCGTTTTGTGGATGATGCAATTATGGTTGGGGTTTCCGAAATCAGGATTTTGCATGGAAAAGGGAATGGAATTTTGCGCGAAGAGATAAGGAAATATTTGAGAACCATGTGGGGTGTCACAAAATTCAGGGACGAACATATTGAGAGAGGTGGTTCGGGCATAACCATTGTAGATTTTGACAATTAATTGATGATAAATAAAAATTGGAAGTATGAAAAGATGGTCTTTTTTGTTGGTTGCTTTAGTTTTCTTGTTTGTTAGCTCTTGCTCTGTCAAGGAAAAGCAAATTGTTTCGGTTGCAGAGGATTTCCTGGAGCTGTATTTCAAGACGGCTTATGATAGCGCTGCAACTTACTGTACACCTGAACTTGCAGAGGAGCTGAGAGGATCCATGAAATCCATTGAAAACCTCGAAGAGGGTGTACGTGAAATGATTGTAAAACAGACTGCGAGTATCCGTCAGGAGATTGTTTCTGTAGAAGAGGCTAATTCCAAGGATAGTGTAAATTTGAAATACAAGGTTTACCTGCCAAGTTTCCCGAATGGTATAGATAATAAAATGTTATTGGTAAAAATGGGGGACAACTGGCTGGTTGCCGGATTTGGTCAATGATAGAAAAATTCATATTGTTTGGCATCGTAGGTTTTTCCGGTCTGTTGGTTGATTTCGGGATAACCTGGGTACTCAAGGAGCTGTTCCGGGTAAATAAATTTTTGGCAAACGGCATTGGTTTTATGATGGCGGCTTCCAGTAATTATTTATTGAACCGTGTATGGACATTCGATAGTACAAACCCAGATATTGCAGGGGAGTATGCATCATTCATAATTATATCTTTGATTGGTTTGGTTATTAACACCTTGATATTGTATCTTTTGACCGAGAAAGCAAATACCAGAGCTATACCATTGAGTGTCAAAGCCAAATTTTATCTTTCTAAACTAATTGCCATTGGTGTTGTTACAATATGGAACTTCCTGATGAACTTTTTTATTACTTTTTCATAGATGAGCAACAAAACCAGAGCTAAATTAGTAGATACACATTCACATAGCAGTTTTTCACCAGATAGCAACATGTCATTGGAGCAGGCAGCCGTAGCTGCTTATACCGCAGGTTTGGAGGCTTTTGCAGTGACCGACCATTTGGACCTGAAGGCTCCGGGAGGCGACACCAGGTTTGCCTTTGACCCTGCAGAGCAGCAACAGGAGATTGACATTGTACAAAAAGGTACCCAGGTCAAGATTCTAAAAGGTGTGGAAATAGGTCTGCAACCAGAGAATTTGTCGGATATAAGAACTTTTTTGAAGGACCATACTTTTGATACTGTCATTGCTTCCATCCATTTTGTAGATGGAGTAGATCCTTATTATGGTGTTTATTATGAGGGAAAGCAAGAGATGCAAGCCTATGAACGGTATTTAGAAGTGATGTTGCAAATGATAGAAGAGTATCCCGATTTTGATATCCTGGGCCATTACGATTATATTGCACGCTATGCCCCGTACAGTAAACGCACAATACTGTACAAAGACCATCCCGATATTTTCGATTCTATATTCAGGTTTTTGGAATACAACGGGAAAGCTTTGGAGATAAACACAAACACATACCGGGAGAGGAACGGCAAGTCTCCTGTGTTGGATATTGATGTTCTCAAGAGGTATGCAGAGTTGGGTGGGGAGCTTTTGACAATCGGGTCGGATGCGCATACACCAGAGAGGTTTGGGGAAAATTTTCACCATTACCTGGCAATGGCCCTAAAATGTGGTATCAAATATATCTCATTCTTTGAAAAACGGAAGGCGGTGCCCAGGAAAATTGAAACCTTCTTGTAGAAAGAGGCCGCATTTATTTTGATGTGCTCTCTTTTTTCTTTTCAAGCTGTTCAAGTTTTTTCTTACGCTCTTTTTTGGGAGTGCCTATGATTTTAAGGTATCTCTCAAATTGCTCCGGAGTCATTATTTTGAAGAATGACTCTTCGGTTTTGTCTTGCCATCTTTTTTGCACTTCGCGGTAACTCTCCGGGTTTTGCAATCCCCCTTTTTTCATTTTTTCAAATTCTGCCATTACTCCGGCTAGATCTGTCTGCAAGGTGGAGTCTACTTTGAAAACCTGGTAGTAATCGAGATCCAAGTCCCTTTGGAGTCTGTTTGCCTGCTCTGCAGCAATCTCTACCGGAGTTTTTTGAGGTGGTTGCTCTTGTCCAAAAACATAACCCGAAATTATAACAGCCAATATTGTAAGAATCCCTTTTTGTTTCATTTTGTAATTGTCTTCCTTGTTTTTTTTACTCTTTCAAAGAACAAAATTAATATTATATTTGTGAAATGACCTTGTATTTACTAATAAATTAATTAATTGATAAAAAAGAATCGGATGAAGAAAAAGATTATGACGGCAATATTGCTTGCCATTTTCACACTATCGCTGCATAACGAAGCCAAATCATGTACCAATATTTTGGTGACAAAAGGTGCTTCCAAAGATGGTTCCGTGATGGTTACATACGCTGCGGACTCACATCAGCTGTACGGAGAGTTGTATTACAACAGGGGAGGTAAACATGCCCCAGGGACAATGATGGATATATATGAGTGGGATACCGGAAAATACCTTGGTAAAATTGCCCAGGTTCCCGAAACATATACCACTGTAGGCAACATGAATGAACATCAGGTGATCATTACCGAAACAACATACGGCGGATTGGGTGAACTGGTGGACACTACAGGCGTGATGGATTATGGATCTTTGATTTATATAGCTCTGCAAAGGGCAAGGACAGCTCGTGAAGCAATAAAGGTAATGACAGACTTGGTGCAAGAGTATGGTTACTATTCTTCCGGGGAGTCTTTTTCCATAGCAGACAAAAATGAAGTTTGGGTGCTCGAGATGATTGGAAAAGGCACAAGAATGGAAAACGGAAAGAATGCTGATAAAGGTGCTGTTTGGGTTGCAGTGAGGATTCCCGATGGTTATATTACCGCACATGCAAACCAAGCGAGAATCACAACTTTCCCTTTGAATGATCCCGAGAACTGTCTCTATTCTCCCGATGTGATTTCATTTGCAAAGGAGAGAGGTTACTATAAAGGTGCTGACAAGGATTTCAGTTTTTCAGACACTTATGCTCCGCTTGATTTTGGTGGAATGAGAGGTTGTGAGGCCAGGGTATGGTCTGCTTTCAACATCCTTGGAAAAGGGATGATAGGGGATAAGCCATATACATATTACCAAGACTATGCAATGGGGCACAATCCCAAAAACCGTATGCCTCTTTATATCAAGCCAGCCGAAAAGGTTACCGTGAAAATGGTTGCAGATGCAATGCGTGACCACTACGAGGGTACCATCCTGGATATGACCCAGGATATCGGAGCAGGTGGTAATGAACTGCCTTATCGTTGGAGACCAATGACTTTTGAAGTGGATGGACAAAAATATTATAACGAAAGGGCTATTGCTACCCAACAAACCGGTTTCTGGCTATTGGGTCAGGCCCGCAGTTGGCTGCCGGATGCAATTGGAGGGATCCTTTGGTTTGGTGTAGACGATGCTGCAACCTCTGCTTTGACCCCAATCTACTCATCATCTTTGGATGTTCCGGAATGTTTCAGGGTTGGAAACGGTAATATGACAACCTACTCAGAGACATCTGCATTCTGGATTTTCAACCGGGTTTCCAATTTTGCATATTCAAGATATAACAGGATTGCCCCTGATGTGAAAATTGCAATTGACAAACACGAACTTACTGCAATGGAAAGGGTTCCTGCCATTGATGCTGCTGCTTTGGAAATTCACAAAACCTCTCCTGAAAAGGCCCGCGAATTCTTGACAGATTTCTCGGTGAATACTGCCCAACAACTTTTCAAAACATGGGTAGAGTTGGACAAATACCTCCTTATCAAACATCTTGATGGTAATGTTAAAAGAGAGAACAGCCCTGGTTGTTTTATGGATAACGGCAGTGGTAAAAACATACCCGCATCTCCAATGTTCCCTGGCTATTCCGAAAAATGGAAACGCGCAGTCAAAGAAGATGCAGGAGAAAAACTCAAAGTGAAGGAGTAGCTAGTTGCCCAATGGATTTTCGACTTTACCTGCGAACAGGATTGCATTTGTAGATTGCTCCCAGATTGCAAAGAGGAAAGGCTCGTCTGCCCGGAACACTTGTTTGCCCGGGCCGGCAGTTGCCTTTATCAAACTGCAAGGTGTGTAATTCGTGATAACAGTTCGTCTCCCAGTTGGTTTTTCTCTTCTATGTGTTTTTTAACTGCAGAAACAAATTTGTTACTTTCGAAAATCCCTCGTACCTGTTCAAAATCCATAAGGCACTCTTGATGGTTCCCATCTGCACCAAAACCTGTCATGGCACTTAAAGAGAATTCCTTGCGGGCATCTTCGTAAAGCAGATTATCAAGACCCACAACAGCCTCCCTCCATTTTTCCACAATCGTACAAATATCCTTGGCTGTAATTGCAGCAGGGTCAAAACCAAAAACCTCTTCTATCTTGTGGTAGCACCATGTCCATTCGTAGGTGTAATAATTGTTATGGAGAGAGTCCAGGAATTCGTTTATTTCCCTCAAGGAGCCAAGAGAACCATCTTCTATCATATCCATCATTTTTGCCACTTCGCTTTTTGGAGCAATCAACCCGGAAATATCCAGCCAGCTGCCTACCCCGACCGGAGTATCCGGCAGCAACTTTATCGCGATTTCCTTGTCGGATCCAAATTCGCTTTTCTCCAGTCGTTTAATAACGGAATTGCCCATAAACTTATGTACGGCCATTTCGTAGAACCTGATGCCATTGACCAATGAGGAGTTCTTTATCTTTGTGCTTTTGTATGAGTAGATATCTGTTGTTTCACCTGATAGCCGCTTTAACTCCAATAACAACTGCCGCCCTTTGATCATTTTTTCTATGGTGTATGGGCTTAGCAGGTTGTAATTGATTTGGTCTAATTTTACAGGATCTTTCCTGCGGTCCCTTTCCGGCCATTTTTGCACATCCCTTATTGTTCCTACGCTACGGAGGTTTACACCAGGAATGAGGTATGTTGTGTTGTTTTGCTCAATTAGGTATGAGAAAGGCAGCATGGAAGTATCGGTATTGTTCACATGTCGCCCCATAACCAATGAAAAGGCCCCGATCCTGGCAGGCCACAATACATATGAATCGGAGGTGGTTTTGGAGCCCCTCTCCATAATGCCCTGATGGATTGGCCCAAGTTTGTACATATGGTTGGATTGGTTGGAGCCCGATCCGGCATTCATGAAAGAGAACATACCGGCTATCAATAATGTAGACTTGTGATGGCTCACAGTATAGGGACCTGCAAAGATTGCAGCAGCTTCTCCATTCTGACCGTGACAGTTGCTAAAAAAAAGAGAGTGTTCGGCAGAGTAATTGCGACTTAATATTGTAGATTGTCCTACAAAACACTTTTCAATTGTAGTTCCGGAGTCTATCCTGGCACCGGAGCAAATTATAAAGTCTTTGCAATAGCTCCCATGTCCAATATACACCGGGTCGTTGACATTGCTGTTGATAGATCCGTTTTCCAACAACAGAGCACCCTCAATTTTGGCGCACTCCCCAATTTTGACACAACTGATTAACCCTGTATTGGTAATCATAACGTTATCGCCTATCTGTCCAATATCAGAAGAGTGTTTCCTGCTGTAAAAACGAACCAACTCTTTCATCTTTTCAATCATGATGCTCCTGTGGCGGTAAAGCGCCATTATATAGGCAAACTGTGCAGAGAGTTTGTCGTTTATAAGCACCTCCCTCCCTCCGGTTTCGTTCAAAACAGAAACCTCTGTGCCATTGCCAAAGGAAGAGAGTTTGTCTGTGACTATACGGTCTACATTCTCTATAATGCACTCTTTTCCTATTTTGTAGTTTGCAATATAGTTGTGTATGTTTTCTATACAGCAATTTTCTCCAACTGTTACATTGTGCAACCTTGCGTTGTAGATTCCGGGTTTCCTCACGACTCCGCCTGGCAGCAGGAACTCCTTTTCGAAAACAGAAAGGTAATTCTCTCCAGAAAAATTGGTGTTTTTTACATATATTGGATTAAAGCCCTCTTGGACAAATATTTTGCTCCAATTATCGCAGTTGCAGCCCTGACTTTGCAGAACTTCTGTTTCGCTCTTATTAATAGCCCGGTATTTTTTCATGATGCCAATTTATAAAAAAGAACTTTTGGTTATGTCGGATTTTTACAAAACTTATTAATTATCTTTGTTAATCTAAAGATTTAGAACAAAGGCATTTTGTATAATGCAAAAATGTAAGCATATGTTATACGAACAGACAATAAGGCAAATTTTCGAATCACAAAAGGGAAACTTAGGTGTGGGTAAGGTTGCAAGCTATATCCCGGCTCTTTCCCAGGTAGACCCAAACAACTATTCGATATCTGTCTGCGACCTGGAAGGGGGTGAGTTTTCCATAGGGGAGAGTGATAAAAAATTTACCGTGCAGAGTATTTCCAAGGTTTTCACCCTTGCAATGGCCAGCCGTTTTTTGGAAGATGAACTCTGGCATTATGTTGGCAGGGAGCCTTCGGGAACCTCATTCAATTCTCTGATACAGCTGGAACAGGAGAAGGGGATACCCCGGAATCCTTTCATAAATGCAGGGGCATTGGTGGTGACGGATAAACTGATAGATCTCTACAAAAAACCTAAAAAAGAGATTCTGGAGTTTGTAAGGGAGTTGTGCAACGACCAGGATGTCTATTACAACAAAGAGGTGGCTGTTTCGGAGTTGGAGAACTCATACAGGAACATGGCATTGGCCAATTTCATGAAGAGCTTTGGTACAATCAAAAACGACCTGGATACAATTATGGATATCTATACCAGCCAGTGCAGCATTAGCATGACAACCCTCACTCTGGCCCGAGCCTTCCTTTTTTTGGCAAACAAAGGGGTGGTCCCTTCTACCGGAAAGGCAATGGTGAGCCCACGTACTGCCAAGAGGCTGAATGCCCTCATGTCTACTTGTGGCCTATACAACGAATCGGGGGATTTTGCCTACAGGGTAGGTCTTCCCGGTAAAAGTGGAGTAGGAGGTGGTGTTGTGGCAATTATACCAGGAAAGCTTTCAATAGCAGTATGGAGTCCCGAACTAAATGCCAATGGCAATTCCCACAGGGGAATAGAAACATTGGAGCAATTCACGACCAAAATAGGAATATCAGTTTTTTAATATTCAGGCAAATAATTAATATCATGAAAAACAGACTATCAGTAAATATTTTAACGGCTTTATTAGTGTTGTTCCCAATTCTCTTCTCACCTTCGGAATCGTACAGCCAACTCCGCTCCAACAATAAACAAGAGAAGGAAAAAAAAGATTCCAAGGAGGGGAAAAGGGAGCTGAAAATGGAAGATGTTTTAAAATGGAACAGAATAACAGAGAGTGCGTTATCTTCTGATGGAAAGCATATTGCCATTAAGTTGGAGCCTTGGAAAGGCTCTGCAACAGTCAAACTCTACAACAATAAAGGCACTCAGCTTTTCCATTCCGATTCATCCGGCACGATTGCCTTTGATTATTATGGCAAGTACCTTTTTTTCAAGAAAGAAAAAAGTAAAGAGGAACAAGACTCAAAAAATGGCTATAATTTGGGTATGTTGTCATTGGATGATTACAATGCAGAGTATTTTGAAAATGTAAAAAGTTTCCACGCACCCGGGAAAAAGGGGGGAATGTTGTTTGTTTTGGGAAAAGATTCTACACTCAGGATAGTTGCACCAGGAGATGAGGGTTGGAAATTAAATGGGAAAGTAGACAAGTACAGCGTATCTGAAAATGAGAACTCTTTGCTGACAACTCAAGGGGGTGCTGTTGTCAAATATGAATTTCCCTCATTCAAAACAGATACCATTTGGAAAGGAAAGGGCAAAATACACTCCCTCTCTTTGAATGAAGATGGCTCTCAGGCAGCTTTTTTGGCGGGAGATACTCTTTATTTGAATGTTGGGGATAAACAGGCATACATGATAGCAAACGGGGTTTCCCAAAGCAGGAAGCTAAAATTCTCTCCCGATGGCACAAAACTTTATTTTGGATTCAAAATCCCTTTGCCGGAAAAGGACACTACCATAGAAAAAGATGATTTTCCCCAGGTTCATATCTGGAACTGGAACGAGAAAACACAGTTCACACAACAAGTTGTAGACAAAGAGAGGGACAAGAAGGCAAGTTTACTGGCTGTTTACCATTTGGACAAGGGCTCTTATTATACAATTACCAACGAAAATGTTTCTGATGCAATTTTGGTGGACAAGGGTGACTCGCCTTTGGTGGTGGCTGTTTCTGATACCGATTACCAAATGGAAAGCATGTGGACCGGGCGTTCCAAATATGATGTTTACTTGATTGACACCTATCTGGAGAGAGCGCTTTTTGCACTTAAAGGAATTGATGGTTATCCAAGAATATCTCCTTCAGGCAAATTCCTGTATTGGTACAGTGCACCTGATAGTAGCTGGGCTACATTTTCCATGGATACAAAAGAGCAGAAATTGGTGACTTTGCCCGATGTGTTGCCGGTTTTTGACGTTGAAAACGATGTGCCTGACTGGCCATCTTCTTACAGGGCTGCCGGTTGGAGCAAAGATGACAAGGAGTTTTTTGTTTATGGACAATATGATATTTTTAAAGTAGATCCGGATGGTAATGAGCAACCGGTAAACATGACCGTCAATGGCAACTCGTCCGGAATAACATACCGATACCTGGAAGCAGACCCTAATGAGGAGTTTGTTAATTTTGACGGGAATGCCCTTTTGATGGGGTTTGACAACAATACCAAAGGATATGGCTATTATCTATTGGGAGTAAAAGGAGAACAACCCAAAACCCTGTACAATGGCAATTTTATGCTAGGAACCCCGGTAAAGGCTGCCAATGACAATTCATGGATATTTACCAAGGAGAGGTTTGACCAATTCCCTGATATTTGGTATAGTTCAAACGAATTTTCCAAAAACACCAAAATCACAGAGGCCAACGGCCAGCAAGGAGATTTCATTTGGGGCAGTGCAGAGCTTGTAGAATGGACTTCATATGACGGAGTGCAGTTGCAGGGTGTGGTTTACAAACCCGAAAACCACGATCCTTTAAAAAGATACCCTGTGATAGTGAATTTCTATGACAAGAACTCTGCTACTCTGCACTCTTATCGTACACCTGAGGCGCATCGTTCTACAGTAGATTACCATTGGTACAACAGTCATGGTTATGTCATATTCAACCCCGATGTTGTCTATAAAGATGGTTACCCGGGGGAGAGTGCGTTCAATGCTGTGATGCCAGGGATTTCCAAACTTATAGAAGAAGGTATCGCAGACCCTGAACGTATCGGAGCCCAAGGTCATAGCTGGGGCGGATACCAGGTTGCTTACCTTGCAACCCGCACCAACCTGTTTGCTGCCATAGAGTCTGGAGCTCCTGTTGTGAACATGTACAGTGCCTATGGAGGAATCCGTTGGGGTACAGGACTCAACCGCTCCTTCCAGTATGAACACCAGCAAAGCCGGATAGGAAAGACTCCTTGGGAATCACCTTTGCGTTACATGGAGAACTCACCAATCTTTACAATGGACAAAGTCAATACCCCGATCCTTATCATGCACAACGACCAGGATGGTCACGTGCCTTGGTACCAGGGGATTGAATTTTTTGTTGCCCTCAAAAGGTTGCGCAAGCCTGTTTGGTTGTTAAACTATACCGGGGAGGTGCATTGGCCCCAAAAACTCAAGAACAAGATAGATTTCCAGTTGAGGATGAAGCAGTTCTTTGACCATTACCTAAAAGATGCTCCGGCCCCCCAATGGATGGAACCCGGCATATCTGCAATTGAACTTGAGACGAAAACCGGATATTAGATTGCTCTGCTATGGTTAATTGAAAGTTTTAAGTTATATTTGTTCTTGACTTAAAACTTAAAGCCTATGGAGAAAATCTTCCCCCGGCAACTTGTCGTGCCCACCATAATATTGATGGGTGTCGTTGTGGGTCTGGTACTCTACCTGTTTTACATGTCCAGGATGACTTCTTACCTTACCGATGACCCTTCTGCTTGCGTTAACTGTCACATAATGGCTCCCTATTACCAATCCTGGCAAAAAAGCTCCCACCAGCCATGGACCACCTGCAATGATTGTCATGTTCCACAGGATAATTTTGTAAGGGGATATGCTTTTAAAGCAAAGGATGGTTTGTACCATGCTGCAATTTTCACCTTAAGAGCAGAGCCTCAGGTGATAAGGCCAAGGGCAGAGAGTTATGGAGCTATCATGGAAAACTGTATCAGGTGCCATACACAGTTGAATACTGAGTTTGTAAAGACCGGTATGGTGAAATATTCACAAGTACATGACGGGAAAGCCCGTGCTTGTTGGGATTGTCACAGGGAGGTGCCTCACGGGGTAATTTCCAACCTGGCAATGAGCCCTAATGCAATAGTGCCCCTGCCGGACTCCCCTGTACCTTCGTGGCTGAAAAAAATGATGAAATAATAAAACTTGAACTCTATGAGAAAATTCTATGAGAAACACAAGACGGCCCTTTTATGGGTGCTTTTCGGGGGAACCATAGTGGTGGTTTTCCTGTTGGGCTTGCTGGCATCTTCGGTAACCGAAAGACGGGCCGAAATTGCTACCTTATTCAATAATAAGCGTGTAGAGATTTCCGGAATTGAGGCACGCAACCAAATTTGGGGGGAAAATTACCCTCGGGAATATGAAACATGGCTCAAAACCAAGGAGATGGATTTTGAGAGCAAACATCATGGCAATATTTTCCAGGATGTGTTGGAAGAGAGGCCGGAGATGGTTGTACTATGGGCAGGATATGCGTTTTCCAGGGATTACAGTGCTCCCAGGGGACATGCCTATGCCATAGAAGATGTTACCAATACACTCAGGACGGGAGCTCCTTTTACAGAAGAGGAAAACCTGCAACCTGCAACCTGCTGGTCTTGCAAAAGCCCGGATGTGCCCCGTATGATGGCTGAGGTTGGGATAGAAAATTTCTATAAAGAAAAATGGTCCCATTTTGGAGAAGAAATTGTAAACCCTATTGGTTGTGCAGATTGCCATAATCCGGACAACATGAACATTTCCATTTCAAGGCCTGCTTTGGCAGAGGCTTTCCAAAGGATGGGCAAGGATATTGACAACACCACCATACAGGAGAGAAGGACACTTGCTTGTGCACAATGCCATGTGGAGTACTATTTCAAAGGAGATGGCAAATACCTCACTTTTCCGTGGGACAAAGGTACAACGGTAGAGGATATGGAGGCATACTACGACCAGGCCGGCTTCTCTGACTGGACGCATGCTTTGAGCAAAGCTCCCATGCTAAAGGCTCAGCACCCCGATTATGAATTGTTCATGATGGGTCCACACGCAAAAAGAGGCCTTTCATGTGCCGATTGCCATATGCCATACAAATCTGACGGAGCCATCAAATATAGTGACCACCACTTGGTTTCTCCTCTTAAATACATAGACCGCACTTGCCTTACTTGCCACAGGGACAGCGAGGAACAACTTATGAATTATGTCTACGAATACCAAGACAAGATTCTTGAAACCCGCGACAGGGTAGAGAAGGAGCTGGTAAAGGCTCATGTGGGTGCAAAATTTGCTTGGGACAGCGGGGCTTCCGAAAAACAGATGGAGCCGGTTCTGAAACTTTTACGTGCAGCCCAATGGAGATGGGATTTTGCTGTTGCTTCCCATGGTGCTTCTTTCCATGCCCCTGTGGAGACTCAACGAATCCTATCACATAGTCTGGACAAAAGTTACCAGGCACAATTGGAGGTGAACAAAGTGTTGAGGGATTTGGGCATTACAAGTGATTATCCAAATCCGGACATATCTACAAAAGAGAAAGCTCAGCAATACATTGGGCTTGATATGCCAAAACTCAAAGCAGATAAAGAGAAATTCAAAACTACAATTGTACCGGAATGGTTGGCAAAAGCGAGAGAAAACGAAAAATTGCTGTAGAAGAGGTTATCATAATCTCGGCTGTATTGATTGCAGGGTTAGCCCTGCAATTTTTTTCAGGCCCTTTTGACAAAAGGTTCCTGGCATATCCTGTCAACCTGGTGTTCCTGGGGTTGCTAGCATTGGTGTTCTTCATGAAAAAAGGCGCTGCCCTTTCCAGGATGGCCTCCGGCACACTCTCTGTGATACTCCTTGCTGCAGTCACTATTGCCGCGTTGTGGATGGGGCTGGTGCCAGGTAACATGGTTAAGGTATCGTGGCCTTTTGTGCTGCTCTATCTGATGTTGCTGGTAAACCTGACTGCAATAACAGCATTGAGGTTAAAGTCATTTTCTGCAAAGCAAATCCCTTTTATTTTGAATCATGTGGGATTGTTGGTATTATTGTTTTCTGCAGGGCCTGGTTCTGCAGACAAATCCAGGTTTTTCATGACTGTGATGGAGGGTTCCACAGAGTGGAGGGGAGAGCCTTCGGGAGCAGGAAAAGATGCACAAGTGGTGGAATTGCCTTTGGCAATTGAACTTGTAAATTTCTCCATGGAAGAGTATCCTCCAAAATTGGGGGTTGTGGATAAAACCACCGGAGAGGCAATGCCATTGGGTAAACCTCATTTTTTTGAGGGCACTCTAAATGCAGAGTCCCAAATAGCAAGATGGGAGTTTAGGGTAGATTCAATAGTGGACAGGCCAAGGTATGCACCGGCAGCTTATGTGTTGGCAACGGAAATTGAGACAGGAACTGTTAATGAAGGGTGGGTAACCTGTGGTAATTATTTCCAACATTTCAAGATACTGGACCTGACAGAAAACTTGTGTGTGGCCATGACATTTCCGGAACCAAAAAGCTATACGTCAAATGTCAAGGTTTACACACCAGATGGTCAGGTCAAAGCAGCGGAGATAGAGGTGAATTCTCCCATGACAGTAGGTAACTGGAAGATATACCAGTTTTCTTATGATACCCAAAAGGGGAAAGATTCTGAATACTCTGTATTTGAATTGGTTTATGATCCATGGGTAATACCACTTTACATAGGTTTTATAATGATGTTGTTTGGGGCAATTACCCTTTTTTGGAAAGGAGGTAAAAAATGAGTTGGAACGAATTCATCTATTTTGCAATAGGATCTCTGTTGTTTTGGATTTCAGGGACAATACTTATTTATACCTCTAAAGGTGCCAGGTTGGGTAATATCCTTATTTTATCCGGTATAGTTTTATTTGGCTCTTTTATAGTTGGTTTGTGGATAGGGAAAGGCCATCCGCCATTGAGGACGATGGGTGAAACTCGTTTATGGTACTCCTTTTTTATTAGTATTGTGGGTTTTGTTACATATTTGCATTGGAAATACAAATGGATAATGGGTTATAGCGTTGTGGTTGCAGGTGTTTTTGTTTTTGTTAACCTCCTCAAACCAGAGATACACACTACCAACCTTATGCCTGCACTCCAAAGTGTGTGGTTCGTACCCCATGTTACTGTTTACATCTTGTCATATGCTCTGCTTGGAGCAGCCACAATTGCCTCTTTTATTGCAATAAAAGAGTTGAAAAAGGGAGAGTATGGCCTTATGCCGTTAATTGACAATCTTGTATACATAGGATTGGGATTCCTTATGATGGGAATGCTCATGGGTGCGCTTTGGGCTAAAGAGGCTTGGGGTGATTTTTGGTCTTGGGATCCAAAAGAGGTTTGGGCATTCATAACAGCTGGAGCATATCTGGTTTATATCCACGCGCGTATATTGAAATTTCGTTTGAATTTATTGCTTTGGCTTCTTCCTTTGGCATTTGTGCTGCTTATGATAACTTGGATTGGTGTAAATTATTTGCCTGCAGCACAGGGTAGTATCCATGTTTATTGATAAAATGCCAAAAATTATTTGCAATTGATTTAAAAAGTAACATAACTTTGTCCCCATAAAAGAGAAAAATGAACCTATACTCAAATATCCATTCAGTACATCATCATCACCTACGGTTAAACGGTAGGCGCGATTTGCTGTGTGTATATTCGGGATAATTTTTTGAAATATATTTTAGCATAAGAGGGCTTACCGGTTGGTGAGCCCTCTTTTTTTTTTAATACTTATTGATAGCATGATTAGAATTGCAATCCAGGCCAAAGGCCGTTTGAACGAAGAGAGCATTGAATTGCTCAGGGAGTCGGGTCTCTCTGTGGACGAGAGTAAAAGGAAATTATTGGCAAAATGCGGGGATTTCCCATTGGAGGTCCTCTATTTGAGGGACGACGATATACCAGGTGCTGTTGCTATGGGTGTGGCAGACATAGGTATAGTGGGTTTGAACGAAGTAGCAGAAAAAAGGGAAAATGTGAGCGTGGTTCATAAACTTGGATTTGGTAAATGTCGTATTTCACTGGCTATACCTAAAAGCGAGGGTTATGACGGACCTTCCTATTTCCAGGGGAAAAGGGTTGCAACTTCTTACCCGGCCATATTGGAGAATTATTTTGCAGAAAATGGTGTTAAGGCAATCATACACAAGATTGCAGGATCTGTAGAGGTAGCTCCGTCTGTGGGAATGGCAGATGCTATATTTGATATTGTAAGTTCCGGAGGTACGCTTGTAGTAAACGGTCTGAAAGAGGTTGAGAGGGTTTTTGAATCGGAGGCGGTGCTGATTTCCGGGAAAAACCTTGATAATACAAAAATGGAGATTGTTTCACAGTTGGTATCCAGGTTCGAAGCTGTAGAACGCAGCAGAGGAATGAAGTATTTGTTGATAAACCTTCCTGAAAACAAGATAGAAGAGGCATCCAGGATAACTCCCGGTCTCAGGAGTCCCACAATCTTGCCATTGGCACAACAGGGTTGGTGCTCTATGCACGTGGTGGTAGAAGAGAAAGATTTGTGGAGCAAGCTGGAAAGGTTAAAGAACCTTGGAGCAGAAGGTATACTTGTGCTCTCTCTGGATAAGATAATGCCCTGAACTTTAATGAAATTTTATCAAGACCAAAATGAAAACATATAATAATCCAGATAAAAGCCTGTGGGCTGGTATAGCGAAAAGACCATCCAATTACAATTCCGGTTTGGAGAGTAGTGTCAGGAAGATAATCTCACAGGTACAGGAAAGTGGAGACAAAGCGTTGTTCCGGTTGACAAAGGAGTTGGACGGGGTAACTTTGGATAAACTTTACTTAGATACCAAAGAAATAGATGAACTCTGTAACCAGGTTGATTCTTCATTGAAAGAGGCAATTGAAATTGCCATCTCCAACATTTCCAGATTCCATTCGTCTCAAAAACAGGAGCCGTTAGTGACTGAGACAATGCCAGGGGTAAAATGTGTGCTCAAAAGTTTACCTATAGAAAAGATAGGCTTGTATATTCCAAGTGGCTCTGCCCCTTTGTTTTCTACAGTACTGATGTTGGGTGTTCCGGCACAATTGGCAGGTTGCAAGGATGTGGTATTGTTTACTCCGCCCTCAAAAGATGGTATGATTGCCCCTGCAATTGCATACTGTGCAAGAAGACTGGGGATAGAAAAAATTGTGACTTTAGGTGGTGCTCAAGCTGTTGCTGCAATGGCCTATGGTTCGGAGAGCATAGGAAAAAGGGATAAGATTTTCGGGCCAGGTAATAGTTATGTGACCAAGGCAAAGGAGTTGGTTTCCCAGGTTGTTGCTATTGATATGCCAGCAGGGCCATCGGAGCTAATGGTAATTGCAGATGAAAGTTGTGTTCCTGCTTATGTTGCGGCAGATTTGCTTTCGCAGGCAGAGCATGGATGTGACTCCCAGGTGTTATTGTTGAGTAATTCTGCTTTGGTTATAGAGAATGTAAGTAAAGAACTTGGAATAATGGCAGGCAAATTATCCAGGCAGCAACAAGTGGATGGAGCTTTGTCCAACAGTTGTGCAATTTTGTTTGACAAGTTGGAAAATGCTTTGGATTTTTCTAACTACTATGCCCCTGAACACTTGATTATAAGCACTGGAAATTCATGGGAAATGGCAAATTCGGTAACTGCAGCAGGAAGTGTGTTCATTGGCAATTATTCCCCGGAAAGCGCAGGGGATTATGCTTCCGGCACCAATCATACTCTGCCTACAGGAGCGTGGGCAAAATCTTACAGCGGGATTTCGCTGGATAGTTTCATGCACAAAATCACTTTCCAGGAGTTGACAAAAGATGGTCTTTTATCACTTTCGGAGGTTATTTCCATAATGGCAAATGCAGAGTCCCTTGAGGCTCATGCCATGGCTGTGGAAGTTAGGTCGGAGGCTATTTTACAGGAAAAAAATGTTAACAAAACCAATCATAAATAAAATGGGAGCAAATAGATCGTTTGAATTGGAAAGCTTTGTAAGGGATAATATCAGGGTTCTGAAACCTTATTCAACAGCCCGGCAGGAGAGTGGGCTGAAAAATGCATTGTTCCTGGATGCCAACGAAAGTCCTTTTGATACAGGGTACAACAGGTACCCCCAGCCTGTTAATGAGAGTCTTAAAAGTGTTGCGGCAAAGTATGCCAGCCCATACCCTTTTGAACAGGAGAGCATATTGACTGCAAAAAATGTTTTTGCAGGGAATGGTAGCGACGAGGCAATTGACTTGCTTATCAGGATATTCTGCTTACCTGGGAAAGATAATATTGTGACTCTTGCGCCAACTTACGGAATGTACAAAGTTGCTGCTGCAATTAATGATGTGTCAGTAAAAGAGTACAGGTTGGGGAGTGGATTTTCCTTGGATGCACAAGATTTGCTTTCTACTGCAGATGAAAATTCGAAATTGCTTTTCCTTTGCTCTCCAAACAACCCTACAGGAAATTTGCTGGAGAGAAATGCTGTAATGGATATATTGGAGAAATTCAACGGAATTGTGGTGATTGACGAGGCATATATAGATTTTTCCGGAGACCAAGGTTATATCTCTTGTTTGAATGATTATCCCAATCTTGTAATATTGAGAACAATGTCCAAATCAAGAGGTTTGGCAGGATTAAGGGTGGGTTTTGCATATGCATGTGAAAAGATAATCTCATATATGGATATGGTAAAGTACCCATATAACTTAAATATTAATAGTCAAAGAGTTGCCATTAAAAGTTTTGTACAAGACGGAATGGAGAGCGTGAAGAGCATCATGGATGAGAGGGAGAGTTTGGCTATTGAGCTTTCTAAAGTCAAGGGGGTAAATAAAGTCTATCCAAGCAAAGCAAATTTTTTGTTGGTGGATATTGATAACCCGGCTGAAAAGGTAAAAATGCTTAAAAAACATGGTGTTGTCATTAGGGACAGGAGCAAGGAGCCGGGTTGTGAAGGTTGCGTGAGGATTTCAGTTGGAAAGAGAGCCCAGAATGATCTGCTCCTGGATTTGCTCAATGGTAAAATTGACAAGGTGTTTCAAGATAAGATGGAGTTTTCCAGGATTACAAATGAAACATCTGTCACACTAACCCTCTTTCCTGATGACAACAAGGTCAGGGAAATCCATTCCGGTATTGGGTTCCTGGATCATATGCTGGATCTTTTTTGTGTCCACTCAGGAGTGGGAATGGACCTGTATGTTATTGGTGATCTTGATGTAGACCAGCATCATACAATTGAAGATATAGCTATTGTGCTAGGAGAAGCTATTGCTGCAATGTACAAATCCAAAAACAAGGGGTATAACAGGTATGGTTTTGCTTTGCCAATGGATGAATCACGTGCCGAAGTGTTGTTGGATCTTGGAGGGCGGTTCTCTTTTGAGTGGGATGTAAAGTTCGAATTTGAATTCACAGGTGATTTCCCTGTCCAGATGTATAGCCATTTCTTTGAAACATTGGCTTCCAACGGTAAATTCAATTTGCAGATGAAGGCTTCCGGTAAAAACGACCACCATATTGCCGAAGCATTGTTCAAAGCCTTTGCAAGGAGTCTGAGGATTGCCCTGAGCAATAATGTGGCAGATTATGAGTTGGCCAGCAGTAAAGGTTTGGTTTGAATGGAATAGGATATTATGTTAAAAACAACTAAGATATGATAGCGATTTTGGATTATGGTGCCGGAAATGTTTTTTCTTTGGGGAATGCCATTGAAAGGAGCGGGAAGAGTTTTGTGGTTACAGACAATATTGATGATTTGAAGGCTGCGTCACATATTGTACTGCCAGGTGTTGGTGATGCTTCCAGGGTAATTGCACAGATGGAGAGGCGCGGATTGCTCAATTTCCTTGCAACCACCAAAAAACCTGTATTGGGTATTTGTATAGGTATGCAGGTTTTGTGTTCTTTCAGCGAAGAGGGAGATACGTTGTGTGCCGGTGTTTTTGCAGAGAGGGTGCTTAAGCTAAGGGGTGGGGATGTGAAGATCCCGCATATGGGTTGGAACCAGGTAAATGATTTGAAAGGGCCTCTTTTCAAAGGAATAGAGAATGGTGAGTGGTTCTATTTTGTACACTCATTCGCGCCATCCCCGGGGCCGGCTACGATTTCCAAAACGACACATGGGCAGTTGTTTTCCTCTGCCCTTAATATCAGGAATTTCTACGGAACGCAATTCCATCCCGAAAAAAGTGGCATTGCAGGCGAAAAGCTGCTTCGTAATTTTTTTGAATTGAAGGAGATAGATTAAATTTTTTTGAAATGGTTGAAATGAAAAATATATACAAAGTGATACCTGCCATGGATATTATTGATGGAGGCTGTGTGAGGCTCACCATGGGAGATTATGGCATGGTTAAGAAATACAGTTCCAATCCGCTGGACGTAGCTAAAGATTTTGAAAATGCAGGGTTCAAAAAGATTCATATCGTGGACCTTGATGGTGCAAAGTCCAATGCGCCCAGGAATCTGCAAATAGTAAAAGATGTATCGCAAAATACAAGACTGGAAATACAATTTGGAGGAGGAATCAAGAGCCTTGAAAGTGCCGGGAGCGCTTTTGAATATGGGGCCGATTCCATAATACTGGGGAGTGTTGCAGTAAAACAGCCCGAAATTGTTGCCAGCTTAGTAGAACTATATGGCAAAGAGAGTATTATATTGGGTGTAGATGTCAAAGAAGGAAAGATATCGATAAATGGATGGAAAGAACAGGTAGATATAGATATAAATGAGTTTATATCTAGTTATACTACACTAGGTATAAATAAGGTTATATGTACAGATATCTCCAAAGATGGTATGTTGAATGGACCAACTTTCAAATTGTACCAAAATTTGAAACAACTATTTCCTTCTGTTAATATCATTGCTTCTGGAGGTGTTTCCAATGAACAAGATATTATGAAATTGATCTCTATGGGCATAGATGGTGTAATTGCTGGTAAGGCTTTTTATGAAAACAAGATTGATATTAAATTTTTGTTAGAATGGTTGCAAAACGAATAATACCGTGCCTGGATGTGCACGAAGGTAAAACTGTAAAAGGTGTGAATTTTGTCAACCTCCAGGAGGTTGGCAACCCGGTAGAGCTGGGAAGGTATTATTCACAGCAGGGTGCAGATGAGCTGGTTTACCTGGACATTAGTGCTACCAACGAAGGGAGGGGTATTTTCCGGAAACTTGTAAAGGAGGTTGCGCTTACACTGAATATCCCGTTTACGGTGGGTGGCGGGATCAAGAGCCTGGAAGATGCCTCTGCAATGTTGGAATCGGGTGCAGACAAGGTCTCTTTAAACAGTTCTGCAATCGGGAACCCGGCAATCATAGACCAGATATCAAAAGCATATGGATCCCAATTTGTTGTAGTGGCAATTGATGCATCATTTGTAAACGGTAAATGGAGGGTTTTCACAAATGGTGGTAAAAGGGAGAGCCAAAGGGAACTTTTTGAGTGGGCAAAAGAGGCAATGGAAAGAGGCGCAGGAGAGATCCTATTTACCTCCATGGACAAAGATGGAACAAAAAGTGGGTTTGAATATGATACACTCAAGAAGTTGAACCAGGTTTTGGGGATTCCATTGATAGCTTCGGGTGGTGCAGGTACCGTAGAACATTTCACGGAATTATTCAAAGATGAGTGTGCCGATGCTGCTTTGGCTGCCTCTGTTTTCCACAGGAAAGAGATAATGATTGGAAATTTGAAGCAGTACTTGAGAAATAACGGTATAAATGTAAGATTATAAATTAAAAAAAGAACAAATATGATTTCTATAGATTTCGATTACAATAAGGTTTTCCAGACAGACAAAATGCTTGTCCCGGCAGTTATCCAGGATAACTCCTCTATGATTGTGTTGATGGTGGGATATATGAACAGAGAGTCCTTTCTAAAGACAATGCAAACGGGTTTGGTAACTTTCTACAGCCGGTCACGCCAAAAGCTTTGGACAAAAGGGGAAACAAGTGGGAACAGGCTTGAATTGGTCAGTATTGCAGAGGATTGCGACAGTGATACATTGCTTGTGAAGGTAAATCCTACAGGGCCGGTATGCCATACAGGTAGTTATAGTTGCTTCAAAGAGAATGAGAGCGAAGGGTTTTTAGGCAAATTGGATAAGATAATACAGGAGAGAAGGCTAAACATGCCAGATGGCTCCTATACTACCAAGTTGTTCCAAGGGGGAACGGAGAAAATTTGCAAAAAAATTGGAGAGGAGTGCGCAGAGACCATAATAGAGGCAGTGAGGGACAACAAAGAAAGGTTGGTGTATGAGTCCGGAGATTTGCTATTCCATCTTTTTGTGTTGCTTCGTTATAAGGGGATATCTTTGGATCAAATAGAAAAAGAGCTCTATTCAAGACATAAATAGAGCCCTTTGGCTTTTTTTGCCGGGATTTTGGTAATGCCGTAATCCAGGTTTTAAAACAGTCCGGAGATTACTCCGTCATTGTCAATGTCTATCCTTTCGGAAGAAGGGGTGGCAGGCAAACCAGGCATACGCATGATTTCCCCGGTAATAGGTACAAGGAAACCGGCGCCGGAAGCGATCTCGATTTCCCTTACTGTAATGACAAAGTCTTTTGGCCTTCCAAGTAGGTCCGGATTGTCCGAAAGGGATTTTTGTGTTTTTGCCATACAAATTGCCAGGTCATCCAATCCAAGCGATGCAATTTTTGCCAGATTGGCTTTTGCTTTAGGGGTGTAGTCCACTGCTTCGGCACCATAAATTTTCTTGGCAATGGTCTCGATTTTCTTCTCTACACTATCTTGCAAAGGATAAAGAGGCAGGAAGTTAGGACAGCATGTTTCGGATGCCTCTACAACCATTTGGGCCAACTCTACTGCACCCTCTCCTCCTTTTGCCCAAACATCAACTACCGATACAGGGATGTCATGGCTTTGGCAAAACTCTTTTACAAAGTCTATCTCTTCCTGGGTGTCGGAGGTAAAGCGGTTGATTGCTACTACCGGAGCAAGGCTGAACAGTTTGATGTTCTCTACATGTTTCTCCAGGTTTTCTATTCCTTTTTTGAGGTACTCCAAGCCAGGTGTCTGGATTTCTTTAAGAGGTTGACCTCCATGATATTTTAGTGCCCTGATTGTTGCTACAAGTACAGCTGCGTTTGGAGAGAGCTTTGCGCTCCGGCATTTTATATCCAGGAATTTCTCTGCACCCAGGTCAAAGCCAAATCCTGCCTCGGTAACAGTGTAATCTGTAAGGGAGAGTGAAGTTTGGGTAGCCAGCACAGAGTTGGTACCCTGTGCAATATTTGCAAACGGACCTCCATGAATTATTGCCGGTGTCCCTTCAATTGTCTGAACCAGGTTAGGTTTTATGGCATCCTTCAAAAGGGCTGCCATTGCCCCGTTTGCATTCAAATCACGTGCATAAATGGGTTTCTTGTCAAAGGTAAAACCGATGAATATATTACCCAGTCTTTTTTTAAGGTCTTCCATATCCTTGGCCAGGCAAAGGATAGCCATGACTTCTGAAGCAGCAGTGATATCGAATCCGGTTTCGCGCGGAATACCGTTCTGGGTGCCGCCAAGCCCTACTACAATGTGTCTCAAAGACCTGTCGTTCATGTCCATGACCCGTTTCCAGGTAATTGTGCGTGGGTCCAGGTTCAGTGAACGGGTTTTGCTTTGGATGTTGTTTGCAATAAGTGCAGAAAGCAGGTTATGCGCTTTTTCGATTGCAGCAAAATCGCCTGTGAAGTGGAGGTTGATATCTTCCATAGGAAGCACCTGTGAATAACCACCTCCTGTTGCGCCACCTTTTATCCCGAAAACCGGCCCCAATGAGGGTTCCCTCAAAACTACCGCAGAGCGTTTGCCTATTTTGTTCAACGCTTGGGAAAGTCCTATTGAAACTGTTGTTTTTCCTTCTCCGGCAGGAGTTGGGGATATTGCAGAAACAAGGATAAGTTTACCGAATTTGTTCCTGTCTATGTATTTTAATGGTAGTTTTGCTTTGTATTTCCCGTAAAGTTCCAGATCTTCCGGGTCTATTCCAAGCTTCTTTGCAATGTCGCCAATTGGTTTCATCTGTACCTTGCGGGCGATGTCAAGATCGGTCATGGTTATAAATATTAAATGTTTATAAATTGTTAGTTGTTAATTATAACAAAAATAGGAAGATAAAGTTTCTCTATATTACAATAACTCCTCAACTTCTATGATTCCCGTGCGGTTGAAAACAACCCTGTACCTTTTGAATGATTCAAAAAGCTTATATTTCAGTTGAATCACAAAATTGAGGTAGTACACCTTACTCCCTGTTATCTCTTGATAGCTTCCATCTTGGTTAAGGATATAGAGTGGAACATCCGGGTCATCCATCTTTAGCAGGTAGGAAGAGAGGTTGAAGCGCAGTATTTCGTTTATGCCTGAGATGTAGTATTCGGAGTTCAGGTCTAATTGCTCTCTGTTGAGTTCCATTAATTTGCGGTAAAGCAATATCTTTTCTTCGGTATAACGGTTGTCGGCTTCAAGCAAAGGGGTGCGGTTCCTGATCCTTAACACATCTGCAGGAACCATGTTGTTTTTGATAAAGTCTACTCCCTCTTTGCTCAATCCAATTGTATGTTCGTTTATGCTGATTGAGGTTTTGTTGTCAAAATATTTCTCTTTCATTTTATGGGCAAAATAGTAGCGTGATAGCTCCTTGATCCTGTCTTTTAACATATAACTCACTACCAGTGCTACAAACAAAGGGATAGTGAAGCTACCGAACCTCATTTGGAATGAGAATGCAATAGCTGTTGCAAAGATCATTGAAATACCTGCGGCTACGCTATAATATAACTGCTCTACCAAGGCTCCGTCCTTTTTTTTCTTGACACTCAGGAAAAGTTCGCTTTCTATATATTTTTTGAGTGCTCCCGAACGATATACCAAATCGCGGTTACCGTTTGTACTCTCTTTTTCTACCGTAGGATAACCTCTGCCTTTCCTGTGGGAAACCTCTTTTTCAATTAATTTGAAAATATTTTCTTTGACCTGTATGTAGGTGTGCAGATGCTTTTCCTTAAGGAAATTGACCAGACGGAATAGTTGTTTGTGCACAATATTGCTCATGAATTCGTCGCCAAACAGGTAATAGTCAAAACATTCCCTTGGGACCGTTGGTATGCTGATGAGTCTGTAGAGTGAGCGGTACTCTCTTAAAATTGCTTCTATGTCCTTGGCCAATTGCAGAACATGGTGTCTTACCTTCTCTTTTACAGGTGGATCCATTATGTAGAAAATCTGATTCCTGAGTGAGCTTTTAAAGATTGCTGCAAACATCTTGATATTGTACTCATAGTCTCCTATGTTTTCCTTAACCGGATTTTCTGATATTTTTTCGAATGCATTTTTAAGTAATGATAGTGGCTCTGCCTTGCCGTGTACCATCTCAGAAAGCAGGTAAACAGGGGTAATGAAACGAGTGTTGGAGCGGAGGTCCCGGTAAAAGGATTCCTTTGGATATGTGGCCCGGTTTATATCCAGACTGTAAGGTATGAAAATCCAAGTATTTACAGAAAATTTGTTGATTACCTCTTCTCTTTGGGCGTTGAAGCCTATCTTGAATTCTATGGTGTATTTGTCGTGTATCTTGTATTGTATATTGATCATTGCAAGGATAGATTTGAACCAAAGATAACTATTATAAATGTAATTTTTATTTACCTTTGTTTCCTACACTATAACCTAAATGACTTATGAAAAGAATCCTTGTAACCGGAGGAGCCGGCTTTATTGGTTCGCATTTGTGCAAAAGGCTTCTGGATGATGGACATGAAGTTATTTGTCTGGACAATTTTTTTACCGGTTCCAAGAGAAACATTGTGAATTTGATGGACAACCATAGGTTTGAGCTTGTCAGGCACGATGTTACCCAGCCATATCATGCAGAGGTAGATCAAATTTACAACCTGGCCTGCCCTGCCTCTCCTGTACATTACCAGTACAACGCAATCAAGACTATAAAAACCTCTGTGATGGGTGCCATCAATATGCTTGGGTTGGCAAAAAGGTTAAAAGCCAAGATATTGCAAGCGTCTACAAGTGAGGTGTATGGAGATCCTGTGATCCACCCTCAAACAGAATCCTACTGGGGGAATGTAAATCCAATCGGAATCAGGTCTTGTTACGACGAGGGAAAACGTTGTGCAGAGACTTTGTTCATGGATTACCATCGTCAGAATGGAGTCAGGATAAAGATAATAAGGATATTCAACACCTATGGGCCAAACATGCATCCAAACGATGGCAGGGTTGTATCCAATTTTATTGTACAGGCTCTGCAAAATAAAGACATCACACTATATGGTGCCGGTAACCAAACACGGAGTTTCCAGTACATAGATGACCTTGTGGAAGGCATGGTCAGGATGATGGGTACCGATGATAATATTACCGGTCCGGTGAACATTGGGAACCCTCATGAGTTTACTATAAAGGAGCTGGCAGAAAAAGTAGTAAAACTTACCGGCTCTTCTTCTGTTTTTGTAAACCGTGAGTTGCCTATGGACGATCCCAAGCAAAGACAACCAGACATTTCAATGGCAAAGGAGTTGCTGGGGTGGAAGCCAAATACAGACTTGGATGAAGGTCTGGTCAAAACAATTAGTTATTTTAAAAACCTGGAACAATTATAACCCTCAATTCAAATGGAAATCAATAACTCGGAATATACAGTATTGATAGTTGACGATGTTGATGCCAATGTTTTACTATTGAAGTTGCTAATTTCCAAGGCAGGTTACAAGACATTGTCGGCTTACAATGGCAGGGATGCTTTGGACATAATCATGAAAGATAATCCTGACCTGGTTTTGCTGGACATTATGATGCCAATCATGGATGGGCACGAAGTTGCAAAAAAGCTAAAGGAGACTCCCGGTAAGGAAGAATTGCCAATAATATTCCTCTCTGCACTAAATTCCACCGAAGACATTGTTCAGGGTTTCAAATTGGGTGCTGCCGATTATGTTTCGAAACCTTTCAACAAAGATGAACTTTTGATAAGGATCAACCACCAGATATCTCTGATTCACGCCAAGAGGACCATTGAAAGGCAGACCCAGGAGCTAAAGAAAACGATAATTGGCAGGGACAAGCTCTATTCTGTGATAGCACATGACCTAAGATCTCCCATTGCTTCAATAAGGATGGTTATGGAGGTGTTGATAAATGGCATAAGCAAGGAGAATATTGATGCAGAGATGTATGATTTGCTCATAATGGCCAACCGACTTACTGACGATAGTTTTACACTGTTGGATAATCTTTTGAAGTGGACCAAGAGCCAAACCGGCAGGCTGAATACTGTTTACCAGGACGAGGTGGATGTGATGCATCTGATTACCGGAGTTGTTGAGGTAGCAAGAGGAGTGGCAAAATTGAAAAACATAACCCTGAACCTGCATGGTGCTACAAGCCGTACTGCAAGGCTGGACATTGACATGGCCAAGACAGCCCTGAGGAATCTTTTGAGCAATGCAATCAAGTTCAGTTATGAAAATAGCGAGGTGGATGTAAATATCTCGGAAGATGACCAAAGGGTTTACATTGAGGTCAAGGATTATGGATCCGGAATAAACACCGACAAACAAAAACTGCTTCTAAAAACAGAGACACATTTCACCAGTTTTGGAACTGGAAATGAAGAGGGCTCAGGGCTGGGTTTGTTGCTATGTAATGAATTTGTCAAAAGGAACGGAGGTACCCTTGAATTCCACTCTCAAGAGGGCAAAGGGAGTACATTTAGTTTTGATATTCCAGCACCGAAAAAATAGGTTTGTGGTCGCTTAATCCTGTTCGAACTTTTTTATAATAAATGGTTTTGAAATGATGGGTGTGCATAATGTAATCTATTCTGAGCAATCCAAGTGTTCGCATATATGTACCGCCAGATTGCAGTTTTGCCTTCTTAAATGAGTCTCCTAAGCCAGCCTCAATTAATGTGCTATAAGTAAAGCTATTAGGGGTGTCATTCAGGTCTCCCATGGAAATTACAGGGTATGGACTGGATTTAATAAACTCCTTTATCAAAATAGCTTGTTTCGCTCTTTTTGTATAATTCACTTTCATTTGATCTATGACATATTTTGGACCTTTGTCATATGATGAATAAAAACCAGTAGTTTGCAAATGGTTGTTGATTATTCTGATAGTATCCTCCTTGTATTTTATATCAGCCCATAGAGATCCGTTATCACTATTTTCAAAATTTATTTTGCCACCTTGAATGATTTGGTATTTTGAGAAAATAGCCATTCCTATTTTCCCTTCTGTGATGTCAATTGTATTATACGGAAGAAAATCAAATTCTCCAATTATCTCTTTTAAGTTGAAAAATGAGGTTGGTTCAAACTCTTGCATAGAGAGTATCTCTACTTTGTTTTCTGCCATTAGTTTGGCAATTATGGGAGTATTGAATTCTTTTTTGTAACTGAAATAGTTTACGTTGAAAGATGAAACGATGAGTTGTTCAGCATTCGGATCTTTTTCGGATAGTCGAAATCCAAGCATTGAAAATAACAACTTATATCCAATAATTATCGACAATAGTGGGATTATTGCTCTAAATTTCAGGTTATAAGCCCAAACAGAAAAAAGAATTATATTAGATATAATAATGAAAGGAGAAAGTATTGTTATAAATTGCAACCAAATCATTTCAGGTGGTTGAACATACTTGAAAAAGTTAAGTAAAACCGTGATGATCAAAAGAGAGATGCTAATAAAAATGAACCCTACTCTAAAGAATATTTTAACCGCCTTGTATCCCATGACTAAATAATGAATTTAAGTACAAATAAATTTAAAAAATCTTAATTATCGGCAGAGTCAGCCTTTTTTTTTAAATATATGCAATATAGCGTTATTTAAAACAATCTTTTTTTTATATTTACCAATTGAAAGAAATTAATAATCAAATAGTATAAAAGTGAAAAAGAAAGTGTTAATAGTGGACGATAAGCCAACTATTGCAAAAGTGATACAGGTTTATATAGCTGAAATTTTTGATTGTATATATTTTGAAGACCCATTTAAAGCAATAGCTTGGTTGCAAGAGGGAAATATGCCCGACTTAATTATTTCTGATATAAATATGCCAAACATGAATGGTGTTGATTTTCTTGATTATGTCAAGAAGAATGACCTTTTTAAATATATTCCGTTTGTTATTCTATCTAGTGAAGACAGCACTTCACAGAAAATTGCGCTTTTGGAGAGGGGGGCAGATGATTATATTTCCAAGCCATTCAATCCTATGGAGTTGAAAGTAAGACTTAAAAAAATTGTCTCGTGAGCATTTTTATTTTGTACATAGGCAAAAGCCAGGACACTATAGATTATTTCCGATCATTATTGGGGAGCACTATCCGGTTTGCCAATGACAATGCCGAGGCAGAACGGATTCTTAAAGATGTTGACACTGCTTTACCGTTGCTTTTTTTTTATGAAAAAGACAACATCAAGTATGACGTACCGCGTATAGAGTATTTGAAAAACCACTTTCCAAAAGCTTATATAATACTGATAACCGAGAGTCTGGACAAGGATGAGATTTTGAATTACCAAAAGGCAGGTGTCAATGATACATCTGTGCCAGATGTATCTGAAAGCCGTTTACGAAATGGTGTTGAATTTGTCAAAAGTAATCAGGACATTATTGCATCTTCGTCAAGACAAAGAGAACCTCTTGGTATTTACAGATGCCCTTATTGGAAACGAATATTTGATTTGCTGTTTTCTTTTCTTGCCATAATTTTCTTGTCTCCTTTGTTGCTGTTGACATCATTGATTATCTTGTTTGAAAGCAGAGGTCCGGTCATATATAAATCGAAAAGGGTTGGAAGCAACTATACGATTTTTGATTTTTACAAATTCCGTTCTATGTATAAAGATGCCGATAAACGCCTAAAGGAGTATATACTGCTTAACCAATACCAAGAGGCAGGTTCCGATGATATTTTGATAGGCGACGAATCCATATCCAACATTGATGGTGCAGATTCGTATGAGGATAATTTTTATGTGTCAGATGACGAAGTTATAACTGAAAGCATGTTTTTGAGAGATAAGATCTCCAGGCAAAAGAATAATTTCGTGAAATATGAAAATGATCCAAGAATAACCAGATTCGGGAAAATTATCCGTAAATATAGTATCGATGAACTTCCTCAGCTTTTTAACATATTTAAAGGAGATATGTCGGTTGTCGGTAACAGGCCTCTCCCTTTATACGAAGCAGAGCAATTAACCTCTGACCAATACATAGACCGATTTATGGGACCAAGTGGTCTTACTGGGTTATGGCAAGTAGAAAAGAGAGGGGATTCAGGCAAACTATCTCCGGAAGAGAGGAAACAATTGGATGTTTATTATGCAAACAACTACAATCTTTGGCTGGATATTAAGATTATTTTCAAGACATTGACTGCTTTTGTCCAAAAAGAAAACGTATAATAAAGAGAATGGTTATGGGAAAGTTATACATCAATATGGGAAAAAAACTACCTCTTCTTTTTATTGCTATTTTGTGCCTCTCCTTGGTGCAAGCTCAAGATACCAATGTACCCGAAGAATACTCCACGGAAAATCTTTTGAACTTGAAATTACCGCCATTGGAAGTTTTGTTAGAAGGAGCAAGGAGTAGTTCCCAGGTAGAGTTTTACAATTTAAGGATGGAGGGAGAAGAACTTACCCTAAAAACAGAAAGAAGAAAATGGCAGGAATACTTTAGCTTTTACGGGAGTTATCAATATGGTTTGCTTGCAATGAACACAGAGACAGATATTGGTGGTGGTTATCCTTTGATATACCAATATTCTGGAACTGCCCAGTCTTGGTATAGCGCTGGGGTCTCTTTGAGATTGCCTTTGGACCAGTTGTTTGACCGTAAAAACAGGATCAGGAGGCAGCAGATTAAAATAGAGGAAACTTTGAAGGAACGTGAATTATGGTATGACGAACATAAAATGAGAATTATTGAGTTATATACCAAGGCTGTTGAGATGTCAAACAGTCTAAAGTTTGCTGTTGAACTTTTTTCTGTTTCTGATGCACAATACCAGATGGCTCAAAAGGACTATATATTGGGTACAATAACTGCCCAGGGGTTGAATGTGGCAAAATCACAGCAAGTTACAGCAATGCTGCAAATGGAAAGGGTAAAGGCAGAGTTAAATTCTGCAATACTCCGGATGGAGATAATGTCCGGAGTACAAATAATTAACAGGAAGTAGTATGGATATATTGTCACAAATAATCCGGATGTTGTACCGGATTAGGTATTGGTTGATAATCTTGCCTATTTTAACAACCCTGATAGCTATTTTCCAGACCCGTAACCTGGAAAGGACATATGAGGTAAATACAACTATATATACCGGTATAGCTTCGGGCTTTACTATAGAGTTAGGATTGGAAGGCAGTACCAGGGTAGACTGGAACAGTGTTTCCAACGGGATGGACAACATTATAAGTATAATAAGGTCAAAAGCAACCCTGAGACAAGTATCAATGAGGCTTTATGTTCAGCATATGATTCATGGAGACTCTTTAAGGGATAACAACTATATAAAGGCAGAGAACTACAGGGGGATATTAAGGATAACTCCAAAGGAGGTAAGAGCTCTGATAGATAAAGATTCCGAGGAAAATACAATAAGGAATCTATATGAATACGAAAAGGCATCTCCTACAAATTTCGTATATGGACTATTCAACTGGTATCACCCGTATTATAGCTACAATGCTTTGAGTAAAATTGATGTGCGTCGTATTTTCAATAGCGACATGCTTGAAATCAATTATGCTGCAAACGATCCCGGAGTAGCATACAACACGTTGGTTTTGCTTACCGAAGAATTTGTCAACCAATATGAGTTCTTGAGATTTGGAGAGACAAACAATGTTGTGGAATATTTCAGAAGGGAACTTGCATCCCTTGCCAAAAAGCTGAGGGTGTCAGAAGACTCGCTGACTCAATATTACATTGACAAAAAAGTAATCAACTATCCTGAGCAGACAAAACAGATAGCCGCCCTTGCCAGGGACTATGATTTGTTGTACAATGAGGTATTGCTCAAATACACAAGCTCTACCACAATGGTTGCAGACCTTGAAGAAAAGATAAAGGAGCACACCAAAATGATTGAGAACAATGCACTGTTTGTAGAAAAAATAAGAAGGATTTCGGAACTTAGTGACAGGATTGCAAGGATAGAACTATTTCACCGTGACTCTTTGGCAGAATACTCATCTGTAATTGAAAGGGAAAAAAGAGCCCTTCAGACTGCAGAGGCGGAGTTAAAACAGTTTACAATAGATGACAGGGAGCTCAGGACTACAAAAGAGGGAATTTCCGTATCTACATTTGTCGCAGAATGGGTTACTGAAATAATCCAACGAGAAAAATCATTGGCCGAACTCCAAGTGATGGAGGAGGTTCGACGGAGCCTTGACAACCAGTATGTTTACTTCTCTCCTATAGGGACTACCATTTCCAGGATGGAGAGGGAAATTGGCTTTACTGAGCATTCATACCTGTCAGTACTGCAAAGTCTCAATACAGCACTGATGAGGCAGAAGACACTACAAATGACAGCGGCAACGTTCAAACCTATAAACCCTCCATTATTTCCAATATCGCCTATACGTACTGCAAGAAGGCTTATTGTTGCTGTTACTTTTTTTGGTACAATATTTTTAGTGCTGGGCTATTTTATATTATTGGAATTCTTTGACAGGACGGTAAGGGACAAAAACAGGGCTGAGAGATTGATCCCGTCTAAAGTTTTGGGTGCTTTTCCTGCCCGAAACAAGGTCAGGTATCGGAGTTTCAATGCAGAACAAGAGCGAATTGCAACTAATTATCTGGCAAACTCCCTCGTACCTTACCTGAACCCTCACTTCAGGACAGATATAATTAACTTCATTAGTACAGATTCCCAGGCAGGTAAGAGTTTGTTAATTGAACAGCTCAAAGAGTATTGGACAGACAGAGGGTTAAGGGTTAGGGTCATTTCCTGGAATGAAGATATGGATGAAAAGACCAGGGAGTATATTCTGACAAATAATCTTTCTGAAATATATGATTTTGACAATGAAGATGTTGTGTTGGTTGAACATAATTCACTGAGGAAATCTGCAATTCCTGTAGGCCTTTTACAAGAAGCTTCTCTCAATCTTGTGGTTACAAGGGCCGACAAGGTTTGGAGGGATATAGACAAAATAGCTTTCGACAGATTGCTGGAGCAAACCAAAGATGCACCAGTCAAGTTATATCTTACCAATACAAAAAGGGATGTTGCAGAAAACTTCCTTGGCATGTTGCCACCATACACAAAATTAAGGACAACTATGTACAAGTTAATACAGTTTGGATTAACTTCTAAGTGATTGGTTATTGAAAATTACAGATTATATATGGGATAATTTGAACAAGGCAATTGTCTTCTCCTTGTTGTATATCTCTGCTTGGGTTTTATTGCAGGTTACCCTTAGGATTGGTTACCAGATTGGCTTGTTTTTTTCCATCCTTCCTTTTTTATTATTTGCTTTCATATTTCTGCTTGAGAAGCCATATTTCTCTTTCTTACTCCTTTTTGTTGCAAATTATTTTATATCCGGAGGTACAAGGTATATCTCCTATCCTCCAGGTATTGCAATGGATGTTTTGTTTTTAGTTGCATTGGTGGTACTGGTTTTACAGTCTTATAAACTAGGTACATCTTTCCCAATAAAAGGTGCTGCCAACCCTTTGACAGCCATTTCCTTCTTGTGGCTGTTATATTGCACATTCCAAATCCTTAATCCTGATTCTTCAAGCATCTTTGCCTGGCTTGTTAATGTTAGGGGAATTGGAATCTATTTTTTTCTGGTAGTACTACTTTCCACTGTATATTTGAGAAAGTACAGAAACCTTAGGCAGGTAATGAACATTTTATCGGTGCTGTGCATTATTGCTGTTTCTAAGGCAATAATCCAAAAAGTATTTGGATTTGATTCATTTGAGCAGACTTGGCTAGCAGAGGGAGGGTCCAGGACACACATAATACATACAGGCATCAGGTATTTCTCTATTTTTACCGATGCTGGGAATTTTGGTTCAGGAATAGCTCTTTCCGGGGTGTTGTTCTCGATCTCTGCTTTTTCCCAAAAAAACACAGCTTACAGGAACTATTATCTTTTTGTTTCAACACTATGTTTTTACGGGATGATTATTTCAGGTACCAGAGGTTCCCTTATCATCCCGTTTGGAGGTTTTTTTTTGTATGCTATACTATCCAAAAATATCCGGGCTATAATAGTGACATTCATTGTAGTAGTTTCCGGGTTTTGGTTTTTGAACTTCACTTACATAGGACACGGGAATATTTATGTACGCAGGATGCGTTCTGCTTTCAATCCAGATGATGAGTCATTGGGTGTAAGGTTAGAGAATCAAAGGATCTTAAGGACATATATGCAAGGTAAGCCTTTTGGTGTGGGTATAGGAATGAAAAGGGGAAATGCGGTACTTTATCAACCACATCCCATTTTGTCCACTATACCACATGATTCATGGTACGTTTTATTATGGGTAGAGTTAGGTCTGGTAGGTATGGTGTTGTACATTCTTATGTTGCTTTATGTCCTTTTCCATGGCTCATACCTGGTCATGTTTGTATTGAAGGACAAAGAACTTAGGGGTTATGTGTCCGCAATGGTGTGTGCTTTGTTTGGAGTTTCTGCTGCAGCCTACAGCCTGGAGATATTCGGGCAGTTCCCGAATTCTGTGATTATTTATGTTTTGATGTCTTTGATATTCCTTAGTCCATTATATGATGAAGAATTATCAACTAAAAGTGTTTGAAATGGAGGCTTTTATACTAATGATAGAAAAATTGATTTTTATATATTTGTGTTTAGCAGTTATATACCTGTTCTTATTTTCTTTTTTCTCGCTTTGGGAAAGGAAACATAAACATCCTGTTTCTCCTAAGAAAATCAAGTTTTTGATTTTGATTCCTGCATATAAAGAAGACAGCGTAATAATGGATTCCGTGAACTCTGCTTTAGCACAGGATTATCCAAAAGATAAGATGGAATTGGTAGTTATATCTGACAGGATGAAAGATGAAACAAACTCAATTTTGACAAATCTTCCTTTGACTCTTTTTGTAATATCTCCTGAAAATAGTTCCAAGGGATATGCTTTGAATTATGCCATTGAACAATTGGAGAATAAGTCATATGATATGGTTGTAGTGCTGGATGCTGACAATGTGGTTGGAAGTGATTTTCTGTTTAATCTTAATAATTGTCATTATTCCGGATCCAAAGCTATTCAGGCACATAGGGTTGCAAAGAGAATTGATTCGGAATTGGCTGTTTTAGATGCAATCAGTGAGGAAATCAATAATTCTATCTTCCGTAAAGGACATATCAATATCGGATTATCTTCGGCTCTAATAGGATCAGGAATGGCTATTGATTTTAATTGGTTTAAGGAGAACTGTTCTAAATTGGTATCTGCAGGAGAAGATAAAGAGTTGGAAATAATGCTTTTAAAGGATGGCATTTATATAGATTTTCTTGAAGATGTTTTGGTTTATGATGAGAAGGTAGATAAAGAAGTCACGTTCTACAATCAAAGAAGAAGGTGGCTGGCTGCCCAATTCTGGTCTCTGTATATTGGTATAAAAAGCCTTCCTAAGGCTATCATTAAAAATAATGTTGATTACATTGACAAAATTTTCCAATGGATGCTCCCGCCCAGGATTATTTTGATTGGTGTTGTTTCATTAATGGCCGGAATAACAACTTTATTACGATGGGACCTGTCAGTTAAGTGGTGGATTATACTGCTAGCCCTCTCTTTTGCATTTGCCATGGCTGTACCAGATTATCTTGTAACAAAGCAAAATTCCAAAGCAATCAAAAGATTGCCATTGTTATTTGTGTTGATGATTTTAAATTTTTTCCGGTTAAAAGGGGCATCTACAAAATTCATACATACAAATAAGGGATAATTGTCAGATAGAAAGTCATATAAAAGCATTTTCACAGCTACTTCCCTTTTTGGGGGAGTGCAGATGTTGCAGGTAATATTGAACCTCTTGAGAGGTAAAATAGTAGCTGTATTGCTTGGAGCTACAGGAATGGGAATAAATAGCCTGTTTTTCTCCACTGTTACCATGGTAAACAATTTTACCGGATTGGGTTTGAACTTTAGTGCAGTAAGGGAAATTGCCAGTTCAAGGGAAAGTGGGGATGAGGATAGTTTATCTAGGTCTGTCAAGATATTCAGAAGATGGCTAGGTGCTACCTCTTTGTTGGGTTTGTTGCTTATGGTTGTTCTTTCTCCTGTTTTAAGTGATTATACTTTTGGAGATATAGCTTTAAATGAAGGAGAGAAACAATATTATACCCTGGCATTCGCTCTGCTTGGATTGATGGTTTTTTTCAATACCCTTTCTACTGGTAATGCTGCAATATTACAAGGAACAAGAAATCTTAAAAAGTATGCTTTATATTCATTGACCGGAACAATTTCTGCCCTTTTGGTCTCTGTCCCTTTCTACTATTTTTGGGGAATTAAAGGCATATTACCTGCTTTGATCTTTTCAACTCTGGTAACATATCTGTTTAGCGCCTTGTATGCCAGGGGAATCAAATCACAAAAGGGATCTATTACTATTGGTGAGACAATCAAAGGTGGTACTCCCATGTTGAAATTGGGGTTAACAATGATGGTATCTACCACATTGGCCTCAGTTGCACATTATCTGTTGAATACTTTCATAAGTTCTACAGGATCCGTTTCTGACCTTGGACTATACCAGGCTGGCATGAGCATTACAACACAATCTATAGGTTTAGTATTTACAGCAATGGCGGTAGATTATTATCCAAGACTGGCATCAGTTTCATCTGACAACATAAAAGTCAGGGAAACTGCCAATCAACAAGGGGTAATCACCATGTTGATTGCAACTCCAGTGTTGTTATTGCTCTCCCTTTTGTTGCCATTGGTTGTAAGGATTCTGCTTTCACAGGAATTTTTGCCTGTAGTAGGTTTTGTGAGGCTCCTGGCTTTTGGTATGTTGTTCAAAGCAGCATCATATTCCATTGGAACCATCTCTTTTGCCAAGGGAGATAAAAAGGTCTTTTTTTTGTTGGAAGGGATTTATGTTAATGCCAGTATATTGATATTTTGTTCCATAGGATATGCTCTTGGTGGTCTTGAAGGTCTTGCTCTGTTTTTTCTTTTGATGCATGTGATTTACTTTTTTCTGGTGTTGTTGGTTACTTACCGTCTTTACTCATTTTACCTTCATAAAATGTTGACTCACATTATTGTGGTGTCGGTAATATTCATGGGATCTTTATATTTGACATTGAGATTTATGGATGAAGCTTATTCCTTTTATCCGGCGGCAATCATCACTGTTGCAGCATTGGTTTTTTCATATGTGAGGCTTGAGAAATTAATTGGACTTAAAGAGATCCTGCTTAAGATTATTTCTAAAATAAGAGGTCATTGAATATGAGATGGTATAAAAAATATCTGGATGTATTTGAAATTCCGCCACAAAGTATTCCAACGGATATAGTGGATTGCATAAAGCAGAAAATTGATATGCTCCATTCAAAAGATCCCGTTGTTTCTGTTGTGGTTATCGCTCATAACGAAGAGAGCCGACTTATGGCATGTCTATGGTCGCTATCAAATTTTGTGACAGACTACCCATACGAGATTATTGGAGTTGATAATAATTCAACGGATTCTACCAGGGAACTGTTCAAATCAGCAGGAGTTCGATATTTTTGGGAGGATAAAAAGGGACCGGGACACGCCAGGCAAAAAGGACTGGAAATGTCAAGAGGTAAGTACATATTATGTATAGACTCAGATACTTTGTATCCTCCATATTACCTTGATGAAATGGTTAGGACTCTTTCAAGCACAGGTGTAGCTTCGGTTACAGCCTCATATAGTTATGTTCCTACTAAAGGCTATCCCCGTTTCTGGATGTCTATATATGAGAGGTTCCGTGATATTCATTTGTATTTCCTCTCTTTCAGGAATCCGGTTTGGTGTGTCAGGGGGGCTGTGTTTGCCCATCTTGCAGAACCGGCTAAAAAGATAGGTGGATACAGGGTGCATCTGGAAAGAGGGGAAGATGGAGCGATGGCTTTTGATTTGATGGAGTATGGCAGATTGGTGTTTAAAAGAGGGGGTAAAACCAGGGCATATACATCTACCAAAGCGTTGGGTTATGATGGCATTGTTAAAGCTTTTTTTAAAAGGGCTATGGATTCCATAATGGGATTAAGACGCTATTTCTTTTTTACTGGAGATTCAGATGAAATTGAAAAAACGAAAAGGGAGAATTTATGAAAGGTTTGTATCTTCATTTTTTTGGACTGAGAAATTTCAGTGGTATAAGTAAGAAAATATTATATCAAATTGACTCCTTGGAAAGGAATGGAGTCGAGATGAGTTTTTGTTCCGCTGAGATTGACAATGAGGGATTTCAAAACAGAGTTTGTAACGGTGATATAATTGAAGCCTTTGGCAATAATTTTTTTTCAAAATTTAAGAAATGGTTGTTGTTTGGAAAGGTAGAGAAATACATAAAAGATAATGGTATAACTTTTTTGTATGTAAGAAGCTTTTACAACACCAATCCATTTTTACTAAGTTTCTTTTCTAACCTTAAAAAGAGGGGAGTTAAGATTGTTATGGAATATCCAACTTATCCATATGATCTTGAAACAAAAAGTGAGCATTTCAGATATCAACCAATTTTTTCCCTGAACAGGGTGTTCAGGAAATTCTTGAAAGGAAGGGTTGACAAGATTGTTACATTCACAGATTTAAAGACAATTGACGGTGTAAGTTGTATTAATATATCAAATGCGATTGATTTTAATTCAGTAGCATTAACCGAACGACCGGTATTCAACGGGACTGATTTTTTTATGTTAGCAGTGGCGGAGGTTCATTTTTGGCATGGTTACGATAGAGTGATACATGGATTACGGGATTATTACAACAAAGAGGAGAAAGGGAGGATGAACGTTCATTTTGACATTGTAGGAGAGGGAGATATAAATGACCGGAAAAAGCTGGTTGAGTTGGTTAAAGAACTTTCGTTGGAGGGTTATGTGCATTTCCATGATAATAGCTATGGAAAAGAGTTGGACCATTTTTTTTCCAACAGCCATTTTGCAATCGCAAGCCTTGCCAGGCATCGTACGGGGATTGCGGATATTAAAACTCTCAAGAACAGAGAATATGCGGCCAGAGGGATTCCTTTTGTATACTCCGAAAATGATTCAGACTTTGACAATATGGATTATGTTCTTAAAATTGCACCAGATGAAACTCCTTTAGATATTGGAAAAATTATTGATTTTTATATCAAGTTGAATCCAGACCCAGCCAAGATAAGGGAGTCTGTCTCTGATACACTAAATTGGGATGTCCAGATGAAAAAGGTAATTAGTTCGATTGGGCTTGATTTACAAGAGTCTTGAATAGTGAATCCCATTCCTTTGCAATGTTTTCAAGTGTGTAGTTCATCGCTTTTTCACGTGCCTTGTTTCCCATTTTTATTCTCACTTCTTCGTTTTCTATTAAATAACAAAGTTTTTCGGCAAACTTGTTGATGTCATTTGGCGTTACAAGGATTCCATCTTCTCCATCCTGGATGAGGTCCCTGGGGCCGCACGGGCATGCAAATGCAACTGGGGCTAATCCATAGGACATTGCTTCTGTGAGCACTAAAGAAAACCCCTCAAATCTTGATGTAAAAGCAAAAATTGAACTGCTAACCATTGCTTCGGACAAGTCAGGAGTAGCATCATGAATACAGCAACTATCGGAGATGTTTTTTCTTTTAATCAAATCCAGATATGGTTCTTTATTTCCACCTCCGTAAATACACAATTTCCAATCGGGATGCTTGGCACTTACAATAGTCCAGCTGTTTAGTAACATGTCAAAACCTTTTTGTGACACGAAACGGCCTGCTGCAAGAACTCTTTTTGATTTGCCGTCAGTTTTTTTATCGGGCATCTTTTCTATAGGGTTGTATATAACCCTAAGGTTGTTCAGTTCTGTCCATTTTTCCATATCCTCATAGCTAAGAACAACAAAAGAATCGACATGCCTCAAGTTGTTTATTAGCTGGCCCATCCATTTTTTTGCAATATAACCTTTAATCCCCTTGTAATTACCTCTTGTGTTCAAATCCCTGAAATTCGATTTGTTAAATTGCATCTCCCCGATTTTTTTGCTGCCATTATTCAATTTTGTGATAAAATTGATTTCCCTCCTTAACATGGAGATTGTGATATCTGGCCTTATTGAACGTAAAACATGCCCTAACCTTTTTTTGAACAGGTGCTGTTTATATGAATAAAAGATTACTCTCAGCAATAGAGGATGTGTCCTTATTGTTTCAAATTCGATATTGAGATTGATAACTTTTACTAAAGGTGATAAAGGGAAAAACGGAGCCATTCCTGCACCATCGGTCAATACAATAGTAATATCGTATCCAAGTACCTTCGCAAAGTAGTTGGCTTTTATCGTAAGCACCTTTTCCATACCACCTACCATATGAAGTGAAGGCAGGCAATAGACTAATTTAATAGGTTTCATATTCCATTAAGGTTAATTATTTTGAATCAATTCAGTGAAAAATTGGTGCCATTGCGATGCAATGATTTCTATGTCAAAATCCTTGGACCTGGTATATGCATTTTTTCCAAGTTTTTTGCGAACCTCTTCATTCTCCATTAAAAAACCCAGTTTCTCTGCAAATGCGGCAATATCCTCTGGTTCGACAAGAATGCCGTTTACATTATTTGTTATTATATCTTTTGGACCACAAGGACAAGAAAAGGCTACGGTTGGTAATCCGCAAGACATAGCCTCTGTGATAGTCATGCCAAATCCTTCGAAACGAGAAGGAAAGGCAAATATTGATGCTTTAAGAAATTCGGAGTTCAGGTCTGTTACAGCATCATATAAAAAGATAAATTTTTGTAGCTGCAACTTATCAATAATACCCTGATAGTAGGTTTTATCGCCGGCTCCGTATATTGAGAGGGTCCACTCTGGATGTTTGTGGCGGATAAGATTCCAGGCTTCAATGAGCATGTCAAACCCTTTTTGGTCAACATACCTGCCAGCTGCAATAACCTTTTTAGAAGAGCAGTCCGATTGGATTTTTGGATAATTATCCAATGGATTATAGATTACAACTACATTATCCAGATCTCTGACCCAATTTTGTTTATCCTCATAACTCAGGACAACAAATTTTTTTATTTTCCTTAAGTTTTTAATCAACTGTTTCATCCAGACAGAGGCTAAAAAACCAACTATTCCACTTTTTTTCCCACCACTATTGAAGTCTCTGTAATTATGTTTGTTAAAATGGAGTTCCCCCACTTTTATGCTACCATCCGGGATAGATGCCAAAAAATTAATCTCCCGACGGAGCATTGATATGGTAATGTCTGGTTTGATTGACATTAAGGCTTTTGTAAGTCTTTTTTTGTATAGTACTTGTTTGTAGTGATAGGCTATGACTTTGGTAAGGAATTTATAATGCCAGATATTATGATAGTTAATATCAAGGTTTATAACTTTTACCTTGGGAGAAAGAGGAAACGCCGGAGTGGATCCTTTTCCATCTGTAAGGATTATTGTAATGTCATAATTGAATTTTTCGGCAAAATAATTTGCCTTGATTGTAAGTACCTTTTCCATACCTCCGTACGAAAAAAGAGAGGGCAGGCAATAGACAATTTTATATGGCATTTATACGTAATTGCGTTATATTAATCAAATATAGCAATATTTATCTTTTTTCTAACTTTACCGTTTAAAGTATATTTAATATGAAAAATCCCATAGTTAGTGTGATAATGCCGGTGTACAATACAGCATTATATTTAGGGGAAGCTGTAGATTCGGTTTTGACGCAAACTATGTCAGACTTTGAATTTATAATCATAAACGATGGATCTACAGATAGCGGGGGAGAGATCCTTGAACGATATGCAGGTTTGGACTCAAGAATTAAGTTGTATACAAAAAATAATGAAGGATCGTCCATTGCAAGATCATTAGGGCTTTCAAAGGCAATTGGGGATTATCTTTATTTTATGGATAGTGATGATATCCTGGAAGAAACTGCATTTGAAGATTCTTTGTCATTAATGAAATTGAATGATTTAGACCTTGTGACATTTGACGCGGTTTCTTTTGACAATAATTCGGGGCTTGACCAAGAGAGTTTCTGTTATGATAAAAAAGGGAAATTCCCTACCGATGTCATGACAGGTCCCGAAATGATGTATAGCCTTTTGAACACAGGCCTTTTTAGGGTAACTCCATGGATTCATTTCATAAAAAGGGACCTGGTCAAAATAAATGGTCTGGATTTCTATCCAGGTATCATAAATGAAGATGAATTGTTTTTTTCAAGAGTTTATTTCTACTCAAAGAGATGTGCATATTTGCCAAAGGTGTTGTTCAAGAGACGTTTGAGGCCAAATTCAACTATGTCAGTCGGGTTTTCTGTTAAACGTGCAAATTCTTACTTTATTATTATTGATCAACTTAGACAAGAATCAATACTTCTTCCTGACCTTTCAAAGACAAATATCAAACTTCTGGTTTCAAATATATCAAACGGAGTTGCTTATCAATCATCTGTGTTAAAATTGAGGGAAAGGATAAGTGTTTTCAAGAATTTTTGGGAAAGAGGGTTGTTTTCGATGATTAAATTTAAAAATCTTATTGTTTTCCTTTTTCCTTTTACTACAAAGATTAAGTCTAGTTTACCATTCAGGGCACTTACAATATGATATAATTTGTTAAATTTGGTAAGAAATGAAGATTGTTATGACAAAAAAGCTCTTTGTGCTCATATTATGTTTTATTACATGGAAAGTGGTTGTCAGTCAAAATGGGAATGACATATCTGAGAGGCTATTGCCACTCAGTGCGCTTATGGACTCTGCTGCATTGCATTCTCCTATGCTCAAGTTTTACAACGCCGATATTTTGATTAATGAACTTAAGGTAAAAAGCGAGAAAAGAGATTGGATGAGGCACCTTGGTGTAGAGGCAGGCGTAAAATATGGACTGTTGGACAATGTTGTCTTTAGTAGCTATTTTGGAGCCAATATGAATAATTTCAATAGTGAAACCCGTTACAGTATTGGGGCATATCTCAGGATACCTATTGGGTCGGTGCTGGACAAGTCTGCCGTTAAAATGAGTGAACAGGAGATAGTAAAAGCAGAGCAACTTTTTGAAAGGACTTTACAGGAGCTTAGGCAATTGGTGATAATACAATACAATAATTTGATTAAATCCCACAGATCACTTATTGTCAGATCAAATCTTGTGGCTACATATGAAGCTCAAATGTTAAGGGCCGAAAAAGATTTTACTGAAGGTAATATAGATGTCTCGGAGTATGCTCGTCTTAACGAAATGTATACAACATCAATTTTGAATTTGGAAGAGAATAAAGTTGAGTTTAATACGGCATTGCAGATATTGCAGGAGACTGTCGGGGTCAAAATAGATATAAATGATTAGAGGATGAAAGTAGTTTTTTTCATAAGGTTATTGTGGAGACATGCAGCATTGTTGATTGTCACACCGGTTCTGTTTGCCGTGATTGTTTTTTTCCTTACTCAAAACCAAAAGAGGGAGTATGTTTCTAGTACCAAAGTATACACCGGATTTACAACAGGTTCCTCTCTATCTGCTTTGGAAGATATTCGGGTAGATTTTTACGGAACCAAGGCCTCTTTTGATAATTTGATGGAAATTATAACCTCCCGCAACACAGCAGAAGAGGTTGGCCTGATTATGTTTACTCGCCATATGTTGCTAGATGGCCCGGTAAAAGAAGAAATTTCGGTGGATTCATATTCCAGGCTGATGCAAATAGTTCCAGAGGAGGTGAAACGTCTGGTGGTAAAAGAGGATTTCAAAAAAACTTATGAAAATTTCAAAGAGTACAAAGAAAGGAGCTTTTCTAATTTCATATATGGGTTAATCAATTACGAGCACCCTCATTATGCTTCAAAGAATATCCGGAAAAGTATAAAGGTACAAAGATTGCAATCTAGTGATTTGATTGAGATTGTTTATACTTCAGATGATCCGGGAATAAGCTTCCAGGGTTTGAAGATATTGAATGACCTTTTCTTGCAAACATATTCGCAATTGAAGATAAATCAAACTGGTGTTGTGGCTGATTACTTTGAAAGCCAGCTTGATAAGGCTACCGAGAAATTGCAGGGAGCAGAGGAGGAGTTACTTGACTTTAATAAAAGAAGCAATATCATCAACTACCAGGAGCAAACTAAGCACATTGCATCTGAAAAGGAGAGCTTTTCCCTTGAATACAGCAGAATCAGGATGGAGTATGCATCTGCAAGTTCTGTTCTAAAGGTCTTGGAATCCAAAATGACACCACCAACAAGGACAAGGTTGAACAGTGCAGATATCCTTGAATTGAGATCGAAGCTATCGGATGCAACAGTAAGGCTTTCAATGAAGAATGCACAGCTACAATCATTTGAAAATGACCCTGGTCATCTGCTTAAAGAGATTGCAACCATAAATAAAGAGTTAAGCGAAATACAAGATAAGTTAAGTGAAAAGGTAACCGAGCAATACAACATGGAGTATTCAACAGAAAGCATTCCTGTTAATAAATTACTTCAGGATTGGTTGACAACACTGGTCCAAATGGAGAGTGCTCGTGCAAAGCTCTCTGTTGGAGAGTTGAGGTTAAAGGAGATAGATAGCTTATATTCCATTTATGCTCCTATGGGAGCTACAATGAAAAGTCTGGAACGTAAAATTACTGTTTCGGAAAATGAATATCTTTCGCTGTTGAATAGTTTGGGGTCAGCAAAATTAAGACAGCAAAATGTTGAATTGAACTCAAACTTAAGGATTATAGATCAACCTCTTTTTCCTCTCGGACCACAACCGGGTAAAAGGAAATATATATTAATCTTCTCTGTGTTGATAGGTTTTTTTATGCCCGCATCTTCAATAATAGCACTTGAATTGTTAGACAGAACAATTAAAAGAGTGAAAAGAGCAAGGGAAATGACAAAGCTGAATGTTGTAGCCCCTTTACCAAATCTCTCCAATGGAAGCAGGGATGAGAGTTTGAGTTATACATACTCCAAAGGGATAGACTTGATTGTAAATAAGATATTATTGGAACATTTTAACTCCAAAATTAAAGATCAGGTTTTCAAAATATTACTTTACAGCCATTATAAAGGTGAAGGGAAGAGTTTGGTGGCTAAGAATTTAGGAGAAAGGCTAAGCACATTGGGGTACAGGGTTTCGATTTTATCACACGAAGCCATTACTGCTGACGGCCCGGTTGTTCTCAACTATAATGACAAAGAAAACATTACAAAGAAAAACATAAGCGATTTCTTTGATATTGAATATTCCCCAAATAATTTTGACTTTATACTGATAGAGATACCTTCTGTCATAGATAATCTTAAGCCTTTGGCTCTTATTAAGGAAGCAGATCTCCTTTTTATGGTTTTACGTGCCAATAGAAGTTGGGATTGTGCAGATATTGAAGCACTTAATTCTATTAAGGATGCAAAACTACAACAATTGCCAGAGATCATTCTAAATGGAGTTGAGGTAGATGAAATGGAGAGTTTTTTGGGTGATTACCCCAAACTACGCTCAGGGCTACGTAGGTTTGTCAAGAATATTTTGAGATTTCGCTTCTATTCCAAAAATAATTTTTTACCAAACAAAAAGGTTTAGGCAACTCATTCGATACATGATTAAGAAAGTGATATCTCTTTTTAGAGAGAAAAACATTTTGTCTTTGACAACAAGCATGCTTGTTGCGTTGATTGGCCTGTTGAACTTCATGTTGTTGACCAGATCTCTGGATAAGGCCATGTTTGGAGAATGGGTGTTGTTTATCACAATTTCTACTTTTGTAGATATGCTTAGATTCGGACTTACAAGTAATGCCTTGATAAGGTTTGCTTCCAATGAAGATCCTGCAATAAGAGAGAAATACCTTGGTGCCAGTTATAAGATTGGATTGCTTGTTGTTGCTGTTTGCTGTATTGTCCTTTGGTTTATCTTGGGTTTAGTATACCTCTTTAATTTGAATATAGACGGGGGTTATAGGTTGTTTCTTATTTATTATCCTTTGCTGGCACTTTTTAACTTATCATGGAACAATTCCGTCTCCTACTTTCAAGCCCTGCAAAAATTTGACAGAGTATTGTATATAAGGCTGTTAACCACGTTGCCATTTTTGCTTTTGCTCTTCATTAATTATTCACTCATCAAAGCAGACATAAGTACAATACTTCTGGTATACCTTGGCTGCAACATGATTCCAAGTTTGATGATTTTTTATCGAAAATGGGATGGACTTATGCATATGAAAAGTGCAGATAAAGAGAGTACAAAAGAGATGTTAAGGTTTGGAAAATTTTCAATGGGGACTTTGGTTGGTACCAATCTTTTAAAAAGTGCAGATACCATAATTATTGGACTGAGCCCAATATTAGGTTCTGTCGGGATTGCATTATATGCAATTCCACTCAAACTAACCGATCTTTTGTCCATACCATTGCGTAGTTTTAGTATTGCTGCCTATCCAAGGATGTCATTGTTGAGTCAGAAAAATGATATGCAATCATTTAAAAAGTTGTTCTATACATACAGCGGTGCAATAACCTTGATGTTTATTCCAATAGCAATATTATGCTATTTGTTATCAAATGAGTTTATTGCTATGCTTGGAGGTAGTGCTTATACCAATGAAATGCCTTTATTGAAGAATATTTTTGGAATTTTCATATTCTACTCAGTTTTGTTACCGATGGACAGGTTTACAGGAGTTGCACTAGATAGTTTGAACAAACCAAAATTCAATTTTCATAAAGTATTGATTATGACAGTGGCAAATATTATTGGGAACATTGTAGCTGTCTTTTACTTTAAATCATTGGAGTATGTAGCTTTGGTGACAGTTTTGTTTACATTGATAGGAATTATAGCTGGATATTATTATCTCAATAAGATTGTAGAGATCAAAATGAAATATGTTTTTCTGGAAGGTGTTTGTTTTTACAGGAATATAAAATCCGAAATTAAAAAAATTACCGGTTGAATGAATAGTTTCAATAACATAAAGGGAGCAGCCCTGTTTTCCAATTGGAAGTTCATGGGTGTGTTCTTTTTGGTTATGGTTAGTTTGGCCGTTCTGGTATCAAAATCAGGAATAGTTGTTTCACTGCTAGTATTGGCTATACCACTTGTGGTTTCATATTTGTGGATTGTTTTTGCCAATCCAAGGTTTGGGTTCATTTTGCTACTGTGTTACAATTTCATTGCAATTGGCCTTACCCGTTATTTGCCAGGAATCCCTTTTGGATTGGGGGTGGATTTCCAAATGATAGTAATTTACGTGTCCCTTGTATACAATACTTTTTTTCATAAGGTACAGTGGAAGGAGGCATTAACCAACCTTTTCCTTTTGTCTGTAATTTGGTATGCTTACTCTTTGTTTCAATTGTTCAACCCGCAGGCAGTTAGTAAGATAGCCTGGTTTTATGCAATGAGAGGCGTCTCTATGTATATGTTACTGACAATACCATTGGTATTTATTGTTTTCAACAAGAAAAATGATTTGTCTGTATTTCTCAAGATTTGGGCTGTATTTGCTATTTTGTTAGCTGTAAAAGGTATATTGCAAAAATTCATTGGTCCCGATCCATGGGAACAAGCTTGGTTGAATGCCGGAGGAGAGTTGACTCACGTCTTATTCGGAAAGTTGAGGGTGTTTTCATTCTTATCAGATGCTGGACAGTTTGGCGGGGCCCAGGGACATTCTGCTATTGTGTTCCTTATTTTGGCATATCACGAGAAAAATGATAAGAAGTTAAGGTTTTTATATTTTGTCACAGGTGTGTTGTCTTTATATGGAATGATGATTTCTGGGACACGAGGATCCATAGCTGTTCCAGTTGCAGGATTTGCCCTATATGTGCTGCTTTCACGCAGATTTAAACTTGTTATAATGGGAGTTTTTGCAATTGTTGCAATGTTCGTCTTTTTCAGGTTCACAACAATTGGAAACAGTAATTACACAATCTACAGGATGCGGAGCGCATTCAATTTTAACGATCCTTCTTTGCAGGTCAGGTTGGAAAACCAGAGGAAATTACGGACATACATGGCAAACAAACCTTTTGGCGGAGGTATAGGATCTGCAGGAAACTGGGGAATGCGCTTTTCTCCCAATACTTTCCTTGCCCAAACACCTACTGACAGCTGGTATGTAATGATATGGGCAGAGCAAGGAATAGTTGGGCTTCTCTTGCATTTGGCAATCTTGTTTTACATAGTAATAAGAAGTTCTTATGTAATAATGTACAAACTTAAAGACCCTGACAACATATCAAGGATGAGTGCTTTGTTGTCGGGAGTATGGGGTGTGATGGTTGCATCTTATGCCAATGGCATACTTGGACAAATGCCAACTGGAATCATAATATACTCAAGCATGGCCTATCTGTTTTTGGCAGAAAAGCAGGATAGTGAATGATTTTAACCTCTCTTTGCCCTTTCCCAATTTACGCTTTGAGTCTTGGAGATGTATCTTATAAAACCTCTGTATACTGCGTAATTCATCATTAGAAAATAATAAGGAACAAATAAAACTTTAATGTTTAATTTTTTACTTTGCAAGTACCACCCTGCACAAGCCATTGCATAAAACAATAATTGAAGGATAAACAGTACTGAATAAACGATCCGGTCATTTAAGAGCAAGATGTTGATTACTAATATTGTTGGTAACATCAGCGGGGCTATAGTCCATCTTAGAACCCTATGTGAGATGTATTGGAAGGAGAGTAATCCATATTTGAAAAAATTGAGTAGCGGTGCGAGCCGGACTATAGATTGAATTCCACCTGCTGCAATTCGGATTTTCCTTTTAAGCTCCTCTTTTATATTGGCAGAAGGACCTTCTATTGCATAGGCATTGGGGTCGTATTCAATTTTGTACCCATCCATTGCAACACGGAGAGATATTATGAAGTCGTCCAGCAAAGTGTCGGGTTCAACTTCTTTGTATAATTCAGTTCTTATGGCAAACAGCTCTCCAGCTGCACCAACGGCAGAATTAAGCTCTGCATCCCATTTTTTTAAAAGTGACTCATATTTCCAATACAAACCTTCTCCAGCTCCTGCTGCCATATCCTTCTGTTTTGAAAATACTCTTTTTTCGCCGGACACACATCCTGTTTTGGGGTCTGCAAACAGATTGGCAATGACCTTTATGGATTCTTGTCCAAGCATGGTGTTGGCATCTGAAAATACTACAATTGGAGTTTCAATGAATTCCATGGCTCTGTTTATAGCTGCAATTTTGCCTTTCCTTTCATTTTGATGCAATACAGTAACCTGAGGAAATTCTTTCAACAAATCAGGAGTGCCGTCGTCAGAACCGTCGGTGACCCAAAATAATTTTAATTTTTCGTGAGGGTAGTTTAGAGACAGTGAGTTTTCCACTTTACTTTTTATATACTCCTTTTCGTTGTAAGCAGCTACCAAAAGTGTTATTTCCGGGAGATCATAGCCAACTGTAGTTATCCTCTTCTTACCAAAAAACCTTTTTGCCTTGAGCATGGAAAAAAGCAAAATGCCATATCCCAAATAGGTATAAAACAGGATAAACAGTCCTGCAAAAAAACAAATTTCCAATGCTTTCATAATTCTAATTATTAGATGGTTTTTCCCATTTTTTGGTTTTATGATTGTACTGTTTGATGATCTTGGCTGGATTACCCACAGCTACAGAATAGGGAGGGATATCTTTTGTGACAACACTTCCGGCCCCAATCTGGCACTTGATGCCAATTGTCACACCTGGAAGGACAACTGAATTTGCTCCAATATGAGCCTCATCTTCTATTATAACCGGTTTAATGACCAATGGTTGGTTGCTGGAGTTCTTTGATATATCTGTATAACCATGACTAAAACCGGCAACAAATACATTTTGTCCCAACCCGGAGCCATTCCCCATAGTAACCGGGCCAATTACAACAGAACCGATACCAATCCTGACCCTGTCACCCATCAATACATCCCCGGACCCATTGTTTATTGTGCAAAAATCCTCTATTGTAGTCAATTTGCCAATTTCAAATCGGTTCCAGGGAAAGACATCCATCCTGGTCCTTCGCCTTATTTTGGCCCCTTTCCCTTTTTTGTGGATAAATGGATTAAGAAAAATCCTGACCCAAAGCCTTGGTTTGGGATTTCTCCTGGGTCTTATTGCTATAAGTGCAATTTCCTTTATTTCAGGATTTGATTTGATTTTATCTATCACTCTCATAATGACAAGTCTAAATATCAATATTCTTCTTTTTACTCACAGAGACAATACGACTATATATTTCTTTAACATTGTTTTCCCAATTATGACTTTTGCCAAATTTATATCTCGCTTGTTCCAAAACTACATTGTTTTCTTGCCTTGCCTTATTGATTAGCGTTACAAAATCTTCTTTATTATTTCCAAGGTAAACATAATCTTTAAAGTAATCCATGGCAAGAGTTTTTGTTGCTACAACAGGTTTACCCATAGTCAGGTACTCATCAATCTTCCTGGGATAGTTTCCAATTGTAGCATCATTTACCAGTTGAGGATTGATTGCAACATCAAAGCATTTTATAAAGCCAGGCAGGGATGAGGGTTCTTTGCTCCCTAAAAAGTATACATTCTTTATTGAATGTAATGATGAGGCCATGAACTGTTCATCTTGAGGTCCAACCAATACAATACTCCACGATTTGAGTTCATTTGCGATATACTCCAGAATTTCTATACTGAGTCTTCGGGAAGAGAGATATCCAACGTATCCGACTATTGGCTTGGGAATATCTTTAAGTTCTGCTGCTTCCTTGATTTCATTGGTTGACTGGTCAAACATTCCGGTATCACAACCCTGGCCAACCATATATGATTCAGGGTTGTACTTGATGGCATAATCTGCATAAAGTTGAGAGTTAGTTACAACCAGATTTGCTTTGGAAATGGTAACAGGTTCAATCTTTACACCATGCTTTTTCCAGTAAGGATTCTTGATTAGATAGTCTCGTATATAATAGATATAAAATTGTGGTTTGATAAGTTCTTTTAAATGAGCCCCCAGAAACATAGAACTATCATTGAACAATATTGGATTTTTAAATTGTAATGCCCTGGTTGCTTTGTCGATATCTTTGGCAAAGCGAACAGCATTCATTTTGTTCAGATAATTAAAAATAAATGGAGCAGGAACCCAATTAATGGATTCGGTGATAGTAGGAGGGTATAGGTTCCATAAATTTGGAGCAATTTGAACCAAGGATGGTTCAAGTCCATTTCTGATCCTTTTCCTTTTGACCATTTTGGCAGATTTCCTTTCCCGGATCATGGAAATCCTGTCTGTAGGTGCATTGATGTAAAGCACCCGATTATCTTTTGCAAACTCCAATGCCAGGTTCTTGCAGTTGCTTCCAATTTCAATATCCCATGGTTGGATCCCGATAACTATAATATCTTTATTCTTTATCATGGCTGATTGAGTTAAAGGTTGTTTTGTATAGCTCAAGATATTTTTTTGCCATTTCTTTCCAAGAAAACATGCTAGCTCTTTTGAGACCTTTGTCTATTAAAGATTCTCTTAACAATGGATTGTCAATTATCATTTGCATAGCATTTGAGATAGACAAATAATTGGTTGGTTCAACAATTAATGCAGCATCTCCAGCTATTTCGGGCATAGAAGAGGTGTTTGATGTAACCACCGGAGCACCGCAAGCCATTCCTTCTAGTATTGGAATACCAAAACTCTCCCTTAATGAAGGATATAGGAATAAAGTGCAAAGGTTTATTATTTTAGGGAGTTCATTATTAGGGATATACCCAGTAAGCAGAATGTATTTGCGAATTGCCGGCTCCTCTATATCGTTCAAGATTTGCATTAATGCAGATTCTTCAAAATCCAGCATAACCAGTGAGTACTCGTTGTTGTTGTTGTTGTTGAAATGGGCAAAAGCCTTTAGCACATTGGGTGTGTTTTTCTTGGGATCTGTATTTCCCAGAAAAAACACGAATTTATCTGGAAGATTGTAAGTTTGCTTGCATTGATCTAGTTGTCCTTGTTGAGATATTATACCAAAGTGATCACCTACACCGTTGTAAATATATGTTAGATTGTCCGATACCCCCATGTGAGCACTTATTCTGTTTTGTTCAAAATTGGACACAGTAACTACAACTTTGCTTTTTCTCACTACTGGAGGTACAACAATCCTTCTGTAAAGGTTGCCCAATCTCTGATATGCAGAGCCTCCCTTCTTCAAAAAAACAAGAGATTCTAAATATATTATATCGTGCAGTGTTATTACAAGTGGAGTCTTCCCAAATATGGGAGCTGTATTGCTTGTGCAGTGAAGCAGGTCGCATTTGAATTTGCGAGCTGCATGAGGAAGGGCATATTGTTCCCAAAGAGGATATGGACCGCCATTCAATTCAATAACATGAAAGTTTCCATTGGAGCAAATACATTTGTCAGAATCGGGCTTTACAAAAATATAATAGGTGTTCTTTGTGTCAATTTCCATTAAATTTTTAATCAGCTCCAATGCCACCATGTCCATGCCATGCTTTTTCTTTCTGAAAATCCGTTGGGCTTCTATTCCAATTATCATGTTACATGTATTTTATGTTAATTTTATTTACCAGCTCCGTGGCTTGTGTGGATAAATTTCTTGTTGGCCCCTTTTAGTCTGAAAAGCGATTTGTACATTATAAAGATGGCTTTTGGCAGAGCTTTTAAAGCGCAGGTTGTTTTCTTATTAAGAAACTCCGGAGGTGTTGCCAATATAAGTGCTACAAAAGAGATCACAAACAGTAATCCCCAGCATGGATAACCAAAAATGAGATTTCTATAAGCAGTAGAAGAGAGTGATGCTATTGCACTAGTCAATAATAGGATACCTGTGGTGCCAAGCAATAATACCCTTGGAGGAGATATCATTTGGTAAACTTTGTCAAAAAAATCGATATTCCCTTTTGTTAAAAGGTGAATCAAACCAGAGCCAAAAAAACGCCTGAAATATACAAATTGTGCTGAGAGCCATCTTCTTCTTTGGTTTGCAAAAACATCGGCCTTTTGTACTTTTTCGTCGTATATTATTGCATTGTCCAAATAATCAATTTTATATCCATCTCTTAACAGTGTTAATTCCAGTTCCTTGTCAAACCCTCCAATGGCTTTGATTGAGGCCATCCTGGTCTTGAAAAAGGAGTAGGAGAAAGCCATACCAGAACCAATAAGGGCAGAGGATAATCCAACAGCACGGTGTCCCTTGCGAAAAATTGAATTGTTGATCTCTTCGCTGATTGCATCCAAAACGGCAAATGATGTGTTAAGATTTTTTGCTTTGCGATGACCTTGTACAACTTGATATCCGTTATTAAACGATTTGTTAACCTGGTTAAGGAAATCACCAGCCATAATGTTGTCAGCATCCAGGATAACAGCAATGTCGTATTTGTCTGGAAGAATTTCCATTGCTTTGTTAAGAGCCTTTGATTTTGTGCTTTTGTCAAAAGTCACTTCTATCACTTTTATAGGGAGTGTTTTTAATTGGATCAATGTCTCCTTTTTAAAGGAATCTGCAATAACAATAACATCAAAAAAATCCTTGGGGTAATTTTGTTCCAAAGCATCCTTTGCCACATCCAGAATGACATTGTCTTCTTTGTAGCCGGGAATCAGGACTGCAATACTCCTGATAGCAGAGGGTTTTGCTCTATCAACATCTTTTTTTGGAATGTGGGAAGCAATTGAAAAAAAGAGAAAATATACAGAAGCAAAACCAAGATAAGAGAACAGGAGTATCTCAATTACATTGATGGCATATGTAAAGATCATGATTGTTGTTTTTTCATTAAAACCTGTTTATAATTATACAATATCCACAAATAAGCCTTCCAATAAGCCCTAAGGTTTGGGAAATCCCTTTTTGTCAAAAACAATAATGAGTTTTTTGGTAATGAAACAAGAAATTGAAAGGCAATTGATATTAGCATTTTGCATCCATAAGTATTCCTTAATGTGTAGATTAATCTTCCCCTGTTCAAGTAGTAAGTTTTTAGAGGACTCTCCTTTCCTGTGGAAACCGATTCTTTGTGTAATATAAATGAGTCAGGGTTGTAAAAAAGTTTGTACCCGGCCCTTTTGGCCATTTGTGCCCAATCATGCTCTTCGTAATAAAGAAAGTAGAGATCTGGCATTGGTCCAATTTTTTCTACCACTTCCCTTTTTACAATCATAGCTGCTCCGTGTACTGAATAAGTTTCAGATATGGAGTCATAAAGACCTGTATCTTTGGATTTATAACCTATAGCCTTATTCCTTACAGTGTAGTTTGTCATCCTTGTGAAACCTGCGTATTGTATCAAGGTAGGGTCCCAGTGGAATTTTATTTTTGGGCTGACCATTCCAGCTTTTTTTTCTTTTTCCATGAATTCTACCAAGGGCTCAAGAAAACCAGGTGGAACTTCGGTATCATTATTAATAAAAAGCAAATAATCTCCTTTTGATTTGGATATCCCAATATTATTACCACCAGCAAAACCTAGGTTTTTACCTGTTTTAACCAAAGATATCCATGGAAAATCATCTTGGAGCCAGTCAGGATTGTCTGTGGGCGAACCGTTATCTATCACAAATACCTCTTTGTTTTTATATGTGAGGTTATTGAGCGATTCCAGCAGTTGCGCTGTAACTGCAGACTGGTTGTAGTTAATAGTAATCACAGATACCAAAGGAACATTTTCCATAGTCATAGGTTTATCAAATATACTCAATTTCCGTGAAAAAAAAGAGGCCCTGTAGAGGGCCTCCGAGTCGACTGACAAAAGCGAAATTAGTATATCAACTCTTCGTTCCTGAATCCTTCTTCACTTGAATACCAGTTTGGATATATTGTGCCCCCAGAAGTTGCCCACTCACTAAAATGTGTGTATGCATTAGTAATGGTTTCTTTTTCTGCAGGATAGTTGAATACATCCGGGAACATAAGACCCCACATCATGCCATCGTTATACTTGAATACGTCTTCTGGATGGAGAGATTTTCCAATCACAAGAGACATATCAAATTTGGATGTAGGAGCATATCCCGGAAGGTGAATTTCCTTACCCCTGCTGTCTGCACTTATGAACATATTAAAGTTGTCCATAGTTAGCAGTGATTGAGCTACAGGGGTTACAAAATCTATAATTACTTGACCTTCGGGGGTAGATATATGTTGGCCACCTTTGTCTGTATTCAAGAATCCGGGGTATGCAATGATATCTTTAGGGTTGTTGAAAACAGGAATCACAGCTTGATCTACACCTGTTTCAGTGCCGTTTGTCCTTGTGACAAAAGGCATTCCCCCGCCAAGTATCTGCCCGCTCACAGATGATACATTGCTGGCAAGAACATTGTCAAGCTGGAATGCAACAGCTGCATGTTTGGTTGCACCAACAGCCTCTATTCGGTAATCAAAGATTATGCGTGTAACTTGGTTAGAGCTGTTGGATATGAATGAAACCCTAAACTTGAATACCATGTCATTCAAATCATAATCACCTTTGGAAGGCCATAGGTCTTCGAAAGCATATGTACCCCATCCGCTTTGAGAAGGGAAATAGTTTGCAAAAGTTGTCTCACCTCCAGTTTCCCCACTACCTGGGTCATCATCTTCTTCTATTTGGCCTAATGATCCATTGCATGAAGTCCCAGGAATGTTTTGAGTTTGTGTGTCACCAAGTATTGCACCGGCTGCTATGGCTGGTTCATAATTACTCCTGTTTGAAGAGGTAAGTCCTGTATATACAAATTCTACGGATCCAGAGAAAGTAGAGGCAGCCCAAGTTAAATTGGGTACATTTCCTGTGCTTTTGAATAGGGCATAATTTGGAGAAGATGATGTTACAGTTAGACCGTAAATAGCATCAATCTGGCCTGTTACGAACATGCTGCCCCCAACCATATTGATAGTGCTGTTGTTGGCTTCCAGCTTTTGGGTATTCCAAAGGGAGCCCTCTTCTAAGTGAGCTGTAAGGCTTTGGATACTTGAAAGATTGGCTGTAATATGGCAGAAGTTGTTTATGGTGCCACCACCTGAGTTGCCAAACTCTTTTGATGCTGCAATTTCGCCATGGTTGTTGAGTATTGTTCCATTTGACTGGTACCATTTTTCAATATTGACTACAGCTCCCGGAGCATTTGTGAATGAGGCATTTGAAGTCAAATTTATGTCAGTAGCATTAATTGTGGCGGTATTAGTGAAACTTGTAGAGTTTGTTACGTTTATCCCTCTGTTCTTTCCGCTGGAAACTTGTAAATTCCCATCGTTATAGAACTTTGTGTTTGTGCTGAGTTCAATTTTTTTCTCTACTATGAGTGTGCCTTTGTTTACAAATGTTGCATTGTTAGAAGATACCTGATTGGATATGTTCGCAGAACCTCCGCTCTGTATGTACAGTGCAGGGAAATCTTCCGAAACAACCCCAATGGAAAAACCTTTGAAATTAATAGACCCTCCAGAAAGAACAACAATAGACATTTTGTTTAGTGAAATGTTTGAATTGATGTTTATAGAGCCGGCAACATATAGGACCGCGTGTTCCCTGTAGTTGCCAAAATCTATGGAAGCTGTCCTGTTTACACCAGCCGGGATGTAGTATGATTTATAAATATTTCCGTAAGCGGAACTTTCACCTGTATTAAAACCTACAATATTCAATGAAGAGTTATCATTTACAACAACATCAAATTGTGAAGGGATTGCTATTGGGGCATACTCAAAGGATGCAATATTGGCTCCGAAAGATGCAGCCTGAGCAGCGAAAAGGTTGTCATTGCCGCTTTTTGTTAGTTGAGTGTTTATTACGGTGGAGTTGACATCTACAGCAGAAACAGAGGCAAGTCCGTTTGGCTTTATCTCATGGATGTATAGTTTTTCTGTTGGTGTTGCAACAGATATCTTAACATTATACGGAGAATTTGGTTTGGCTGCTCCGGTTGCAATCAAAGCACCAGTGTTCATCAATGGAGAGTTGTACACCTTGATTATGTGGACTTTGTTTGAGCTTTGCGGGTCTATTGCCGTAACATTGACTGTCAAATCAATTGTTTTTATTGTTTTCCAGTCAAAGTCGTAGGGAATTTCCCCTTCGACAATTGAAGGAATTTCGGTATTGTTTTTTGGCATCTTTACGCACGAGGCAATAAAGATGATTCCGAAAAGAAGAAAAAAGTATTTTGTTTTCATACTAGATAAGTAATAATTTATGTTGTCAATTGTTTTTTAATTAATATAGTTAAAGTTTCCTTTGTTGTACAAAGAGTCGCTTATTGCAGGAGTATGCCAATCAATAGATTGGTTCCCGCCACTCTCTGCCCACAATTTGAAGTTTGGATAAGCATTGTATATTTTTTTAAATTCCAAGGGGTGCCTGATAGACTGTGTGCTCATTATTGCCCATACCCAGTTGTCAGGTGTTGAAAAATCTGGTTTGCCGGATGAAATAAGAAATGGAAGATAAAAAAAATCTGAAGGTTGCCCCCCTTTGAAGTGGACCTCCCTTCCCCTTTGTCCAAAAATCCCAAACAAATCAAGGTTTATCTTGCCTTCGCTTAGAGGGCTTAAAAAAGTAAATGCAGAAATTGGGAAAATCATATTGGATTTCAACTCTACAAAAACTTCAAATGGCTCTGTGTCAAGAAAAGGGTCCTCTTCCCGTACATTCAGGAAAAGTTCAGTTGCATTTTCAAAGTACCTCCTGAAATTACCTGTGATTGGGATGACGTCGAACCTGGTAGAGGTTTCTACTCCATAGCTGTTTTTGTTGTCAATGGTTACACCTTCGAAAAACCCTTGGAAGTCTGGGTTTGCAGAGTGGGTTATTTGGTCTACATATCTTTCAAGGTTGGGGGAGTATAGTGATGCGGCCAAAGCTATATCTCTGTATGAGCTACCTATGGCCCTAGGTTCTATTTTCATTGAAAAAGCCCTGACCCTTGCTTGATTGTCAAGGTAAAGTTCCAGATTTAACCCGAATACAATGTCGTTCATATCCATATCACCCCTATATGGGAACAGGTCTTCCATCATTATTGTTGCATATTTGTTCTTTGCAGGAAAGTAAAACACCTCTTTAATGACCCCTTTGTTAACTGCTTTTGTGGCAGGGTAGGAGGAAGTACTTTCGGTGATTATGGACAATACAGTGTTTTTGCTTGTAAATATTTGGTGTGACCCAGCAGGCATTGATGTGGCGATGGTGTCGCCGTACTGGTTTAGAATTGTTGACACAGCTGGGATATTGACAGTTTGGTTTTCTGTGGTTTTCCAGTCGAAGTCCTTGGGAACCACCAGAGGAGATTCAAAATCCCCTATATCTGGAATCCTGATACAGGAAAATGCTGCCAATAGTACAAATATGAAAATCTTATAATTCATTTTGGTTTTTTAAAACACATCCATATCTAATATGGTACAAAACCGTGCCAAAAATTTCCGGTTATAATTCCGCTCGGTAAAAGTACAAAAAAAACGAATAATGTTCAAATAAATTAAATAAAATAACTATCTTTATACCAGCAATATAACAGCAAAAAATGCTGTCTTGGAGTAAAAAAATTTTACTGTATAATATACTACTATCAATTATAATTCGTAAGTTTGGATTTGTAAAAAATTAGATCATGCCTAGTAAAAATTTTTCTGGTTCACCGGATCTTCCCGATCTTACATTTTTACGTGAAATGTTAGGGAACGACCAGGATAGTCTCAAGGAAATCATAACAATTTTCCTTGAAGATGGTCCGCCAATGATAAAGTCGCTAGAAGAGAGTGTAAGGTTAAGGGATTTTGATATGATCAAAAGGACCAGCCATACACTCATCACAGAACTCTCCACAGTGGGAATAACATCTGTTGTCCCCGATCTTAAACGGATGAATAAAACTGCAAAAGAGATGAATGACCTGGATGAGGTGATGGAGCATATCAAAGATGTGGTTGACAGAAGCGTTCAGTTTTTCAAAAGCATGGATTAGATAGAAAATTTCTGATATGGAAAAAATATTGGTGATAGACGATGATAAGCTTGTACGAAAGGTATTTAAGCTAACTCTCTCCAAAGAGGGCTATGATGTTTTGGAAGCAGAAGATGGCCGGCAAGGTTTACAGGTAATCAAGGCAGAACAGCCCGATCTGGTGCTTACAGATTTCCAGATGCCAGGTATTAACGGGCTTGAGGTCATTGCAGAGATAAGCAGGTTGAAACTCAATATCCCGGTTATCATGCTCACTGGATACGGAGATGTCTCCCTCACCATAAAATCCATACAAAAAGGGGCTTATGAGTTCCTGGAAAAACCCACAAAACCAGAGGTGCTCAAATCTACTGTCAGGAATGCCCTGGACTCTGCCAAAACCAGCCGTGACCTTCCGGATGTTATATCTTCTGAAGATGAGGTAGAAAAGGAGCTGGACAACAATTTCCTGGTTGGAAGAACGCCCCGGATGAAGCAAATATTCAAAAACATAGGCATGATTTCCATGAATAAGGTTAATGTGCTTATAGAGGGTGAAACAGGTACCGGAAAAGAGTTGATAGCCCGGCTGGTCCATTTTTCGGGAATTACAAGAGACAGGCCTTTGGTTGTTGTGAATTGCAGTGCTCTTACCGAAACACTTTTGGAGAGTGAGCTTTTTGGGCATGTGAAAGGCTCTTTTACAGATTCCATAAGGGATAAAAAGGGGAAGTTTGAACTGGCAGGAGACGGAACAATTTTCCTTGATGAGATATCGGAAGTTTCCCTCAATACTCAGGTTAAATTATTGAGGGTAATTCAGGAACTGGAATTTGAAAAGGTCGGGGGTGAAGAGACAATCCCAATGAGAGCCAGGATAATTGCCGCCACCAATAAAAACCTGGAAGACCTCATCAAAGAGGGTAAGTTCAGGGAAGATTTGTATTACAGGCTAAAGGTATTCACTATAAAACTGCCTCCTTTGAGAGAGAGGAAGGACGACATTGGTGACTTGATTATCCACTTCCTTCACAAACTGAACAAGAAGTTCAATAAAAATGTAACTAAAATAGGGGATGGGGTTGTAGAACTTTTAATGCAACACAACTGGCACGGAAATGTAAGGGAACTTGAAAACACGATTCTGCAAGCAATTGTGATGTCCAAGAATGATGTCCTTGAAAGACAAAATATAGTCTTGAATACAGCCCTTGACCAGCAAGATGATGGAGTGTCACCAGGCTTGGAACTTAAGTCACTTGCAGAAGTTGAAAAAGCCCATATAAAAGCTGTATTGGATTCTGTACACTGGAACAAGGTTGACGCCTCAAGGATTTTGGAGATCACCCGTCCTACACTCAACGCCAAGATAGAAAAGTACAACTTGAGACATTAAAAACATCTTCTTGTAAAATCAAAAAAAACTTTACAGTACGTAAAGTTTTTTAAGAGCCACTTTGTGGCTTGCAGTGCTATGCTGGGGGTTAGCACACTGCTAATGTCGATACAAAAGTAATGAACTTTAATGACTAATCAAAAATATCTGTAAATTAATTTACAGAAAGTAAAAATAATATACGCGGTATGTTATTTTGTGAAATCAATCCATTTCCTGGCTATCTCTTTTCCAATGCCGGTTATCACCGATTCGGGGTGGAATTGCATCCCGTAGATGGGTAATTCTTTATGATACAATGTCATTATGATACCCTCT
>Ga0334901_1000103_pt1 | contig 136747 bp, 113 predicted proteins | sample GraSluR3_MG_3_FD_207216 | JGI IMG/M metagenome (GOLD analysis project Ga0334901, IMG submission 207216) | Sludge microbial communities from methane-producing bioreactor in Wageningen University, Netherlands - Granular Sludge_15_08-R3 | ecosystem: Engineered > Bioreactor > Anaerobic >... | reverse complement strand
GTAGGATTAAAACGAGCTATCAAGCAATGGAATAATAATTATAATAATTTAGAACATTGTGCCCTAGGAGGTCTCACCCCAAATGAGGCTTTAGCTAGAGTGCAAGATGTGTGTGCCTAAAACATTTGAGAAAATAAAAAGGGCTACATTTTGTAACCCTTTATTTTTATTCTGTTTCTTCAGAACTTTCTGTTTTTTTACCTGTATTTATAAATTCCGTGATATCTTCCAAATTTGCTGGAGGAATTATTCTTTTAAGAAGAAACCATTCACTGCTTACTAGGTTTTTACCTCCAATAGCAGTTGCTGTTTTTATGGCATTATCTAGGTCTTTTAAATTTATAAATATCTTTAAAAGTTTGCCCAGCTCTTCTCGCCCTAAACTGCCAGCTTTTTTAGCTGATATAATAGCCAAGTCAAAATTTTTTTCTCTAAAGTAGTTTTTAGACATTTTAATATATTCATCGCTTTCAATCATTTTTTTAGAGATTCTGGAGCTGGCCTCAGCTGATCTTAGATCACCCCTATCAATATAAAATTTTTGTAGTTGATAGGCCTCTTTGTCTGACATGCCATTGGTATATTTATTTACGGTATCAATTGGCTCTTTCTCTATCAAGATACTAGAATAAATTTCTTTAAATTCTAATTCTCGATTGTTTAATAAAGCTGCTCGATAAGCAGTTTTTAGTCGACCATTTTTAATGTTTTCTTTAATTATTTTCTCTAAATCCTTGGCTTTTAAAGACTTATTTAAAAGTTTGGCCAAAGCAAGAGCTCCATCTAAATCTCCGTCAGCAATTTTATCTTTTAAATGTCCTGACATTCTTTTGGCGTCTCGACCGTCTATCATTCCAGACTCAATTATTACGGAATCTTTTTGTGCCTTAAGTCCACAGGTGATACTTAGGCTAAAAATTATGGTAATTAAAAAAATTTTCCTTTTCATGATATTTTAGTTTTTGATTCGACTTATTTAAAAGAACTATTTGACTTCTCATTTTATCAGGTTTTTAATAAAAATTCAATACTTTTTTTATTGGAAATTTATGAATAGATATGTCATAATGTAAAAAAGATTATTATGACTAATCAAAAACTTAGAATTTATCTAAATATTTTTTTATTGGCTTTAATTTTTGTTTTGTTTTTGTTTTATTTTTCTCCTTTTGGTCGCATCTCTTATCAAAAAGATTTTTCTAAAAAATATACTTTTTTAGGTGGTAAGGGCGCTATCTATAAATTAGGACCAAATGATAGGATTGTAAATAAAAATAAAATAGTTGGCGAGCCAGCTTATTTTTATTTAAAAACTAACAGGAGCTTTGATTCGGTCAAGGTAAGTATTGAATATGATATAAGTAATCAAGTTTTTCTAGAAAATGATTATGTCAATTTTGAGATGGGCCTTCTTTTGAATAAGGATAATTGGAATTATCGTTTATATCCAGCTTATAATAATGTTTTGAATTATTTATACGGTAATTGGCATAAGACATTTGAAGATGATGGATCTGTTTTTTTGCAAAAAGAAAAGAAATTTTCTGATTTTAATGATTATTCAAAACAAGCAGACTTTTCTTCTTTGCTTATTTATAATTATAATTTAAAGAATGATTTTATTTTGCCTGACTATCAAAAGATTAATGATTATAAATTTTCAATACCTTCTCTTCGGGGGTCTCACGTTTTTTATACTTATTTAAAAGATGAAAATTTAAAATTTGATTTTTCTCTTAGAAACCTCGACCAAGAAAGAAAAAAAGAGGCAGATGTTTTTGTTTATTTAAATCAAGATATTATCTTTTCGAAAAATTTTTCAACTAAAGAGTTGAGCGATGGTGATTTATTTTCTTTAAATTTGTCTGACTTACCAGAGGGTGTTTACAAAATAGAGATTAGAAGTGGTGAAGACGTTGTAATTGAAAATTTTACTTCTTATATGAATAAGTTAGTTTTTTTGCATAAAGTTAATTTATATGAAACAGAAAATGGCTTTAATTTTTTTTCTAACAAAACTGATTTAAAGATAAAATCATTAGAATCTGAGTGTTTAAATAAGTTAAGTATAAATGAAGATGTTTTTACCGTTGATCAGATTTTTAAACAATTTAATTTTAAATCATTAAATAAAGGAATAAACAATATTAAATCGGATTCTTGCGGAATGTTAATTGAATCTAACGGTTTGTTTTCTTTTTCTTATGAATCTTTTTTTAATCCCTTAATTTCAACTCTGTCTTCTGATGTTTTAGTGGATGATTATAGTTTTGTCTTGAGTAACTATTCTCCACCAAAAAAGAAAGATAACGCTTATATTTCTGTTTTAAATTTTGATTTAAGGGGTGCTTGCAGGGAAAAAGGTGAATATCGCTTTATTATTTCAGCTCCATTTTTAAAGGGTGATAATCAAAATAAATATATAGAGATTAAAAATATTAAAATAGAACTACAAGGTAAAAGTTTTCTTGAAAAAATAAAGGAATATTTAAGCTTATGAAAAATTTTTTTAAAAAAAATAGTTTAAATTATTATAAAGAGTTTTTTTATTTTTTGGGAAAATTTTTAATTATCTTTTTGCTTTTAGAGATTTTTTTACCAGGAATAATTTTAACCTATATTAATTTAAACATATTTTTATTTTTGTTTCTTTTATTGTTTATTTTTTTAATATTATTTAAAGATGCAGATAACAAAAATTAAAATATTAATTATATGAAATTGAATAATTTTTTAAATCCTAAGCAAATTGCTATCTTAGGTGCTTCTAGTGATAAAAAAAAGATTGGCAGAATTATATTAGACAATGTTTCGTTAAATAAAAAGGTTAAAGTTTTTCCAATAAATTTAAAAGAAAAAAAAATTGCTGGCATTAAAGCTTATTCTGATTTATCTCTTTTGCCCTTAAAAAATTTTTCTCAATTGCTTTTAGTTGTTTCTATTCCAGCTAAATTTGTTTTAGATGAAATTATTAAAGCTTCTAAACTGGGAATAAAAAATGTTGTTATTATTAGTGCTGGATTCAAAGAAATTGGTCCAGATGGTTCTGATATGGAAAAACAGATTGTTAAAATAGCTCAAAAAGCAAAAATGAATATTTTAGGTCCTAATTGCCTGGGTTTTATAAATGTTAACAGTAACCTTAATGTTAGTTTTAGTGACTATTCCCCTGATGAAAAGATTAAGCGTCGAAATAATATTGCTTTTTTATCGCAATCAGGAGCTATTGGTAGTGCTGTTTTAAATTGGTTAGAAAATAAAAATATTGGTTTATCTTCTTTTATCAGTTTGGGCAATAAGTCTAATTTAAATGAAAATGATTTTTTTGAATTTTTTTATAAAGACAAGGGAACTGATTTGATTGTCGCTTATTTAGAGGAAATTTCTGAGGGTGATCGATTTTTAGAGATAGTTTCTAAAATTTCTCAAATAAAGCCAGTGGCTATTCTCAAGGCCGGTAGAACTACGGCTGGCAGTCAAATGGCAATGTCTCATACCGGTAGCTTAGCTGGTTCTAATCAGGCTACTATTACTGCTTTAAAGCGTTCGGGGGCTATTATTTTAGAAAATATTAGTCAGATTTATAATTTAATGAGGCTAGTTAAAGAGCCTTTAAAGATTTCTAGCGATAGTTTAGCCATAGTTTCTAATGCTGGCGGACCAACTGTTTTAGCCAGTGATGAGGTTTTTGAAAGTGGTTTGAATTTAAATGACTTTTCCCAGCAAACAATTAAAGATTTAAAAAACAGTTTGCCAAAATTTGCACACGTTAAAAACCCTTTAGATATTTTGGGTGATGCTGATTCTTTTCGTTATAAAAAAAATTTGGAAATTATCTTGGAAGATCCAAAAATTTCTACTGTTTTGGTTTTGTTAACCTTGCAGAGCATGACTGATGTTGACAATATTGCTTTAGCTATTTCTGATTTAAAAAATAAATATAAAAATAAGCTTATTTGTACTTGTTTCTTGGGTGGTCGAGGTTTGTCTGGTGCTAAAAAAATATTAGCTGATAATTTAATAGCTAATTTTGATTCAGTCGAAGAGGCTGTTTCTATTTTATCTAAGGTTTTAAAATATTATAATGAGAGAGAAAAAATAAAAATTTATAGAAAAAAATTTAAATCAAAAAAAGATTTGATAAACAAAAATGAAATACTTGATTATGTCAATTCTTTTAAATTATTTAAAAAACAAGGCTTGAGTGTGGTAAAAACAGAAAAAATTAGTTATAGCAATTTTAAAAAAATTAAATATCCAATAGTTATTAAATTTGTTGGACCAGATTTTATTCATAAAAGTGATAAAGGGGCTATTTTTTTAAATGTTAAAAATTTTTTAGAAGCAAATGTTATTTTAAATAAAATAAATAAATATATAAAAAATAAAAAAATATCTAATAAAAATTACGCCGTTTATCAACCAATGACTGATTATAATTTTGAACTTATTTTGGGCGTTAAAAAAGATCCAGTTTTTGGACCATTGATAATGTTTGGTTTGGGTGGTATATACGCTGAGATCTATAAAGATGTTTCTTTTGAATTGAGTGATTTAAATCGATCAAGAGCAATGAAAATGATAGAGAGCATAAAGGCTTTTGAAATTTTAAATGGAGCAAGGGGTCGTCAGGTTATAGATTTTGATAAACTGATTGATATTATTTTAAAATTAGCTAAAATGGTTAATGACAATCCTGAATTTAAAGAGATTGACCTTAATCCAATTTTAGTTACTGATAAAGAAATTAAAATAGCTGATATCAGAATTGTTACTTAATGTGGTTTAATAATTTAATTTTGTAAAATGATTTTAAATTTTAAAAATATTTTTAGAAGAAAAACTAAGGGAATAGCTGCGGCTGCTATTTTGGTTGGAGTTTTTTCTTTGTTTTCTCGATTTTTAGGAATATTTCGTGATCGAATTTTGGCTGGTCAATTCGGTGCAGGCCAGATTTTGGATGCTTATTATTCTGCTTTTCGCGTGCCTGATTTGATTTATAATTTAATAGTTCTTGGTGCTTTATCAGCTGGCTTTATTCCAATTTTTTCTAGATTAATAAAGAAAATGAAAAGTGATGATAATGATTATTTTTCCTTTTCTAAAGATGAAAATAAAGAAGCCTGGAATTTAGTGAGTAACATCTTAAATGTTTTAACTTTATCTTTGTTATTTTTATCTTTTTTTGGCTTTGTTTTAGCTCCTTTGCTTGTTTCTTTGATCACGCCAGGTTTTTCTGAGGAATTAAAGGGGGTGACTGTTGTAATGACTAGAATAATGTTTTTTTCTCCTGTTTTTTTAGGAATATCCAGTATTTTAGGTGGCGTTTTGCAATCTTTTAAAAATTTCTTAGTTTTTTCTTTAGCTCCTATTTTCTATAATTTAGGTATAATTTTTGGAGCTGTTTTTTTTGTTCCTTTGTGGGGTGTTTCTGGCTTGGCCTGGGGGGTTGTTTTAGGTGCTTTTGCTCATATGATTATTCAAGTACCACCAGTTAAGGCTTTGGGTTTTTCTTGGAGAGGTATTGTTGATGTATATGATAGAAATTTAAGGAAAATTTTATCAATGATGGTTCCTCGAACTTTAAGTTTGGCCATTGCTCAAATTAATTTACTAGTTATTACTATCATCGCCTCTACTTTGCCTAGCGGTTCTTTGGCGGTTTTTAATTTAGCTAATAATTTACAAAGCTTTCCAATTGGAGTCTTTGGTATTTCTTTTGCAGTAGCTGCTTTTCCAACTTTAGCTGCCTCAGCTTTTGATCAAAAAAAATTAATTGGAAACTTTTCTTATGCTTTAAGACAAATCTTGTTTTTTATAATTCCTTCAACGGTTCTTTTAATAACTTTGAGGGCTCAAATAATTCGTGTTATTTTGGGTACGGGAGAGTTTTCTTGGAGAGATACTGTTTTGACTATTGATTCTTTGGGTTTTTTTGCTTTAAGCTTGTTTGCTCAGGCAACTATCCCTCTTTTGGTTAGGGTTTTTTATGCTCGAGAAAATTCTAAAACACCTTTTTATGTTGGTTTAATTGTGGTTGTTTTTAATGTTTTCTTGTCCTTATTTTTAGGAAAAAGAATGGGTGTTTCTGGTTTAGCTTTGGCTTTCTCTCTTTCTAGTATTTTGAATTTCATGATCTTATGGATGTGGCTTTATTTTGAAATTGGAGATTTAGATCAAAAAAAAATAATGATTGCAGTTGTAAAATTTTCTTTGGCTGCCTTAGTTGCTGGTATATTTATTCAGATTGGAAAAGTTTTTGTTTGGCCATTTATTGATATGACTAAATTTTGGGGTGTTTTGATTCAAGGTTCTGTGGCTGGTTTAAGTGGTTTGGTGGTTTATTTTTTATTATGTTATTTAATGAAGACAGAAGAAATGTTAGAGTTAATAGAGGTTGTGAAAAAGAAAATGCCTTTTGGCAAGAAAATTAAAAAAGAAGAAATTAGTGATCAAAGTGAGGCTAGGGGTTTATAGTCTTGTTTCTTGATTAAACTTTCTCGATATATTACAATGTTAAAAAAGGGCCTAAAGACCCTAATATTTGTTTTATTTAATTAATTTATGACTGATAAAATAAGAAATTTTTGTATAATTGCTCATATTGATCATGGAAAATCAACTTTAGCTGATAGGATGTTGGAATTAACTAATACTGTTGATAAGAGAAAAATGAAAGATCAAATTCTTGATGGTATGGATATTGAGCGTGAAAGAGGCATAACTATTAAACTCCAACCAGTTACCATGGATTATAATGGTTATCAGTTAAATTTAATTGATACGCCCGGTCATGTCGATTTTTCTTATGAAGTTTCAAGGTCTTTAGCAGCGGTAGAAACAGCGATTTTATTAGTTGATTGTACTCAGGGAATTCAAGCACAAACTTTGGCTAATCTTTATTTAGCCTTAGAACAGGATTTAACAATTATTCCTGTTATGAATAAGATTGACTTGCCAGCTGCTAACCCGGAGAAAACAAAAAGAGAAATTGTTAAGCTTTTAGGGTGTTCAGAGAGCGATATTTTAGCTGCTTCTGGCAAAACGGGGGAGGGTGTTTTGGAAATTTTAAATAAAGTGGTTGAGGTTGGTGGTTTTCCAAAAGACTCTGATCAAAAAGCGCCAAAGGCTTTAATTTTTGATTCTAAATACGATGAATATAAGGGTGTGGTAGCTTATGTTCGAGTTTTTGAAGGGCAAATTAAAAAGGGTGATAAAATAAAATTAGTAGCTACCAAGGCTGAGAGCGAAGTTTTAGATATTGGTATTTTCAAACCTAATTATTTTTCTACAGGGACCTTAAATACAGGATCTATCGGTTATATTATAACTGGCTTTAAAGAAGTTGGAGAGTGTCGAGTTGGAGACACTTTAACTTCTCCCTCGGCTTTTAACAGCGGAATAGAAGCTCTTCCTGGCTATAAAGAGGTTAAGCCAATGGTTTTTGCTGGAATATTTCCTAGAGAAGGAAGCGATCTTGAGGACTTACGTGAAGCAATGGATAAATTAAAATTAAATGATAGTGCTTTAGTTTATGAGCCAGAAAGATCCGATGCTTTAGGCTTTGGTTTTCGCTGTGGTTTTTTAGGACTTCTTCATTTAGAAATTTTTCAAGAAAGGTTAAGACGAGAATATAATTTAGATTTAATAGTTACCATTCCAAGTGTTGCTTATAAAGTTTATAAGAAAAATGGAGAGGAAGTTATTATCAGAACGCCTCAAAGGTTGCCTGACCCTACAGAAACTTTAAAGATAGAAGAGCCTTGGGTGTCATTAGACATTATAACCCCCAAAGAATATATGGGTGGCATTATGCAACTTTCTCAAGAAAAAAGAGGCGTTTATAAAAATACAGAATATATTTCTTCTGGCGCTGATGAACAGAGAGTTATTCTTCATTATGATATGCCAATGTCGGCTATTTTAACTGATTTTTATGATAAAATAAAAAGTTTGAGTGCTGGTTATGCTTCAATTAATTATGAATATTTAAATTATCAAGAGGCTGATGTAGTTAAGATGGATATTTTAGTAGCCGAAGAGCCGGTTGAGGCTTTATCAACTATTGTTTATCGAGATGATGCTTTCAGAAGAGGCAAGGAAGTGGTAAATATTTTAAAGGAATCTTTATCAAAGCAGATGTTTGTTTTAAAAATTCAAGCGGCTATTGGTGGCAAGGTTATTGCTGCTGAAAGGTTGTCAGCTATGAGAAAAGATGTTACAGCCAAACTTTATGGTGGCGATGTTTCTCGTAAAAGAAAATTATTAGAAAAACAAAAAAAAGGAAAAAAGAAAATGATGGCTGCTGGTAAGGGTAGTGTTGATATTCCGCCAGATACTTTTGTTAAAATTTTAAAAAAATAACTGAATTATGCGTAAAAAAAAGAAAGAAAAATTAATAAAAATTGTTTGGACTATTTTATCAGCAATTATAATTTTTTCAATGATTGCCTGGACAATGTCTTTTACTTTTTTCTAACTATTGTTTTTTTGTTATTAAATTCTTTTATTAAATCTTTGAATTTGATGATGGTCTTTTAATAATAAATAATTTTTTATGGAAAAAATATGGCAGTTTTATCCTAAAATTACAGATAAAATTTTAGAGGAAAATTTTGATAAAAATCAGTTTATATTACAACTTCTTTATAATCGTGGACTTAAAACTAAAGAAGATTTTTCTTGGTTTTTTAATTTAGATGATTTAGATTTTTTCGACCCTTTTCTTTTTTCAGACATGGACAAGGCTATTGAACTGATAATTAAGCACATTAAACAGGGTAGTAAAATAATGATTTATGGTGATTACGATGCTGATGGAGTTACTTCCTCGGCTTTGCTTTATGATATTTTTTCTGTTTTTAAGGCTAAAGTTGATTTTTATTTACCAGATAGAGTTAGTGAGGGTTATGGTTTAAATAAAGGCGCTATTGAAGAAATAAAAAAAGATGATTTTGGATTAATAATTACAGTTGATAATGGCATTAGAAACAAGGAAGAGGTTGCTTATGCTAAAAGCCTGGGATTGGATGTTATTGTTACCGATCATCATACTCTTCCAGAAAAAAAAGAAGACTTGCCGGAGTGTTTATTGATAAATCCAGCCGATGAAAACTCTGATTATCCCTTTAGGTTTTTAGCGGGTGTTGGCGTTGCTTTTAAGTTAGCTTCAGCTTTAATTAAAAAATCAAAACTAGAAGAAGAGGATAAAAAAAGATTGATTAATCGTAGTTTGGATTTGGTGGCCTTGGGAACTGTGGCTGACATGGTTTCTTTATTGGGTGAAAATAGACTATTAGTTAAAAAAGGTTTAGATGCTTTAAACCAAACTAGAAGGTTGGGTTTGCAGGAATTAATTAGTGTTGCTGGTTTAAGCGGAGAATTAAATTCTTATAATATTGGTTTTCAATTAGGTCCCAGACTTAATGCTGCTAGTCGGATTAAACATGCGAATTCTGCTTTAAATCTTCTCATAACTAAAGATGAGCAAGAGGCTAAAAATTTAGCTGAAGATTTAAATAATAAAAACTTTGAACGACAAAAAATAACCGAAGAACTGATGTCTTCAGCTGAGAGTCAAATAAATCCAGAGGATTTACCTAAAATTATTATAGTAAAAAATTCTAAAGAAGATGCTTGGAACGAAGGAGTTATTGGTTTAGTGGCTGGAAAGATAGCTGAAAAATATTATCGGCCAACCTTAGTTATTGCTAAAACTAGTGAAATATTTGAAGATGAAAATGGACAACAAAAAGAAATCTATAAAGGAAGCGGTCGAAGTATTGAGGGTTTTAATTTGGTAGAAGTTTTAGAAGAGAATAAAGATGTTTTATATAAATATGGCGGACATCCAATGGCAGGTGGTTTTTCGATAATAGGAGATCACAATACTTTTTTATTTATTGATAGACTAAAAGAAAAAGCTGATAAAATTTTAGACGAAAGTGTTTTAACCCCTAAAATAAAAATAGATTTAGAACTAGATTTTGATGATATTAACGATTTATTGGTCGAAGGCTTAGAGGAAATGGCTCCTTTTGGACAATCTAATCCAGCCCCTAAAATGGCTTCTTTTGATCTTAAAATTATTGATCTTGTTAAAATGGGCAATGAAGGTCAGCATATTAAATTTAGGTTTTTAGATGATAAAAAAAATAGTCTAAAAAATTTTTGGGGCATTTCTTTCGGTGGGACTAAAAAATATTCTGATTTAAACGTTGGTGATAGAGTCAGTGTTGTTTATAATTTAGAATTTAATAATTTTAACGGCAATCATGATATTCAATTAAAAATTATTGATATTAAGAAATAAAAATTTATTTTTTATTATTTTATCTTTTTAATTTTTGAGAGTAAGTTCTCGGTGCAATAAATCTTATATTAATTTATGAATAAAAAAATAATAATTTTTTCTGATGGTGGTGCTCGAGGTAATCCTGGTCCAGCTGGAATAGGGGCCGTTTTATATGACCAAGAAAAAAATAAAATAGCCGAAGTTTCTAAATATCTAGGTGAAACAACTAATAATCAGGCTGAATATAAGGCCTTGATAGAGGGCCTTAAAAAAGCTAAAGAATTTAATGTTCAGGAGGTTGAGTGTTTTTTGGACAGTGAGCTGGTTGTGAAACAGTTAAAGAGGGAATACAAAGTTAAGAATCAAGAGTTAGCCCCTCTATTTTTAGAAGTTTACAATTTATCTCAAAATTTTAAAAATATTAAATTTATTCATGTGCCTCGAGAAAAAAACAAAGAGGCTGATCGCTTAGCTAATTTGGCCATGGATAAAAGATTTTAAAGTTTAATTTAAAAAAATTATAAATATTTTTCAATAAAAAAAGAACAACAATGAAAGTGTTCTTTTTTTTATTTTGATTTTAAGAAATTATTTAAATCTTTTTTGTTTTTTTATGTATGTTTCTTTATATTTTTCAGCTGTTTCTTCTGGATTAAATCCACCAGAAATTAATTCTCCATTTAGGTACTCCAGTAAGGGGTAGAAATTACTTTGGTTGGCTAGTTTTCCAATTTCTACAGCTTCATCGGTTTTAATTCCCCATCCAGGAATGCAGGGTGATAAAATTTGAATATAGGCTGGTCCTTTTATTTCTAAGGCTTTTTTCACTTTGTTATATATATCATTGGGATAACCAGCTGTTGTTTGGGCAACATAAGGGACTTCATGGGCTAGGGCAATTTTTATCATGTCTTTTTTTTGTAGATGATTACCCACTTTATTAATTAAATCGCAGTTCTTTTTTATTTGACATTTTTCTTGGTTGCCCTTAGGTGAGGTGCTAGTTGAGGCTCCATAAGGAGTAGCACCTGAGGCTTGAAAACCGGTATTAGAATATGACTCTGTGTCATAACAAATATATAATATATTTTCTTTTCTTTCCCACATTCCGCTAATAACTCCCATGCCGATATCAAAAGTTCCTCCATCGCCAGCCATAACAACAACCTTGGTTTTGTTGTTTTTTTGTTTTCTTAAAGCAGCTAAGATTCCAGTAGCCACGGCGGCTGGATTTTCAAATAAGGAGTGTATCCAAGGAAGTCCCCAAGCACTTTGAGGATAAGGAGTTGTAGTAACCTCCAAACAACCAGTGGCGTTAGCAATGATAGTGTCTTTGTCTAGGGCTCGCATTACAGATTGAACCGCTGATAATTGTCCGCAACCAGCGCAAGCGTTATGTCCAGATGATATATTTTTTATTTTTTCTTTCATATTTTTATAGACCCATTAATTGTTTGTACATTAAGTGAATGTAATTTGGACGACAACAACTTAGATTGCTTCCACAACTTCTACCTCCTCTATCCCTTTTTACTCCTCCATACCAGGTTTGTTCGCAATAATAATCATTGCCATTTTCATCTTTCAGTCCTCCCGGATATTGACCAGTTGGTACACAAATTCCACCATCATTTCCACAAGGTTCAGTAGCTATTCCTCTGCCTAAAAATGCTGTGCCATTTATACAATAACAGTAAGTTGATGAAGAATCATTACAGCTAGAACCCTCTCTTCCAGCACATGTTTGTGATAATAGTGATTTTAAGGCTGGATCTTCGTCAACCTGCTCTCTTGATAATATTCTAGCTTCATTACCATTGCCATGCTCCTGGCATATTTCAGGTGTTGTTTCTAGCAATATATTAGTCGTAACCACTGTGGTACATCCATACTCATTACAATCCTGCCTTGTTTTAAATATGCGACAATAATACATTTCTTCACATTGTCTAGTTTTATAATTTGGTTTTTTTTCTTTATTAAAGCGCTCAGTATTAGCATTGCTGTTTAAATAGGATATTAAACTACCGTCATGAGCTCTTTTTATATATTGACTTAATGTCTCTCGCCCTTCATTAACCGAACTTGGTATCGGCATCTTTTCTTTAACGGTGTCACTGGTGTGTATTTTATAGCATTCTATGTCAGAAGTTAATCTAGCATTCGGAATACTTAGTGAATTTTCAAACGAGCAACAACCATAAATAGCTGGTTTTATTTCAGGAACTTCAGTGGGGGCAAAACTAACCAATTGAGGGTTTATAGTTTGCATTATTAAGTAAGATGTTAAAGCTAAAACCAGACCAGTTATGCTTCCGCTAATCCAGCTTTTAGCCTGCCCAACTCTTTCACTACTACCACCAGCAGTTAACCACATTATACCGCCAACCATTAAAACAACAGCGGCAGTTATTCCAACTATAGATAATAAATAATCATATATAGCTTTAATATATTTGGCTATGCTCGTTGTAGAATCTTCTATTTTATGTTCCACTCCTTTAGTAAATTCAGACCCAGGGATAGTAACCTGAGGATAAAAAATAATTGGGTCACTGGCGTTTGCTAAAGATAGCGAAGAATTAAAAAGAAATAAAGACAGGATAAATATTTTTAAATATTTTTTAATCATATTTTTATTGTTTAAGTAAAATAATTAACATTATAAGCTGCATCATAAAAATTAACAGAAACATCATTACAAAAAAATATGGCCAACCAGTAATTTTATGTTCATGTCCTTTTTTAATTATTTTTTTGATGGAATTAATCATATTTTTATATAAAATTTAATTCTTTATATTTTTTAAAATCTTTTATTATTTTTTTTATGTCTTGTTCACCAATATCTTTTCCTCCCAAACCTCCAATAAAGTTTTTAATTGTTTGCTTATCTTTACAAATATTAATATCTAAATAGAGCGAGCCAAAAGTTCCAAAGCTAACAGCTTTTTCAACCACAGCTATATTTTGGCAATTTTTTAATATTTTTTTTATTTCTTGATGAGGAAAGGGGCGATAAGTTTTTATTTTTAAAACAGCTACATCTTTTTCCTTTTTAGCCAAAGATTTAATTGTGCCAATTGTTGATCCCATGGCCACTATTATTGTTTTAGCATTTTTTGGCCCATAATATTCGAACCAAGAGTTATTATTTTTTTCGATTTTATTTCCTAGAATTTTATGCATTAAAAAATATTCTTTGTCTATTTCTTTGATTGATTTTTGAAAGTCGTTGTATAAATCTTCTCTTGATTTTTGATAATATTGAGGGTTCATAAAAGCTCCCATGGTAATTGGGTTTTTAGGATCTAAAAACTCTCCAGCTTTAGCTTTATATTTTGGTAAAAATTTGTTGATGATTTTTTTATCATAAATTTTCACTTCTTCATAACAGTGGGTTAATATAAATCCATCAATATTGACCATAACCGGAATTTTTATTTTTTCGGCTATTTTGTAGGCTAAAATATGTTGTTCAACTGATTCTTGGTTGTTTTCCGCAAAAAACATTATCCAGCCAGCGTCCTTAATGGCCATAGCATCCTGCTGGTCGTTCCAAATATTAATTGGGGCTGAAATAGCTCTGTTGGCCAGAGTCATTACTATGGGTAGTCTCATTCCAGAAATATTGTATATAACCTCAGTCATTAAAAGCAGTCCTTGAGAGCTAGTGGCACTGTAGGTTCTTGATCCGCTAGCTGAAGCGCCTAGTATTATTGAGGCGGCTGCAAATTCGCTCTCGGCCCTAACATATTCATATTGGCCCTCGCCGTTAGCTTTGATTTTGGCTAAATCTTCAACTATATGAGTTTGGGGGGTGATTGGGTAAGCTGAAATTACATCGGGATTAATATTGTTAATTGTTAGAGCAATCGCTCTTGAACCTTCTAATATTTGAGTTTTTTCTTTTTTAATATTTTTTATTTTTTTCATATTTTTATTTTAAATCTAGTCCAATTGGTGCATGATCAGATCCTAGAACCTGGTCAAGAATATAAGCTCTTTTTATTTTTTTAATTATTTTTTTGGAGTTGATAAAATAATCTATTCTCCAGCCAATATTTTTTTTTCGAGCTCCGGCTCGATAACTCCACCATGAATATTGTATTTTTTGAGGATTTAGTTCTCTGAATGAATCAATAAAATCGTTTTGTAATAATTTTGACATCCAATCCCTTTCTTCTTTAGTAAACCCAGCCTTGCCTTCATTTGGTTTGGCCCTGGCTATATCAATTTCTTGATGAGCTACATTAAAATCCCCAGTAATTATAAGGGGCTTTTTTTTATTTAATTTTTTTAAATATTTTAAAACTTCCTCGTTAAATTTAAGCTTATAGGGGAGTCGACTTAGTAAATCGTTAGAATTTGGAAAATAAGCATTTAATAAATAAAAATCTTTAGTTTCAATGGTTTGAATTCTACCTTCTTGATCAAATTCTTCCAGGCCTAGACCGTTTTTTTTATTCAATATTTTTAAATTTTTTTTATATAAAATTAATGTTCCACTGTAGCCTGGTCTTTTGGCCGGGTTCCAAAATTCTTGATATCCTGGAAAATTAAAATTTTCTAATTTTTTTTTGTCTTCTGATATTTTTATTTCCTGAAGAGCTAGTATGTCTGGTTTTTCTTGATTTAAAAATTCAATAAAGTTTTTTTTGAGTATAGCTCTTAATCCATTAACGTTCCAGGAAATTAATTTCATATTTTTTTTAAATTTAAATTTACAGTACTTATTTTTTGTGATATTATACTATTATCTTACACTATATTTAATAAATAATCAATGAATTTAGAAGATAAGATTAAATATTTAAGGGATCGTGGTCAACTCAAAAGATCTCGTCGCCGTTGGTATAAAAAATGGTGGGGAATTTTGCTTTTGTTTTTTGTTTATATTATTATAATTTTTTCAGTAGCTTCTTTGTTTTTAATTTTTAAAGTTCTCACCAATGAAGGGTTTAGAGATTTTTATTTTTCATCTCAAGATTCTTTTGAAATTAATTCTGATGCTCGTTTAGAAAATGAAAAGACTAGAGAGATGATGTTATCGATAGTTGAGGGTAGTGATGCTCCGTATATAGGCAATAAAGATGCTGAAATCAGTATAGTTGTTTTCTCTGATTTTAATTGTCCTTATTGTAAAAAAGCATCAGAAGTGATTACTTCTTTGTCGGTTAAATATGGACAAAAAGTAAAAATAATTTCTCGAGATTTTGCTGTCCTGGGTGATGATTCTTTAGCTTTAGCAACAGCAGCTTTATGTGCTGGTGATCAGGGTAAATATTGGCCAATGTATTATAAGTTATTTGAATTACAGGGAGAATTTAGCTTGGATAATTTAGCTTCTGTTGCCAGAATGGCTGGTGTGACTGATTTAAAATCTTTTTCTGACTGCTTAAATAGTGATAAATATTATAATTTTATTTTTCAGGCAGTAGTTGATGGTCAGTTTTTAGAGATTAGAGGGACTCCCGCTTGGTTTATTAATGGAGAAAAAATTCACGAAGGTTTAATTCCTCTTGAACCTTTTTCAAAATTTTTAGATGAAATAATATTAAATAAAAATTTGTAATTATAAAAAATATGTTAGAAATAAGAATTCATGGTCGAGGAGGTCAAGGAGTGGTAGCTGCTTCTGAAATATTAGCTATTGCTTTTTTTAAGGATGGTAAAAAATCTCAAGCCTTTCCTAATTTTGGCGTGGAAAGAAGTGGTGCTCCCATCCAATCTTTTGTTAGGGTTTCTGATGAAGAAATTTTAAGTAGAGAGCATGTTTATAGGCCTGATATATTAATAATTCAAGACGATAGTTTAATTGGTAGGGCTAATATTTTTGCTGGTATTAAAAAAGAAACCATAATTGTTGTTAACTCTAAGGAGAGTATGGATAAGCTTTTTTTAAAAATTGAAAAAGAAAAAGTTTTGCCAAAAAATTTTAAAAAAAATAATTTAATTTTGGTTGATGCCAGTAGTATTGCTTTAGAGATTTTTAAAAAAAATATTGTTAACACTTCCATTTTAGGGGCTTTAGCTAAAGTTCCTAATTTAATAAGTTTAAAATCTATTATTTTAGCTATTGAAGAAAAATTTGCCGATAAAGATAAGGATGTTATTGAGAAAAATATTTTAGCCATTAAAAAAACTTATAATTTAAAATAAAATTTATGATAGTTAAACCAAATTCTTCTTTAGAAAATAAAACTGGATCTTGGAGATCATATCGTCCCGAAATAGACACTGATAAATGTATTGCCTGCGGACTTTGTGAAAAAATTTGTCCTGACAGTGCAGTTAAATTAGCAAAAACTAAAAATGGAATTAAAGCTAAGGTTGATTATGATTATTGCAAGGGCTGTGGTTTGTGCGCCAAAGAATGTCCAGTTAAAGCTATTTCTATGAAAGAAGAAAAAAAATAATTTTTAACATTGCAACTATAAAATATGTATGATTATAAAAATATAGAAAAAAAGTGGCAGAAATATTGGGAGGATAATAAAACATATAAAATTGAAATTGATAAAAATAAGAAAAAATTTTATAGCTTAGTTGAATTTCCCTATCCTTCAGGGGCTGGAGTTCATGTTGGTCATGTTAAGGGGCAAACAGCCGTGGACATTTTTTCTCGTTTTAAAAGAATGAATGGTTATAATGTTTTAAATGCCATGGGTTGGGATGCTTTTGGTCTACCAGCTGAAAATTTTGCTATTAAGAATAAAAAACATCCGGGTGACTTTACTAAAAAAAATATTGAAAATTTTCGTAGACAAATTAAAAGTTTTGGACCTTCTTTTGATTGGGATAGGGAAATAGATACAACTGATCCCAAATATTATAAATGGACCCAGTGGATATTTTTAAAATTATTTAAAATGGGTTTAGCTTATGAAAAGGATGCGCCTATTAATTGGTGTCCTTCTTGTAAAACTGGCTTGGCCAACGAAGAGGTAATTGATGGAAAATGTGAGAGATGTGAAAGTGTGGTTGAGCAAAAAAATATGAAGCAATGGTTTTTGAAAATCACCGATTATGCTGAAAAATTATTAGCTGATCTTGATGACTTGGATTGGCCAGAATATATTAAGACTAGTCAAAAAAACTGGATTGGCAAATCAGAAGGTGCTGAGATTGATTTTGAAATTGATGGTTTTTCAGAAAAAATAAAAGTTTTTACAACTAGGATAGACACTATTTTTGGTTGTTCTTATGTTGTTTTGGCTCCGGAAAATAAATTAGTTTTAAAATTAAAAGCTAAAATTAAAAATTGGCAAGAAGTACAAAATTATATAAATGAAATAAAAAATAAAACAGATTTAGAGAGGACTGATTTAAACAAAAATAAGAGCGGTGTTTGCCTTGAAGGGGTGTGGGCAATTAATCCTTTTAACAAAGAAAGGGTGTCTATTTTTTTAGCTGATTATGTTTTAGCCTCTTATGGCACTGGGGCTGTGATGGCTGTGCCGGCTCATGACGAGCGTGATTTCGAGTTTGCTAAAAAATATAATTTAGATATTAAAAGAGTTATTGCAAAAGAAAACAGCAGCAATGATAATAATGAAGAGTGTTATGTCGATGATGGTTTTTTGATAAATTCTGAAAAATTTTCTGGTTTAACTTCATTTCAAGCTAGGGAAAAAATGATAATTGAAGGTCAAAAAAATAATTTTGTTGAAAAAAAAATAAATTACAAATTAAGAGATTGGCTTTTTTCTAGGCAAAGATATTGGGGGGAGCCAATTCCAATAGTTAAATGTTCTAAATGTGGCAATGTTCCAGTTCCAGAAGAAGAGCTGCCTCTTGTTTTGCCAGAAATTGAAAACTATGAACCAAGTGGTACCGGAGAATCGCCACTTGCCAAGATTGATTCTTGGGTTAATGTAAAATGTCCAAAATGTGGTCAATTAGCTAAAAGAGAGACCAACACAATGCCTCAATGGGCTGGTTCTTCTTGGTATTTTTTAAGATATATAGATCCGCACAATGAAAAGAAAATGGCATCAGAAGAAAGTTTAAAATATTTTATGCCAGTTGATATTTATTTTGGTGGAGCTGAACATACCACTGTTCATCTTTTGTATTCCAGATTTTGGAATAAGGCTTTGTACGACCAGGGAATAGTTCCCGTTTCTGAACCTTATAAGAGGAGGGTTCAGCACGGTTTAATTTTAGCTGAAGATGGTCGAAAAATGAGCAAAAGATGGGGCAATGTTATTAATCCTGATGACGTGATTGAGTCTTATGGGGCCGATGTTATGCGTGTTTATATTATGTTTATGGGTCCTTATGGAGATACTTCAGCTTGGTCAACCTCAGCTATTAATGGTATTAATAGATTTATAAATAAAATTTGGTCTTTATTGGAAAAAGAAGTTTGTGATGAACTAGCAGATAAAGAAACTTTAAATATTTTACATAAGACAATAAAAAAGGTTGGCGAGGACATTGAAAATATTTCTTTTCATACAGCTATTTCTCAATTAATGATTTTGTTGAATTATTTATCTTCTTTGGAAAAAATAAATAAAGAAGTTTTTAATGTTTATCTTAAATTATTAGCTCCTTTTACCCCCCATCTTTCTGAGGAGATGTATCAAAGATTAAATTCTGATGTCAATCAAAGTATATTTGACTTTTCTTGGCCAGAATATGATTTAGATTTAATTAAAGATGAAAAAGTTAAGATAGCTATCCAAATTAACGGAAAACTTCGTGATAGTCTTGAAGTTAATTTTGATAGTGAAGAAGATTTTATTTTATCTTTAGCTAAAGAAAGAGAATTGGTTCAAAAATGGTTAGAAAATAAAGAGATAGTAAAAATTATTTTTGTAAAAAATAGATTAATAAATATAGTAGTTAAATAAGGTTTATGAATTTTCTTCAGCAAACATTAGATTTGTGCAAGATGTATGATATAAAGCCAGAAAAATCAAAAGGGCAAAATTTTTTAATAAACGAAGATATTTATAATTCAATTATTTCTACTGCTGATTTAAAAAAAGATGATGTAGTTTTGGAAGTTGGACCAGGCTTGGGAATTATGACTTTAAAAATGGCTGAAAAGGTTAAAAAGGTTTTAGCGGTTGAATTAGATGATAAATTGGCGGAGTTATTAAAGACTTCTATTATTTCTCAAAATCGAAAAAATATAAAAATTTTTAACAATGATGTTTTGAAAATAAAAGGAAGTAATATCTCTAAGCTTGGCAAATATAAGATAGTAGCTAATTTACCTTATAATATTACTTCTATTTTTTTGAGAAAATTTTTAAGCATGGAAAACAAGCCAGAAACACTTGTTCTTTTGTTACAGAAAGAGGTTGTTGATAGAATTGTGTCTACTCCGCCAGATATGAGCTTGCTGTCAATTTCTGTTCAGTTTTACGCTGATGTTTATAAAATATTAGAAGTAGGTAAAGAAAATTTTTATCCCGCTCCTAAAATTGATAGTGCTATTATTAAAATAGTTCCTAAAAAAGAAAAAATTTTTAATGATTATCAAATAGAAAAAAAATTTTTTCGATTATTAAAAATTGGTTTTAGCGCTAAAAGAAAAATGTTAAAAAACAATTTATCTTTAGGTTTAAAATTAGAACAAAAATATTTAGAAGATGTTTTTTTATCTTTGAATATTAATCCTAAGTGTCGAGCCGAGGATTTATCTTTGACTAATTGGTTGGAAATTTTTGAAAAATTAAAATAATTTTTTTGATTTTTAATTAATTTATTTTTTTTCTTGCTTTTTTGCTAAAAATATTATAATATTTACTATGAACTATAATAGATTTAATTCTTTTAATTAATATGGATAAAGAGCGTAAAGTAGCTTTAAGTATTTTGGGTGTTTTTTCTTTATTGGTTATTATTATTTTTTTTATTAACTTGAGAAATGATATTAAAAAACCTTTTGTTATACCCATAATAGAAAGCTCCGGCGAACAAGAATCTTCTTGTGCTGATGGAAATTGTTCTGGTGGCGATAATTTGAGCTCTGATAATTTAGATTTAAAATTAGTTGATACTGATGGAGATACTATTTCTGATTGGGATGAATTATTTATTCATGGAACTTCTCCTTATTTAGAAGATACAGATGGAGATAATTTAACTGATTATGAGGAGCTTTTTGTTTATAAAACCGATCCTCTTTGTCCGCAGGGACAAAATTGTTCCTCTTCTGTCTCAAGTGAAAATCAAACAACTAGCAATGAGCTTGTTCCAAATATTGACAATTCGTTGTCTGGTCAGGTATTGGACCCAGAAAGTATAAGTCAATTTTATGATATATCTCCTTCAGAACTTAGAAAACAATTGATCGAGGCTGGCTTTAGTCAAGAGGAGATAGATTTGATTAGTGATGAGGAGCTGTTAAATATTTATCAACAATCTCTTTATCAAACCATGCAATCAAGCCAACAATAAATTAAAAGTTTATAAATATTATTATGACTAACAATAATTCTACTCAGTCGAAGTTCAAGAAAGGCGTTTTGTTTTTTTTATTATTTTCTTTTGTGTTTAGTTTTTCTTTTTTTCCAACTAAGGCTCAGGCTTTTTCTGATATAATAGGTGGTCCAGTGGCTGTTGTTAGAAAGGTTACTGATTGGGTAGAAAAAAATAAAGATAAATTTTTGGTTAAAATGGGTGCTAACATGTTTCAGTCGGCTTTAAAATCTTCTTTATACACTTTGGCTTATGATGGGGCTGTTTATTTAGGAACAGGAATAGGTGGTCAAAAGCCAACCTGGGAAACTGATTATTGGACAAAATATGGTGATAATATTAGAGATGCAGCTATTGGAGAGGCTTTAGATCTTTTAGGTGAAGAGTGGGATTTTGATTTTTGTGAACCAAACATAGATATTAAAACTAAAATTGGGCTTGGTTTAACTCATAATTATCGACCAGTTGAGCCTAGTTGTGGTTGGCAACAAATGAAAGATGGTTGGAAAAGTGAATTTGATAGATGGGAGTCTTATGCAAAAGATCCTAAAAAATTTTTAGACCAGATTGTTGCTTCAATTGATCCAGCTGCCAGTGACATTGGCATAACTATGAGTTTGTTGGATAAAATTTTAGAAAAAGGAAATAAGGAAAAAGAAAAAGTGGAAACTCAACTAACGTTTAATAAAGGCTGGTTGGATGTTCGAAGTATTGGTGGTAAACAAGAATCTGTCCCAGGGGCTATAGAAGGGGAGGTAGATCAAACTAGAGATTTGGCCACTAAAACCTTTGGTCAAACCACTGGTGATATTTTTGTTGATGCTGTTAATATTTTTTCTAATCAATTTTTGTTGTCGACAATTAATTCGCTTTTGAAATCTTATTCTGAAGGTTCTTATAGTTGGTTTGGTGAAGATGAGGTAACTAGTCCATTTGGTTATTCTGATGTAGCTTCTTCTGAAGTTGACCCATCTTCCTTATATACAAGAGCAGGGTTGTCAGAAACTTTAAAGAAAGTTTTAACTCCAAAATTTACGGAAAAAACTGATTATAGTATTTTAGCAGAGTTAATGATTTGTAATAGTGAAAATAATTACAGTGGTCCAAATAATTGTGTTATTGGTCAGTCTTTTGGTAGGGCAATTGAAAATAAAAACACATTAATAGAGGCAATTGAGGGTGGTTCGATTTCGTCTGGCATGCTTTTTTCAGAAAAAGGTGATTATCAAAATACTCTAAATAGAAGGTCTTTGATGATTTTAAGAAAATTCCGTATAGTTCCTATGGCCTGGGAAGAGGCTTTAAATAGAATTACACCTCTTCAAAAATCTAATTCTGGTCAATACACTATTATGGATATGCTTTCTTGTTTTAGTGATGATGATGAATATAATCAATTCAGTAAAAACTTTCCGCATGATCCAAATAATGCAAGTGAAATGACTTGGTGCCGTGGCTTGGTTGACCCTCACTGGGTATTAAAAGCTCCAATGAATTATTGTGCTCGTCAGGGTTATGGTGGTCATATTTTGTCAACTCAAATCATTTCTACTCCAGAAACTAAAGATTCTAATGGTAATATTATGAGTGAAGGCAGTGAAGAAATACTCGTAGTCAGAAGTGATTCTTATTGTGCTGATGAAAGGTCTTGTATTAAAGAGTCTGGAGATGGATCTTGTCAATTTTATGGTTACTGCACGGAAGAAAAAAGAACCTGGAATTTTAATAGTGATTCTTGCTCAGCTGTTTTTAATACTTGCGAATCTTTTAAAAATTATTCTGGTAAAAAATTAGCCTTACTTAAAAATACTATTCAATATAGCCCTTGTGATGCTAGTAACGCTGGTTGTAGTATATATTCTACCTTTGGTTCTTATGATGCTAAGAACACTAAAGTTTTTTGGAATTCTGACAGTCTAATAAACCTTAACAGAAAAGCGGAAAATTGCTCATCTGGTTCTGAGGGATGTAATGAATTTATTAGAACTAAATCTGGTTTTGGTCATAATTTTATAACAAATGGAAATTTTGAATCTGATGAAGGTTGGGAGTCTTATTTTAGTGAGGGGAAAATTAAAGATAGTGTTGGTTATGATGGTAGTCGTGGTTTGGTATTGGAAAGTGGTGATGTTTTAAGTGGACTAGCCTCAATTGGTCCAGATAATAACTTTTTAAAAGGAGAGACCTTTACTCTTTCTTTTTATGCTAAGTGTACAGCCACTTCAACCGCTTCTATAGCTGATATGTCTGTCGCTGATTATAAAACAATTCCTCCTTCTAATGATTTTTCTTATCAAAGTGTTTCCTATTCTTATTCTGATAGTCAAATTGGTTCTGATGTTGTTTTCAAAATAAATGTAGGCTCCAATGCTCAGTGTTCTTTTGATCAACTAAAATTAGAGAAAGGTGCTGTTGGTACTTTTTATTCTGATTATAGAGGTGATGGCTTGGTTTATATTAAAACAATTCCTGATTATTTAAAGGAAGCTTGTTATACAGACCCTTATTCAACTGTTAATCCTAATTTTACTTTAAAGTCTAATGCCCCTGCTGAATGTTATCGTTATGCTCGACTTTGTAATTTTAACGAGCTTGGTTGTGATTTATTTAAAATGGCTGATGGCAGAAATATTCCAGCCAAGGCGATGGATAAGGATTATTGTCCAGTAGAATGTGATGGTTATAATGTTTATATTCAAAAGCCAACATTGTTTGAGAGTGATTATCCTCATAGATTTATACCAAGTACCGCTCAAAAATGTTCAGCTAATAGTGTAGGTTGTTCTCAATTTACTAATCTAGAAGATCTTTCTAGTGGGGGAGAAAAAATTGAATATTATTCATCTTTAAGGCAATGTATAAAACCAAACGAAGGTACTTGTTCTAATTTTTATTCTTGGGAAGGAAATGACGAAAGTGGTTATCAATTAAGATCTTTTAATTTGTCAATTAATAATTCTCAGCTTTCTTTGACAGAAGGAAATTTATTTTCAGCCGGAGCTTCTTATAAGCATGTAATCGGAGGAGTTGATGTTTGTAGCAGTGAAATAATTAAATTATCACCATCTGATCCTAGATACAATTCTGATTGTCGTGAAATGTATAGTCAGGCTGGAGATGTTTTTTATGTTTTATATTCAAAAACTATAACTTGTTCTAGTAAGTGTACTCTTTATAGAATGACAGAAAGAAATATAGATAGAAATATTACTGAGGCTAGTGAATGTTCTAATTTGAATACGGGGGGTAAGTTAGTTGCTAAGTGGGCGACTGCTACCGTAGATGATTATGAGATTAGTGACTCTGTTGATGGCTTTGTTTGCTTTCATTGTTTAAATGGTGGCGTTTGGGATGAAGGACAACAAGCTTGTGTTTATAAGGCTATACCTGGCGAAGGAAAGACTTGTTCAGCTTCGGAAAATTATTGTCGTGATTATGCTGGTAATTCATCTAATAATGTAAAGATTGTCAAGTCTTATGATTTTGAACAAAACATTTCTAATTGGCAGGGTGGCTTAGAGTCAGATACTTCTTTGGTGAATAATGGCAAATCAATGAAAATAAATCCTTCATCTGAGGCCAGTAATTCTGTTCTTGGTTTGGCCAAAGGAAGGTCTTATTTACTAAGTTTTTTAGCTAGAAATCACGGTGAAAATATTGACAGTGTTTCTGATTTAGAGATTTATTTTGTTAATTCTAAGGGTGATATTTCCAATTTTAAGACAATAAATATTGTAGATGGTGAAAGTATAAATACTATTTCTATAAATGGATCTGCTTGGCAAATTTATAAAATTTCATTAGATAGTTTAGAACATGATGTTGATTCAGGTGAGAAAATTTTTATTAAAAATACTAGCTCAAATATTGTTTATATCGATGATTTAATTTTGTCTGAATCAAATAGTAATTATTATTTGATTAAAAATTCTTGGAAGACCCCTAATGTTTGTTATTATGATCAAACTTCTAAATATCAAGGTGCAAACTACAACTTAGGTTGTTCGGCCTATTTAGATCGTTCTAACAATAAACATTATTTAAGACAATTTACTAAATTGTGTGATGAGTCGGCTGTTGGTTGTGAATTAATGATTGATACTCACAATTCTACTCCTAAAGAAGGTAATATTTTCTTGTCAGGAAATTTAAGTAATGATTTAAAATCTTGTCCTGCTGACTCTAAAGATTGTGTTCAAATTCCTGAAGACAACTTTTCTTTGGTTGTTTATGATAATACTAAAATCTGTAATGTAGCTGATAAGGGATGTTCTCTTATGGGGAAGGCCGTATCCAATGTTTACTCTCTTTCTTCTAATTATGTTTATCAAAATGTTTATCTTAAAAACAATCCTGATAAATACGAAAATGGAATACTTTGTGCTGAAGAAGCTATTGGCTGTGATTCTTGGTCATCTTCGGCTGGTAATAGTTATTTTAAAGATCCAATGGATAACGTTTGTCAGCTTGTAGATAATAAATGGTATGTTAAAAAAGTAAAAAGATGTTTGCTGCCTAATCAAATTTTTGGGGCTGATATGCCAATTAGTTCTTTGCCAGATCCTTGTAATTCTGATTCTGATTGTTTAAATGGAAGGGTTTGTAAGTTGGACGAAACTAATTATCTGTGCCCGGTTGATTCTAATTATGGTATTATAAAAACTATTGGAAACGAAGGAGCATTGGTTAGTCAACCTTATTACCAAACTGTCGGTTTGCCTAATCACCAAACTGGTAGTGTTAATTGGTCTGGCCTTTGTCCTTTAAAAGATTCTGGTTGTACTGAATATATAGACCCAGAAAGTTCTTTTAATCCTAATTTAATTTCTAATCCTAATTTTTCTGATATTGATGACGATGGTGTTTATTTTGATGGTTGGTCACCAGTAGCAGCTAATGGTACAACCAATGTATCTGGTCAGCAATGCTCAGTTAATAATAATGATCAAATATCTTGCACACAAACAAGCTCGTCTTATTATTTTAAACAATCAAATTATTTCCTAGAGCCAAACAAGCTTTATTCTGTGGAGTATAAGAACATAAGAAGTCTAAGAGTTAAATGTGAGAATCCTTTTTATGAGTTAAATTCAGCTAATATTTTAAATTTTATTCCAGGCTCTTCTTTTTATAACATTCAGCCATTAGCGCAATATTCTCCTATTTATGCTTCTAAGTTTATTTTTTACTCAGCTAACAATTTGTCAAATGACTGTGAGCTGGTGATTGAAATAAATCCAGCAACTAGAATTAATGACATTTCTTTGGAGTGGAGAGAATTAATTGTTGATTATAAGATAAAAAATAATCTAGACTTTTCTACTTGTAACTTCCCAGAGTTTAATAGAGGTTGTATTTTGTTTAATGAGAGAACTATCTTGGGTGATTATCCTAATTATAGTGGACTAACTTACGATTCTAGCGATTATGATAAATATAATCCTTCGAAGGATGGTGATTATAAAGATGCTAATAAAATTATTAAAGTTAGTCCAGATAGGGTTTGTGGTAAGTGGCTATCTTGTTATTCTTATACAACTGAAAAAGATGAAAAAGGAAATGATAAAAATGTTTGTTTACAAATAGGTCAATGTACCTCCATGGATTCTAGTGGTAATTGTTTGAATTTTTCAAAATCAATTCCCGGTAATAGAGGATTTGATTCGGCAAAGGATGCTAATGTTAGTGGTTATTCACTTCTTAACCATTATTATTTAGATGCTATGACTCAGAGGGGAAATTCTTCTTTATTTGAGAATGATTTTGAAAACTCGCAAGATTTAATTTCTTGGGAAAATAATTCGGGATCCACTATTAGTGAGGCTTGTCTTATTTTGAAATCAGCTGATACTCTTAGCGGAGATGCTATGCCAGGTCGTCCCGTTTATCCTTCCCCTTCTAATTTTGGTTTTATTAGAATTGGTGGTAATTCTTGTGGATGGAATTTTAAGTCTAATGAAATTCCAACTTCAATTCAAACAGATTATTTTATTAATTTTTTAATAAATACAGCTAATTTAAGTTATCCTCAACAAGATACAGACAAGATATCTTTAGGAAAGATTGTAGGACTTGATTTAAATGATGAAGAGACAGATTTGAATTCTGTAGATTTGATGGTTGATGTTAGTAAAAAAGATTGGCAGAGAGTTACCTTTAAATTTAGAACTGATTCTTCTTGGGTCGGTGGGTCAAAAATAGTTTTAGGGCCATCAGACAGCGGTGTCAATGGTTGGATGTATGTAGATGATATTAACATTGAGCCTGTCTTAGAAGCAGGTGAAGAAAATTATATCCCAGCTTCTTGTAGGCTATACCCTAAGCAAGATAGTATTTCTTGTTCTAGTGATACTAAAGGTTATAGTTTTGTTGAGCAGGGTTGGGAGGGTTATTGTTTAGAGAAAGATCCTTTAAATGAAAATGTTTGTTTGATGTGGTATCCAGTTGATTCGGTTGTTGGTAGTAGTAATGACACTTTGTCTACTAATTTTTCTGGCTACCCATCAAGCGGAAGCAATCCTTCTTATTGTGCTAGAATGAATGCTAGATTTGATTTAGTTGAATATAGAGATGTTTTTATGGTTGGTATGGGAATTGGTAAAAAAAAGGGAACTTCCGATAATTATTCTTATCGTTATTTAGGACAGGGTGGGTCTTGTATTAGTTCTAATTATTATTTAGTTAGAAACAAGAGGACAGATATGGACAATGGTCCTTGTCAAGATAAATTTGATACTGATACTGGAGCTTATCTTGAGAATGATTATTATTATCATGATATGGTATTTTGTATACCAAAGAGGATTAATACAGACTCATCTTATAAACTAAAGCCAATAATTCCAATAGATGGTTTAATGCTTTTAGGAGAGGATATTAAAATTAAAGATCTTCGTGGTGGAAATAATTCTAGGGCAATTACTTGCGGTTCTTCAAATGATCCAACTGGTTGTGGTAAGTGTGACAAGCTTTCTTATAAAGATAATGGTGTTGTTAGGGAAGAATGGAGGTTTTATTCTAAAGCAAACTTTTCATCAGGACGTGATTCGGCTGCTGGATGGTATAAATATGATGGAATATTGGAAAACAATAATGCTAAAACAGCTAATAAAGAGGCTGAGTATGGGGTTAGGATATTGGCTTATAATATGGGTCAATCAGAATGTGAAAGTGGTATTTATGATTATGTCAGTGGTGACACGAGTATTCCTGCTGAGCATTTTGTTCGTGGTAACGGGGAGGGTCAATGTCCAACAAGTAAATGTGATGACCTTGAGGATAATAATAAGGAGGGTGCATGTTTGATGCATCCAGATAAATACACTCCTAAGTGTGATGTTATTGTTCAAGGAAATATTCCTTGGGTAGAGAGATTAAAGTCTTCGTCTTATAGCTTAAGGCAATATGTTCCTTCTTTACCTTTTTATTTTACTTACTACACCTTGGGTTCAAAGAACGCTCCTTTTGGAGCTATTAATTCAACTGTTAAACCAGGAAACAATGTTAATGTTTATGTTAATAATTTAGGAGATGGTTACCTTTATGGCTTGCCTTATTCTTGCTCTGGGTTACATGACGCTGTGTATAATGGTGTGAGCTATGAAAATGCTTGTAAGTCTCTTTATTATGATACTGATTCTAAAAAAATTAAATTTAGTAATGATTTTTCTCAACACACAAATCAAAGATATTCTGATAATTATGGCACTGGCATGACTGTTGTGACGGCTTTAAAGAATATTTTTGCAAAGTTTGATAATTATTCACACTTAGCCGATGCTGGTTATTCTCCGCCTTTCAAGGATGCAGCTGATCCTTGTGGTGATGGTTGTCCTCCACGTGAGAACGATAAAACTCTTTGCGCCATCTATCCTCAAATTGAAAATGTTAAAATGAGTGGGCCTAATGGACCAGTAAATCAAATTGATAATGGGGATGGGGTTCCTTCTAATGTTTATAATATAGTTGCTGGTGGTTTTTATACCTTATCTTTCAATACCTTTGTTGATGGTGAGCAAGGACCAATCAAGAAGTTGTATATTAAGATAAAGAAAGTAGATGAAGATTGGAGTCAAAACAGCATTGTTTTAAGTAATATTGACCATCGTCCGGATCAATCAAACCCTCATCGTTTAGTTAAATTCTTGTCTCCCGGACAATATATGGTGCTTATTAAAGTTATTGATAATTGGAATTTCTTTAAATGTGCCGGTATGGGTGTCTTTGCTAATATTTCCGATTCTTGTTATAGATATTGTTGTGGTTCTTTGTTTTCTCCAGAGACTACCGCTTATTTTGAAAATCCTTTTTCAGTTGCTTGTGATAATTTGAATCCGGGAAAATGCAATGAAGACGACATCAAAGGTGCTTTGCCAACTTGTAATTAAATTTAGTATTGACATTATTTGATTTTTTTGTTATAATAATTAGATTTTTGAACTTTAAAATAATTAAACTAAATAGGAGGAACTACAATGAAAAAATTGATGATTACTTTGTTGTTAGCTTTTGGGCTGATGAGCTTAAGCTTTACTGTTTTTTCCCAGGAATTTTATTTAGATAAAATTCATGAAACTGGGATAAGTGTATTTACTAACATTTTTGTTTCCGGTGAAGAAATTTTAGCTTTTACTACCGGTGAAGGACTTTACTACAATGGCAGTCAATGGGGCGGGGTTCAAATTCCTAACTCTGATCAGTGGGGTCAGATGCATGCTTTTACTAAAACTGGTGGAGAAATTTTTGCCAGCTTTAGCACTGCTTATAAATCTTATCTTTGGGATGATAATGATAAAGCTTGGGATTTTTATTCATCTCCAATACAATCTCCTAGTGCTACATTTGTTTATTCAGAAAATAAGATTTATATTTGCACTTACGATAATTCCGCTCTTTATTTATGGGATGGTTCAAGTAATTTTACAGAACTGGCTATAAACAATGAGGTTGGTTTCCAGCATTGCTTTGTTATTAATGAAAACAATGTTTTAATTCTTGGTTCCATGGGGGGTGAAGGTAATTACATGGCTATAAACAAACTTTTTCGTTATAATGGAAGCTCAATTCAGGAGATAGCATCTTTTGATCTAGATAAAGGATGGGCTAAAGAAATTCATTCCGTTGATTTGGAAACCTTTTTTATTCCAACTGACGAGGGTTATTTGTATCGTTGGAACGATACTGACTCCCAATTGGATAAAATTTATACCCTTGATGGTTGTGGTGGCATGAATATTGTTGTCAAGGACAATGATAATGTTTTTATCTACAGTAACTTGGGAATTAAACATTTGAAAGTTAGCACGGGTGTAGCGACTGATTTAATGGATTCTTATCCTGGTTATGGAGAGTATCCTGTGACAAGCGTTATGGATGGTTTTTTTGAAAAAGAAACTGGTCGTTTATTTCTTGCTTGTTATGGAGGAATTATGTATGAAATAAAGCCGGATTCAACCAATTCTGTCGATGGTATTAATGACATTTCGTCGGAAGTTAAGCTTTATCCCAATCCTGCTAATGATAACATTTATTTACAACTCCCAAACAGTCCAATTAGCTCTGCTAAAGGAGCTGTTTATAATGTTATTGGCGCTCAGGTTATGGATTTTGTTATCAGTAATGACACTGAAAATTTGGATATTTCGTCCCTGCCCACAGGGATGTATATGTTGAAGGTTCAAACCTCCGATGGCGACCGAGGAGTTAAAAAATTTATTAAAAAATAAAAACTCCTCACAAAAGCCGAACCCGCACAATCAAGTGCGGGTTTTTTCTTTTTCCCTGTCATCCCAGCGAAAGCTGGGATCCAGATTGTTCTCCTGTTGTTCTCCTGAAAATTGAATTGTTCTGTCATCCCAGCGAAAGCTGGGATCCAGGTTGCTCTGACCTGGAATTAAATAGCTCTGTCATCCCAGCGAAAGCTGGGATCCAGGTTGCTCTGACTTGGAATCGAATTGTCCTGTCATCCCAGCGAAAGCTGGGATCCAGGGTTGATACCTTTAAACAATAATTATTCCATCTCAGAAAACAGGTCCAACCAAATTGGATTATATTTTTCTATTAACTCTAATTTCCATTTTCTTTTCCAGGCTTTTATATTTTTTTCTCTATTTATAGCTTCTAATATATATTGATGTTTTTCGTAGTATACTAGTTTGTTAACTTTGTATTTATTAGTAAAACTATTTTTATTTTTATTTATTTTGTGTTGAATTGTTCTCTTAAATAATCCATTAGTTACTCCCGTGTATAGAGTTCCGTTTCTTTTGTTGCATAAGATGTATACATAGTAATTATGTTCTTTGTTCATTGTATTGATTTGACTTATTAATTCTGGATCCCAGCTTTCGCTGGGATGACAGGAGGGTGACAATTTGGATCCCAGCTTTCGCTGGGATGACAGGAGGGTGACAATTTGGATCCCAGCTTTCGCTGGGATGACAGGGGTGAGGGCTTAAGTTTTTTATAGGTATAACAGAAATGTTGTTTATATTTTAATTTAAAAAGCATAAAAATAAATTAAATAAAATATAATATTTTTCTTGCTTTTAGCTTTTTAAAATGCTAAGATTAACTTATAAATAAGTATTAAAAACCTTTAAATATGGGTAAAAAAGTTTTAGTGGCAGCTGCTTGGCCTTATGCTAATGGCTCTCTTCATTTGGGGCATGTAGCTGGTTTAATTGGTGGTGATGTTTTAGCTCGGTATTATCGTCTGAAAGGCGATGATGTTTTATTTGTTTCTGGTAGTGATTGTCATGGAACACCAATCGCAGTTGAAGCTGACAAGCAAGGCGTTCATCCTTCAGAAATAGCTAATAAATATCACGCTGAATTTAGTGATAATTTTTTAAATGGCTTGTCTTTTTCTTATGATAATTACACCAAAACTACCACAGATAATCATCGACAAGTGGTTCAAGAAATGTTTTTAAAACTATATCAATCAGGAGATATTTATATTAAAGAAGAGGAGCTTCCTTATTGTTCTCACTGTCAAAGATTTTTACCGGATAGATATGTTGAGGGTGAGTGTTATATCTGTGGTTTTTCTTCGGCTCGTGGTGATCAGTGTGATAATTGTGGAAATTTAATGGAAACTAAGAAATTAAAAAATCCTAAATGTAAAACTTGCGGTAATACTCCTGAATGGAGAACAACTGAGCATTTTTTTCTGAAGCTTTCTGCCTGGCAAGATAAAATTTTAAAATTTATTGAAAATAGTTCTTCTTGGCGTCAAAATGCTAAAAACTTTTCTCGTGAATTTGTGGCTCAAGGTCTTTTAGATAGAGCTATTACTAGAGATACTGCCTGGGGTGTTCCAATTCCTTTAGATGGTTATGAGAGTAAAAGGATTTATGTTTGGTTTGAAGCAGTTTTGGGTTATTTATCAGCTAGTAAAGAATGGGCTAGCAATAAAGGAGATGAGAATTTGTGGCAAGATTTTTGGCAAAACAATGAGGCTTTACATTATTATGTTCATGGTAAAGACAATATTCCTTTTCACGCTATAATTTTGCCAACAATTTTAATGTCTTATGGTAATCTTCATTTACCAGATAGGATTATTTCTAGTGAATACTTAAATTTAGAAGGTAAACAATTTTCTAAAAGTCGAGGTCATGCTGTTTGGTTAAAAGATTTTTTAGCTGAATTTGATTCTGATACTTTAAGATATTATTTAATATTAAATGGACCCGAATCATCTGATGCTAATTTTTCTTGGACTGATTATATGGCCAAGACCAACAATGAATTAATTGGTAATTTTGGTAATTTTGTTTTTAGAACTTTGTCATTTGTTAAAAAAAATTTTCCTGAAGGTTTAGATTTTTCTGAAAATATTGACGAGCGCTTAAATAATTTTTTAGATTTAACTAAAAACACTTTTACTGAAGCAGGAGAGGAAATTGAACTAGGTAATTTTAAAAAAGCCATTCGTTCTATTTTTAAAATAATTGAAGATGGTAATCGTCTTCTTAATGAACTAGCTCCTTGGACAATGATTAAAACCGACAAAGAAAAGGCAGCCAATAGTTTAGCCGCTTTTGTGCTTGTAATTAAATCTTTGGCTATTTTGATTGAACCATTTTTGCCTCAGACCTCTATTAAGATTAAAAAAAGTTTATTAATGGAAGATTTGAAATGGCAATTTCCTGCCAAAGACAAGATTATTGTAGGTGATTTAGAGGTTTTATATCAGAAAATAGAAACAGAAGAAATAGATAGACAATTGAATAAGTTGAGCCAAAATTAATTGTTTTAATATTTTAAATTAATATTTGGCAATTTATTTTTTTTATTGTATAATATAGTTGAGAAATAGCTGTAAATTTTCTTCCTTTTATTATTATTTTTGGTTTTATGGCTAATGGAATAAATAAAGAAATTGAGGACAAAATTAAATCAGAAATTGAAAAAGAAGAAAAAGATTCGATTAAAAAAAATGTCTCTGATTCGATTAATTCTTCATCTAGGTCAACGAATAACAAAAATTCTGCTTCTCAAGTTGCAGATAGTGGTTTGAACAAAAATCAAGAAGTTGGCCAAATAGGAAATAAAAGCGAAGATAATCAGGAGAGTCAGGGTGGTCGGAATTTAAGTAATGATCAGAACAAGACCGATGATATCAAAAATCAGGAAATTAATCCAAATGAATCTGAAGTTGGAGATAAAGATGTTGATAATAAAAATTTGGATAATCAAAAAGATAATAAGTTTGATAAAGAAAATAAAGATATTGATGAAAATAAAAAAGTTCCTGAGACCGAAAATAAGTTACCAGAAAACAGAGGTGATGACAGTTTAAAAAAAGAGTTAGACGAAAAAGGAAAGGATTTGGAGAAAGGTCAATTAAATAGTTCTTTGTCTAATAAAAACAATTCTTCCGCTCAAAGCTTTGATTCAAAAAGTTTACAGGGATCAAGAATGCCAGATTCTTTGTCCAAAGAAAGTGATAATAAAAAAGAAGGTCTTGAATCAGAACAGTCTTCGGGTGAAATGAATAAGTCTTCGGGTGGCAAAGAGATGGATAATTCTCAAAGATTGGAAGAAGATAAAAGAAAAGATAGGTCAAAAAAAGAAAAAATAGATAAAGCTAAGGTTTCAAGTAAGTCTTCCGAAGGACCGCAAAGAAATGATATGAGTCTTTTTTTTGACACTCTTTTAAAAAATGCCTGGTTGGATGCTGTTCCGACTTTTACTTTTTCTGTTTTTTGGGTTTATGTTCATGCTTTTCTGTCAATGGTTTCTCCTAAAATGTTTTGTAAGTTAGGTCAAGAATGGGTTCCGACCAATATTAAAAAAGTTTCTCCTAAAATAGCCAAGGAGATGGGCAATAAAATAGGAGTAATTGAAAAGGGTGCGACTGGTTGTTGCTGTTTTCTTCATCTTTTTATAATAATAATAGCTTTCTTGATGATGTTACTTACTCCACCGATTTCTTTTTTTCTAGCACCTTATATTGCTTGGGAATGGATATCTCAATTTTTTCAATAAATAAATGAAATTAAAAATAAAAAACAAAAAAATATTTGCTGGTTTATCCCTACTTCTTTTTTTAGGTGTCTTTTTTTTATTTCCAAATGTTGTTCATGCTGGAGTGGGAGAAGTAGTTGCCACCGTTTTGGGCTGGATTTTATACCCTATTATTTGGGTTTTGGGCCAAATTTTAGTGATGTTACTTTATGTTTTAATTGGAATTGCTCAGTATAATGATTTTATAGATTCTAATGCTGTCAAATTTGGCTGGACCTTGGTTAGAGATCTTTGTAATATGTTTTTTATTTTAATTCTTTTAATAATAGCTTTTGCTACTATTTTAAGAGTTGAGCAATATAATTTAAAAACATGGTTGCCAAAACTTATTTTAATGGCTGTTTTAATAAACTTTTCTAAGCTGATTTGTGGTGTTTTTATTGATGCTACTCAAGTAGTCATGTTAACTTTTGTTAACGCTTTTAAAAATTTAGCTGCTGGAAATCTTACCTCTATGTTAAACGTCACGGAAATATTAAGTTTTAGTCAAAGCAGCTCTAAAGATGTTACTGGATGGACTATTTTAGGTTCGATTATTTTAGCTTTAATTTTTTCTGTAGTTTCTGTGGTTGTTATTTTAACTATGCTTGTTATGTTGGCTATGAGAATTATTATGATTTGGATTTATGTTGTTCTATCCCCTTTGGCCTATTTATTAGCCTCTTTTCCTCAAGGACAGTCATACTCACAAAGATGGTGGACTGATTTTTCTAAAAATTTAATAGTTGGCCCAGTTTTAGCATTTTTTATCTGGTTGTCATTTGCTTCTTTGGGTGGAGTAGAGGGAAGTAGGGATATAAACAAGATGCAAAGAGAAAGTAATCCAGAAAATGGCGACATCGGATCTGAAAACTTTTCTATTTCTGTAACTGAGGCTGGTAGCCAAGAAAATGTTACTAAATTTATTATTTCTATTGGCATGCTTTTAGGGGGTCTTATGATTGCTCAGGAAATGGGTGGTATGGCAGGAAGTGTGGCTGGTAAGGGAATGGCCAAATTACAGGCCATGGGAAGTGGTGCTATGAATTCTGTTTCTAAAGGGGCAAAAAGAGTTACTGGAATTGAAAGAGCTCAGAATGCTTTGAAGGTTCGACAATCAATGAAGGAGAGCGTTAGACAGGGCAGAGCTCAAAAAGATGCTGAATCTTTATTAATGAAAGAATCTAAAATTAAAAAGAATATTGCTGCCGTTCCTGATAAAGGAAGACAGTTGGTTGACAGAGGAATGCAAAGAGCCTTTGGTGTTAATTCAACTCAAACAAAAATTAACGAAGCTAAAGAACAAAGAAAGGCCTTGGAAGAAGAAAGGAAAGATATTGAAGTTAAGTTTAAAGATAGTATTGGTAAGGGTGATGCCATGATATCTCAAGCTAATAATTTAGAACAAACTCAAAGTAGGTTTAATGAATTGCAAGCTAGAGTTAGTGCTAATGATAATGATGTTGAAGCTCAGGAAGAGCTAAAAATGGTGGGTGCAGATTTAAGTATGATGAAGAAAAATGCTGGTTTAGCTGTTAATGCTGATGAAACGGCTGTTGCTACTAAAGTAAAAGAGTTAAGAGATGGTGGAAAAAAAGAAAAGGAAAACGATAAATTAGAGGATATTAATAAACAAATTAGTGCTAAAGATTCAGAAATTCAACAACACGAAACTGTTTTAGGCAAACAACGAAAAAGATCTGAAAACTGGAGCAAGGCAACAGCCGGAATTGGTGGCGCTGTTTTGGGTGGAGCATTGGCAATTGCGACTGGGGGCGTAGCTGTTGGTGGTTTGGGCGCTTTGGCTGCTGGTGCTTTCACTGGTGGTGCTGCTGGTATTGGTGGCAGAAAAAAAATAATGAGGGCTGGTGAGTCTGATGCCGACCTAGCTTCTAATCATAACAACAGTCAAATCAGTAAGGCCAAGGAAGGATTTAAAGATTCAAAAGAAAATGAAATTAGAGAGGTTATGAATGATTATTCTCGTAGCGGTCACGAAAGAACAGCTGCTGCTATGGTTTTAATGGAAAGGGGTAAACTTGATCAAAATGAAGCTATTGTTCATCGTGATAAGATAAAAAGTTCTTATGGTTATGATAATAAAGTAATGAACGCTTTAGATGGATCTTTAAATAATGAATATCAGCACTTAACCAGAGATTTCTCTGACTTAAACGCTCCTCAAAAACCAGATGAAGATGATGGTAAGTTCAAAAAGAGACAAGATGAAGCTCGCGATAAAATTGTTAGAAGTGTGGTTGGTGGTTCAATAAAAATAGAAAATATTGACAAGGATTCAATGAAATTAGTAATGCCTGAATTAGTTAAAACAATGTCCAACAAGAGATTTAAATCTCATTATGATGACTTACCAAAACAAAAGCAAAAAGAAGTTAAGGAAAGCTTGAGGTCTTCGGGTGAGTATGACTCTTTGAAAAAATTAGCCATAATAAATGACGCTGACATGAGTCATTTGGATAAAGAAAGTGATAAAGCTAAATTTATGGCTGAAATTGAAGTTGATGAAGTTAGAAAAATGGTAACCAAAGAAGAGAGCTCGGAAAGCTTAAAAAAGTTTTTAACAGAATCTCCCTTGGCTGATGATTTAAGAAGGGCTGGCACTTCTGGTAATGAAAAAGAATTTACTAATAAGCTAAATGAAATATTAAAAAACTCGAAATTAAGCTTAGATTCTGCTCCGGAGAGGGCTATAATAAAAAGGTTTGAAGAATTGATGGGTTTGTCTTTTAACAGGGTAAGACCGACGGAAAATATTTCTAATCAAAAAAACAATTCAGAGCAATTAAGCGATAAAGATGAAGAAATGATTTCTACCGCATCCTCTGTTATTGGTTAAAGTTTATTTATATAAATTATGGAAAGCAAAAATTTACAATTTTTACAAAAACTAGAAGCTCTTCCCGAGGAAGTATCTGCTTTTTTGTATTCTCAGGAACTAGAAAAATATACCAGTGATATTGCTAAAAAGTTTGGCTTAAACATAGAAGTTGTTAATGATTTTTTATTGGAATTTTTTATAAATGATTTTGATTTTTTAAAGTTAGAGAGTTTAATAAAATCTCAAATTAGCAATCAAAATTTTTTTAATGAGTTGTATTGTGATTTTTTAGGAAACATTATTTTACCATTAGCCCCCTTTATAAAAGTTGACGTGGAAAAAGAGATAAAAAATAAAAATGGAGATTTAAAAAAATATCAATTAAGTATAGATGTTTTTAATGAAATAATAAATGATAAAAATTTTGAAAATTTACTTGAAGTTTCTGCTAATCTAGATAGAATTACCGACATTAAAGAAGAAGAGCGACTGTCTCTTTATTTTCTAGAAAAAGATTTAGTTGAGGTTTTAAAAAGCAACGACCCTCTTTCAGCTAAGAGAATTAATGGTTCTATTATATTTATTTTATCAAAAAATCCAGAGTTAGCTGCTAAATTTTCCAGAGCTTTTTTGTCTAATCAAGAGAAATTAACTAAAAACCTACTTATAATCAACAACAAAAAAGAAGAGCCAACTATTGCTAATTGGATAAGTAGTTTTATAAAAGAAAATGGTAGTGACAATTTTAGTAATATAGCTTTAGCTAAATTTTTAACAAGCTCAGTTAATTGCTTGTCTCTTGATGAAACCGAAAGAAAGTTGGTTAGAAAAATAATTAGACTTTACAGAAACCTTTCTTTTTTCCCAGATTCAATGTCAAATATTCCTATGGAAGAATGGGAAATAATACCCGTGGATAAAAATGCTCCAATTTCTAATGATTCATTAAATAGAAACGTGGATAGTTTAAAAAAGAATGTTACTGTTTCAGGCGATGAAAAGTTAAAAGAGGAGGAGAAGGAAGTTTTGTCAGAAGAAAACCAAAAAATAAAGGAATTGGAATTAATGTTGGAAAAATATCCCAATAAAAGTTTGGAAAGAAAGGCAATCGAAAACGAATTAAAAAAAATAAAAAAATAATTTTCTGAGTAATAAAATTTAAATATGTTTGATTATTTAAACAAATTCAACAATTTAAGTGATGATATTAAGAGAGCCGTTGATAGTGATGAAGCGGTTAAAACTATTGAAGAAATTGAGAAAAAATATAAAGTTGATTTAGCTTCAACTATAATGCAAGTAGCTACTAAAGATATTAATATTAATAGCTTGCCTTTAGTTTTTTTTACTGAGTTTAACTTGGGTCAAGGTCAAGCCGAGGATTTGACAGAAGAGTTGAAGGAAAAGATTTTTTATAAAATAGCTGATTATTTAGGAATAGAAAGCAATAAGTCTAAACCAGAAGCTAAATTAGAGTCTAAGCCAGAAATTAAATTAGAAGTTGATACAACAATTAAGAAAGAAGAAGCTAAAAAAACAAATAATCTTTCTTCGGTAAAAAATAATGAACAGGTTAAAGATAGTAATCTAGCTGAAGACTTGAGGTCGCTAGGCGAAGAATTTGATGATTTAAGCGAAGATTTAAGTTATCAAGATTTTACCGATGGACATTTAAAGTCTGATTATTTAAATAAAATAAAAATTCAAGCTAACAGTATTTTTGATATTTTAAATTTAAATTTTTCGGAAGAAAACAAAAATAAATTTATTTCTTATTTGGAAAAATATTTTAAAGGTATTAAGAGCAAAATAGAGGTAAGGCAGTTTTTTGTTAAATCTGTTGAAACGGGAGGTCTTGGTTTAACTGATAAAATGGTTGATAATATTTTTATGATATCTGACAATTTGAAAGATGAGGAATATCAGGAAGTTAAAAGCAAGACTAAAGTTGATCAGGGTGTTTTAGATAAAATAAATAAACTTAGTGTGGGCAAATCTCTATCTACTAATCGTTTGCAAATGTTAGAAGCTCCAGACTCTTCTCATTTGTTGTCTTCATCCGATTCTTCTCATTTGTTGTCTTCATCCGATTCTTCTCATTTGTTGTCAGAGCCTGTTAATTTAGAAAAAAATAAATTGGTAAATGAGAAAAATAAAGAACTTTCCAATTTTGAGTTATCAGAAATGGCTAAAAAACAGAGAGAACTATTAGAGAAAATAGAGAATAAAAATAAGAAAAAAGATGAAGATGATGCTTTAAATAAAGAGTTCTTATTAAAACAAAATTCCGATTTTTCAAAATTTGAAGAAGAAATTTTGTCGGAAATTAACAAGCAGATAGAAAATGAAGTTAAAGTTATTAATGAAAAAAATAATAATTTACCAAAAACAGAAATTAAAAATATTTCATCTGCTAATAATAATTCTGACCCAGCTTCTCCTAAAAAAATAAATGAAGTTTTAAGTGGAAATAAGGTGAAAATGACTGATGTTAAAAAAGTAAAGATAATGAGCCCAGTTGATGAGATTCGTTATCTAGATTTAATTAATTTCCGTCGCCTATCCAAAGACCCCAAAGAAGCTTTGGAAAAAATTAGAGAAAAAATAAAAATTTTAGAGGGTCTTGATTATACTAAAATGATTGAAGGTATTAAGGCTTGGAGACAAAGTCCCGTTCATAAGTTATACTTAAAAATATTTTTAGATGCTGGCAACCGTGGTCTAAGTTTAGATCAGGTTGTTTCTGAGCTTCGAAGTTATGGTAAGGATTTTTTGAGTAAAGAAGAAATAGATGCTATTATTGAATTTAATAAGACTTTAAGATTTTAGTTTATGCAACAATTTACCGTTCCACAATTTATTGATGTTGAACCAAAAATTATTGGACCAATAACTGCTAGGCAGTTTATAATTTTGTTAGTGGCTGCCTTTTTGATGTTTATTGCTTATAAAACTTTAGATTTTATGGGCTTTGTTATTGCTAGTGTTCTTATTTTTGGTGTTTTTGGAACAGTTGCGTTTTTAAAAGTTAATGGTCGCCCATTTCATTATTTTGTTTTAAATTTTGTGCAAACAATTAAAAAACCAAGTTTAAGAGTTTGGAATCATAAATCATCAACTATTGAAAAGAAAGAAGAAAAAGATTTTAAGTATGAAAATATTGTTACTCGACAAAAATATTTAGATAAAACTAAGTTAGCTAAAATTTCTTTAGTGGTTGATACTAAGGGAAAATATAAAGGCGAAGATAGTGACAAGATTTTAGCTAGTGAGACTGATTTTAATTCATAAGATTATTTAGAATATGGCTGAGAAAAAATCAAAAATGCAAGCAGCTTCAACTCAACAATATTTAGATATTGCTGAAATTAAATATGACACCGTAGTAATGAAGGATGGTAGTTTAAGGGCGGTTTTGGGTGTTTCTAGTATTAATTTTGCTTTAAAAAGTGAAGATGAGCAGAATGCTATTATTTCTGCTTATGTTAGTTTTTTAAATAATTTAAACACCCCACTTCAAATTGTGATTCAATCTAGAGATTTAAATATTCAAAACTATATTGATTATTTAAAAAAATTAGAAAGAGAACAAACTAATCGCTTGTTAAAAATTCAAACAGCTGAATATATAGAGTATATAAAAGAGTTGGTGTCTATTGGTAAAATCATGAATAAAAAATTCTTTGTAGTTGTTTCTTATAATCCGGCTGGAGATAAGCGTAAAGGATTTTTTTCTCTTTTATCTGAGGCTTTAAAGCCGGCTAGCATCTTTAGATTAAAAGAAGTTAAGTTCTTGAGGTATAAAGAGTCTTTATCTAGGAGGGTTGATAGTGTTATTTCGGCATTAATGTCTTTGGGTGTTGATGTTAATCAGTTAAACACTCAAGAGTTGATTGAACTTTATTATGGTTTTTATAATCCAGAGACAGTTAAAAATCAAGTTTTAACTGATATTGGTAATTTGCAAGTAGAATTATAAAATATTTTTATGATAGATTTAAAAAGTCAAAGACAAGATTTAGAAAAGAAAAAAAAGAAAGGCATTGTTGAAGAGGAATTGCAACGTTTTAGTGCTAAGGAAGAGGATATTAATATTACTAGAGAGTTAATTGAAGAAGAGAAAGCTTTGCTTCGCGGGGCTTTATCTGTTAGAGACTTAATTTCTCCTGCTAGTTTTAAAGTTAATCCTACTTATTTAATGTTGGGGCAGAAATTTTTAAGAACAATTTTTGTAATAACTTATCCAAGATATATAAGCGTTGGTTGGTTTGCTCCTATTATTAATTTAAATGAGTGCTTTGATGTTTCAATGTTTTTTTATCCGGTTAAAAGCGCTATTATTTTGAAACAATTAAAGTCTAGAGTAGGTAATTTAGAGGCTCAAATTATGTCTGATTCTGAGAAAGGAGCCCCAAGAGATCCAATTAGAGAAACAGCTTTGCGTGATATTGAGGCTTTGAGGGATTCTTTAACTCAAGGAACTGAAAGATTTTTTCAATTTGGTTTGTATATAACTATTTACGCCGATGATTTAGAGCAATTAGATCGTTTATCTGATCAAGTTGAAGATGTTTTTGGGTCTAGATTAGTTTATTCTAAGAGAGCTTTTTATCAAGCAGAGCAGGGATTTAATTCTTGTTTGCCTATAGGTAACGATGATCTTTATATTACTTTTAACATGAATTCGTCTCCTATCGCTTCTTCTTTCCCTTTTATTTCTAGCGAATTGACTAGCGATAGGGGGGTTCTTTATGGAATAAATCGTCATAATAATAGCTTGATTTTATTTGATCGCTTTAGTTTACAAAATGCTAATTCGGTTGTTTTTGCCACTTCTGGTGCCGGTAAAAGTTATTGTATTAAATTAGAGGTTTTGAGGTCATTAATGATGGGTTCAGATGTAATTGTTATTGATCCTGAATATGAGTATAAACATTTATCAGATGCTGTCGGTGGTACTTATATAAATATTTCTTTGGCTAGTGAAAGTAAAATTAATCCTTTTGATTTACCGAGAGCCATTGGTGGCGAAGCTAAGCCAAAAGATATAATTAGAAGTGCTGTTATTACTTTGAAGGGCTTAGTTCGTTTAATGACAGGGGCTTTAAATTATGATGAAGATTCTGTGGTTGACAGAGCTTTGCTTGAAACTTATGCCAAAAAAGACATTACTCCTGATTCTGATTTATCACAAATAGAACCACCAGTACTGTCAGATTTTCAACAGGTTTTAGATGGTATGGAAGGTGGCTCTGATTTGGCTCAAAGACTTAAAAAATACACAGAAGGTACTTTTTCCGGTGTTTTAAATAATCCAACCAATGTTGAAATGAATAATCAAATGGTTTGTTTTTCTGTTAGAGACTTGGAGGATGAGCTTCGACCGATGGCTATTTATACTATTGTTAATTATATTTGGAATGTGGTTAGAAGTGAAACCAAAAGAAGAGTTTTGATTATTGACGAGGCTTGGTGGATGATGCAGAACGAAGATAGTGCCAAGTTTATTTTTGCTTTAGTTAAAAGATGTCGTAAATATTATTTAGGTGTTACTACTATTACTCAAGATGTTAATGATTTTTTAACTTCTCCTTATGGTAAGGCTATTGTTACTAATTCATCTTTACAGATTTTATTAAAACAGTCTCCAGCGGCTATTGATTTAGTTCAAAAAACGTTTATGTTGACCGAAGGTGAAAAGTTTTTACTTTTAGAATGCGGAGTTGGTGAGGGTATTTTCTTTGCTGGCAACAAACATGTAGCTATTAAAATAGTAGCTTCTTATAGCGAGGATCAATTAATAACTTCCGACCCTCGTCAATTGTTAGAACAAGAAGAAGCTAAGAAAGAGTTTGCTCGCAAACAAAGAGAACAAGAGGAAAATAATTAAAAATAAAAAATAATTTTAAAAAAATATGGAAAATAACAAGAAAAAAATAGGCAAGATTTTAATAGCTATTCTTTTTATTTTGATTTTATTGTTCGTGTATTTTGCTTTTTTGGGTGGTGATAAAAAAAATCCTTTTTCTAAGCCAGAAGAGAAAGTGGAAGAAAAAACAGAACAGCAAAAATATGAAGAAATGAAAGCAGAAAGTGAAATAATTTATACTTTTGATGAAGAGTTGGAAAGGAATAGGGAGTGGAGTGAAGAAGATTTTAAAAAAATGGCAGCTAATTTTGCTGAAAGATTTGGTTCTTATTCTAGTCATGGTAATTATGAAAATATAGTTCAATCTAAATATTTGATGACCAAAGAGATGAAGTCTTGGGCTGATTCTTATGTTGTTGATTTAAAAAATAACTCAGAATATTCAGGTGAGTTTTATGGAATGACATCTAAGGTTTTTGTTTCGCCTGAGATAGAAAATTTTAATCCAGAAAGTGGTCAGGTCGAGGTTCTTGTTTTCACTCAAAGATTTGAGACTAAGGAGACGGGAGAAGAAAGTGTTTTTAATCAAAATATAAAAATAAATTATATTAAGGAAGGGGGAGAGTGGTTAGTTAATAGCGCCTCCTGGCAATAATTATTAATTACAAAGATATGAATAAATCCAAACAGAAAGAAGGCGTCAAGGAAATAAAAAAAACTAGAGGGGCCGTGAAAAATAAGACTACAAAAAAAATAGTTAAAAAAGAAATTGCCAAGAATAAAGAGGGCATTAAAAAGCAAAAAGATTATTTTGGCCTTATTTTTGTTTCAGTTTCTATTTTAATGTTTTTAGTTTTAATTTTTTCTTTGGCCTGGTTTAAAAATTCTCTTTTTTTAGCAAAGGACATGGTTGAAATTGAAAAAATTAAAAATATTTCCAAAATAAGTGAAGCAGATGATCCATTTTTAAACATGCAAAATCAAAAAAATGAAAATCTTACTAATCCTATTATTAGTAATTTAGATCCAGTTTTGGGAGAAAATTCTTCTAAAAAAATAAAAATTTTTTATTTTGCTGATTTTAATTGTTCTTTTTGTTTTGAGCAAGTTCAAATTATTAAGAACGTTTTTAATAAGTATCAAGATAAAATTGCGGTTACCTGGAAGGATTATCCAGACACAAAAGATAAAAAAGGATTTTCTTATCAAGCTGCTCGAGCTGCTCGTTGCGCTCAAGAGCAAAATAATTTTTGGGCTTATAGTGATTTGCTTTATAAAGAAGGAGAAAGATTTTCTACTTTAAACAATGATTTATTTTTAGTTTTGGCTGGAAAAGCTGGTTTAAATTTAGACAGTTTTTTGTCATGTATGAATGAAAATAATGTTGATAATTTGATCTTAAATAATATTATCGAGGCGGAGAATCTAGGCGTTCTAGGTATTCCCTATATTTATATTAATGATAGAGATTTTTTAGGGAATCTTGATCAAGACGAACTAGAAGAGATAGTTGAAAATGAATTGAGAAAAAATGAATAGTATTTATGTCTTCTAAAATAAAAACAATTTTTGAATGTCAAAATTGCGGCGCCCAATTTCCTAAATGGAGTGGGCGTTGTTTAGAGTGTGGTAGTTGGGGAACTTTATCAGAAAGTCTTTCTGATGATAAAAAAAATAATGAGAAAAGCGTTATAGACAAAATAGCTTCGGCTGAAGTTGTTAATTTAGAAAATATTTCTGGCTTGTTATCTGATAGGTTTAAAACTGGGGTTTCGGAGTTAGATCGTGTTTTAGGTGGTGGTCTTATTCAGGGGTCCTTGATTTTACTTAGTGGCGAACCAGGTGTCGGAAAGTCCACCTTACTAGCACAAATTTCTGATTCAATAGTTAAAAATAATAAAAATTTTTCTAAGGTCTTATATGTCTCTGGTGAGGAGTCAGCTGGTCAAGTAAAGTTAAGATTAGAAAGATTAAAATGTAATTTAAAATATTTTGACTTTGTTAGTGAAACTAATTTAGAAAAAATAATTGCAACAGCTATTAAAAATAAGCCGGATCTTTTAATAGCCGATTCAATTCAGACTATTTATTCAGCCCTTCTTCCTAGTGAAGCTGGTGGTGTTAGTCAAATTAGAGCTATTGCTGTTAAATTTATGGAGCTGGCCAAGAAGTACAACATTCCTGTTTTTTTAATTGGTCATATCACCAAAGATGGTCAAGTAGCTGGACCAAAATCATTAGAACATATAGTGGATGTTGTTTTATCTTTAGAAAATGATGGTCGTGGATCTTATTCTATTCTTCGTTCCAGTAAAAATCGTTTTGGTAGTGTTAATGAGGTTGGTGTTTTGGAGATGACTAGTTTTGGTTTTGAGGAAGTCAAAAACACTAGCTCTGTTTTTTTAGACAATGATTTATCACATTCATTTCCCGGCTCTAGTTTTTCTTGTGTGGTTGAAGGTAATCGTCCTTTTTTAATTAATGTTCAGGCTTTAGTTAGCAGAACAGTTTTTGGTTATCCTCAAAGAAAGTCGTCTGGCTTTGATTTAAATCGTTTGCAAGTTTTATCAATGGTTATATCTAAAAAGCAAAAGTTGGATTTAATGAACCAGGATATTATTTTAAATATTGTTGGTGGTTTAAGAGCTAGTGATCCAGCTTTAGATTTGGCAGTTTGCCTGTCAATTACTTCTTCTTTTTTAAACCAAGAAATTTTAGGTAAAACTGCTGTTTTAGGAGAGCTAGGTTTGGGGGGAGAGCTTCGGCCAGTTTCTTATCTTGACATGCGTCTGAGAGAAATTGAAAAAATGGGTTTTACTGATGTTTTATTGCCGAACTCCTTATCAGAATCAGAGAAGGAGAGAATGAAAGGTAATTTTAAAAAATTAAAATTTATTTTTAGTAGAAATTTAAGTGAAGCTATTAAAAATATTTTTAATATTAAAGAAAAATAAATATTTTTTTAAATAAAAAAAGAAGCGGAATATTTTTCCGCTTTTTTTGTTTTGGAATTTTAATTCATTCCCCACAAGAGATTTTTAAACAAAATCTCTGTAGTTAATAAATTTTTAATTCCTAAAATTTTTTTACCTGCTTTTCTTAGCGATTTGGCAGCTTTTTCGATGTGACTTGCTGTTTCTTGCAAGTGATCTCTCATATAACCGTTTTTTCTTTCGTCGTTGGGATCATTCAGGAACTTGATTTCTTTCCAGGGGACTGTTTTTAGTCCCTGATCACCGATTCGACTTTCAGTAAATACAACATCGGCATGCCAAACACCCTTTATGGGTCGTAGGTTAAAATAACATACAGCTTCCTGCCCAAAAATTGGGTCTGGAGTTTTAATGATTACTAAATCCATCCTTTTAATTTTTAGGTTAAACTTAATGTGCAATGAATGTACTATATCATATTTGAAATAAAATGTCAATGCCTATAAAAATAAAAGATAATATTTTCTTTGACAAATTATTCTAAATATGTTATTATTGCCTAAAATAATTAATAATATAAAATATGAGTGATATTAAATTCTTTCGTGATTTATATAAACATCCAGATGTTTATGGTCAAAAATTAAGTCGAGAAGAAAAAGAAGAAATTGAAGAATATAATAAAAACAAACCTCAAAGAGAGAGGGATTTGTCAGAAAAAAAGTTTGGTCCAACAGCTCAAAAATATTATGAATCAGTTGAATTAATTAAATCAGCTGATTTAAAGTCCGGAATTGACAACCAAGCAGAAAGGGAGATAATTGAATCTCGCAAAAAAATTATTTTAAATTATTTTTCTAAAGTATTAGAAGATGTTAAAAATTATTTAACTCAGGTTACTAGATTGGAATTACAAAAAAAAGATAGCTATGATGATTTAGAAAAATATCAAGCAGCTATTTCTAGCTCTGATGGTCTGCGTCGGTCTTATCATAATACTTTGATTTCTGATTTAAAAATATTGGTTCGTTTAATTAATATTAATTTTAATAAAGATTTTCCGGAAGAAATTAGACTACGAGCAGAGGCTAAAGCACAAGATAGAAAAAGTTTTTCTTTTGAACAACTAAAAGATGTAATGTCTCAAAGAGAGTATTTTGAATTTCCTTATAAACAAGGTGTTTTTATAGACATGAATAGGATGCCAAAAGATCCTCAAGGAGAAAGAGAATACATAGCTTCTTGGGCTTTTGATATTTATAGTGATTTGACTAGATTATCTAAAAAAATAATCAAAGAAGACAGATAAAAAAATCCCCTCAAATGTTTGAGGGGATTTTGCTAGTAGGTTCTTTTCAATTCTTTAACTGTCTTGATGACAAGTTTTCGTGCCATTTTATAAATCTCGGCATTACTCAACCTGCCTATCTCTATGTGTTTGGACAGTTCTCTTTTGAATTCTTCTAATCCTTCTAACTCTTTCTCGCTTTTTTCTCCTATGAGTTTTTCTTGTTGAATTTCATAGTGAGAATTAACTAGAAACTGAGCTTTGGTTATTAGCTCAATTTCTTCTTTTCTTTCAATTTCTTGATAAAGAAAATTTTTATCCATCTCATTTGTTTTAATGTGCTTGATATTTATATCATTTATAATAAAAAAAGTCAAGCCTTGACAGTGGTTTCTATTTTATTTATAATCTTAGCAGTCAAATACTTAGACTGCTAAAATATAAAAATTAATTTTAAATAAAATGTTTAATAAATTTACTAATAAATCACAGGAAATGATAATTAACGCCCAAATGATTGCTACTGATTTTGGTCAGCAATACATTGAGGGACTTCATCTTTTACTGGCTTTAAATCAACAGGCTGAAAGTTTGGTTAGGGTTGTTTTAGAAAGGTTAAAAATAGACCCAGAGTTAATTGAAAACTATACTATTGTTGAAATAAAAAAATTACCTAAATTTAAGGGTTATCAAAATAATACTTCTAGGAATAATTTTGAAGGAGTTCAGTCTGTCCAAGGAACGGGTGAGGTGGCCGCTATTTTTGATAGAGCTAAAAAAGAAGCTGATCGCATGGGTGATGAATTCATTTCCACTGAACACATTTTTTTAGCTTTAATTGGAATTAAATCTCCGGCACAGAATGTTTTGTTTGGTTTTAAAATTGATTATAATCAAGTTTTGGAAATTTTAAAGGAACTTCGAGGTAATCAAAAAATAAGCGACCCTGATCCAGAAAATAAATTTAGAACTTTAGAAAAATATACAGTTAATTTAACTGAAATGGCTCGTCAAGAAAAACTTGACCCAGTTGTTGGGCGTGATACAGAGATTCGTCGCATTATGCAAGTTTTACTTCGTCGTACAAAAAATAACCCAGTTTTAATTGGTGAAGCTGGAACAGGAAAGACAGCTATCGTCGAAGGTTTGGCTCAAAGAATAGTTAGTGGAGATGTCCCCGAAATGTTAAAAGACAAGGAGGTAGTTTCTCTTGATTTAGGAGCACTAGTTGCTGGGGCTAAATTTAGAGGTGAGTTTGAAGATCGCTTGAAATCAGTTTTAAAAACTATTAAATCTCAAGGCGGAAAAATAATTTTATTTATTGACGAATTACATACTTTAGTTGGTACTGGTGCTTCAGAAGGGTCAATGGATGCTTCTAACATGCTAAAACCGGCTTTAGCTAGGGGTGAGATTAGAACAATTGGAGCAACCACCACCAAAGAGTATCAAAAATATATAGAAAAAGATGCTGCTCTAGAGAGAAGGTTTCAACCTATTTATGTAGCCGAACCAAGCATTGAAGATACAATTTCTATTTTGAGGGGTATTAAAGAAAAATATGAAGTTCATCATGGAGTTAGAATTACTGATGAAGCTTTAGTATCAGCGGCTAAGCTTTCCAGTCGCTATATTACTGATCGTTTTTTACCAGACAAGGCAGTTGATTTAGTTGATGAAGCTACTTCGGCTTTAAGAATGGAAATAGATTCTATGCCAGAAGAATTGGATAACATGAAAAGAGAAATTAAAAGAATGGAAATTGTAAAGGCTGGTTTGGCGGCAGGAGAAAAAGAAAATTCGAATGTTAAAAAAACAAAATTAAATAAAGATTTAGAGGAATTAAAAGAAAGGGCTAATCAATTAGAGATTCATTGGAATAATGAAAAAGATATTATATCTAAAATTAGAGAGTCAAAAAGGAAAATTGATGAATTTAGAATGGAAGCTGATATTATTGAGCGTCGTGGAGATGATTTAACTAAGGTGGCTGAAATTAGGTATTCTCTGATTCCTCAATTAGAAAAAGAAGTTAAAAAACAGCAAGATGACTTGTTAAAAATACAAAAAAAGGGACAGCATATTTTAAAAGAAGAGGTCGATGAGGAGGATATTGCTAAAGTTGTAGCTCGTTGGACAGGAATCCCAGTTAATAAAATGTTAGAAAGTGAAACACAAAAGCTTGTTCGTTCAGAAGAAGAATTGAACCAAAGAGTCGTTGGGCAAGATGAAGCCATTAAAGCGGTTTCTAATGCTATTCGTCGTAGTAGAGCTGGGATTAGTGAAGAGAAAAAACCGATTGGCTCATTTTTATTTGTTGGTCCAACTGGTGTTGGTAAAACTGAATTAGCTAAAACTCTAGCTTCTTTTATTTTTAATGATGAAAATGCTTTGGTTCGCTTGGACATGAGTGAGTTTATGGAAAAACACAGTGTGGCTAAACTTATTGGTTCGCCTCCTGGTTATATCGGCCATGATGAAGGCGGACAGCTAACTGACAAAATTCGTCGTCGTCCTTACAGCGTTATTTTATTTGATGAAATAGAAAAAGCACACCCGGAAACATTTAACATCTTACTTCAAATATTAGATGATGGAGTTTTAACTGACTCTAAAGGAAGAAAAGTTAATTTTAAAAATACTATTATTATAATGACATCTAATTTAGGTAATGAAGTTATTAAACAATATTCTATTGGTTTTGGTGGAGGAGAAAATGAAGAACAAAATACTAAGTTGAGGCAGGAGGAGATGAAAGAAAAAATAGATGGAATTTTAAAAGATTATTTTAAATTGGAATTTTTAAATAGAATTGATGAAATTGTTGTTTTTAAAAATTTGGACAAAAAATCGTTGGAGAAAATAATTGATTTAGAGTTAGATAAGGTTGAGATTAGATTGAAAAATAAAAATATTAGTATTAAAATTGCCCCTAAAGTTAAAAGGTATTTAGCTGAAAAAGGTTATGATCCTAGTTTTGGCGCTAGACCGCTTAAAAGAGTAATTCAAAACATGATATTAGATGAGTTGGCTTTAAATATTGTTGAAGGACGGGTTAAGGATGGTGACAAAATTACTATAGACGTTGGCACAAAAGATAATATTTTGGTTTCGGTTAAATAAATTCTTGTCTTTTTGGTTTAAATATGAAATTTTTGAGATATTGAAACATAATATTTGTTAGTTCTTAAAATAGAAAAGCCACCGGTTTTTAACTGGTGGCTTTTAGTTTTTAATCAATTTTTGTTCCTAGAAATTTGTATTGAGGCTTCCAGGAATAATTAAAAAAGTTAAGACTAATCATTCTTTGGTAGTCTCTAATTGTTAAGTAAGGAACCCCTATTCGACCCTGAGCTGCTATACAGATAGAGCCCAAGGCTACTATTGGAAATCTTCTTTGCAGGTCGGGATATATTGCGCCCAAGTGAAGAAGTTCTAGAAAGTTAGAAGCTTTAAAGCCCTGGTCTTTCATTGTTAAGCAAATGGTTTCGCTGGAAGAGTCTCTTGGCTTTAGTTGTCTAAGATCAAAAATTTTTAATTCTACAATTTTCTTTTTTGTTTTTTCTAGATTCATTGAATCAATTCGGTTTCCAATCAGATTGTATTTTCCGTCTCGCAGTAAGTCCGATAATGACTTTTCTTTGTTTATTGGTAATGAAAATTGAGCAAAAGAATCGAATATTGGGCCAGTTTTTTGACTGAAATCAATAATTTCAATTATCTTCTTGAGGGAAAGATTTTTTTCTTCTGCTAATCTGGGCAGGTCAATAACTTGATTAATGTTCATTTTCCTTGTTTTTTTGGTTTATTTTTTAAAAGAACTATAAAAACAGTTTTTAAAAATAGCAAAATTTTTTTAAAAAGTCAATTATAAATGCTAAAAAATATTAATTTTTATAAAAGTTGTTTAAATTTAATAATATTAATTTATTTTTGCTATACTATCTAGATAGATATTTATAATGATATATTATTAACGTTTTGCTGGGGTGGCGAGGGAAATGGTGTTAAGCCTGAACCCAATTTTAGTTGGGATGACAATAAGAATATGATAAAAACAATGTCGTAAACCTAATTATTTGTGAGTTAGGTGAAAATCATGTCCTAAACAACGAGAAGTGGTAATATTTTGCTAATTTATTAATAATTTGTTAATATTATTTCATATGAACAACAATTTTTTCTTTTATTTAAGTAAAATATCAATACAAATTGTTTGGGATTTTGTTTATTTTCCGCTGTGGTGGTATACGGTTGGTTTTTTGCGCTTTTTAGGTGGGGTTGGTTGTTTTTTGCGAGATGAATGGACGATAATTGGAGCTGGTACTTGGATTAAAAATCTTTTTACCCCAATGTATGGACAGAGCGATTTTACGGGAAGAGCTATTAGTTTTGTTATTAGAATATTTCAAATAATTTTCCGTTTTATTGCCTTTATTTTTTTTGTTATTTTATCAATTATAGCTATTGTTTTTTGGTTATCTATATTGCCGATTGTTTTTTATTTAATTTTTATCAGAATTTTTAATTAAAATATGAGTGACGATAAAAACAATTTAGAATTTTTTCAAAAAGAGGACTTTTTTAAAAAGAGGGATGGTCGAACTGCTGTTTTATTTTTGAATAATCTTCTTTTTTTTGGACAAGATTTAAAATTATCTTTAATAACTTTAAGGAGACTAAAAAAAAGAGTTGATATTGTGGTTAATTTTTTAAGTTATTTATTAGGTGTGGCTGGATTACTTTCTTTCTGCTATTGGTTATATCTTAATTTTAGCTTACCTGCTTTTGGTTTTTTGGATTTATTTTATTTTTGGAAAAGTGACTCAATTTTTATTTCTTTTTTTCTGGTTTCAATATTTTTTGATGCTTTTATTATTTATCGAATAAGTGAAAAAAAATTTTCTTTAAAAAAAATAAAAAAAATCAAAAAAAAGAAGACTGGTAACTTTAATGATTATAATAAACTTCCTAAAATTGATGTCTCTTTGGCTTTAAGCGAAGAGGCTTTATTAATTTTAGAAAATGCTTACTTATTAGCCAGAAGATTTAATCAAAAGGAGTTAGGAACCTTACATCTTTTTTGTTTGTTGTGCGAGTCTTCTACTATTAAAAATTTATTAATTAGACTGAATGTTGATGTTAATAAGCTTTTAGGGCTTTTAAAGAAATATTTGGATAATCCAGAATTGCAAAGAAAAAACAATGAAAAAATAATCTTATCGGATAATGTTCAAGAAATACTGCTTTCAGCTTTTTATGATGCTTATTTAAACAAGCATGAAAGTATTGGTGTTTTAAATATTGTTTCTTTTTGTTACGAAAAAAATGAACTTTTGCAAGAAATATTGTATGAGTTAGATATTTCTCAAAATAAAATTGAAAATGCGGTCAAGTGGTTTAGAATTAACGATCAAATGTATCGTGACTATAAGATTTTTAAAAAAATGGCTCGCTTGAAACCAGGAAGTGGCATGAATAAAGCTTATACGGCTATTGCCACTCCAACTCTAGATTATTTTTCTCGAGACTTAACTGTAATGGCTAAGTATGGCTATTTTGAAGCTTGTGTGGCTAGAGATAAAGAAATGAAACAAATTTTTGAAGCTTTTGAGAGTGAACAAAATGGAGTTTTGTTAATTGGTTCAACTGGTACTGGAAAACGATCCATGATTGAAGGTCTGGCTCAATTAATGGTTAAAGAAGAAGTTCCTAAATTTTTAAAAGATAAGAGATTAGTAGAGCTTGATTTGTCTCGTTTAATTAGTGGTGCTTCTCCTTCTGTGGCCGAGGAAAGAATGATGATTATTATTAATGAAATACTTAGATCAAAAAATGTTATTTTGTATATTGAAAATATTCAAAACATGATGGGCATCACTGCTGGCTCAGAAGAAAGCTTAGAATTATCAGAGGTTTTGGCGGAAACTTTGAGTAGACAAAATTTTTATTGTTTAGCCTCTGTTTCCACTGAAAATTACTCTAAATATTTAGAAGGTAGGGCTATTTCTAATGTTATGGCACCTATCAAAATAAATGAACCGGGAATTGATGATGCTATTTATATGCTTGAGAGTAAAATTTCTTGGATTGAAAGTAAATATGGAATTTATTTTGATTATAATTCTTTAGAAGAAACCGTTAATCTTTCTAGTAGATATATTAATGACAAGTTTCTACCGGAAAAAGCAGTTAATATTATTAAATCAGTGGCTGTTAGAAATTCTAAATTATCTCAAAAAGATCCTAGTAAAAAAATATGCACCAAAGAAGATATTGCTGAAATAATTAGTGATATAAGCGGTATTCCAGTTTCTCAGGTTTCAGCTTCCGAAAGTGAAAAATTGCTTAGTTTAGAGGAAAAAATTCATGAGAGGATGATTGGACAGGAAGAGGCAGTTGTGGCTGTTTCCGGCAGTTTGAGGCGTTCTAGAGCTCAAATAAGGGAGGGTAATAGGCCAATTGCTAGTTTTTTGTTTTTGGGCCCAACTGGTGTTGGAAAAACTGAGTTAGCTAAATCGGTGTCAGAAATTTATTTTGGGGCAGAAGATTACATGATTCGTCTTGATATGAGTGAGTATCAGCTTTTTGATAGTGTTAAAAAAATGATTGGAGATGTTGATGGAACTTTGGGATATTTGACAGAGTCTGTTAGAAAAAATCCCTTTTCTTTGATTTTGTTTGATGAAGTGGAAAAGGCTCATCCTGATATTTTAAATTTATTTTTGCAAATTTTAGATGATGGTCGTTTAACTGATGGACAGGGCAGAACAATTAATTTTACTAATTCTATAATTATTGCCACTTCTAATGCTGGAGCTTTGTTTATTCAAGAGGCGGTAAAAAATCAAATAGAAACAGCTATTATAAAACAAGAGCTGATTGATAACCATTTAAATAAAGTAATGAGACCAGAGTTGATAAATCGTTTTGATGGTATTATTGTCTTTAAACCATTAACCATTGAAAATGTTTTGGCTATTGCTAAAATAATGGTGAAGAAGATAGCTAAAAGCCTGGAATCTAAAGGGGTGTTTTTGTTGTATGATGAAGATGGCTTATTGAAGTTAGCAGAAGATGGCTATGATCCTAAATTTGGGGCTAGGCCACTTAGACGTTTGTTACAAGATAAAATTGAAAATGAAATTGCTAATTTAATTTTAGCTGGAAGCTTAAAAAGAAGGGATACTGTTTTTATAGATGAAAATGGAAATATTCGAGTTGATAGAGGAAAAAATATATAAAAAAAGCCCTCACTTATATTGATGTGAGGGCGGTGGGCGTGCCTTATTGATATTGACTGTAGTTTTTCACAAACATCTTGGCAGCTGCATAAACTTTGATATTGTTTTGCTGCTCTTCTTCGATGATAGAAACTTTGAAGTCCCGTTCCATTTCGTTAGGTATTGCCTCGGCTTCTTTTAGGGCCTTATTATAGGCTGCCTCAACTTTTCCCGATTCGAAAAGCTTAATAGCTTTTCGGGCCGAATTAATTTTTTGAGCTAATTTTTTTTGAACTTCTTCAGCTTCTGCGTTGTCAATAAGACATTTCTTTTCCGTTTCCACCATAATTATATATTTTATTTAAATGAACCTTTATTAATTGTATCAGTTATTCATTAAATAGTCAATATTAATAGTTTTAATATTAAATAAAAAGATGTTTTTGTTATATTTTACAATATTTTTTATAGTTTCTGTTTTTTTTACTTTTTTTATAAAAAAAATAGCTATTTATTTTAAAATAGTAGATAAACCAGATGGTAATCGCAAAATACATAAAAAACCAACTCCACTTTTGGGTGGTGTAGCTGTTTTTTTGGCTTATTTTTTAGGTTTATTCATATTTAAAGAAGATCTTTTATCTGGCAATTTAGAGCTTTCTCATTGGTTGGGATTTTTTATTGGAGCTGTTTTTATTGTGATTGGCGGTGTTTTGGATGATAAATATAACTTACCAGCTAAATGGCAAATAATTTGGCCAGCTTTAGCCTCAATAGCAGTTATCTTGGGTGGCGTTAATATTGAAAAAATAAGCAATCCTTTCGGGGGCTTTCTTTATTTTTCTACTTTTTTGAGTTCAGCTATCATTTTTTTGTGGTTATTGGGGATGACTTACACCACTAAATTACTCGATGGTTTAGATGGTCTAGCTTCGGGTGTTTCAGCTATTGGTGCCTTAGTTATATTTTTATTTACTATTAGCGATAAATATTATCAGCCAGATATTGCTTTGGCTTCTTTTTTATTTTTTACTGTTCTTTGTGGTTTTTTAGTTTTTAATTTTAATCCAGCTAAAATATTTTTAGGAGAAAGTGGTTCTCTTTTCTTGGGTTATGTTTTGGGAGTTTTGGCAATTATTTCTGGCGGAAAAATTGCTATAGCCCTTTTGGTTATTGGTCTTCCAGCTTTGGATGTTTTATGGACAATTATTAGAAGAACTTTTTCAGGTAAAAACCCTTTTAAGGCATCAGATAGAAAACATTTACATCATCGATTAATTGATTTAGGCTTAAGTCAAAAGCAAGCAGTTTTTTTCTTTTATTTTGTTTCGGCAATTTTTGGTTTGTCTGGATTGTTTCTGCAAAGTAAGGGTAAATTTTTAGCCCTAGCCTTTTTGCTTTTTTTAATGTTTTTTTTAATTATTTTTCTTTATTATTTGGAAAATAAAAAAAATAAAAGAGAGAGATTATTACTTCATATCTGTTGTGCGCCTTGTGGGCTTAGTCTTATTTCTGATATTTTGTTAAAGAAATTTGATATAACTTTATATTTTTATAATCCTAATATTGATAGTTTGGAAGAATTTAATAGAAGGTTAAATTATGTAAAAATAATGAGTAAAGAGTTTGGTTTGAAGTTAGAAGTTGAGCCTTACCAACATGGTGATTGGTTAAGAAAAATTAAAGGCTTAGAATTAGAGCCAGAGAAGGGAAAACGCTGTACTATTTGTTACCAAGATCGTTTATTTAAAACTGCTTTAAAAGCAAAGAAATTGGGTATTAATATTTTTTACTCCACCCTTTTGGTTAGTCCTTATAAAGACGACGAAAGAATCAAAGTCTTGGCTAATAAAATTTCTTTAGAAAAAAAATTGAAATTTATTAAATTAGATTTTAATAAGGTAGATTTATCAAAAAAATCTAACAGATTAGCCAAGGAAAAGGGTTTTTATTGTCAGAAATATTGCGGCTGTGAATTTACTAAAAGAAATTAGGTTTATTTGAGAATTGATTTTTTTATTTTTTTATGTTATAGTCTTTAGAAAATTGCCCTTTAAAAACTTAAAACTTTTAACCATGAAAAAAAATCTTTTTTTAATTTTTTATTTTCTTTCTGTCAATATTTTTGCGCAAGAACAGTTTGATTGTTGCGACAAAACTTTAATGGACATGAAATTTCAGATATTTGATGTTTACCAAAATAACAATTTTGGTCAAAAAAATGCGATGACTAGTATTGGTAGCTTCAATTCTTGGAGTTTTAATCTTCTCTATAAAGGCTTGCTTCTTGGGCCAACCGTTACAAGCACTCAGGCGAATGTTTCTTTTCCGTGCACCGTTGATGGCCAAGATTATTATCAAAAAGTATCATTAAACAAAATGTTGATCGGTGTCACTTCTAGACTTTCTTTCGGAAATGCTTCTCTTGGCATGATAAAAGAAGCTACTTTTTTTGAGATTGAAGAACTTGGTTTTGCTGGTAATAAATTAATTCAAAGATTTGGTGCTTTTTTTGATTTTAACTTTTTATTTCAAAGAGAAAATAATTTTTTTAATCGAAGCTCTTGTTCTTTTTTACTTCAATATTTAGAAAAGAGTGAACATTTAGATAATTTTTTCTTTGACTTTAATTCGGCGGCTAATCTTTATGAGGTTAATTTTGGTAAATTTGGTTTTTCGCCTTTGCTTTCTTTCGGAATAAAAAAAAATGAAATTCTTTTAGATCAGCAATATTATTATGGTTGTGGTCTGGGCTTTTCTTTCAATAAATCAAAAGAAAACAAATCTAGAAATAATTTTATAAGCTTGGTTTATCGCAGGACTGCTCATGATTTTGACAAATTTTTTGTTGACGGCTTATTTCTTGAAATAAATTTTGACCCTTATTATTTGGGTATTTTTAAAGATGATTTTTAAATGCAGAGGATTATCATAATCCTCTTTTTTTATTTTAAAAACTTATTTTAATTGACTAAAAGCATAAAATGTTATAAAATAGCTGTAAACTAAGTGAAATTGGTTTTTTTCCTTTTGATTTATAATAATTTAAATATAAATAAATGAATGTAACTGAATTAGCTCGTATTTTAAAGGTTTCTCCCTATGAATTACGCCATTTGCTTCCTCAAATGGGTTTTAATATTGGTCAAAAAGCAATCAAAGTTGATAAAATGATTGCTAAAAAAATTATTAAAAATTGGCCGGTTTTTATGGCTCAAATTGAAAAAAAGAGGGAGGCTGAAGAGGCTTTGAAAAAAGAGCAGGAAGATTCAGTTGAAAAAGAAATAAAGAAGGTAGAAATAAATAAATTTATTACTGTTAAAGAATTATCTCTAATTGCTGATTTGCCAATAAATATTGTTTTAAAAGAATTGATGAAAAACGGTGTCTTTGTTTCTATGAATGAAAAAATTGATTTTGATACAGCGGCAATTATTGGCGCCGGTTTAAATTTGGATGTCTCGTTAAAAAGTGAGGGGGAAGATAAAAAAGATAATACTGGCGGTCGAGAAGTTTTGGCTGAGTCTATTGCCAAAGAAAAAAAAGAAAAATTATTAGAAAGAGCTCCTATTGTGGTAGTTATGGGCCATGTTGATCATGGTAAGACAAAATTATTAGATGCTATTAGAGAGGCTAATGTTGTGGCCGGAGAATCAGGTGGCATTACTCAGCATATTGGTGCCTACCAAGTTGTTAGAAAAAATCAAAAAATTACTTTCATTGACACACCTGGTCATGAGGCTTTCACTGCTATGCGTAGTCGTGGAGCTAAGGTGGCTGATATTGCTATTTTGGTGGTTGCTGCTGATGATGGGGTTAAGCCACAAACCGTTGAAGCTTTTAGAATTATTGAAGCTTCTAAGATTCCTTTTATTGTTGCTATTAATAAAATTGATAAACCAGAGGCTGATATTAATCGTACTAAACAAGATTTATCTTCGAAACTAAATATAGTTCCTGAAGATTGGGGAGGAAAAACAGTCTGTGTTCCAGTTTCAGCTTTAGAAAAACAAGGAATAGATGATATTTTGGACATGGTTCTTTTGTCGGCTGAAATGGAGTCATCCAATTTAAAGGCTAATCCTGAATCTAGTGCTGTTGGAACAGTAATTGAATCTAATGTTGATAAGGGTGCTGGTCCAGTGGCCACTGTTTTAGTTCAAAATGGAACTTTAAATGTAGGTGATCAATTATGTTATAATGGTGTTATTTATGGCAAGGTTAAAGCTTTAAAAAATTACAAGGGAGAGACTATCGAAGGCGCTGGACCATCTACTCCGGCTAGAGTTTTAGGCTTAAAAACATTACCAGAGGTTGGAGATATTTTGGAGGTGGGCGAGGGAGAAAAAGTAAAAATGAGAAAAATGGCTGCCAAATCAAAATCTGACAGACAAACAATTGCACCAACTGAGAGCATCGATGATGGTTCTTTAAAATTAAATTTAATAATCAAGGCTGATTTCTTGGGATCAGCCGAGGCTATAGAAGAGTCATTGATGAAAGTTAATACCAAAAAAATAAAGGTTAAAATATTACATAAAGGCTTGGGAAATATTGCCGAAGGAGATATTAAAAGAGCTGAAGATTCTAATGCTCAAATAATTGGTTTTAATGTTAAGCTTCAACCACAAACAGAGGATTTGGTTAGAGAAAAAAATATTAAAATAAATATTTTCAGTATTATTTATGATTTAATTAAACATGTTAAACTGGAAATGAAAAATATTTACAAACCTCAAATAATTAGAAGAGATATTGGAAAATTAAAAGTTTTGGCTATTTTCAGAACTGAAAATGATTCTCAGATTGTTGGAGGTAAAGTTGTTGATGGTCAAGTGGAGTCAAATTCTTTATTAGAAATTTGGCGTGAAGAGGAATTTATTGATAAAGGTAAAATAGATAAATTGCAGTCAGGAAAGCAAGACGTAAATTTTGTTGATAAAGGGCAAGAGTGTGGTTTGAGGTACGAAGGAAAACCATTAATTCAAATAGGGGATACTTTGCATTTTTATAAAGAAGAAGAGGAGTCGATAGACGATTTACCAGTTTAATAAAATGGTTTTTTGTAAAAGGGAATCAAATAAATTTTTTTAAATAATAATATTTTTAAAATAAGTTAAACATTATGTTTAAGTCAAAAAAAAGAGGTTTTACTCTTATCGAGTTGTTAGTGGTGATAGCTATTATTGGAATATTGGCCACTTTAGCAGTCGTAGCTCTTCAACAAGCTCGTTCTCGTGCTCGTGATAGTAAAAGAGTGGCTGACATGAAACAGCTTCATACGGCTTTAGAGTTGTTTGCCAATGAATATGGCAGATATCCCACGACAGATGAGTGGAGCGAGGGCATGATTGGTTCTTCAACTGAAGGTCTTGTTTTTATGGCTCAAATTCCAGAAGCACCAACGGTGTCTGATGGTAACTGTTCTTCCGATGATTATATTTACATTCCAACCGATAATGGTTCAAGTTATAATATAAAGTTTTGTTTAGGCAAAGATGTGGCTGATTTAGAAAGTGGTAACAAATGCCTTACTCCTGGCGGTATAGCACCTTTTTATTGTGGTAAAATATCATGGAATGAAGTTGCTAATGATACCACAAGAAATTGGGTTTCTATTGCTTCTTCTTTTGATAGTACAAAATTAGCAGCTACAGTTTCTAGTGGATATATTTATACTTCTTCTGATTCCGGGGCAACTTGGATAGCAAGAACTTCGGCTGGATCGAGAAATTGGAAAACAATAACGTCTTCTTCTGATGGTACAAAGCTTGCAGCAATAGTTACGATTAGTGGTTATATCTATACTTCATCCGATTCAGGGGTCACCTGGACAGAAAGAGTTTCGGCTGGTTTAAGATGGTGGAATGCTCTATCTTCTTCGTCTGATGGATCAAAATTAGTAGCAGCTGGGACCAATGGTAGTTACATATATACCTCTGATGATTATGGGGTGACTTGGATAGAAAGAATTTTATCAGGATCAAGAAATTGGCAATCAATTGTTTCTTCTTCCGACGGGTCAAAAATATTTGCTTCTGATGGTTCAACAATCTATGCATCTTATGATTTTGGTGCAACTTGGACAACAATCAAATCCGGCCTCTTGAATGCTACTAAAATGGCTTGTTCGTTAGATTGTTCAAAAATAGTTGTTACTCAATCTAACGATTCTAACAGATATGTTTTATTGTCATCTGATTTTGGTTTAACGTGGAATGATATTGTTTCTTTGGGAACTTCTACTGGATGGCGTGGAATAGCAATGTCTCCTGATGGCAAAAAAATAGTAGCCTTTAGAGATACTTTTGGAACAGGAGTCGGCACTTATTTTTACGTCTCTAGTAATTACGGAGACACATGGGAAGAACAAACCGATTTAGGCTTGGCTTATTGGAATAGCAGTTATATAAGTAATAATAAAATTTTTGTAGTTCAATCTGGAGGATATATTTATATTTCCGATTAATTCTTTTTGATTCTTTATGATTTCTTAAAAAAGATCTCCTCGAAAAGATCTTTTTTGTTTATTTTAAATAAATTTGTCTGTCTTGAATAGAATTATATAAAATGCTATAATTCTATAATATTTAATAAGCAATATGTCTAAATCACAACAATTAAACGAAATAATAAAACATTATTTAGCTGAAATAATAGTTAGCGAAGTTGAAGCTCCTAATTTTTTAATTACTATTTCAGAAGTAAGGTGTTCATCTGACATGTCCACGGCTAAAGTTTTTGTTTCAATTTTACCAGATAATTTTTCGGGTACAGCTCTTAAAAGACTTCGATCTAAAACTGGTCATTTGTCTAGGGTGTTAAAAGAAAGAGCTCGTTTAGTTAGAGTTCCAAAAATGTTTTGGGCGATTGATGATGGTTTTAAGGTGGCCAGTAAGCTGGACGATGCTTTTAAACAAATAGAAGAGGAAAGAAATTAGAAAAATATGATTTCCGATATTGATCGACAAAATTTTATTAAAGCTTGGCAAAGAATCCTTTCAGCTGATAGGGTTCTTTTAGTTTCCCACATCAATCCAGATGTTGATGCCCTTTCTTCTCTGGGTGTTTTTATTGAAATTTTTAAAAGTATGGGCAAGGAATTTCTAGCTTTGGCCGAAAAAAAAACCGATGATTATTACTTTTTGCCTGGATTTGAAAATATTATTTCTAGCAAAGATGAATTATTAAATCTTGTTAAGCTTAAATACAATCAAGAGCAAGAGCTTGGTGATGATTGGTTAAAATTTTTTGATATTGTTATTACTTTGGATTGTGGTTCTTTAGATAGGACTTTTTTAGCTGAAGAAATTAAAAATATTAAAGATTTGATGTTAGATACTCAAGTTGTTGAAATAGATCATCATGTTAAAGTTGGCTCTTATGCTGATATTGAAATTAAAATTCAATTATCATCTAATACCGAACTTTTATATTATTTTTTAAAAGAAAATAAAGTTGAAATAGATCGTGATGTGGCTAATTGTATTTTGGCTGGAATGTTGACTGATACTGGTAATTTTTTATATTCATCAGTTAGTGACAAGACATTAAAAATAGCTTCAGAGATGATGAGTTTGGGAGCTCAATTTCCTAAATTACTGCAAAATACTTGGCGTAATAAAAATTTTTGGGAAATGAAATTATGGGGCATGGCCTTAGCTAATCTTAAAATAAATAAAAAGTATAACATTGCTTTTTCGGTATTAACTTATGATAATCTACGTTTTTTTAAAGAATCAACTAATGCTTTAGGTAGTGATGTTTTTGGTGATATAGTTGGTTTTATGAGCAGCTTGTCTGATGCTAAGACTTTTTTGCTTTTAAGAGAAGAGGAGAAAGGAAAAATAAAAGGAAGCTTGAGGGTTGGTTCTGGGGAAAATGTTGAAAAAATTGACGTTGCTTATTTAGCTTCTTTTTTAGGTGGAGGTGGTCATAAAAAAGCGGCTGGTTTTATGATTAATGGTAATATTGTTAAAGATAGAGACTTCTATATTATTAAATAAAATATTTGATAAAAAAAGAAGCCCTTAGAAAATAAGGGCTTTTTGTTTTTTTTGTTTTGGGTTTTTTATCCCATTATCCCATCACTCGGAAAGCTAGTTGACTTGCGATAAATAGACTTGATTCGTCACAAGCAGTGCTGCGAGTGTAAACACCAGTAATGGTTTTACCAAAGTGAAACCAAAGGTATGTTTTAATTTGATCTCTGGGAATCACACATTGTTTCCAATCATCGAAACCGACCACTCCCTCCAACTGTAAAGTTGTTAATTCGGCAGGAATGGTGGAGTGTGAGATTGAATCTGATGCATAACGAAACTCGTTCGAATCGGGTGATTTAACATAGATAGTTAAACTTTCATCACCTCCAACTTGGTTGTTAATGGTGAATCCAATCAAGCCATCGTTTATTTTTCCGGGCATAGTGTTTTCTCCGGCGGGAGAAATTGTCACTCCATCCCAAGAAGTCATAACCCCAGAAGAACCGATAATGTTAAATTGCCAAATTTGCTCGTTTGGATCGTCGGCAGTTGATGTGTTCCAGAACACTCCTCCCAGGCTGTCGAGATTAGGATTAAACCAATTTGATCCAAAGGTTAAGCAGAACTTAACTTTACCGCTGTAGGTTTTTGGAACGCTCATGGAAAAAACCAAGACATTTGTTAGGGTTGGATGATTGCTTATGTTGGAATATTGTGGTGTCCAGGATGCTCCCGTGTAACCGTTGCCAACGTGTCCGTAACCACTAATGTCATATCCTGGAAATTGGTTTTTGATATTGAATATCAATTGCCAATAATTTCCTTGATCAGTCTTAGACACTAGAGCTATATTGTAGCTGGTTGTGTCACTTGGATTATCATCATCTCCTTCATCTTCTTTAATAACAACAACAAAGCTGTAAAGGCCGGTATTTTCACCAACTACCGAACAGTCATAATCACCGTAGTTGTTAAATCCATGAATGATTTGGTCTTTTTGGACATAAGCGTTTCCACCCATGTCCCAGGTACAAGTTGTGTCTTCTGGCCTTGTATAAAACATAATAGTGCCAGGAGTCTCAAAATTTAGGCTATCACCATCAATTACTTCTCCGGTTTTTTCTTCTTGGCTACTTTTAGTGCTCTTAGTTGAAGTTGGCGAATAAGTGTAAAAAACTTTGGAAATTTGATTTTCCTCTTCTTCGGCAACTGGATCAATAAGAAAATATTCTTCTTTTTCACAGGAAGTAAATACAGACAGTAAGACCGCCGTTAACACGAGAAACAGATTTCTTTTCATGATTTCAGATTTTTAAATTAAACAATTTTAAAGAACAACAGATTATTATATCATATAATTAAAAAAATGTCAATACAAAAAAACACCAATAAAATAAAGGCGTTTTTTGTTTATAATTTGTTTTTTGCTATTTTTTTGATTTATTGTCAAATTTCCATTTTTCTATTAATTGATGGTTGCCGGAAATCAGTTCTTTGGGTACTTTATATTCTTTTTTACCAATTTTAAAGATGGCCGGCTTGGTATACTGGGGGTGTTCTAATATATCTTTTTTTTGATGAGATTCATCTTTAATGCTTTCTTTGTTGCCTAGGACTTTAGGTAATAATCTAGAAATTGAATCAATAATAGTCATTGCTCCGATTTCTCCACCAGTTAAGACATAATTGCCAATTGAAATTTCCTCGTCAATAAAATTTTTTATTCTTTCATCAACACCTTCATATCTTCCACAAATTAAAGTTAGTGATTTTAATTTCGAATATTTTTGAGCTAATTGCTGATTCCATTCTTTGCCTTTAGCTGATAGTAATATTATTTTTTGTCCAGGAGTTTTCTTTTTTTTAGCAATTTTTTTAATAGCTTTATGCAATGGTTCTATTTTTAAAAGCATTCCAGCTCCACCTCCATAGACAGTGTCATCAACAGTTTTTCTTTTGTCGTTGGTAAAATTACGTAAGTTATGGGTTTTTATTTTAATTATTTTTTTATCAATTGCCTTTTTTAAGACCCCTTCATTAAAATAAGAGGAAAAAATTTCAGGGAAGATAGTGATGATATTAAATTTCATATGTTTTTATAAACAAAAAACCACTTATGTGGTTTTTTGTTTTATATCTAAGTTTTTAATAACTAGATTTTTAAATCATCAATAGCTGATGTGTCAATTTCGTCTCTTCTTTCTGTTCTTTCTGGTCTAACTCCGTTATTTGGATCGTAAATCTTTAAATTTACTCTAGAGTTATTTCTAGCACCAACAACTTTTAATAAAGTTCTGATAGCTTGAGCTGTTTGTCCACGGCGACCGATAACAAATCCCATATCGCTTGGATCAATTTTTAAAGTCAAAAGAACCCCTCTTTCATCAACTGTTCTCTCTACTGATACAGCCTCTGGTTGGCTAACAATAGAAGCGATGATCGTTTCTAAGAATTTCTTGTCTTGATTTTCCGACATAATCGTCGATCTATCCCTATAAATTGTTTCATCACACAAATTTATAAGAATTTTCTTAATTTTTAACCACCTAAACGGTGCTGTTTAAATTTTAAAGGTATTTTAACAAAAAGTCAAACTAAATTATTCTGTCTTATTGTCTTCCTTGTTTTCAACTGGGGCTTCACTTTCCTTGTTTTGAACTTCTTCTGTTTCTTTTTTAACTTCTTCAGCTTCCTTAGCTTTGGCTAATTCTTTGTCTTTTTCTTTTTGTACTTTTTCAGACTTTCTTTTGTTTGGTGTTCCTGGTTTAGAGTTCTTGATTTTTCCTCCGTCGACAATCTTGTTGTCAACAAACAAGTTGTTGATAGAAGCAGTCATTTGAGCTCCTTGAGAAATCCAATATTTAACTCTATCAGTTTTTACGTCTAGCTTTTTGTCATAAGGATCATAAGAACCAAGAATCTCTAGGGCTCTACCATAAGGATCTCTAGCTTTTTCCGAAATGATAATTCGAAAAACTTTTTTGTTTGTTTTACCAACTTTGGCCATTTTAATCATTAACATATTTTCTTGTCAACCATTTTGCGTAATTACGAAAATGATAGATTATTACAATTATTTACCTATAGCTTCTGTTATATTATCTTAATTATAGATAAAAGTCAATATTTAGTATTTTTTATTAAAATTTGGTTTTTTGTGAAAACCATTTGATTCTCCTTTTGATTCACCTTTTCTATCTTTCCACAATGGTTCATTTTCATTTAGACCTTTCATGCTTAAGTTAATTCTTCCTTGAGAGTCAATTTCTTTTATTTTTACAGTAACCATATCTCCAATTTTGACAAAATCAGCTGGTTTACCAATTCTGTAAGGAGCTAATTCGCTGACATGAACCATGCCATCTTGCCCTCCCGGTAATTCTACAAAAGCACCAAAATCCATTAATCTAACAACCTTTCCTGTGAAAATTTCTCCAGCTTCGAATTCTCTGACAATATCTTTTACCATTTTTTCTGCCTTTTTGCCGTTTTCTTGATTGAGTGAACAGATAATAACTAAGCCATCATCTTCAATGTCAATTGTTACCTCTGTTTCTTCAATTATTTTATTAATTATCTTTCCTCCAGGACCAATAATTGAGCCAATTTTTTCTGGGTTAACATGGAAACTTATAATTCTAGGAGCATAAGGGGATAATTCTTTCCTTGGCTCTGATAGGGCAGTTTGAAGAGAATCTATGACTTTGTTTAAAGCTTTTCGTCCTTCGGCTAGTGTTTTTTCTATAATTTCTTTGTTTAGACCATTGGTTTTTGTGTCTAATTGAATAGCTGTTAATCCTTCTTTGGTTCCAGTAATTTTAAAGTCCATTCCACCCTTACCATCTTCTAAGTCTTGAATGTCGGTTAAAACTTCCCACTTGCTCATGTCTTCGTTAGAGGCTAGCCCCATGGCTATTCCGCCAACTGGACTCTTGATTGGAACACCAGCGTCCATTAAAGCCAAGCTTGATCCGCAAGTTGAGGCCATTGAAGATGATCCGTTTGAACCTAGAGTTTCACTAACAACTCGAACAGTATAAGCGAAGTCTTCTTTGTTGGGTAGAACAGGGATTAAAGCTTTTTCAGCTAAAGCGCCATGTCCAATTTCTCTGCGACCGGTACCACGAAGAGGACTGGCTTCTCCTACGCTATAGGGAGGGAAGTTGTAATGATGCATGTATCTTTTTTTGCTTTGTCCTTCAATCCCTTCTAGAGATTGCTCCATTCCTGGTGAACCCAAAGTCACAATTGACATAACTTGAGTTTCTCCGCGAGTAAAAAGTCCAGTTCCATGGCTTCTTGGTAAAATGGAAACTTCGGAGGACAAAAGTCTTATTTCATCCAGTGCTCTTCCATCAACCCTTCTTTTTTCTTCTAAAATTGCTCTAGTTACTTCAGCTTCAATCATTTTCTCAGCTAATTTTTTAATGCTAAAATCTCGATCTGACTTACTTATTCCTTGAGCAAAAAGATATTCATCCAAACCTTCTTTTATTTTTCTAACAGCCATTTTTCTTTCTCCTTTTGTATAATAGACTTTTTCGAATAAAATATTTTTTATATTTTCTGATAACCACTTTTCTCCTATTTTTAATAAATCTTCTTTTCTATTTTTTTCTTTGGACTCTTCTTCACTAAGCATTTTTTTCTTTTCTTCTATTTCTTTTACTCCAACCTGTTCTTTAAATTTTTCAATTAAATCAATAGCTCCTTGTAATTTTTCTTGTCCGGCATTTATGGCCTTTAACATTACGCTTTCTGTTATTTCTTGACCTCCAGCTTCAATCATAATTACTTTTTCTTTTGTACCAGCTACTATTAAATCTAGCTTACTAATAGCTTGTTGTTCATAGCTTGGATTAAAAACCATCTGGTTTTCAATTAAGCCAACTCTTACACCACCAATTGGCCCATTCCAGTCTATTCCTGAGATTCTTAAAGCAGCTGAAGCAGCCACTAGGGAAACGATATCATAGTCATTTTCTCCGTCGACTGATAAAACGGTAAGTATTAATTGAACATCTCTTCTTTCTTCGTCATTAAAAAGAGGTCTAATTGATCTATCAACCATTCTGCCGGTTAAAACAGATTGATCGCTAGGTCTTCCTTCGCGTTTAACCCAACGAGAACCTTTAATTATTCCAGCTGCGTATAGCTTTTCTTCAAATTCAACCATTAAAGGAAAGAAATCGATTCCATCTCTTTCATTTTTTGATTGAACAACTGTAGCCATAACAACTGTTTCTCCGTATTGAACTAAAACGGAAGCATCAGCTTGTCTGGCCATTTTACCGGTCCTAAAGCTTAGTTCTCGACCAAGCCATTCCCCTGAAAATTTTTTTTCTTCTAACATAATTTTCTTTTTTGACCATTAAATTTAAGCACTGTATTTAATACAGCCCTCTGTATTTAATGGCCAAACTAATTCTAAAATTCAAGCTTCAAATAGATTTGAAGCTTAAAGTTTAGAATCTTATTTACTTCTTATTTATTGTTTTATTTTCCAATTAAAAATTTTTTATCTTTTCCCATGTCTATAAAATCATCCGATTCTTCTATTAGTTTATTGGAGGTTGTTTTACCGAAGGCCATTATTTCAACTAAACATCCTTTGTTGTTTTGTAAATAAGACATTAAAGGTAAAAAATCTCCATCTCCAGAGACTAAAACTATTACATCTAATTTATTAGCTAGTTTAACGGCGTCAATGGCAATTCCAATATCCCAGTTAGCTTTTTTGGCGCCACCAGCAAATATTTGAAGATCCTTCATTTTAACTTCAAATCCTTGTTGACTGAGAGCTTCAAAAAAAGGGAACTCTTCCTCTTTTTCTGTCTTTATAACATAAGCAGTCGCCCGAATAAGTTTTCGTCCAGCGACTGCTTGTTTTAGTATTTCTTGAAAGTTAACTTTTTTTCCGAACAAATTTTTAGCCGAATGGTACATGTTAGAAACGTCAATTAAAACTCCTACCCTTTGTTCTTTGTGTTTAACCATATGTTTGTTCGAAAATTTTTAGATAATTTTAATCAGCTTCTTCTGTATCGTTATCCTCTCCTTTGATCATTTTTTCTAGTTCTTGTTCTTTAAGAGCTTTTTCTTGTTCTTCCTCTATCATTTTATTGGCAATTTTTAGTTTCAGCTTTACAGCTAAATCTTGAAATGCTTTTTGATCTTCTTTTTGTAAGTATTTTAATAATCTTCTTCTTTCAGAAACTTTTCTAAGTAATCCACGGCGAGAAGAGAAGTCGTGTTTATGTTTTTTAAGATGTTCTGTTAATTCTTGAATCTCAGCACTTAAAATAGCAATTTGAACTTGAGAAGACCCAGTGTCGTTAGTATGGGTTTGAAATTTTTTAATAATTTTTTCTTTAGCTTTTTTGTCTAACATTTTTTTGTTCCTAATCCGAGAAATGGATAAAATCCAAGAACCAAGATTAGGTTTTTGAATAAATTATATTAAATTTTATTTATTTTTTTTTGTAATCTTGATTTTTTTCTAGCGGCAGTATTTTTCTTGATAATTCCTTTTTTAGCCATTTTATCAATAGCTTTGGCAACTTGGCTAAAATTTTCTTTTACTTTAACATCTTTAGTCTCAATTTCTTTTTTGGTTTTTTTGATTAAATTTTTTGCTTTTGATTTAATCTCATTATTTTGTTTGTTTCTTTTGGCACCTTTTCTTAATTCTTTTTTAGCATTTTTTTTATTAGGCATATTATTTAATAATTACTCTTTTTAATAATTTAATAATTTTATTAAGATCTTTAGGGGGTTTAGCAATAATTAATTGTTAAGCCTCTTAAATTTCTTAATTTTAATTTTAATGTCGGGGTGGCGGGACTCGAACCCACGATCTTCTGGTCCCAAACCAGACGCCCTAGCCAACTGGGCCACACCCCGAGGGCCTTTGTGCCCCGGGTCAGAATTGAACTGACGACACAAGGATTTTCAGTCCTTTGCTCTACCACTGAGCTACCGAGGCTTTTGTTGCGGGGGTGGGACTCGAACCCACGGCCTCCAGGTTATGGGCCTGGCGAGCTGCCAGCTGCTCTACCCCGCTATATTTTTGGTGGGCAATGGAGGATTTGAACCTCCGACCTCTACATTATCAGTGTAGCGCTCTAACCAACTGAGCTAATTGCCCAAAATGGAATTCAACAAAAACAATAATAGACTTTTGTCCATTCGATAATGAATATAACAAATAAAAAAACAAAAGGCAAGTGTTTATAATTTATTAATAACTAAATTGATTTCTGACCTTAAATCACAAAATTCACTGCGATTTTTTTTGTCAAGATCTATTAATTGATTAATTATATTTTTAAGTGTTTTTTTATCAAAATTTCTGGCCTGATTTATCCCTTTATTTATTATGAAAGGATGGAGTTTTAATTTATTTATTATTTTATTAGTATTGAAGTTTAATTCTAAAGCTTCTTTTATCTGTAATAAAATTTTAAATTGTCTGATTAACATGTTTAGTATGTAATCTGGCTCTAGATCGGCCAAATATTGTTTTTCTAATATATCTAGAGAGTGTTTAATGTTTCTAGAACTAATACTGTCGGTAAAGGCAAATATATTTTCTTGATGTTTTTCGAATATATTTTCTTGGATATCTTTTTTTTCTATTTTTTTATTATTTGGATTTGATAATTTTAAATGACTTAATTTTTTAATTTCATTTTTAATCATCCAGGGGTCAGCTGCGGTTAGGTTAATTATTTCTTGTGCTTCGCGATTTTCAATTTGTAAAGAATAATTCTTGAATTCTTTTTGAATAAAATTTATTAATTCTTGGTTGTTAAATTTTTTTATTTCTTGTGCATATTTTTCTTGAAGAAGAAATTCAAAAAAAGATTTTTCGCTTGTGTTTAGCGGACTTTCTTTTTCATTGTTTATTTTTACCAAACCTTTGTTGTTCTTATTTTTAAGATATTGTTCAGTGAAAATAAGAATATCAGGAGAATCACTTATTTTATTTTTTTTAATGTATTCTAGGATTGTTTTAAAAAAATCTTTTTGTTTATTTTTTATTAGATTAGAAATTATAAGCATTTTTTTGCTAATAAAAAGAGAGGAAGATCCTAGTTTTGAGCTTAAATCTTCTACCTTAATTTTTTCACCTTCAAGTTTCCAGATATTTTGTTCGCTTGGATCTATTTCTTTGATGAACTTTTCTTTAAGCTCCTTAACTTTTTGATGAATTTTAAAATCATTATCTCCGTATAGAAAAATAATCATAATTTTTTAACTTCTTCTTGAAAGAGATTGCCTCTTTCTTTATAGTTTTTAAAAATTCCAAAACTAGCGCAAGCAGTTGATAGTAATACAGTATCTCCTTCTTGTGAATTTTTAAAAGCTGAACTTACAGCTGCTTTCATGCTTGGGCTTAATAGAATTTTTTTGGAAGGAAATTTTATTAAATTTAAACTTTTAATAATTCTTTCAGATCCTTTTCCAGGAAAAAATATTATTAGCTTAACTCTTTTTTTTATTTCTTTGGCTAATTTTGTAAAATCAGCCCCTTTATCTGATCCTCCAGCCAAAAGTATTATATTTTTTTTAAAAGATTTTAAATCGGCAATAGTGCTTTCTGGTGTAGTTGAAAAGCTGTTATCAAAATAATTAACATTATTTAAAGTTTTAATAAATTCTAGTCGATGCTCTAGATTTGTGAATTTATTTATTGTTTTACTAACTATTTCCTTTTTTATTTTTAATATCTTAGAAACAGTTTCGGCAGCGGCAATGTTTTCTTGATTAAAATCTCCAGCTAATTTGCTTTTAGTTTTTGATTTTTGAAAATAAATAATTTGAGATTTTATTTTATATTTTTTTAAATATTTTTCTATTTTTTTATTAGCTATTAAATAATTTTTTTCATTTTGATAAGCGGCAATGTTTATTTTAGCATCTAAATAAAATTTAAAATTTTTGTGAAAGTTAGGATTAAAGGGGTCAGCCGGGGAGAGATGTTCTTTGAAGATGTTGGTTAAAACAGCTATTTGAGGACTATAATTTAAATCTTCTAATTGAAAACTGGATAATTCCAAAACTACAAAATCATTCTTTTTTATTTTATTTATAAATTCAAATGGTGCTATTCCTATATTTCCACCTAAAAAACATTTTTTTCCACTGTTTTTTATGATTTCAAAAATCAGGGAAGAGGTTGTTCCTTTGCCTTTACTTCCCGAAACTCCTATTATTTTTTTACTTGGACAAAGTTTAAAAAAGAGATTCATGGGGCTGGAAAGCTTACTTCCGGCTTGTAAGGCTTGTTGTATTCCTGGGCAAGAAATTGGCCAACCAGGAGATCTAAAGAGTAAAGAAAATTTATCAAGATTAGTATTAAAGCTTTTTTCAGCTTGAATTTTTATTTTTTTATTTATTTTTATTTTCTTTAATATTTGTTTAATCTCGCTTTCTTTTCTTAAGTCACAAATTGTTAAATTGAGTTTTGAATATTTTTTTATTAAAAATTTAAGTAAAGACTGATTTTCCAGTCCCAAGCCTAAAAGAGCTATTTTTTCATCTTTTTTTCTTGTTGTTTTTTTCATATATTGATTTTTTCTGATATTAGTATATAGTAAATTTAGTTATTTGAAAACAAACTTATAAAAAGGAGGGCTGTATTATGATAAATACTATTGTATTGTTAATTTTTTGCTTGCTATTGTTTGTTATGGAAAAAATTAGCAAGAAAAGAAATGGTGTTTTTTATCTTTTTTTGTTAAGGGCTAAAAACTCTTTGCCAAAAATGTTATTTTTTCTGAAAAAATATTTTTTAGTTTTTATAAAAGTATTTTCTGGTTCTTTAATTTTATTTTGGCCTTTAGTTTTTTGGTTTTTTTACTATCAACAATTCGGTCAAATTCCATTAATGGGGAGTGATGACTTGTCTCATCTTTTTGGAATTGATTTAGAGAAATATGAAATTTCTCGTTGGTGGGACCAGGTCTTTTGGCTAGCCATGCTTTTATTTCTAGCAGGAACGATGGAGCTTTCTTTTTGTTGTAAATTTTTTGAAAATATTAATTTTCTATTGCTAGGGGGTATTTTTATGTTTTTCTCTATTCTTTTTTTATGTGGTCCAGTGTATGTTTTAACCCTTTTCGTTGTTACCTTATTGATTTATTTCTTGTTTGCTTGGCTTGCTTATTTGAAAAAAACCACTGTTAAAAATTTTTGAAGATTTTCAGGGACTCTATTCAGAGTCCTTTTTTATTTTCTTCATTTCACCCCAATTTTTACCGATTTTTCCTTCAGCAATTAACGGAATTTTTAGTTTTACAATGCTTTCCATTATATTTTTTATTTTTTGATAATAATATTCAATTTTATTTTGTTTTATTTCGAATATTAATTCATCGTGAACCTGTAAAAGCATTTTGATGTTATCTTCATTTTTAATTTCTTGGTAAATTTTAATCATGGCTAGTTTTAAAATATCAGCAGCTGTTCCTTGTATTGGTGTATTGATAGCCATTCTCTCGGCTGACTTTTTTTTCATTACTTCAGTAGAATTTATTTCTGGCAAATGTCTCTTGCGGCCAAAAAGGGTTTCGACGTAGCCATTTTTTTCAGCTTCTTTAATCAAATTTTGAGTGTATTTTTTAACACCAGAGTAAACTTGAAAATATTTTTCTATAAAATTTCTAGCATCTTGATATTGTATTCCAGCTGTTTGACTCAAGCCATGGGGTCCTTGCCCGTATAGTATGCCAAAATTTGTAGCTTTGGCTTGGTATCTTAATTTTTCACTTACTTCATCTATTTTTAAATTATTAATAGAGGCCGCAGTAAAATTATGTATATCCTGGCCTTTTTTAAAAGCTTCAATTAGTTTTTTGTCACCAGAAAGATGAGCCATAACCCTCAGTTCTATTTGAGAATAATCAATGCTTAAAAGTTCCCAGTCGCTTGGAGCAACAAAGGCTTGTCTTATTTTTTGCCCTAATTCAGTTCTGGTTGGTATGTTTTGCAAGTTGGGATCAGAAGATGATAATCGACCAGTAGTGGTTATGGTTTGATTGAAGCTAGTATGAATTCTTTCTGTGTTTTGATTGATCAATTTAGGCAGGGAGTCAATGTAGGTTGATTTTAATTTACTAAGCTCTCGATATTGTTGTATAAAAGTTATTATCGGGTGTAAATTTTTTAATTTTTCTAATTCTTCGTTTGAAGTGGAAAAGCCGGTTTTAGTTTTTTTAATTCCCTTGGTGTTTAATTCTAATTTTTCAAAAAGAATCTCTTTTAGTTGTTTGGTGGAATTAATATTAAATTCCGTTTGGGCTTCTTTAAAAATTTCTTTTTCTATTTTTTTAATTTGCTCATTTACATAGTTGCCTAAATTATCTAAAAAATTTTTATCTAAGGAAATGCCGTTTTTTTCCATGTGAGCTAGTATTTCAATTAAGGGTATTTCAATTTCTTTAAATATTTTCTCCAGTTTATTTTTCTTTAACTTTTTTTCAAATATTGTTTTTAGTTTAAAGGTGCAATCAGCATCTTCGCAAGAATAGATAGATAGTTTTTCGACATTAACATCTCTAAAATTAAGTGATTTATTTAGTAATTCTTTGGAGCTAATTTTTTCCCAATTTAATTCAGAAAAACTTAAAGCATCAAGGTTGTGTTGTCTGTTCTCTGGGTTTAATAAATAAGAAGCTATCATAGTGTCAAAGGTTTTTCCTTTAACCTCTATCCCGTGGTTTAGTAAAATTTGTAAATCATATTTTAGGTTATGAGCAATTTTTTCAGTATCTTCATTTTCAATTATTGTTTTTAATTTTTCTAGCCAAGGATGTTCTATTTTTTCTTTTTTTACTTTAATAGTCTCAAAAAGATTAGGTGTTTTATTTTCTTTTTCTTTTAGTTGATTTTTATTTTTTAACTTTAATTCTACAAAGTACGCTTCGTTTTCTTTCCAGCAAAAACTTATTCCAAGTAAGTTTGCTTTTAATGGATCAAGTGAGTCAGTTTCAGTATCGATTGAAAAAGATTTTGCTTTTTCAATTTTTTTTATAAAATTTGTAAAAGATTTTTCATCGTTTATTAATTTATATTTGAATTTTTCTTGATTTCTGATGAATTTATCTTCTATATCTTCTGGTGAAGATTTTATAAAATCTAAATTTAATACTCGATTTAATAGTGATTTAAATTCTAGTTCGCTAAAAACTTTATTTATTTTATTTTTATCAAAATTTTTTATTCTGCTTTTTTCTAAATCTATTTTTATTGGTGCTTGTTTGTTGATGGTGGCTAATTCTTGACTTAAATAGGCTAGCTCTTTGTTTTTTATTAGTAAATCTCTAGTTCTTTCTTTTATTTTTGGGCTTTTGATATTTTTGTAGATATTATCTAAATCATTAAATTCTAAAAGCAAATCAGTTGCTCCTTTTTCTCCAATGCCTGGCACTCCAGGGATGTTGTCGCTAGCATCGCCCTTGATGGCTTTAAAATCAATAATTTGTTCTGGCCTTAATTGGTATTTTTCTAAAATTTTATTTTCATCATATAAAACGGAATCTGATAAACCTCGACTCATTGTATAAACTTTCGTTTTTTTATTAACCAACTGCAGGGTGTCCATGTCGCCAGTAATAATTATTGTTTCTATTTTGTTTTTTTCTTGGTATATTTCTTGACTAATTGTGCCAATTAAATCATCGGCCTCATATCCCTCTAATTCAAAGACTGGAATATTAAAAGCTTCGGCTATTTTTTTGCTTAGCGGAATTTGATCATATAATTCTTGTGGAGCCTTTATCCGGGTGGCCTTATATTCTTTATATCTTTCGTGTCTAAAGGTTGGCCCTTTTTTGTCTAAAGTTAAAATGGCGTATTTGGGTTTTATTTCATTTAAGGCTTTAATTAAAAAAGAAGCAAAGCCGTAAGCAGCGTTGGTTATTAGGCCGTCTTTAGTTTGGAGACTAGTTGGTAGGGCGTGAAAACTGCGATGAATCAAAGCGTTACCATCAATTATGATTAATTTTTCAGACATATTTATATTGTTATTTTATTTTTATTCTAACATTTTTTGAAATAAAAATCCAAAATAAAAAACGGATCAATTTTGATCCGTGGTTTTTAATTTTTTTTAAGTATTCTTTTGGCCCCATTCCAAGTTAGGGCTGTTTTTTCAGCTTCTTGCTTAACAACTCCGCCAAAACCAATGTAAGACCTTTTTTCAGCTTTTTGTTTAAATCCTAAGCCTATTAAAATGGCATTATTTTTTTTAGCTTCTTGTTTAAGTATTATTCCAAACCAAAAACGACAATTAGTTTGAGCTTTTTGTTTAATGCTAATGCCTAGATAGTGCTCGGAGCTTATGCCAGCTGTTTGCAGAAAGCTAATTCCGGCAAATATTTTACATCTTTTATTAGCTTTTTGCAGTACTGATAAAGAGAAGATAGATTTGGCGTTTTTTTTAGCTATTTGAATTATACCTAAAAAAGAATAAACACTACCTTCGTCATTGAAGCCACCGAATAAAGAATAGATATTTTTTCCCAGCTTCCAGGGAAAGCTTGATAAAAATATAATTGGAAAATAATAAATAGAAACTTTTGTTGTTAGAAAAATAAAGAGTGATAGAAAGGTTGCAAGGATTAAGTTGGAGGTCAAGTTTTTCATAATTTTATTTTTAAAGAACTGAATTATAATAGTTTTTTTAGAATAAAAAAGCAAGTTTTATTGACTATTGACTTTTTTTTATAAATATGATATATTGAGTAGTTGAACTGCCAAAATTTTTTTGGAGTTTTTTGAACTTTGACAATAAATTAAATAAAATCATATATAATGGAGAAAAAAACAATCTTCACACATTGCAACATTGATATTGATGCAGTGTGTTCGCTTTGGTTTGCTCTCAGATTTATTCTTAAGAAAAATCTAGAGGAAGTTGACATTGTCTTTAAGCCCGCTAACTGGGATGGAGAGGGGATGTCGGAAGGTGATCTAGCCCTAGATATTTATGCTGGGGGAAGAGGTATTAAGGGGGAGTTCAGAAAAAATAGAACTCATTCTTGTTTTAAAACTTTATATAAAAAAAATTATGAAGAAATTGATGAAGATTTAAGAAAAATTATTTATTCTTTATCTGAATTTGTTGACAAGCATGATTCTCATGGTCAAAATTTTTTAAGATCACTTAAAATCAACGGCAATGAAAAATCAGAGTTTTTAACTTTTAAGGGTTTGTTTCAGGTTTTTTGGGGTTATAAAATTAATAATGATGATTTTTCTGTTATCCAAAAATTTTTTGAAAATCTAAACAACTTTATTGATTTAGAGATTAGAAAAAAAAAGATTTTTGAGAATTTAGAAAGAATAGATTCTGGTAAAGTTGTTTTAACGATGAACACTGAAATTCCTAGTGGATTTCTCTCAGCTCAAGGCAAAAAAATAAAGGTTTATGTTGATGATTACAATCTTGGTGTTGTTATTATTGACCCTAATCTTCGAAACGAAGAAACACTTAGTGTAATTCGTAAAATTGTTGAGAGATCTGGTGACGTTTTTGGTTACGGAGAGAACTGGTTTATTGACCCTGGTTATCGCTTAATTTGCAGAGGAAGTAGAAGCAACCCAGTTTCAACCCTTAGCAAAGTTGATCCTCAATTTCTTTTTGAGAGGTTGTCAGCTTTTGTTGAAAAAAAAGAGCTTGAAGCCTACTTAATTAAGAGTGCTTAGCTTTAATAATAAACCCTGAACTTAAGTTCAGGGTCTTTTTTTTATTTGATAATTTTTTTGTAAGTAGAGAAGTTCTTTGCTTATTTTTTTTAAATATTTTTTTATTTCTTTTTTATCTTCTATGAATTCATCTTGAGTTAATAAATTTAAAATAGTAGCGGTTGTCCCAAAATAATCATTTTGTTTAATATGCTCTTTGGTGCTTTTTTGATCTTTCAAAAATAAAAAATTATTTTTAATTTTGTAATTTTTTTCATTCATTAAGATAAACTTATAAATTTATTTTTAGAAATTACTAAATGATCCAAGATATTAATCCCTAGTATTTCTCCAGCTTCTTTTAATTTTTGGTTTACCTCAATGTCTTCTTCACTTGGTTTTAAATTTCCTGAAGGGTGGTTATGGGCAATAATAATAGCGCTAGCTGAATGTTCTAAAGCTGGTTTAAAAACTTCTCGAGGATGAATAATACTAGCGTCTAACGTGCCAATTGAAATTGTTTCGCTGTGTATGAGTTTGTAATGATTATTTAGATAAAGGCCTCGGAAATGTTCTTTGTTTAATTTACTCATATCTTTTAAATGTTCAAAGGCTTGCTTGGCATTTCTGATGGTTATTGCTCCAATTTTGTTTTCTTTGAAAAAGCGACGACCCAACTCAAAGCAAGCGACTATTTGGCAAGATTTAACTATTGGTAAACCAAATTCTTTTTCTATATTTTTAGGATTTTTTTCGTTGATTATTGCATTTTTACCATATTCTTTGAGTATTCTGTTGGCCATATTTAAAACCTCTTCTTTTTTAGTGCCGGAACTTAAAATAATAGATAAGAGTTCGGCTGAGGATAGGTTTTCAGGGCCTATTTGTATCATTTTCTCTCTTGGTTTTTCGTCTTGTGCTCGGTCTCTAATGGCTACTATATTATATCTTTTGTTGTGATTAATGATTATATTATTGTCTTTTATCTTGTATTTCATATTTTTAAAATAATTTTTCTTATTTTAATTATATCATATATTTGTTATAATTAAAATCTAAAATTTGTAAATTAATTTTTATTAATTAATAAAGCTAAAATAAATATGAAATTAAAAAAAATAATTTTAAAAAATGGAATGCCCGCTTTTTTATTTAAAATTCCTAGCTCTAAATCAGTGACTACTTTAGTGATGTTTAAAACTGGTTCGAAATATGAAAATCTTAAAAATTCTGGTTTGTCTCATTTTTTAGAGCACATGTTTTTTAAGGGGACAGAAAAAAGACCAACAACCAGAGATATTTCAGGTGAGCTTGATTCTATTGGAGCTGAATTTAATGCTTTTACTGGTAAAGAATATACTGGTTACTATGTTAAATCTCAAAAATCTAAAGTAGATGTTGCTTTAGATGTTTTGAGTGATATGCTAATAAATTCTAAGTTTGAGCAAGAAGAAATAAATAGAGAGCGAGGTGTTATTGTTGAGGAGTTAAATATGTATGAGAACAATCCTTTAATGCATATTGAAGATGTTTTTGAAAGTTGTTTGTATGGTGATACTCCAGCCGGTTGGGAGACTATTGGTTTCAAAAAAAATATTTTGAATTTAAATCGTCAAGATTTTTTAGATTATTATAATAGTCAGTATGGAGCTAAGGGTTCAGCGATTTTTGTAGCTGGAAATTTTTCAGAAGAAAAAATAAAAAAAAGTTTAGAAAAAAAGTTTGGTAATTTTAGAAAGAATAAATACAAAAATAAAATTAAAGTAATTGAAAAACAAAAGAGCCCTAATTTAAAAATAAAAAATAAAAAAACTGATCAAATTACTTTGTCCTTGGGGTTTAGGGCTTTTTCGGCGGGACATAAAGATGAAAGGGTTTTAAAATTGTTATCAATTATTCTTGGTGGCTCAATGAGTTCTCGTTTGTTTATTGGACTTCGAGAACGTCGAGGTTTGGCTTATTATGTTCGAAGTGGAGTGGAGCTTTATTCTGATTGTGGTTATATTAGCGCTCAGGCTGGAATTCCAAAAGACAAACTAAAAGAATCTGTACAAGTTATTTTAGATGAATATAAAAAATTAAAAAATGACCTAGTCTCTAACGAGGAACTTAGGAGGGCCAAAGATTTGTTTGCTGGCAGATTAATAGTTGGCATGGAGGGAACAGATGATTTTACCAATTGGTATGGTCATCAATTTCCTTTTTCTAGTAAATTTTTATCGCCTGATGAGATTTTGAAGAAAGTTGAAAAAGTTTCTAGTAAAGATATTAAAAGAGTTGCTAATAATTTATTTACTAATAATAAATTAAATTTAGCAATTATTGGTGAGGGGATTAAAGATGTGGATGTAAAAAAATATTTAAAAATTTAAGATTATATTGATTTAATTTTATTTTTTTTGTTACTATAACAGAAAAAGCTTTAATTATAAATTTAAAAAATAATTTGAACATTATGTTTAAAAACAAAAAAAGAGGCTTTACGTTAATTGAACTGCTAGTAGTAATCGCCATTATTGGCATCTTAGCCACTTTAGCGGTAGTGGCTCTTCAGCAGGCTAGAAGTAGAGCTAGAGACTCTAAAAGAATGGCTGATATGAAACAAACCCAAACAGCTTTAGAATTGTTTTTTAATGAAAATAGCAGGTATCCAACGACTGAAGAGTGGAATAGTGGCTCTATAACTTCTGATTCTTCAGGAGATGTGTTTATGTATGAAATTCCGCAAGCTCCAACTCCAGCTGATGGTGCTTGTGATTCTAATTCAAACTCTTATAATTATATTCCCAGTGTTGATGGTTCTTCTTATACTATTTCTTTCTGTACTGGTAAGCAAATATCAGACATGCCGGCTGGCACTAAACAAGCAACGCCAGGAGGTATTGTTGTGGTTGATTCTTTTGATGAAGGTGGTTTAGATGGTGAAGAAAGTGAAGAACCAGCCACGGCTAGAGACTATGGTTATTTCTATAACGTTTATTCTGTTGCTGATTCTAGAGGTATTGCTAATGATGGCTGGAGACTACCTAACGCTCAAGATCTTAATGTTTTGGTAAACCATTTAATGAATTTGGGATACTCTCTTTCTGAAAGCATTGACTCTTTAAAAGAGACAGGTACTGTATATTGGACCGATCCCAATACTGCTACCAACAATGCTGGCTTTAGCGCTAGAGGTATTGGAATGAGAATGAATTCTAAGGACCTAACAATGTATGATGGTTTTGGAGAGATTGCTGTTTTTTGGCTAAACGGGAGTTCTGCTGGATTATTTGATGCTGTAGGACTAGAAAGTTCAACTTATAGTCTTATGGGTGAGGCTGACGTTTCTACTATGAACTTCATGAAACCTGGATTTTCTATAAGATTAATAAAAGATTCTCCAGCTGGACCTGGCGACCCTGGAGTTTATACTGGAAATGATGGTAAAACTTATCAAACCGTTGTTATTGGAGATCAAGTGTGGTTAGCAGAAAATCTAGCTGAGACTAAGTATAGCAATGGAGATGAAATTCCAACAGCTTTTTCTGATTCAGAATGGACTAGTGTAAGTTCTGGTGCTAGATGTCTTTATGATTATTATGAAGAAGGTTCTGTTCCATTGGATCCAGAATGTACAGAGGTAAATAATATTGGCGATCATTGTGGTGGAGGTATTGTTTATATGATCAATAGTAATAGATATTATATTATGCCCGAAGAAGATCAAAATTTAATTATTCCTTGGGGTTGCGATGGTGTTTCTACTGGAGCTGTTGACTTAAGTGATGGAAAGAGTAATACGCAAACTATTTTATCGGTTTGTTCTAGCGGAAGCGCAGCTGAAGCGGCTAGTAATTATCAAGGTGGAAGTTATAGCGATTGGTACCTACCTTCTTATGATGAATTAAATGCAGCTTTATCTTATTCTGGTATTTATGATACTCAATATTGGTCTTCTACAGAGTTAAATGAAAATGAGGCTATTTATTCTATAAGATATCAAGCAGCTAAATTTAGACTAATAAATGAAGCTAGAGCATTTGGCTATCCTTCTGATTATAAGACAACTAATAAAAAAGCTCTTTCAGTGAGACACGTTGATGTTCAAATTTCAGCTAGATAATTTTATTATTTTAAATTAAAAACATGAAAACAAAAAAGAAAGCTTTCACCCTAATTGAGCTCCTAGTAGTAATTGCTATTATTGGTGTGTTAGCAACGCTTGCAGTTGTGGCTCTACAACAAGCTAGGCAAAATGCTAGAGATGCCAAAAGAATGGCTGATATGAAACAAGTATCTACTGCTATGGAATTATTCTTTAATGAAAACGGTAGATATCCTACCCAGGAAGAATGGAATAGTGGCACTATTACCTCATCTTCTTCTCAAGAAGTATTTATGTATTCTATTCCTTCAGCTCCTACCCCTGCTGATGGAGATTGCACTTCAGCTTCTAATACCTATACCTACATTCCTTCGGCAAGTGGTGATACTTATACTATAAATTTTTGTACTGGTAAGCAAATAGCTGATTTGCCAGATGGTACAAAATATTTAACTCCAGGTGGAATAATTCTCTCTTCTAACGAAATTCCATCTCAGCCGGAGTTAGAGCCGGAGTGTACGATTGATTCAGATATTGGTGATAACTGTGGTGGAGGTATTGTTGTTTATAGAGTAACCTCGGCTTATCCTGTAAGTTGTCCGACTAATAATTGGCAAGACTTTGCATTGGTTGTGGCTGAAGAGGATCAAAGCGCTGGAACTCCTTGGGGTTGTTCAGGAATTGAAATTACTAATAATTCTAGTTATTATGGGTATTGTGGCATTGATATTACCAATGATATTTTAAATTATGATCCGAGTTGTGTTGGATCAAATGGAGCTGCTAAGTTGGTTAGTGATTATAGGGGAGGAGGTTATGATGATTGGTTTTTGCCATCATATAGTGAACTAGCCAATATTATACCTAGTGATTTGCAATTAGCTGGTTTATCTGGTTATTATTGGACATCAACTGAAAGTCCAATAGATCCTGCTAGTGAAGTAAATATTTTTTATGTAGAGCCACCAATAACTTATAAAGATAAAATTTTTAATTTCTTTATAAAAAATGCTAAAGCTATACCAGCGCCATCTGAACCAAAAACTAGTTATAACAAAGTTAGAGCTATTAGATTGGTCGGTTTTTCTCAATAAAATTTATTTCAATTTTTTAAAATAATGCTTAAAGCTCAATTTATTTGAGCTTTTTGGTTTTAAGAATAAAGTATTGCTTTTTTTAAATATTTATTATAATATTAAACTAACAATTAAATTTAGCGCTTTTTATAAAAATCCTCAGTTTGGCGCCTGGGGAGCTTTCAAGCTAATTAAGCTTGGGGCTAAATGGATCTTTTTTTATTTTAAAATTTTTAAAATATATAAAGATAAATTTATATGGACGACAAAAATAGCATCTTAGCTAGTTTGTTGGAGAAAGATGACATTAAAATTCCTAAAGTTGGGGATACTGTTATCGGAAAAATAATTTCAGCTTCTAAATCAGAAGTTAGAATGGATATCGGCGGTTTCTTCGTTGGGATTGTTCGTGGTCCAGAATTGTATTTTGATGCTGATGACTTTGACAATTTAAAGCCAGGAAATGAAATCGAGGCTACTGTGATTGATGAAGAAAATGAAAACGGTGAATTAGAGTTATCATTTAGACAGGCTGGACAAGAAAAGGCTTGGGCTAAGTTAGAAGAGGCCTTTAAGGAAAGAGAAGTTATTAAGGTTAAGGTTTTAGACGCTAACAAGGGTGGTTTATTGGTGAAACATAATCAAATTACTGGATTTTTACCAGTATCACAATTATCACCAGAAAATTATCCTCGTGTAAGTGGTGGAGATAAGCAAAAAATATTGGAAAAATTAAAATCTTTTGTTGGTAATGAAATCGAAGTAAATGTTATTAATTTAGGCGAAGATTCAGATAAAATAATTTTCAGCGAAAAAGATGTTTGGAATAAAAAACAAAAACATATTATTGATAAATATAAAGTAGGAATGGTTGTTGATGGTAAAATTTCAGCAGTTACTAATTTTGGTGTATTTATCAGTTTCGGCGAAGGCATGGAAGGTTTAATTCATATTTCTGAATTAGCTTGGCAAAGAATTGATTCTTTGGATAAGATGTATAAAGTTGGAGATGATATTAAGGCCGAGATAGTTAATTTAGACAATAACAAAATCTTCTTAAGTGCCAAAAAAATAGTAGAAGATCCTTGGAAAAAAGCAGTTGAAAAATATAAAGTTGGACAAGTTGTTAAGGGTTCAATTTTGAAAGTTAATCCTTTTGGTTTGTTTGTTAAGCTTGATGAAGAAATTCATGGTTTAGCTCACGTAACTCAATTAGGTATTAATCCTAAAGATAAAATAACTGACCTTTTTAGTGCCGGAGAAGAAAAAGAGTTTGAAATAATTTCTATCTCAGCTAGCGATCATCGTTTAGGTCTTAAATTAGTTGATGGAAAAAAAACAAAAAAGAAAAAAGATGAGGTGGAAGTAGTTCAGGAAAAAAAAGAAGAAATTAAGGAAGATAAAAAGACAAAAAAAATTGAAAAGACTGAAAAAGAAGAAGATGAGCCTAAAAAATAATATAGCTTAAAAACAAAAAAACGAGATCCAATCTCGTTTTTTTGTTTGGACAAGAGTTTAAAAATAATATATAATTAACAAAGACCGAATATTGGTTTTTATTTTAAAATTTATTTTGATTGATTTATGAAATCTTTGGCAAAAAATATTTTAGTATTTTTATTTATTTTTTTAGTTATAGCTAGCTTGTTTAGTGTTTTTTCTGAAGGAGTGAGCAAACCAGAAGTTATTGGGGTTAATAATTTTATTTCTTTAGTTAAGGACGAGCAAATTAAAGAGGTGTCTATAAACGGAAATAATCTTAATGTTGTTTTAAATTCAGGTGATAAAAAACTTGTTAAAAAAGAAGAGGGAGAGTCATTTTCTGATCTTCTTAATAATTTTTCTGTTCCATCAGAAAAAATTTCTAAAATTGAAATAAAAGTGGAAGAGGAAAGTCAACTGAATGTTTTTTTGCTTTCTGTTTTGCCTTTTTTAATTCCTTTTTTATTAGTAGCTGTTTTTATCTATTTCATGATGAAGGGGGTGTCTGGTGCTAATTCTAAGGCTATGATGTTTGGTCAATCTCAGGCTAGAGAGTTTGATAATAAGCAAAAAAATAAAGTTAGTTTTAAAGATGTTGCTGGTGCTAAAGAAGCCAAACAAGAGTTGTCGGAAGTAGTTGAATTTTTGAAATTTCCTAAAAAGTTCCATGATTTAGGGGCAAAAATTCCCAAAGGGGTTTTGCTTTTGGGTGGTCCTGGAACTGGAAAAACTTTAATGGCTAAGGCTGTGGCTGGCGAGGCCAATGTTCCTTTTTATAACATTTCGGGATCAGAGTTTGTGGAAATGTTTGTTGGTGTTGGTGCTTCTCGCGTGAGATCACTCTTTCAAAAAGCTAAAAAAAATTCTCCTTGCATAGTTTTTATAGATGAAATTGATGCTGTTGGTCGTCGTCGAGGAGCTGGTCTTGGTGGTTCACATGATGAGAGAGAACAAACTTTAAATCAAATATTAGTGGAAATGGACGGCTTTGATCCAACTGTTAATATAATTGTTATTGCAGCTACAAATAGACCTGACGTCTTGGATCCAGCTTTGCTTCGCCCAGGAAGATTTGATCGTCAAGTTGTTGTGGACTTGCCAGATCTAAAAGATAGACAAGAAATATTAGATGTTCATGCTCGCAAGAAACCTTTATCAAAAAATGTTGATTTAAAATTAATTGCTGAAAGAACTCCTGGTTTTAGTGGGGCTGATTTAGCTAATGTTTTGAACGAGGGAGCTATTTTAGCGGCTCGTGCTAATAAAAAGAGTATTGATATGGAGGACTTGTTTGAGGCTATAGAAAAAGTTATGATGGGTCCAGAAAGAAAAAGTAGAGTTATAAGTGAACAAGAAAAAAAGATTACAGCTTATCATGAAGCTGGGCATGCTTTGGTAGCTCATTTTTCACCTAATACCGATCCAGTCCATAAAATTTCCATTATTGCTCGCGGTCAAGCAGGCGGTTATACTTTAAAATTACCATCAAGTGACAAGAGAATGTATAGTAAAGATTATTTTTTGGATGAAATCGCAGTTCTTTTGGCTGGTCATTTAACTGAAAAAAAGATTTTTGGAGAGGTGACAACTGGTGCTACTTCTGATTTAAGGAGGGCAACTAATATTGCTAAAAAACTTATCACTGATTATGGTATGAGCGATAAATTGGGGCCACGTACTTTTGGAGAAAAAGAAGAGATGATTTTTTTAGGAAGAGAAATTCACGAACAACGTGATTACAGTGAAAAGATAGCAGAGCAAATAGATGAAGAAGTTTTTGGTTTTATTGACATTTCCAAAAAGAGAGCAGAAAAAATATTAGAAGAAAAAAATAATTATCTCGAAAAAATAGTTGCGGTTTTAATGGAAAAAGAGACTATAGAAAAGAAAGAGTTTGATGAAATTGTTGGGGCTTAATTTGTTTTGTAAATAAAATTGAAATAAATTATTTAATATTATGTTAAGCACCAAGAAAAAGGCTTTTACGTTAGTTGAATTGCTTGTGGTAATAGCTATTATTGGTATATTAGCAACACTTGCCGTAGTAGCTCTTCAGCAAGCTCGCTCTCGAGCTCGTGATTCTAAGCGTGTGGCTGATATGAAGCAAGTACAAACCGCTTTAGAGTTGTTTTTTAGTGAAAATAGTAGATATCCAACTAGTGAGGAATGGAATTCTGGCATGATATTTTCTGCTTCTAGTGGAGATATTTTTATGCAAAATATTCCGGTAGCCCCAAGTCCAGCCGATGGAGATTGTTTGAGTTCTTCTAATACTTATTATTATGTTCAAAAAAATGATGGTGCTGATTATGAAATTTCTTTTTGTATTGGAAATTCTTTAGCTGATTTAGATGATGGCCTTAAATGCTTAACTCCTGGTGGTATAATTGCTGATAGTTGTGATGCTTATTTTAACCCACAAGAGCCAGTAGTGCCTGAATATAGTAGTTATGAAGTTTTTTTTGAGTTCGAAAAAAATGTAGTTGATGTTGTTCCGATTGGTACGGATTTAATTTTTATTGATACAGATAAACAATTATGGAAATATAGTGGTGGTGAATACACTTTACTTCATCCTACCGATTTAAGATTGGGTGCAGTTGGCGGCATTGGTTCGTCGGGACACACTTTGGTTTATCTTCAAGGAAGATTATTTACTTCCGGTGATACTAAATTATCAGAAATAGATACAGATACCTGGCAAATAAATACTATTCAAACTGGCGGAGACAATCGTTTTGGTCACTCCGTAATTAGTTGGAATGGTGATATTATTTTTTCTTATATTGGGAAAATATATAATATCGATTCTTTGGTTCAATTATTTAGCTCTGATACTTATGTTACCCTTTCTTATTTAGATGATTCTATTAATAGCAGTCGTCTTTGGTTGCCTGGCTATGGAATAAGGTATAGGGAAAATGACATAACGTCAATTTTTACGCCGGTTGTTCAGGCTATATTTGTTCAACATAAGTTTATGCTTGATTTTAATAATGAGCTTTACTGTACGCACTCTAGTCGTGTTTATAAATATGACAATGAAAATGATATTTGGGATTTATCAGCAGTTCCTAGTGGGATTCGCCAAATAGCTATTGTTGATAATGAACTTCATGCAGTTGGAAATAGTGGAATATATAATATTGACGGAGATATTCTTTATACTTTTAGTCCAAGCTCTACTACTGGCAAATTTTTTACTTATAATGGTGAGGTGGTTGTCTTTGCTGATAATAAACTTTTGCGTCCTATTAGGTAGTTATGGGATTTGACAAAATGCATTATAAAATATAATATAAATCCAGAATTAATTTAAAATTTATTAAATACTTTTATGTCAGTACCAAAGAAAAGGAAGACAAGCTCCTCCACTAGGCAGCAGAGATCTCATCATTCTTTAAAAAAACAAACTTTAGCGACTTGTTCAAAGTGTGGACAAGCTATTAAACCACATACTGCTTGTTCTTTTTGTGGAAATTATAAAGGCAAGGTTGTTTTAAAAATCAAAAATAAAACTAAAAAATAAGGCATTTTCATGCTTTATTTTTGTTTAATTTATGGCTAACAGACATTTATCGAGAACGATTGCTATGCAATCACTTTTTGAGTGGGATTTTAACGGAAAAGTTTCAAATATTTCAAATATTATTGAAAGAGACTTTTCTGATTTTGCACCAGATTTTGATGATCAGGGTTTTGCTATTAGATTGGCTGAAGGAGTTATTGAAAATATTGAATTGGTAGATTCTTATATTAAAAAATATGCTACTGAGTGGCCGATAGATCAAATTAATTCAGTTGATCGCAATGTTTTACGTTTAGGTATTTATGAATTAGCAATAGCTACTGAGGTGCCTCCCAAGGTTGCTATTAATGAAGCAATTGAAGTGGCTAAAAATTTTGGAGGAGAAGCTTCTGGAAAATTTATTAATGGTGTTTTGGGTTCTGTTTATGCTGATATGCCAGAAGAAGAAAAAAATAAAAGAGAAAAAATAGCCGAAGATAGAAAAAAGAAAGAAGAAGTTTTAGTTGAACAAAAAAAAGATTCGGCCGTTTAATATTTTTATTTAGACCTGTTGCTTAATAATTTTTATTTTTTTAAAAAATTATTAGGCAACGAGTCTATTGTTTTTTATGACAAATTTAAAAGAATTAGAAAAAAAGATTGGTTTTTATTTTAAAAATAAAGATTTTTTACAACAAGCCCTAACTCATAGGTCTTATTTAAATGAAAATCATAATTTTCCTTTCGGGCATAATGAACGTTTAGAGTTTTTAGGCGATGCTGTTTTGGAAATAATTATTACCGAATACTTATTTATTAATTTTCCTAACAATCCAGAGGGCGACTTAACTAATTGGAGGGCTAGCTTGGTTAATGCTAAAATGCTTTATCAAGTTGCTGATAAGTTAAACATAGAAGATAATATATTGCTTTCAAAAGGTGAGTCTAAGGATAAAAATTCCAAGGCTAGACAGTATATTTTAGCTAATGCTATTGAAGCTTTGATAGGTGCTATTTATTTAGATCAAGGAATTGAGCCAGCAAAAAAATTTGTACTTGATAAAATAATTATTAATTTGGATGATATAATTGAAAATAAGTCTTATTTGGATCCTAAATCAAGATTTCAAGAATCTTCACAAGAAAAAACAGGTATAACTCCAGTTTACAAAGTTTTAAAGGAGGAGGGACCTGATCATGATAAAAAATTTACTGTTGGTTTGTTTTTAGATGAAGAACTGGTTTCTATGGGTGATGGTGGCTCTAAACAAGAGGCTCAAGTAGATGCAGCCACTAAAGGCTTAAAAATAAAAAATTGGTAATAAATATATGGATATAAATCAAATTTTTAAAATAGCTATTGAACAAAAAGCTTCCGATGTCCATTTAGTATCTGGCTTAGCTCCTGTTTTGAGAATAGACGGTGTTTTAATTTCAATTGATAAATTTCAGGGTTTATCAGATTTTAAGGTTAACGAAAGTTCTTTTGATTCTAATGTTGGAAAGGAGCAAGATTTATTTGTTAACGATGATCAACAATCTATTAATTTGACAAATCCTATTTATGAGGATAGCGGTAATTCAGTAGAAAGATATGTTTTGTCTGATGATGATGAATTGATTAATAGTGAAATTTCTGAGAGTATTTCTTCTTTAACACCTTCCTTGGAGAGTTATGATTTAAGTATTGTTACTAACAAGGAGATGGTTAAAGCTATTCGACATATTTTAAATAAAAAACAAATTGATAGATTTAATCGTAAAAAAGATTTGGATTTTTCTTATCAGTTTGAAAATTATAGGTTTAGATCAAATTTGTCTTTTGAAAAAGGGAACATAAAAATGACAGCTAGAATTATAAACGAATCTATGCCGACGATGGAATCTTTAGATATGCCTCGTCAGGTTTATAATTTATTAAATTTAAATCAGGGCTTGATTTTAATAACTGGACCAACTGGTTCTGGTAAGTCAACATCGCTAGCGGCCATGATTGAATATATTAATAATAATCGTAGTTGTAATATAGTTACCTTTGAGGACCCAATTGAATTTGTTTTTCAGCCTAAAAAAAGCATAATTAGTCAAAGACAGCTAGGAACAGATATGCCTGATTTTGCTAGCGGCTTAAGACATGTTTTAAGACAAGATCCTAATGTTATTATGGTGGGCGAAATGAGGGATTTGGAAACTATTTCTACCGCTATTACTTTAGCTGAAACCGGACATTTGGTTTTAGCAACGCTTCATACTTGTAACGCTTCACAAACAATTGATCGTATTATTGATATTTTTCCTCCACATCAACAAAATCAAATTAAATCTCAATTATCTTTAATATTATCAGCTGTTATTTCGCAGGTGCTTGTTCCGGGAGTAAACGGGGGTCGAGTAGCGGTTAGAGAACTTTTGTTGAATAACTCAGCTATTTCTAATTTGATTAGAGAGCAAAAAATATCTCAAATAAAAAGCATTATAGAAACTCATTCTAGCGAGGGGATGATTAGTTTTGAAAGAAGTATAAAAGACTTAACTAATAGAGGGCTGATTAGTATGGAGGTGGCCGAAGGCTTATTAACTAATAAGTTATTTGCTGACTAGATTTTTTAGTTTTATATTCTATTTTTCCTTTTTCAATTTTTATAGTTATTGTTCCATTTAAATCGGTTCTAAAAATTAGAGAGCCGATTTTTTGTAATTTTTTTAAAGTTTTTAAATGAGGGTGGCTAAATTTATTTTTTTCTCCGACCATAATAATTGATATTTTTGGTTTAATTTTTTCTAGAAATTCTTGATGACTGGAGCTGATTGAACCGTGATGTCCGATCTTCAAAATATCACTTTCTAGATTGTAGTTTTTTTCTAATATTTTTTTCTCAACAATTTCTTCAGCGTCACCCATAAACAAGGAGATGCTATCGTTGCATTTTAGCTGATTTATTATTGAAGAATTATTTAGGTTTTCGATTGTTTTTTTGTTAAGACTTTCTTGAGGATAGAGAAAATTTAATTCACATTTTTCACTTAATATTATTTTTTGTTTTTCTTGAGGAATTAGTAGGTCTATTTCTTTGTTTTTAAATTGTTGAAGTATTTCTTGATAGAGAGGGGATTCACTCTCTATCCCAGTAAATATTATTCTCTCTATTTTATATTTTTCTAGCAGTAATGGGATTCCAGCGATGTGGTCATCGTGAGGATGGCTGATTATTAGTAGGTTTATTTTTTTGTCCCACCAAGGAATATTTTTGCTTAGTTCTTTTAGCCCAGCTTGGCTACCTAAATCAATTATAATATTTTGTTTTTCTGGTGTTTTAATTAATATAGAGTCTGCTTGTCCAGATTCTAAAAAGTAAATTTTTAAATTATTTTCTTTATTTTTTATTAGTTGATTCAAAAAATAGAGAGTATTAATTGATAATAATAAAAAAATAACAAAAGATTTTTTGATTTTTTTTCTTAGCATTTCAAAATAATAGCAAAATTTACTTAAAATAATCTTAAAAGAAATATATTTTTATTTTGACTTTTGTCTTGTTTGATATATACTTAATATAAGTGAAGTAAATCACCCTCAAAACCTTTATGGGCATCAAAATCGGATTTAAGATGCAAAAATAGAATCCGGTTTAGAACAATTTGTGAGATTATTTTAGTGGGCTTTTAACGGCTTGAGATCATTTCATTATATAGAAAATTTTTTATAATCATTTTGTTGATTGTAGGAAATATTGAGGGTGATTTTTTCGCTTTTTATTCCATAATAAATGTTTAAAAAAATAACATCTTTAGATAACATTAGACAGGCTTACAATGAAGTTTTTGAACTTTTTTATTTAGAAGGTAAGGCTAATAGATATAAAGGTTTGGACGGTTTAAACTTAAATTCTTTTAATTTATCAGCTTTTGATTTAATAAAACAGATTAGAAATGAAATGATTAATTTTGTTGAAATTGATCCGGCTTTAAATATCTATATTCCTAAAAAACACAAACCTGAGAAAGATAGGGAAATTTTTATATATAATATTAAGGAAAGAATTAAGGCCCAGGCTATTTATAGATGTTTGTTTGAAGTTTTTGATGCTAGATTTTCTGATCGATTATTTTCTTACCGTCCTGGAAAATCTCCCTATCGAGCAGCTCAACTTGTCTGTCGTAGATATCGAAAATCTTTTAAAGACAATTACGTTTTTACTGCCGACCTAAGTAATTTTTCAGGTGAGATTGATAGAGCTTTAATGATAAAGAAGCTTTCTAGCTTTATAGAGGATAAGTCAGTTTTAAAATTATTAGAACTTTTTATCAATGCTCGTTTTTATTTTCGGGGTGGTTTTTTAAAGCCTCAGAGAGGCTTGGTTATTGGTTGTCCGGTTTTTGGTCTTTTAACAAATTTTTATTTAAGTGAAATTGATTTTAAATATTCTGCCAGATCTAAATTTTATTTACGATTAGGAGATGATTTGATTATGATTGATCCTGATTTACAAAAAATAGAAAAAAATAAAAAAGAATTTTTAGAGGATGTTTCTGGTTTAAAATTAAAGATAAATTTAGATAAAATCTTTTTAGGAAAGGCTAGTGATCATTTTTCTTATTTGGGTTATGACTTTTCAAATGGTTTAATTTCTTTACCCGATGATTTTGTTAAAAGATTTAAACATAATCTTAACTCTCTTTTGGTTAATAGAAACAATCATAAAGATTATAAGATTAAAATTATTAAAAGATTAATGAAGAATCCTCAAAAAAATTTTAATAATATTTTTAAGGAGATAGCCAGAATTAAATCTCAAATAAATGATGTTGAGCAAATAAAAGCTTTGTCCGAATATTTTTTTCGAGCTTTGACTGAATTTTTGTTTAATAAATATAATTCTCGTAATAGGAGGTTGCTTGTTTCTGAATTGTCTAAAAATAAAATATCAATTACTTCGCTATATAAAGCTTATTCAAAGTTCCATTATGAAAGAGGATAAAAATATTAGAGAATTAAAGCGTCTTAGGTTCGGAATTTCTTCTTTGGGCCTTTCGAGGGATAATAGTTTGTATTTTTCTTTTTTTAAGAATTTTTATTTAAAGAATAAGTTTTTGTTTTTTTTGACATTAATTTTAATTTTGTCTCAAACCTTGTTAGAATTAATATTACTCTTGATTAGTCGTGATAAGTTTGATTTGTCTTATTCTGGCAAAAATGTCTTAATTTTATTTATTCTAGCTTCTTTGCTTTTTGTGTTTTTTTCTTATTTTTCTTTAAAAAAAGAAAAGACATTATCAGTTTATCTTACCAATGAAGTTCGAAGAAGAATTGTTTCTTTTTATTTGAACAGAAGAGAAGAGGAAATAAACAGCGAAGGACAGGCTAGTTTAATGGCCAAAATTTCTTATCATTTACCACTATTATCCTCTTTTGTAACTAGGGTCTTTTTTGCTATTGTGCGTTGGCTTTTTTATTTTATTTGTTTTGTTTATATTGTTTACTTAATAAATTTTAATATTTTGTGGCCATCGCTTATTTTTATCTTGATTTCGATTTTAATTATTTTTTTATCTTACTTTATTTCGAGGTATTATATTTCTAAAGAGGTTACTTTTTATTCTCAGATATTAAGGCATGTTAGCTTTAATTTTTCAGATAAATCATTTGTTAAGAGATTTTTTCAAGATAAATATTTTTTTAATAAATTTGATCGCTTGGTTGATTTTGATACTTATTTTAGAATTCGCAGAGATTTATGGTTTCGTTTGGCCGGTAAATTAATTTTTTTGCTCATAATAATTGTTTATTTTTTTATAAACTTTCAAAAGGCTAGTATTGGTAATTATTTTGAAAATCATAATTTTAATTATTTATTTTTAATATTTTTAATTGTTTATATATCTCGTGCTTTGTACGAAGCATCTTCTGTTGGTCTTTATATTTATCCAGCTTGGTTAGGAATAATTTTGTCTGTTTTGCCTAAAAGATTGGTTCTTCCTCGATCAACTTTATTAATTAAGAAAAAAATAAGCTTTAGTAATCTAAAGACTAAATTATTTATTGATAGCGCCTATTATCGTCGTTTGTTTTTTTCTTTTGAGAGGGGTAGTCGTTATTTGTTCGTTGGTGATAATTTTTCTGGAAAGAGTTCCTTGGCTATGACAATTTCTGGACTAAAAACTGTTAATCCTTTAAGTTGGAAAATAAAAATTGATGATGAAAGAAAAATAAGTTACTCTATCTGGTCAAGATCACGTCCTCGTCCTTATTTTTTTGACCCTTTATTTAAATCTTCTAGAACATTAATTGAATTTATAGCGGGCAAAGATAAAGAAACTATAGCTATAAATGAAATAGAAAAAAATATTAAAACAATTCAATCTTTTGATTTAATAGTTAAAAATATTGGAAATGATTCTAACTATAATACAAATTTAGAGCTTATAATGAATAATTTTATTAAGTCTTTTGCAGTTCAGTGCGCTCATTGTCTAGTAAATAAACCAGATTTGGTAGTTGTTGATAATTTATGGTTAGATTTGAATTATGATGAAATAAATAAAATGTTGAATTTGCTTAGTCGAGAATTAAATAATTCGATTATAATTGTTTTTTCAAAGAGAGATAATGAAATTTTAAAATATTATAAAAAATATGAAATCAACAAAAAAGAAATTAAAGAAAAGATATAATTTAATTTTAATTATAGCATGCTCGCTATTTCTTTTGTTTATAGTTTTTTTGCTTTTTTATTTTTCTAGAAGAACTAATACTTTGAATGTCAACAATATAATTGTAGAACCTAGGGAGAAAATAGTTGTTAATTATGATTTTGAGTCAGAGGTTTTTTTTAATGATAAATTAGGCGAAAATATTTTTTCACAGGAGATAATTAAATCGATTGATGAGGCTCAAGAGAGTGTTGAGGTTGCTGTTTATTCGATGAATCATCCTGAAATTAAGGAAGCTTTAATAAGGGCTATTGATAGAGGTGTTAGAATTGATGTTTTGCTTTGTGAAAAAGGTAAGCCAACTCATGATAATTTTTTTGCTGATATTGATCAATATATAAATAGAAAGGATATAAAATTTTCTTCTTCGTCCTTGTCTTTGGTTTCAGAGTCTTATTTGATGCATCATAAATTTATGATTATTGATCGTAATTTAGATAAGAGGGTTTTATTTTTTGGCTCTTATAATTTTACATATTTACAAGAAAAATATGACCCTAGTTTTGTGTTGAAAACTTATGACCCTTCTTTTGTTAAAATTTTTGGAGAAGAGTTTGATAGAATTAATTTTGGCTTACACGGAAAAGAAAAGAAGCTTCAGAATATAAATCCTTTTGCGGCTAGAATAGAATATACTAATGGTTTTGTGGAAATTTGGTTTTCTCCTGGGACCAAAAGTGTTAATTTAAAATCAAGAATGTCAGAGTTGATTAAGTCAACAAAAGAAAGAATTAGAATGATGATTTGGTTGTGGACAGATAAATCTTTGGCTAAAGATATTTTAAATCTTGATTCAGAAATAAAAATAAGTATTATTACTGATGAAATAAATATTAATCATGAAAATTCAATTTTTAAAGATTTGTTGAAGTTGGGGGTTGAGGATAATATAGAAATTATCACCGACGAGAAAAGACAGTTTGAAATTCAAGAATTAAGAGATGATATTTTAAATTCTTTTCTGCATCACCATGCTTTAATAATTGATGATAAAATTTTAATTACTGGAACTAGTAATTGGAGTACCTCTGGATTTTTTAATAATGATGAATCAATGATTGTCTCCGATGTTTATCCTTTGGTGGAGTCATTTATTGATTCTTTTAAAACTAATTATTTAATAAATAAATAATTAGTTTTAAAAAAACAGTTATTTAAGCCTTATTTATCAAGGGGTTGACATCTTTTAAAAAATAATATATAATGAACTCACTGTTTTAAAAAAACAAGTTCGAATATGTCTAATTCATTTTTAATTAAAAATAATTTTTAGTCGCGGTTCCAACTTGGATTTTTTGGGAACCGCTTTTGAGGCGGTTTTTTCTTTGTCAAAATAATAGATTTCAGAAATTTGAAAATTAATAAATTTAATTTTAAAGTTTCTGGCATTTATTGCCAAGAACATTAATAACAAAATGACAACTTATTATTTCTTATGCAATTTCAAATAATAAGTTTTATTTCGAAGAAAATATTAGAAAAAAATATAGAAGATAATATATAAGAAGATATATATAGAGATACATTTTTAATTTTTTAAAATTAGAAATGTGGGAAAATCTCATTAAGGGTATATGGTGAATGCCTTGACATAAAAAGACGATGAAGGACGTAGCAGCCTGCGATAAGCTTCGGGGAGGTGGCAAGCAACCTTTGAGCCGAAGATTTCCGAATGGGGAAACCTACTCTATTGAAGATAGAGTGCCCTGCATTAGCAGGGGGATAACCCGGTGAACTGAAACATCTTAGTAGCCGGAGGAAAAGAGAAAAATATTTATTCCCTTAGTAGTGGCGAGCGAAAAGGGAGGAGCCTAAACTTTGTAAACTGGGCAATTATTAATTTTACTTTTGTGAAAGAGATATTGTTGAAGGAGTCAAGTCCATATGTTTACAGGGTGTTGCAAGACGATTGTTATCATTTCTTGAATAAAATGGACTAAAGTCATAAATAATATTTTTAACTGAATGAACTGGAAAGTTCAACTAAAGAGGGTGATAGTCCCGTAAGTGAAAAAAATATTACTTTAGCATGATCGTTCTTAAGTAGTGCGGGCCTCGTGAAATCCCGTATGAATCTGGGTTGACTATGACCCAAGGCTAAATACTTTTTATGATCGATAGTGAACAAGTACCGTGAGGGAAAGGTGAAAAGCATCCCGGTGAGGGAGGTGAAATAGTACCTGAAACCATATACTTACAAGGAGTCGGAGCCTTAATTTATTAGGGTGACGGCGTGCCTATTGAAGAATGAGCCAACGAGTTTGTTCTATGTGGCTTGCATAAGTTCCTCTGGAAAATATGCGAAGTGAAAGCGAGGGTTAATAGCCCGTTTCAGTTATCTTATTGGAATAAGATGCTTCTTATTTCAATATGATAATTGATTTGTCGCATGGACAAGACCCGAAGCCGGGTGATCTAACCATGGCCAGGTTGAAGTGTGGAGAAATCCACATGAAGGACCGAACCCACTAGCCGTGCAACACTAGGGGATGAGCTGTGGTTAGCGGTGAAATTCCAATCGAACTCGGCGATAGCTGGTTCTCCTCGAAATATCTTTTGGGATAGCCTTGAGTGTTTATTAATGGGGGTAGAGCACTGAATGAGGGCGGGCCGCAAGGTACCGTCTTTAACCAAACTCCGAATACCATTAAATATAACTCAGGAGTCAGACTATGGGCGCTAAGGTTCATCAGTCTAAAGGGAAACAGCCCAGATCGCAATCTAAGGTCCCTAAATATATGCTAAGTGTAAAAGGTGGTGTTGTGACCGCGACAATTAGGAGGTTGGCTTAGAAGCAGCCATCCTTTAAAGAAAGCGTAATAGCTCACTAATCAAGTTGTTCCGCGCCGAAAATTTAACGGGGCTAAGCATATTACCGAAGATGCGAACTTCATTTTTTTAAAATGGAGTGGTAGAGGAGCGTTCTATTCAGCGTTGAAGCCAAGTCGTGAGTCTTGGTGGAGCGGATGGAAGTGAGAATGTTGGCATGAGTAGCATAAAGGCAGGTGAAAACCCTGCCCACCGAAAATCTAAGGTTTCCTGGGCAACGTAAATCGACCCAGGGTTAGTCGGTCCTAAGGCGTATCTTGTGTAGTGCAAGAGAAGTCGATGGATGAGCTGGTTAATATTCCAGCACTACTGTAATTTCTGATGGAGGGACACAATTCTAAGGTTTAGGCGTTTTATTGGTATAAACGTTGATTGCTTCAAGAAATGATTTAGGCAAATCCGGATCAATAATTTCAAGAAGTCGTCTAGAGGTGAAGTTTCGGCGGAGCCAATCTAGGTTGAAGAATTGTCAAGAAAAACTTCTAGGGTTAAAAATTATAGTAACCGTACTAAAACCGACACAGGTAGATGAGGCGAGAAGCCTAAGGTGTACGAGAGAATCTTCGTTAAGGAACTCGGCAAAATAGCGGCCGTAATTTCGAGATAAGGCCTGCCCTGTTTACAGGGCCGCAGCTAAAGAGAACAAGGGACTGTTTAACAAAAACACAGCTCTCTGCTAAATCGAAAGATGATGTATAGAGGGTGAAGCCTGGCCAGTGTCCGAACGTTAAGAGGAGGGGTTATTTCACTTCGGTGAGAGAAGCTCTGAATTGAAGCGCGGATGAACGCCGGCGATAACTATAATCGTCCTAAGGTAGCGAAATTCCTTGTCGGGTAAGTTCCGACCTGCACGAATGGCTTAACCACTTGTTCACTGTCTCAACGAAGAACTCGGCGAAATTGCAATACGAGTAAAGATGCTCGTTAACCATAGTAGGACGAAAAGACCCCGTGAAGCTTTACTACAGCTTGATATTGAATTAGGGGTATACATGTTCAGAATAGGTGGGAGCCTTCGGGCGCCAGTGAGATACCACCCTTGTGTGCTTTTAATTCTAACCGCGTTTTACGTGGGACAGTGTCTGGTGGGTAGTTTGTCTGGGGCGGATGCCTCCCAAAAGGTAACGGAGGCGTTTACAAAGGTTGGTTATCTCGGAATGGAAACCCGAGAGATAGTGTAAAGGCATAAACCAGCTTTACTGCGAGACCTACCAGTCAAGCAGTCGCGAAAGCGGAACTTAGTGATCCGACCATTCAATGTAGGATGGTGGAAGCTCATCGGATAAAAGCTACTCCGGGGATAACAGGCTAGTCACGCCCAAGCGTCCACAGCGACGGCGTGGTTCGGCACCTCGATGTCGGCTCGTCGCATCCTGGGGGTGGAGAAGCTCCCAAGGGTTGGGCTGTTCGCCCATTAAAGCGGCACGCGAGCTGGGTTCAGACCGTCGTAAGACAGGTCGGTCTCCTATCCACTATGGTCGTGGAAACTTGAAGAGGCCCTTCCTTAGTACGAGAGGACCGGGAAGGACGAAGCTCTAGTGTACCAGCTGTTCTGCCAAGGGCATTGCTGGGTAGCTACCTTCGGTTAAGATAAGCGCTGAAAGCATATAAGCGCGAAGCTGTCTCTAAGATTAGGTTTCATAGATTCCCTAGAGATTATAGGGTTGATAGGCTCTAAGTGTAAGTCCAGTAATGGATTCAGCTGAGGAGTACTAATAAATCGTTTGATTTTCCCACTTTTCTAATTTTAAATTATTTACATTTATTTAATGTAATTTATTAGATTGCATTATCTTGGTGATTGAAGCGATGGGGGTACACCCGTTCCCATCCCGAACACGGAAGTTAAGCCCTTCAGCGTCGATGGTACTTGGGCCTGAGCCCTGGGAGAGTAGATCGTCGCCAAGATTATGCAATTTAATTTATTTGACATTATTTTTGATAGTGTCTATAATTTAATTTGCGAAAGTTCTTTTATATTTTTTGTTTGGTGAGATTTTGATGCTAACAGGCATCAATTCAATAAATCAAATATTTTATAGTTTACTATAAAATACGATAATGATAACATTTATATTTTGAGCAATCAAAATTCTAAATATTTATATTGAGAGTTTGATCCTGGCTCAGGATGAATGCTGGCGGCGTGTCTAAGGCATGCAAGTCGAATGCTTTTATACTCTTCACTGCGTAGGAGCTAAGGAGAACAAATATTAGTAAAGAAATATTTTTTCTCCGAAATTCGTATGCGGTAATGAGTATAAAGGCATGGCAAACGGGAGAGTAACACATTGATAACCTGCCCCGAAGACGAGGATAACCTTGCGAAAGTGAGAGTAATACTCGATGGTATTAAAAAGCTTATGCTTTTTAATTAAAGCTCCGGCGCTTCGGGAGGGGTCTATGTCCTATCAGCTTGTTGGTAAGGTAATGGCTTACCAAGGCTACGACGGGTACCGGGTGTGAGAGCATGACCCGGCTCACTGGGACTGAGATACTGCCCAGACTCCTACGGGAGGCTGCAGTCAAGAATATTCCTCAATGGGCGAAAGCCTGAAGGAGCGACGCCGCGTGTATGAAGAAGCCTTTCGGGGTGTAAAGTACTTTTATTAGGGATGAAACAATGACAGTACCTAATGAATAAGGGGCTGCTAACCTCGTGCCAGCAGCAGCGGTAATACGAGGGCCCCAAGCATTATCCGGATTTATTGGGCGTAAAGCGTCCGTAGACTGTTTGTCGCATCTCCTGTTAAATCCTCTGGCTCAACCAGGGGGCTGCGGGAGAGATGGATAAACTAGAGACTGGAAGAGGCAAGCGGAATTGCTGGTGTAGGGGTTAAATCCGTTAATATCAGCAGGAACACTCAATGCGAAGGCAACTTGCTGGGACAGTTCTGACGTTAAAGGACGAAAGCGTGGGGAGCGAATGGGATTAGATACCCCAGTAGTCCACGCCGTAAACGATGGATGCTAAGTATTGGAAGTATCGACCCTTTCAGTGCTGTTAATTTAAGGTAACCCGTTAAGCATCCCGCCTGGGGAGTACGAGCGCAAGCTTAAAACTCAAAGGAATAGACGGGGACCCGCACAAGCGGTGGAGCATGTGGTTTAATTCGACGATAAACGAAGAACCTCACCAAGGTTTGACATCTAGCTGCATGTCCTGGAAACAGGAAGGCCTTCGAGGGTGCTAGACAGATGCTGCATGGTTGCCGTCAGTTCGTGTCGTGAGATGTACCGTTAAGTCGGAAAACGAACGCAACCCTTATCTCATGTTTTATATGTCATGAGAGACTGCCCGTTTTAAATGGGAGGAAGGTGGGGATGACGTCAAATCAGCATGGTTCTTACGCCTTGGGCTACACACGTGCTACAATGGAAAGTACAAAGGGACGCCAAACCGCGAGGTGGAGCAAATCCCTAAAAACTTTTCTCAGTTCGGATTGAAGTCTGCAACTGACTTCATGAAGTTGGAATCGCTAGTAATCGTAGGTCAGCTATACTACGGTGAATACGTTCTCGGGTCTTGTACTCACCGCCCGTCAAGTCAAGGGAGTTGACAGTGCCCGAAGTCTCCTTTTAGGGGCCGAAGGTAAGGTCGGCGACAAGGACTAAGTCGTAACAAGGCATCCGTAGCGGAAGCTGTGGATGGATCACCTCCTTTCTAGGGAGATAAAATTTTTAAACTACGGTTTAAAAATTTAGGTCGGCTCTTCTTTGTTAAGAAGAGACTCATTAGCAATAATGAGAAAAAAATGAATTGATGCCTGTTAGCTTCGAAAAACATCAAGCAAAAGAAAAATAAAACCGGATAATTCCGGTTTTATTTTTTTATAAAGAATTTTTAGCTTGTGAGTAGTCTCGGGCTTTAAGATTTTTATAAAGTATGCTATAATTATTTTTGAACTATTTATTATGAAATATAAATTATATACTACATCTAGGCAGGCCTGGAAAGGAATGATTACTTCTATTCTTAGAGCTAAAAAATATATTTATATAGAAATGTATATTCTTGATAACAAAGTTCAAGAATATAATTTTTTAGATATATTGATTAATAAAGTTAAAGCGGGGGTAGAGGTTGTTTTGGTCTTAGATGCTTTTGGTAGTTCTGATTTTAAGAGTTCTGATATTAGGTTGTTAAGAGACAATGGAGTTGAAATTTTATTTTTTAGCAGATGGCTTAGAAGAACTCATAGAAAGTTATTGATTATAGATGATAATATTGCTTTTTTGGGTGGTGTTAATTTTCACGGAAAAAGTATGGACTGGATTGATTTACAGGTCAAGGTAAGTAATAAAATTTTAATAAAAAATATTCTAAGATCATTTTCTTATTCTTATATAATGAGTGGCGGAAAGAAAAAACATATTATAGAGAAGAGAAAACAGTCAATTCTTAAAAATTTAAAAGCTCAATTTTTGGAACATTTTCCTAGCAGGAATGTATATGCTTTAGAAGCTTATTATCAAAATAAAATAATATCTGCCAATAAAAGCATAAAGATAGTTACTCCTTATTTTGTGCCCCCTAGATGGTTAATTGCTTTATTGGACAATGCTGTTTCTCGAGGGGTTTTGGTGGAAATATTAATTCCACTAAAAACTGATAAAAAATTTTTAGACAGAGTAAATTATGCTCATATTTATCAGATAAAAAATTTAAATATTAAGTTTTATGCTCAGAAAGAAATGAATCATTCTAAGATACTAATGATTGACGACCAGGAAGTGTTAATTGGCTCGCAGAATCTGGATATTATGTCTTTTAGAATGAACGTTGAATCTGGAATGTTTTCTAGTAATAAAAAGTTGATAACTGATTTATTGTTGATTATTCAAAAATGGAAAGATGATTCTTGTGACTTTCCGGTTAAAATAAAAAATATAAATATTTTTGATAAAATAATTTTGGGATTTATTAGATTATTTTATTCTATTTTATAGTTTATAAGTTAAATACTTTAAAAAATGTTAAATTATATAAAAATAAAAGGAGCTAGAGTTAATAATTTAAAAAATATTAATCTGGACATTCCTTTAAATAGGTTTATTGTTGTCACTGGTCTTTCTGGGTCTGGAAAATCATCCTTGGTTTTTGATTTGATTTATGCTGAAAGTCAAAGACGTTATGTGGAGTCTTTATCTTCTTATGCCCGGCAATTTGTTGGCATGATGGACAAACCTGACGTTGATTCGGTTGAGGGCTTAATTCCAGCTATATCAATTGATCAAAGATCGGTTACTAATAATCCTAGATCAACTGTTGGAACGATAACTGAAATTTATGATTATTTTAGACTTTTGTATTCTAAGCTAGGAGAGCCTTATTGTCGTGAATGTGGGTCCAAGATGCTTTTTTCTGGTCAAAAAAAATATCAAGATCGCAAAAAAACAGAGCAAAAAATTGTTTGCCCTAATTGTTCTTGGGAGAGACCAGTCTTTAAACCAATAGATTTTTCTTTTAATTCTGGTCAAGGTGCTTGCTCAGCCTGTGGCGGTCTGGGTTATAAAATGGAGATAGACCCTAAGTTGGTTTTGAATTTAAAATTAAATATTTCTCAAGGAGCAATTAAACCCTGGTTGCATTATAATTTTGATAATCAAAAATCATTAATATCTGAATTAGAGAAATTAGCCAATAGAAACAAATTTGACTTTAATTCACCTTTAAAGGATTTGAGTAAAAAAAACTTGAATTTTATTTTAAATGGTGATAATTATTTTGTAGGTGTGATTGAAGGTTTGAATCAAAAATATCAAGAAACAGATTCTAGCTATATTAGACAAAAAATAGAACAATACATGAAAATGGGCAAGTGTCCTGTTTGTTCTGGCCAAAGATTGAATAGTGATTCTTTGTCTGTTAAATTTCAGGGATTAAATATTTCAGAATTATCTAATAAAAATATTAGCGATTTAAATATTTTTTTCTCTAAGTTGTTGAAAGCTGAAAAAGATAAAAAAAATTCAAATCCTATTTTTTTAAGTATAGCTAAGGAGGTTTTACTAAGGTCTAAGAACATTGACAAGGTTGGCCTTTCTTATTTATCAATTTTTAGATCGGCCACCACTCTTTCTGGCGGAGAGTCTCAAAGATTGAGATTGGCTCATCAAATTAGCTCTAATTTGGTTGGAATATTATATGTTTTAGATGAACCATCAATAGGTCTTCATCCTCGTGATAATGAAAATTTGATATTAATCCTGAAAAAATTAAAAGATAAGGGTAATTCAATTATAGTGGTTGAGCATGATTCTAAAATGATGGCTTCAGCTGATTATTTGTTAGATATTGGACCTCGAGCCGGTGAACATGGGGGAGAGCTGATTTTTGCTGGAGAATTAAAGAAGATAAAAAATACTAAGAATTCCTTAACTTCTGATTATTTGTTTGGTAGAAAAAAAATAGAATTACCTTCAAAATATAGAAATGGTAGTGGCAAGTCTATTAAAATCATAGGAGCAAGTGAGAATAATTTAAAAGATATTGACGTTGAGATTCCTTTGGAAAAACTTGTTTCTGTTACTGGCGTTTCTGGTTCGGGGAAGTCAACTTTGATTATAGATATTTTAGCCAAAGCTTTAAATCAAAAATTTTATCGAGCTAAAGATGAACCAGGAAGTCATAAATCTATTTTGGGCGTAGAGTGGATAGATAAAATAATTGATATTGATCAGTCGCCAATTGGTAGAACTCCAAGGTCTAATTTGGCCACTTATACTGGTATCTTTTCTTATATTCGAGATGAATTTGCCTCTTTAGAAGAGGCTAAAAAGAAGTTTTTAAAGCCAGCTCATTTTTCTTTTAATTTAAGTGGCGGTCGCTGTGAAAAATGTCAGGGAGATGGTTTAATTAAAATAGAAATGCAATTTTTGCCAGATGTTTATGTTAAGTGCGATGAATGCGGCGGACAAAGATATAAGAAAGAGGTTTTAGAAGTAAAATTAAATGGTAAAAATATTTTTGAAGTTTTAGAAATGACAGTAGAAGAATCTTTAAAATTTTTTTCTCATAATAAAAATTTATATTCTAGATTAAAAATTTTAAATGATATTGGTTTGTCCTATATTCGTTTAGGGCAAAGTGCTACAACTCTCTCTGGCGGTGAATCTCAAAGAATCAAGTTAGCTTTTGAGCTTTCTCGTCCATCTACTGGAAAGACTTTGTATATATTAGATGAACCAACGACTGGCTTGCACTTTGATGATGTCAAAAATTTATTAAAAGTTCTCAATGCTTTAGTTGATAAAGGAAACACTGTTTTGGTTATTGAGCACAATTCTGATGTTATTAAGTCATCTGATTGGGTTATTGATCTTGGCCCAGAGGGCGGAGAAGGTGGTGGTCAGATTGTGTTTACTGGTACGCCGTCAGATTTGAGTAAAAATAAAAAAAGTTATACTGGAAAATATTTAGATTTTAGTATTTAACAATATGAAATCATTTAAAAAAAATAAAAAATTGGGTTTGGCTTTGGGAAGCGGTGGTTTTAGAGGTGCTGCTCATGCGGGAGTGATTAAAGCCTTGGTCGAAAATGAGATTGATATTGATTTTTTGGCTGGGAGTAGTATTGGCGCTCTTATAGCTGCTCACTATTCTATTTTTAAAGACATAAACAAAACAATTTCAGATATTCTTGCTTTGCAGAAAAAAAAGTATAATTATCTTAGAAGCCTAAATTTACAGGAGGGATTTATTGATGGAAAGATTATAACAAAAGATTTTTTAAAAATGTTTAAGGGTGCTGGCTTTGAAAATACACAAATCCCTCTTTCTATTATTTCCACTAATTTGGTTGATGGTAAACAGTTTATTTTTAGAAAGGGAGACCTTGCCCAAGCTGTTATGGCCAGCATATCAGTTCCAGCCGCTTTTAAACCTTTAAAATATAAGAAAGATATTGTTCTGGTAGACGGAGGCATAAGTAATCCAGTTCCAGATGATGTAGTTAAAAAAATGGGTGCTGATGTTGTTTTGTCGGTTAATTTGTATAATGATTATAAATTTACTAATTCTAAATTAGATATTTTTAAAATAATAAATAGAGCGACAGAAATCACTTTACTTAATTTATCTAAAAACACTTTAAATAATTCTGACATTGTTATTAATCCAGACTCTTCTTCTTATTCTGGGCAATCAAGAATGAAAGCTTATTTTAGCGGAGATGTTTTTCTAAAGATAATGGAGGTTGCCGAAAAAGATACTCTAAAAAAAATAAGTCAAATAAAAAAACTGCTTCAATAAAGCAGTTTTTTAAGTATTTCTATATTTTTTTAAGAGTGTTTATTATTTGTGGGTGAACTAATTTATTGGAGGCTATTAGATCTTGGCTTTTAGTGTTCCATTTTTTATTTTGAAAATCAGTAACTTTTCCGCCAGCTTCTCTAACTAAAAGAGTGCCAGCTGCTACGTCCCAGGAGTGAGCGCCTGGGATGGTTATTGATTCAATTCGACCGCTAGCCACATAAGCTAACTCCACTGAAGCACTTCCTAATTGTCGACAATCAAAATTTTTTAGTTTTTGTTGAGTGTAATATTTTACGGCTTTTTTTATGCTCCTGATATTGCTTCCGTGACAAAAAGTATTAATAACTTTTGTGTTTTTTACTTTGGAAACATTTATTTTTTTGTTATTAAGAAAAGCTCCCTTATTTTTACTTGCCCTGTAAACTTCATTAAGTATGGGGGCATAAACCAGGCCAAATATTAGTTCGTTTTTGTATAAAACTCCAATAGATATAGCCCAAAGAGGGTTTTTTATTGTGAAGTTGGTTGTTCCGTCTATTGGATCTATTATCCATGTGTAGTCAGATTTTTTTTGATCATCTCCTTTTTCTTCTGATAATATATGGTGGTCGGGAAATTCTTTTTTTATTTCTTTTATAATTATTTTTTCTGATAATAAATCTGCATAGCTTACTATCTCATGAGCTGACTTCATTTTAATATCGCTTCTATTAAAATTTTCGTATATTTTTTTTAATTTTTTAGCTGAGGTTTGAGCTGCTTTTAAAGCAGTTTTTTCTATTTTATTCATTTTTATTGTATTATTTTTAATTTAACTTCTTTAGTTTGACTGTCTAAAATAGCAAAACAGGCTTTATGAAAAACTCCGCCAAGTGTTCCAGGATTTATTAGAGTAGCTTTTTGACGCATTGATATCCATGGTTGATGGGTGTGCCCGTAAAAAACAAAATTTAAATTTGGTTCATTTTTTAAAAGAGAATTAATGAAGGTTGGTTCATGACAAATACCTATTTTATTTTTTTCTATTTCTATTAGTCCAAATTTTCCTAAGTAATTGATATTTTCTATTTTAAGAACTTCTTGATCTTCGTAAATTTCAGCATTTCCTTTTACTAAAAATATTTCTTTTAAAAAATTTTTGCTTAAAGTTTTTAAAGTTTCTTCGTTACAAACATCGCCACAACAAATTATTTTTTCTATTTTTTCATTTTTGATCATTTTGAAAAAAAGGCCAAGATTGGCCAGATTGTCGTGAATGTCGGATATAATTGCTATTTTCATTTTTTAATTTTTAAGACTTATCTCATAATCCATCTGCTCTATTTTTTTTAAGTTTCCCCTGGCTTGATCATATTTTGTTCTAAGATGGCCAACAATATCAAAGTCAACTAATTCATTTAATATTTCATTGATTATTTTTTTTACTCTTTTTATTTCAGCAAAATTTTTATTTATAGCTTCATTGGTGGCCAATCTAATTAATTCTCCGCTAAAATCACAAATACCACCTATATAGGCTTCTTCGCTTATTTTTATTTCTTTGATTTTATTTATTTTTCCCGTTTTAATGAATGACAAAAATAGTTTTGCTTCAACATATTCTTCTAGGCCAGCCGCAAAAGACCCTTCTTCTCGTAATCTGTTTTGTCCAAATTTTTTTTCTATTTTTTTTATTATAACCTCTGATTCTTTTAATTTTTCTTCGGCCAATTTTAGGTCTTGTCGATGAATAGCAAAAATAGCTTTTTTGGAGTTATTTAAAACAATTGATGAAGAACTTATTATTTGTCTTCTTTGGCTATTTTTTTCTATATAATCTTTTCTAAGTGATGTGATGAATTTTTTATCTATCATATTTATTATTTGGCTATTCTAAAAACTTCGTCAATTGTTGTTTGACCATCTAAAGCTTTCAAAACTCCATCTTGTAATATATTAATCATGCCATTTTCAATGGCCTTTTGTTCTATTTCATAGTCACTAACTCCTTCAGTTGAGATCATTTTTCTAATTTCTTCGTTTATTTCAAGAGCTTCATATAAACCTAACCTTCCTTTATATCCTATGTTGTTGCATTTTTCACAACCTTTTCCTTTATAGAATTTTATTTGATTCGGAATAACAGCATTTGGATTTTTTATTGAGTCTAATATTCTTTTTATTTCCGCTAGGTTTGTTTCGTCTAATTCAACTTCTTCTTTTTCGCAGTAAGGACATATTTTTCTGGCTAGTCTTTGCCCAATAGAACATTCTAGGGCGTTGGCTAGCATTTGTCTTTCAACGTTTAGACCAATAAAACGAGAAACAGCTCCAGCGGCACTGTTGGTGTGAATAGTTGATAAGACTAAGTGACCAGTTAAGGCTGCTTCAACTGCAATTTCGGCTGTTTCTCTGTCTCTAATTTCTCCAATCATCATGATGTTTGGGTTTTGGCGTAGAAGTGATCTCATGGCCGCCGCAAATGTATATCCACTTTCACTGTCAATTTGGGTTTGAATAATTCCAGCCATTTGATATTCGATTGGATCCTCAACTGTTATAATTTTAACATCAGGAGTGTTTATTTTTTTCAATACACTGTATAAGGTGGTTGTTTTTCCAGAGCCAGTTGGACCAGTGGTTAAAATAATGCCTTTTGTTTTTATTATTGATCTCTTTAAGGACGGTAGGGCATATTCTGACAATCCAAGTTTTTCAATATCTAAAGCTTCGCCCGCGCCAGTTAGTAATCTGATAACTATTGTCTCTCCGAACCCTCCAGATATTATAGAAACACGACAATCTAGCTTTGATTCAGGTAGAAATATAGTAAAGCGACCATCAATTGTAGCTTTTTTAACGCTAGTTTCAACGCCTATTAATATTTTAACTTCACTGATTAATGGTAGGTAGTTTTCTTTGGGAAGTTCAAACATATCATGTAAAACTCCATCTATTCTAAAGCGAATTTTTACATTTGATTCTGTTGGCTCTATATGTAAATCACCGGCATCGCTTTTGACAGCTAGTGATATTAGTAGGGTAATAATTTCTTTGGTTGGGATTTCTTTTATTAAAGAATTTATTGCCGGCACGTCTTTTAATAGCTTGGTAGCTTCTTCTAATTTTTCTGTCTTTATTTTTATTCCTCTTCCCATTGTTTTTGATATAGCTACATCGTATAATTCATCTATGTAATCAAAAACTCCAATAACTCTATAGACTTCTTCTAGACTAGTTAGTCCTTCTAAGACTTTCAGGATTCCATCTTGAAGCATAGTAACCATGCCATTTTCAATGGCTTGTTGTAGTATTTTAAAAGACGGGGCATTATCAATGGTTAGTTGTTTTAGCTTATCGTCCATTGTAAAAACTTCGTAGATTCCAACCCTTCCTTTGTATCCAATTCCGCCACAATGTTCACATCCTTTTCCTTTTTTATATATCTTAGGTAGTGTAGTTGGAATATTTAAACCAGCTTTAGGTGATATAACGCCCAATATTTTTTTAACTTGATTTTCTTCATCCTCGTCTAGACTGTGCTCTTCTCGGCAGTGGGGACAGAGTTTTCTTATTAATCTTTGTCCAATAACGGCATTGATTGAGGGAACTAAAAAATATGGTTTGATTCCCATATCAATAAGCCTAGGTATAACACCAGCTGCATCATTGGTGTGTAGTGTTGACAGAACTAAATGACCAGTTAAACTAGCTTGGACTGCTATTTCGGCTGTTTCCAAATCTCTGGTTTCTCCAACCATAACTATATCTGGGTCTTGTCTCAAAATTGATCTTAATCCACTAGCAAAAGTATATCCTTTCTTAGGGTTGACTTGACTTTGGTTTATTCCTTCCAATTGATATTCTATCGGATCTTCCATGGTAATTATTTTGGTTCCAGGTTGATTTAATTTGTTTAAAATAGCGTAAAGAGTTGTAGTTTTTCCAGATCCTGTTGGTCCAGTTGTTAGCACTAATCCATTTGGTTTTTCAATTTCAGCTTTTAATATTTCATAAGCTTGAGGAGTGAGACCTAAGTCGTCAAAAGAAAGGCCAACAGAGCTAGATTTTAAAAGTCTCATAACTACGCTTTCTCCAAAGGCTGTTGGTAAAAAAGAAACTCTGACATCAACCCTGTCATCAGTAAGAAATATAGAAAATCTTCCATCTTGTGGTTTGTCTTCTATATTTATTTTTACAGCTGCTAATATCTTCATGCGGGATATAATTTTTTTCCACTTAATTTTGTCGATAGTGGCAGCTTCCTGTAAAACTCCATCAATTCTTAATCTAACAACAATGTCTTTTTCTTCAGCTTCAATATGAATATCACTAGAGCCAACCTTTAAAGAGGTGGCCAGAATGAGCGTTACAACATCGGTAATATTTACGTCGTTTATTTTTGAATTTAAACTTTGATAGCTTTCAATATCTTTTTTAAATTTTTCTAAATCTTCTTCTTTAATTTCTACTCCTCCTGTCACTTTTTTTACTTTAGGGATTGTTTTGTAAACATCTAAGCCATGATTTAAACTAGTTTCCGAAACTAAGTAGAGTGCGCTTTTAGTAAAATATGTTTTGTTTATTTCTTCCTCTATTTCTTTAACTCTAGGATTTTCAGGGCGACTTGTAGCTAAGCGAACATTTTCTCCATCATAGTAGAAGCAAATTATTTTTTCATTAGTAGCCTCTTCTTCGTCTATAAGGATTATGGCATCTGGACTAATAGGAAAGGCAAAGAGGTTAACATAAGAAAGACCCAAAGCATCGGCCTTGAGTTTTGTTTGTCTTTCTATTTCTTTAAGTTTTATTTCTTCTTGTTTGGCTGCCAACTTGCCTTGGGCTGTGTCATCGTCGTTTTGTTTGCTTTTGTTAAGCAAGCTGGAAATTGAATCAAATCTACTCATTATTTTTAAATTATTTATTTTGTTCCGTAAAAATTCTTTCTAATTTACTGCTAGCTTTATTTTCTTTTAATTTAATAAATAGTTCTGTCCAGGCACTTATTTGGAAAGTGTTTACTATAGCTCCGCTTAAAGCGATAATAACAAGTGCAATAATGATGGCTATGGCTATTAATGTCCAGAAGAATGCTTGAGATGAAAATACAAAGATAGCTGTAGTAACTGCTATTCCTGAAAAAAGAATGAAGATTAAAAAAGAAGCAAAAGAAACAACTAACATAGCTAATATGTTTATAAAAAACAAAGTAATCGCCATCTCAATACTTATTAACCAATTTTTCTTAAACATAATCCAACCATTTTTTAGAGCGCTGGACACTTTTTTATCATCAATAACGATGTAGGCAATGGCATATTTAATAACAAATGATATAAATAAAATTATAGGTATAAATATTATAAACAATAATCCGTACAATAGAGTTAAGTAGGTTTTATTTTGTATTAATATTACAACTAATAGTAAACTTATTAATAAAGTTATGCCATTGATTATTAGCCAGATTAAAGCATTCATACCTAGAACTGGCCAGAATTTGCTTTTAGATTTTTTTATTTGTTCTTTGATGCTTATTTTTTGTTGCTCATCTTTTTTTATTTTTTTAACGGCATCTATTATTGATATTTGGGAACTGGTAGCTAGCCAAATAAAAAAGATAGTCATTGCTAAAATTACTAGTAAATATAAAGACAGCAAGAGCATAGTGGATGTTTCTGTTCTCATTAAATGAGAGATGTTTTGCAAAGCTTCTCTTGAGAAAATTCCTGTTTTAATAAAAAGGCCAATATCGTTAATTGTTTTTAAACCACTTTCTTGACTAAAGGCTTTTGAAAAGATTTTTAATTCAGCTCCAAAGCTGATAATAGAAGCAAAAAAACCGAAGAACCATAAAGATTTATTTTTCCAAGAAATATTCCAGGATCTTTTTAAAATTTCTCTGTAAGGAGTCATAAATTTACTTTTAATTTTAATTAATTTTATTTATCATAATTATAACATATTTTCAAAATTATACAACATTATTGTATTGAATTCTTTGTTTGATTGTGTTCTTTATATTGTCAAATTAGCTTAAATAGTATACAATTTTATTAAGCCTAATTATTTGGTTTTTTTATGATTTTAAATTTAATTAAAGAGAAAATAGCTAAAACTTTTAATATTGAGGAAAGTCTTTTTGTTTATCCTCCAAATAATAAGCTGGGAGACATTTCTTTGCCTCTCTTTTCTTTAGCTAAAGAAAGAGAGGAGAGTCCTAATTCTTTAGCTCTTAAGATCAAGGAAGATGTCTTATCATCAGATGTTTTTATTGATGTTTTTGAAAGGATCGAAGTTGTTGGTTCTTATTTAAATTTTTTTATTAATAAAAAATATTTAATAAGTGAAACAGTCAAGTCTGTTGTTGATAGTCCTCAAAATCTTTTTCATAATAATTTTGGTGCTCAAAAAAAAGTTGTATTTGAATATTCTAACGCTAACACTCACAAGGAAATTCATATTGGACATTTAAGAAATATTGTTTTAGGTGATTCTTTGGTTAAAATTTATTTAGCCAATGGTTTTGATGCTCATTCTGTTTCTTTTATTAATGATTTTGGTATTAATACGGCTAAAACTGTTTGGTTTTATAAAAATAAAAAGGAAAAGAATATAGGTCTTTGTTATAGTCAAGCAGTGGCTGAATTAGAAAAAAATTCAGATATAAATAAGGAGGTCGGGGAAATAATGTCAGATATTGAAAAAAGACATGGTGAAAATTATAAACTATGGCAAGAAACAAAAGATTTGAGTTTATTGGATTTTAAAAAGGTTTATGACATTTTAGATGTTGATTTTGAAAAAACTTATTTTGAAAGTGATTTAATAGATGAAGGTTTAGAAATTGTTGATGATTATTTAAAAAGAGGAATTTTTAAAAAGAGTGAGGGAGCAATAATAGCTGATTTAGAAGATTATAAGTTGGGAGTTTTACCTGTTATCCGTAGCAATGGCACGGCTCTTTATCCGGTAGCAGACTTGGCTTTGGCAAACAGAAAGTTTCAAGATTTTTCAGGGCTTAAAAAGTCTTTTTTAGTGGTTGATGTTAGGCAAAGTTTACATTTTAAGCAATTATTTAAAGTTTTGGAATTGGCTGGTTATCAAAATGATTTTACTCACTTGTCTTATGATTTTGTTAAATTGCCAGAAGGGATGATGTCTTCTCGTTCTGGCAATGCCGTCTCTTTTGAATTCTTATTTGAAAAAATAGTTGAAAGATTGAGTCAGGAAAGTAAAAAAAGACATGAAGACTGGTCTGATGATAAAATTTTAGAAAATTCTCATAAATTAGCTGTAGCTATTTTAAAATTTGAAATGCTTAAAATTTCTCCAAACAAGATAATAACTTTTGACATTGAAGAAGCTTTGAGATTTGAAGGTTTTAATGCTCTTTATATTATTTATAGTTTAGTTAGAATGAAGAGTATTTTAAGAAAGGCTGATTTTGATTTTTCTTTTGCAGATTTAGATAGGCTATTAATTAATTTAAAAGAAGATTTAGAAAAAAATATTTGTTTGAATATTTTAAAATTTAGCGATGTTATTGTTGGGGCTGGCAAGGATAATGATCCTAGCGAGATTGCTAAATATTTGTTTTCTTTTGTTCAACTTTTTAATGATTATTATCAAAGGGTAAATATCTTAAAAGCAGAAGAAGAAACGATGAGGGCTAGATTGGTTTTAATCAAATCTTGTATTGTTTTAATAGAAAATGCTTTTTCTTTGTTGGGCATAAAAACTAATATTGAAGAAATTTAAAAATAAATATATTCAAAAATATGGCTAGTAATAATTTGGAAAATAAAATGGAAAAAATAGTTTCTTTGTGTAAGAGAAGGGGTTTTGTTTTTCCGTCATCAGAAATTTATAATGGTTTTCCAGCTATTTATGATTATGGTTCTTATGGAGTGGAGTTGGTAAATAATATTAAAATGGCTTGGTGGAAATCTATGACTCAGTATCGTCAAGATGTTGTTGGTCTTGATTCAGCTATTTTTATGAATCCTAAAATTTGGGAGGCTTCTGGTCATGTCAAAGGTTTTTCCGACCCTTTAACTGAGTGTCGCAAGTGTCATTCTCGTTTAAGATTAGATTCTTTATTGGAAGAGGTTGGTGTTTTTGCTGATGAAAAAATGAGCGAAGAAGAAATAAATGAAATTTTTAATCAAAATAAAGAAAAAATAAAATGCCCTAATTGTGGTGCTCAGGACTTTACTCCCGGCAAGAATTTCAATTTATTGGTTAAGTCTAATCTGGGAAATTTTACTGGTGATTGGTCAAAGGAGCCAGCATATTTAAGAGGGGAGACTTGCCAAGGAATTTATGTTAATTATAAAAATGTTTTAGATTCGGCTAGAGTTAAAATTCCTTTTGGTATTGCTCAGATTGGAAAGGCTTTTAGAAATGAAATAACTGCTAGACAGTTTATATTTAGAACTAGAGAATTTGAACAAATGGAAATGCAATATTTTATTAAGCCAGATACTCAAGAGAAGTATTATAATGAATGGAAGGAAGCTCGTTGGAAGTTTTATTTAGATTTAGGAATTAAAGAAGAAAATTTAAAATGGCACAAACATGAGAATTTAGTTTTTTATGCTAAAGAAGCTTATGATATTGAATATAATTTTCCTTTTGGATTTAAAGAATTAGAGGGTATCCATGCTCGCGGTAATTATGATTTGAATCAACATAGTAAATTTTCTGGTAAAGATTTAACTTATTTAGATCCTAGTGATAATTCTCGCTTCTTGCCTCATATAGTTGAAACTTCAGCTGGCGTTGGTAGAACTTTTTTGGCTGTTTTATCTGATGCCTATTGTGAAGAAGGGGAGGGAGAGAATTCCCGTGTAGTTTTAAAAATTTCTGCAAAATTGGCTCCAGTTAAAATAGCTGTTTTCCCTTTATTAAAAAATAAGCCTGAACTAGTGGCTAAGGCTAAAGAAGTTTTTGATGTTTTAAAATTTGACTGGAAATGTGAGTTTGATGATAATGGCAATATTGGCAAACGTTATCGTCGTCAGGATGAAATTGGAACCCCATATTGTTTGACAATTGATTTTGAGAGTTTGGAGAATAATGATGTTACTTTAAGAGATAGAGATTCAATGAAACAGGAGAGAATTAAAATAGATGATTTAGCGGAATATTTTAAGAAAAATATTTAATTATTTTTTGAAATTTTTTAGAAAAAAAGAAGCACAGGGGTTTTTTCCTGTGCTTTTTGTTTTTTTTGTTGGTCTTTAAATTTCAAAGACCTTGATTTTTGATTTTAAGCCGGGGATTGCGATGTCGGCTTTTGATTTTTTAGCCGATTCAGAGCCAATAGCTACTCGGTATTTTTTTTCTTGGTTTTTTTCGTAGCAGTAGAAATTTACAATAATCTTTTCTTCTTTTGTCTTAGAGTTGAAAGATTTTTTTATCTCTACTGTACCCACAACCGTCTTGCCAAATGGTAGTTTTTCGGTTTTTTCTTCGCTAAAGTGATAATAGCAACGAGTAATCATTGCTTTATTTTCTTCTTTGTCTTTAATAAAGATTCCGTAGCGCCAATAGCTCGGCATGCTTTGGACAACCCCTTTTTTTGATAAGTGTAAATGCTTGGGAATGAATTTTAAAAATGCTCCATCTTTTTGGGGAAGTTTAAACTCAACTCCCGAAAATGATCCCAAAAGAGACTCTTGCCAGTGGCTGATTTTTAACTCGCCAAATTGCTCAGTTTTAACTCCAATAAGTTCTTCATTTTCGTAGATGTAGTCATCCACCTTAATTTGATCTGCCATTTCTGTTATTTTTTTGGTTTATACTAAATTAAAAGTCTTTCAGAAAACAAGTTATTATTTTCTCAAAGACTTTTAATTTTGATTTAAACATTTTTCAATGAACAAAAATACAACCTCTAATTATATCATATTTAAAATAATTTGTCAATACATGCTATTGACATTTTAATTATTTGGTGTTATAATTACACGATTTAGAACTTTGACAATTATAAACTAAAAACATAAGAAAATGAAAAAGTATGGATTGCTTATTGGAGTAATAATTCTTTTACTCATGTCTTTGGCTTATTTAATAATGGCCATAAATCCTGTTGGATTTAATGAATCTAAATTTTTTTTTCCTGACAAAAAGTCAAAACTATTAACTTCTCAAGAGAAGATTGATAAATCTTTTGAAAATAAAACTAAAATTGTTAAAAAAGTAAAAAAAGAAAAACGAGAAAAAAAATTGTTATTATTTAAAAATAATGAAGTTAAAAAAGAAGATGATCAACTTAAGAAATTATTTTTAGAATTTGAAAAGCTTAAAAAAGATGTCAGTCTTCTTGCCGAGGATTTTTACCTTAAAGGAAATAAGATTCCAGAAGAGCAGGTTTATCCTTTGTTTTTAATGGAAAATCAGAAAAAATACATTAACAATGATTCTTTGTATTATGCTGTTAAATTTCTTTATTCAGAAGTTGAAAGCTTAAGGGTTCTTTTTGAATCAATTAGTTTAAAACAAAACATTCAAGACAAAAAACTTCAAAAAATGAATTCGCGCTTGAGTGAATATGATTCGATTGTAAAAAATAACATGAGATATATTATGTTGATGCAAATTGAGCAAGATAGTCTTTTTAGAGCAAAGGGATTAAAGGACAGTATTTAAGTTGTTACTTGACAAAACAATATTTTTTTGATATAATCTTTTGTTAGTTCTTTTAATAAAAATAATTTTAATAAAAATAGGAGGAGAAACCATGAAACAAAAATTAATTCCTGCTTTATTGATTGCTGTTATTGTCGTTCTTTTTGTCGCTCTTTTTTTTAATTACAGCGAGACAAAAAGCTCGAAAGAAGAGATTATGATCGAAGTAACAGAAATTTCGAAAGAACTTAGTCAAAAAGACAGTACAATCGTTGTCATGGGAAAAGACATTGTTGTCATCGAACAAGACAATGAGAAGCTCCAAAAGAGGTTGGCAGCTGTGGAGCGTAAACAAAGAAAGGCACAGCAAATTATTGACAGCCTGATTACAAAGCCTACTTCGACGGTAGCCTCTAAGAGCAATACTCGAAGCAGATCTACCAGGACCAGGCCACCAAGACCACCAAGACCACCACGTCCGGCTAGGACTGGCAGATAAAAAGTGAGCGAATTTAACAAAGCGAGAAAAATCTCGCTTTTTTTTATTTTAATTTATAGTAGCTGTTTTTTTGTTTATTTTTATTGGTATTTAGTGACTATTGACATTTTTTTTCTAATATGATACAATTATTTGTTTTACAGTACCTTTACATCACATATACCTTCGGCGTAAGTTGAAAGCCTAAATGCATCAAATAATTTGTTTATTATTGTTAAACTAAAATATTGTTAAATTAAAAGGAGGAAAATCATGAGAACAAATTTGAAAGCTTTTTTGATTTCGGTAAATCTTTTTTTGCTGAGTTCACTTGTTTTTGGTCAATCATATCTTACACACCAGTGGCAAGATCAGGTTGAAATAACCAAAACCAAAAACTTGCTGGTAACAATTGTTAACAAAACAAGTTATCCCATCAAGGTTAGTCCGATTCAAAGTTCTAGTAGCTTTTCGGAGGCTTTAAAACTTGAGCAAATATATCAAGGGATGTATTTTGCAACTGTTACCAGCGATTATTCTTTTAGTAATGTTTATAGCAGAAATTTTGCTATTGATATCGCTAAGTATGGCAAGAGTATGGAAAATGACGTCAACATTGATGATGGTCTGACAAACACTTTGGCTTATTACATGGAGTCTTATTTGGCTCGTTATTTAGTCGTTGCTGTAGAATGTCAGATTGACGGAGCCTCAATTGAAACGGCGATAATCAAAGAGATGAAAGAGGCCATTAATATAAATGGCGACAATCATTTCCGTAGGATTGTCATTGAAATTAGCAATGAAGATCTTGGTGTGGCTAAAAAAATTGAGTTCCAGAATTTAGGCAACTTTTCGATACAACTTAAAAATCAACAATTCTTAGTTGTTCTCGAAAATAATAATGGAACCTACAGTCAGCCCGTTTTTGATGGACCACTGCCAAAGGATGGGGTTTACGAATTTGAGGCCTTGATTAAATTGCCAGATCTCGGTTGGAAAAAAATAAGAGATCGAGAGAGTATAAAGTTGGCAATGATTTCTGGTTCACTTAAAGTGAGCCCGGAAGATATCTTGGGCGGAATAGTAAAATCTCCAGCCACAACACCAGCAGCTGAAGCCAATCAAAACTCTTCCAGTAGGAAGAAAATTGATTTAGTTTTATTTCCCGGTTCCAAAAGGCACAAAGATGTTTGGCTTTATAATGGCTATAATAAGGGTTTAATTTTTTACATCCCTATAGCTTCTGAAGAGGGTAATCAAGCTCTTTCTGACGAAAGAGTAGAGCCTAAGCATCTCGATAACACCGGAGTTCCAGTTAAAATTAAGCTCTACCCTGGGGTTTATCCCATTTTTTATGTCGATAAAGACTTTAAGGACGACTATGTTGTCTTGTCTAATTTGACTGTTGGTGATAAATCACGCCAGAAAGCTTCGTTTACAAAAAGTGGCATTCGTAAGTTTTAAACTTTCAATAAATGCCCAGCCCGTTACTTAGGTAGCGGGTTTTTTATTTGTTTTAAGCGTTGACCACTCAGCACTATTTTGCTATAATCTTGATAGAAGTCAAAAAGCTAAGAGATTAGCTTTTTGTCTGTTTTACAAATTTGAATTAAATAATTTTATGATAATTAGTTGGTTTGGTCATTCATCTTTCAGGATTGAGGATAAAATTGATGGAAATAATATTTCAATTGTTACTGATCCTTTTGATTCTTCAGTTGGTCTTAAAATTCCCAATGTTGAAGCTGATGTTGTTTCGGTAAGTCATGGTCATTCTGATCATAACAATGTTTCTGCTCTTCGAGGAAAACCTTTTATTGTTGACTGTGCCGGAGAGTATGATATTAAAGGTATAATTATTGAAGGAATTAAATCATTTCATGACGATAAAAATGGTGAAAACCGAGGTGATAATATTATTTTTCGGTTTGACATTGAAGGAATTAGCTTGGTTCATTTAGGTGATTTAGGAGATGTTTTGGATAATAAACAATTGGAAAAAATAGGTGGGGTTGATATTTTGTTTGTGCCTGTTGGTGGAAAGTATACTTTAGATTCTAAAAAAGCAGTTGAAGTTATTTCTCAAATTGAACCTAGGATTGTTATTCCAATGCACTACAAAACTCAAGATTCTAAAATAGATATTGAGGGTTTGGATAAGTTTATTAAGGAAATAGGAATTGAACCAAATTATGAAGAAAAATTAAAGGTAAACAAAAAAGATTTACCAAGTGAGGACATGAGATTAGTTGTTTTTAATAATATTAAATAATATTTAAATTAAAATTTATGAGTGTTAATGAGAATCCAAAAAAACAAAGAACTTTTGTAATCTTAAAGCCAGACGCTGTTCAAAGGAGCTTGATAGGAGAAACAATTAAAAGAATTGAGAGAACTGGTTTAAAAATGGTGGCCCTTAAAATGATTATGGCCAACGAAGATCAATGTTGGAAGCACTATAACAAAGATGATGAATGGTTTTTGAAAAAAGGACAGATGATTGTTGAAAATCGTCAAAAAGCTGGTATGCCAGTAGAAAAAGAAGCAATTGAATATGGCAGAGATATTATTGCAGCTTTAGTTAAATTTATGACTTGCGGACCAATTGTTCCAATGATATTTGAAGGAAATCAAGCAGTTGCTATTGTTAAAAAAATAGTTGGTGGAACAGAGCCGACCACTTCAGATGTTGGAACTATCAGAGGTGACTTTACTTTAGATTCTTATGAATTATCTAATCTTGATTCTAGAGCTGTTAGAAACTTAATTCATTGCTCAGATGTTCCAGAGGAGGCTTTGAGAGAAATTGATCTTTGGTTTAAAAAAGAGGAAATATTGACCTATCGTTTGATTGCTGAACAGGTTTTGTATGATGTTAATTTAGACGGTTATAAAGAATAGTTTTTAGTAAAAATAATTTAAATATTTTCTATTTCATCATGTCTAAGAATATAGAAAAAATTAAAAGCGTTATTAAAGCTCAAGATAAAAGATTTTGGTTAATGCTTTTTGTTGTTTCTTCAACTTTGTTGGTTTTTATTATTTGGACCTTGGATATCAAAAATGTTTTTTTTGAGGAAAAGAAGGTGGGTGAAAGTGATTTAAATTTTGTTGAGATGAAAAAAGAAGTACAGGCTGATGTTAATAAAACTTTAGAAGAATTTTCTTTTTTAATTGAAAAAAAAATGGAAGAAAGTGGAGCCAAAGAATCGGCTGAGATTATAGATTTAAAAAAGGTAGAAGATTTGATTAATGAAAAGAACAAGGAGGAAGAAGTCGAGACTGATAGTTTTTTGGATGTTTCTGAAAAAAGTGACTTAGAAAAAAGTGATGAAACGGTTGATAATTTGAAAAAAAGAATAGAAGAACTAGAAAAAGAACTCGAAGAATAATTAATTTGTATAAATATATTTATGGATAAAGATAAGAAAAAAAATATTTCTGTTGAAGATTCTGATTCTAAAAAAGAATTAGTTAATAAATCAAATGACAGAAAAACAGATAGTCAACAAACTGAATATGGTTTAGTTTTTGATCAACCAATAGTTTCTGAAATGAGCACTTCTTATTTGGACTATGCCATGAGTGTTATTGTTTCTCGTGCTTTGCCAGATGTTCGTGACGGTTTGAAGCCGGTGCATCGTCGTATTTTGTATGCTATGTGGGATATTGGTTTGAAGTCTTCAGCCAAATTTAGAAAATCAGCTACTGTCGTTGGTGAGGTTTTAGGTAAGTATCATCCTCATGGAGATTCAGCTGTTTATGACTCAATGGTTAGAATGGCTCAAGATTTTTCTATGCGCTATCCCTTGGTTCGTGGTCAAGGTAATTTTGGTTCAATGGATGGAGACAGTGCGGCTGCTATGCGTTATACAGAGGCTAAATTATCGGCTATTTCAGAGGAGATGTTGATTGATATTGATAAAAATACTGTTGATTTTTCTCCTAATTACGACGGATCTCAAAAAGAGCCACAATATTTACCAGCTAAATTACCGAATTTATTGTTAAATGGCGGTATGGGTATTGCCGTTGGTATGTCAACTAATATTCCTCCTCATAATTTAGGGGAATTAGTTTTAGCTATTAATCATTTAATAGATAATCCTGATGCTACGGTTGAAGATTTGATGGAATTTGTTAAGGGCCCAGATTTTCCAACTGGGGGAATTATTTATGATAAGCGCGATATTTTAAATGCTTATGCTACTGGTAAGGGTGGAATAGTCATGAGGGGTAGAGCGGATATTAAGGAGGATAAGGGCGGCTCTTTTCAAATTATTATTTCCGAGCTACCTTACCAGGTTAATAAAGCTTCTTTAGTTGAGAAAATAGCTGAGTTAGTTAAAGACAAAAAATTAGAGGGAGTTAAGGGTCTTAGAGACGAGTCTGATAAGGAGGGTGTTCGAATTGTTCTTGATCTTAAAAAAGACACTTATCCTAAAAAGATTTTAAATAGCCTTTACAAGAACACAGCCTTGCAAGGAACTTTTCATGTTAATATTTTAGCTTTAGTTGATGGAATACAACCTAAGGTTTTGACATTAAAAATGGTTTTGCAGGAATATATTAAACATCGAGAGTCAGTTGTTCGTCGTCGAACCGAATTTGAGCTAGAAAAAGCTAAAGATAGAGCTCATATCTTGGAGGGATTAATGATTGCTTTAAATAATATTGATGCTGTTATTAAAACTATTAAATCATCTAAAGATAAAGAGGAAGCTAAAGTTAATTTAATTAAAAAATTTAAATTATCAGACAGACAAGCCGTAGCTATTTTAGAAATGAAATTGCAGAGCTTGGCTAATTTGGAAAAATTAAAAATTGAGAACGAACTTGAAGAAAAACTAAAGATAATAAAAGAATTAGAAGCTATTTTGAGTTCAAAGACAAAGATTAGGAATATAATTAAAGATGAAATTAATGAGTTATCGGAAAAATTTGGCAATGAAAGAAGAACTCAGGTGATTGCTCATGGTGTTAAGAGTTTTAATATTGAAGATTTGATACCAAACGAAGACACTATGGTTATGATGACTGTAGATGGTTATATAAAAAGATTGGAGCCAGATACTTTTAAAGTTCAAGCTCGGGGCGGCAAGGGTGTTATTGGTTTAACTACCAAAGAAGAAGACTCGGTTGAGTTTATGTTTATTACTCAAACTCATAATGATCTTCTGTTTTTTACTACTAAAGGTAGGGTTTTTCAGCTTAAGGCTCACGAAATACCTCAGGCCTCTAGAACTGCCAAAGGAACACCGATTGTTAATTTTTTACAATTAATGAACGGTGAAAAAATAACTTCTGTTTTGCCTTTAGATAAAATTGCCGAGTATAGTTATTTGTTTTTTGCTACTGAACAAGGTTTGGTTAAAAAAGTTAAAATTAATTCTTTCTCTAATGTTAGACGTAGTGGTTTAATAGCTATTAAAATTAAAAATGATGATCGCTTAATTTGGTGCAAACCAACTTCTGGTTCGGATCATATTAGTTTAATTACTGCTAATGGTCAGGCTATTAGATTTGAAGAAGATGACGTTAGAGATATGGGTAGAAATGCTAGTGGTGTTCGTGGCATTAAATTAAAAGGCAATGATCTTGTGGTTGGTATGGGGGTAATTAAAACTGATAAAGAAATTAAGAGAAATTATCAAATTATAACTATAATGGATAAAGGTTATGGAAAGAGAACCGATTTAAGTTTGTATAAAGTTCAAGGTCGTGGCGGAAGCGGAATCAGGACTGCTAAAGTTACTGATAAAACAGGAAAAATAAGTAACGCTTTCTTGTTTAATAAGGAGACTATGCTTGAGAAAGATTTGATTATTATTTCAGAAAAGGGGCAGGTTATCAGACTTCCTTTTAAATCTGTAAATGAATTAGGTAGAGATACTCAAGGGGTTAGAATTATGAGGTTTAAAAATGAAGGAGATAAGGTGGCCAGTGTTACTTTTGTTTAAACTTTTTTCAGATATAATTGTTTATAAGTATATATTAAAAATAGATCGAAAGATCTGTTTTTTTGTTTTATTTCTTTATTTTTGTTAAAATATAATCATAATAATTATTATAAATATATGTCAGATTCAGTTATCATTTTTTTATTAATTGTTTTAGTTTTGGCTCTTGGTTTTTTAATTTATTTATTTTTTAAAAAATTTTCAAATAATGACAACGGTGATAAATTACTTGTTTTAACTGAAAAAATGAGTGAATTGGGGAGACAAAATGAATCTTTGAGACAGGAATTAGATCGAAAGCTTAGTGAAACTAATCGTGTTAATCAAGAGAGTATGCACAAATCAACTCAAATAATTCAAGGAATAACCGGTCAATCAGCCAAATTAATATCTGATATTACTGAGAAATTGACAAAGCTTGATGAAACAAATAAGCAAGTTATTAGTTTTTCTGAGCAATTAAATAATTTAGAAAAAGTTTTAACTAATCAGAAAAAAAGAGGTAATCTTGGAGAGGCTGGTTTGAAATTGGTTTTAGAAAATATTTTACCTCCAACTGCTTATAAATTGCAATATCAATTTAAAGATGGAGAGATTGTTGATGCTGTTATTGTTACTAAAGAAGGCTTGATTCCGGTAGATGCTAAATTTTCTTTGGATAATTATAGTCGCATTCTTAATGAAAATAATTCTGATAAAAAAACTGTACTAGAAAAAGATTTCAAAAATGATTTAAAGAAAAGAATTGATGAAACAGCTAAATATATTAAAGTTAAAGAGGGTACTATGAATTTTGCTTTAATGTTTATTCCAGCTGAGGCTATTTATTATGATTTATTGGTGAATGAGGTCGGGGCAGTAAAAGTAAATACTAGAAGTTTAATTGATTACGCTTATAATGAAAGAAGGGTGATCATTGTTTCACCAACAACTTTTGCAGCTTATTTGCAAACTATTTTACAGGGACTTAGAGCTATGCAAATTGAGGAGGGCGCTAAAAGTATTAAAAAAAATGTTGAAAGCTTGGGTCGTCATTTATTGTCTTATGAAGATTTTATGAAAAAACTGGGCACCAGTATGTCTTCGTCAGTTAGTCATTATAATCAAGCTTATAAAGAGTTTAAAAAAATTGACAAAGATGTGGCTAGAATTGCTGATGGTAAAAGCGAGATTGAGGTTTTGGAAATAGAAAAGCCTAAAAATAAGGAATAATAGAATATAATAATTTATATTAAAAATTAATTCAAACATTATGTCCAAACAAAAACAAAAAGCTTTTACCCTCATCGAACTGCTAGTAGTAATAGCTATTATCGGCATACTAGCTACTCTAGCTGTCGTAGCCTTACAACAAGCTAGACAAAATGCTAGAGACTCTAAAAGAATGGCAGACATGAAACAACTACAAACTGCCCTAGAACTATTCTTTAATGAAAATGGCAGATATCCAACTACCGAAGAATGGAATAGTGGCTCTATAGTTTCTAGCTCTACCGGAGAAACGTTCATGTATTCTATTCCTTCTGCTCCTACTCCTGCTGATGGAGACTGTCTAGAAGCTTCTAATACCTATACCTATATTCCTCAAGACAATGGTGCTAGCTATACTATAGATTTTTGTACTGGTAAACAGGTGTCAGATTTACCAGCTGGTGTTCTTTGTTTAACTCCTGGAGGGATGAAGGTTTGTGATGATCAAACTGGAGGGGAAAGTGTTGCTACTTATTCTGTAGTTTATAACTCTAACTCAGCTACTGGAGGAACAGTTCCTGATTCTCAAATAAAAACACAGGATATTGACTTAATCTTACAGACAAATTCAGGGGGCTTATTTAAAACTGGCTTTATATTTGCTGGTTGGAATACTTTGTCTGATGGCAGCGGCGTGGGTTATTCTCCTGGTTCTAATTATACAGAAAACAATGCACTTGTTTTGTATGCTGTTTGGTGTGAGGATTCTGTAGTTGGCAAAAGTCCTGATTCTCAGGTTTATGGGGTTGTTTCTGGAAGTAATGCAACTTGTTGGCTTGATAGAAATTTAGGAGCAATTAGAGTTGCTACTGCTTATAACGACTCTCAATCGTATGGTTATGTTTATCAGTGGGGCAGAAGTAGCGACGGTCATCAAATAAGAACAAGTGGGTCAACATCAACTTTGTCTAGCACTGACAATCCTGGTCATTCAAATTTTATATTAGCCCCTGGCTATGCTTATGATTGGAGAAATCCTCAAAATAATAGTCTTTGGCAGGGAGAGTCTGGAATTAATAATCCTTGTCCAAGTGGCTGGAGAGTTCCAACTAAAGCTGAGCTGGAAAATGAGATAATTTCTTGGTCAAACTCTGGTAATAGATTGATAGATGCTTTTAATTCTTCTTTAAAATGGCCATCAGCTGGTCTTCGTAGTTCTAACGATGGAAATTTCTATAATCTAGGTTCTTATGTTTCTGTATGGTCTTCGGATGTAGACGGAGGCATTGATTCTCAGGTGATGATTGTTAATTCTAGTAATGCTTTTTGTTCTATTGGTCATAGAGCAGGTGGATTATCAGTTAGATGCATAAAAGACTAAATATATTTTTGTTTTTATGACAAAAATAGAAGGAATAAAAAAAGAAAATTTAGAAAAGTCTATAATTAAGACTTTAGTATTTTTTGATTTATTTAATCAACCATTGTCCTTATTTGAGATTTATAAATATTTAAATATTAAGGCTGAATTATTTGAAATCTTCGATTGTTTAGAAAATTTAAAAGATAAAATTGAAAATAAAGATGGCTTTTATTATCTTCAAGGCAGGGAGCAATTAGTTAAAGAAAGATTTAAAAAATATAATTATTTTAAAAGAAAAACAAAGAAAGCTTTTTTATTTTCTAAATTAATATCTTTTTTTCCTACTGTTAGGGGAGTGGCCGTTTCTAATGTTATCGCTGATCATAATTTAAGAAATGAAAGCGATATTGATTTATTTATTATTAGCTCTAAAAATAAAATTTGGCTTACTCGTTTTTTTTGTGCTAGTTTGGCTAAATTTTTGAATTTACGTCCTAATAGAAAAACTAAAAAAGATAAAATTTGTTTAAGTTTTTATGTTAGTGAAGGTAATTTAAATTTAGAAAAATATTTATACAATCAAAACGATTTATATTTTATTTATTGGCTTATTGGTTTGCAGATTTTAGTAAATAAAGGTGGCGTATTTAATAGATTTGAGTTTGAAAATAAATGGATAAATAAATATTTGCCAAATATAGGTGAAACATTTTTTTCTTCTATTGTCCCAATAAAAGATGATTTCCAGTCATTTCTTGATTTAAATATTAACCCTTCCAAGTTTTCGCAAATTCAGGATTGGAAAAATAAAAAAAATAATGAGGGCAAAGGTTTTTTTGAGAATCTTTCCAATAAAATTCAATTAAAAATAATGCCGAATGAATTGAGGTCCAAGAAATGTGATTGTGGTGGAGTTATTTTAAAAGATGATATTATTAAATTGTTTTTACAAGATAAGAGGCCAGAATTTATTGAAAGATTTGAGTCTAATTTGAAAAAATATTTATGAAAATAAAATTAGAAAAAATAACAGAATGCTTATTTTATCTTTTTGTCTTTTTTTTACCATTTCAAACTAAATATATCGTTAAAACGGCCGAAACTAATTATAACGAGATTGCTATTTTTTTAAATTATTTAATCTTGTTGGTTTTGTTAGTTACTTTTTTATTTTTATTTTTTAAAAAAAATAAAAATAAAAATGATTTTGAAATTCCAAAACATTATTTAATTTTGGTTGGACTTGATCTGTTTGTTTTTATTTCTATTTTTTTGTCTCCGGTTTTTAATGTGTCGCTTGTTCGTTATTTTTTCTTTTTATTATCCGTGTCTTTATTGTTTTTAATTTTAAATTTGAAAATAAATACAAAAAAAACATTACTTTTTTTTATTTTAAGTATTTTTTTATCTTCTTTGTTTGCTTTAAGTCAATTTTTTAGTCAAGAGGTTTTTGCTAATAAATATTTAGGAGTAGCTGTTCACGACCCTTCTATTTTGGGCGTGTCTGTTTTAGAGGGAAGTTTTGGTCGGTTTGTAAGGGCTTATGGCGGGTTGGATCACCCTAATATTTTCGGTGCCATGACTTTTTTTGCTCTAATTTTTTCTTTGTTTTTGTTTTTGAAATATAAATTTAATTGGCAAGAAAAGATTTTATTTTATATTACATATTTCGTTTTGTTTTTAGGATTGATCGTTTCTTTCTCTCGCAGTGCTTGGCTGGCTTTATTTTCTTCTTTAATTTTAATCTTATTTTTGTTGTTATTTGAGAAAAAGAAAGACGATTTAAAAAAATATTTAAAATTATTACTCTTTTCTTTAGTTTTTTCTTTAGTTTTTTCCTTTATTTTGAAGGATTTAATAATTTCTCGTTTTGATAATAATTCTCGCTTAGAAAATATTTCTAGAAATGAAAGAATTGAGCAAATTCAGGGATCGTCCAGTATTATTAGAAATAATTTATGGTTAGGTGTCGGTTATGGGGCTTATCATCAAAAATTAATTAATTTGAATCCAGAAATTAAAGCCTATCAAGCTCAGCCAGTGCACAACGTTTTCTTACTTGTTTTATCTGAGATTGGGATTTGGGGTTTAATATCTTTTTTGTGGTTTTTAATTTATATTTTTATTGAATCAAGTAAGGGTAATTATTATTTTATAAATTATTCCTTGTTTTTGGGTTTGTTTATTTTTATGATTTTTGATCATTGGCTTTGGAGCTTAGTTTTTGGTACTTTATTTTTATTTTTTATTTTGGGAATAAGTTTAAAAATAGATGATAACTAATTTTGTTGCTAAAAATGTGTAAATATTATATATTATAAGCATTGTTATTAAATTTATTAATGTTTTTATGACTTACAATTATATTAAGAATCTTTATCGTCAGAGTGATAAATATATTGGTCAAAAAATTAAAATTGGTGCTTGGGTTAGAACCCTTAGAACCTCTAAGGATTTTGGTTTCATCGAGGTTAACGATGGTTCTTTTTTTAAAAGTTTGCAAGTAGTTTTTGATAATTCTTTGGCTAATTTTTCTGATATTGAAAAGCTTAGTGTTGGTTCTTCTATAGAAGTTGAAGGCGTCTTGGTTGAGTCTCCAGCTGCTGGTCAATCATTTGAGCTAAAGGCTGAGTCTATTAATATTTTAAACTTAGCCCCAGTTGATTATCCTTTGCAGAAAAAAAGACATAGTTTTGAATTTTTGAGAGAGATAGCTCATCTTCGCGGTCGTAGTAATACCTTTTCGGCTGTTTTTCGTCTAAGATCGGTTTTAAGCTATGCTATTCATAAATTCTTTCAAGAAGAAGGCTTTTCTTATGTTCATACTCCAATAATATCAAGTAGTGATTGCGAAGGAGCGGGAGAGATGTTTGCTGTTACTACTCTTGATTTAGAAAAACCACTTTCTAAAAATGAAAAAGGAGAGGTTGATTATAGTAGAGATTTTTTTGGAAAAAAAACAGGCCTAACTGTTAGTGGCCAATTGGAAGCTGAAAATATGATTTTTGGTTTAAATAGAGTTTATACTTTTGGTCCAACTTTTAGAGCAGAAAATTCTAACACAACTCGTCATGCAAGTGAATTTTGGATGGTTGAGCCAGAAATGGCTTTTGCTGATATTAATACTGACATGGATTTGGCTGAAAAAATGATTAAGTATTTGATTAATTATGTTTTAAAAGAAATACCTGAAGAAATGGAATTTTTTAATAAGTTTATAGATAATTCTTTGTTGGAGAGATTAAACAATGTTTTGAATTCTGACTTTGCACGTGTTACTTATACAGAGGCTGTTGAGTTATTGAAAAAAAGTGGTGAAAAATTTAATTTTCCAGTTGAGTGGGGCATTGATTTACAAACCGAACATGAAAGATATTTAAGTGAAAAGGTTTATCAGAAACCGGTTTTTATAACTAACTATCCTAAAGATATTAAGGCTTTTTATATGCGTCAAAATGACGATGGCAAAACGGTAGCTGCTATGGACTTGTTGGTTCCTGGAATTGGGGAGATTATTGGAGGTAGTCAAAGAGAAGAGCGTTATGAACTGTTAGAAAAAAGAATTAAAGAAATGGGCTTGAAAGTTGAAGATTATTGGTGGTATTTAGATTTAAGAAAGTATGGTTCGGTTAAGCATGCTGGCTTCGGCTTAGGTTTTGAGAGGGCTATTATGTATTTATCTGGAATGGCTAATATTAGAGACGTAATTCCTTTTCCTAGAACGCCAAAAAACGCTGATTTTTAATAGGTTTGAATTATTTCAAAATTATTAATTGTGATATTGTCTTGATTTATATATTGAAATTGAACATTAGCTTTAAAGGCTATATGACCGTCTTCATACTCAATAATAGCTTCTTGTCCGTTTAAAAAATCAATTGAGGTTATGTAGAAGCTACCGCCTAGAACTTCTTTTTCTGGAGATATTTCAGAAATGTTGTTTTGTAAATAATTAAAAACAGTTTGTTGCTCTTCTTCGCTTAGTTCGTTTTTTTCTGTATTGGTTATTTCGTTTGTGTTGTTTATCAACTCTTTGTTCTGCTCTTCGTTTTGTTTGTTTGTTGAATAGACGTAGAAGAAGACTCCAATTAGAATAACTAAAGCAATTGTTAAAATTATTATGGCGTAATTGTTTTTCTTTTTCATATTGTTAATTTATTTATTATAATTAAATTTTAGCATAAATTGTTATTTTTTGGAACATTTTTAATTTGTTTTGTTTTCTTCTTATTATTTCATATAAATTAATATGAGCAAAGGTTTTTACTTAACTAAAAGTCAGATTAAAAAAATAGTTGATGATGTTTTGGTTTTTGTTTATAAACATGAATATAATTTAGATTTTGCTGTTAAGCTTTCTATTAAAAATAATATAGGAGAGCTCGATGGGGAGGATTGGGCTTATTGTTTTAAAAATATAATTAAAGAAACTCAAGAAAAAATGGTAGAAATTGAATTTCGTGAAAACTTGAAAAATATTGATAAAATGATTGAGAAAAGAGAAAGAATAAGGGAAATTTTGAATGCTAATAATTTTTCAGAAATTGAGGATTTTGAAAATTTAAAAGAGGAAGAGTTAAGGATTTCTAAAGAGATTAGTGATTTTTATAAAAAAATTCATAAATTAACCGATGTTGAGACAGAAAACAATAAAAAAGAACTTCGTTATCAGAAAAATAAACGTCATAAAGATCCAATCAAGAATTTGAAGGAAAAAGATGAGGGAGATAAATCAAAAAGCAGAGCTAACAAAGAATTAAAGAATAAACAATCTTCAATTTTTTTTAAATTTAAATAATTATTCAAAAAATATGAGTAGGATATCAAAGTTAGAGTATTATATGAATATAACCAAAGAGGTTTCTCGTCGAGCAACTTGTTTTAGGGCTAGACACGGAGCTATAATTGTTAAAGATGATCAAATTATTTCTACTGGTTATAATGGAGCGCCTAGAAAAACTAAAGATTGTTTTGAGAGGGGGAATTGTTTGAGAACAGAAATGGGTATTCCTTCTGGTCAAAGGTATGAAATGTGCCGCAGTGTTCATGCTGAGCAAAATGCTATTATTAACTCAGCTAGAGCCGGAGTAAGTTTGTTGGGTGGGGTTATTTACATTTATTCTGAAAAATTTGATAAAGAAAATGCTTATGTGCCGATGGATGCTTATCCTTGTTTTATTTGCAAGAAAATGTTAATAAACGCTGGACTTAGTGAGGCAGTGTTGAGCAGGGCTGATGGCTCCATAAAAGTTTATAAAATAGAAGAATGGGTTAGAGATTGGGCAGAAAATGATTTAATTGACGATAAGGAGGTTTATTCTAGTACTCAAGCCAAAGATCTTAAAACAGATAAACCTATTCACTCCTGTTCTTGCGGTTCAAATTCCCGTTGTTCTTAGTTTTTAAAACCCTTTAGATGAAGGGTTTTTTTGTTTTTTCTTTTATTTATGTTATATTGTAATTGTAAAATTAATAATTTATTTTTTTATGAAAATATCTTTCCATGGCGCTTGCAGAGAGGTAACTGGATCATGTATCTTGGTAGAAACAAAAAAAACTAAATTTTTAGTTGATTGTGGAATGTTTCAGGGTGAGGATTTTGTGTCTAGTCGTAATTTTGATGATTTTGAATTTAAAGCATCTGAAATTGATTTTGTTTTGCTTACCCATGCTCATATTGATCATTGCGGTCGTTTACCTAAATTATTTAAAGATGGTTTTAGGGGAAAAATATATTGCACGGCTGCTACTAGGGACTTAACTACTTTGATGCTTACTGATTCAGCCAAGATAATATCTTCTGAGGCTTTGAGTCATGGAGTTGATCCTTTTTATTCAGAGGATGATGTGTTTTTTGTTTCTAAACTCTTTAAAGAAATGCCTTATAATGAAGAGATTATAGTGGCTGGTGATATTAGAATTAAGTTAAAAAATTCTGGTCATATTTTAGGTTCCAGTTTTTTTGAGGTTTGGGTAAAAGAAGGTGGTCAAGAAAAGAAAATGGTTTTTTCTGGAGATCTTGGAAATTCTCCAGCTAGAATTATTAGAGATTTAGATATTGCCGATGGAGCTGATTTGGTTTTTATAGAATCAACTTATGCTGGTCAAGAACATGAGTCTCGCGAAGAAGGGCAAAAACAAATTAGAAAAGCTATTATTGACTGCGTTAAAAGTGGTGGGACATTAATGATTCCTATTTTTGCTTTAGAAAAAGTGCAAGAGATACTTTATGAATTAAATGATTTAGTGGAAAACAAGAAAATACCCTTTGTTCCAATGTTTTTAGATAGTCCTTTAGCTATTAAAGCTACCGAAATTTATAAAAATTATGAATATTTATATGATAAAGAATCTACTGAACTTATAGTTTCTGGGGATGATTTATTTGATTTCCCTGGATTAGAATTTACCCTTAGTGCTCAACAATCCAAAACAATCAATGGATTAAAACCACCTAAAGTTATTTTAGCAGGTGGGGGTATGTGTATGGGCGGCAGAATTCAATATCATTTAAAATTTAATTTAGATGATGAAAATAGCCATGTTTTGTTAGTAGCTTATCAAGTTAGAGGATCTTTGGGCAGGAAATTAATGACAGGACATAAAAGTGTTGTTATTGATAATTCTACCATACCAGTCAAAGCAAAGGTTTCTCGAATAAACTCATATTCGGCTCACGCTGATCACAACACTCTTCTTTCCTGGCTTAAAAAAATTAAAAATCCAAAACCACAGCATGTTTTTATTGTTCATGGAGAGGAAGAGTCTAATTTTAAATTTAAAGAGGATGCTTCTAAAAAAATAAAAACTAATTTTATAATACCTGAATATGGACAAGCCTACGAATTTTAGATTAAATGTTAAAAATCATAATTTTTTTCTAGTATTATTGGTTTTTATTTCTCTTTCTTTAGTATTTATTTTGCTTAAGCCGTTTTTGGTGGAAATAATAATATCAGCTGTTTTATCTTCTGTTTTTTATAAAATTTATGCTCGTTTAACTAAAATTTTATTTAATAAAAAACATTTAGCCGCTTTTTTAATGTGTTTTTTACTTTTACTTTTAGTTATTATTCCGGCTACTAATTTAATTATTTATGCCGGAAAGAAAGCGCCCTTAGCCTTTGATACTTTAAATAATGTTTTGAGTCAAACTGAGATTTTGCAAGGAGATTTTTCAAATAAGTTTATTTCCTATGGTATTAATGAAGAAGAAATAAAAAACTTTGTTATTAATATTACCAAGGGTATTAGTGATTGGCTTGTTGGTGGAGCTACTGCTATTATTAAAGGAACTACTAGTTTTATTTTTTCTTTGGTGATTATTTTATTAACAATGTTTTTCTTTTTTGTTGACGGAGATAAAATGATAAAGAAAATGGTTGATTGGTCGCCACTTCCAGATAATTATGATTTTGAAATTATTAAAAAATTTAAAAGAGTCAGTTATGTTACTTTAATATCTATTTTTGTTACTGCTTTAGCTCAGGGACTAATTGGTTCTTTAGGATTTTTAATTATTGGTTGGCCTTTTATTTTTGTTTTTGTAATAATGGCCTTTTTATCTTTAATACCTTATATTGGCTCTTCCATTTTTTATGTCCCAGTGGCGATTTATTTGATGATTAGTGGAAATATTTGGCAAGGAGTTTTTATTATTGCTTGGTGTTGGTTGGTGGTTAGTAATGTTGACGAGCTTATTAGAGCTTATATAATAAAGGGGAGGTCAGAGGTTAATCCTATCTTCATAATTTTTTCAATTATGGGAGGAATACTTTTATTCGGTTTTTGGGGGGTAGTAATCGGCCCTATGATTATTGCTTTAGCGGCTACTATTTTGCATATTTATGAAATAGAAAGAAAAATAGAATAAATTAAAACGATTTGGTAAAATTAAAAAGGACGCCAGTGGTGTCCTTTTTTGTTTATTTCTGTTGGTATATGAGGATTATTGCTCTTTTTTGGCGGAGATTAAATGCTTCTAAATGCCCTCGCCAAATCTCCAAACCTTTCCCCGAACGAAAATTGCCCACAGCTAATATCCTTTTATTTTCTTCTTCAATTATGTGCATAGAATTTTCTAAATATCTCAACTCAGATATCTGGTAAATGCTTTGCAGTATTTCGGAAGCTTCATTAGCCGAGGCTTTTCTCCAATTTTCAGGAATTTCAAACTCAGTATCTATTTTTTCAATTATTTTTACTAAGTAATATCCCGATTGAGTTTTTTTGTTTGTAATTTTATCAACAATATCTTTTCCAGTTATTTGCCAAAAACGATTTTCTCTTATTCCTAAGTCTTTACCGTTAAAAGGATATTTTATCAATCCTTTAGTTTTCTTAATTTGCTCGTTGATAGATAGTCCGCTTAAGTAGATGATAAACTCATTAACCTCGTCGTCAGGATATTGGCTTGGCGTAAAATAAAACTCCTCTTTACCGTTTTTAACTTTCCAAAACTTTTCAGTTTTGCTCCTGGGAATTATCTCCCTATGCTTGCTGTAGTTTTTTTCTGTTATTGTTTCCATCCCATAAATCTTTGTTTTTTTAAATGTGCTATTTTTTCATATTATAATATAATAAAAATCAAAAAAAAGCAAGAGTGCTTAATTTATTAGTAAATATTGCCATATTTTTTAAAAATGCTATAATATATGTATAATAATTAATTCTTCACTGATTAGTTATTAAGATATTTAATTTTATAATTAATTTTTAACAATTAGTTTTTAAATAATTATATTTAAAAACTAATTAAAAAATTATGACAAAAGCTCAATTAATGACAACTTTAGCCGAGGAAACAGGCTTGAGTAAGAAAGATGTTGTTAGCTTAATGGAAAAGTTGACAGATATGGCTTACGCAACAGTTAAAAAAGAAGGTCAATTTGTTTTACCTGGATTCGGTAAATTAGTTAAAATTGACCGCAAGGCTAGAATGGGAAGAAATCCTGCTACTGGAGAACAAATTCAAATCCCAGCCAAAAAAGTTGTTAAATTTAAAGTAGCTAAGGCTGCTAAAGATGCTATTCTATAAATTGTGAAGAATTAAAAAAGGGCCTGTAAGGCTCTTTTTTTTATTCTTTGATATATTTTCCTATTCCTTGAGCATAAAACTTATTTCTTATTTTAACTGAACTACGGGCAAAATTTATGAGAGAGGGGAATTTTATAGCATAACGATTATTACTTACTTTATACTTTATTTTTCTAGATTTAATTGCTCTTCTGATTGTTTTTGGATCAACCCCAATTAGCTTAGCTGATTCTGAGACTGATAAAAAAACCTCTCTTTCTTTTTGGGGCTTAATTGATTGTTTGATATTATTTGTTTTTTTCTCTTGGTTCATGTTTTAAAATTATACAAACAATATGTTTTTTTTTCAATATTAGAGATTGTTTACTTTTTTTAATTGCATCTGGAAATATAAACAAAATATGATATAATAAAACCATGATTAAAAATAAAGACAAACAAAAAATAGAATTATTAGCTCCGGCTGGTAATTTATTAAAGATGAAGACGGCCTTAGGTTATGGTGCTGATGCTGTTTATTTAGGCATTCCCGATTTCTCTTTAAGGGTTAGAATTAATGATTTTAATTTAAAAACGATTAAAGAGGCTGTTAAAATTGCTCATGCTGACAGAAAAAAAGTTTATGTAACTGTTAATATTTTTGCTCACAATAAACATTTAGAAAAAATTAAACCTTATTTAAAAGAAATAAACAAAATTAGGCCAGATGGTCTTATTGTTTCTGACCCAGGTCTTATTGTCTTAATTAAAAAATACTGTCCTCGAATTGATATTCATTTATCTACTCAGGCTAATTGTACTAATTATGAGGCAGTTAAGTTTTGGCAAAAACAGGGAGTCAAAAGAATTATTTTAGGCAGGGAAGTTACCCTGAAAGAGATTAGAGAAATTAAGAAAAACTGTCCTAAAATAGAGCTAGAATATTTTGTTCACGGAGCTATGTGTATGTCTTATTCGGGTCGTTGTTTTTTATCTAAAGATTTTTTAAATCGTAGCGCTAATTTAGGTGACTGTGTTCAACCTTGTCGCTGGGAGTATGATGTTTTTATTAAAGCTAAAGGTCATGAGGAGACATTAGAATTAGTTTCTGAGCAACATGGTTCTTATTTGTTAAATTCTAAGGATTTATGTTTAATTGAATATCTTCATGATTTGATAAAAGCCGGGGTTAGTAGTTTTAAAATTGAGGGGAGAGCTAAAAGTGTTTATTATTTGGCTAATGTTATTGCTATTTATAAAAGAGCTATATTAGATAAAAAAATGGTTTCTTTTTTACATAAAGAATTGTTAGAAAAAATGACTCATCGTGGCTATACCAGGGGGTTTCTTTTGGGTGAAAAAGCTGATCAAAATGTTGATAATTCTCATTTTTCTTCTAATTGGGAATTCTGTGGTCAGGTTATTTCTAGTGAAAAGAAAAAAAACATTTTTGTTTTAAAAATAAAAGTACACAATACTATAAACAAAGGCGATTTAGTGGAAATAGTTTTGCCAGAATATAATATTATTAGTTTTAAAGTCGATAAAATGTTAGATTATAAAACTAAGCAAGAATTATTAGAGGCACATGGCGGAGGAGGAGGGCAGGAAATTATTTTGGAGGTAAAAAGTAAATTTAATATACCAGAATTAGCGGTGCTTAGAAGAAAAATTTAATCTTACCTAATTGTCATTTCCGCGAAAGAGAGAGTCCAGTTCTTTGTTGTTCTGGTCTCCAGCTTTCGCCATTTAAAATGTGGTTTACTAGAATGACAAAGGAAATATAAAATATGATTAGTTATCTAAAAGGAAAAGTTTTAAATAAATTATCAAATAGTATTATTTTGTTAGTAAACGATATTGGTTATAAGGTTTATGTGGGTAATAGTTTTTATGATAATTTAAAGTTGAATAGTGAGGTGGAGGTTTACATCTATCATGTTGTTAGAGAAGATGCTTCTGATTTGTACGGTTTTAAGACTTTGGAGGAGCTGGATTTTTATGAAATGCTTTTATCTGTTTCTGGTGTTGGGCCGAAATCAGCGATGAATATTTTATCAATTGCTAGTATTTCCGATGTTAAAGAATCTATTGTTAGAGGAGATTCGGCTTTATTGGTAAAAGTTTCTGGTATTGGTAAAAAAACAGCTGAAAGACTTGTTTTGGAATTAAAGGACAAATTGTTTAAAAAAGGTTCTTATGATTTAAATAGCTCTAGTTCTTTTAGCGGTGATGATATTGATGCCTTGCTTGCCCTTGGTTATTCGCTTTCAGAAGCTCGAGAAGCCTTAAATCAGGTTGATCCCAGTATTTCTGATGTTAAACTTCGCATTAAAGAAGCTTTGAAAAAAATGTCGAAATAGCTATTGCTTTTTTTAAAAAAATTTGTTATACTACTTTTATAATTGGTTAGCATATAAGCACTAACTCCGAGACCTTCGTTTTTGTAAAACGAAGGTTGTTTTTTATAGAAATTTTTTTATTTCACTTTTTATTTTTGTAAAGTCATTTTGAGGTATTTTTGTTATTTTTCTTATTAATCTTTTGCTACTAATTAATTTTAATTGAGGTAATATTAAAGTATAATTGTTGTTTTGATGATATAAATTGTAGAAATAATTACCTTCTTTGTGTTTACTGGTTAGAGGGATTGCCCAAAGCATATTTTTATTAAACTTTTTAATTATTAAAATTGGTCTGGAAAAATTTTTTCCTTTTCCATCTTGTTCAAACCCAATATTCGAACCAATGTTTGTCCACCAAATTTCTTTAATATAAAAATAAACATTATCTGAAGTTTTTAAATTTATTTTTATTTTTGTTTTAGTCCATTCAATTATCATTTTAATTTTTTTCTCCATAAATAAATTATTAAATATAATTTATTTATTATAACATGTGGTATATAAATTTATAATAAATAATGTTTATAGACGAAGTTAGTAGATTTATTTTGGTATGAGCATTTTTTAAATGTTTTAGGCACACACATCTTGCACTCTAGCTAAAGCCTCATTTGGGGTGAGACCTCCTAGGGCACAATGTTCTAAATTATTATAATTATTATTCCATTGCTTGATAGCTCGTTTTAA